>Ga0213875_10000007_pt1 | contig 562717 bp, 495 predicted proteins | sample BarmaccomBMRX_R8_FD_160105 | JGI IMG/M metagenome (GOLD analysis project Ga0213875, IMG submission 160105) | Root-associated microbial communities from Barbacenia macrantha in rupestrian grasslands, the National Park of Serra do Cipo, Brazil - RX_R8 | ecosystem: Host-associated > Plants >...
GAACTTCGGGTTCAAAGCGGCACTAGAATCATAGAGTTGCTAGTGCCCTTCGATTCCGAAGTTCGCAAACGAACGTGCCGCCAAATGATGCGAACTTCGGAATCGGGGCACCAGGCTTGCTCAGCCTACGGTGAACCAGAAAAATCCGCCGTAGCCGATGATGATCATCGCGATGCCGATAAGCTTCATCAGGAACGCCGGGCGCAACGACGCGCGCGCATCCATGCGATAGGCGGCGCGTTCCGCGGCGGGGAGAAAGCTGCGCGTGACGACGTGGCGGGAATAGGCGCTCGTGGCAGTGAGTTCATCGCCCACGGCAATGAACAGCATGAGCAGGCCGAGAACGCCCAGTCCGAGCATGCCGACGACGCCAAGCACAAGCAGCGGGAACATGCCGACGAGCACGATCGGCAGCAGCAAAGGCAGAAGGAATGCGTCGGGATGTGAGGAGCGCATGACGCACCTCCAATCCCGGTAATTTATTCGCAGCGGTCACAGGCGGCAACTGCGCCCGGCCAAGCCAAGCGCAATTATGCGTGATGCCGGCTGTCGGCAGTCAAACCCGCATCAATCACCGTGAAGCGACGTGCCTGAGCTTGCGCTTGGCGTGATGCGACAGGTTGGCTGTCCCCATGTTTCGCGGCATCTCGGGCGCATCCTCGACCCGCTCCACAACGACGAGACGGTCGACCTCGCCGTTGAGGAAGGCCTTGAGGAACGCCGGATAGTCGCGGAATACCACGCAGCCGTTTGACTGGCCTCTGGCGCCGCGCAGCATGTACGAGTGCGCTAGCATCCCGTCGCGGCCGAACATTCGGTTTTCATCGACCGGATTGAGCCGAATCGCGCGCACGCCGTGGAATATCGACTTGCGCAACGTGAGATCATAGACGTTGGGCGGCGTCGGTCCGCGCATCTTCACTTTGATATATTGCGGATCGTCGGTCCTGTGACCGAGCCCGGAGTGCGCCTCCAGCCGATCGCCGTTGGGCATATAAACCGTATGCTCGGCGATGACGTAAACCGCCGTACGAGTATCGTCGTGAGCCCGTCGTTGCGCGGGCGCTTCGTCGACCTCGTCATCGGCCGGCTCGGTCGAGACTTGGTGCCGCACGACGTCGTCGTCATCGCCATAGAACCAGAACACCGCGGCAAACCGTTCGGCAAAGGATGAGGGCTGCGCGTCTTGCGCCGCCGGTGCGCTGTGCTCGGTTTGCGCGCCGCTCGCGGGCAGCGACGCCAGCGCGAAGGATCGCTTCGCTACCGTGGTCGAACCGCCGACCCCGCGCGCAAGCGCCTCGGGCTGAACCGAGCCGTCGAGCCGCTTCGGCCATTCGACGGAAAAACCGACCAGGAGGGCGGCCAGCCCGAACAAGACCGGCCGCAGTCCGGCACGCCCCAAAATGCTTCCCATCCCCGTCCCAGGTACTCCGCAAAACGGAAAGGCGCCCTTTCCCCCGGCACCTTCCGTCGTGATTTACTTGCGCAACAGAACCCTGCAATTGCGGCAAGAAATCGACTCGACCGAGCGGGGGGAACGGCGGCGGCGTCTTAGCAGTAGGGTGGCTGGGGATTAGTAAATTTTTTGCCACATTTCGTCGCGGCGCACGCTCGAAATTCGTGTGGCCGTACGGTACGATGACACGACCGAGGGGATAAAACAGGCAAACCTATGGCAAAGAAGAGCACCACCGAGAAAGCAAAGGAACAAGTGGCGGACGCGGCCAAGACCGGAGCCGATGCCGTCCGTGACATCGCCGGGGACGCGATTCGCGCGGCGGCCATGGCGGCTGCGGGCGTGGCGTTGCAACGCACCGCCGATGCCCTGCGTGGCGGGGCCCGCAAGGCGGAATCTGCCGTACCGAAAGCCGCACAGCCCGCCGCGCCGAGTCAGGGCAGAGCCGCAAAACGCGCAAAGACCACGAAGCGCACCAAAGCGAAGAAATCGACGGCAAAATCCGCCAAGAAAAAATCAGCGAAGAAATCAACGAAAGCGACGAAGGCGAAGAAACGGGCGACGGCGCGTCGTCGCTCCGCGCGGTAGTCTTCGCTGCCGCCGGGCAGTACGTATTTTTGTTTCTGCGCTCGATCGACGGCAGCCCTCACGCACGCCTCACCAGCGCGGGCGTGAGGTCTTTTATCGACGGCGCGCCGCACTGCTGCATGGCGGTGCGGGTCTCGAGCCGCAGCAACTCCAGCACGCGCTCGACGCCCGGCTGACCGAACGCGCCAAGCCCCCATAGATACGGACGCCCGACCGCCACGGCACGGGCGCCGAGCGCCAGCGCCTTCACGATGTCGGTCCCGCGGCGGAATCCGCTGTCGATGATCACCGGCATGCGGCCGCGCACGGCATCGATGACGTCCGGAAGCGCCTCGATCGTCGACAGGCCGCCGTCTTCGACGCGCCCGCCGTGGTTCGAGACGATGATTCCATCGATCCCGGCATCGGCTGCGAGCTGCGCATCCTCGGCAGCAAGAATGCCCTTGAGCAGGAACTTCACTCTGGTGCGGTCGCGCAGCCGTTTCACCATGTCCCAGGTCAGGTTGGTTACCCCCGTGCCGGTGGCGCCGGCGAGGTCGATGCCGGCGAAATTCGGCTTGCTGGCGAGATAATCATTGCCGCCGTGGTGGCAGCTCGCGCATTCGCGTGCGTCGGTGCGGCGCAGCCGCACAAAGGTCTCCCATTTCAACGGCCCGATCACGTCGAGCGTCAAAACGATCGCGGGGCAGCCAGCCTTCTCGGCCCGCGTGATGAGCGCATCAGCGATCTCCGGCCGCTGAGTGGTGTAAAGCTGGAACCACAACGGCGCGCCGCGGGCCGCCATGATGTCGTCGACCGAGGTGCTCGCGACCGTCGACACCATCTGCAAATGGTTGCCCGTTTTCGCGGCCTTGGCGACGGCGAGTTCGCCCTCCGGATGGAACGCTCGGTTGCTGCCGGTCGGCGCGATCACGATCGGGCTGTCGTAAGTCGCGCCCAGGAGTTCGACGCGCATGTCCACATTCGTCACGTCGACGAGGCGGCGGGGGCGAAGCTGGAACTTGCGGAACCCCGCGCGATTGGCGCGCAAGGTCGCTTCGTCGTCGAGACCGGTCGCCATGTATCCGAAATGCGCCGGCGGAACGTTCTTGCGCATGACCGGCTCGAAATCGAACACGCTGAGCGCGTCCTTCGGGCTCGCGATCGGGTTCACGATATCGCGCGGCGCCCACACCGTCGGATCCAGCGGCGCGACGCCTTGAGCCGATGCAGCCGCGCTGCTCATCAGGAGAGGGCTGCCGGCGATGAACTCCAGCAGGCGCCGGCGGCTGATGGCTGTCATGGCAGAGGACATGGTCAATGCTTCCGGTGCCTCGCACGCTTCTCGTTTGCTTCCGCCCCGCTGCCAGATAGCGACCGCGCGCCCGCCGACGTGCGGTTGACTTTATATTACGTACCTCTATTTAAGTACACAAACAACCTACAGCTCCGTCAGCGGTATTATGGTAGGACGAAGGAAATCCAAGCGACGCCGGGAGGCTGAAACCGCCGGCAAAATCCCGAAGGTCAGCTTCGGGTTTTCAGAACCGGTCGCGAAGGGGTTCAACGTCCCGGTGGATTGGCCTGGGCTGAGCGCGTCCGCTAGCGCTTTTGTTCAACGCTCGATGACCGCAATATTGCGGATTGCAAAGGCTGAAACCGACGAAAAGCTCGCTGAGGCTTTAGCGGCGCCGACGGATGTCGGAATGATTGCGCGCGCTATCTCGAATACGGATGTCGCGAGCACGGCCGTTGCGGAGCTTGATCCGTTCGCATCGCTGATTGCCCGGGGCGCGGAAGTCAAGCAGATGCTTATTCAGCAGGCGGGCGGGCTGCTTTCAGCCTCCGAAGTTGCAAAGGCTCGCGGCTTGTCCCCACAGGCCATTTACAAGCAGCGGAAGTCACACAAACTGTTGTCTGTTCCTTACGCGGGAGAGGAAAAGTATCCTGCTATTCAGTTTGACCGGGAGGGGCGCCCCCTTCCCGGACTGTCGGCGGTGCTTGAAGCGCTTGACCTAGGACCGTGGGGCACGCTCGATTTCCTTCTCACCGCCGATACTGAAATCGATGGTTTATCCCCCATTGAGGTCTTACGAGACCATCCGGACAGACTCGAAGAACTGCTTCGACTGGCTGGAACCCAGGGCGAGCATGGCCCCGGGTAGGAGCACGGGTGACGCATCTGGTCCATCAGGACATGCGTCGCCGCCGCCATCCTGGCTTAAAACGATACGTTTACCCACAACCGCGCTTCCGAAGGGAACGTCGCTGTGGCGGTGTCACAGAAGCGCAGAGGACCCGGTGTTTTTTGGTCCGGGTGCCGGGAACCAGCCGACCCACCGTTTTGATGCTCCGGCCGGCGAATATCAGGTGTTTTACGTTGCAACGGATTATGATGGTGCGTTCGTCGAAACACTTCTTCGCAATCCGTTTCGAAGGATCGTGGACGAAAGCGATTTGGCGATCCGCAACATGGCGGTTCTCAAGAATGATACGCCGTTAAAGCTCGTCAATGCCTATGGTGCGGGGTTATCGACGATCGGCGCGACCGGTGCACTATCGACTGGAAAATACACTGCTTCCCGCCGATGGTCTCTCGCCCTTTGGGCGCACCCGGACCGTCCGGACGGAATGATCTACACTTCGCGGCATAATAACAGTCTGCTGTGCGTGGCAATTTTCGACAGACCTCATTCAGTAATATCGCTCGACCATACGACTCCGTTACTGTCCAACCGGAAACGCATGAGCGAGCTTTTGGCGGCGCACGGAAAGACGATAGGCTGACCTGCTCTTGAGCGAAGCAAGCGGCGGCAGGAACAGATCAAGTCGGGCCGAAAGTCCATCGTGTCAGTCAGACTATGCCGCGGGCTTTGGATTTTGCCCCATTGCCGCCGTCCCAGGTATCCGCGGTGACGCCGCGTTCGCGCAGCTTATATTTCTGCACCTTGCCATTCTCGGTCATCGGCAACTCAGCAAGGAACTCGAGATAGCGCGGCACGGCAAAATAGGGCAGGCGCGGCGCGCAGTAAGCGATCAACTCGGCAGGCGTGAGCGCGCGGCCGGAATGAAGAACCACCGCGGCCATGACCTCGTCTTCCGCGAGTGACGAGCGCACGGGAAAGACCGCGGCATTGGCGACGGCGAAATGGCCGAGCAGCACCTGCTCGACCTCAAACGACGAGATGTTCTCGCCGCGCCGGCGGATCGCGTCCTTGAGGCGGTCGACGAAACGGAAATAGCCGTCGGCCTCGCGCACCACGCGGTCACCGGTGTGGAACCAGCCATTGCGCCAAGCTTCCGCCGTTTTATCCGGTGCAGCGAAATAGCCGCTGGCGAAGGCCAACGCCTCGTCCGCGCGCACAACCAGTTCGCCTGCAATGCCGTCCGGCACCTCGTTGTCCCGATCATCCACCACGCGCGCGCCGAAACCTTCGGCGACCGGACCCATCATCCCCGGCTTCTGCCGCTCGACCGTGGTGCCGAGCGCGAAATTCGTTTCCGTCGAGCCCCAGCCGTCGAGGAGGCGAATGCCGTTGCGCTGCGTGAACGGCGCATGGAATTGCGCTGGCACGCCCGGCGCGAGCGCGACGCGCGTCGCGTGTGCGCGGTCCTCCATGCTTTCCGGTCGCGACAGCAGCATAGGCACCATCGCGCCGAGCAGATAAGTCACGGTCGCGCCGTGCTGCCCCAGCGCGGAAAAGAATCCGGAGGCGGAGAACCGCTTCTCGTAGCGCACCGACGCTCCGGTCAGCAGCGCCTGATAAAACGTGTTGATGGCGTTGGTGTGAAACAGCGGCAGCGTCGTGCACAGGACGTCGTCGCCGGTGACGCCGAGCATCGCCGCGGTGTTCACCCCCCACCAGAAATATTGCGCATGCGGGCAGCACACGCCTTTGGAAGGGCCCGTGGTGCCCGAGGTGTAGAGGATCATGGCGAGATCGGAGGGCGCGAGCGCGGCCGGCGTGATCGCTTTACCCGGCGGCGGCATCGCGCGCGGCGCGGTGCGCCCGAAGCGCGTCTCTCCCGGCGCACCGATCGTCCAAATCGCGTCGAGCGCCAACGCCGACACATCGAGCATGGCCAGGTTGTCGGCGTACTCCGGTTCCAGCACGAGGAGCCGCGCGCCGCTGTTGGAAAGAATGTGCTGAAGCTGCGGGCCGCGCGAGGCGACGTTGATCGGCACCGCGACCGCGCCGAGCCAACCACAGCCGAGCAGCAGGCCGATAAGCTCGAGGCGATTGGAACAGATGATCGCCACGCGGTCGCCGGCGCCAATGCCGGCCGCGCGCAACGTGCCGGCCATGCGCGCCGCCGCCGTGCAGGTTTGCGCGTAGCTCCAGCCGTCACCGCCCGCGCTCACCAGCAGCTTATCGCCGTGGCGCTGCGCTTGGCGCATCAGCATGGCCGGCAGCGTGCGCTCGGCCGGCGCAAAGGATTGCGCCAGTTGCTGCCGTCGGCTCGTGAGGTCCATGACGGTCAAGTCTCTTTGCCGCCGAGATAGCTCGCCACGACCTTGGGATCGTGGATCAGGTCGGCAGCCTTGCCACGATGGACGATCGAGCCGGTCTCGAGCACATAGCCGAAGTCCGCGGTCTCGAGCGCGGCGCGCGCATTCTGCTCGACCAGCAGAATCGAGACACCGAGCTGGCGTAACGACGTGACGATGCGGAAAATCTCGCGCACGATCAGCGGCGCCAGCCCGAGGCTCGGTTCGTCGAGCAACAGGAGCCGCGGCTTCGTCATGAGCGCGCGCCCGAGGGCGAGCATCTGGCGCTCGCCGCCCGAGAGCGTGCCGGCCAACTGGGTGCGCCGCTCCGACAAACGCGGGAAACGAACATAGACCTGAGCAAGGTCCGCCTCGACCGCGGCACGGTCGCCCCAGCGGGTGTAGGCCCCGAGGATCAGGTTGTCCGCGACGGTCATCTCGGTGAAAAGTTCGCGGCGCTCCGGCACCAAACAGATTCCCCGTCGCACCCGTTCTTCCGTGCGCAAGCCGGAGCAGTCGTCCCCCTCGTAACGGATTTCGCCTCGCGCCGGCAGCAGGCCCATGAGTGCGGCAAGCAGCGTACTCTTGCCGGCGCCGTTCGGCCCGATCACCGTGACGATCTCGCCCGCCTGCATCTCAAGGCTCACGCCGCTGACGGCCTCGACCTTGCCGTAGCTCACGTGCAGGTCCTCGACCGACAGCAGCGCGCTCATGCGACACCACCGAGATAAGCTTCCTGAACGCGGGCATCGGCGCGAACTTGCGCCGGCAGACCCTCCGCGAGCTTGACCCCGAAGTCCATCACCACGACGCGGTCGACGAGATTCATGACGAACTCCATGTCGTGCTCGACCAGCACGATCGTCATGCCTTCGCGGCGGAGCGAGCGTAGCAAGTCAGCGAGCATTTTCTTCTCCAGCTGCCGCAGGCCGGCCGCCGGCTCGTCGAGCAGGAGCAGCACCGGATCGGCCGCCAGCGCCCGCGCGACTTCCAGCAGGCGCTGCTGGCCGAGCGGGAGATTGCCGGTGACCTCGTCGAATTTCCCGGCAAGCCCCACGCGCTCGAGTTGGCGCAGCGCTACGGCACGCGCCGCGCGCTCCTCCGTGCGGTCGAGACGCAGCGCCCCGGCCCATAAGCCCGCGCGGGTGCGGCCGGAGGTGCCGAGCAGGACATTGTCGATGAGCGTCATGTCCGGCCGCAGTTTGACGTGCTGGAAGGTGCGCGCCATGCCGCGCGCGGCGCGGAAGCGCGGTGCGAGCCGCGTCACCTCCCTGCCGAGCAGCAGGATCCGGCCGGCATCGAGGCCGAGCGTTCCGGTGATCAGATCGATGAGCGTGCTCTTGCCGGCGCCGTTCGGCCCGATCAGCGCCAGCACTTCGTGCGAGCGTACCGCAAAGCTTACGTCGTTGACCGCGACGAGCGTGCCGAAGCGTTTGGTCGCGCCTGCGATCTCGAGCACGCTCTGGGGAGAACCGGCCGAAGCCGCCCGGTGCGGCAGCGGCGCGTCGATGGCGGGCTTCTCGGCGCCGCCGCGCGGCAACAGACGCGCGAGCATCGGCACTACGCCGCCACGCGCCTTTTGCAGCAGCAGCACGAACAAAACGCCGAAGAACACGACCTCGAGCTGCGCGCTGTAACGCGTGATCGGCGGCAGCACATCCTGGAGGATGTTCTTGAGCAGCACGACGATGGCGGCTCCGACCACGGCACCGGTGATCCGGCCTGGCCCTCCGACGAGCGCCATGAGCAACAGCTCGATGCCCGGATCGATGCCGAACGGTGTCGGGCTGACGTAGCGCTGAAAATGCGCGTAGAGCCACCCGGAGAGGCCGGCGAGCAATCCTGCGAGCACAAACACGGCCAGGCGCGTGCGGAATGAGCCGACGCCGAGGCTCTCGACCATGGCGATGCCGCCGCGCAGGCTGCGGATGGCGCGGCCCTGGCGCGAGTCGAGCAGATTGCGACAGAGCAGCATCACGCCGCCGAGAAGTGCCCAGATGAAATAATAATTGGCGGTCGTGCCGGCGAGCGAGAGCGGCCCGAGCGAGAGCGCGGGAATGGCGGAGAGGCCGCTGTAGCGGCCGAGCGCGTCGAGGTTGCCGAACAGAAAGAAGATCGCGATGCCCCAGGCGAGGGTGCTCAGCGGCAGGAAATGCCCGCCGAGCCGCAGCGTTGCGGCGCCAAGCCCGGTAGCGACGACCCCGCTAAACGCCAGCGCCAGAATCAGCCCGATCCAGGGCGAGCCGCCGTGCACGGCGGTGTACCACGCGGTCGCATAGGCGCCGATGCCGACGAAGGCCGCCTGGCCAAACGACGTCAGGCCGCCGCAGCCGGTGAGCAGCACGAGCCCGAGCGCGGCGATCGCGTAGATGCCGATGTAATTCATCAGCGTGATGGTGAACGTCCCGAAAATCGCCGGGGCGAGCGCAACGAAGGCGACGGCCAGGATGGCGACCACGCGCGCGGCACGGCGGCTCACGCCCGCGCCGGCGTATTCTTCCTCTTCGATTTCCTCCTCGACCGAGCGCCTGGTGCCGAGCGATTGCCAGATCAGAATCGGCACGAGCGCGCCGAAGACGAAGACCTCCTTGAGCGAACTGTCGAAGAAGGCGGCGAAACTTTCGAACAGCCCGACCAGGAGGGCGCCGATCGCGGTCGCGGGATAGCTCACCAACCCGCCGATGATCGCGCCGACGAACGCCTTGAGCCCGATCAGGAACCCGGAGTCGTAATAAAGCGTCGTAACCGGTCCGATCAGGACGCCTGAGAAGGCGGCGAGCGCCGAGGCGAGCAGGAAGGCGGTGGCGCCGGTGGTCGATGGCATGATGCCGACGAGCCGCGCACCCACCCGATTGACCGCCGTCGCGCGCAGCGCCTTGCCGGTGAGGGTCCGCTCGAAAAACAAAAACAGGAACAGGCTGACGACGGCGCAGCTTGCGACGATGAGAATGGTTTGTCCGGAAACGGTGAGGGGCCCGAGCGTGAAGAAGGCGCGCGTCATCGGCTCGGTGCGGAAACCTTCCGGCCCGAAGAACACCAGCGCGAGGCCAGACATGGCAAAATGCACGGCGACCGCAACGATCAGCAGCACCAGCACCGAGGCGTCGGCGAGCGGCCGGAACGCAACGCGATAGAGCAGGGGGGAGATCGGCAACATGATTGCGCAGGTGAGCGCGATGCCGAGCCACATGGGCAGCTCGCGGCCGGCGGCGAGCCACACCAGCAGCGCCGGCAGCGCCGGCAGCACGCCGTAAAGCGCGACGGCCTTCGGCAGGCGCCGCAGGTGGCCGTGGCGCAGCAGCCCGAAGGCTTCCGTCGCGGTCGCCATCGCGGCCAGCAGGAGCACCAGGAACACCGTGCCGGGGAGCTGCTTCATCTGCAGCGCGGCAAGCGTCAGCGCGGAATAGCCGACCAGGTCGCCGAACGGCACGAAGATGACGCGCGTGACCAGAAAGATCAAAACGATCCCGAGACCGACCAGGATGTAGATGGCGCCGGTGGAGACGCCATCCTGAATAAGGAGGAGGGCGATTTCGGGCGTCACGGCGCGCCCACCGTCGTTCCGGGGCGCCGCGTATCCGTAGCCGACGCTTCGCGTCGGCGTTTTTTAACACTAAGGACGGCCGCCGGAGGCGGCCTATGCCCGGAATCCATGCACACCGGACCGTCGAACCCTGCTCGCCCAGTGTTCATGGGTTCCGGGCTCCCTGGCTTCGCTCGGGCCCCGGAATGACCATCAGGGATTACTCAATCGAATCCCGATGAGACGGTCTTTACGGCAGCAGCGTCCATTTGCCTTTTTGCAGCTGGACGAGAACGCGCGCACGCTCGTCGACCCCGAAGAAATCGCCCGGCTTGAAATTGTAGACCGCGTGGGTGCCGGTGACGTCTTTCGTCGTTTCCATCGCATCCTTGAACGCCACGCGGAACTCCTCGGTCCCCGGTGGCGCCTTTGCCATCGCGCGCTTGGCGGTATCAAGCATTACCAGCCAGGCATCGAAGGAATAAGCCGAGAAGGCGTCGCTGGTCGGCGCGTTGTTGGCCTTCTGATAAACGTCGCGGAACGCGAGCGACACCTTTTTGGTCGGATTGCTGTCGGGTAGTTGCTCCGCGACGATCACCGGGCCGGTCGGGGCGATCACGCCCTCGACGGCGGCGCCGCCAACGCGCACGAAATCGGGATTGATCAGCGCGTGCGTGCCGTAGAGGCCGCCCTTAAACCCGCGTTCGGCAAGGGCGAGATAGGGCAGCGCGCCCGGCGTTCCCGAACCGCCGGTGATCACCGCATCGGGATGCGCCGCGATTATTTTCAAGGTCTGGCCGGCGACCGAGGTGTCGGCACGTGCATAGCGTTCGTTGGTGACGACCTCGATGCCCTGTGCGGGCGCGCTCTTCGTCACGCCATTGTAGACGAGGTCGCCCCAGGAGTCGCTGAACCCGATGTAGGCAGTCCGCTTCACGTTGTCCTTCTTCATGCGTTCGACTACCGCGGCGATCATCAGCGGCACGGGCTGCGGAATCGAGATCATCCATTGCCCGTTCGGGTTTTGCGGCGCGCTCGCCGGCGTGAGCGAAATGATCGGCGTCTTGGTTTCAGCCGCGATGACGGCCATCGCCACCGTGCCGGGCGTGCCCGCCGTGCCGATCAGGACGTCGACGTGGTCTTCCTGCACGAGCTTGCGGGCGTTGCGGGCTGCCGCCGATGGATCCGACGCGTCGTCGAGGCGGATCAGCTTGATGTTGGTATCGCCGACTTTCCCGGCGTAAGCCTCGGCGGCGAGAACACCTTTTTCGTAAGGGATGCCGATCGAGGCGCTCGGGCCGCTCAACGAAGTCACGAATCCCACGGTAAGGTCGGCCGCGCCGGCGCCGTAACTGGAGATGAGCAGGGCGACGAGCGCGAGGCATAAACGTGCGAACATGACCGATCTCCCGGGATTTGTTTCAAGTCTAAAGCGCTTCCCCGGTCTGGCAAGAGCTTCAGTCTGCGCCCACCCACCGTCGTCACCCAGAGGAGGCCGCTAAGCGGCCGTCTCGAAGGGTGGCCTCACGCACCGAGCCTGCTGCCATCCTTCGAGACGCGCACCTTCGGCGCGCTCCTCAGGATGACGTCGAGTTTGTTGCTCGCATTTACTTCTGCCCGCCCAGCGCCGCGGCGTGATACGACGGATCGTAATATTTCATAGGGTCATCGAGAGATTTCGTCGGCTTGCCGTAGCGGCTGCGCAGCTCGAGCACGGTTTTCAGTCCCGCCATGTCGATGCGGCCTTGGTGGAAAAAGCCGTCGTAGGGATCGAGCAACTCGTCGTAGCTGCGCTCGGCGAGATCCTGGGACATCTGCGGCACGTTCTTGCGCAGGATACGCACCGCCTCGTCGCGATTGACCCGGTCGTAGAGCCACTCGATCGCTTCGACATAGGCGCGGATGTAGGCGATCACCTTGTCCTTATTGGCGGCGGCCCAGGATCGCCGCGCCGCGGCGACGTTGCCCTGGTAGGGTCCGATCACCTTGGTGGCCGTCGCTAGCTGGGTGAAGCCATCCGCCTTTGCGATGATATTGTACGGCGTCGAGAGCATCGTGCCGTCCTGTTTGTGCTCGTGCAACGCGTTCCAGCGCTGCACCATGCCGCCGACCTTGGCGACGGTGTAGTCGCCGTCGTTGAGCCCGTTGCGCCGCAGAATGTCGAACAGCACGAAGGCGTAGCCGGTGGTGAGCGCATCGACCGAGAGGGTACGGCCCTTGAGATCGGCGATTGTTTTCACGCCGGGCGCGGTGACCAGGCTCAAGAAGCCGGTGTCGCTGCCCATGAAGGCGAAGAACTCGGGCTGCGGACCGATCGGGGCTTCGCCCTGACCTTCTACATAGGCGACGATGTTATCGACCGCGGTCATGGCGATGTCGAATTTGCCTTCGGAAAGCCCGGTCATCTGCGCGACCGAACTGGGCGTCGCCTGCACCGTCACCCGGATGCCGTTCTTCTCGAACAGGCCGCGCTCCTGGGCGACGTAGATCCCCCAATTGAAGCCGCCCGGGAATACGTTGACGGTCACCTCGCTCGGGGTTTGCGCGAGCGCCGGGCGTATCAGCCCCAGGAGACCGGAGACAACTAACGTCGCGTTTCGCAACACGTCTCGTCGCTGGAATTTCATCGCGGTCGAACTCCTTCCGAGAGAGGCTCACGTGAGCGGGCATCCTTCGTCTCGCCATTGACATGAGAAAATCACGCTGTTCAAGTCGTATCGATCGTTCCGGCCGCCGGGGTTTTCCATGAAGCAAACAGAGATGCACAACACGCGCCGGCAGTTTCTGCGCGGCGCCGCCGCAAGCGGCATTGCGTTCTGCGGTTGCGGCTGGCCGGCGATGGCGACCGCGCAGCCGGCCTCAAGCGCGCGCCGCCCGGTCATCATTAACGGCAAACAGGTCAAGACGATCGACGTGCATTCACACTGCCTGTTTCATAAAGCGACCGCGCTGCTCGGCGAAGACCGCAACCGGATCGGCATGGGCGGTCGCGGCGGCGAGGACCTCTACATCGACCTCGACACCCGCCTCGAGGCGATGGATTCCCAGGCGATCGACATGGAAGTGTTGTCGATCAATCCGTACTGGTACGGCCGCGAGCGCGACCTCGCCGCGAACATCGTGCAGATCCAGAACGAGAAGCTTGCGGAGTTCGTCGCCACGCACCACGACCGCTTTGCCGGCTTCGCCTCGCTCACGTTGCAGGACCCGCAGCTCGCGCGGGAAGAGCTCGAGACCGCCGTCAAGAAACAGGGGTTGCGCGGCGCCGCCATCGGCGGAACGGTCGCCGGCGCTCCGTTCTCCGATCCCAAGTTCCATCCGGTGTGGCAAAAGGCCGAGGAGCTGGGCGCGGTTCTCTTCATCCATCCGGTGGGGATACCGGAGCTTGATCCGCTGCTCATCGGGAACGGTTTCCTGCGGAACTTGATCGGCAATCCGCTCGAAACCACGATCGCGCTCCAGCACCTGATCTTCGAAGGAACGCTCGACCGTTTCCCGGGCCTCAAGATTGTCGCGGCGCACGGCGGCGGTTATCTCCCCTCCTACGCCGGGCGCTCGGATCACGCGTGCGTCGTGGGCGACAAGTTCTGCAGCAAAGACATCGTGCTGAAAAAGAAGCCGAGCGAATACCTCAACCAGCTCTATTTCGATTCTCTCGTGTTCACACCCGAAGCGCTGCGCCACTTGGCGGCGCAAGTCGGTGTGAGCCAGCTCGTCGTCGGTAGCGATATTCCGTTCCCCTGGGAGGCGCACCCGGTCGACCACGTGCTGGCGACCAATACGCTCAGCGACGACGAGAAGATCGCGATCCTGGGCGGCAACGCCGCCAAGCTGCTCGGCCTCGCGTAAAGCCAACCCCGTTTATCAAAGCCATCCTGTCAAGCCGCCTTGCGAAGGGCGGCAAACGAACTATTTGCGCAAGGGGGCCCGCGAGGTCGGTACGCCGGCCTCCTGAAGGCAACACGGGGGCTCCATGATGGCAGCGCGTGACGTGTGGATGTGGTCCGAGGCCTGCGAGATGCTGGCCCGGGCCGAGCGGCTGCACCGCCAGGCGTTCGGGCTGCACCCGAGCCGGCGCGCGCCGGCCTGGGAGCCGCCCGCCGACGTGCTCGAGACGACGCGCGAGGTTCTCGTCATCGTCGCGCTGCCCGGCGTGAATACCGATGCGGTCGAAGTCGCGATCGACAACGGCGGGCTCACCGTCATCGGCGTGCGCGCCGCGCCGGCGGCGCTGCGCGACGCGGTCATCCATCGGCTCGAGCTGCCGCAGGGGCGCTTCGAGCGCCACGTCGAACTGCCCGCCGGACGCTACAGCAACGTGCGGCGCACGGCCGTAGACGGGTGCCTCGTGATCAGCCTCGAAAAAATCCCGTGAAGCCTCGACCGGAGTCCATTTGATGAGCATGGAGACACAAGAGGCGCGAACCGCCGAGGCGGGAAGCGGCGCGGGCGGAGCCCAGAGCCTGCCGGCGGACGCGCTGATCATCATGCCGGTGCGCGGCTTCGTCCTGTTCCCCGGCACCATCTTCCCGTTGACCATTGGCCGCGAGCGCTCGGTGCGCGCCGCGCAACAGGCCGTGCGTGACCAGGCTCAGCTTGGCGTGCTGATGCAACGCGATCCGGAACTCGTCGAGCCGGGGCCGCTCGACCTGCATCGCGTCGGCACCGTCGGCAACGTGGTGCGCTACGTCACCGCGCCGGATGGCTCGAACCACCTCGTCTGCCAGGGCGTGCAGCGCTTCCGCATCATCGAATTCCTGGGCGGCTACCCCTACCTCGTCGCTCGCGTTCATCGCATCGAGGAACAGGACGCGCGCGGGCCCGAGATCGAGGCGCGCTTCCTCAACCTGCAACGCCAGGCGATCGAGGCGCTCGAGCTTCTCCCGCAAGCGCCGCAGGAGCTGATCGCCGCAATCCAGAGCGTCGCCAGCCCAGGCGCGCTCGCCGACCTCGTCGCCGCCTATATCGATATTACGCCCGACGAAAAGCAGGAAGTGCTGGAGACGATCGACGTCGGCAACCGCATCGATCGCGTGACGCGCCTGCTCGCGCGGCGCCTCGAAGTGCTGCGCCTCTCCGCGGAAATCGGCAAGCAGACGAAGGCGGCGCTCGATGAGCGGCAGCGCGAGGTGCTGCTGCGTGAGCAGATGGCGGCGATCCAGCGCCAGCTCGGGGAGGGGGATGACGGCAAGCGCGCCGAGATAGCCGAACTCACCAAGGCGATCGCCGATGCCGGCATGCCGAAGGAGGTCGAGGAGCAGGCGCGCAAGGAATTGCGCCGCCTCGAACGCATGCCGGAGGCCGCCGCCGAATATGGGATGGTGCGCACCTATCTCGATTGGCTGATCGAGCTGCCGTGGAAGCTGCCCGAGGAGAAGCCGATCGACATCGCCGAGGCGCGCCGCATCCTCGACGAAGACCACTACGGCCTGGAGAAGATCAAACGGCGCATCGTCGAATATCTCGCCGTGCGCAAGCTCGCGCCGCAAGGCAAGGCGCCGATCCTCTGCTTCGTCGGCCCGCCCGGCGTCGGCAAGACTTCGCTCGGCCAATCGATCGCCCGCGCCATGGACCGCAAGTTCGTGCGCGTGAGCCTCGGCGGCACCCACGACGAAGCCGAGATCCGCGGCCACCGCCGCACCTACATCGGGGCGCTGCCGGGCAACATCATTCAGGCGATCCGCAAGGCGGGCGCGCGCAATTGCGTGATGATGCTCGACGAAATCGACAAGCTCGGCGCCGGCATCCAGGGCGACCCGTCGGCGGCGCTGCTCGAAGTGCTCGACCCCGAGCAGAACAATACGTTCCGCGACAATTATCTGGCCGTGCCGTTCGATTTGAGCCGCGTGGTGTTCATCACCACCGCGAACGTGCTCGACACCATCCCCGGGCCGCTGCGCGACCGCATGGAGATCATCCAGCTCGCCGGCTACACCGAAGAGGAGAAGCTGCAGATCGCGCGGCGTTATCTGGTGCGCCGGCAGCTCGAGGCGAACGGGCTCAAGCCCGAGCAGATCGAGATCACCGAGGACGCTTTGCGTGAGATCATTGCGAACTACACGCGCGAGTCCGGCGTGCGTAACCTGGAGCGCGAGATCGGCCGGGTGATGCGCAACGCCGCCATGCGCATCGCAGAAGGCAGCGCGACGTTCGTGCGCGTCGACGCGGGCGACCTCGCCGCCATCCTCGGGCCGCGCCAGTTCGAGAACGAAGTGGCGATGCGCACGAGCGTGCCGGGCGTCGCCACCGGGCTCGCCTGGACGCCGGTCGGCGGCGACATTCTCTTCGTCGAGGCGACGCGCGTGCCAGGCAAGGGCACGTTCATCCTCACCGGCCAGCTCGGCGAAGTGATGCGCGAGAGCGCGCAGGCGGCGCTGAGCATCGTCAAGAACCGCGCCGCCTCGCTCGGCATCGATCCGGGGCTGTTCGCCAACAGCGATATTCACATCCACGTGCCGGCGGGCGCCATTCCAAAAGACGGGCCGAGCGCCGGCGTCGCCATGTTCACCGCGCTCGTCTCGCTGCTCACCGGCCGTACCGTGCGTAACGATACGGCGATGACCGGCGAGATCAGCCTGCGCGGGCTGGTGCTTCCCGTGGGCGGGATAAAGGAGAAGACCGCGGCCGCGGCGCGCGCGGGGCTCACCCGCGTGATGCTGCCGGCGCGCAATCGCAAGGACCTCGAGGACATTTCCGACGAAGTGCGCCGCAAGGTCGAGTTCGTTTTCCTCGAGCGGGTGGACGATGCGATCGCCGCGGCGCTTGAGGCCAAGGCCGACGCCCAGGCGGCGTGAGGCGCGGTTTCGTCATCCCCGCGAAAGCGGCGCATCCAGTAAACACCGGCCAGAGTTTTCGTTGCCAAGGGCACGCAAACGTGACAGATGCCGCTGATATGCACTACACGAGCGTATCGTAATGACCGAGGAAATGAAAACCGCCAAGCTCTTCGACGTAAAGGCTTGGCTCGCCAAGCTTGACGAATATCGCGACGAACCTTTCATGCCTGAGGGAAGGCAGCAACCTCCTATTCCTTCTCCACGCAAGGTTTTTGAAGATTGATCTGCTTGGATACCAATGTCGTTTGTTATTTGTTGAATGAAGCGGTGGGCACGGCCGCTGCGCGGCCTTAGCCCACCCTACGGCCCGCCGCCCGTGACGTCAGGCCGACTTGCGCCGTGGCACCAGCATGGAGACGCGGCGCTTGTAGCGGCGATACTCGTCACCCAACAGGTCGATTAGATCGCGCGCGTTACTCGCGAATCCTGCTCATGAGCAGCATGAAAAACGTTCGTTTGCGCCGCCTCACGCGGGCGGCCACATTATGGTCTTCATGTATGATCTCTCACCTGGAGATAATCCGATGACTACTTATCAAGGTGAATGTTTCTGTCAGGCCGTTCGAATTGAAGCCGTCGGCGAACCCGCCGCCATGGGCTATTGCCACTGCCGCTCGTGCCGTTCGTGGTCCGGCGGACCGGTCAACGCGTTCACGCTGTGGCGGCCCGATGCGATCAAGATCACGGCCGGCGCCGAGCATATCGCAACGTTTGCGAAGACGCCGATGAGCCACAGGCGATACTGCAACAAATGCGGCGGCCATCTGATGACGGTTCACCCGCCGCTGGGACTGATCGATGTGTTCGCCGCAACCTTGCCGGCGGTCGAGTTCCGTCCCGGCGTGCACGTCAACTACGCCGAGACCGTACTGCCGATGCGCGACGGCCTGCCGAAGCTCAAGGATTTCCCAGCCGAGTTCGGCGGTTCGGGCGAACAGATCGCGGAGTAGCTGCGAAGCAATGGCGGTTCATGCGGCCGAGCGGACTTGCTCGGCCGATGGTTCGCCTGTCAGCGCCGGGGCATCGGGCAGATCCGCGGCTGCGGCCGTAGCCGCCGCCTCGTCCTTGAGCCACGCGCGGAAGGCAGTGACCTTCGGCAAAGTCTCGGCTTCGGGCACCGCCAACAGATAATAGGCGAACGCAGTGGGCGCGCTCAGCCGCAGCGGACAGACCAGCGTCCCATCCGCGAGCAAATCCGTGACCAGGCTCGCACGAACGAGCGCCACGCCCAGCCCGAGCGCCGCCGCATCGATCAGCAGGCGCGCATCGCTGAAGCGCTGGCCGCCGGCGCAGCTCACCTCGCTGCGCCCGATATGATCGAGCCAGCTGCGCCAATCCGATCCGCTTCCGTCCCCTTCGGTCGAGGAGTCGTGCAGCAGCGGCAGATCGAACATTTGATCGATCGTCCGCGTCCGCCCGCGGTGGGCGATCAGATGCGGCGCGCACACCGGAAACACGCGGTCGGGCATGAGCATCGTCACGGCGCAGCCGGGATAGGCGCCGGCGCCGAAACGGATCGCCACGTCGATGCGAGCAGAACGCAGGTCGAGCGGCGTAGGATCGGCAATCACCTGCAGCTCGATCTCTGGGTGGAGCGCCTGGAAACGCGGCAGCCGCGGAATTAGCCAGCGCGAGGCGACCGACGGCAAGGTCGTGACGGTGAGGCGCCGTTCCTCGCTGTCCTCATCGAGACCGTCGATCGCACGCGCGATGTCGGCGACCGCCCGCTCGACCCGTTGCGCCAGCGCCTGTCCCGCCGGCGTGAGGGTCAGCCTGCGCGTGAGGCGGTTGAACAAAATGATGCCGAGTTCCTCCTCGAGCGCGCGCACGCGATGGCTGATCGCGCTCTGGGTGAGGTGCAGTTCGTCAGCCGCCTTGGTGAAGCTCAGGTGCCGGGCGGCAACCGAGAACACGCGAAGCGTATCGAGCGAGGGCAGGCGGGCCATTTCGTTCTCGTATTCGGACATATTTGCCCGTTCGGATCGCCGCAGCCGACGGTCCGCACAGGCTTGATCGGAGCCGGCGTTATGGCCCGGGCGCTCGGCAAAGGCTTTGCCCAAAGCTTGATTTATCGCCGAGAACGGCTTGATTATTCCGCGAGAGGCTCTCCGGGGCGGAAAAAGTGCAATTTCGATTTAATAATCATACACTTGACACCGAGCTGCGGGAGCTGCGGCGGGGCCGCGAGCAGGTCGCCGTCGAGCCGCAGGTGTTCGACGTCCTGGTCCACCTGATCGAGCACCGGGATCGCGTCGTCACCAAGGACGATCTCATCGCCTCGGTATGGGGCGGACGCATCGTTTCCGACTCGACCCTGACGAGCCGCATCAACGCCGCCCGCAAGGCGATCGGCGACAGCGGCGACGAGCAGAAGCTGATCCGGACGGTCGCGCGCAAGGGCCTGCGCTTCGTCGGCACCGTTCACATTGCCGCCGACGCCGCCGACCCGGCGCACGCCGTCGTTCGCGAGGAGGGGCGCGAACCGCGCTCGGCCCTGCCGCTTCCCGACCGGCCCGCCATCGCCGTGCTTCCCTTCACCAACATGACCGGCGATCCGGGACAGGAATATTTCTCCGACGGCATCAGCGAGGACATCATCACGGCGCTCTCCAAGCTGCGGTGGTTCTTCGTCATCGCGCGCAACTCCTCGTTCGTCTACAAAGACAAACCCGTTCATATGAAACAGGTCGCCGAAGAACTCGGTGTCAATTACGTGGTGGAAGGCAGCGTGCGGCGGGGCGGCGACCGGGTGCGCATCACCGCGCAGCTCAACGACGCGGCGACCGGCAGCCATCTGTGGGCGGAACGCTACGATCGCGAACTCGCCGACGTGTTCGCCGTGCAGGACGAAATCACCGAGGCGATCGTCGCCGCCATCGAACCGCAGCTCTATGCCGCGGAAAATTTTCGCGCCCGCCGCAAGCCACCGGACAGCATGGACGCGTGGGATCTGGTGATGCGGGCGCTCTCCCACTATTGGCGCGTGACGCGGCAGGACAACGTCGTGGCGCAGGCCCTGCTCGAAAAAGCGGTCGCCATCGATCCCAACTACGGCCAGGCGCTTGGCGTTCTGGCGACGAGCCAGACCTTCGGCGGTCACATGGGATGGGCCGACATGGGAGCAATGGCGCCGATCGCCGAGCGGGCGGCGCAAACGGCGATCCGCGCCGATGGCGAAGACCCTTGGGCGCATTTCGCGCTCGGATCGGTTTATTTGTTCAAGCGCCGGTTCGACGATTCGCTTGCCGAGTTCGAGACGGCGCTCCGCCTCAACCCCAACTTCTCGCTCGCCCAGGGCTACCACGGGCTCGCGCTCGCGTACTGCGGCCGCTGGGAAGAAGGGAGCCTAGCCGCGGCCCGCGCGCTGCGGCTGAGCCCGCGCGACCCATTCTCGGCGGTCTACAGCGGCATCGCCGCGTACGCACAATATGTGGGCCGCAACTACGACGCGGCGATGCGGCTTGCGCGCGACGGAATCCGCCTGCGCGGCGATTTCGTCGGCGCGCACCGCGTGCTCACCGCCGCCGCCGGCAGCGCCGGGCAGGGCGAGGTCGCCAAGGTGGCGTTGCAGGAACTGCGCCGCGCGCAGCCCAATATCTCGCTTGCCTGGATCGCGCGCGAAATGCCGATCAAAGAGGAGGCCGAGCGCGAGCACTATCTGGAAGGCTTTCGCCGCGCCGGCCTGGCTTAGTCAGTGACAGTGAGCAGTGACCACTGACCAGTAAGAAAAGGCGCTTCTTGGTCACTGGTTACTAATCACTGGTCACTGTTCGGAACCGGCCGCACGCGCTTGGCGTTGGTGCGGCAGACGAGCCGACGTTTCGTCTTACGCACCACTGGGAAATTGAATGTACCGCAGCTTGTGCGGGGCGGCCGCGCTTGCCCTCTCTCTCACCTCGTTGCCTGCAGCGGCGCAGCCGGCGGGGGCGCCCGGCTGGACCACATACGGGGACGGCCACGGCACCATTCTTGATTTTCCCGCCAATGTTTTCACGGAGAGCGAGGGGGCGCCACCGGTCGGCAATGGACGCCGTTTTCGCACGGCCGACGGCCGCGCCGAGGTGAGCGTCTATACGCTCGCCAATGCGGAGCGTCAGACGCCCCGCGCGTATCTTTCCCGGCATCTCAAGTCCGATTTCAGCCATCTCGATTACGACCGGGTCGGCGACCGCTTTTTTGCCGTGTCAGGGATCGTGCGCGGGAAGACGTTCTATAGCCGGTGCAACTTCGAGGGTCGGCGCGGGCCGATGCACTGCCTCTATCTGGCTTATCCCGCGGCCGAGACGCACGCCTGGGACCGGCTCGTGACCCGGATGAGTCTCTCGCTGCGCGGCGAGGGAAGCCGCGCGTCGCGCTGACTTTGATCCACTAATTAGTGCGCTGCACACCGGTAGCATCGAACCGGAATGACGGGCGCGCCTCGGCCACGGGACTATTTCTTCGGCTGTCAGGAACCAAACATTACCTTCACCCGTTAGCCGGGCGAGCAGGAGGCTCTCCGATGAGCGATTCATCCAGCACACGATCGGGTGCCGCGACGGCGTCCGGCGCCGCGGAAACGGCGCGCAGCACCGCGGCGGATGCCATGTCTAAGGTTTCCGATGTCGCCCAACAGGCCATGGGCGAGGCGAAGAAATCCGCAAGCTCGCTCGCGTCCGCGGCAACCGAACGCGCAAAGAGCGCGGCGCAGGAGCGCATTTCCGGCGGGGCGGACCTGCTTGGGCACGTCGCCGCATCGGTGCGGGCCGCCGCGCGCGATCTCGAACCGAACGCGCCGCAGCTCGCCGGTTTTGCCCATGAGGCGGCCGGACGGCTCGAGGGTTTCTCCCACGACATTCGCGAGAAGAGCGTCGAAGAGCTCTTGGAAACCTCATCGGATTTCGCCCGCCGCCAGCCGGCGATGCTGTTCGCCGCCGCCGCGGCGTGCGGCTTCCTGCTGTTCCGCATGATCAAGACTACGTCGAGCACGGCAAACGATTCGGGCGCTCGCTTCGGCGAAGAGGCATATGGCGTTGCTCCGCTGCCCGAATCGCCGCCGATAACCTCAGGACAATTCCATGGCCCATGAGACTACGCTGCGAGATTCCGGTCTCGTGCGGGCAGCAACCGACCTGTTCGCAGACCTGTCGGATCTCATTCAGAAGGAAATCCGGCTCGCGCGCGCGGAGATCGTCCATAAGCTAACGCTGAACGTGCGTGGCGGGATCTTCATGGCGGTTGCCGGCGTGTTCGGATTTCTCGCCGTGATCTTTGTACTCGAGGGAATCGCGTTCGCAATCGCGAGTGCGGGTCTCGCAGCCCACTGGGCATGTCTCATCGTCGCCGCCGGTCTGCTCGTGATAGCGGCCGGGGTCTTCTTGGCGGGGCGCTCGCAAGCCGACGCGGATCTTGCCCCGCGCACAACACGCCAGCTCGGCGCAACCTTGAGGACGGCCAAGGAGCAGCTCAGATGAACGGGAACGATATTTATTCGCAAGCCGCGGATTGGGTGGTCAACACCGCGCGGCGCAAGCCGGAGGCCCTGCTGCTGCTGGCAGCTGGTTGCGCTCTGATGATGCGCAGCGGCGGCTCGGTCATCGGGTCGTGGACCTCGCGTTCCGATGATTCCTATGGCCGGCCATCCTGGCAGGACGAAACGGCCGATGAAGCGCATCGGCAATCGAGCCGCGCGGCAGAGGGTGCAGGCCGCTATGCCGGAGAGATGCGGGACCGCGTGGCGGATACGGCGAGTTCCTACGCTTCCGCCGCGAGCGATTACGCCCAGGATGCGCGCCGGCGCATGAGCGACTACACCGGCGCCGTGCGCGAGAACCTTTCTTCGGCGACCGACCACGTCAGCCGCACCGCGCAATCCGCGGCGCGTACCGCGTCGGACACCATGCGCGAGCAGCCGCTGGTGATCGCAGCCCTCGGGCTCGCGGCCGGCGCAGCCGTCGCGGCCTTCTTCCCGACCACCGATATCGAGCGGCGCACGCTCGGTCCGGCCGGCGATGCTCTCGTGGGCGCCGCCGGTGCGGCCGGCCGCGACTTCATGGAACGCGCGGCGCGCACCGGTGAAGAAGTGCGGCGCGCCGCCGAGGATGGGCTGCGGGATCTCGCCCACGAGACCGCGGAAAGTTTTAACAGGAACGCGTCGCCCGGCGCGGCGAACACGCCGCCCTCAAGCACAGGTGGCTGATGTCCACGCTCGAACTTGACCGGCTGGAAGAAGACGTCGCCAAGGCGCGCGAACGCGTCGTTGCCGACGTGGCCCGGCTGCGCTCGCCCGCCGCGTTCGAAGAATTCAAGGGCGACATCGGCCAGACATTCTCCGATACCGCGCAACGCGCGGTCGCCGGCCTCAAGAACAGGGCCGCCGCCAATCCCGCTGCGGTATTGGCGATCGCCGCCGGGTTGTTGTGGCGCTTTGCGCGTCGGCCGCCGATCGCGAGCCTGCTGGTCGGGGTCGGTCTGACGAGCCTGCTGCGCACCAGCTCCGATAGTCCGCCGTCCCCGGTCGTCACGCGCTCGGGCGAGCTGCTTCAGGCCGCCAACGAAAGGGCGAGTGAACTAAGCGAACAGGCGCGCGCGCTCACGGCGCGGGCGGGCGAACTCACCGCGCAGGCGCGCGAAGCCGCGGCCGCGACCGCGGCCAGCGTGACGCAGACGGCCGGGCGCGTCGCCGACCAAGCCGCGCAGACGGCAGCCCGGGTCTCGGAACGGGGTGCGCAGCTTTCCCAGAATGCGCGGGACACCGCCACGCGTGTCTCCGGCCAAGCATCCGACATCACGGCGCGCATGTCCGGTCAGGCTGCCGAAGCCGCGGCGCGCATTTCGGAGGGCGCGGGACAGATCGCCGCCCAAGCATCGCGCTCGGCGGACCGCCTCACGGCAGCGGCAAGACAGGCGTTGCCCGATGTGTCCGCCCGCGACGGCTTCCTGCTGGGCGTCGCGGCACTCGCGGTCGGCGCCGCGGCGCTGATCGGACTGCGCCGCGGTGAGGCGTAGATCCGCATGATCCCGAAAAGTGGGGACCGGTTTTCGGAAAAGATCATGCGCTAGCATGGTGGCGGTTCAGAAGTCCGCATCATCAAACGAGCGTGCCGCAAATGATGCGAACTTCGGAATCGGGGCACTAGCTGCGACCCTCAATACGGCTCTTCGATAAAGGTCAGCGGCAGCGAGCGGCCGTCCACCTGCCGGTGCAGATTTTCCGGCGAGATGGTGACGGGCGCGCTCGCATCGCGGGCAGGGATCTCGGCCCTGGCGCCAGCGAAGATCGCGACGAGGACGAGCGCGGCGATAAGCAGAAACGCATATTTGCCCATGAGAGCCTCCAAGATGTCTCGTGCCAGGAGGCTTATTCCACCGGCGCGCCAAGCTAATGTGACGCCGCACACACATGCTGCCGAATTGTCGAATGGCCACTGATCCCTGATGCCCGGAGATGCGGAAATGCGCTCACGATTTCGTTACTGGGGTGCTTGGCTCACGATTCCGATAAAGAACGCAGCTTATCGTATTGAAATTGAGCGCTGAACGGCGACGGGGCCGCGCCAATCGATCTGTCGGGTTCCGGAACCTCTTACCGACTGCCGCATTGGCAATTAAAATTCGACACATTCGAGTACCGGGATGGCGCCGTGACAGGGCGTGAAGGGTATCGACGAAAGGCGTTGGAGTGTGTGCGTGCGGCCGAGGGGCTGCGCGACCCTGGTGAACGCAACAAACTCCTGCGGATCGCCGGTCTCTACATGTCGTTGGCGCATCGTATCGCTGAACGCTACGAGCGCGGCACCGCCCATCGCCAGCCCGACCACGACCAGTATCCCGAAGACGCCTAAGCTTTCGTGACGCCATCGAGCGGCGAGGCGAGGGACCTCATCGCCGAGTAGCGCGTTGGCGTCGGTATTTTCTCGGCATGGATGCCCCTAAGCATGGCCACGGTTCTCATCGTCGAGGATGAAGACCAGGTTCGCGTACTCGCCGAATCCTATTTGCGCGAGCAGGGGCATCAGACCGTGTCGGCCGCCAACGCGGAGGAGGCGCTGGCGGTGTTCGAAGTGGTCGAACGGATCGACCTCTTGTTCGCCGACATCAATTTGCACGGCGACCTGCGTTCCGGACTGGACGTGGCGAAGCAGGCGCGCGAGCGCCAGCCGGACCTCGCTGTCCTCTACGCAACGGGCCAAGCGGTCACCGACGGCATGCGCGCGATGATGGTCGAAAACTCTGCCGTGCTGGAGAAGCCGTATACGGTGGAGCAGTTGCAGACGGCGCTCTCTGTGCATTTTCGGATTACGCCGCGAAGTTAATTCCGAAGCACTGCCGCGGCGCGGTCCGTGAGGGAACGGCGGTCGCCGGCGCTCATTGATGTCTTATGGGCGACAGCCGCGACGTGGTGTGTTCGTTCTGCGGCTCGATGATGCGGCTAAGCCGCAAGATGCCCGGGTCCGGTGACACGCACGCCTTGTGCTTCTTTACCTGCGCCACGTGCGGCGCCAGCGAACTGCGTATCGATCGCAACGGCACCACCGATGATTCCGCCGAGCCGGCCCATGACGACTTGAGTCAACCATGAATGCCCGGTGAAGAAGCGATTAACCAATTACCGTTATTTTGAAAGAAGCCGCCGCCGCGAGCCGCGATTTTTTTCGATCGCGTCGGGAATGGGACAAAGCGAATCGGCGTTTCGTGGTGAAGAGTCGTTTTCCGGAGGGCCGTGTGTCGACGCCTGCCGCCTATAGAGAATACGCCGCGGACTGCCTCGCCGCCATGCGCGCGGCCATGTTGCCGGAAGTTCGCGCGCTGCTGCTTGCGATGGCGCAGCGATGGAATGAGTTCGCCGAGCGCGCCGAGAAACAGGCGGCATCGACGCCGTCCGCTAACGAGCGGATGTGAACTGCTTCATATCCCGCCGCGCGTGTTCGCTACATCATTACCAAGCCGGTCAAACGTGGACGGTAGTCTAACGCCGTTTCACCATTTCTTTGATGTGGATTAGGCGGCGCTTGGAACAAGCAGCGCGCCGCAATGTTGGCCCTATGTTGACAAGATGACAGAGGAGGGCGCGCTCATGAAGAAACTAGCGGAATACCGCGAGAACGCGGCGCTATGCCTGGAGGCGATGCGCGCCGCCGAAGTTCCGGAAGTCAAGGAGTCTCTCCAAAGTTTGGCGCAGCGTTGGATTGATCTCGCCGACAGGGCGGAACGAAACGACGGCCGCGACGGCCGCGGCGGGGGATATGGAAACGGATCTTCCCATCAGGGCGCTGGCAACCCATGGCAACGATTCTGATCGTCGAAGATGAGAAACAGGTCTGCGTTTTCGCAGCATCCTATCTTCGACAGCAAGGGCATCGCACGATCTCGGCCGCAACGACCGAGGAAGCGCTCGCACTGATCGAGGCCGCGGACGGCGTCGACGTGCTGTTCTCCGAGATCAGGCTCAATAATGATGCGCTCGCCGGCGTGCGCCTCGCGCAACAGGCCGCGCGCCGCTGCCCCGGCATGAAAGTACTCTACGCCGGCGAACACGAAACCGCGGACCGTCTGAAACCGCTCCTTGGCGAATCCTCGGTCGTGCTCGAAAAGCCGTACACGGTCGACGAACTCAAGCGGGGTGTGAGCGGCCAGCTCGGTGCGAATCGGAATTAGCCTGCCGCCGTCGTAACGTCTTCCGTCCGGCGATGATCGCCAGTGAGCTGCCGGTAGACCCGCACGTACTCTTCGGCCATCCGCCGCGCGGTGAAGCGCCGCTCGAATGCCGCACGTACCTCGCGTCGATCCAGCTCTCGCGCGCGGGCGATCGCGGCGACCGCCTGAGATTCATCATCGACCACGAAGCCGCTGACCCCGTCCTCGATGATTTCCGGCACCGACCCGCGGCGGTACGCGACGGTCGGCGTGCCGCACGCCATCGCCTCCATCATCACCAGGCCGAACGGCTCCGGCCAGTCGATCGGGAAGACGAGCGCGGCGGCGTTACGCAGGAACTCTGCTTTGTCCTTGTCGCCCACTTCGCCGACGAACTCGACGCGGTTGCCTTCCATCAGCGGCTTGATGCGCTTGTTGAAATATTCGCTTCCCTCGCGTGGCACCTTGGCCGCGATGCGCAACGGCAGCCCCGCCGCCGCAGCAAGCTTGATCGCGGCATCGGGACCTTTCTCCGGTGCGATGCGTCCGAGGAAGGCGAGATAGCTTCCGCGGTCGTTCGACGGCGAGCAGGTCTCGGGCGGCTGACCGTGGTAGACGGTGGCAATCCAATTGAGCTCGGGCAGCGGCTCGCGCTGATTGTTCGAGATCGACACGAAAGGCGCGTCGGGAAAGGTGCACGCTACGTGCTTGAGGTAGGGCAGGTCGAGCCGACCATGGGTCGTGGTCACGAACGGCACCGCGAGCCGCTGCAGCAGGGGAAGGTGAACCCAGTCGACATGGCAGTGGATCACGTCGAAGCGGTCCGCTTCTGCCGCCACCCTTGCGAGCAAGTTCGCGATCGGGGCGAGCGGGTCGGGGCGCGGGCGGCTCAAGCGCGTCGCCGAGGGCCAGACCGGAACAAGCCGCGCGGCGGTCGCCGAGTCGGCCGAGGCGAACAGCGTCACCTCGTGGCCGAGCGCGACCAATTCCTCCGTGAGCCAGGAGACCACCCGCTCGGTGCCACCGTAGAGTTTGGGTGGGATGCTTTCGGCAAGGGGCGCCAATTGGGCAATGCGCATAATGAGAATATTTCTCGCTAGTGCCGCGAACCCGAAGTTCGCACCACAATTGCCGCGACTATCGCTCGCTCGTTCATGTCCCTGCGTGTAGACGAACAAATGCGCAAGGCGCAGGTTCCCGGTCAGCCCGGCAGAAACGCGCTGTGCCCGCCCCCCGCATCCGTGATCAACTGCACCGGTGTGCCGTAGAGCGCCTCGAGCTGCGCGCGCCCCAACACTTGGCCCACCGCGCCTTCGCCGAGACGCACGCCTTGGCGCAACAGATACGCGCGATCGGCCGCCCGCATGGCGTGGTTGGGATCGTGGGTGGTGAACAGGACGCCGTGCCCCGAGGCACCGAGCGCGCGGATTTCCCGCATGACGCGCCCTTGGTTGCCGAAGTCGAGGCTCGCGGTCGGCTCGTCGAGGACGATGAATTGCGGCTCCTGCGCCAGCGCGCGCGCCAGCAGCGCGAGTTGACGCTCGCCGCCGGAAATCATGGTGTAGGGGCGCTCGCGCAAATCGATGATGCCGAAGCGTTCCATGGCGCGCGTTGCCACGGCGCGGTCGGCCGGGGTCGGCCGGCTGAACAGATTGCCGTGCGCGGTGCGCCCCATCAGGACGACCGTCTCGACCGTGAAGGCGAAAGTGGCGGCGTGGGATTGCGGCACGTAGGCGATGAGCCGCGCGCGCTCGCGGCTGGTGTAATTCGCAAGCGGCCGCCCGCCGAGTTCGATCTCGCCGCCCTTGGGCGGAATGAGGCCAAGCAAAGTTTTCAGCAGCGTCGTCTTGCCGCCGCCGTTAGGGCCCAGCAGCGCCAGCACCTCGCCGGTGGAAAGCGCGATGTCGAGGTTGCGGCCGACCACGCGCTCGCTGTAGCCGATCGTGAGATTGTGGCCGGCGAGGATCATGACCACGTCTTGGCGACGCTCGTGAGCAGCCAGATGAAGAACGGCGTGCCGACGAGGGCAGTGAGGATCCCGAGGGGAATTTCAATCGCGGCGCCGGTGCGGGCGAGCGTATCGATCAGCAGCAGGAAACCGCCGCCGAGCAGGGCGGCCGCGGGGATGAGCCGCGCGAAATCGGGACCGGCGAGGGTGCGCGCCACATGCGGCACCACGAGCCCGATCCAGCCGATGATACCGGCGGTCGCGACGCTTGCCGAGGTCACCAAGGTCGCGGCGGCGACGATGGCGATGCGTAACCCGCCGGTGGGAACACCGAGCGCGCGGGCCTCCTCGTCGGGCAACGACATCACATTCATGCGCCAGCGCAACGCGAGGAGAACCAGCGTACCGAGCGTGACGGGACCGAACAGCGGCAGAAGATCGGACGGAGCGACCGCGGCGAGGCTGCCGAGCAGCCAGAACGTCATAGCGGGAAGCTGATTGTAGGGATCGGCGAGATATTTCACGAGCCCGACGCCGGCGCCGAGCAGGGCGCCGATCACGACGCCGGTCAATACCAGCACCAGGACGGGATCGCGCGCGCGCACGGCCGAGCCGATCGCGTAGACCGCCGCGACGGCGATCAGGCCGCCCACAAAAGCGAGCGCCTGGATCGCGAACACGCCGAGCGAAAAATAGATGCCGAGCACCGCCCCGAGCGCGGCGCCCGAGGACGCGCCGAGGATATCGGGCGAGACCAGCGGATTGCGAAAGAGGCCCTGGAATGCGGTCCCGGCAACCGCGAGCGCCGCACCCACGAGCGCGGCGGCGATCACGCGCGGCCCGCGCACTTGCCAGATGACGCTTTCGACGGCGGGCGGAACGTCGGCCGCGCGGCCGGCAAGCTTCGCCGCGACGACATCCAGAACATCGGCGAGGCTGATCGGATAGCGTCCGATTACAAACGCCAGCAGCAAGCCTGCGACAAGGAATAGAAACGCGAGCAGCAGGCTGGGGAGGGCAGGGCGGGACATCGCGTCAAAATATCAGTCGCGGCCGGCGAGCACACGCTCGATCTGCGCCTCGGACGGCGTCACATGATAGAAGCGCGCGTAAAAATCCCGCGTGGGAGCGCGGATATGTTCGGGAAATTGCGCCGGATAAAGAATCTTCGCGAGCCACCACAACCCGATCAGCCGGTTCACCGCGGGGGAAAATCAACCCAGCCGAACGGCAGCTTGGGTGACAGATGCACGCGGCCCTCGCGCACCGCCGAGAGCGACGCCCACAACGGTTCGTTGCGCACGGAATACGGAGGCTGCGCCGTCTGATCCAGTAACGCGTGGCGCGTCACCCGGCGCGGATGCTCGCCCTCGCCAGTAGACGATCTCGACGGCGCCGCCCGGCGCGCCCATCCTCGACGAAGATCAGGAGACGACGATCGATAACCTCCAGCCAGATTGACTCGCTCCAAATTGCCTTTCACCCTTGCGACGGGCTTTTTCAGCTTGGGACCGCGCACCCATCATGTACCCGTCTTCGGACGCGGCGTGGCACCAATTGATCTCCGCTTTGCACGCAAGCGGCCGCAAGGCTGCACTCGCAATCACCGGGGGCGGCAGTGGTGCGGTGGGCGAGTTGCTTCGTGTTCCCGGGGGCTCGCGGTTGCTGATTGAGGCGCAGGTTCCCTACGACGCCCAGGCGCTCGCATCGTTTCTGGGCTTTGCACCGGCACAGGCCTGCAGCACCGACACGGCGATCGCCATGGCGCGGAGCGCGCGGGCACGCGCGACCCGGCTCGCGCCGCACGACATCGATGCCGTTGGCCTCGGCGCGACTGCGGCGCTGGTGAGTGATCGCCCGCGCCAGGGCGAGCATCGCTTTCACATCGCATTCGCCGACTCCGCCCGCATCGGGCACTGCACGGGCGTGATGGCCAAGGGCCGGCGTGATCGTGCCGCTGAAGAAGACGTCGTTTCACGCGCGATCATGCTGTGGCTCGCCCTCGCATGCGGGGTTGTCGCACCGTCACCACGCTGCCTCCTTGATGGAGACGAAAGCTTCGCAGAGACAGCCGTAGCCAACGTGCATATTCTCGATCGGCTTTTGGCCGGCGAACTCGATCGCATTACGGCCCAGCCCGACGGCCAGCTCATGGTCTCGGCGCCCCGGCTCCCTGTGCTGTTCCCAGGTTCTTTCAACCCGATGCACGCCGGACATGTGCTGCTGGCGCGCGCCGCCGAAGAGCTCACACAGCAGCCATTGGCATTCGAAATCTCTGCCACCAACGTCGACAAGCCGCCCCTGGAGGGCAGGGCGATCAAACAGCGGCTCGCGCAATTCGCCTGGAAGTCACCCGTCGAACTCACGCGAGCCCCAACCTTCCTCGAGAAATCTCGTTTGTTTCCGGGAACGACATTCGTGATCGGTGCGGATACGGCAGAGCGGCTGATTGCCACGAAATATTACGGCGACGACCAAGTTCGAATGCATGCCGCGCTCGAGGAAATCGCCAATTCCGGGGCGAGCTTTCTGGTGGCCGGGCGCGTCGACGCCGCGGGGCGTTTACGCACATTGGGCGACATTTCCGTGCCGCGCCGCTACGCCGATCTTTTCACGGTAATTCCTGAGCACCACTTCCGCCATGACGTCTCCTCATCCGATATTCGCGCGCGGCGGTCCAGTAATCAGTGATCAGTGATCAGTGATCAGTGCCCGGTACAGACCGCGGGTGTTTCTGGTCACCGGTCACTGACCGACGTCATGAAATCGTGAGGGCGTGGGCACCCCGCCACGCGTGGCCTCATCTTTCCGGGACGCCGGCCAACCGCAGGCCTTCCATGTATCGCTGGCGGTCGTCGTCCCGCTTGAACGGATATGTTTTTCCGAAGTGCTCGACGGTGAAGGTCGGTTCGAGCGACAACAGCTTTGCAATTTGCCGATCATGCACATGCCGGGGTGCTCGTAGTGCAACTCGCGCAGCTCGGCGAAATCCTCTTCGATCGCGCGTGCGCAGATTCCCTTGTCGCACGACCGGTCGGCAATGAACAAATAGATCCCCTTCCCGTCGTCTCGCCATTGAAAAGATGCGCATGCGCGAGGTTGATGGCTGCGGGTAGGAAATAAAGACGTCGTGCTGGTAGCCCGGGACGTCAGTCATGCTCAGCGGCTCTCTCCGCTTTGGCTTCGCTGCAGGTTCTCCAAGCGCGGGCGGGCTGGCGCATATCCGTGCTCGATGGCGCGCTTGTACCATTCAGCCGCCTTTTGCACATCGCGCGGCTGCCCCTCGAAACCGTTCTCATACCAGTAGCCGAGGTTGAACTCGGCGGGGCCGAAATTCTGGTCGGCAGCCTTTGCGTAATATCTGACGGCCTCCTGCACGTCCCGTTGCGCAACGCCGCGTCCTGCCAGCCACATGTCTCCGAGATTTTTCAGCGCTCTGGCGAAATTCTGCTTCGCCGCTTTTTCGAACCAGATCACCGCTTGCAGGTCGTCACGCTGCGTACCGAGACCCTTGGAGTAGGCAAATCCGACGCGATTTTGAGCTTCGGCGTTTCCTTGATCGGCAGCTTTGCGGTTCCAGTTGAACGCCTCGTCATAGCTCTTCGGCACACCGACGCCGGCTTCATACATATCGGCAAGATTGAGTTCAGCAGACACATGGTTCTGCTCGGCGGCCTTTTTGAACCACGAGGCCGCTGTCTCTTCGCTGCGCTCGACGCCCTGGCCGTTATAGTAGAGCCAGCCGAGGATGAATTGAGCCTCGCGATCGCCGCTTTCCGCCACCGGCCGCGCCAGCTCAAACGCCTCGTCATATGATTTGCGCGCCAGTGCGGCCTTGAACTCGGCTCTCGGCTGCGCCTCCGGCGGTGGTGACGACTTTCGCGCCGGCGCCAACATGGGGACCGGTTCGGTACGTGGCGGCCCATCGACCGGCGCCGCTGTCGGCGCGATCGCGACCGGAGTGGCGGGTTGCAGTGACGACGCGGGCGGCGGCTCGCTCTTGGCAGTGCGCGGTGCTTGGGCCCGTTCGGCCGCAGGTTCGGGGGCCCGCGCGACATTCTCTGCGGCCGCGACTGTTTTCTTAGCAGACACTTCGGCGACGGGGGAGGGGATCAGCGCCAATGCGCCGATGACAAGGACGCCCGCCAGCACGAAAGTCGAGACGCCGACGACCAACGGCACGCGGAGCCTCGGCGGCGCCCATGACATCAGCGGCGACAGCTTATCGGCGAAACGCGACACCCGGTCGAACGAGCCGGAGTTCGCAGCGAGCTGAGCCGCCCCTGGGCGCTCCATCAGCCGCGTGCCTTCGAGCACCATGGTCGGCGCATCCATGCGCAACGCGGTGGCGCCGAGGGCGTCGCTGAATTCGCGCACCGAGGCGTAACGCTGCTCGGGTTTCTTGGCGAGCGCGCGCAGGAGCACCGACTCGAGGCGGGAATCGAGGCCCGGCACCCGCCCGACCAAGCGCTGCGGCTTGGCGTGAACGTGCGCCTGCATCAGATCGTAGTCGCTGTCCGCCACGAACGGCGTCGAGCCGCTGAGCATCTCGTAGAGGACGATCGCGAGGCTATAGAGGTCGCTGCGCTCGTCGCCGCCTTCGCCGCGCAGTTGTTCCGGCGCCATGTAGGCCAAGGTGCCCACCATGCTGCCGTCGCGGGTGAGGCGTTGCGAGCCGCGCACGCGGGCGATGCCGAAATCCATGATTTTCAGCAGCCCGGTTTGGGTGACCATCAGATTGGCGGGCTTGATGTCGCGATGAATGACGCCCATGGAATGCGCATAGGACAGCCCGTCCGCCGCCTGGGCGATGATCGCGAGGCTTTCCTTGACGCCGAGCGGGCCGTTGCGCTTCTTGAGCAGCGCGTCGAGCGTGTCGCCGCGCACCAGCTCCATGATCATATAAAGATTGCGGCCTTCGGGTAGCAGCGAAAAGACCGTGGTGACATTGGGATGATTGAGACGCGCGAGGCTCGTGGCCTCGGCGCGGAAACGGTCGACAAAGTTTTTGTCATTGAGCAATTCGGAGCGCAGCGACTTGATCGCGACCTCGCGTTCAAGGACGGTGTCGTAGCCGACGTGCACCTGGCCGATGCCGCCTTCGCCGAGCAGTTCCCTGATCTCGTAGTGGCCGATCATTCCCATCGTCGGTTGCCGTAAATTGACCTTCACTGCCGCTTTATCACGAGGGGCGGCGAGGAGGCGTTGCCCGGTCGGGGCAACACCAGCGATCTTACCCCGGAAGGATCGGGCACCCGATCCGGGTTCGCCTCAGGGTGAATGACCGGGACAACCGGCACATTCTTGCTTGAACCCGCACCGGAATATGAAGGAGAGGGTTTTCCGGCCGGTTTGTTCATCGTCACGGGCGGGGAATCGGATTCGGAAAAGAGCGCTACCGCGCCCCAGAGCAGCAGACCCGCGACGAGAACAACCGCTGCAGTCATGAGCGGAAGCCGCGCCGCGGCGGCGATCGAAGCGGCGCGGCCGCCATTGATGCCGTACTCCGCTCCCTCGAGCGGCGCAGCGGATGCGCCGAGCGCGTCCTTGAATTCTTTCACCGTGGCAAAGCGCTGGTCCGCTTTTTTGGACAGAGCCTTCGTCATGGCGCGTTCGACCCGGCCGGCAACACCGGGAATGCTGGAGCCCAACGGCGCCGGCCGCGTATGGATCTGCGCCTGCATGAGGTCGTAATCGCTCGCCGCCGAAAACGGCACGGCGCCTGAGAGGGTTTCGTAGAGCACGATAGCCAGGCTGTAGAGATCGCTGCGTTCGTCGCCCGGCTCGCCGCGCAGCTGTTCCGGCGCCATGTAGGCGAGCGTGCCGACGATACTGCCGTCGCGAGTGAGACGCTGCGAACCGCGCGCGCGGGCAATGCCGAAATCCATGATCTTCACCAACCCGCCGTCGGTGATCATCAGGTTGGCCGGCTTGATATCGCGATGGATGACGCCCATCGCGTGGGCATAGGCAAGACCGTCCGCCGCCTGGGCAATGATGCCGAGGCCTTCGCGCAGGCCGAGCGGCCCGTTGCGCCGCTTGAGCATATCTTCCAACGTTTCGCCGCGCACCAGCTCCATCACCATATACAAATTACGGCTCTCGTTGATGAGCGCGTGGACGGTGGTGATGTTCGGGTGATTGAGGCGGGCGAGGCTGGTTGCTTCGGCACGAAAACGGGCGAGGAAGTTGCTGTCGCGCAGCAGTTCAGGACGCAGCGATTTGATCGCGACCTCGCGCTGAAGCACCGTGTCGTACCCGGCGTAGACGCGTCCGATCCCGCCCTCGCCGAGCACTTCACGCAATTCGTACTGGCCGACCCTAGCCATCGCGCAAAGCGTCTCCACTCGGCAGAGTGATGCGCCGCGTGTGGCGGTCCGACGAGGAGCCCTCGTCGACCGGCTCCAAGAGCGCCATGCGGCGGGTCGTATTGCCGGGTTCGCTCGTCTGCTCCGCTTGCGCGGCAGCGCGGATGATCCCCACGGAGATATTGTCATGACCGCCGGCGTCGTTCGCCGCCGCGATCAGGGCGGTGCCCGCCTCGTGCGGCGCCAGCCGTCCGGCGATTTCCGCGATCTCGGGATCCGATACGAGGCCGGTCAGTCCGTCCGTGCAGACGATCAGGGTGTCGCCGGGCGCAAGCCCTAGCGGCTTCTCCCAAATCACCGGCTCGATGTCCGGTCCCATTCCGAGCGCTTGCAGGATGACGTTGGAAACGGGGCTGTGGCGCGCTTCCTCTTCCGTGAGCTTGCCCTCGCGCACCAACTGCGCGACCAGCGTTTGATCCTCGCTGAGCTGCGCGAGCGAGCCGGCGCGCAACAAATAGGCGCGGCTGTCCCCGACATGAGCCAACCACGCTTCGGTCTCGCTCAAAGCCAGCGCGGTGCAGGTGGTCCCCATGCCGGCACATTCGGGATGGGTCTTGGTCCAATTCAGGATCTCGTCGTTGGCAGCCGCGAAGGCGGACCGCAACGCCTTCGGGGGCGGACCATCGGCTTCGTAGAAAACGCGCCGGATGGTGTCGGCGGCGATCCCGCTTGCAACTTCGCCGGCCGCGTGTCCGCCCATGCCGTCGGCCACCAACGCAAGGGTTGCGCGATTGCCGGTGGCGCCGTTCTCCTGCGGCGGCACGTAGAGGACCGTATCCTCGTTGTGATCGCGCACGATGCCGACGTCAGTCAGCACGGCCGCGTCGAAACGAAGCCGTTGTGCCGGTTGCGTCGTTGGAGTGGCTGTCGCCGGCGGCCCCGCCGATTTGGATGGCGCCTGCTTTTCCCGCAGGCGATCGGTCAGCCAAGCCATGCCGGAAAGCAATGATCGACGGCGCGGGCTCGATTCGGATGACGGCGGACGTGACACCCTCGACCTCATGTGGGATATGCCGGCGCCCTTCGTGCATGGCGCGCCTGGAGGGGAATGACGAACCCGATGCAATACTTCTAAAGCAGCCCCATTTCGAGTCTGCCCGGACGAGAATCGCTCCGCCGCCTCCACGGGCGTCAGTTTGAAGTCGAACGCTGCGCGTTGAGCAGGGCGCGGCCGTGTTTGATCGGCACCGCGTAGGTGACCGATGCATCGCCGGCCCGGTTGACGCCGTAGGTGAACAATCCGACGACTTGGCCTTTGGTATTGAACACGGGACCGCCGCTGTTGCCATGCCCGGTGCTGTTGATGCTCATCTGATAGGTGTCGCCCATCGTGCCGAGAATCGTGACGTCGCCGTCTTCCTTATAGCCGCGCCCCTTGATCTGGATGATGCCTTCGCTGACGGTCGGCTCGGGCACGGATTCCAGGCGGCCGGTACCCACTCGGCCGACTTCGACCGAGCTGGTGCGCACGAATGTCTCCGCCGATATGCCGGGATAGCCAAGCACCATGACCCGATCGCCGACATCGACGTCGTCGTCGCGCTGGTCGAGTTCGACCGGCCTGAGGCCGGTCATATCGATCTTCAACAGCGCCGCATCGGCATCGGTCGAGGCGCGAACCAGGTTGGCCTGAACGCTCACGCGGTTGCCGGCGAAGCGCACCTCGAGCCATTCGTTGCGTCCCTGGAACACGCGCCGGTTATCGAGATTCCCGCCGATCAAAACCGGAAGGTCCTCGGCGAACACGTAGCCACCCTCTTCCGGAATCCATTTCCTCAGCTCGTTTGCGTAGTCGGCGAGCTGGATGATCTTGAAGGTGACCTTTTTCTTACTGCTGTCCGAATAATCCACCAGATAACCCAAGTGCGCTGCATTCTGCTTCCAGCCGATCTCCTCGAAGTTCGTCATCCAATCGGCAGCGACGTGCTTGTTGGTCAGGATGTGACCCTGGTCGCTGACCACGAATCCGGATCCGCTGCCGGACTGACCGATCCCAATATTGCGGCGGTTGCCGTCACTCGTTGTGAGCCAGCGGACCACCCGGCCGTTCGGCAGCTTGATGAAGGCGGGGTAGTATTCACGCAATTTCTTTTGCGTCAGCGAGACCACCTTGTGGAACAGCGGCTGGCCGGTCAGCCGGTCGTACATGCGCCACTGCACATTCACGACCACTGTGGAGTCGCCGTATTTGGTAACTATCTCCTTCGCATTCGCTCCCAGCTGCTGAGTCATCTGCTGGTTGGCTTTGCGCTCCGCTGCGGCCTGCGCCTTCTCCGCCTCGGCGGCCGCTTCGCGACGCAATTGGTCAGCAACCGAGCGGTTGTGCCACCACAGCCCGCCGGCGGCCACGATCAGGACGGCGACGACCGCGGCGATCGAGCTCATCCAGACGCGGCTGGACTTTTGCCGCTCCTGGAACAGCATGCGCATCACCGTCTCTTTACCGACGCTCGGCTTCCCCGGAGCGGTCTCACGGGTACCGGTGACCGCGCCGATCTCGCGGGTCCCTTTGCCATTCGCTCCAAGCTCGGCGGCGGCCGTCGACATGGTGCGCGTCGCATTCGCGTCCATCGCGCTCATGACACGGGTTCGTGCCGCCAGGTTGTCGGGACGCGGCTGGATGTCGAAGCTAAACCGGGGTCCGCCGCGGCCGAGTTCGACCGTGTCCTCCGGGGCCAATTCGACCTCGCCGGTGACCGGCTCGCCGTTTAGCAATGTACCGTTGCTGCTGTTGAGATCGATCAATCGGAATGAAAGTTTGTCGTTCGCATCGTCGATCCGGATGGCGGCATGCTGGCGGCTGACGACATCGTCGCGGCGCTGATCATAGGCAATCCCCGAACTGGGATCGCGGCCAATGGTGATTTCATGCAAGTCTTTGAGCGGGATTTGCTCGACTTGATTGACTTTCGATCCGCTCAGATGGCGGACGACAATGCGGGCCTGCGGGTTGATGGTCACGGAAACCCCCTAACTTTAAAGCTAACCGGCCGGGACATTACTTCGACACATTTCCTGGGGGCAAGGGTTAGTCCAAAGCGCGCCGGGAAAATATCGAAATGGGGGATGAAGGATTAGGGATAACAGCCGGCGCAAGTCGCGTACATTATTGAGAAAGTCTCGATTTCTGCTTGAATCGTCGGCTGCCCAGCCCATCCATCCCACTGCCAGTTACCGATTGCTCTCTGCCGTTTCATGGTGCACAACATGCCATATTTTTTGATGGATCGTGGAGGGCGAGATATGGTCGCGGTTAACGGGAATTCGGAGTCCAGGACAATCGTACCGCGTGAGGTGCGCAAACGGCTCGTTATGTCCGCTGCGGCGGTGCCTTCGGCATCATGCTGATGCCGGCGACGCCTGCGGCCGCGCAGACCTTCGTCATCGGCGGCTTCCGTATTCACGTCCACGGGCTCGGAGGCGGCGGTTATTATTCCCGCCATCGCTCCAGCCGTCATGCCAACGCCAGCAGCCGACGGCATGGGCGCCGACGCGGCGGCGACCAAGAGGAAGAAACGGCGGCGAAGACTGTGCCCGCTCCGCAGGCGCCTGCGCCCGCACCAGTCATTGCCACCCCGGCGGCTGAGGGGCCGGTGACCAGCGCGAGCCGACCTCTTCTGCACGGCCCCGATATAGAGCCGTCGAAGTAAAGACAGCAAGCCGCGGCCGCGCGCGGATCGGGCGCGCTCATTCGCCGATGCTAATCGCGTAGCCCTCGACTGCGCCGCGGCCCCGTTGGAGGCGAATGCGCGCCGGCCGGTCCGGCTCGTCGCTCAGCACACGATAGCGCAGCCCCCGCTTGAGCTTCATGCATCCCGGCACCGCGCCCTCGCTCCCCTCGCTTTTGGTGGAAACCGCAGCGGCATAGTCCATCAGGTCATGGGCGTTGGCGCAAAATACTTCGTGGCCGGTCGTCCGCAGTGGCTTGGCCGACGCCGGCAAGACGAGCCCCAGACAGACCAGGATAGCGGCTAGCGCGCGCTGCATTTTGTTTTCTCGTTTTGCTTTTTCGCCGTTGCGCGCAGGAAATCGAGCAAATCGTCCATCGGTTGTCAATTAGAGTAGCCGTCGCGCGGACCGGTAAGGCTGGCCATGGCGACAACTTATCGATGAACCGTCGATCCTGTCGGTGGTCTGCGATTTTTACTTGGAGCAGCCCAAAGAAGCCGATGAAGTCCTTGACTATTCGATTGAGGCATGGCGACTCCTCATGCACAATTGTTTCGCACGCCGGGCTACGGCGGGGAGGCCAAATATGATCCGTGTCGGAAGCACTGCTGGTTCATGCCGACCCCTTTCGGTGCGGCGCATCCTGCTCACTTCGTGCGCCGTGCTGGTTGCCGCAGGTATGATAATGCTCGGATCACCGGTCGGCGGGCCAAAACCCGCCCGTGCCCAGTTCAGCTTCGGCGGCTTTCATATATCGGTAGGCGGGCGAGGGTGGCGGCGCGGCCACCGCTCACGTTCTGCCCGCCATCATCGCCGTCATCGTAATGACGACGACGCAATGCCCGAGCCCGATAACGCGGGAGGATCGCGTTCGACGCCCGCGTCGGCGGCTGCCCCCGACACGGGACGACCGACGGTGCGGCCGACCTCGGCTCCAGAGACGAGCACCTCTGCGGGGCGACCCGAACTGCACGGTCCGGACCTGGAGCCCTCCAAATAACAAATGTGAAAGTCGCGTTTCCGCGACGCGAACGAATCGGCGCACCTGTCGTCAGCGGGGTGTGCCTGAAATTTGGATGAACTCCTTCGTTTGTTGTTCCGTCAGCGGCGCGTTGACGAATTTGAACGCCACCGCCTCCTCCATCAGCGAGTCGAGGCCCTTGATCTCGTCCGGCCACAGCAGCGACTTGGGAAAGAACTCGTCGCGCACGCGTCGAGCAAGCGGTTCTGGCACCCCAACGAACTCCGCGTAGTCTTTGATGACCTGGGGACCATCGCCGTACATGTAATCGATGCTTTCGCGATAAGCCTGCATGAAGCGGCTGATCGTGTCGGCACGTTGCGCGAGCGCCGGCGCATGCGCGACGATTACCCGGATAGTGCGGCCGCGCACGAGCGAGGCATCGGTCGCCCGCGCGATCAAGCGGATCTTCCCCTCGCTCATTTCTTTCAAGCCGAACGGCGGCGAAGCCCAGCCCACGTCCACCTGGTCGGTCATGACGGCGGTGAGCGTCGAGGACGGATTGCCGGTCGCGGTGGGCTTCGCCGCAAGGCCGAACTCCTTGATGAACGCGAGCACGACGCTGTGGGTCGACGATCCATTGGTCGAAAATGCGATGGTCTTGCCGTCAGTATCCTTGAGACTTCGGATCGGGGAGGTGGCTTTCGCGTACCAATAGTCGGCGGCGCCGGTCGCCTGCGCGCCGACGATGCGCACCGGCGCGCCTCTCGAATAAGCGGCAATCGCTCCCAAGGTCCCGACCGCAATGCCGAGATCGACGCTGCCGGCGATCACCGGCTGAAGGGTCTCGCCCCTTCCCGACGTGTAGATGCTTTCCACGTCGAGGCCGTGTTTGCGGAAGATGCCCGGCTTGCTGCCGAGATGGACGACGGCGCTGTCCCAGTTGCCGCGCTGGCCAATCGTGACCTTAAGCGCGTCGGCAGCCGCCGCCGCACCGGTCGAGAGAAACACTGCCACGGCCGCCATGCCGGCGAGGGCTCGTAACCGACCCATGAAGCTACTCCTTCAGGATTTGATGTGCGGCCGGCCGGCCCCGAGACGGCCGACGAGCGCGTTCACGCCGATCGCAATCATGAACACGATGATGAGCAGGGCGTACATGCGCGGCATATCGAAGGTGCTGTAGCTGTTGATCACGAGAAATCCGACGCCGCGGTTCGACAGCTTGGTCTCGGCGAGCAGCGTTCCGATGACGGCCACGCCAAACCCCAGCCGCACGCCATTGACGATCGGCTCGCGCATCGCCGGCAGATAGATTTTGCTCACCATCTGCCAAGTGGCGGCTCGAAAGCTGCGGCCTACCCGGATCAACACGCGATCGATCTGGCGCATGCCGGCGGCGGTCGACAGCGCGATGGGGAAGAAACACGAGATCACGCCCATTGCAACCTTCGAGCCGGGGCCGACGCCGAACCACATGATCATGATGGGAAAAAAGATGATTTTCGGCGTCGGCCCCAAGTAATAAAGATAGGGCTCGAACGCCTTGCCGAGCAGACGGTTGGCGCCGAGGGCGAGGCCGACGATCAGCCCCGACAGGCCGCCGATGACGAGCGCCACGGCGATTTCGAGCGCGCTTGTGCCGAGATGCCCGAAGAAGCCCGGGTCGACCAGCAGACGCGCGAGCGCGCCGGCAATCGCGCCGAGCGAGGGAACAACGTCCCGAAACAACAGCCCGGAGACGGACACCGTCTGCCAAAGGGCGAGCACCGCGGCGATCAGGCCGACGCGCAGCAGCATCACGGGATTTGCCACCAACGCCGGCGCGCGCGTCAATCGGCCGGTCTCAGCCATCGCTCAATCCAGCCGGTGACGGCAAAGAAGCACACGCTCACCAGAACGACGAAGCAGATCGCCGCGTAGGTGCCGGGCAGATCGTAACGTTCGGCAAGCTCGTTGATGAGCTGGCCGAGGCCGCCGAAATTGATGAGAAACTCGACTCCCACGACGTTGATCAGCGCGAAGATCAGGCCGAGCCTGATGCCGACGAACATGCTGGGCAACGCCGCGGGAAACAGAATTTTCCAGAACTGCTGCGCCTGGGTGAGCTTGAAGCTGCGGCCGACGTCGATGAGCACCCGCCGCGTGCCCGCGAGCCCTTCGATGGTCTTGAGAATCACAGGTGGCAGGGCGGCGACGAAGCCGATCATCACCATGGTCAGCGCGCTGCGCCCGAATATCACCAGGAACAGCGGATACATCAGGACGAGCGGCGCGGAGGCAAGCGCCGCGACCCAGGTCTCGCACGCCAGGCGCAGCAAACGGAAGCGATAGAGCAGTACGCCGAGGCCGATGCCGACGACGGTGAGCAACACGCCGGCGGCGAGCGCCTCGCCGGCAGTCAGGAGGAAACGCCCGAGCACGTTCTCCTCCGCGATGACCCGGCCGAAGCTCGCCGCGATTTGCGTGGGCAGCGGCACGACAAAACGGTTGATGCGGCCGGCCTCGATCAGCACTTGGATGATGACGATCGCAAGGGCCAGCGTGACGAGCCCGAGCGTCGGCGGCGCGAGCTTCGCGCTGAGCCGGCGTACGCCGTTCACGGCGTCGGCCTCTCGCGCAGCGAATGCGCTTCGGCGTCCTCCATCCCGCGCGTCGCCTCCTCGCGCAGGTCGCTCCAGATTTGCGCCACGTAATGCCCGAAGGCGTCGCTCGATACGATCTCCGAGGTGCGCGGGCGCGGCAGGTCGATCGGCACGACCCGCTTGAGCCGGCCCGGCCGGTAGGTCATCACCAGGATGCGGTCGGAGAGTTGCACCGCCTCCGTGATGTTGTGCGTGATCAGCAAGGTCGTCTGTTTAAGCTCCTGCTGAATCTGCAGCACCTTGTCGCCGAGCAGAAGCCGCGTCTGCTCGTCGAGCGCGGCGAAAGGCTCGTCCATCAGCAAAATCTTCGGCTCGGAGGCGAGCGTTCGCGCCATCGAGACGCGCTGGCGCATGCCGCCCGACAATTCGGCCGGATAACGCCGCTCGAATCCGGCAAGGCCGACCAGCGCCACGAAGTGACGGGCGCGCTCGAGGCGCTCCGCCTTGGCGATGCCGGCGATTTCCAGCGGGAAGGCGACGTTCTCAATGACGGTGCGCCAGGGAAAGGTCGATTCCTCCTGGAATACCATGCCGATCGCCGCGTGCGGGCCGCGCACGATTTCGCCGCCGACCGTAACGCGGCCCTGGTAGCCGTCGATGAGGCCGCCGATCACGTTGAACAGGGTGGACTTGCCACAGCCGGACGGCCCGATCACCGCCAGGAACTCTCCGGGCGCGACATCAAATGACACGCCATCGATCGCGGTGAGTTCGCCGTCCGGCGTGTCGAAGCGTTTGACGATGTCCTCGACAACGAGGATCGGATCGGCCGCCTTCATGCGCGGCGCCGCATTGCCGGCCCGGTTGGAAAGAGCGGTCGCGCCCGGCATCGTAGAGTTGCTCTCAACCTCGATTTTATCACGTTGCCTTGGCGCTACGGGTGAGGGCCGCCGTCATGGCGGGGGTATATCCCGGTTCGACTCGCACATCGACCACCGCCACCGAGCCGGCCTTGACTGCGGCGATGGCTTCGCTCAGGATTTTCTCGAGTCCGCTCGCGCGTGTGACAGGCCCAAAGCCGATCGCGCCCTGGGCGCGTCCCATGGCGGCAAGATCGATATCGGGATCGTCGATGCGCTGGCCGATCCACTTGTTCTCGACCGGCCGCGCGCGCATGCGCGCGACCCGCTCCTGATGGACCTCGTCGTTGTAGAACGAGCGATTGTTGGCGACGACGAAGAGCAGCGGGATGCGATAGTGAACCGCGGTCCACAGCGCGGTGACGCCCATGAGGAAATCGCCGTCGCCGCACACCGCGACGGGCAGCCGGCCGGACTCTCGCAAGGCGAGCGCGGCGCCGACCGAAACGCCGGGACCGGAGCCGATGCCGGCGCCACCCTCGGCACCGATGTAGTCGAGCGGATGCCGGAACGGCCAGCTCGCGCCGTTCCATCCCAGCGGCAGATGCGTAAGCGACACCGCGCGCGACCCAGCGGCGCGGCGCAGCGCCGCCGCGAGATCGTCGACCGTGATGCGGTCGCCGGCAATCGGCGCAGGCAAGGCGGGCGGCGGCGCGGGGGTGCGCAGTTCGCCGGTGGCGCCGATCGCGGCGAGGAGGGCGGGCACCGTGGACTCGTGCTGCGCGGCGAGCAGCAAATCGACCGGCGGCAAGCCCTGATAGTCCATGCTCCAGCCGTTGTGGACGAGGTGATCGAGAGTGATCTGGATGATGCGGGCCGACGGCGGTTCGGCGCCGAAAACGGACCGCAGGGTGCCGGCGAGATCAACCCAGTCGAGACTGAGGATCAGATCGGCCTCACGGATGGCTGCGGCCGCATCGCCGGCCGGTACAATCATCCCGGGGGCGCCGGCATGGAGCGGGTGATCGGTCGGAAAGGCGGCGCCTTGCTTGAGGTCGGTGAGAACGCGGGCGCCGAGGGTTTCGGCGAGAGCAACACGAGCGTTCCACGCGGCGAGGCTGCGCGAGGCGCGGCCAGCAAGGATGACCGGTCGCTTGGCGGCGCGCAGCAGCGCCGCGGCCTGTTCGATCGCCGCCGGAGGCGGCGCGACCGGCGCCGGCGGCATGAAGCGCGCGGCGTCGATCTGCGGCAGCGGCGCTTCGAGCGGCGCCTCCTGCAACTCCGCATCGAGGTTCACATAAACCGGCCCCATGGGCGCGGTCTGCGCGATCCAGCCGGCGCGCAGCAGCGCTTCACGCGTGGCGGCCGGGGAGGCGGGCTGGTCGTCCCATTTGACGTAGCCGCGCACGATCGCGCCCTGGTCGCGCGCCGTGTGAATCCAGTCGATCCACGGACGGCGCTTGGCGGCATCGACCGGGCCGGTCGCGCCGATCACGATGACCGGCTGTCGATCGCACCAGGCGTTGAAGATCGCCATCGTGGCGTGGAACAGCCCGACGTTTGAATGCACGGCCGCCGCCATCGCGCGCCCGGTTACCTTGGCATAACCGTGCGCGATCGCGACCGCGTGCTCCTCGTGCAGGCACAAGAGCATCTGCGGCTGCGCGTTGCCTAGATGATTGACCAGGCTGTCGTGCAGGCCGCGGTAGCTCGCCCCGGGATTGAGCGCGATGTACGGGATGTCGAGCGCGCGCAGCGCTTCCGCCGCCACGTCACTGCCGAAACCCGCTGCGTTGGTGCCCGCCGGCACCGGCCGCTCGACGGCGGCAAGCGGATCGTCGGCCGCGGTCGGCCGCGGCATTCTTTGTTGGCTGATTGTCATGGTGAGATCGTTACCTGCTTCGTTGTGGGGAGCTTAGCTTGTGCACGAATGCGGCGCCACGTACGCACCAGTTAGTCGGGCATCACCCGCCCTGGCGCAGCTTGGCGAGCACCTTGAGTCCGGCATAGCCGTCCGCCGGCACGAGCCCGGCTTTGTGCTGGAACGCGCGCACCGCCGCCATCGTGTCGTTTCCGACGCGGCCGTCGGAACCGTGCGTGTCGAAGCCGAGGGAGGTCAAGCGCCGCTGGATTTCCTGGATTTCCGCGAGCGTGGGCGTGCGCTCGCCACCGGGGAATTGCTGGACGAAGGGGCCCGCGCCGCGAATGCGGTCGGCGAGATGGACGATCGCAAGGGTGTAGTTGTTGGACGGGTTGTACGACCGCACGGCGGAGAAATTCCGGGTCAGCAGGAAGACCGGGCCCCCGGGCACCGGGCGCCACAGGCGCGCCGGCTCGTCCGGATGGGCAAACGCCTGCCCGTCGGCGCGTACCACGCCCGCCTGCTTCCACGCCGCGAAGCTGCGTGCGCGCCCGCCACCGAGTTTGCCCGGCAGCCGCACTTCGCAACCCCATTCCACGCCGCGTTTGTATTTGCCGCGCTCGAAGATGTAGCGCGCGGTGCCGGCGAGGGCATCATCGGGCCGGCCGTAGGGCGAGAGGTGACCGTCGCCATCGAAATCGACGCCCATGTGCAGCCACACCTCGGGCATCCATTGGGTATGCCCCATCGCGCCGGCCCAAGATCCGATCATCTCCTGCGGCCGCGCCCAGCCGCGGTCGATGATGACCAGCGCGTTGAGCAGCTCCTGCTCCCAGTAGCGGCGGCGGCGCCGCTCGCCCCAGGCGAGCGCCGCAAGCGCCGGCAGCACGGGGCGCATGAGCTTGAGGTTGTCCACCACGTCGCCGTAAGCGGACTCCATGCCCCACAATCCGAGCATGACGTAGCGGTCGACCGCATAGGTCTGTTCGACGCGTGCGAGCAACGGCGCATATTCCTTCGCGCGCTCCTTGCCGGTCAAAATGCGCCAGTCGGAGACGCGGCGGTTGAGATACTGCCAGACTTGCTCGTTGAACTCGGGCTGAGAACGGTCGAGTGCATAGACCGAGGTGTCCGGCTTGATCGCGCTCATCACGCGCGCGTAGGTCGCGTCCGAGATGCCGCGCGCACGGGCGCGCCCCCGGAAACTTTCCACCCACTGGGAGAAGGATGCGGCGCTCGCGCCGGCAGGGCCAGCAAGCGCCGTCGCCGCGCCCAGCGCGGCTGCGAGGAACCTGCGGCGGCCGATCGCGTTCGGCATGGCGCTCCGCTTTGAGATCAGTCCTTCGCGCGCTCGACGTAGCTGCCGTCGGCCGTCATCACCACGATTCGCGTGCCGGGCGCGACATGCGGCGGCACCATGGTGCGCACTCCGTTGGAAAGCACCGCGGGCTTATAGGACGAGGAGGCAGTCTGGCCCTTCACGGTCGGCTCCGTCTCGACGACTTCGAGGGTCGCGCGCTGCGGCAATTCGATCGCCAGCACGACGCCCTCGTGCGTGCTCAGCGTCACCTTCATGTTTTCCTGTAGGAAGGCGGCCTGATCCCCGACAATGTCCTTCGAGACCGCGATTTGGTCGTAAGTCTCCGGATTCATGAAGTGGAAGTCGTCGCCGTCCTGGTAGAGATATTGGAACTCGCGATCCTCGACATACGCGCGTTCGACCTGCTCGGTGGTGCGGTAGCGTTCCGAAACCTTCACGCCGTCGCTGATGCGGCGCATGTCGAGCTGGGTAACCGGCGTGCCCTTGCCGGGATGGATATTCTCGGCGCTGAGGATGACGTAGAGCTTGCCGTCCATATCGACGACGTTGCCCTTACGGAGCGAGCTGGCAATGACTTTCACGGATCACGGTCCCTGCTGGCGCGGCCGGGCCGGGAGCGCCGCCGCCATGTTGGCGCGCACCATAGCGATCCTGATGCGGTTCGCCAGCGCTTTCCTTCCTCTTTCACGGGCGCGAGGGGAGGGCGCATGAACGCACCCTCACCGTGGTGGGCGCCGCACGTGCACGCGGATCGGCGGCCGTTTCTCGCCGCGCGCGCCCGCATCACGGGAGCGGCGCGGGATTTTTTCAAATCGCGCGGTTTCACCGAAGTCGAGAGCGCGACGTTGCAGGTGTCTCCGGGAAACGAGGCGCATCTGCACGCCTTCGCCACGGAGCTTCAGGCACCCGAGCAAACCCGGTCACGTCTTTATCTGCACACGTCGCCGGAGTTCGCCTGCAAGAAGCTGCTCGCCGCCGGCGAGCGCAGGATCTTCGATTTCGCCCGCGTGTTCCGCAACCGCGAGCGCGGCGCACTGCATCACCCGGAGTTCACGTTGCTGGAATGGTACCGTGTCAACGAGGGCTACGAGATCATCATGGACGATTGCGCGGCGCTCCTTGCCGCCGCGGCGCACGCAGCAGGCACGCGGCGCCTGTCGTTCCGCGACCACATCGCCACGCCTTTCGCCGAGGCGGAGCGGATGACCGTGGCGCAAGCTTTCGCGCGATTCGCCAATATCGATCTGCTCGCGACCGTGTCGGCGGAAACGGCGGATCGGAACGCCCTCGCCAGGGCGGCTGGGACGGCCGGCATTCGGGTCGCCGACGACGATTCCTGGGCTGACGTGTTCAGCCGCGTGCTGGTCGAGCGGATCGAACCGAACCTCGGCCTCGGGCGGCCGACCCTGCTTTATGAATATCCGGTTGCCGAAGCCGCCCTCGCGCGCCCGACCGCCCATGATCCGCGCGTCGCCGAACGGTTCGAGCTATACGCTTGCGGGGTGGAACTTGCGAATGGGTTCGGCGAGTTGACCGATGCGGCCGAGCAGCGCCGCCGGTTCGAAGCGGAAATGGCCGAGAAAGAACGCCTGCACGGCGAGCGTTATCCGGTCGATGAGGACTTTCTCGCCGCGCTTGGCGCGATGCCGCCCGCAAGCGGCGTCGCGCTCGGCTTCGACCGCCTGGTGATGCTGTTGACCGGCGCGCAACGCATCGAACAGGTGATATGGACCCCGGTGGTCGACCGCGGAAATCCGGAGTGAGCGTATCATGAGGTCATCACACACATTGAGGCGTCCCGCCGACATGGTGGAAGCCGGATTGGCTCCGCCCGAACGTCTCGCTGAGCTTCAGCGTGTGGCCGAGCGTTATGCGGTCGCCATCACGCCGGCCATGGCCGAGCTCATCGACCTCGCCGATCCGCAAGATCCGATCGCGCGCCAGTTCGTTCCCGATCCGGCCGAACTCGACCTACAGCCAGATGAGGCAGCCGATCCCATCGGCGATGACGTACACACCCCGGTCGAAGGTCTCGTGCATCGTTTTCCCGACCGCGTGCTGCTCAAGCTCGTCAGCGTGTGCGCGGTCTACTGCCGCTTCTGCTTCCGCCGGGAGATGATCGGTGCCGGCAAGCCTAACGGGCTGTCGGAACAAGCGCTGGCGAACGCCCTCGCGTATATCTCAACGCATCCGGAGATATGGGAAGTCATTCTCAGCGGCGGCGATCCGCTGGTGCTCTCGCCGCGCCGGCTTGCCGTCGTGATGAAGCGGTTGGGAACTATCGAGCATGTCAAAATTCTCCGCATTCACACGCGCGTTCCGGCGGTCGACCCGGCGCGGATCACACCGGCGTTGCTGCGCGCGCTCAAGTCCTCGGGCAAAACGAACTACGTGGTGCTGCACGCCAACCACGCCCGCGAGCTGACGCCGGCCGCACGCGCCGCGTGCGCGCGCATCATCGATGCGGGCGTGCCGATGCTCGCGCAATCAGTGCTGCTCAAGGGCGTGAACGACGAGGTCGAGACGCTCGGTGCACTGATGCGCGCCTTCGTCGAGTGCCGCATCAAACCTTACTACTTGCACCATCTCGATCGTGCGCCCGGCACCGCTCACTTCCGCACGAGTGTTGTGCACGGCCAGGAACTCATGCGCTCGCTGCGCACGCGCTTCTCCGGGCTGTGCCAGCCGAGTTACGTGATCGACACGCCGGGCGAGGGGAAGGTGGCCATTCCCATTCCGTGAAGCCTATCAACAGCCCGGATGTCACAAAACAAACCGCCCCTCCGACTGGAGGGGCGGTGGTTTATTCCTGTTGGTCTCGGCGATTACTGGCCGTTGGTGTTCGTCGGCGGGGTTCGCGCCGTGCTGGAGTAGCCGGGCGTCATGTTGCCGGGCGAACCATAGGCCCCAGGCTGGCCGGGCGTGTTCATTTGCGCGTTGGGCGCCATGTAATGACGGTAGTAGTGGTGACGCACCTTCCCGGACGCCGCCCCGGCGGAGGCAATCATGATGGCAACCGCCGTCGCCACGAGAATCTTCGACATTATGGTCTCCATTCCTCTGGTCACGGCTTCGCCATTTCGGTGAGCCGTTGGAAAATAACCAGTGGGGAGACCGCCTGTTCCTATGCTGATCCTGCACTGCAGTGATGAAGTCGGCACCTTACTACCACACACCCCGACATGCCGGGTGCGACAATCTGTAAACTGTGGGGGATGGCGCGCCCTACGGGACTCGAACCCGTGTTTCCGCCGTGAAAGGGCGGCGTCCTGGACCGCTAGACGAAGGGCGCTGAAAGCGCGCGGAGGTATAAAGAGATTTGGCCGGAGCGGCAAGCAAGCGTGGAGAGTCTCCCTCTGCTTCACCACTTGCCGGTATTCGGCATCGACTTCCACGGCTCTTGCGGCGGCAGCGCGCTGCCCTTCTGCAACAGCTCGATCGAGTGTTTGTCGGGCGAGCGCACGAACGCCATGTTGCCGTCGCGCGGCGGCCGGTTGATGGTCACGCCGGCCTTCATCAGCTTCTCGCAGGTGGCGTAAATGTCGTCGACCTCGTAGGCGAGGTGGCCGAAGAACCGCGCTTCGCCGTAGTCTTCGCTATCCCAGTTGTAGGTCAGCTCGACGAGCGGTGCATCGCGGCCGCTATCGCGCTTGCTCTCCTCCACGAGATCTTCATCGTCGGGGCCGGCGAGGAACACCAGCGTGTAGCGGTTCTTATCGTCCACCCGGCGGCGCACTTCCTTCAGGCCGAGCTTGTTGCAGTAGAAGTCGAGCGCGTCGTCGAGATTGCGCACGCGCAGCATGGTGTGGAGATAACGCAAGGCGAGTTCCTCTCGTTGTGTGGATTGCCCGACCGGGCGTGGCGCCAGCATAGCGCGCGAACGCGGCTCGGTCACGGGCATGTGCCTTCGACGCGGCCGCCAATCATGGAGCCGGATTTATTCACGCCGCGCGCGCTGCTATCGTGGGAATCCACCATCGCAGCTAGTGCCGCGAACCCGAAGTTCGCACTATAATTGCCGCGAGTTCGGATTGCGAACTTCGGGTTCAAAGCGGCACTAGAATTATGGATTTGCTAGTGTCTTTCGATTCCGAAGTTCGCTTCGGAGCGTGCGGCAAAATCAGGCGAACTTCGGAATCGGGACACTAGCCCCATGATCGCACCCGACCTGAAGACCGCCGCCGCGGAGTTGACCCGCCTGATCGACCAAAGCGAGACCGTGCTGCCATTTACCGGCGCGGGCATTTCGACAGAGTGTGGGATACCCGACTTCCGCTCGCCAGGCGGCATCTGGACCAAGATGCAGCCGATTCCGTTCGATGCCTTCGTGGCAAGCGAGGACATGCGCAACGAGGCGTGGCGGCGCCGCTTTGCCATGGAGGACGAGTTCGGCGGCGCCCAGCCCGGCCGCGGTCATCGCGCGCTTGCGAGCCTCTATCGTGCCGGAAAGTCGCCGGGTGTGATCACCCAAAACGTCGACAACCTGCACCAAGCCTCGGGCATCGCACCCGAGCACGTCGTCGAGCTGCACGGAAACACGACTTACGCGACCTGCCTCGACTGCGCCGAACGTTACGAATTGGCGTGGGTACGCAAATCCTTCGAGGACGCGGGCCACGCGCCCGACTGCCGCTGCGGCGGATATATAAAGACAGCGACCATTTCGTTCGGCCAGGCGATGCCCGAGGCTGCGATGCGGCGCGCCGAAGAACTGACCATGACGTGCGACCTTTTTCTGTCGATCGGATCGTCCCTGGTCGTGTGGCCGGCGGCCGGATTCCCCCTCATGGCGAAGCGCAACGGGGCGCGGCTCGCAATTATCAACCGAGATCCCACCGAGTTCGACGATATTGCCGACCTTGTGGTGCGTGAAGACATCGGTTCCGTGCTCGCGCCCTTCATTGCGGGCTAGTGTCCCGATTCCGAAGTTCGCCCAGGCTTGCGGCACGTTCCGATGCGAACTTCGGAATCGTAGGACACTAGCAAACCTATGATCTAGTGCCGCTTTGAACCCGAAGTTCGCACTCGGACTCGCGGCAATTGTGGTGCGAACTTCGGGTTCGCGGCACGAGTGTGTCTCGATGTCCACAGCTCAAAGAAACTCTGTGGCATCGATGCATTTTGTCCTTTGCCGATACGCCGGCAGTGTTAATCTTGATCAGCGGATGATTCGATGAAGCGCCCGTAAGAGGCGCCTGAGCGCGGCGGCGTACGGCGCCATGACGTCGGACGGGTTGGGGCCAAAAGGAACCGGGGCGGGCTTTGCCGGCCCCGATCTCGTCGGTGACATCACCGATGACGTGGCGGTGAGCGTTATCGAGCTCACCGGCGTCATCAAATGGTTTGATGTTTCAAAGGGCTACGGGTTCATCGTCCCGGACAACGGCCTGCCTGACATCCTGCTGCACGTGACCTGTTTGCGCCGCGACGGTTATCAGACCGCTTACGAGGGCGCGCGGGTGGTGTGCGAGGTGTTGCAGCGCCCCAAGGGCCTGCAAGCCTTCCGCATTCTCTCCATGGACGAAACGACCGCGATCCATCCGGCACAGATGCCGCCGGCGCGCACCCACGTCACCGTCACACCGACGAGCGGCCTCGAGCGAGCGCAGGTGAAATGGTTCAACCGCTTGCGCGGTTTTGGCTTCTTGACCCGCGGCGAGGGAACGGCGGATATCTTCGTCCACATGGAAACCTTGCGCCGCTTCGGCATTACCGAACTACGCCCCGGGCAGACCGTACTGGTGCGCTTCGGACCGGGGCCGAAGGGAATGATGGCGGCAGAGGTGCGGCCGGACGGCGGTCCGCATGGGCCGGCCTCCCATTGAGCACGATCCCGAAAAGTGGGTACCGGTTTTCGGAAAAGATCATGCTCCAACAGTAATCCGAGGATCGTTGGTTTTGGTGTTGCGGCGGCGTAGCGTGAGGTGGACCGAGCGGCTCGGTCAAACGGCCGCGGTTGCCTTATGGCTGGCGCTAGTTCTCGCAATTTATTCGCCGACCCGCGCGAGCGACCTCAATACCCTCGAAATCGTCAGCAAGAGCGGCGTCCACGTGTTCGCCGTGGAACTTGCCGTGACTGAGGAACAGCGGGCGCGCGGCCTGATGTTCCGCCGTTCGTTGCCAGAAGGGCAGGGGATGCTGTTCAAGTTCGAGCCCGATCAAGTCATCAATATGTGGATGCACAACACTTACATCCCGCTCGACATGATTTTCATCCGCAGCGACGGCCGAATCTTGCGCATCGCCGAGAACACGAAGCCGCAATCGGACGACATTATTTCCTCCGGCGGATCGGCGCGCGGCGTGCTCGAAGTCATCGGCGGAACGGCACGCAAGCTCGGGCTCGCGCCGGGCGACAAGGTCGCCCATCCCTGGTTCGAGCAGCGCTGAACCCGGCTGAACCCGCCCTTTGCTTGCCCGCGTGAAGGGAAGCGTGTAATTCACACCCGGGCGGATCGACCGCCCGCCGCGCCTGGCGGGGCGTAGCGCAGCCTGGTAGCGCGGGAGTTTTGGGTACTCCAGGTCGCCGGTTCGAATCCGGCCGCCCCGACCAGGGGCGCGAGGCGCCGAGAAAATGCACGTCACGAAGGTTCGTCAGGACTAAGCCATGCTCGCGCGCATCTACAAGCCGGCGCGGACCGCGATGCAGTCGGGCGCGGCCAAGACCAAGGAATGGGTGCTCGAATACGCGCCCGAAAAGCCGCGCGAGATCGAGCCGCTCATGGGCTGGACCTCGTCCGCGGACATGAACCAGCAGGTCAGACTGCAATTCGAAACGAAGGAGGAGGCGGTGGCGTATTGCGAGCGCCAAGCCATTCCTTATCGGGTGTTCGAACCCAAGGAGCCGGCGCGGCGCAAAATCGCCTATGCGGACAACTTCGCCTTTGCGCGCACCGACCCCTGGACGCACTAAAGCGTGATGGCTTTTCTTCGAATCGCCATCCCGCTTTAGGTTATTGCGGGAGCATGATGTTTTTCCGAAAACCGGTACCCACTTTTCGGCATCATGCTCTAACCAGCCGCCACGCGACTCCGCACTTTATTATATGCTCGACGGCCCCGTAGCTCAGTTGGATAGAGCAGCAGCCTTCTAAGCTGTTGGTCGCAGGTTCGATTCCTGCCGGGGTCGCCATCTCCATTCAATTGTTGCCTTACGCCTCGCGCAGGCTTCAAATATTCAAATGCCCACTGTTCTGCGGCTCTCCGGGTTTCGGTTCTTTTTCTATAGCTTGGAAGGGACCGAAGCCCCACATATTCATGTAGAGCATGGTGATAACGTAGCCAAGTTTTGGCTTGACCCGGTAGAGCTTATGGAGTCACACGGCTTTCGGGCTCATGAAGTGAACCGACTGCGCACGCTCGTAATCGAGTATCGCGAGGTCTTCTTGGAGGCGTGGAATGCCCATTTCGGCCGTTAAGATGGACGCGACGGCAATTGACGTGACGGTCACGGATGAATTCCTGATCGTCATGCTTGCCGATGGTCGGGAATTGTCGGCCCCGCTCGCCTGGTTTCCGCGCCTGATAGATGCGACTCCAGAGCAGCGGCAAAAATGGCGGCTCATTGGACACGGGCAAGGAATTCACTGGTCCGAGGTCGATGAGGACGTGTCAATTGCAAGTTTACTTCGGACACTCTGAGGACGGCGCCTTCTCCGCTTTGGCCTAATCACGCCCCGAATAACACCGGCAGCTGGCGCGGGCCGCGCACGGTACCTTGCGACCAGGTCACCGGCGCCTGCGGGTCGAGACAGAAATCGGGAATGCGCGCGAGCCATTCCTCGAGCGCGACCCTGATCTCCATGCGGGCGAGATTCGAGCCGACGCAGCGGTGAATGCCCAAGCCGAACGCGGCGTGGCGGTTCTCCTTGCGATCGAGGACGACGCGGTCGGCCTCGGGAAACGCCGCGGGATCGCGGTTCGCCGCCGGAAATGAGAGCAGCACCATGTGCCCCGGCGTGAAAGTGCAGCCGCCGATCTGCGTCTCCTTGACCACCTCTCGCGCCATGGTCACGGGCGCATAGGCGCGCAGGAATTCCTCGACCGCGGAGGGCACCAAAGAAGGTTCAGCGACGAGCCGCCGCCGGTCCTGCGGATTTCCCGCCAAGTGCCACAGGCATGAACCGATCGCGCTCCAGGTCGTGTCGATGCCGGCGATCAGCAGCAGCCGCAGCGTCCCGTTGACGTGCTCATCGGAAAGCGGACGGCCCTCGATCCGCACGTTGATCAGATAATCGATCAGATCATCGCGCGGGCGCGCGCGGCGCTCCGCGATATGCCCGGCGAAATAAGCGGTCATCTCATCGCTCGCGCGCAGCGCAACCTGGACGTCGGTGATGCCGAGTTCGAGAATCTGGTGGATCCATTTGCGATAGAGGTCTCCCTCCTGCTCCGGCACGCCCAGCATGTGGGCGATCACACGCACCGGGATTTCCTGGGCGTACTCCACGGCGGCGTCGCAATTGCCCCGCGCGGCGAATCGGTCGATCAGCTCGCGGCAGATAGCGCGCGTGCGCGGTTCGTGCCGGGTAATCGCTTCCGGCGTGAAGGCGGGCAGCAGCACCTGTTTGGCCGGGCGATGGGCGGGCGGGTCGGAGGTGATGGGTGGCGCCGGGAGTAGCGGCGGCCGGGCTTCACGCACGACGACGCGGCGAGAGGAGAAGTGCTCGGTGTCGTAGGCAATGGCCTTCACGTCCGCATACCGGCTCGGAAAATAGGCACCGGAGAAGCGTGCGGTGTGCGCGATCGGGCAACTGCGGCGAAGCTCCTCCCAGATCGGGTAGGGATCCTGGATCCAGCGCGGGTCGCGATGATCAAAGTCGGTGGCCCAGTCCTGCACCGGCGCCGGTCCACTCATGAGCGTTGCTCCTCGATGACCTCAATAGCGAGTTCCGGGCAGTTGGCCTGGGCCAAATAGGCCTTCTGTTCCAGCCCGGGCGGCACGGTCCCGTCCCCGCGCTCGCGGCCGTTGCCCATTTCGTCAAGCTCGAAAAGTTCGGGGGCCAGGGCGTAGCAGCGGGCGTGCCCCTGGCACTTCTCACGGTCGATTCGGACTTTCAGCCTCGTTTCCCCGGCCATGGCTGCGTCTCCTGGTATTCTATGGAGCCACTTTGCCCCACCTAAAGGTTAACGCCAACCGGTTTGCATGCGGCGCAGCAAGCTTATGAGACCAGCGAGTGAATTAGGTCGGGCGGTATTTAGCCGCCGCTGCAAAAAATTCTTTCGTGGTAGTGGAACCCGCGACGGCCTGCCGCGTTTGCCCGTCCAGCACGGGTGTACCCGATCGTCCGTGGTCCGAGGGGGAAGCGGGATAAATGGGGCGAAATCGCCCACGGTCATACCTCGACCATTGTCGACTGCCATTGCCGGTGGAACGCGCTTTTTGGTGCGTTCGGCCGGATTACCCGTATTTCGCAACTACGCCAGGCCACCGCCTGAGCCGATAACCCGGAGCAGCCAGCATGCCCGCAAGCCGTGCGACCAGCAAAGAAGTTAGAAAGAACGGCGCACCGCCACCCCCCGCCGAAGCCTTCCGCGACAAGGATTTGAACGGCGGCTCGGCCGAGCTGCACGAATTGCTCGGCGCGCTTCAGGCGATGCGGGTGGGCGACTTCTCGGTTCGCATGCCGGGCGATCACGTCGGCCTCATGGGCAAGATCGCCGACACTTTTAACGAAATCGTCGCCGCCAACGAGCGCATGGCCAAGCAGCTCGACCAAGTCGGGCAGGTCGTCGGCCGCGACGGCAAGACGCGCCAACGAGTCAAATTGAGCCTGTCGAGCGGCGCTTGGGGCGAGATGGAGAATTCCATCAACACGCTGATCGACGACCTTCTCTGGCCTACCACCGAAGTCACCCGCGCCATCGCGGCGGTCGCCCAGGGCGACCTGTTGCAGACGATGCGGCTCGACGTGGACGGGCGCCCGCTCCAGGGCGAGTTCCTGCAATCGGCGACCATCGTCAATACGATGATCAAACAGTTAAGCGTGTTCACGTCGGAAGTGACGCGCGTCGCCCGCGAGGTCGGCACCGAGGGCAAGCTGGGCGGCCAGGCGCAGGTGCGCGAGGTCACCGGCGTGTGGAAAGACCTCACCGAAAGCGTGAACCTGATGGCGTCGAACCTGACCGCCCAGGTGCGCAACATCGCCGACGTGACGATCGCGGTCGCCAACGGCGACCTGTCGAAGAAGATCACCGTCGACGTGCGCGGCGAAATCCTCCAGCTCAAGGAAGCCATCAACACGATGGTCGATCAGCTGCGCTCGTTCGCCTCGGAGGTGACGCGCGTGGCGCGCGAGGTCGGCACCGACGGCAAGCTCGGCGGCCAGGCGATCGTGCCCGGCGTCGCCGGCACGTGGAAGGACCTGACCGACTCGGTCAATGCCATGTGCGGAAATCTCACCGCCCAGGTGCGCAACATCGCGCAGGTGACGACTGCGGTCGCGCGCGGCGACCTGTCGCGAAAAATCACCGTCGATGTGCGCGGCGAAATCCTCGAGCTCAAAGACACCATCAACACGATGGTGGACCAGCTCAACGCTTTCGCCTCGGAAGTGACCCGCGTCGCGCGCGAAGTCGGCACCGAAGGCAAGCTCGGTGGACAGGCCTACGTGTCGGGCGTCGCCGGCACCTGGAAGGACCTCACCGACAACGTCAACCTGATGGGCTCGAACCTCACGGCCCAAGTGCGCAACATCGCCGAGGTGGCGACCGCGATCGCCGGCGGTGACCTGTCGAAGAAAATCACCGTCAACGTCAGCGGCGAAATTCTGCAGCTCAAGGAAACCATCAACACGATGGTGGACCAGCTCAACGCGTTCGCCGGCGAGGTGACGCGCGTCGCCCGCGAAGTCGGCACCGAAGGCCGGCTGGGCGGACAAGCCAATGTGCTCGGCGTCGCCGGCACGTGGAAGGACTTGACCGACTCGGTCAACTCGATGGCCTCGAACCTGACCGCCCAGGTGCGCAACATCGCCGATGTCACCATCGCGGTCGCCAACGGCGATCTGTCGAAGAAGATCACCGTCGACGTGCGCGGCGAGATCCTCCAGCTCAAGGAAGCCATCAACACGATGGTGGACCAGCTCAACGCGTTCGCGTCGGAAGTCACGCGCGTGGCGCGCGAAGTGGGCACCGAAGGCAAGCTCGGCGGCCAGGCGGTGGTGCGCGGCGTCGCCGGCACCTGGAAGGACCTCACCGACAGCGTCAATTCGATGGCTTCGAACCTGACCGGCCAGGTGCGCAACATCGCCGAAGTGGCGACGGCGGTCGCGCAGGGCGACCTGTCGAAAAAGATCACCGTCAACGTCAGCGGCGAAATCCTGCAGCTCAAGGAGACCATCAACACGATGGTCGATCAACTCAACGCGTTCGCGGCCGAAGTGACGCGCGTCGCGCGCGAGGTCGGCACCGACGGGAAGCTCGGCGGCCAGGCGCAGGTGCCCGGCGTTGCCGGCACCTGGAAGGACTTGACCGACTCCGTCAACTCGATGGCCGGCAACCTGACCGCCCAGGTGCGCAACATCGCCGAGGTGGCGACCGCCATCGCCGGCGGCGACCTGTCGCGCAAGATCACCGTCGACGTGCGCGGCGAAATCCTTCAGCTCAAGGAAACGCTCAACACGATGGTCGACCAGCTCAACCGCTTCGCCGGCGAGGTGACGCGCGTGGCGCGCGAGGTCGGCACCGAAGGCCGGCTGGGCGGCCAGGCGAACGTGCCGGGCGTCGCCGGCACCTGGAAGGATTTGACCGACAGCGTCAACTCGATGGCCGGCAACCTGACGGCTCAGGTGCGCAACATCGCCGAGGTGACGACGGCCGTCGCGCGCGGCGACTTGTCACGAAAAATTACCGTCGACGTGAAGGGCGAAATTCTCGAGCTGAAGAACACCATCAACACCATGGTGGACCAGCTCAACGCGTTCGCCGCCGAGGTGACGCGCGTCGCCCGCGAGGTCGGCACCGAAGGAAAACTCGGCGGCCAGGCGCAGGTGCCGGGCGTCGCCGGCACCTGGAAGGACCTCACCGACAACGTCAACTTCATGGCGTCGAACCTCACCGCGCAGGTGCGCAACATCGCCGAAGTGGCGACGGCGATCGCAAGCGGTGACCTGTCGAAGAAGATCACGGTGGACGTGCGCGGCGAAATCCTGCTGCTCAAGGAGACGCTCAACACGATGGTCGAGCAGCTGCGCTCGTTCGCGGCCGAGGTGACGCGCGTTGCGCGCGAGGTCGGCACCGACGGACGGCTCGGCGGCCAAGCGGTGGTGCCCGGCGTCGCCGGCACCTGGAAGGACTTGACCGACAACGTCAACCTGCTCGCTGCAAACCTGACGACCCAAGTCCGCAACATCGCCGAGGTGACGACGGCGGTCGCGCGTGGCGACCTGTCCCGCAAGATCACCGTCGATGTGAAGGGCGAAATTCTCGAGCTGAAGAACACCATCAACACCATGGTGGACCAGCTCAACGCCTTCGCGTCGGAAGTGACGCGCGTCGCCCGCGAGGTCGGCACCGAAGGCAAACTCGGTGGCCAGGCGCAGGTGTCCGGCGTCGCCGGCACCTGGAAGGACCTCACCGATACCGTCAACGTGATGGCGGCGAACCTCACCGAGCAGGTGCGCGGCATCGTCAAAGTGGTGACCGCGGTCGCCGACGGCGACCTGAAACAGAACCTCACGGTGAAGTCGAAGGGCGAGGTCGCGGCGCTCGCCGAAACCATCAACAACATGACCGACACGCTCGCGACCTTCGCCGATCAGGTGACGACCGTCGCGCGCGAGGTCGGCGTCGAGGGCCGTCTCGGCGGGCAGGCTAACGTGCCCGGAGCGGCCGGCACCTGGAAGGACTTGACCGGCAACGTCAACCTGCTCGCTGCGAACCTCACGACGCAGGTGCGCGCCATCGCCGAAGTGGCGACCGCGGTGACCAAGGGCGACTTGACCCGGTCGATTCAGGTCGATGCGCGCGGCGAGGTGGCCGAGCTCAAAGACAACATCAACACGATGATCGACAACCTGCGGCTGACCACCGACCGCAACACGGAGCAGGATTGGCTCAAGACCAACCTCGCGCGCTTCACCAATATGTTGCAGGGCCAGCGCGACCTTTCGACGGTCGGCCGGCTGCTGCTGAGCGAACTCACCCCGTTGGTCAACGCGCAGATCGGCGTGATCTACCAAGCGGAGAGCGAACAGGCGTCCGACCTCAAGCTGCTTTCCGCCTTTGCTGACGACGGCGCAACCTCTCACCCGCAGGTCGTGCGCATCGGCGAAGGCCTGGTCGGGCAGTGCGCGGCGGAAAAGCGCCGCATGCTGATCAGCGAACTGCCGGAGGACGTGGTTCCGATCGGCTCGGCCTCGTTCAAGGTGCGGCCGCGCAACGTGATCGTGCTGCCGGTGCTGTTCGAGAACCAGGCCAAGGCCGTGATCGAGCTGGGATCGATCGGCGCGTTCACCGCCTCGCAAATCGCATTCTTGGAGCAGCTGACCGCCTCGATCGGCATCGTGCTCAACAGTATCGAGGCGACGATGCAGACCGAAGGCCTGCTCAAGCAGTCGCAGAACCTCGCCGGCGAATTGCAGGCGCAGCAGCGCGAACTGCAGCAGACCAACGAGCAGCTCGAACAGAAGGCCGAGCAGCTCGCCGAGCGCAACGTCGAAGTGGAGCGCAAGAACCAGGAAATCGAGCAGGCCCGGCGCGCGCTGGAAGAGAAGGCGACCGAGCTGTCGCTCACCTCGAAGTACAAGTCGGAGTTTTTGGCCAACATGTCGCATGAGCTGCGCACGCCGCTCAACAGCATCCTCATTCTCGGCCAGCAGCTCACTGACAATCCCGAGGGCAACCTCACGCCCAAGCAGGTCGAGTTTGCCCGAACCATCCACGGTGCCGGCACGGACCTGTTGAACCTGATCAGCGACATTCTCGATCTGTCGAAGATCGAATCGGGTACCGTCACCGTCGACGCCGAGGAGGTGCTGTTCTCCAACCTGCTGGACATGGTCGGGCGACCCTTCCGGCATCAGGCGGACAACCGCCAGCTCTCGTTCGACGTGCAGCTCGACCCGCACCTGGGACGCAGTCTGGTCACCGATCCCAAGCGTCTGCAGCAGGTGCTCAATAATCTGCTGTCGAACGCCTTCAAGTTCACGGAGCACGGCGGCGTGCGGCTTAGTGTTTCTGCCGCCCTGAGCGGGTGGACCCCCGATCATCCGGTGCTCAGCCAGGCGCCGGCCGTGGTGTCGTTCGAGGTCTCGGACAGCGGCATCGGCATCGCGCTCGACAAGCAGAAGATTATCTTCGAGGCGTTCCAGCAGGCCGACGCCAGTACCAGCCGCAAATATGGCGGCACCGGGCTCGGGCTCGCCATCAGCCGCGAGCTGTCGAATCTGCTGGGCGGCGAAATCCATCTGCGCAGTTCACCCGGCTCCGGCAGCACGTTCACGCTCTATCTGCCGATCAAATACATCGGGCCGACGACCTCGGTCCGCATCGCGCCGAGCACCGCGCCCTCGACCGTCCCGGCGCTTGGTTTCCATGCGAGCACGCTCGCCGAGCGGCCGGTCGAGGCGATCCCGGACGATCGGCTCGAGATCGAGCCGGGGGACAACACCCTGCTGATTGTTGAAGACGATCCGCACTACGCGCGGGTCATAGTCGATCTTGCACGCGACAGAGGGTTCAAGGTGCTGGTCGCGATGCGCGGCGCGGACGCGCTCGAGCTGGCGCGCCAATACCAGCCGACCGCAGTTTCGCTCGACGTCTTCCTGCCCGATATGCTCGGCTGGACGGTCCTCAGCCAGCTCAAGCAGAACCCGGCGACGCGTCACATTCCGGTGCAGATCATCACACTCGACGAGGATCGCCGGCACGGGCTTGCGCGTGGTGCCTTCTCTTTCGTCACCAAACCGACGACGCAGGAAGGCCTCAAAGAAGCTTTGGCTCGCATCAAGGAATACGCCAAGCCCCGCCGCAAGCGCCTGCTGGTGGTGGAGGACAATCCGGCCGAGCAGATGGGAATCACCGAACTGCTTGGCTACGATGACATCGAGATCGTCACTGTCGGTACCGGGGCGGAAGCGCTCGCGGCGCTACGCCAGCAGCTCTGCGACTGCGTCGTGCTCGACCTGCGGCTGCCCGACATGTCCGGCTTCGACGTGCTGCAGCAGATCGGCGCCGATCCGGTGCTCGCCGACGTGCCGGTCGTGGTGTTCACCGGCCGCGAACTCTCTGCCGAGGAGGACGCGCAGCTCCATGCCGTTGCGCGCAGCGTGGTGGTGAAGGGTGTCGAGTCACCCGAGCGCCTGCTTGACGAGACGGCGTTGTTCCTCCATCGCGTGGTGACCGAGCTGCCGGCCGAGAAGCAGCGCATGCTCGAACGCCTCAACAGTTCGGACGAAGACCTGATCGGCCGGTCGGTGCTGCTGGTCGACGACGATGCCCGCAATGTGTTCGCGTTGTCGAGCGTGCTCGAGCGGCGCGGCATGCGGGTGCTGGCGGCGACCACCGGAAGCGAGGCGATCGAGCTGATCGAATCGACGCCCGATATTGCCATCGTGCTGATGGACATCATGATGCCGGAGATGGACGGCTACCGAACAATGGAGGTGATCCGGTCGAAACCCGGCACACGACGACTGCCGATCGTGGCGCTCACCGCCAAGGCGATGAAGGGCGACCGCGAGAAGTGCCTCGCCGCCGGGGCGTCCGATTATCTGGCGAAGCCGGTCAACACCGAGCAGCTGCTCTCGGCGTTGCGCATGTGGCTCCATCGGTAGAAGTCAATCATGGCCGACGACAAGATCAACATCCTGCTGGTCGACGACCAGCCGGCGAAATTGCTGAGCTACGAGGTCATCCTGCGTGACCTCGGAGAAAACCTCATCAAGGCGACGTCGGCTCGTGAGGCACTCGAGCTGCTGCTCAAACGCGACATCGCCGTCGTCCTCATCGACGTGTGCATGCCGGAGCTGGACGGGTTCCAGCTTGCGGCCATGATTCGCGAGCATCCGCGGTTTCGCCAGACCGCGATCATCTTCATCTCCGCCATTCACCTCTCGGACGTCGACCGGTTGCGCGGCTACGAGATGGGCGCGGTCGACTATGTGCCGGTCCCCGTTATTCCCGAGGTCCTGCGCGCGAAGGTGCGGGTATTTGCCGAGCTGTACCGCAAGAACCGTCAGCTCGAGCAGCTCAATCGCGAGCTCGAGGAGCGGGTAGCGCAACGCACCGCGGAGCTTCAGGCATCGACCGCGCGGCTGCTCGACAGCGAGCGATTGCGCAGCTTCGCGCTGGCAGCCGGCCGCATGGGATCGTGGGATTGGGATGCCGCCACCGGCGAGTCCACTTGGGACGAAGGCCAGTGCCGCATCTTCGGCGTCGATCCGAAGAGCTTCAGCGTTCGGCTCGATACGCTGCGGGCGCTGATCCATCACGAGGATTGGCTTCCGCTGATCCAGGGCTGGAAGAACTTGCTCAAGGATGCGCAGACGTTCCAGACCGAGTTCCGGGCCGTGCGCCCCAACGGCGAAATACGCTGGTGCGTCAGCTCGGCCGCCGCCAGCATCGGCCCCGACGGACGCATCACCCGCGTAAGCGGCGTCATCATCGACATCACCGACCGCAAAGAGGCGGAGGAACGCCAATCCTTGCTGGCGCGCGAGGTCGATCACCGCGCGCGCAACGCGCTTGCCGTCGTGCAGGCGATCATCCGCCTCACCCGCGCGAAGAGCGTCGATGCTTACGTGGAGGCAGTCGAGGGGCGTATCCGCGCGCTCTCGCGGGCGCACATGCTGCTCTCCCATGCGCGCTGGCAGGGCGCCGATCTCGGCAGGCTTGTGGACGAGGAACTGGGCCCTTATCGCACCGGCGAAACCGGACGCATCGCGGTCACGGGACCCGATCTCGTGCTTCATCCCGCCACCGCCCAGACGCTGGCACTCGCTTTGCACGAGCTTGCCACCAATGCGGCGAAGCATGGCGCACTCTCAGCGAACGCGGGCCGCGTCCAATTCGCCTGGGAGCTCAAGGCGGGCAGCCTCGTGCTTTATTGGAAGGAGAGCGGCGGCCCGACCGTGAAGGCGCCCGCTACCCAGGGCTACGGGACGCGCGTCATCAGCGCCAGCATCGAGCGGCAGCTCGGCGGCCGCGCCATCTTCGATTGGCGGCCGGAAGGCCTCAATTGCGTCATGTCGATCCCGCGCAGCGACAGGGTGGAGGAGGCCAAGTTCGCCGGCCAGATCCAGCGCGAGAAGGAGCATGCCGCGCCGGCCCCGAAGCTCGTCAATGGCAACCGCATTCTGCTGGTGGAAGACGAGGCGTTGGTCGCGATGATGATGCGCGACTCGCTGGTCGAGCTGGGATTTTTCGTCATCGGGCCGTTCGATCGGGCTGACGAGGCGCTCACCTGCGCGGCAAATGAACCGCTCGATGCTGCCATCCTCGACGTCAATCTCGGCGGCGACCTTGTCTATCCCGTCGCCGAGCGGCTGGCGCGCCGGGACGTGCCGTTCGTGTTCGTGACCGGTTACGACGCTGAAAATATCGATACGCGCTACGCCCATGTGCCGGTGCTGCAAAAGCCGATCGAGCGCGAAGTCCTGCAAGGTTTGTTTGTATCGAGCGTGAATGATGCCGGCAAACCCGCTTGGCACGTTTCCGTCGGCGGTCTTGCTCCCCAGAATCTCGCCGTCGCAAGCGCACCCGAACGCTAGTGCCGCGAACCCGAAGTTCGCACCTCAATTGCTGCGAGTCCGAATGCGAACTTCGGGTTCAAAGCGGCACTAGAATCCTAACGTTGCTAGTGTCCTTCGATTCCGAAGTTCGCTTCCGAGCGTGCGGCAGACTCTGGCGAACTTCGGAATCAGGACACTAGCGCATGATGAAGGCGCGCGCCGGCCGATCGGCCGGCGGTAACTGAATCCGCGCGCGTTCAAGTTGATCTTATGCCGACTCTCCGACTCAGTTAGCCTGACGACGCCTCGTTGACTGCGACGCGCTCCGCATCAGGCGGGCCGCCAACGGGGCTTGTTGTCATGGGCTCGTCGGCATGCTGCCAAACTTGCGCGTTATCGCCGCCTCGATGGTCGCGTCGATTGCGCTCATGACATTCGGCTTCGGCCTGTTTGCCGCCTTTCGAATCGCCAATCAGTCTTCGGTAGTCGTTGCGCATCCGAATGATCTGCCAGCGCCGCCGGCCTTCGTCTCAAGCCCGGAAGATGCGCCAGCCACCGCGGCAGAACCGGCCGATGGCCAGCTGACCGCGAGGACACCCGCGGTGACACAGCAACCTGCGCCGCGGACCGAAGTACCCGCGGCCGCGAGCCTGCCGGAGGTTTCCGAGGCCCCGGCGCCGGTCGCAGAGACTGCGCCAGCAATCGAGCGGCCTCCCGAACAGACGCCGCCGCTCGCTGAGGTCACGGCGTCTTCTACGCCCAAGCCGGCGGACGAGCCGGGGCCGGCTCCCCAGACGACGGATACCCCCGCCGTGAGCGCGCCGTTGGCGGAGCCGTTACCTCCGAGCCGGGCGGCTTCGTCCGCAGCCGCACCGCCGGAAGCGTTGCCTGCGAACCCGCCCACGCCCGCAGCACCGCCACCATCAGCCGATGCCCATCCGGACGATGCCAAGCCAGCAATGCCTGAAGCGCCCAAGACCGCGGCGGCCGAAGCAGTCCCCGAGCCGGCGCCCCGCGAAACGACGGGGTCGGTCACGCACGAGCCCAGGCCCAAAAAGACGATAAAATCGCGCCACGCCGCCGCGGCCCAGCCGGCCAAGCAAAGGACCAAGCTGGCTAAGCCGGTCAAACCAGTACGCAAACCTCCCGTGCGCCGCGTGGTCCGCCGCGTTGTGCCCGTAACGCAGGCAAGGGCGCAGCCGGGGATGCAGCCCGCCGCACAGCCCACCTACTCGTATTCGAATTGGTCCACGATGAACGCACAGTGGGCTCGGCAGCCGGCGTGGCAAACTCCGGCGCAGCGGAAAGCCCGGTCAACGGCTGCCACGCCGGCGAAAAGTCAGTAGCACGAGGCGGTAACGGTGCGGCCATCGCGCGACCTGTTCTTCGAGGATTTCACCGTCGGTCAGCGTTTCGAGACCGAGGGCATTGCCGTCAATGAAGCGGACATCGTCGCCTTCGCCCGCCAGTTCGACCCGCAGTATTTTCATCTCGATCCGGCCGCCGCGACGAAGTCGGCATTCGGCGGGTTGGTGGCCTCGGGGCTGCACACGCTCGCGCTCACCATGCGGCTGTTCTTCGAACTCAATTTGTGGGAACGGGCGATCATCGGATCGCCCGGGCTCGAACATGTGCGTTGGCTCATCCCGCTGCGGCCCGGCGACACGATTCGCTCGACGGTCGAGATCAGCGCAGTCAAGCGGTCGCGCTCGAAGCCCGATCGCGGCGTGATTTCGACCGCTCACCGCGCGCACAACCAACACGACCAGGTCATCTTCACGATGACCTGCCTGCACCTGGTCCTGGCGCGCGATCCCGGTTGACGGGGAGCGCCCCGGCGCGTCACGTTCATTGCGCATGGTCGACGCGAACACCCGGCCGGCCGCAAGCGCCAAAGGCATTGTCAAACATTTCGGCGCGACGGCGGCGCTCGCCGGCGTCGATTTCGATGTCATGCCGGGCGAAGTCCATGCCCTCGTCGGCGAGAACGGCGCCGGCAAATCCACCCTGATCCGCATTTTCGCCGGCGTGCACCGGCCCGACCGCGGCACGATCGAAGTCGAGGGGCGGCCGTGCCAGTTCGACGGCCCGCAGGCCGCGATCGCGGCCGGAATCGTGACCATTCCCCAGGAACTGCGGCTGGTGCCGGCACTCGGCGTCGCGGAGAACATCAGCGTGGGCGATCCGCCGGTACGCCGGTTCCTTGGAGTCATTCCGCGGATCGATCGCGCGCGTATGCGCGAGGATGCACGGCAAACGCTGGCGCAACTCGATTTTGCGCCCGACCTTGACGCGCCGGCCGGCAGCCTGAGCTTTGCCGAGCGGCAATTGGTGATGATTGCTAAGGCGCTGCGCCGGCGTTGCCGTATCCTGATCCTCGACGAGCCCACGGCGGCGCTGGAGAAACGCGAAATCGACCGGCTGTTTGCCGTGCTCGCGCGCATGAAGGAGCAGGGCGTGGCGATCATCTATATTTCCCACCGGCTCGGCGAGGTGGTCGCGCTCGCCGACCGCTGCACCATCCTGCGCGACGGGCGCGTCGCCGCCGTGGCGCAACGCGGCGCTTTCGATGCCGCTCGGCTTGCTCGTGCCATGACCGGCGGTTTCGAGGAGCGCGCATCGTCGAGTGGCGTGGTGCAGCCGGGCACGACCGTGCTGCAAGAACCGGCCGAGAGACCTGGCGCGATCTGCTTGCGAGCGCAAGAAACACTGGGGCTGGCCGGGTTGCTCGGCAGCGGCACCGACCGGGTGCTTGCCCGTTTGTTCGGGGTCCAGCCCGAGCCGGGAACGGTCGCCATTAACGGCGTGCCTCGACGCCTGGCCAATCCGCGCGCTGCGATCGCCGCCGGAATCGGAATGGTGCCGGCCGAGCGGTCGCTCGGCCTTATTATGAACGCCTCGGTGCGCGACAATATCGTGTTGCCGAGCCTGGGCCGTTTCATCCATCGCGGGCGCTTTGACAAAGCAGGCGCCGCCCGCGCCGTGAACGAATTGATGGATGTCCTCGACATCCGGCCGCGGCGGGCGGACACGAAGGTCTCGGCACTCTCCGGCGGCAATCAGCAAAAGGTCGTGCTGGCAAAATGGCTCGCGCGCGGCGTCTCCCTCCTCCTGCTCGACGAGCCCACCCAGGGCATCGATGTCGCCGCCAAGGCGCAGATCCATGCGCTGCTGCGCGATTTCGCCCGGCAGGGCAGCATACTCATGAACTCTAGCGATCTCGCCGAACTGGTGCTCATGTGCGACGCCGTGCTCGCGTTCCACCATGGGCACGTCGCCGCTCGCATCGAGCGCAGCGACCTCGACGAATCGCGTCTGCACGCGGCGATCGGCGGATAAAGATGCAGCGTCCCTTGCGCGCGCGCCTTGCCGGCCAAGCGCCGCTGCTCACGCTCATTCTGCTGTGCGCCGTCACCGCGCTGCTGACCGACCGCTTCCTCTCCCCGTTCAATCTCACGAACATTTTGGTGCAGTCGTCGATCATGGCGGTGATCGCCATGGGCATGACGTTCGTGATCGTCGGCGGGGGTTTCGACCTTTCGGTCGGCTCGACCGTGGCGCTCTCCGGATGCATCGCCGCCATGCTGATGCCCGTCGGCGGGGTGGCGCTTGGTGTCCTCGGCGGAGTTGCCGCGGGCGCCCTGGTCGGTCTCGCCAACGGCTTCATCATCGCCATGCTGGGCGTCAATCCGTTCATTACCACGCTCGGCACCATGGTGCTGGTGCGCGGCGTCGTGTTCATCATCACCGGCGGCGCTCCGATCGGGGACGAGGGCCTGCCACCGGCATTCATCGCGTTCGGATCGCAGCGCCTGTTCGGCGTCCATTATCTGGTGTGGGTGCCCGTCGGGCTGCTCGCGACCGTGACCTACATCATGCATTCGACGCCCTATGGCCGGCGTGTCTATGCGACCGGCGGCGGCCGCGAAGCCGCATATCTTTCCGGCGTGCCGGTGCGGCGCGTTATCGCCTCCACCTACATTTGGTGCGGTGCGCTGGCGGGCCTTGCCGGCGTCATGCTCGCCGCCCGCTTGCAATCGGGTCAGCCCACCGCCGGCGAGTTCTACGAATTGACCGCCATCGCTGCGGTCGTGCTCGGCGGCGCCTCGCTGCACGGCGGGGAGGGAACGCCGGCAAAGAGTGTCATCGGCGTCTTCATCATGGTGGTGCTGGGTAACGCGCTCAATCTGCTCAATGTCGATTCCTACTGGCAGCGGGTGGCCGTCGGCGCGGTGATCATTGCCGCCGCGGCTGCCGACCGGTTACGATCGCGTTAGCTGAAGGGGAAGTCCCATGGATTGTTCACGCCGCGCCGCAATTGCGGCCGTCGCTCTGCTCAGTGCAGCCACCCTCTTACCTGCGCCGGTCATGGCTCAGGGGAAGACCGTCATCGGCGTGGCGCTCGCACAGGACGACAACCCGCTCTACATCCTGATGCTGCGCGGCATCCGCGCGCGTACCCAGGAGCTCGGCTGGGAGGTCGTCGCCGTATCGTCCAACGAGGACAAGCTCAAACAGATCAACGGCGTGCAGGACCTGATCGCGCGCGGCGTCAAGGGCGTGCTGATCTCGCCGATCGATGCGATCGGCGTGAATGCCGCCTATAACGCAGCCGCCCAGGCTAAAATCCCGATCATTTCGCTCGCGCGCGGCTCATCATCGCCCAATCAAACCCTGCATGTCGCGATCAACGAAAAGCAGATCGGCGCCGAGATCGCCGAGTGGACCGTCAAGCACATCGGCGGCGATGGCAAGGTCGCCATGATCCTCGGCCCGAGCGGCGCGCCGGCGTTCCGCAACCTCGCCGAGGGCTATACCGACGTGATGGCGAAACATCCTGGCATCAAGATCGTGTTCCGCACCGACGGCGCACTCACGCGCGAGCGCGGCGTCAAGCATGCGGAAGACGCGCTCGCCGCCAACCCCGATCTCAAGGCGATTTATAATTCCAACGACGACGTGGCGCTGGGCGCGATGCAGGCGGTGCTCGCGGCCAATCGCAAAGGCACGACCCTCGTCACCGGAATGAATGGCGTGCCGCCGGCGCTACGCGCGGTCAAGGAGGGCAACCTCGCGCTCACGGTCGAACTTAACGCGTTCGAATGGGGGCGCCTCGGCGTCGACATGCTCGACCGCATCCTCAAAGGCGAGACCGTCGGCAAACAGGTGTTCATCAAACATCGTCTGGTCGACGCGACGAACGTCGATGAGGTGTTGGCGCGCGTCGGCAAGAACTGAAACCGGCGCAGGGAACGAGCCATGGCCATTATTGCGGAGCAGCGGGCGGACGCCTCGTTCGTCGCGGCGCTCGAGGCAGCAAACCTGCATCCCCTGTGGGACCGGTATCAGCGCATCACGCCAATCCGGCCGCAGCCGCAGGACGCGCCGTTCATCTGGCGCTGGCGCGACGTCGAGCCGTTTCTCCATCAGGCGGTAAAGGAAGTCGCGATCAACGATATCGAGCGCCGCGCCCTCATCCTCGCGCATCCGGCCTTCGGCAACGACACCACGACGACCAGCACCATGTTGGCGGCCTTCACGGTGCTGGAGCCGGGTGATCGCGCCCGGCCCCATCGCCACACCGGCGCGGCGATCCGTTTCGCCACTGACGCGGAAGGTGCCGCGACCATCGTCAATGGCCGGCGCTGCGACATGCGCGCGGGCGACCTCATCCTCACGCCCCCGATGTGCTGGCATGGTCACATCAACGAGAGCGGCCGCCGCATCATCTGGTTCGATGCCGCCAACATGCCGCTGATCCGCGGTCTCGATGCGCATTTCTTCGAGCCGGGTAATCCCGGCGCCAACGACTTCTGGCAGGTCGACGAAGGCGATGAGCGATTGTGGGCGGAGGCCGGACTTGCGCCGGACGGGCCACGCGCGGACTCGGCGCATTCCCCCAAATATCGCTACGCCGGCGAAGCGACCCGTCGCATGCTCGCCGCCATGGCGCCTGGGCCGGATGGCGCGCGGACGCTGCGCTATGTCAATCCGGCGACCGGCGGCGCGGTCATGCCGACGTTCGACTGCGCCGCCATGCGGCTCTCGCCCGGCGGAACGACGCGCAAGCGCCGCGTGACCTACAACATGATTTGTCTGGTCGTTTCCGGGCACGGCAATTCGCGCATCGGCGAGCACGCTTTCGATTGGTCACAGCACGACGTGTTCACGATCCCGCATTGGACCTGGGCGAGCCATCGCGCGGTCGGCGGCGACGCCGATCTGTTCGTGGTCTCCGACCGTGCCGCGTTCGAAAACCTCGACCTCGTGCGCGAGGAAATCGAGTAGGTGACTGCATCCGCGCTTGGCCAGGGCATTGGCGCCGCTGTCCGGCGGGTGGAGGACGCCCGTTTTTTGCTCGGGCGTGGCCGCTACGTTGCCGATATCAGCGTGGCGGATGAACTCCACTGCGTGCTGGTGCGCTCGCCGCATGCTCACGCGGCAATCCGCACGATCGATGTGACGCCCGCGCGCGCACAGCCGGGTGTGCTCGCAGCCTTCAGCGGCGCCGACATGGCGGCCGACAACGTCGGGCCGATGCGCGCCTTTTGGATCATCCGTTCCGTCGACGGTCGCCCGATGGCCGAGCCGCCGCGCTTTGCGCTGGCGCGCGAACGGGTGCGCCACGTGGGCGAGCCGGTCGCCGCGGTGTGCGCCGAGACGTTGTCCGCGGCGATGGATGCTGCGGAGCGGATCGTCGTGGACTATGCGCCGCTGCCGGTGGTGACCGACGCGCGCGCGGCGCTCGCACCGGGCGCGCCGGCCGATAACCTGTGCTTCCGCTGGGAGCGGGGCGATGCGGCGGCGGTTGCACGCGCGTTTAAGGCGGCCGCACACGTCACCACGCTCGATCTCGTCAACAACCGCTTGGTGGGCGCGGCGATCGAGCCACGCGCGGTTCTCGCCGTGCCCGATCCGGCGACCGGTCGACTGACAGTTTATGACTCCACGCAAACCCCGCATCACGTGCGGCGTTTTCTCGCCGAAGAATTGGGACTCTCTGAAAGCGATCTGCGCGTGATCGCGCCCGACGTGGGCGGCGGCTTCGGCTACAAAGGTAAACACTATCCGGAAGAAACGATCGTCACCTGGGCGGCGCGGCGGCTGCGCCGCCCGGTGAAATGGGCGGCGACGCGTGCCGAGAGCTTCCTCGCCGACAACCAGGCGCGCGACCACGTCAGCCGCGGCGCGCTTGCGCTCGATGGCGAAGGACGCTTCCTCGCTTTGCGCGTCGAAACATTTGCCAATCTCGGCGCCTACGTCTCGACGTTCGGCGCCGCGATCCCGAGTGCGATCTACAGTTCGCTTCTCGCCGGGCCGTACCGCACGGCGGCGATCCACGTCACCGTCACCGGCGTTTTCACCAACACGCTGCCGACGGACGCCTATCGTGGGGCCGGGCGACCGGAGGCCTGCTACCTGCTCGAGCGCCTCGCGGACCAGGCGGCGCGGGAGCTCGGCATCGATCGCGCCGAAATCCGCCGGCGCAACCTCATCCCCGCCGCGGCCATGCCGTACAAGACGCCGATCGGTCCGACCTATGACAGCGGCGACTTCCCGGCCGTACTCGAACGTGCGCTCGATTTGGGCGGCTACGGCGGCTTTGAGGCACGCCGCCGTGCTGCGATGCCCGGTTGTCTGCGCGGCATCGGCATCGCCTGTTACGTGGAATCATCCGGGGTCGCGCCGTCGCGCTTTGCCGGCGCGCTCGGGGCCCGCGCGGGATTTTTCGAATCCGCCGTCATTCGCGTGCGGCCCGACGGCGGCGCGCAAGCGATGCTTGGCACCCACAGCCACGGCCAAGGACACGAGACGACCTTTGCCCAGATCATCGCCTCGCGCCTTGGCGTCCCGCTGGCCAAGGTGGAGATCGTCGAGGGAGATACCGACCGGGTGCCATTCGGGACCGGCACATTCGGTTCGCGCTCGATCGCGGTGGGCGGCTCGGCGCTCGACCGGGCGGCTATGAAGATCATCGCCAAGGGCAAGGCGATCGCCGCGCATCTGCTGGAAGCGGCGACCACCGATGTGGAATTTTCCGGCGGCTGGTTCAGCGTCGCCGGTACCGACCGCCGCGTCGATTTCGCCACCGTCGCGCGCGCCGCGCACGTGCCGCACGACTATCCGCTCGAAACACTCGAACCTGGCTTGGAAGAATCCGCCTTTTACGATCCGCCGAACTTCGCGTTCAGCAGCGGCGTGCATGTCGCCGAAGTGGAGGTCGACTGCGAGACCGGCACCGTCCAAATCCTCGCCTATCGGGCAGTCGACGACGTGGGCACCGTCATCAACCCCATGATCGTGGAGGGCCAGATCCAAGGCGGCGTCGCCCAAGGGGTCGGGCAGGCACTTACCGAACACTGCGCTTATGATGAAGACGGACAGTTGTTGTCCGGCTCGTTCATGGATTACACGCTGCCGCGCGCCGACGAGGTGCCCCAGGTCGTCTCCGAGTTCGACGAAACGCAGCCGTGCACCCATAATCCGCTCGGCGCCAAGGGCTGCGGTGAGGCTGGCTCGATCGCCGCGCCTGCGGCCATCGTCAACGCGCTTCTCGATGCGCTCGCCCCGCTGGGTGTGACGGACCTCGCCATGCCGCTCACACCCGAGCGGGTTTGGCGCGCAATCCAATTGGCGAGCGGAAAGAGCAGATCGTCATCGGCGTGAAACTTGGCCTGAGCGTCAAGCTTCTGCGCCACTTGTGATTTTTTCGTTGGCGGCGAGCGCCTTCCGTCACGACCTCGACATTATTTGGCTTTGATTTGTGCACCCCACGAGAGCTTCCCCGCCGCTCGGGACCGGAGGTCCATCCATGCTCGCGTTCGTTCGCGCCGGCGTGATTGCCGCGCTCGTCATCCTTGCGTCCGCCGCCGCATTCGCCGTTGACAAGCCGTTCCAGCGCGAGGAACTCGCCGACAGCGCGATCAAGCTCGAAGCCCGCATCAAGACCGAGGCCGGAACAGTGGCGAAGCCGCTCGCCGCCTTACGCCGTGACCTCGATGCGGCCACCACCCGGCGCGACTATCGTTCTGTCGTTCAGCTGCTCGGGCAGATCGTCACCGTTGCCCCGAATGAGGCGGCGAACTGGTTGCGCCTTGCCCGCGCGAGCATGCAGATTCTCCCCTCCGATGAGCGCGAGCGCACCGCGCTCTTCGAACGCGCCTCGATCGCCGCCTACATCGCCTATCAGCGCGCCGGCAACCGCAACGAAGAAGCTGATGCCCTCGTCACTCTCGGCCGCAGCTTCGCCGAGCGCAAGCTGTGGCGTCCGGCGCTCGACAGCCTCCAGCTCTCGCTCGATCTCCGCAATATGGACGACGTGCGCGCACTTTATGAGCAAATGCGCGCCGAGCACGGATTCCGCCTGCTCGATTATTCGGTCGATTCCGATGCCGCGGCGCCGCGCATCTGCTTCCAGTTTTCCGAGGAGCTCGCCGGCCGGCGCACCGATTACGCGCCTTTCGTGGCGGTCGCGGGAGAAGACAAGCCGGCGCTGAGCACGGACGACAAGCAGCTGTGCGTTGAGGGGCTCAAGCACGGCGAGCGTTACAACATCACGTTGCGCGCGGGGCTGCCCGCCTCGGTGAAGGAGACGCTGGCGAAGGCTGCCGATTTCAACATTTATGTGCGCGACCGCAAGCCGTTCGTGCGTTTCGCCGGGAAGGCCTATGTGCTGCCTCGCACCGGCCAGCGCGGCATCCCGGTGGTGAGCGTCAACACGAAGACCGTGACGGTCGAAATCTATCGCGTCGGCGACCGCAACCTCATCGACACCGTGCTCGGCCGCGACTTTCAGACCAACCTCTATCGTTACGACCTGCAGCGCCTCGGAAACCAACGCGGCGCAAAGATCTGGTCGGGCGAGCTAAGTGTCGAGTCGACGCTCAACGCCGACGTCACCACTGCATTTCCGGTTGGCGAGGCCGTGGGCGACCTCAAGCCCGGTGTCTACGTGATGGCCGCGCAGGCGGCCGGCCCCAAGTCCGAGGAAAGCTACGAAGAGGTCGCGACCCAGTGGTTCTTCGTCTCCGACCTCGGGCTCGCGGCCATGTCGGGCAACGATGGCATCGCCGTATTCGTCAATTCGCTCGCGACCACCGATTTTAAACAAGGCGCCGAGGTGCGCCTGATCGCGCGCAACAACGAAGTGCTGGCGGTACGCACGACCGACACTGCCGGGATGGCACGGTTCGAGGCAGGTCTCGCGCGCGGGGAGGGCGGTCTCGCACCCGCGCTCGTGGTCGCATCCGAGCCGAGCGGCGACTATGCGTTCCTCAATCTCAAGAGCCCTGCGTTCGATCTCACCGATCGCGGCGTCGCCGGCCGGCCCGCCGCGACCGGGCTCGACGCCTTCGTCTACACCGAGCGCGGCGTTTATCGCACCGGCGAGACCGTGCACATCACCTCGCTGTTGCGCGACGCGCACGGCACCGCCGTCGACGGCGTGCCGCTTACGATGGTGATCGAGCGGCCGGACGGCGTCGAATATCGCCGGACGGTGGTTCAGGACCAGGGCGCCGGCGGGCGCAGTCTGAGCGTCCCGATCGTCGCCTCCGCCTCGACCGGCACCTGGCGCGTGCACGCCTTCACCGACCCCAAGCGCCCGGCCGTGGGCGAAGCGACTTTCATGGTCGAGGATTACGTTCCCGACCGGATCGAATTCGATCTCGCTTCAACGAGCAAGACGTTGTCGCGAACCGATCCAGCCGAAGTGACCGTCGACGGCCGTTTCCTTTACGGCGCGCCCGCGTCGGGCCTCGATCTTGAGGGCGAGTTGGCCATCACGCCGGCGAAAGAACGCCCCGGCCTGCCCGACTACCAGTTCGGCCTCGCCGACGACGAGGCAAAGGCCGAGCGGAAGCCGTTGGAAAATCTGCCGACGACCGACGCGGCCGGAAAGGCGCGCTTCCCCTTGGCACTCACCGAGTTGCCGGCAACAACCCGGCCGCTCCAGGCTGACATTATCGTGCGCATGAGCGAGAGCGGCGGCCGCGCCGTCGAGCGCAAGCTCACGCTGGCGATCGCGGCGGCTGCGACCATGATCGGCGTCAAGCCGCTGTTCGCCGGCCGCTCGCTGGGCGAAGGCGAAACCGCCGGCTTCGACGTGATCGTTGCCGCGCCCGACGGCAAGCTGCAGAACCGCAGCGGCCTGCGCTACGAGCTCCTCAAGATCGAGCGTCATTATCAGTGGTACCGGCAGGAGGGACGCTGGGGATACGAGCCCGTGCAGTCGACGAAACGCATCGCTGACGGGCGCCTCGATGTGGCCGCGGACAAACCCGGACGCATCGCCGTGCCGGTCACCTGGGGCCGCTACCGTCTGCAGGTCACGACCGACGATCCCAACGGCCCGACCACCTCGGTCCAGTTCGATGCCGGCTGGTACGCCGACGCTTCGGCCGACACGCCCGACGTACTCGAAATTGCGCTCGACAAGCCCGAATACCGGCCGGGCGACACGATGACGGTCGCGGTGACGGCGCGCACCGCGGGCAAGGTCACGCTCTCGGTGATCGGCGACCGGCTACTGACAACGACGACGGTTGACGTGCCGGCGGGCTTGGCGCGCCTGCCGCTCACGGTCGGCAACGACTGGGGCACGGGTGCCTACGTGGTCGCTACCCTACGCCGTCCGCTCGATGTCGCCGCAAGCCGCATGCCCGGCCGCGCGCTCGGCGTGCAGTGGTTCGCGATCGATCGCGCGGCGCGCACGCTCAGCGTCGACATGAAGCTGCCGAACCTGATGCGGCCGAACGGGACGTTGCGCGTTCCCGTCAAGCTCGGGGGGCTCAATCCGGGTGACGACGCACGCATCGCTATCGCGGCGGTCGACGTCGGCATTCTCAATCTGACCAACTACAAACCGCCGGCGCCCGAGGATTATTATCTCGGTCAGCGTGAACTCTCAGCTGAGCTGCGCGACCTTTACGGTCAACTCATCGACGGCATGCAGGGCGTGCGCGGGCAAATCCGCACCGGCGGCGACGCCGGCGCCGAACTCAACGGCTCGCCGCCGACGCAGGCGCCGCTCGCGCTTTACTCGGGCGTCGTGACGGTTGGGCCGGACGGGACTGCCGAGGTGGCATTCGACATTCCGGCGTTCGCAGGCACCGTGCGCGTGATGGCGGTCGCCTGGAGCAAGGACAAGATCGGCCACGCCGCGGGCGACGTGATCGTGCGCGATCCGGTCGTTCTCACGGCGACATTGCCGCGCTTCCTGCTCACCGGTGATCGCGGGACCTTGCGACTCGACATCGACAACGTTGAGGGCTCGGCGGGCGACTATCAGGTAGCGGTCGCCGCCGAAGGCCCGCTCGCGGTCGGCGGGGCGGCGACACAGAGCGTCAAGCTGGCCGGCAAAGCGCGTGGCGGCATTTCCTTGCCGCTGAGCGCGACAGCGGCCGGCAACGGCGCCGTCAGCGTGCACATCACCGGGCCCGGGAATTTCGACCTGACGCGGACGTACGCGCTCGCGGTCAACCCGGCGACGCAGGTGCTCACGCGGCGCACCGTGCGGCCGATCGCCAAGGGCGAGAGCATTACGCTCTCGAACGACCTCATCGCCGATCTGGTCCCCGGGACCGGTGGCGTGGCGCTCTCGGTCGGCCCCTCGACGGCGCTCGATGTCGCCACCTTGCTCAAGGCGCTCGACCGTTACCCCTACGGCTGTTCCGAGCAGATCACGAGCCGCGCGCTGCCGCTGCTCTATGTCAACGAACTTGCGGCGGAAGCGCACCTCGCACTCGACGCGGCGATCGACCAGCGCGTGCGCGACGCCATCGACCGTTTGCTTGCGCGCCAGGGGTCGAATGGTTCGTTCGGCCTGTGGTCGGCGGGTGGCGATGATGCGTGGCTCGATGCGTACGTCACCGACTTTCTGACACGGGCGCGCGAGCGCGGCTTCACCGTTCCGGACGGCGCATTCAAACTGGCGCTCGAGCGGCTGCAGAATTTTGCCGTCAACGCGCCGGAGCCGTCGAAGGACGGCGGACGCGAACTCGCCTATGCGTTCTATGTGCTCGCGCGCAACGGGCTCGCTCCGCTCGGCGACCTTCGGTACATCGCCGACGCCAAGCTCGACGACATCGCGACTCCGATCGCCCAGGCGCAGATCGCCGCGGCGCTCGGCATGCTGGGCGACCGGGTGCGTGCCGACCGGGCCTATGCGGTTGCGCTCAACTCGATCGCGCCGCAGCCGCAGTTCCAGTTGTTCAGCCGCACGGACTACGGCTCGGTTCTGCGCGACGCAGCGGCCCTCGTATCGCTCGCGTCGGAAGGCGGTGCGCCGAAACCGACCGTGATCAACGCGGTGCAGCGCGTCGAAGCGGCCCGGGGCCTCTCGGCCTACACGTCCACGCAGGAAGAGGCGTGGATGGTGCTTGCCGCGCGCTCGCTGGAGAAGGAAGCACCCGGCATGTCGCTCGACGTTGCTGGGGAAACTCACAAAGGGCCGCTCTACCGCACCTTCCGGCCCACCGATCTCGGGAGCAATCTCAAGGTCGCAAACACCGGCGATGGACCGGTTCAGGCCGTCGTCTCCGTCACTGGCGCGCCGGTGATGCCGGAGCCCGCGGCGGAACGCGGATTCAAGATCGAGCGGCTCTACTACACGCTTGACGGCAAACCGGCGAACCCGGCGAAGGTCAAACAGAACCAGCGCTTTGCCGTGGTGCTCAAGATGACGGAGCCGCAGCCGCAATATGGCCGGATCATCGTTGCCGACTACCTGCCGGCCGGCTTCGAAATCGACAATCCGCGCCTCGTCTCCTCCGGCGACGCCGGAACTTTGTCGTGGATCGAGGATGCGGCGGCGCCCACATACTCCGAATTCCGCGACGACCGCTTCACCGCCGCCTTCGACCGCAAGGCGGGCGACAAGGCGGTGTTCACGGTCGCCTATGTGGTGCGCGCAGTCTCGCCCGGCCGTTACGTGCTGCCGCAAGCATATGTCGAGGACATGTATCGCCCCGAGCGCTTCGGCCGCACCGGCACCGGCGGGATCGAGGTCGAGAGCGCAAGGTGAGTTTGGAGCAACAGAGTCTCCTCGCTGTCCCTCCCCCGCAAGCGGTGGAGCGAACGGTGCCGCGCGGCCTGCGCAAACTCGTGATCGCCTCCGCGATTGCAGTCATGTGTTTGGTCGCCGTGACAGCGGGCTGGATCACGTCGCTCGGGTCGACACCGACGGGCAAAGACATCGAGTTCTCAACCGTCGTCGTCGACCGCGACGGCCAGGTGCTGCGGCCCTATGCGACGAGCGAAGGGCGCTGGCGTTTGCCGGCAACGCTGGAGAGTGTCGATCCCCGCTACCTCGCGGCCCTGATCGCCTATGAAGACAGGCGCTTCTTCGAGCACGCCGGCATCGATCCGCGCGCGCTTGCCCGCGCCGCCTGGCAACTGGTGAGTAACGGCCGGGTCATCTCCGGCGCCTCGACCCTGACGATGCAGGTCGCGCGGTTGCTGGAACCGCGGCGCGAGCGCACGCTGCTGGTGAAATTGCGCGAAATCGTTCGGGCCATCGCGCTCGAACGGACGCTCACAAAACAACAAATCCTCGCGCTCTATCTCAGCCTCGCCCCCTACGGCGGCAACCTCGAGGGCGTGCGCGCGGCCTTGCTCGCCTACTTCGGCAAGGAGCCGCGCCGGCTGACTTTGGGTGAGATCGCGCTGCTCGTCGCGCTGCCGCAGTCACCCGAGGTGCGGCGCCCGGACCGCGCGCCCGATGCCGCGCGGCGCGCCCGCAACCGCGTGCTCGACCGCATCGCCGCTGCGGGCATTGTTGCTCACGACGAGATCGCCCGGGCAGAAGCCGAGCCCGTGCCCAACGCGCGCAAAGCGATGCCGACGCTTGCTCCCCATGCGGCCGATGAGGCAATCGCCGCAGCGCCTGCGCGTAATGTCCATCGCCTCACCATCGATGCATCGTTGCAAAGGTCGCTGGAAGATTTGGCGCGCGAGCGCGCCCGTGCGCTCGGGCCGGACGTGTCGGTCGCCATCGTGGTCGTGGAAAACGCGACCGGCGAAGTTCTCGCCCGCGTCGGCTCGGCCGATTATTTCGACGAGCGCCGCGCCGGGCAAATCGACATGACGCAAGCGCCGCGCTCGCCCGGCTCGGCGCTCAAGCCGTTCGTCTACGGTCTCGCTTTCGAGGACGGCGTCATTCATCCCGAGACGCTGATAGAGGACCGGCCGGTGCGCTACGGAAGCTACGCGCCGGAGAATTTCGATCTCACCTATCAAGGCACCGTCACCGCGCGTCGTGCGTTGCAGCTCTCGCTCAACGTGCCGGCGGTGCTCCTGCTCGACGCCGTGCACGCAACCCGTTTTACCGCGCGTCTTGCCGAAGCCGGGGCGCCATTGGTTTTGCCAAAAGGCGAAGTGCCGGGGCTTGCCGTCGCGCTTGGCGGCGTCGGCGTGAAGCTCACCGATCTCACCATGCTCTACGCCGGCATCGCGCGGCTGGGCACGGTGCTGCCGCTGACAGAACGGCGGGATAGCGCCGTGTCAACCGCGACGGCCCGCCGGCTGATCGAACCGGCGGCGGCGTGGTACGTTGGTAATGTGCTCATCGGCACGCCGCCGCCGGAAAACGCAGTGGGTGGCCGCATCGCGTATAAGACCGGCACCAGCTACGGCTATCGTGACGCTTGGTCGCTTGGCTTCGACGGCAAGCGCAGCGTGGGCGTGTGGGTCGGACGCGCGGATGGGGCGCCGGTGGCCGGGCTCGTCGGACGAATTGCCGCGGCGCCCATCCTGTTCGACGCGTTCGCGCGCATGAAGGAGCCGATTGCGCCTCTGCCGCGCGCGCCCGCTGGCGTGCTCGTCGCGAATAATGCCAAGCTGCCCCCGCCCCTCCAGCGCCTGCGGCCCGGCGCACTGCCGACCGCCGGCGCGGCGCCGGCGCTGCGCATCATGTTCCCGCCCGACGGCGCGCGCCTCGAGCTTGCCGGTGGGGCAGACAAGCCCGATCCGCTGCCGCTCAAGATTTCCGGCGGTGTCGGCCCGCTCACGGTACTGGTCAATGGTGCTCCGCTCGCCGGCGGGGCGGGGCGCACCTTGTTCTGGCAAGCGGACGGGCCGGGTTTCGTACGCCTGACCGTGATGGACGCCCGCGGCGCCGCCGACAGTGTCATGGTGCGGCTCCAATAACGCGTGATAGCCTCAGCTTTCCCCCGCCTTTGCACTTCTCTATGGTCCGCCCGGTTTTCGACCGGAGCGACATGACGACGATCGTTGCCGACGGGCTGCGGCCCGGCATGCGCGATTTCGGCGCGCGGATACTTGCCGGCGCAACGGCCTCGCATGCGCGCGTCGTTGTTTTTCTCCTGGCGATGTCGCTCATCTCTTTCTTGCCGGGTTTCTTCAACATCGCACCGATCGATCGCGACGAAGCCCGCTTCGCGCAAGCGACCAAGCAGATGATCGAGAGTGGCGACTACGTCGACATCCGCTTTCAGGACGAGGTGCGCTACAAAAAACCGGTCGGCATCTATTGGCTGCAGGCGGGCGCGGTGCGAGTCGGCGAGGCGCTCGGCGTGCCGCAGGCGCACACGACCATCTGGCTCTACCGCATCCCCTCGCTCCTCGGTGCGCTTGCCGCGGTGCTGTTGACCTATTGGACCGCGCTCGCCTTCGTGTCGCGCCGCACCGCCTGCCTTGCCGCGCTCATGCTCGCCGCCTCGATCATGCTCGGCGTCGAAGCAAGGCTCGCCAAGACCGACGCCGTGCTGCTCGCGACCGTGATCGCCGCGATGGGGGCCATGAGCCGCGCCTACATCGGCCGGGATGCGAGGGCAGCGCCGGGTTGGCTGATGCCGGCCGTGTTCTGGAGCGCGATAGCGGCGGGGGTGTTGGTGAAGGGACCGCTGATCGTGATGGTGGTCGCGCTTGCGGCCGTGACGCTCGCGATTGCGGACCGCTCGGCCGCTTGGCTCGTGCGGCTACGGCCGCTGTTCGGTGTGGCGTGGTGCCTGCTCCTGGTGCTGCCATGGTTCGTCGCCATCGTCAGCCGTGCCGGCGACGCCTTCCTCGTCAATTCCGTCGGCGGCGATTTGATGAGCAAACTTTCCGGCGGCTCGGAAGGCCACGGGGCGCCGCCGCTGACTTATCTGGTGCTGTTCTGGCTGACGTTCTGGCCGGCCGCCCCGCTGGCGGCGCTCGCGGCTCCCGCGGTCTGGCGCCATCGGCGGGAGCCGGCCATGCGTTTTCTCCTGGCGTGGCTGGTACCCGCCTGGATCGTGTTCGAGCTGGTGCCGACCAAGCTGCCGCACTATGTGCTGCCGCTCTATCCCGCCGTCGCGATCCTGATCGCCTGGGCGATCGAGCGGGAGGCGTTATCGGCGAAGCGCTGGATCGCGCGGATTACCGTTCACTGGCCGATTTTTGCGGCCGTGCTGCCGATCCTGGCGATAGTCGCGGTGATCGCGCTACGGCGACAGCTCGGGTTGCTCGCCTGGCCGTTCGCTGCCGGCGCCATGATCTTCGGCTTTTTCGCTTGGCGCCTGTTCGATGAGGACGGCCCCGCGCGGTCGCTCCTGCGCGCGGCGGTGGCATCGCAACTCGTATCGATTGCGGTTTTCGGCGCGATCATGCCGCTGCTGCATCCGTTTTTTCCCGCCACGGCGCTGGCCGAGGCGGTCGTCCCACGCTGCGACCATCCGCGTTACGCAGCCGCCGGTTATCACGAGCCGAGCGTCGCGTTTTTATTCGGCACGGCGACCGTTCTCACCGATGGATCAGGTGCTGCCGATTTCCTCAACGAGGGCGCTTGTCGCTTCGCCTTGGTCGAGGGGCATCAGGAGCGCAGTTTCGCCCGGCGCGCCGAGGCAATCGGACTGCGCTATGCGCCGGGTCCGCGCGTCGACGGCTTCAACTATAACAACGGCGGCCGCGCCATTACGATCGCGGTCTACCGCTCCGAGGGGCGGCCATGACCGCGACAGGCGTGAAGCACCGGGCATTGCCGGCGGCCGGCAAGCTGCGCCGGATCGGCAGCGAATTCGTTGCGCTGCTGGGATTGCCCGCGCGAAAGCGGCGGCGCATGGCCGGCGCCCCCATGCTGCCGGCGACGCGGGGGGTGCTGGCGCTCCTCCTGGCAGCCGTCTTCATCGGCGCCGCCATGTTCGTGCTCGACAACTCGGCCCTTGCGCGGCAGAAGCGGGTGCCGATTTGGGTGATCGACCTCTTCAACGCAATCACCGACTACGGCCGCTCCGGATGGTTCCTGTGGCCGTCCGGGATTCTCATCATCGCACTCGCTTTGCTCGTGGCGATGATGCAGCAGCGGTTCGCCCGGTTAACGATCATTTCGCTGATCGTGCGGCTGGAGTTTATGTTCATCGCAATCGCGCTTCCCGGTCTCGTGGGAACGATCGTCAAGCATGTAATCGGCCGCGTGCGGCCGTCCGCAGTCGGCCCGTTCGCCTATGTGCCGTTCACGTGGCGGGCCGAATATGCCTCCATGCCGTCGGGGCACGCGACGACCGCCTTTGCGGTCGCGGTGGCGTTCGGCGCGCTGTGGCCGCGCGCGCGACCGCTGCTGTGGATTTATGCCCTCGCCATCGCGGCAAGCCGGGTCATCATCGCCGCGCATTATCCGAGCGACGTCGTCGCGGGCGCCTGCCTCGGCGGCTTTGGCGCGCTGCTGATCCGCAATTACTTCGCGGCGCGCCACTTGGGCTTTGCCGCCGCGCCGGACGGAACGGTGCTCCGACTGCCCGGCCCGTCGCTGCGCCGGATCAGTTCGACTTTCGCGCGCTTGTTCGCGCCCGCTTCCTGATTAACAAACGCCATGCCAGAAACGAGCGATATGAGCGAACGCGTGCCGCCCGCTGTTTCGGTCGTGGTGCCGGTGCGCAACGAAGCGGACAACGTCGCCCCGCTTGCCGACGAGATTGGCGCCACCATGACCGGGCGCTGGAGTTTCGAAATTGTGTTTGTCAATGACGGCTCGACGGACGACACGGCGCTTGCGCTCGGCCGGCTCATGGCCGAGCGGCCGTGGGTGCGCCAGATAAATCATGCGGCCTCGTGCGGCCAATCGGCAGCGGTGCGCACCGGTGTCGCGGCCGCACGAGCGCCGCTCGTCGTCACCCTCGACGGCGACGGCCAGAATGACCCCTCGTTTCTTCCGGCGCTGGTGCGCACGCTCGAGACCGGGGGTGCGCGCGTCGGGCTCGTGGCCGGCCAGCGGGTCGGGCGCCATGCCTCCGGATTCAAACGCCTGCAGTCACGCGTTGCCAACGCCGTGCGCGGGTCGATCCTGCGCGATGGCACCCGCGACACCGGCTGCGGGCTCAAGGCGTTCCGGCGCGACACGTTCCTGGCGCTGCCCTATTTCGATGGCCTCCATCGCTTCTTGCCGGCGCTTGTCAAACGCGACGGCTATGACGTCGCCTATGTCGAGGTGATCGACCGCCCGCGCCGGCATGGGCGCTCCAACTACGGGCTTTGGGACCGCCTGTGGGTCGGGATCCTGGACCTCGCCGGCGTGTGGTGGCTGATCAGGCGGCGCAAGCGCGTCCCGCGAATTGCGGAGGTAACCAATGCTCACTGACGTCATCCATCCACTGGCCAATTATCTCTATGAAGTCTTCGTCGTCCGCTTCGATGCCTGGGCGGTGCTCGGATTCCTCGCGCAGGCGATGTTTTCGGCGCGGTTCCTGGTGCAGTGGATCGCCTCGGAACGCGCGCGCCGCAGCATCATCCCGGCCGCTTTCTGGTGGTTCTCGATTGCAGGCGGAACGTTGCTTTTCGTCTACGCGCTATACCGCAAGGATCCGGTGTTCATCCTGGGGCAGGGGGGTGGTCTGCTGATTTACGTGCGCAACATCATGTTCGTGCTGCGCGAACAGCGCCAGGAGGCGGCATCGGTCGGGTGAAAAACCCCCTGTGCGCGGCGCGCCGAAGCGCCAACCCCTTGACCTCATCGGACGATCGGACTGAGATGGCCGGGCCGGGAGCAGGGGAGTTTCGCCGATGCTACGAAGGTGCCTCGCGCCGCCGGCGCGGACGGTCATTCGGCTGCGCGATGAGCCGCCGCATCGGCCAACAAACGAACAACAGCCCTCGGGACGAAAGATCGGAGCAGTTTGTGTCATGAAACGCGTTCTCACGTCGATCATCTGCGCGGCGGCGCTCGGCCTTGCCGCCTCTCCCGCCGACGCCCAGACCCTCACCACGGTGAAGACCCGCGGCGTCCTCAATTGCGGCTCCAACCCGGCGCTCGCGGGCTTCGGGCTGCCTGATGCACAGGGCAATTGGACCGGCCTCGATGTAGACGTGTGCCGCGCGATCGGCGCGGCGATCTTTGATGATCCCACCAAGGTGAAGTTCGTCCCGCTCACCGCGAAGGATCGTTTTACTGCCCTGCAATCGGGCGAGGTCGACGTGCTGGTGCGCAATACGACCTGGACCAGCTCGCGCGATACCTCGCTCGGCCTCAACTTCACCGGCGTCAATTATTATGACGGCCAGGGTTTCATGGTGCGCAAGGCGCTCAAGGTGAACTCCGCGCTCGAGCTCAGCGATGCCGCGGTGTGTGTCCAGCAAGGCACCACCACCGAGCTCAACCTGGCGGATTATTTCCGCGCCAATAAAATGAAGCTCAAGACGGTGACCTTCGCGACCTCGGACGAGGCGGTCAAAGCCTATGACGCCGGACGCTGCGATGCGTACACCACCGATGCGTCGGGCCTTTATTCCGAACGCCTGCGGCTTGCCAACCCGAACGACCATGTGGTGCTGCCCGAGATCATCTCGAAAGAACCGCTCGGCCCGGCGGTGCGCCACGGCGACGATCAATGGTTCGATATCGTCAAATGGGTGCTGTTCGCGATGATCATCGCCGAGGAGCAAGGTCTCACGCAAAAGAGCATCAACGAGGCGCTCGGCTCCGACAATCCGGAGATCAAAAAATTCGTGGGCACCGAGGGCAATTACGGCGAACAGCTGGGGCTGACCAAGGATTGGGCGGTGCGGATTATCAAGCACGTGGGCAACTACGGCGAGGTATTCGAGCGTAATGTCGGCCAGGGATCGCCGCTGAAGATCCAGCGCGGCCTCAACGCGCTGTGGACGAAGGGCGGCATCCAATACGCGCCGCCGATCCGGTGAACCGACGCGCTGAGCGTGATGACGATTCGAAGAAGTCACCACGCTTTAGGCTGAGGGAGGACAGCCATGACCGCGGTGCCGGCGAGCGAGCGACCGAAGGTCTCGCTGCTCTATAATCCGCGCGTCCGCACCATCGCCTATCAGACCCTGCTGTGCGCGGTGATTGCGTTCCTGGCGTGGAGCGCGGTCGACAACGCGATCGAAAATCTGCGGCGTGCTCACATCGCCTCGGGTTTCGAGTTCTGGAAGTTCACGTCCGGCTTCGACATCAGCCAGACGCTGATCGACTACAGCAGCACGTCCACCTACGGCCGTGCCTTCTGGGTCGGCCTGATCAACACGCTCGTTGTCGCGGGCATCGGCATCGTGCTCGCGACCATCGTGGGGTTCCTCGCCGGCATTGCGCGGCTGTCGAAGAACTGGCTGCTGTCGCATCTCGCCGGCGGCTACGTCGAACTGGTCCGCAACCTGCCGCTGCTGTTGCAATTGTTGTTCTGGTACAACGCGGTGCTCAAGGCGCTGCCCGAACTGCGCGACAGCCTCACCCTGCCGGGCGGGGGATTCCTCAACAACCGCGGCCTGTTCCTGCCCCAGCCGATTTTTCAGGCGGGATTCGAGTGGGTGCTGGCGGCATTCATCGTCGGTCTCATCGGCGCGATCGCGTTCCGCGTCTGGGCACGCCGGCGCCAGGAGAGCACGGGCGAACAGGCGCCGGTCGGTTGGGTTGCGCTCGGCCTGATCGTCGGCCTTCCGGTGATCGTCTATTTCCTCGCCGGCGGGCCGATCACGCTCGCTTACCCGCAGAAGGGCCGATTCAACATCAGCGGCGGAATGGAGTTGCTGCCGGAGCTTGTCGCGCTGCTCACGGGTCTCGTCGTCTACACCGGCGCCTTCATTGCCGAAGTGGTGCGGGCTGGCATCCTCGCGGTGGCGCACGGTCAAACCGAGGCGGCCTATTCGCTCGGGCTGCGGCCGGGGCCGACCTTGCGCCTCGTCGTCATACCGCAGGCGATGCGCGTCATCCTCCCGCCGCTCACCAGCCAGTACCTGAACCTGACAAAGAACTCCTCGCTCGCGGTGTTCGTCGGCTATCCCGACCTTGTTCAAGTGTTCGCCGGTACCGTGCTCAACCAGACCGGCCAAGCGGTCGAGGTGATCGCGGTCACCATGGCGGTCTATCTCACCATCAGCCTCGTCACATCGCTGGCGATGAACTGGTACAACAGCCGCATGGCGCTGGTGGAACGGTGAGCCGCACGCCATGACCGCGACCGACTTCAAACAATCCGCCTTCGTGCGCGCCTCGCCGATGGACGCGCTGCCGCCGCCGGCCACCATGACCGGCGCGATCGGCTGGGCGCGAGCCAATCTCTTCTCCGGGCCGTTGAACATCCTGATGACCATTTTGGTCATTCTGCTGGTCGTGTGGGTGGTCCCGCCGCTGCTCAAATTCCTCATCATCGATGCGACCTGGAGCGGCACCGACCGCGAAGCCTGCCTCTCCTCCGCGACGCGGCCGGAGGCGGGCGCGTGCTGGGCCTTCGTGCGCGAGCGGCTGCCCTATTTCATCTACGGGTCCTACCCGATCCCGCAGCGATGGCGGGTCGACATCTTTTTCGCCCTGCTGGCGATCGGTATCACTTGGCTGCTGTGGCTCGGCGCTCCGCGTCGCGACCTCGGCGCGCTCTATTTCTTCGTCGTGCTGCCGATCGTTTCGTTCATCCTGCTCAAGGGTTGGCCATTGATCGGGCTTGCCAACGTCGACACCTCGCTGTGGGGGGGCGCGCTCGTGACCATCGTGGTGGCGACCGTGGGCATCGTGGTGTCGCTGCCGGTCGGTATCCTGCTCGCACTCGGGCGCCGCTCGCGCATGCCGGCGGTCAAGCTGTTCTCGGTGATCTATATCGAGTTCGTGCGCGGCGTACCGCTGATCACGGTGCTGTTCATGGCGAGCGTGATGCTGCCCTTGTTCGTGCCCGACGCGTGGTCGCCAGACAAGCTGTTACGCGCGCTCGTCGGCATCGCGATGTTCGCGTCGGCCTATATGGCGGAGGTGGTGCGCGCCGGCCTGCAGGCGATTCCAAAGGGCCAGTACGAAGGGGCGATGGCGGTCGGCCTCAACTACCGCCAGATGATGCAGCTGATCATCCTGCCGCAGGCGCTCAAGATCACGATCCCAAACATAGTCAACACGTACATCGGACTGTTCAAGGATACTACCTTGGTGTCGATCGTCGGTATGTTCGACTTGCTGCGCACAATCGAATCCGCGCGCATCGATCCGAAATGGGCGACCCCGGTGACGAGCGCCACCGGATATGCGGTCGCGGCAATCTTCTATTTCACCTTCTGCTACGGGATGTCCCGTTACGCGCGCTACACCGAGGCGCGACTCGCCAGGAGCGACCGCCGCTGAACCGATCGGAGGAGGGGATGAGCGACACCGCAACGCGACCGGCCGGCGGCCCTGCGCGCACGAGTACTGTGCCGCGCATGCAGACGACCACGAACGATGTGGCGATCGAAATTGCCGGCATGCACAAGTGGTACGGCGAGTTTCACGTGCTGCGCGATATCAATCTCACCGTGAAGCGCGGCGAGCGCATTGTCATTTGCGGCCCGTCCGGGTCTGGCAAGTCGACCATGATCCGCTGCATCAATCGGCTGGAGGAGCATCAGCAGGGTCGGATCGTCGTCGACGGCGTCGAGCTGACGGAGGACCTCAAGAAGATCGACGAGGTCCGCCGCGAGGTCGGCATGGTGTTCCAGCATTTCAACCTGTTTCCCCATCTCACTGTGCTTGACAATTTGACCCTGGCGCCGATCTGGGTGCGCAAGATGCCCAAGAAAGACGCCGAGGAGATCGCGATGCACTATCTGCGGCGGGTGAAAATCCCCGAGCAGGCGAGCAAATATCCCGGCCAGTTATCGGGGGGCCAACAGCAGCGCGTCGCGATCGCTCGGGCGCTATGCATGGGCCCGAAGATCATGCTGTTTGACGAGCCGACCTCGGCGCTCGACCCGGAAATGGTCAAGGAGGTGCTCGACACCATGGTCGAGCTTGCCCAAGAAGGCATGACCATGCTGTGCGTCACCCACGAGATGGGTTTCGCCCGTCAGGTCGCGAACCGGGTGATCTTCATGGACGCCGGGCAGATCGTCGAGGCGAACGAGCCGGCCGAGTTCTTCGCCCATCCGCAGCACGAGCGCACGAAGCTCTTCCTAAGCCAGATCCTGCATTGAGGCGGCGTAGGCGTCGGCGCGGATGCCAGATGGTGTGTCGCCGAAACGGCGGCGGAACGCGCGGTTGAAGTAGGAGAGGTCGCCGAATCCGGCCTCGAGCGCAATGTCGCCGATAGTGCGCTCGGCGCTGCGCGGATCGGCGATCAGTCGGCGCGCGCGGGCGAGGCGCTCGCTCAGCACGAAGTCGGTAAACGACGTGCCTTCGCTCTCGAACAGCTTGCGCACGTAGCTTGGTGAGATGTTGTGGCGCATGGCGACCGCGGGGAGCGAGAGCCCGCGTTCGCCGAGATTGGCCATGATGTCTGCTTTGACGGCGCGCAGGCGCGCAGCGCGTACGCCGCGACTGCGAGCCTGCATGGCGGCATCGCGCGTCGCTCCGAGCGCGAGCGCCACCAGATCGTGGACGTGGCCGACCGCGAACCGGCGTGTCTCCGGGCGCTGCAGCGCATCGCTCGTCTGCAGGGGCTCGACGTAACCCAGCAACAGCGACAATGCTCCGGCGGCGGAGGGCAGCGGCCGCACCAGCACGGCATCGATATCGGCGACCGCGGGTCCGATCGCCGCGACCGGAACACGGATGTTAATCAAGCGCGAGTTCGCCTCGACCTCGCAGGCGCCCACGTCGGCGCTGCGCGAGACGACGACCTCGCCGGGGCCGGCGATCGCCTCGCGTCCGAGTTGGCGCACGATACGGCGGCCGGCAACGGTGGCGTTGAGCACGAGGTCATCGCTGTCGATCTGCTCCGAGGTCCGGTAGGTGCGAACCGCGGAGACGACGGAAGTTGCCAGGCCCAGGCCGGCCATGCTGCGCAGCGCGCTGCGCCAATAAAAACGACTGTCGCGGCACGGCTCGATCTCGTGTCTGAGGATTGCGCGCCCGTAGACTTCGCGCACGTAAGGGATGCGCTCACGCTCCGGGATATCGTCGCTGCATAAGCGGACATCGAAAAATTCCCCATTCCCGCCGGTCATGGCCGAACCATCTTTCGCGGTCGCCGCTGACCTTTAGTCGCGCGGCGGCAAAGACTGGTTCAATACACAGCCAGGGGGATGCGGCCCCGCTCGGTAAGTCGGTGGTTACAGTAGCTCGAGTATTTCGCTGCTAGGCTAGGGCCAGCCGGCGCTCACGGCGCATGATGATCCACAGCGCGATCGATATGTTGATGAGGTTCCACAGCAGGCCGGCGACGAAGGCCGCGTGATATGAACCGGTGAAGTCAAAGATCGCCCCGGACATCCATCCCCCCAGCGCCATGCCGAGCACGGTCGCCATCAGGATGGTGCCGAGCCGGAAGCCTGCTTCCGCCGGCGGGAAATATTCACGCACGATGACGGCGTAGGTGGGGATGAGGCCGCCTTGGAACAGGCCGAACAGCGCCGAGATGACGTAGAGCGAGGTGAGACCGTCGAAGCTGATATAGAGCAGAAGCCCCACCGCCTGCAGCGTCGAACTGATCAAGAGCGTCGCGACCCCGCCGATGCGGTCGGCAATGAAGCCGCAGGCGATGCGGCTGATGAGGCTGAAACCCAGCATCAGGGACAGCATCTCGGCCCCGCGCGCGACGCCGTAGCCGAGGTCGCCGCAATAGGCGACGATGTGGACCTGCGGCATCGCCATGGCGGCGCAGCAGGCGACGCCGGCGACCCCGAGCAATATCGTCAGCGCGCCGGGCGAAAGACCAAGCGCGTCCTGCGCTTGGGCGGCGGCGGCCCGCTCCGCCATGCTGCGTTCGGTGGGCGCCGGACGCCGCAGCGCGAGCGCGAGCGGCAGCATGATGGCGGCACAGGCGATGCCGACGCCGACATGCATCGCGCGCCAGCCGGTCGTCGCGACGAGATGCTGAACCAGCGGCGGCCAGATCACGCCGGCAAGCGAGTTGCCGCTGGAGCAGATCGCGACGGCAATGCCGCGCCGGCGGGAAAACCAGCGCGACAGGTCGGCGACGAGGGGGCCGAACGGCGCCGAGCTGCCGAGCCCGATTGCCCCGTGGGCGAGGGCGAGCTGCCACACGTTCGAGGCGTAGCCGGCAGCGACGTAGCCGAGCCCGAGCACCACCGCCGCGCCGACCAGGGGAAAGAACACGCCGAACCGGTCGACCAAGCGCCCGATCCCCATGGCGCCCACGCCGAAGCCGATCATGACCGCGGTGAAGGGGAGGGAAACCTCACCTCGGCCGAGGCCGAAATCCGCCTGCACCGCGGGGAGCGCTACCACGAACGACCACATGCCGACGCCGCTCACCGTGGCGAGCGCCGTCGAGGCGACGAGGCGCAGCCACGCGTAAGTGGATTCGACCTGCCCGCCGGCGACCCGGTGCGTTGCGGCGCGCGCATCCATTGCCGCCGGACCATGCGGGTGGGGGCGGATTGCGTCAACCGGGAAGGCCAAAGACGAAAGGCGCTCTACACCATGCTGTAGCCGCCGCTGATGCTGAGCACCTGCCCGGTGATCCAGCCGGCTCGCGAGGAGGCGAGGAGCGCGACCATGGGGGCAACATCGTCGGGCAGGCCGAGGCGGCGCACCGGATAGAGCCGCACCAGTTTCTCGCGGTTTTCCTCGACCCAGGCGCGATCGTGCGCGGTCTCGACCAAGCCGAGCGAGACCGTGTTGGCGGTGGTGCCGGAACGGCCGAGTTCGCGCGCGAGCGACTTCATCAGAGCGACCACCCCGGCGCGCGCGGCCGCCACGATGGCAAGGCCGGATTCGCCCACGCGCGAGGAATCGCCGATCATGCTGACGATGCGCCCGTTCTTGCCAGCCTCGAGATGCTGTGCGGCAGCGTGGCAGCAATGGATCGCACCGTAGAGGCAGGTGTCGATCTGGCGGCGCCAGTCCTCCGGGGTGGTCTCGACGAAGCGCTTGCGCAATGCGAGCCCGGCATTGTTGATCAAAATATTGAGCCCGCCGAAGTCCTGCACGATGCCAGCGACCATCGCCTGAACCGCGGCGAAATCCGCCACGTCGGCCCCATAAGCTTTGGCCTTACCGCCTTCACTGTTGATCTCGGCGACGAGCGCTTCCGCCTCCTTGGCCGAGCTCCGGTAGTTCACCGCCACGGCTGCGCCCTCGGCGGCGAGCGTGAGCGCAATTTCACGTCCCACGTCGCGCGCCGCGCCGGTCACCAGAGCGACGCGGCTGTTCAAACCCAAGTCCATGCGCTCTCCACCCTCGTCATTTTCGCGCGGCCGCCAGCAAGCGGAACAGCCGCTCCGGCGTCACCGGCAATTCGTTGATCTCGATGCCGAGCGGGGCGAGCGCGTCAGCGACGGCATTGGCAACCGCAGCCGGCGCGCCGATGGTCCCGCCTTCGCCCATGCCGCGGAAACCGCCGAGCGTGGTCGGCGACTCGCTTTCGATATGCACGACTTCGAGCGGCGGGATTTCGCAAGCGGATGGCACGAGATAGTCGACCAGGCTTCCCGTGTGCAGCTGCCCCTCAACGTCGTAGACGATTTCCTCGTAGAGCGCCGCGCCGATGCCCTGCGCGACACCGCCGTGCACCTGACCGTCGACGATCAGCGGATTGACGATACGCCCGCAATCTTCCGCCACCACGAAGCGTTCGATCTTGATCTCCAGCGTCGCCGGATCGATTTCAACCGCCGCGATATGCGTTGCCGAGGTGGTGGTGCCGAATACCGGGTCGTAGGTCTTGCTGGCGGCAAGCTCGCCGCGTGCCTCGTGCGGCAGCCGTCCCATCTCGGCATAGACGGCACGCGCGACCTCGCGGAATGTCACCCAGCGATCGGTGCCGGCGACAGTCACCCGGCCGTCGCGCGCGACGAGGTCGCCGGGCGCGGTTTCGAGCAGATGCGCCGCGGCATTGACGAGCTTCTCGCGTACGGCCGTCGCCGCCAGGGTGGCCGCGCCGCCGGCGAGCACCATGCTGCGGCTGGCATAAGTGCCGCTGCCGCCGGCAACCGCGGCGCTGTCGCCGTGCACGATGCGGACGTCCTCGAGCCGCGCGCCAAGGTGCTCGGCGATCACTTGCGCGAGCGTCGTTTCGAGGCCCTGGCCGTGCGAGGCAATGCCGAAGGCGGCGGTCACGGCGCCGGTCGAATCGACCGTGACCGTCGCGGTCTCGGTGCCGGTGTTGATCGGCATGCCGGGGGCGACCGAAATACGCGAGCCGATGCCGGTGAGTTCCGCATAGGAAGCGATGCCGATGCCGAAATATTTGCCGGCCGTGCGCACTTGCACCTGCCGTTGCCGCAGCCCAGCGTAATCGATGCGATCGCACGCGGCGGTGAGGCATTCGGCAAAGCCGGAGCGGTCCCACTGGATGCCGGACCCGATCCGGTAAGGAAAATCTTCGGCGCGCACGAAATTGCGCAGGCGGATTTCCTTCGGATCAAGCCCCAGATGCGCCGCCGCCATGTCCATGAGCCGTTCGGTGACGAACGTCGCGGTCGGCCGGCCGACGCCGCGATAAGGACCGGTCGGCGCCTTGGCGGTCGCGACCGCCTGCACGCGGCCGCGATAATGCTCGATGCGATAGGGGCCGGGCAGGAAACTCACAACCTGCACCGGTTCGAGCGCCGCGGTCCATGGATAGATCGAATAGGCCCCGACATCGCCGACGACATCGGCGGCGAGCGCGAGCGCGCGCCCGTCGCGGTCGAAACCAAGCTCGGCCTCGATGATCTCATCGAAGGCCTGGCCGGTGGCGGCAAAGTCCTCCATACGGTCGCTGGTCCATTTGACCGGCCGGCGCAGCTGGTGCGCCGCGGCGCAGACGAAGATTTCTTCGGGATAGAGCGAGGCCTTGCCGCCGAACGCACCGCCCACGTCGGGCGCGATGACCCGGATGCGGTGGCCCGGCAAATCGAGCGCCTCCGCGATCGAGTCACGGATGATGCCGGGCACCTGGGTAGTGGAATAAAACGTGAGCGCGTCGCGGCTGCGGTCGTATTCGGCGACGCATGCGCGGGGCTCGAGCGCGAGCGGCGTGCGGCGGCGCATGCGAAAGCGCGCCTTGACGCGCACCGGCGCCGCGGCAAGTGCCGCATCAACGTCGCCACGCTTGAACTCGCGCGCGACCAGCACGTTTGTCCCCGCTTCCTCGTGCAGCAGCGACGCGCCGCGCTGCGCCGCTTCGGCCGGATCGGCGACGTGCGGCAGCGGCTCGAACGCGATGGCGATGCGCTCGGCCGCGTCCTCCGCAAAGTAGCGGCTTTCCGCAATGATGCCGGCAATCGGCTCGCCCACGTATCTCACCTTGTCGTGGGCAAGGGGCCGGATGGGCGTCGCGTAGTAGCCTTTCATGCGCGATGTGGCGCGCAACGGCTTGACGGTCTTCTCGAAATCCGCGGCGGTGAATACTGCCGTGACCCCCGGCGCCGCCTGCGCCGCCGCCGTGTCGATCGGGCCGATGCGCGCGTGGGCATGATCGCTGCGGCGGAACGCGACGTGCAGCACGCCCGCCACCTGCCGGTCGTCGACGAAATTGCCCAACCCGGTGAGCAGGCGCGGGTCCTCGGTCCGCTTGATGCGGGCGCCGATGAGCTTTGGCCGCAGGTCCAGGTCGGCTTGCTCAGTCATACGCGTGCGCGCCCTTGCGCAAGGTCTCCCACTGCGCGGCCTCATGGCCGCAAATGATCGTCGCGCCGCTCGCCTCGATGCGGCGCACTTCGTCCAACGATTTGCTCAATGCGTGGGCGTTCCACGTATTCTTTGGCAGGACGCCGGTATCGAGGGTGGCGCGCAGACTCACGGTATCGGAGGCGAGCAGGACCGCCCCAGTGCGCGGGAGGGCCACGAGGGCCGCGAGCATGCCGGGCGTGTGGCCGGGCAGGGGGATGAGCACGATGCGGCCGTCGTCATAAAGATCGCGTTCGCCGCTGATCGGCTCCATGTGGAGAGGGTGGTCCCAGTCGGCGGCGACATAACCTCTCGCCAGCGCGTCGGCAGATCGCGCGGTTTCGAGTTCGCGGGCGTGCACGATCACGGTCGCCTTGGTGAAGAACGCGTTGCAGCCGCAGTGATCCGTATGGAGATGGGAGCAGACGACGACGTCGACGTCGTCCGGTTCGAGCCCTAGCGCGGCGAGGCCGGCGATCACGTTGTCGTTCGGTCCCATGATCGGCGTCATCAGCTTGGCGAGCGTGCCCCAGCGTGCCGCCGAATCGTGCACGACCGACGGATGACAGCCGGTGTCGAACAGCACATTGCCGCGCGCATCGCACAGCAGAATCGACGCGACCGGCAGCTCGATGGTCTCGCTGCGCTCGGCATCGGGCAAATAGATGCTCTTGCGCATGCGCAACCGGCCGCCGGAAAGGATGTGCATCTTCATGACGGCGCATCCTTGGCACGGCCAACGGCGGCCCGGACCGCGCGCACGATGTGCTCATAGCCGGTGCAGCGGCACAGGTTTCCGGACAGGCCCTCGCGGATCTCGTCATCGCTCGCCAGAGGATACTTGCGCATGAGATCCGTCGCGGTCATCAGCATGCCGGGCGTGCAGAAGCCGCATTGGAGCGCGTGATGTTCATGGAACGCCTCCTGGAGCGCATTCATCTGGCCGATAGTGCCGAGGCTCTCTACCGTCTCGATGCGCGCCCCATCGGCTTGCACAGCGAACATCAAACACGAACGGGCGCTGTCGCCGTCGACGAGCACCGTGCAGGCGCCGCACACGCCGTGCTCGCAGCCGACGTGGGTGCCGGTGAGGCCGAGCGTGTGGCGCAGGAAATCGGCGAGCAGCAGGCGCGGCTCGACACTACGCTCATAGGCGACGCCGTTCACGGTGACCTTGATGGCGCGGGCGCTCACGGCTTCTCCCCGCCCGCCCGGCGCCACGCGTCGGCAAGCGCCCGGCCGGTGAGCACGCCGATAAGATGACGACGATAATCGGAGGACGCGTGAAGGTCGGTCGGCGGGTTGACGTTGGCGCGAACCGCCGCGATCGCCGCGTCGATCAGATCGGCTGTGAGCTTGCGGCCGGCGAGCAGCGCTTCAGCTTCGTCCGCGCGCTTGGGTGTCTCGTCGATCCCGGTCATGGCTATCCGAGCCTCGCCAATTAGGCCATCGCGAAGTGTGAGCGTCACCGCGACGGCCGCCAGCGCGAAATCGCCGGTGCGGCGCGCCACTTCGACAAAACTCCAGCCGGTCACCGGCGGCAGTTTGGGGATGGTAACGCGCGTGAGCATTTCGTCGGCGGCGAGATCGACGGTGAGAGGCCCGAGGAAAAAATCCCACGCCGCTATGGCACGCGGGCCGGTCGGCGATACCACGTGCAGCGTGGCGTCGAGCAGCAGCGCCAGCATCGGCAGCTCGGCCGCCGGATCAGCATGCGAAAGGCTGCCTCCGATCGTGCCGCGGTTGCGGATCGCGAGATGCGCCACGTGGCGCATGGCCTCTGCCACCACCGGGAAGTGCTCGGCAATGATGGGCGACGTCTCCAGCCGGTAATGACGCGTAAGCGCGCCGATCGCAATATGGTCCGCGCGCTCGTCGATAAAGGCGAGGTCGGGGATGCGATTGATGTCCACCAGAATGGCCGGCCGCAGCAGGCGAAAGTTGAGCATGGGCACGAGGCTCTGGCCGCCAGCGAGGATTTTCGCCTCGCCGCCCGCTGCGGCAAGCGCCGCAACGGTCGTGTCGATGCTCTCGGCAAGGACGTAGTCGAAGGCCACGGGCTTCATGGGTCGTCCGGGCGGGGTTGATCTCAAGCTTGCGCCGGGAGAGGCGGAGCCAATTCTATGAAGGAGATTCGATGCGGCCAATAGGCGAGGGGCGAGGCGATAATTAAGGCAGCCGCACTATGGCTTCCAATTTTTGGAAACGTATGCAATAATTCAGTAATGATCGTCCTTGGCACGGCAGTGATCGAAAAATACCTTTCGGATCGCGCCGGATACAAAGGGATCAGGACCGCACGCTCGCAGTACGAAGTGTGGCTCAGCATTGCGAGCCGAGCGCGATGGCGTAACCCTCAGGACGTGAAGTCATCACACCCAAAGGCGAGCATTCTCAAGAGCGGCCGGGTCGTGTTCAATATAAAGGGAAACGAATATCGGCTGGTTGCGGCGGTCCGGTATAACGCGGGAGTGCTGGCGATTCGGTTCTTCGGAACTCATGACGAGTACGACGAAATTGATGCGGAGACAGTGTGATGGATGCAACTCTGATTGTGATTGAAAACGATGCAGAGCTCGCGCGTGCGCTGGCACTGGTTGATCGACTTTGGACGTCGGAGAAACCGGCCGACATCGCTCGGCTGCGGGCGCAGGCGCAACTGATCGCCGCTTATGAGGAGAGCAAATGGCCCCGGCGCCTCACGCGCACGGCGGATCTCATCCGTTATCTGATGGACCAGCACGAGCTCACCCGCGCAGATATGGTGCCGATACTGGGGACGCCGAGCCGTGTCAGCGAGGTTCTTGCTGGCAAGAAGCAATTGAGCATGGCGATGGTACAGAGGCTGCGCGCCCGCTTCCATGTTCCTGCCGACTTGCTCCTTCCGCCGCCGAGAAGGGAACGTGCCTCCCGCTCGACAAAACGGGCTGCCTGAACAGCGTGATTGGGGAATGGGGAACCGACGATGACGACCTGCAAGATCGGGGCGGACCACATCAAGTCGCTCAGAGACGACCGTAACGTCTACATCGACGGGCAGAAAGTGGCGGACGTGACGGTCCACCCGGCGTTCCGCAATTCGATCAAGTCCGCCGCGGCGCTCTACGATTTCCAGGCGCAGCCGCAGAACCTCGAGCTGATGACGTTCGTGCCGGACGGCGCGAACCGGCGGGTGAGCCGCGCGTGGCAAATGCCGCGCAACCACGCCGAGATGGTGCTGCGCCGCAATGCGCTCCAGGCATGGGCGGCGCTCTCGTGCGGCTACCTGGGGCGCTCGCCCGACCACCTCGCCTCGGCGCTCGTCGGGCAGCGCATGGGGATCGAGATTTTCGAGAAGCATGGCGCCGAACGCGCCAAGGCGCTGCGGAACTATTTTGAGGAGGCGCGGCGCAACGATTATTTTCTCACCTACGTGATCATCAATCCGCAGGCGGAGCGCGCCAAGGATTGGGGCGACCAGGCGGAAGAACTGGTGGCGCGTATCGTCGATGAGGATTCCGGTGGCGTCACCATCCGCGGCGCGAAGATGCTCGGCACCAGCGCGATCATGGCGAACGAGATTCTCGTGGCCAATCTGCAGCCGCTCAAGCCGGGCGAAGAAGACCTCGCCTTTTCATGCGCGCTGCCGATGGGGACCAAAGGCCTGCGCGTGCTATCGCGCAAGTCCTTCGAAGCGGCTGCGGTGTCGGTGTTCGACAATCCGATCTCCTCGCGTTTCGACGAAAACGACGCGCTCATCTATTTCGATGACGTGAAGGTGCCGTGGGAGCGGCTGTTCGTATTCCGCGACACCGACATGTGCCGCGCGCAATTCCACGACACGCCGGGCCACGCGTATCAGAACTATCAGGCCCAGATCCGGCTGTCGGTGAAGATTCGCTTTTTGGTCGGGCTCGCGCACGGACTAACGGAGGCGATCGGCACGACGAACATCCCCTCGGTGCGGGAGCAGCTTGGAATCCTGGCGGCGCAGTCCGCCATGGTGGACGGCATGCTCGCCGGCATGGAGGCGGAAGGCGCGATGCGCGGCGAGTGGTACGTGCCGAACAAGCACTACATGTATGCCGCCCAGGTGCTCACGCAGGATCTCTATCCGCGCGTCGTGAATAGCTTGCGTGATCTTTCCGGCGGGGCGCTGATCATGCTGCCGTCGTCGATCCACGACTTTTCCGATCCGGCGCTGGCGAAAATCATCCGCACGACACAGCGCTCGACGACGATGACGCCGGAGGCGAAGGTCAAGTTCCTTAAGGCGGCATGGGACGCGATCGGCTCGGAGTTCGGCTCGCGCCATACCCAGTATGAAATGTTCTACGCGGGCGCGCGCTTCGTGACGAGCGGCCACAGCTACCGCACCTTCGACTGGGCCGGCGCCAAGGGATTGGTGGAGGGGCTCCTCGCGTCGTACGACCTCGCCGACGAGCTTGAGCAGCCGGGCCGGGTCGGCGCCGGCGCGGGCGCACCGGCATGAAGGTCGCGATCGTCAATCTCGGGGAGATCGTCTCGGGCGACTGGCGCAAACCGTTCGCGGCCGGCGACGCTATCCTGATCGAGGGCGAGCGCATCGCCGCGGTCGGCAGCGCATCGGCTGCGGCAATCGAAGGCGCCGACGTGGTCATCGACGCGGGCGGCATGACCGCCATTCCGGGGCTGATCGACTCGCACGTCCATGTCACGTTCGGCGACTACACCCCGCGCCAGCGCACGGTCGGCTTTCTTGAGAGCTACGTGCACGGCGGCGTCACCACCGCGATTTCGGCGTCGGAAGTCCACGTGCCCGGCCGGCCGCGCGACCCCGAAGGCGTCAAGGCGCTGGCGATCGCCGCGCAGCGCAGCTTTGCCGATTACCGGCCGGGCGGCATGCGCGTGATTGCCGGCTCGGTGATCCTCGAGCCCGGCCTGACCGCGGCGGATTTCCGCGAACTCGCGCAGAAGGGCGTGCGGCTCGCGAAGGCCGGCTTTGGCGCCGTGAAGAGTTCATATGATTACGCGCCGTTGGTCGCCGACGCCAATGCCGCCGGTCTTCTAACGACGTGCCACACCGGCGGCTCGTCCATCCCGGGTTCGGGCGCGATCACCGGCGATCATCTGCTCAAAATCCGCCCGCACGTGTCGTTCCACACCAACGGCGGCCCGACCGCCATGCCGGATGCCGATTTCGAACGCGTTATCCGCGAAAGCGACATGGCGCTCCAGGTATGCACGGCGGGAAATCTCCGCACGACGTTATTGTGCGCGCGGCTTGCCGCGGAGCACGGTGCATTCGACCGCTTCATCATCGGCAGCGATACCCCGACCGGCAGCGGAATCATGCCGCTCGGCATGCTCTACACCATCGCGCACCTTGCGAGCCTGACCGAGATGCCGCCGGAGCGGTTCATCTGCGCCGCCACCGGGAGCAACGCGCGCGTCTACAGCCTCGACAGTGGCGTGCTGGCGCCCGGGAAGGCGGCGGACATCGTGCTCATAGACGCGCCCGAGGGCGGCACTCAGACGACCGCGCTCGCCGCCATTAAGCACGGCGACATCGCGGCGATTGGCGCGGTCGTTACCGCCGGCGTTCCGCGTTTCGTCGGCCGCAGCCGCAACACGCCGGCGACGACGCGCAAGGCGCGTGTCGTCTCCTCGCGCGTGATGCAGGACTTCGCGCCGGCGGGGCATTAAACCGCGACGATGATCTATCAGCAGCTCATCAACGGCCTGATGCTCGGCGCGTCCTACTCGCTGATAGCGATCGGCTACACGCTCATTTTCGGCGTGCTCAACCTGCTCTACTTCGCGCACGGCGAAGTCTTCATGGTCGGGGCCTTCGTCGGGCTTTATCTGGTCGTTTACGGCGGGGCGAACATCTATGTTGCCCTGGCCGGCGCGGCGATCGCGTGTGCGGCGCTCGGCATCGTGGCGTTCTACGTGTCGGTGCGCCCGGTGCCGAAGGATCGGCCCCTCGCGCCGCTCATTAGCACCATCGGCCTGACCATCGTGCTGCAGAATCTCGCCGTCTATATTTTCGGCGGGCAGCAGGTCGCATTTCCCGAAACGATCCGGCAGGAACTTTATCACGTCGGGCCGGTGACGATCAGCTCGGTGCAGATATTCATCCTCGTGGTCGCGGTCGCCGCGATGGGAGGCTTGTGGCTGTTCATCGAGCGCACCAAGCTCGGGCGCGCGATCCGAGCGACGGCGGAAAACCATGAAACCGCGGCGCTGCTCGGGGTCGACGTCAACCGCGTGGTGCTGGTGACCTTCGTGATCGGCTCCGGGATCGCCGGTATTGCCGGCGTGCTCGACGGGGTGAAGAACAGCGGCATCTCGCCGTTCATGGGGCTGGGCGCGGCGGTGAAGGGGCTCGTCGTCATGCTGCTCGGCGGCCTCGGCAATGTCGTCGGCGCCATGGTGGGCGGGCTGATGCTCGGGCTGATCGAGATCCTCTCGGCTGCCTACATCGGCACGACCGAGCGCGATCTCTTCTCGTTCCTGATCCTCATTCTGATCCTGCTCTATCGGCCGACCGGCCTGTTCGGCACGCGCACCGCGGAATAGCCATGCTCCACGACCTGTTCGACGGCTACACCCGCTCGATCCTGGTGTTCACGGGGGTGAACGTCCTGGCCGCCTACAGCTTTTATTTGCCGTTCAAGACCGGCCAAGTGTCCCTCGGGCAAGCCGGATTCATGGCGATCGGTGCCTATGCGTCCGCGGTCCTGACGCAGAAGTTCGGCGTGCCGTTCGCGGCCGCGCTGCCGGTCGCCGCGGTCGTGGCCGGGATGATGGGCGTTCTCGTCGGGTTTCCGGCGTTGCGCATCAAAGGCATTTATCTGCTGCTGCTCACCCTCGGGTTTGCCGAAATCGTTCAGGTGATAACGCTGAGCTGGGATTTCGTCGGCGGCGCGCAGGGCTTTCGCCAAATCCCTTTCATCCCCTCGATTCTGGAGTACGTCGTCGCGCTGATCATCGTGCTGGTGCTGTTCTTCGCGCGCCTGGAGAGATCCAGCCTCGGCCGCGCCATGGATGCGGTGCACCAGGACGAGACCGCGGCGGAAGTCATGGGTCTCGACGTGGTGCGCATCAAGCTGCTTGCATTCGGGCTTGGCGCGGCGATCGCCGGCCTCGCCGGCGCGCTTTATGCCCATCACGCGACCTACATCGATTCCAACAGCTTCAACATCATGGTCGGGGTGGAAATCCTGATGTTCGTAATCATTGGCGGCAGCAGCACCTATTGGGGGCCGCTGCTGGGCGCGGGCTTCCTCACCCTGCTGCCCGAGTTTCTGCGCACCTTGCGCGACTGGCTCGAACTGGTGCCGGTCGCCTGGACCGATTTCTTCCCGATGAACCGCGTCTATGATTTCCTCCACGACGCACTCGATTTCGAAAACGCCAAGCGGCTGATCGTCTACGGCATCATCATCATGGTGATGATGATTCTGCGGCCGGACGGGTTGCTCACGCGCGATTCGCTGCGCCGGCTCACGATGCCGCGCGGTGCCTGACATGGCCGTCTGTCTCGACATCAAAGGCCTGACGAAGCGCTTCGGCGGCTTCTTCGCGCTTAACGAACTCGATATGGAGGTGACGACCGGCAATATTCACGCATTGATCGGCCCCAACGGCGCCGGGAAGACCACCTTTTTCAATCTGCTCACCGGTCTGCTTGCCGCCGATGAAGGCGCCATCATGTTCGAGGGCCGCCCGCTCGGCGAAGCAAGGCCGTCGCGCCGCACCGCCCGCGGAATCGCGCGCACGTTCCAGAACATCCGATTGTTTCCTCATCTCACCGCGCTGGAGACGGTGATGATCGGGGAGCATTGCCGCGCCTATGCTTCGACTTGGCATGCGTTGGGGTCGGCGGTGCTGCGGCGTCCGTTCGGCGAAGGCGGCGTAGAGCGGCGCATGCGCAAGAACGCCATGGAGCTGCTGTCCTTGCTCGGCCTTGCCGCGCATGCGAATGAACGGGCTTCCAATTTGTCGTACGGCGATCAGCGCAAGCTGGAGATCGCGCGCGCACTCGCCACCCAGCCGCGGCTGCTGCTGCTCGACGAGCCCGGGGCGGGCCTCAATCCCAACGAGACCGCGGCGCTCGATGAGACCATCACCCGCATCCGCGATCGCGGCATCACCGTCGTGCTGATCGAGCACGATATGAACCTGGTCATGGGCATTTCCGACCGGGTGACCGTGCTCAACTTCGGCACCAAGATCGCCGAGGGCACGCCGGGCGAGGTGCAGGCGCATCCGGCCGTGCTCGAGGCCTATCTGGGCGAAGACGTGAAGCCATGACCATGCTGACCGTCGAGGGATTGCGCGCCGGCTACGGCAAGGTCGAGGTGCTGCACGACGTCAGCCTCGAGGTCGCGCCGGGAAAGATCGTCGCGCTGATCGGCGCCAACGGCGCGGGCAAGACCACGCTGCTCAAAACCATCTCCGGCCTGATCCGTCCGGCCGCCGGCACCATCGTCTTCGAAGGCCGCGACATCGCCAGCCGCCCCGCGCACAAGATCGTGGCGCTCGGCATCAGTCACGTGGCCGAGGGACGCGCCATTCTCAAGCGCATGAGCGTGCTCGAGAATCTGCGTATGGGCGGCTACGTGCGCCGCGATTCCGAGATCGAAAGCGACCTCGCCGCCGCCATGGCGCGCTTTCCGGTTCTCGCCGAGCGCCGCCAGCAGCCCGCCGGCACCTTGAGCGGTGGCGAACAGCAAATGCTGGCGATTGCCCGTGCGCTCGTGGCCCGCCCGCGCCTGCTCCTGATGGACGAGCCCTCGCTCGGGCTGGCACCGAGGCTGGTGACCGGGATTTTCCGCACCTTGCGCCAGCTCAGGGAGGAGGGGAAGACGATCCTGTTGGTCGAGCAGAACGCGCGCCAGGCGCTGCAGGTCGCCGACCACGCCTATGTCATGGAGCGCGGACGCATCGTGCTCGCCGGCACCGGCGCAAGCCTGCTCGACACGCCGGAAGTGCAGCGCACCTACCTCGGCCGCCGCGCGGCTTAGTCACTCTGCGGGCTCGGCCAGCAGCTTCCGCATAGCCTTGGGATCGCGCTCGATCGCCAGCAACAGTGCGCGCGCTGGAGCATCGGGCGTGCTGCGGTGTTGCTCCCAATCCCGTAATGTACTGAGAGGCAGATGGAATGCTTCGGCAAACTCGGCTTGTGTCATGCACAGCTGTTGCCGCAGCCATTTGACCCGCGGCACGCGGCGCATGCGCGCCAGCTGCTCGGGAGTTAGCGGCTGCGCATCCGGATCGGACAATGCGGCGGCCATAACCTCTTCATCGGTCATCGCCCTGACGCGAGCCCAATCCGTTTGATCGGGCGGCAGATTATCACGGGAGTAGCGGACCACCTTGGAAGTACTGTTCTTCTTCATGTCGCGTTGCCTTACGTGCGCTTATGATGCGGCGGAGGTCTTCATCTGGCATCGACGTTACGACGAACAGGATTTCGTGCTGATATCGGCAGAGATTCTGAATTCTCTCTTCGCCATAATCAAATCGGTCATCGATAATTTCGATTTTTTGCGGATCCTCCAGGGCTTTTGCCGCCGCAGTGAAACTAATGCCGTGCTTTGCTAGATTAGCCGCGGCCTTTGCCTCGTCCCACGAATATTGCACGTGCCCATACTACCGGATACCGGTACTTTGGGCAATCGCGATCTGGCTTGCTGGCAAACCATTCGCTCCGAACTTCTCACCGATTGCGAGGGCCTATAGGATGCGGCGGTGCAGGGTTTCGCAGGCTTCTGCGGCCTCAACAGAAATAATGAAATTCCAGGGGAGTGACCGATGAAACGCGCAAGATCTTTCGCAGCTTTTTTCACTGTTGCCGTCGCCTTGGCCGTGGCGCAAGGCGCCTATGGGGAAGGGGCGAAACTCGCCGGCCGCAACGTGAAGATCGGCTGCCAGGTGTCGCTCACCGGCAAAGGCGCCGAGTGGGGCCAGGCCGCCAAGGTGTCGATGGAGATCGCGGTCGAGGAGATCAACGCCAAGGGCGGCGTCGGCGGGCTGCCGATCGATCTCATCTGTTACGACACCCAGACCTCCGAGGCCGAGGCGCTCAAAACCGTGAGCCGGCTGGTGGAGCGCGACCGCGTGCTGGCGATCGCGGGGCCGTGCTTCAGCTCGGAGTTCGAGGCGATTGCGCCGCAACTCGACACGCAGCTCAAGACCGTCATCAACTCTTATTGTTCGGCGAAGCCGGGTCTCTCCGCGATGAGCAAGTGGGCGTTCCGCAACACGCTCACCAGCGACAAGCAGCTCAAGCCGGTCGTCGATGCCTGGGTTGCCGAATATCACCCCAAGAAGGTCGTGATCATCTACGACGCCGAAGACGCGGTCTCAAAAGCCGAAGGCGTTGCGGTTCTGCCGGCGCTGTTCAAGGAGCACGGCATCGAAATACTCGATATGCTGAGCTACCGCACCAAAGATACGGACTATTCCGCACAGATCACCCGCGCCAAGTCCCTCGGCGCCGACGGCATCGGCCTCGGCTCGTGCTACCAGAACGCCGGCGCGATCGTGAAGGAGGCGCACAAACAGGGACTGATGGTGCCGGTTGTCGGCGGAGCCTGCGCGAGCGCGCCGGGCTTCATCGAAATCGCCGGCAAGGACGCGGAAGGCGCCTTTATGTCGACGGCGGCCTGGATCGACGATCCGCGTCCCGAGGTGCAGGCCTATGTCAAGAAAGTCGTCCCGAAGCTCGGCGGCAAGCCGCCCTACAGCGGGCCGCGCGCCTATGACATCATCTATTCCTACAAATACTGTATCGAGAAATCGGGCGTGACCAACAATCCGGCCGACCTCGAGTCGGACCGCGACAAGATTCGCGGCTGTCTCGCCGGGCTCAAGGGCTTTCCCGGAGTCGCGGGTGAGATCACGATGAACGAGGTGCGTGACGGCGCGGGCGCGAGCGCCGTGCTCAAGGTGGTCAACGGCCAGTACGTCAACGTCGCCAAGTAACCGCGAGCGCCGGCAGTGGCCGGTATGGCGTGGCGGCCAATCGGCGGCGTCGATTTTGGCCGCCTGCGCGAAGCCAGGCTTCAGGCGCACCATGCGGTGCAATGGCTGGCGCGGGCGGCGCGGGCGTTCGTGCCGCCGCACGCTGATGACCGCCACACCAACCTTGATTGGGACGATGCGCTCGGCGGGTTTGTCACGCATCCGCTCAAGGACGATCTGCGGCTTGGGCTGTGTTTAACCGAACTCAGGCTGACGCTTGTGACGCCGAGCGTGCAGGTGAGCTTTCCGCTCGACGGCCACACCGATGCCGATGTGCGCCAGCGGCTGGGCGACTTACTGGCAGCGCACGATCTCGATCCGGCCCCGCTCGACGCCAAACCCCCGTATGAGATTGCCGACCATAAGGTGGCGCACGGCGGAGCTTATGACACCGGCAGCTTGGGCGATGCGTTTTCCGGCCTGGCAGCTTGGTTTGCCAATGCCGACCTGTCACTCGGTCACGTTCGGGACCAGATGATCGCGCATAAGTTCGCGCCTTCGCCGGTGCGAACCTGGCCGCACCATTTCGACATGGCGACGTTGACCCCGCTGGAAACCGGCGGTGCCGAGCACGCGCGCTCGGTCGATGCGGGCTTTTCGCCCGGGGACGAGCATTACGGGGAGCCGTATTTTTATGTGAGCCCACATCCCTATCCCGATGTGACAAAGCTCTCGGCCTTACCGCTCGGGCGTTGGCACACGCAGGGATTCACGGCGGCGGTCCTGCCGGCAGGCAGTATCGTCGCGACCAACGATTCTCAGGCGGCAGGCGACGCCTTTTTGGACGCGGCGGTCACGGCCGCCATTACGGTGCTCTGATAACGGCGGCCGAGCTCGCGCGTCTCAATTGCGCATGTAGGCGGAACATGCCGAAACGAGCGCCTGAAACTTGGCGCGGCGCTCGCCGTAGCTACGGTTGTCGAAAAGGGAGGACCTTATGCGCCAAGCCGACGTAGCTTTGATCCAAAGCCTTTATGCCGCGTTCGGGCGCGGTGACATCGCCACCATCGTTGCCGCGGCTACGCCGGACATCGAATGGCGCCTCAACGGCAGCCGTTCCGACTACCCGCTGTTGGGTAGCTGGAAGGGACCGCAAGGCGTTCAGGCATTTTTCGATGAGTTGGCGCGGATTCAGGATTTCTCGGAGTTCAGCCCGCGCGAATTCCTTTCGTCGGGCGACCGCGTGTTCGTCCTCGGCCACTATGCCTCGACCATCCGCAAAAACGGCCGCAAGGCGGCCTCCGACTGGGTGCACATATTCACGGTGAGAAACGGCAAGCTAGCCGCTTTCCTCGAGTTCACCGACACCGCGGAGTTTGCGCGGGCGTGGAAGGATTGAGGGATCAGGCCGGCCCCGTCGCCACAGGCAGGTCCTGGCGCGCACCCCATTCCGACCACGAGCCGTCGTAGACCGCACCCGTCTCCTTGCCGAGCGCCGCGAGCGCGAAGGTGAGAATCGCCGCGGTCACGCCCGAGCCGCACGAGGTGATCACCGGCTTGTCCACGTCGACGCCGCCGGCCTTGAACGCGGCGGCGATTTTGTCGGGAGAGGCGAGGCGGTTGTCCTCGATTACGCCGCCGAACGGCACATTGCGCGCGCCCGGCATGTGGCCGGAGCGCAGGCCGGGCCGCGGCTCCGGCGCCTCCCCGCGAAAGCGATCGGCCGCGCGCGCGTCAACAACTTGGGCTGCGCCGCTCGCGAGCGCGCGCTGCACGTCGGCAACGGCGGCGACCGCGCGGCGGTCGAGGCGCGCATTGAACGTGCGCGGCACCCGGAGCGACTTCCCGACCTCCACGGGCCGGCCTTCCGCACGCCACTTCGGCAACCCGCCGTCGAGGATATAGACCTTTTGGGCGCCGAACGTGCGCAACGTCCACCACACCCGCGGCGCGCCGTAGAGGCCGACGCCGTCGTAGACGACGATCGTATCCTTATCGCCAATGCCGAGCGCACCGGCCGCCGCCGCGAATTCCTTCTCCGTCGGCAGCATGTGCGGCAGCGCGGTTGAATGATCGGCGACCGCGTCGATGTCGAAGCGCACCGCGGCGGGAATATGCGCGACGAGATATTCAGCGTTGGCCTCGCGCCCCGTGGTCAGCAGATAGAACGAGCCGTCGACGACGGTCACGTCCGAGTCGTTGAGATGCTCGGCGAGCCAGTCGGTGGAGATGAGCCATTGCGACATGGGGGGACACCTGCGCGGAGGAAAGAGTGAGTGGTGAATGGTTAGTGGTGAATGTTAAGCGGGTATCTTTTATCTACTCACTACTCCCACTCTACCACTCACTATTCGCCACTTTCACGCCCAGCCGATGCGCACGCGCCGGTTCTGCTTGCCCTTTTTCTCGATCTGGGTCACGCGCACCGCGCCGATTTCGGAGGTGCGGCGCACATGCGTGCCGCCGCACGGCTGCAGATCGAAGCCGGCGATCTCGACGAGACGCACGCGGCCGCTGCCCATGGGCGGCTTGACCGACATGGTCTTCACCAGGCCGGGGTTGGCTTCGAGTTCCGCGTCGCTGATCCAGCGCGTGGTCACCGGCGCATCGGCGGCGATCATCGCGGCGAGCTTGGCGGTGATCTCGTCCTTGTCGAGACCGGCGTCGGGAATGTCGAAGTCGAGCCGGCTGTCGTCCTCGCCAACGGACCCGCCGGTCACCGGATAGGCCAGGACGGCCGATAGCAGGTGCAGCGCCGTATGCATGCGCATGCGGCGGTAACGCAAATCCCAATCGATAGCGAGCGTCACCGGTGTGCCCACGGCGGGACGCTCGGCGGTTCCGTCGGCAAGTATCTGCGCGATGACGGTCTTGGCCGGATCGGTATAAACCGCACCGGAAATCGGGATGGTTGCCCCGGTCTGAGTCACAAGCTTTCCGCGATCGCCCGGCTGGCCGCCGGAGGTAGCATAAAACACCGTGCGGTCGACCACGATGCCGCCCGCGTCGGTCACGCCCAGCACTTGTGCGCGGCACTCAGTGAGATACGCGTCTTCGCGGAACAGACAATCGGTCGTCATCACACGAGCGGAGGTTTGATATTGGAACGGCGCTCGAGCCACGCCGGCACCGGCAGGTTCTTCGAGCGCAAGAACTTCGGATTGAACAGCTTCGATTGGGAGCGTGTGCCGTAGTCGGCGAGCACGGTGACGATGGTGTGGCCCGGTCCCATGTCCTTGGCGAGGCGTATTGCGCCGGCCACGTTGATGCCGGAAGAACCCCCGATGCACAGCCCCTCGTGCTCGAGGAGATCGAAGATGATCGGCAGCGCCTCCTCGTCCGGGACGATGTAGGCCTTATCGACCTTGATGTCGGCGATGATGGGCGTGACGCGCGCAAGGCCGATGCCCTCGGTAATCGAGTCGCCCTTCGACGACTTCGCCTCGCCGTGCGTAAACAAATTGTACATCGCGAAGCCGCACGGGTCGGCGACGCCGATGACAATGTCGTTCTTCTGCTCGCGCAGATAGCTGGAGGTGCCGGCAATCGTGCCGCCGGTGCCGATCGAGCAGATGAACCCGTCGACCTTGCCGTCGGTCTGCCGCCAGATTTCAGGGCCGGTTCCGACGTAGTGCGCCTTGCGATTGTCAAGGTTGTTCCATTGATCGGCGAAGATGACGCCGTTGCGCTCGCTTTCGCGCAGTTGTTCGGCGAGCCTCCGGCCGATGTGCTGATAATTGTTTGGATTGCTGAAGGGGAGCGCGGGCACCTCGACCAGCTCGGCGCCGCATACTCGCAGCATGTCCTTCTTTTCCTGGGTCTGGGTCTCCGGGATCACGATGATGGTCCGATATCCGCGCGCATTGCCGACGAGGGCAAGTCCGATCCCGGTGTTGCCGGCGGTGCTCTCCACCACGAGGCCGCCGGGCCGCAGCTCGCCGCGTTTCTCCGCCTCGAGGATCATCTGCAGCCCAGCGCGGTCTTTCACCGACTGGCCCGGGTTCATGAACTCGGCCTTGCCGAGAATCGTGCACCCGGTCTCTTCGGACGCGCGTCGAAGCTTGATGAGCGGCGTATTGCCGATGGCGTCGATGAGGTCTTGACGGATTTGCATGGATGATACCCGGCTGCGGGAACCCTAAAGGAGCGCCGCGGGGCCGACAAGCAGCACTCAATCTCCTTCGAAGGCCGGTTTAGCTTTGGCCACGAACGCCTCGTAGGCGCGCGCGAAATCGTTGGTCTGCATGCAGATCGCCTGGGCCTGGGCCTCGGCCTCGATGGCTTCATCGATACCCATGCTCCATTCCTGGTGCAGGCAGCGCTTGGTCATGGCATGAGCGAAAGTCGGCCCCTGGGCCAGCGTCGCCGCGAGGGCTTGCGCCTCGGTGAGCACGGCCTCCGGCGCGCACAGCTTGTTGTAGAAGCCCCAGCGTTCGGCCTCGGTGCCATCGATCGCACGGCCGGTGTAAAGCAGTTCCGCCGCCCGGCCGGCGCCGACGATGCGCGGCAGGATGTTGCAGGCACCCATGTCGGCGCCCGCGAGCCCGACGCGGACGAACAGGAAGGCGACCCGGCTGCGCGCGCTGCCGTAACGCAGGTCCGCGGCCATGGCGAGGATGGCGCCTGCGCCGGCGCATATGCCGTCAATCGCGGCTACGATCGGCTGCGGACAGGCGCGCATCGCCTTGACCACCTCGCCGGTCATACGCGTGAAGGCGAGGAGTCCGCCCATGTCGCCCGCGCGCTGCAGATCGACGAGCGGCCCAATTATTTCGTGCACGTCGCCGCCGGAACAGAAATTGCCGCCAGCGCCGGTGATGACGATGGCCTTCACGTCGTGCGCGTGGGCCAGGGCGCGGAATGTGTCGCGCAACTCGGCGTAGGAGGCGAAGGTGAGGGGGTTCTTGCGCTCCGGGCGGTCGAGCGTGATGGTCGCGACCTTGCGGTCGAGGTACCAGCCGAAATGTTTCGGCGCGAAGGCGGCGAAGTCGACGCCCGCCGCGGGCGCTTGCGTGCCGGTCATGCGCGCCTCATTCATCGGCGAAAATCACCAAGTTGCCACGGCCGCTCCATCGCACACGCGCCCTCGGGCCGCAATTGGTCCGGCATTGTGCTAGGCTGGAGAAGCCCGGATAACGGGTGCTAGTGCCGCGAACCCGAAGTTCGCACTACAATTACCGTCCGGTTGCGAACTTCGGGTTCAAAGCGGCACTAGGATCATAACGTTGCTAGTGTCCTTCGATTCCGAAGTTCGCATCGGGCGTGCTGCAAGGTTGAGCGAACTTCGGAATCGGGACACTAGCTAATCATTCGGGAGCGGCGCCATGGCCAAGACGAAAGCAAAATCACGAACGACGAGGAGAGCAACGACGCGATCGGCAGCGCGGCGCAAGACGGCGGCGCGGTCGCCGGCGCGCGCGAAGAGCAAGGCGCGGCCGCGCGCGAAACAACGGTTCACGGTCAGCCACCATAACGAAGCCGACTTTGACGCCGGGCTGCGGCGCTACGCAAAATACCGCGACCTGGGCATTAGCGCCGCGACCAACGGTCTCGTGCAGGCGCACGTCGTCCAGTTCGTGCCGCCGTGCCTCGCGGAGGAAGTTTCCAAGCTGCACTATCACGACGTCGAGTTTCAGATGGTCTACGTGCTCAAAGGCTCGATCACGACCGACCTCGAAGGGCAGGGCCCGATCACCATGCGGGAGGGTTCGTGCTGGATCCAGCCGCCGCGCGTGAAGCACAAGGTGATCGATTATTCCGATGATTGCCAAGCGCTCGAAATCGTGCTGCCGGCCGACTTCAAGACGGTAGAACTCGAGTGACACACCGTACCATGGCACTCCGCGACAATGGGCTGCAGTTGCCTCCTTCGATAGGTCAGCCACATGCTGGGGCGTGCCAGGCGCATCCGTCCCCCCAACGCCGATAGTCGCTTGGCATAGCCCCGGTCGGCCCCCAGTGGTCCAGGTCGACCGGGGCGCCTTTTTTCGGCGCAGACCTCCCAGTGATTGGCGGCGCGGCGCGGTGTCAGACGCTTCGATCCTGATCAGCCGAGGGCTCACCTGTCGGCTTAAGGATTGGCGGATTACATTCTCGCTCATCCATTAGCTCGCATGCGCACCGATCTCTTCGACTTCGAGCTGCCGCCTGGACGCATTGCGCTGCGACCGGCAAGTCCGCGCGATTCAGCGCGGCTGCTGGTGGTGCGCGACGGAACCTTCGCAGATCGAACCGTGCGCGAGCTGCCGCAGCTGCTCGAACCCGGCGACCAGGTTGTGGTCAACGATACCAAAGTGATCCCGGCGACCCTGCACGGCCGACGCATCGGGCGCGCCGGCGCGGAACCGGCGATCGAAGCGACGCTTCACCAGCGCCTCGACGGCTCGCGCTGGCGCGCCTTCGTCAAGCCGGCACGCAAGCTCGCGGTCGGTGACGTGTTGCGCTTCGGCGAGGAGGGCAGGGCTTGTTTCCTCGGGCAGCTCGACGCGGGCGTCGAAGCCAAGGGCGAGGGGGGCGACGTTACGCTGTCGTTTGCGTTCCATGGTCCGGTGCTCGACCAGGCGATCGAAGAACGCGGCGACATGCCGTTGCCGCCCTATATCGCTTCGCGACGGCCAGCCGATGAGCGCGACCGCAGCGATTATCAGACCTTGTTTGCGCATCACGAGGGATCGGTGGCAGCGCCTACAGCGGGTCTGCATTTCACCGACGCGCTTGTGGCGGCGCTCAGCGCCCGTGGCATCGGGCTGCGCATGGTCACGCTGCACGTCGGCGCCGGCACCTTCCTACCGGTAAAGGCGGCGGACACGGCTGATCATCGCATGCACGCCGAAAGTGGCTCGGTGAGTGCCGCGACCGCGCAGGCGCTCAATGAGACGCGTGCCGCCGGAGGCCGTATTGTCGCGGTCGGCAGCACGTCGCTGCGCCTGATCGAGACCGCCGCGGATGAGGGCGGCCGGCTGCATCCATTCGAGGGCGAAACCGCGCTGTTCATCACGCCGGGCTATCGGTTCCGAGCGGTCGACGTGCTGCTGACCAATTTCCACCTGCCCCGCTCGACGCTGTTCATGCTGGTCGCGGCGTTTGCCGGGCTCGACACAATGCGGCGCGCCTCCGCCCACGCGATCGCCGGGCACTATCGGTTCTATTCCTATGGCGACGCGTCCCTTCTGTTCCGCGACGCAAGCTGATGTCGGGCATGGCTGACGCTTTCTTCCGCCTCATTGGCACCCACGGCGTTGCCCGCTGCGGGGAGCTGACGACGCCGCACGGCATCGTGCGCACGCCCGCGTTCATGCCGGTCGGCACCCAGGCCACCGTGAAAGGCATCCGCCCGGAAGAGGTGCGCGCCTGCGGAACCGATATCGTGCTCGGCAACACCTATCACCTGATGCTGCGTCCGGGCGCCGAGCGCATCGCCGCGCTCGGCGGGCTGCATCGGTTCATGAACTGGCCGTACCCGATCCTCACCGATTCCGGTGGGTTCCAGGTCATGTCGCTCGCGCAATTGCGGAAGGTCGCGCCGTCAGGCGTTACGTTCCGTTCCCACCTCGACGGTGCGCTCGTGGAACTCACGCCCGAGCGGGCGATCGAAATCCAGGGGTTGCTCGGCGCGGACATCGCCATGCAGCTCGACGAATGCACGAAGCTGCCAGCCAGCCGCGCGGACCTCGATCGCGCCATGCGGCTCTCGCTTGCGTGGGCCGAACGGTCGAAGCTCGCGTTTGCGGGGGCCACCACAGGCGGCGCGCTGTTCGGCATCGTGCAGGGAGGCGATGACACGCGGCTGCGCCGGGAAAGCGCGCAGGCCCTCGTCGATTTCGGCTTTGACGGCTACGCCATCGGCGGGCTCGCCGTCGGCGAACCGCAAGACACCATGCTCCGCGTGGTCGAGGAAACGACGGCGCTGCTGCCGGCCGGAAAGCCGCGCTATCTCATGGGCGTGGGAACCCCGGAGGACATTCTGGAAGCCGTCGCTCGCGGGGTCGACATGTTCGACTGCGTGATGCCGACCCGCAACGGCCGCCACGGCGTCGCCTTTACGCGCTACGGGCCGGTCAACCTGAAGAACGCGCGCCACGCCGACGATCCGCGCCCGCTCGATCCCGAGGCGGGCGACCGCGGCTACTCACGCGCCTACCTGCATCATCTGGTGAAGGCCAACGAGATGCTTGGGGCGATCCTGCTGTCCCAGGCCAACATTTGCTACTACCAGTCGCTGATGCAGGACATCCGAGCTGCGATCGCGGCCGGCGAGTTTGAAGATTTTCGCCGCGGCACGCTGGAAGACTGGAGTCAGGGTGACATTGCACCCATGACCCCCCTGCGCCCAATTCCAGCCAGGGCGGAGCGCGCTAAGTAGTGAAAAAGCGCGTGCAATCGAGAGAATAGGCAATCTCGCCGTGGTGTTCATGTTATCATGGCCTGCCCGCCCGGGGCGGGCTTTGGGGAGGACTGCCATGTCGACGACCACGACCGCCGTCGGCGCGCAAGCGTCGGTCTACCGCTATTCTATCGTTTCCTGCTTTGCCGCCGGCTTCATCTCCGTACTGCTGTTCCAGATGGGCGCGATCGCCATCCTGCACGCGCTCGGTCTCGTGCCGTTCCAGCCGTTCGGCTACGCAGCGACGAAGCCCCTGGGCGTGCCCCAGATCTGGTCGTTCGCGTTCTGGGGTGGCATCTGGGGCATCGTTTTCGGCGCCATCGAGCAGCGGTTCCCGCAAGGGCCCGGCTACTACGTGGCCTCGTTCCTGTTCGGGGCTATCGCTCCGGTGCTCGTTCTGTGGTTCATCGTGTTCCCGTTGAAAGGCGCGCCGGTCGCCGCGGGATGGGACGTGAGCCGGATGATCATGCAGGTCATCTTCCACGGTTGCTTCGGCCTCGGCGTCGGCGTGCTGTTGAAGTGGCGCAGCGCGTAACCGCGGAGCGCGGCGGTCGCCGAGCAGAATCGCGCGGCGACCGGCTTCGGACAATCCATGTGAGCGAGCGTCCGCGTCGGTGATGGAGTTCGGAATCCAGTTTTTTCCCGACGTCGGCCCGGCCGAGAAGTCGGCGCAGGCCTATTGGGCGGATGCGCTCGCGCTCGTCGGCGAATGCGACGACCTCGGCTACACCCACGTGCGCACGGTCGAGCATTATTTCAACGCCTACGGCGGCTACAGCCCCAGTCCGATCGTGTTCCTCGCAGCGGCCGCCATGCGTACTGCCAACGCGCGGCTTATCACCGGGGCGGTGCTGCCGGTGTTCAACAATCCGCTCAAGCTCGCCGGCGAAATCGGCATGCTCGATGCCATTTCGGGCGGACGGCTCGAAGTCGGCTTTGCCCGCGCATTCCTGCCGCACGAATTCGCGCGTTTCGGGGTGTCGGTGAACGAGAGCCGGGCGCGGTTCGACGAGGGGATGGCGCAGGTGCGACTGTTGCTCGCCGAAGAGAACGTGAGCGCCGACGGCCGCTTCCATTCGTTCAAGAACGTCACCTCGCTGCCACGGCCGACCCAGCGCCCGCATCCGCCATTCTGGGTGGCGGCGCTTGCGAGCCCGGAGAGCTTCGCGGGCGCGGGCACCGCCGGCCATTTCCTCATGGCGATCCCTTTCGGCGGCGCCAAGATGCGCGAACTTCTCGGCCTCTACCGCGATGCCTGGCGCGCCGCCGGACACCCCGGGCGCGGCCGCGTGATGCTCGCGTTCCACATGTTCTGCGCCGAGACGATGGATGAGGCGGTCCGCGTCGCACGCGAGCCGCTCAACGGCTATCTCAAATCCGTCGTTGCGGCTGCGTCGGCGTGGACGGAGGGGCTGAACTCAAATGATTATCCCAACTACGACAAAATCATCGCGGCGCTCGCGAAGGAGACCTTCGACACACAAATGGCGAAGGGCGTCGCGTGGATCGGTACGCCGCGCGAGATTGCGCAACGCATTCTTGCGTTCAACGACGAGGTTGGCGGGTTCGAGATCGCGTCCTTGCAGGTGAACTTCCACACCATATCGCGCGAGGATGCATTGCGCTCGATGCGCCTGTTCGCGCGCGACGTGATGCCGGCCGTGCGAAGACGACTGCAGGCGGCGTAGCCGGTCCGCCGAGTGTCAGTTGCGGCGGAAGCGGAACAGATCGACCGACGTGATAAATCCGTGACCGCACGCTTCGCACGACCAGCGATGGCGCACCTCGTGTGCGCTGACGTGCTCGGAAATTTCCGGCGCGAAGAGAGTGTCACCGCATCGCGGACACGGCGGCATCGCGAAGTAGCGCTTGCCAGCCGAGGGGACGGGGGCGGCGTGCAGAGTCATGGTCGAGCCTCCGTTGGCCCATGCCCTTCCTCCTTGACCCCGTGCCCGAGACCTATCCGCTCTTTGTGGCGACCCGATGACCTCGTTTGCGAAGCGTTGCAGCATTTTGATTTGCGGCGCAGCATCGGGTCACGTCCCTGGCACTGAACCAGAGTGCCTCCCGGCGCGACAAACGAACGCGCAGGGAGAAAAACCCGTGACCAACATTCGGCGAGCCGCAATTGCGGCGGCGCTTGCCTATGCCGTCCTTGTCCCGTCGGGTGCGCTCGCGTGGGGCGGCGGCGGGCATTTCGGCGGCTTTTCGGGCGGTGGGCATTCTGGCTTCACCGCTTTCCATCAAGGAGGTGCGGCCGGCCGATTTGGCACGACTGCGCACCTCGCACGTGCCACGCACAGGCATCAGTCGAGCACACGACTGGGCTCGCGGAAGCACCGGCGCATCGCGAATTCCAATATTTCGGGAACCGGAAACAATGTCGTCTACCGCCCGCCGCGTGGCGACCGCCCGTCGCGGGGGAGCGGGCATCATCCACCCCGCGGACCGATCGTCACGGTCGGCACTCCGGGCGATACGCCGGTGACGACCAGCATTCCGCCGACCACCGGTGCCGGTGGAGCAAATCCCGCGCCGGCGGGTGTCAACGGCTCAGGCAGTGCAGCTGCGGGCAGCGGCGGAGGCGCCGGGCCGCCCAGCCGCAACGGGTTCTTTCCGCCGCCCGCGGGTGAGACGCGCTACCTCCAGAACGAGGTGTTGCTCGACATCGCAGCGGGAGTGTCATCGTCGCAACTCGACGCCATCGCGCGCCGCTTGCGCCTGACGCGGCTCGATGTTCATCCCATGCGGCTCGTAGGCCGCAGCATTCATCGTTGGCGCATCAATGACGGCAGTTCGGTGGCTACTGCAATCAGTTCGCTCGCCGGCGAAAGCCGCATCGCCGGCGCGCAGCCTAATTATCTGTTCGCGCAGGAGGGTGCCGACGACCCGCAGCCCGCCGCAATGGGTGATCCGGCGCAGTATGTCATTGCGAAGCTGCATTTGGCCGATGCTCACCGTCTGGCGACCGGCGAGCGCATCCTGGTCGCGCTCATCGACTCCGGGATCGATACGGCCCATCCCGACCTCGCCGGAACGATTGCGGCCAGCTTCGACGTGCTCGGGCCGCATGAGGTCCATTTCCACGGGACTGCCATGGCGGGCGCGATTGCGGCGCACGGGCGGCTCATGGGCGTTGCTCCAGGCGTGCGCCTGCTGGCGGTGCGCTCGCTCGACGCGCAAGGGCAGGGGACTTCGCTTAGTATCGCCGATGGGATCGAGTGGGCGGTCGCGCGCGGTGCCCGTGTCATCAACATGAGTTTCGCGGGGCCGAACGATCCGCTGCTGCGCCAGCATCTGACGACGGTTCACTCCCGCGGCATCGTGATGGTGGCCGCGGCGGGCAATGAAGGCCCGGCCTCGGCGCCGCTCTATCCGGCCGCGGATGCTCACGTCATCGCCGTGACCGCGACGGATGCGGATGACCGGCTTTACGCGCTCGCGAACCGCGGCCACTACATCGCGGTTGCCGCTCCGGGCGTCGATGTTCTCGAGCCCGCCCCCAATGATGGTTTGCAGCTGATCTCAGGAACGTCGGTAGCGGCGGCGCACGTGAGCGGGATTGCGGCGCTTGTCCTCGAACGAACTCCGACGCTCGGCCCCGACGCGGTGCGCAGCGTGATTATGCGCAGTGCCGCGGCGCTCAGCGCTCCGGAAGCCCGGAACGATACCGGTGCGGGTCTGACCGACGCGTTTCGAGCCGTGGAATCGGCAGAGACCGCGGGGAAGGCGGAGGCCACCATGCCGGTGCGCTGAATTGGTCCGCATCGGCCACGTCATCTGGTTAGATCGACCGCCATGGAAAGCGGCACCTCGGCGCCCATGAATACCGGCCGCAGCCGATGCGATTTGAACCGCCAAGCGCCGTCTTCGTCGCGCAGGCAGATGTTGAGAAGATCGGCGATCAAGACGGGAGGATTTGATTCCGGCACCGGGGCACGACCGGCGCCATCGTGAAAGCTGATAACGCCGAAGGCTTTGGCCTCCCGCTCGCCGGCCGCCTCGACCCAGAAATTGCTGATCAAGTGCCGCGTGGTGCGCAAGCTGCGCACGGTCTCAATGCCGCGCCGCCCGCGCCAGGCATAGAACTCCCGAATGCGTTCGCTGCCGCGGAACTCGTTATCGCCTACGGCGAAGACACCGTCAGTCGCGTAGAAATCATGGGCGCTCGCGCCGCCGTTGCAATCGACTTCGTACCAATAGCGTACCTCGAGATCGTAAAGAGCGTGCCAAAGGACGAGATCGTGAGAGACGGCAGCCATTTGGGTCCCGGTCTGCGCGCGCGGGCGGGTTGAGGATACCCGGGAACACGAACGCCTGACGAGCCTGAGAGTTCCACACCGTGATACCGGCTTCGTCGGCTGGTTACTCGCCGCGACAGACGGATTACGGCTCAGCCGGGGGTGCCGGTCGAGGGCGCCGGAACCGCATCGCGGGCGTAGCTCCATTCGGTGTGGAAATGGCCGTCTTCGCCCATCAGCACCACCTCGGCGCTGTCGCCATAGGCGCCAAGTTTCTGCGCCGCGTCGATCGCAAACAGCATGGCTTCGTCCTTGGTGCGATAGGGGCCGTATTCCTCGTCATTGAATTTGATGGCCCATTGATCGTCGCGCTGGACGATAAAATAGCGTGCATCGGGCATGGCCCCGCTCCTCCGGTTCGGCCTTCAACGCCGCGTGTGAAGGGGATGTTCCCGCCCAAATACGTCGATTCATCGCTGTCATTGCGCACGCGATGCAGCCCCGACCCGCGGGACCGCAGGAATTTTCTGCGATTTACGTGGTGAGCGCGGTGGGACTCGAACCCACGACCACCTGATTAAAAGTCAGGTGCTCTACCACCTGAGCTACGCGCTCCCGGCGCGCTGTGTAGGTGCGGGGTTCCGGCGGGTCAAGGGCGCGGAAATTTCGCCGTCGCCCAGATGCGCGAGCAGAGTCCGAGCCTTAATGAGGTCGGGCGTGTTGAGCCCTTCGGTGAACCAACCACAGACGGGCGCCAACAGTTCGTAGGCGGCTTCGCGTTGCCCTTCGCCGGCCAAGAGTTCAGCCAAATCACGCGCCGTTCGAAGTTCCCACAGTCTCGCGCCCTGTTCGCGCGCCTTGTTAAGGCTCGCTCGCAACAAAGTAGATGCTTCCTTCGGATGTCTTGCGCCGAAGCGGGCCTGCAGCCGGATGATCTCGGGCTCGCCCCATTGTTCGCCGGTCAATTGCACCAAGGCAGTCGCGCGATCGAGCAGCGCCACTGCGGTGGCCTGATCCCCGTTATGGCCCACCACCTCGGCTATCGATGTCATGAAGAATGGGAGCAGAACCCAGTGCTTGTCAGCCTCCAGCTCGTCGAAGGCGCTTTGGACCCGTTCCAAGTGAGCGGGATCGTGCCTTGCGTTGAGCTGCGCCCAACCGCGGAAAATCGCAGTCTCCCGCGCCCCAACGAACGTCTCGTGTTCTGCAGTCAACGTGAGGAGCCGGTTGGAAAGATCAAGGACCCCGTTGGTGTCGCGCAACATCATTCCGCGAACACAAGCGCGCCGCAGCCCCAGCATGAGACTGACCACGTGATTTAGCGTCTCAGCCTGCTTGATTCCCGCAAGCGTCATTGGTTCGCTTGAATCGAAATGCCCGAGTGCAGTGAGACAGATGCCCAGGGCGGTATACGTGGATACCCTCGGATCTCGCGCCATCCAGCGGCCCTCGAAGGCGTCCCGTGTGGATTCGTACATTCCGATGACGACCTCGATATCGCGGCGGGCAGGTTCAAAACGACCTTGCAGCAAGTGCGCTGAGAAACGCGATCGCCGCGCCCACACAAGAGCCAGCGCGTTCTCGGTGCGCTGGCCCACTTCGAGCAATTCTTCCGCGTAAGCGAGCATCTGCGCGGAATCGGAACGAGCAAAGTGATAGTTGAGCACCAGTCCGTCGAATGCCGCGACCAGGCGCTCGGTATCGTCCAGCGTGCGGCACAATTCGTATGCCCGTTCGAAGGTTGCACGAACTTCGTCGCTGCTCGAGCCCCGGTAATCGATCAACGCGCGCCCTAAGGCGAGTTGCAAATCAACCTCGCGACGCAGCCTCGATTCCGATTCGGCAAGGTGCTCGACTTGGCGCAGACCCTTGCGCAACTGGCTGACCCTTTCAGCAAACGCGTAGCGCCCGGTCGTCTGCTCGGCCGCTTTGAGATAATAATCGATCGATTTCTCCGGGACTCCGGCCTCGCCGAAATGCCAGGCAATCAATTGGTGTTCCGGCGCGATCCCGCCGATTGCGCCTTTCTCCAGCGCTTCGGCCAAACGAAGGTGCAACTCGCGGCGCCGGTCGCGCAGCAACGAGGCGTAGGCGGCGTCCTGCACCAGGGCGTGCTTGAAGCTGTATACGATCTCGGGCGGTTCTCCGCGAGCGGAGGCAAGTCCCGCGCGAACGAGCTGTTGAAGCGCCTCCTGCATTCGTTCTGCCGAGGTGCTCCCCAATGCGAGCGCCATTTCAAAGGAAAACTCCCGGCCAATGACGGAGCCGATCTGGGCGGCCTCCTTGCCAGCGCCGAGTCGATCGAGGCGCGCCATCAAGGACGCTTGCAACGAGGTGGGGACCATATCCGCCGAGAGAGGCTCGGCAGGAGATTGGTCACCCTTCTGAAATCTTGATCGCCCTCTTTCCAGAACCGTATTGGTCAATTCCTCAATGAAAAGCGGGACCCCGTCGGCATGGCTGATGATCCGCTCGATCACGTCGGTCGGCAAAGACTCCTCGCCGACAATCTCGTTGATGACGGATATGGCTTGGCGTTGATGAAGCCCCCCCAAAATCTGCGTCGTGACATGCGGGCGGGCAATCCAGGGCGGCCGCACTTCGGGCCGGGCGGTGACGATGAGCAGGATTGGCAGCCGTTCGATCGACTCGATCTGTGTTTCGAGCAACTCGCTGGTGGTGGGATCGGCCCAATGAATGTCTTCCAGTACCGCGAGTACGGGATTTCGCCGTGCGAAAGCGCGGAAATGTCCGAGGATTGCGGCAAACGTCATCTCCTTTCGATGCCGCGGCGTGAGCGTCTCGGGCAGCTCCTCCCCGGCACCCGGGATCGCAATGAGGTCGGCGAGGAGCGCCACGTCGAGGCCCGGCGCCGACCGCCCGAGCAACCGGCGAAGCTTCTCGCGTTGCGCCGCGTGGCTGTCGTCATTTTGAAAACCGGCGGCACGCTTGATCTGCCGGATGATCGGGTGGAGCGGCGTGTCCTGATGATGCGGCGAGCAGACGAGACGAATTCGCCCCGGCGACGCGCCGGCGAGGCTTTGCTCCAGGGCGGCGATCAGCCGCGATTTTCCGATTCCCGGCTCCCCGGAAAGCAACACCACCCGCCCCTCGCCATTCTTGACCTGATCCCATCGCCGCAACAAAAGCGCCAGCTCCTCCTCGCGTCCGACCAGAGCTCCCTGATCGCGCCGAAGAGCCTCAAAGCGGCTGTCGATGATGGCTTCGCCGAGCACGGCCCATGTGTGAACGGAGGCGTCCAACCCTTTCAGCTTTGCCGGGCCGAGATCGCGATACTCAAACAGCCGGCCGGTGAGGCGACGGGTTGCTTCGGCAATCACGACCATTCCCGGATCTGCGACCGCCTGCAGTCGCGCGGCGAGGTTGGGCGTCTCGCCGACCGCGGCCGATTCGAGCGAGGGGCCCGAGCCGATGAGATCGCCGACGATCACGAGACCGGTGGCGATTCCGACGCGAGCGCTCAAAGTGCCGGGCGGTCCGGCGGGCGTATTGAGGTGCGCCACCGCATCGACGATGGCGAGGCCGGCACGTATTGCACGTTCAGCATCGTCTTCGTTGGCCTGGGGATAGCCGAAGTAGACCAGCACCCCATCGCCCATGTAGCGGGCAATGAAGCCGCCCGCTTTTACGACCAATCCAGTGATGCAGCCGTGATAGCCGGCGATCACCTCGCGGAGGTCTTCCGGGTCGAGACGGGCGCCGAGAGCGGTCGAGCCGACCAGATCGGCAAACATGACGGTGAGCTGACGGCGCTCCGCCGAAGCCGAAGCGACGGGCTCCGCCGCGGGCGCGCCGGCTCGTTGTGCCGGCACCGGAGCGCCCACGCCACACTCGGTGCAGAATCGGCTCTGTGCCGGATTTTCGCTGCCGCACGCCGCACACCGCCAGGGCAGTGGCGATCCGCAATCGCCACAGAATTTCCACCCAACTCCGACATCGATGCCGCAACGCGGACAGTTCATGGGAAACCCTTCTCGGACCCGCATCGGCGTTTGCACGCCATGCGGAATGCCGGTCAACGAAAACACAGGCAGGGTACGTCGAGCAATGGCGATCCCGAGCAAGCCTATCGCCGCCCCCGGGTGTGGCGTGTGACCGGCTACACACCCGTGCCCGCTTGCCCAAATCAAAATTTCCGTTAAACTGAAATTGCTGGTGTTTGATTCAACCTCTTCGGTTTGCAAACCGCACTTGAACGAAGTCGTGGTCGAACCGGGGCTACATTGGGGGATAAAACAATGGGTGGTGGTAGTGCAAAGACAAAGGCCAAGCGAAAGCGGGCCAAGAAAGCCAAAAAGACCAGTCGCGCTCTTGGCATCAAGAAGGCCAAGAAGAGGGGACGTAAGTAACTTCAGTGCGCAATGACCGCGGACTGATCCCCGCGGACATCAAGAGGACATCGGTACTGCGGCGGGTTCCGCCCTTGGGCCGGATTCGGCATCGCGCGATTCCGGCCCGCGAAGGCGACGTTTGTCTTTTCAAATTAGGGACCACCGCGGCACCGATCACGGTCGAGGCGGTCTCCGGCCGGTTCATGACGGTGGTCCCGGGCGATGTCTTTCTTGCCTCGCCGGGATATCGCGAATCAACCCGGTGGGTGGTCGGTCGCGTTCCGGACGGCGGCCTTGTGCCAGGCCGCGACTACTGGGTCCTTGCCGACTCTGGCGTGGTTGGCGAACTGATCGGCAATTCCCCGCGCGACAAGCCTCACCTCGGACGGGTGAAATATCTCGGTGCCGTGTGCAACAGGCGCGGCGCCGCCGTGAACATCCGGCAGTTTGCCCAAACGGCAAGCCGCAAGGCGCGGGATCGCGGCGCGCCCGTCTTCCTGGTCGTCGGCACCGCCTCGGATGTCGGCAAAACCACCGCGGCTTTGGCCGTGCTTCAGGCGCTGCGGGACAGCGGCCATCGCCATCTGGTTGCGCTCAAAGCGACGGGCACGTCGTCTCTCGACGAGCTATCCACTTATCAAGACTATGGCGCGGCGCATGTTTTCGACTGCATAGATTTCGGCCTGCCAACCACTTATCCTTCCGGTCGCGCCGGCATAGCTCGCTTCTTTGATCAAACCCTCAGCGGCTGCCTGTCGATCCAGTCGGATGGCGTGGTGATCGAATGCGGCGGCGACTTGTTCGGGGCGAACGTGCCGGTTTTTCTCGAATGCCTCAAAGACCGACGTTCCGAGCTCAAGGTGGTCCTCGCGGCTCCCGACGCGGCTGCTGCGTTGGGCGCGAAGGCCGTGCTTAACGATATGGGACTGTCGATTACTGTGATCACCGGCCCATGCACTGATACGCCGACCCTTAAAAAGCGGACCGAGGCGCTGTGTGGAATACCGGCCGTTAACATGGCCGAGGAGGTCGGCGTTGCCGCGGCTTGATCACGGGTGCCCTCGCTCCATGTCCTCGCCCGGAACAAAATTTTTCCTGTGTGCAATACTTCACATAACAAACGCGCGATTATAGAACACGATGCATTTAGCTGCGAACGGGGACGTTCCTGTGGCTGCTGCCCACGTAAACGGCCGGAAAGACAGGACGCCGGGCAAGAATATCCGGCGAGGTGCACTTGTGAAAACTCACGAAAACAGCGCCGCCTCCATTATTGAACGGACCCGGGTCCCACTCCTCCCGGTGGGCCGCCAAGCGGTGGGAGCGAAGGGTCTTTCGCGCAACCTGGACTTTCAGATGCAGCCTCAGATGCATTCGAATTGGTGCTGGGCCGCGGTCTCAACCAGCATCGCTTTGTTCTACGACCCCGAGAGCAAATGGACCCAGTGCGGCGTGGCCAATCGCAATTTGCATCGACGTAACTGCTGCGTGAAGGGCGTCAATGGCAAATGCAACGTCACCGCCCACTTGAAGGACGCTTTGGCGCTCGTCGGGCATAACGAACGGCCCCCTGAGGCCGAATCGATTGGAAAAATTCCTTTCAAGCAGGCACAGAGCGAAATCGATGCCGGGCGGCCCCTCGCCGTACGCACGCAATGGCGGGGCGGTGAGGGAGCCCATTTCCTGACTATCGTGGGCTACCACCGCGAATTGGAATTGTTGACCATCGCAGATCCGCTATTCGGCCGATCGCAGTGGCATTATCACGCGTTTTCCAACAGTTATCGCCATTCCGGTCAGTGGAAGAACAGCTATTTCACGAAGCCCTGAACATGCCGCTGCAAGTCTCCAAACCGGCCGTTGCCGCTGAGAAGGCGGTATGTTCCATGCTTGCTCGCATCGCGGCAACCGATAGCGGGTATGTGTCTGCACTGCAGTCGGCCGCACCGGGTTCGCTTGCAATTTCCACGCCGCATCGGATCGCGGTCCTCGCGCTCGACCGGATCCATGCCGGAATGTCGCTGCGCTCAGCCGTGGAAAAGAAGGGCTGGCGCTTCTTCGTGCACCGCGGCGACAAGGTAGTGGCGACGGTCAATTCCTCGATAAGCAGCAAGGGAAAGCACGGTTTCTCTAATATCACAGATGGTCCATTCGTGACCGGAACCGAGCAGGCGATCCTCAAGGCAGAGCGGCTCGATCCGGTTCGGAAGGGTCTCTTCGAGCCGCTGTTGCTGCAGGTGCCGGCGATCCATCTGATTTCGTTATGGCTCAAAAATCTCGAGCGGGACGCCGACCTCTTAATGCCAATTCCACCTACCCCGCGGGGTGTGCCTGCCTACCAAGCTGCCCCGGCCAGCGAATTTGTTGCGACAATTGCAAACTTGGCATCGCAGAAAAGACAAGAGCACGAAGAATTCCGCCGCCGCGGGCAAGCGCAGGGTCGCACCTAGCCGCGACTGCTGCGGCCCAAATGACCGGCCCGATCAGAGCGCGATGAGGATTGGCACCCTGCCCTGACTTCTTCTTCGAGCATGACCTTTTCCGATTTGGCTGCACCCGCCGAAGGCGCCAAGCCACACCTTCAACTCTACCAAGGTCTGCACGCCGGCGTATTTCAGTTATTCGGAGTGTGCTCTCGTCGCACCCAAGTGTGAGATTCCTCACACTAGTTTGCGAATAGAATGGCGCAGACTCGCGCAAACAAAGCTGCGGGTGGAAGGCATGCCAAACGACGAAAATGGGGATACTTGCTTCTTCTGTAAGAAAGGCAAATTCGTCACCCGTACGGAGGAAATCGCGTTTCACCAATGGACCGACAAAGGATACGTTTTCTGTCGCATTCCGGTGTCGATCGGCGTCTGTGATCGCTGCGGATCGCGCAATTGGAACGACGAGACCGAAGCGCTCATCGACGACGCCGTTCGCAAGGAATATGACAAGTTTCGATGATCGCTTTCCAGGGTAGGGAAGAAGCGCTTACGAATGAGCAAAGCTTGCGCTGCGCGCCGCCACGGCGGATAACAAGTGACTTAGAGAGTCTGGACTTAAGACAGGACGCCGCCAATCCCCTCGGCCGCAAGCTTCGCAAGCGCGGCCGGGTTGAGCACCGCGATCCCACCGCGCTGCAGCCGCACCCATTTGCGGTTTTCCCAGGCGCGCAGCTGCTTGTTCGTGCTCTCGCGCGACATGCCGATGATGCTGCTCAGTTCCCGCTGGGTGATGCGGATGTTGCGGTGAGCGGAGGGCGCCTCCGGGCCGCCGGTCAATTGCAGCAGAGTCTTCGCCAGCCGCCCGGGGAAGCTCAGGTACATCACGTCCTCGACTTGCTCGCTGGTGTGGCGGATGCGCGCGCACAGGATTTCGATGAATTTGAGCGCGATGTCGGGCTGTTCCCGCAGGAAGGGGATGAAGTCGCGGCGGTCGATGACCATGAGTTCGCAGTCATCCATCGCGACCGCGTCGGCGGTGCGCGAGCGTCCATCGAGAAGTGCGATCTCGCCGAATATTTCACCCGGGTTGATGATGTTGAGCACCGCTTCGCGGCCGTCCGGGGTGGGGACGCTGATCTTCACCGAGCCCCACAGGACCGCCATCAGGCCGGTGCCGGGGTCGCCTTTGGCAAAGATCGTTGCGCCGCGCCGCACCGAGCGGCGGGTCATGTAGGTGCCGAAATGCTCGATGACGGCCGGTGGAAATTCGCGGAACAGCGGATGGTTGCGCAGCGGCGCGAGCTTGTCGAGGACGCGAGGCGGGGACTTGGCTTCGCGTGAAGGCGGCACGATCACTGTGACCTCGGGTGGCAAACCCATTGCATGCTGCGAGGGATGCGCGGCCCGGCCGCCCGGCGCGCCATCCGACGCCGCCGGCCAGGACAGATGATCATGAGAGATCGCGGCGCCGTTTGAAAGAGGTTTTCTCGCGCAACGCTCGGCGCGAATATCTGAAATGTGCGTCTTCAAAACGAGCCCTCCTCAACCTTCAACGCGTGTCCAACGATGAGCGATGTCGATTGGCGCGAACCAAACTGCCGCGGCGACGCCGTCGTGCGCGCTCGCACGCCATGTTTTCGTTATGGTGAGTCGCGGTGCGGCGAACGGCTGCTCGTCGTCCAAGCGCGCGATGTGTCCGACCGCAGCGCCGAGAATCCCAACGATCGTGCAGCCGAGCACCACGGCGGCATAGATCGAGGCGCGTGGGACGAACAGACACAATCCGCCACCAATCTCGAGCACGCCGACGGCGACGCGCAGCGACTGGCCGAGCCCGGTGGCATCGAAAGCCTCTACCATGATGTCGGCGCCGAGGAGCTTGGCGCTCCCGAGGCAAAGGTAAATCAGGCCGAGGAACGCCTGAACACGGTAAAAGCCCGTGAGCGCCATGACACACCCCATTTGTCGCCGTGCAGGCCTCTTCGTTGAGCGGAGGCCTGATCCCGGGGCGGACTATGGTGCGGTCTTCCCGGCGGGGTCTGTGAAGAATTTCACACAAGCCGGAAGTGGCGTCCTTTTCGTGAGGCCGCCGTGTGGCTTGGGTCTCACAGCCGACCTTCCTCGGTCGCGTGGCACGCGACAAGCGCGGCCCCCGCGGGCAGAAGCTGCGGCCGCTCGGCGCGGCAGCGCGCGTTCACGAACGGGCAGCGGGGGTGGAACGGGCAGCCCTTGGGCGGTTCGATCGGATTGGGGATTTCGCCTTCGACCGGCTTGCGAGGGCGCCCGGTCATGTCGAGGTCCGGCACCGCGTCGAGCAGCATGCGCGTATAGGGGTGGCGCGGAGCCGCAAACAGCTCCGAGGTCGGCGCAAGTTCGACCAGGCGGCCGAGGTACATGACCCCGATCCGCCGCGCCATGTGGCGCACGACCGCGAGATTGTGGCTGATGAACAAAAAGCTCAGGCCCAAACGGTCCTGCAGGTCGCGCATCAGGTTGAGGATCTGTGCCTGCACCGAGACGTCGAGCGCGGAGGTCGGCTCGTCGCAGACAATGAAGTCGGGCCGGGAGGCAAGGGCGCGCGCGATGGCGACGCGTTGGCGCTGACCGCCGGAAAATTCATGCGGATATTTGTGGCCGTCGGCCGGATCGAGCCCGACGAGCCGTAGCAGTTCATTCCCCTGCGCGGCAACATCGGCACGTCCGCGGAGCAAACCGAACGCGCGGATCGGCTCGGCGACGATGTCCGCCGCCCGCCAACGCGGATTGAGGCTCGCGTATGGGTCCTGGAAAACCATCTGAATGCGCCGCCGCAGCCGCTGGCGCTCGGCGCGCCGGGCCGGGTCGTTCATCGAGACACCCGCAATCAAGACGTCGCCGGCGGTCGGTGCGATGAGCCCCACCGTCAGCTTGGCGACGGTTGATTTGCCGGAGCCCGACTCGCCAACGAGCGCGAAAGTCTCGCGCGGCGCGATTGAGAACGAAACATCGGTAACCGCCGGGAGGAACTGACGCGGCCGCCGCTCAAGCACCCGATTGAGCCACGGTTTCGACACGTCGAACGTACGGCCTACGTTCATCAGGTCGACGAGAGGCGCTGCACTCATCCGCGCACCTGCGCGGCGGACGCCGCCGGTCGGAACAGCCAACAGGCCACATCGGCGCTGCCGTGCGGCGTCAGGTTCGGCCGCTCCGCCGCGCACGGCGCAAAGGCGCGGGGGCAGCGCGGATGAAAGGCGCAGCCTGCCGGGATCGCGGTGAGCCGCGGCATCGTGCCGGGAATCTGGGTGAGGCGCGGGGTGTCAACGTCGGGTTTCGGGATCGATCCCATCAGGCCGATGGTGTAGGGATGCAGCGGCGATTTGATCACCTCGCGCACAACGCCGATTTCCACGATTCGGCCCGCGTACATGACGGCAACACGATCCGCCGTCTCCGCGATGACGCCCATGTCGTGAGTGATCAGGATTACGGCGGTGCCATGATCGCGGCACAGGCGCTTGAGGAGCGCGATGATCTGCGCCTGGACCGATACGTCGAGAGCGGTGGTCGGCTCGTCGGCGATGATGAGTTCGGGATTGGCCGCCAACGCGAGCGCCAGCACCACGCGTTGGCGCATGCCGCCGGAGAACTGGTGCGGGTAATTGTCGATGCGCGCTTCCGGCGCCGGGATGCCGACTTCGGTCAGCAGCGCGAGCGCGCGCCGTCGGGCGGCAGCGTTATTCGTGTCGGTATGGGTGAGAATGGTCTCCACCAACTGGTCGCCGATGCGATAGACCGGATTGAGACTCGTGAGCGGGTCCTGGAACACCATTCCGATGCGCCGGCCGCGAATACGGCGCATGCGCTCGGGCGGCAAATCGTCGATGCGTTCGCCCTTGAGGCGGATTTCACCGGCACCGATGCGGCCGGGCCGTTCGATGAGCCCGATGATCGCGGTACCGGTGAGCGATTTGCCGGCGCCGGATTCGCCCACGACCCCGAGCACCTCGCCCGGCATGACGTCGAACGAGACATCGTCCACTGCGACCAGCGTGCCGCGCCGAGTGGGAAATTCGACCCGCAAGTTGCGCACGCTGAGGAGGGCCTTCGTCATCGCAGTTTCGGATTGAGCGCGTCGCGCATCCAATCGCCGAGCAGGTTGACGGCAAGCACCAGGCCCGCGAGCGTCACGCCGGGAAAGATCGCGATCCACCATTCGCCGGCGAACAAAAATTTGTTGCCGATGCTGATGAGCGTGCCGAGCGACGGCTCCGTGGGCGGCAGCCCGACGCCGAGAAACGACAGCGTCGCTTCGAGAATGATCGCCAGCCCGAGATTGATCGTGGCGATCACCAGTACAGGTCCCATCACGTTCGGCAGGACGTGCCGGAACAGGATCGAGGTCCGGTCAAGCCCGATCAGCTGCGCGGCGAGCACGTAATCCTTGTTCTTCTCGACCAGGGTCGAGCCGCGCACGGTGCGGGCGTATTGCACCCAGGAGGAAAGCCCGATCGAGAGCACGAGCACCCAGAACGCCGTCTGTTCGTTGCGTGCATCGCCCAATGCGCGAATGGTGCCGTCGATGAGCAAAGCGATGAGGATCGCCGGGAAGGTCAGCTGCACGTCGGCCGCCCGCATAATGATCGAGTCAAGCGCGCCACGTACGTAGCCGGCGACGAGCCCAAGCGCGATGCCTACGGCGGCGGCGAGGGCGACGGACAGCAGGCCGACGGTGAGTGAAATACGCGAGCCATAAAGGATGGCTGAGAGCACGTCGCGCCCTTGGTCGTCGGTTCCCAGCAGGAATCGGCGGTCGCCGTCTGGGGCCCAGGCCGGCGGCAGATGGGAATCGAGCAGGCTGAGTTGCCGCAGATCGAAGGGATCGTGCGGAGCGATCCAGGGAGCCAAAACGGCCGCAAGCACGATCGCGAGCGTCACCAGCGCGGCGACGATCGTCACCCGCGAATGGAGGAAGGAATAGACGAGGTCGTGATCGAAGAACGCGGCCACCCGGCTGGGCCGCCGCGTGATCGAAAGCCGCGGTACCTCGGCGTCCACGCCGGTCACACGCCGCGCGCTTCGACCCGGATGCGCGGGTCGATGGCCACATAAAGCAGATCGACGATCAGGTTGATCGCGACGAAAATCGCGGCAACGAGCAGCAGGTAGGCCGCCGTGACTGGAATATCGGCGTTCTGCACCGCGATCAGAAAAAGGAGGCCCATGCCCGGCCACTGGAACACCGTCTCGGTGATGATGGCGAAGGCGATCACCGAACCGAGTTGGAGGCCGACGATGGTAATGACCGGCACCAGCGTGTTTCTGAGCGCATGACCGAAATTGATGGCCCGCTCGCTCAATCCGCGCGCGCGTGCGAATTTGATGTAGTCGGTGCGCAATACCTCGAGCATTTCCGATCGCACCAGGCGCATGATCAAGGTCAGTTGGAAAAGCCCGAGGGTCACCGCGGGCAGCACGATGGCGCGCAAGCCGGACGCCGTCAGCAGGCCGGTGGTCCAGAACCCGAGATGCACCACCTCGCCGCGCCCGAAGGACGGCAATACTCCGAGCGTCACGGCGAAGAGGAAAATGAGGAGAATGCCCGTGAGGAAAACCGGCAGCGAAATGCCGACGAGGGAAACAGTCAAGAAAACGGTGGAGAGCCAGGAGCCGCGGTGAAGTGCGGTATACACGCCCATCGGGATGCCGACCAAGAGCGCGAACAGCGCAGAAACGAAGGCAAGCTCGATGGTAGCCGGAAAACGCTCGCCGATGAGGGCCACCACCGGCTGCTTGAATTGGTAGGAAATCGCGAAATCGAGATGGAGCGCGTGCCAGATGAAACGGGCGAACTGAACGACGACGGGATCGTTGAGCCCCAACATCTCGCGCAGTTGGGCCCGCTCGGCGATGCTGGTATCGAGCCCGACCATCTGATTGATCGGGTCGCCGACGAAGCGGAACAAGGTGAACGCGATCAGCGCCACCACCAGCATGACCAGCAGGGCCTGAAGCGCGCGGCGGACGACAAAAGCAAGCATTCGCCGACCTTAATTGCGGCCGCCGCAAAGGCAGGCCGGGAAAAGCGGGCGTCCGGAGGCTATGCCGCCTCATTCCTTGCGGAACAAGTAGAACAGGATCGCATTGTTCGCGAGCTGCACCACGTTCATCTTCTTGGACACACCCCAGACCAGCGCCTGCTGGTGCAGCGGGATGTGCGAGACCTCCTCGTGAATGATGCGCATGGTCTCGGCGATCATGTCGTCGCGTTTTGTCAAATCGGTCTCGCGCAGGATCTTGCCCGCCAGGTCGTCGACTTGATGATTGCAATATCCGCCGAGATTGAACGGACCGCCGTTGCCCTTCTCGTCGCGGCAGCCGACGATATTGTTGAGCACGTTCCACCAGTCCAGCGAACCGGGCGTCCAGCCGAGGAGATAAAACGAGGTGTCGTAACCGCCGGTCGCCAGCACCTTGGCGAAGTATTTCGCCTTGGGCTGAGCCAGCAGATCGATCTTGACGCCGATGCGCGCGAGCATGGCCGCTACCGCCTGGCAGATCGCTTCGTCGTTGACGTAGCGGTCATTGGGGCAATCCATCGTCACTTCGAAGCCGTCCTTATAGCCGGCCTCGGCCATAAGCTTGCGGGCGGCCTCGGGATCATAGGGCCAGCGCTTGAACTCGGCCGAGCGCGAGTACAACAACGGCGACATCATCAATGCAGTCGGGGTCGCAAAGCCGCGCATCACACGCGATTTGATCGCCTCGATATCGATCGCCTGGTAGAAGGCCTTGCGCACCCGCACGTCCTTGAACGGGTTCTTTCCCTTGACGTTGGAGTGGAGCAGTTCGGGGCGCATCTGGTCGAAGCCGAGAAAGATGGTGCGCAGCTCCGGCGCGGACAGTACTTGCGCTGTCCCGCTGGCATTGACGCGCTGCACGTCCTGCAGCGGCACCGGGTCGACCCAATCGACGTCGCCGGAGAGCAGCGCGGCAACGCGCGTCGCATCGTTGGAAATTGTTGTGAAGTCCACTTCGTCGAAATTGTGCGCGGGCTTGCCCCACCAGCCGGGGTTCGGCTTGAACACCGTGCGCACGCCCGCCTGGTGGTCGGTGATCCGGAACGGGCCGGTGCCGTTGGCGTGGAGTGCCGCGTAGATCGCCTGCTGACCGGTCGCGGGCTGCGGCATGGTCGAGTTGTTTGCCTCCGCCCACTTCTTCGACATGATGTACCACGTGTCCCACTCGTAGTGCAGGATCGGGTTGGGCGCGGAGAGCACGAAGTCGACCGTGTAGTCGTCGACCTTGACCACCTTGGTGTCCGGTTGGAGGCGGGTCTTAAGGTCGGATCCGTTCGCCCGCACCCGTTCTGCCGAGAACACCACGTCGTCGGCCGTGAAATCCTCGCCGTTCTGAAACTTCACGCCTTTACGCAGATAGAACCGCCATCGGGTCGGTTCGATTATCTCCCAGCGCTCCGCCAACCCGGGAATGATGTCGAGATCTTTCTCGCGCTTGGTGAGCCCCTCATAGACGTTGGCGAGTACCCCGAGCGTAAAACCCTCATTGAGCGAATAGGGATCGAGCGACTTCAGATCGCCCTGGAAGGCAAATTTGAACGTTGCTGCGGACGCAGGCGCGACCAGCGCGGCCGCCAACCACAATGCGGTAACCGCGGTTCTCAGCTTCATCGCTCGCCTCGGTTTGTCAGGTCAGGCGGTCTTGTATTCTCTGTGGTGGGAAACTTACCCAGGGTTGGCCAGGGCGGTCCAGACAATAAAAGGCGCGGCAAACCCACAAACGCCGCGCCGGCGCGAGCGGCGCCGGCGCGGGTAACGGTGGCCTGTGGCGGATCCCGCAGTCCGAACGGACCGCGGGGGCGCGGCCGTAACGCTAATGCACGATCATCCCGGTGAAGATGTAGGCCTGCGCCATCACCAGGATGCCGACCAGGCAGGCGAGGGCGATCGAGTGCCAGAAGACGAAGCGCAGGATCGTACCCTCGTGTCCGAACCAGTTGGTTGCGGTCGAGGCAACGACGATCGACTGCGCGTCGATCATCTTGCCCATGACACCGCCCGAAGAATTCGCCGCGGACATCAGGATGGGCGAGAGGCCGAGCTGCTCGGACGTGATCCTCTGCAGGTTGCCGAACAGGATGTTTGAGGCGGTATCAGACCCGGTCAGCGCGACCCCGAGCCAGCCCAACAAGGTGCCGAAGAAGGGATAGAGCACGCCGGTTCCGGCGAAGGCGAGGCCGAGCGTGGCGTCAATGCCTGACAGTCGCGTCAGGGTACCGATGGCGAGCATCGCCGAGATGGTGATCAGCGAATAGGCGCACACCTTGATGGTGCGGCCATAGGCACCGATCAGTCGCCCGGGTGAGAACCCCATGATGAACCCGGAAATGATCGCCGCGATCAGCATCCCCGATCCCGTGTAGGAGAGCCACGTGAAGGAGAACACGGCTGCCTCGGGAGTGGGCTTCGATACCACCGGGGCCACTTTGTTGATCAGGTTGTGGAGTTCGGGGACCGGATAGTTCCAGGTGGTATACGGATTGACCAGCACCTTGAACCAACCCGTTCCCCATAGCAGCAGAACGGCGCACACGATGATCCATGGAGTCAACGAGGCCCAAACTTGGGCTCGCGAGGGTTTTTCTTGGGTGCTGGCCGGTAGCGGCGGGACGTCCTTTGCGGACTCATCGTGGCTGCGCAGGGCCGGCGACAGCCACAGCTCCTTCGGCTGCCAGATTTTGAGGAAGCCGATCAGACAGGCCATGGAGATGAGCGAAGCCCCGATGTCCACGATCCACGGATTGATGAAGTTGGAAATGATGAATTGCGGAATGGCGAACGAAACGCCGGTGACGAGGATTGCCGGCCAGATGTCCTTCATGCCGCGCCAACCGGCGAAGGCCCAGATCAACCAGAACGGCACGATCAAAGAGAAGAACGGCAGTTGCCTCCCCACCATCGCGCCGAGCAGATAGGGATCGAGCCCGGTGACGCTGGAAAGTCCGGCGATCGGCGTGCCGAGGGCCCCATAGGCAACCGGCGCCGTGTTGGCGATCAGCGAGAGACCTGACGCGGCCAGCGGCGAAAAGCCGAGCCCGATCAGGATTGCCCCGGTGACGGCGACCGGGGTCCCGAACCCGGATGCGCCCTCGAAGAAGGCGCCGAACGAAAAGGCGATGAGGAGCAGCTGCAGCCGCCGGTCCGTTGTCACGCCCCCGATTGTCTTCTGCAGAGTTTCGAAGACGCCCTTTTCTACCGTCAGCCGGTAAAGAAAGATGACGTTAAGCACGATCCAGCCGATCGGGAAGAAGCCGGTTACCGCGCCGAGTATCGTTGCACGCAACGACATGCCGGCCGGCATGGTGAAGATGAAAATAGCGACGCAGTTGGCGACGATCAGCGCCACGATGGCGGCGATGTGCGCCTTCACTTTGTTCGACGCGATAAGGACGAGCAGCGTGACGACCGGCAGCGCGGCCGCGATCGTTGAGAGCGTCGTGCTCCCCAATGGATTGTAGACTTGGTTCCACATGGCAGTTCCCCCTGGGCCCACTTTGTTCGATTACGTCCGGGGCGCCGTGGCGCGACTATGCGCGCCAGCGGCATGCGGCGGCGTTACCGGCCACCGCTTGTGAAACGGCCTGTTCTCCAACCGGCTGAATGTTTGCGTCCCCGGAACCGGGCATGATCGGTGGTTGCAGACCACGCCCCAGCCGCATGCTAATGTCGGCTGCGGCCGTAGGGCAAGGCCCGGCGGTCGTCGGTGTTGCAACCTGCGAAAAACCCGCGCGTATTGGCCTTCGCTGCCCGGCGTTCCCAACGGCGAGTGTGCGCGGCGGTACCGAATCAAGGAAGCTGCCATGGCGATTCCCGACCGCATCGCGGACCTGCAACCGGAGATCACGGCTTGGCGCCGCGACCTTCATTCCCACCCGGAGCTGCTGTTCGATGTGCACCGCACCGCGGGGATCGTTGCCGACAAGCTCAAAACGTTCGGCTGCGACGAGATCGTGACCGGCATCGGCCGAACCGGCGTCGTCGGCGTGATCCGCGGGCGCAAGCAGGGGGCGGCCGGCGGCGACCGCGTGATCGGTCTACGGGCGGATATGGACGCGCTGCCGATAGTGGAACAGACCAACCTGCCATATCGCTCCACAACTTCCGGGAAAATGCACGCCTGCGGCCACGACGGCCATACCTCGATGCTCCTGGGCGCCGCCAAGTATCTTGCCGAAACCCGCGATTTTGCCGGAACCGCGGTTGTCATCTTTCAGCCCGCGGAGGAGGGCGGCGGGGGCGGCCGTGAGATGGTCAAGGACGGGATCATGGAGCGGTTCGGCATCGAAGAAGTGTACGGCATGCACAATGCGCCCGGCCTGCCGGTCGGCGCATTCGCGATCCGTCCGGGCGCCATGCTGGCCGCCTCCGACCGCATTTTCATCGACATCGAGGGTCACGGCGGGCATGCGGCAAAGCCGCACAAATGCGTCGACACTGTCCTGGTCGGGGCCCAGATCGTCAATCAAATCCAATCGATTGTCGCCCGCAACGTCGATCCGATCGATTCCGCCGTGGTGTCGATTTGCGTATTCCAGGCAGGCGACACCGGCAACGTGATCCCGCAGACCGCCCAGTTGCGCGGGACCGCGCGCAGCCTAACGCCGGCCGTGCGCGACCGTCTCGAACAACGCCTGCACGAGATCGTGGAGGGGACGGCGCGCCTCTATGGCGCGACCGCAAAGCTCACTTACAACCGGGATTATCCCGTAACGCGCAACCACGAACGCCAGACCGCCTTCGCTGTTTCGGTTGCCGCCCAAGTCGCCGGGCGCGATCGGGTCGATGCGGCCACGGCGCCGGTGATGGGCGGTGAGGATTTTTCCTTCATGCTCGAGGCGCGGCCGGGCGCATTCATCTTCGTCGGCAACGGGGACTCGGCCGGCCTTCACCACCCGGCTTACGACTTTAATGATGCGGCCATTCCGACCGGCATCGCTTATTGGGCGCGGCTGGTGGAAACGGCGATGCCGGGGTGAGGCGCGGCGCGGGCGAGGGAGACGGACATGGAACAACCGGCGGAGTCTGATGTCCCGCTGCTGACGTTTTATCGGTTCATTTCAGAAGCGCGATTGCCGCAGCGCGCCGACCGTTCGGCCGGCGGATCGATTCCCACGCGCGGCTTTCGCTATTGCGAGCCGGTGACGACTGCCTCGGCGTTCGGCTGGTACGTCTTTCCACCCATGAGCTTCAGCCTGATGTGGGACGGCGGCACCGACATCGTTTGGACGTTCAAAGGCGCGGACGGATGGTACAAGCTCGATGCGGCGCAGTTCCCGAATTTCGCCGAGCGTTTTGACAATATCGCGCCGCCCGACGTCCGGGGATTTTCGCCGCCATTCCTCGGTGCGATGACGGCGCCGGTCGGCGGCATCCAATTGTGGAGCGGGCTTGCGGCCCGCACGGCGCCCGGCTGGAGCCTTCTGGTGCGCCCGCCCGCCAATCTCGCGCGCAGTCAGAGCTACGAATGCTGGGAAGGCCTGATCGAAACGGATCGGTGGTTCGGGCCGCTGTTCACCAACATCCGGCTCACCCGCACCAACATGCCGATCGAGTTCGACGCCAACTTCCCGTACCTGCAGGTTCAGCCGATCCATCGCAGCAGCTATGGGGAGGCGCTCGATGCGGTGGACATCGTCACCGACCTTTCGGAACTTGCGCCGGAAGATTGGGATGCTTTCCGCGCCACGGTGGTCAAGCCGATCATGGCCAATCCGGAGCGCCAGCCCGGCCACTACGCCACGCAGGTGCGAAAACGCCGCAAGCACAAACAAAAAAGCGCGGAAGACGCGTCCTAAGCAGGCTAAAGCGTGATGGCTTTGCTTCGAATCGCCATCCCGCTTTAGGTTATTGCTGGAGCATGATATTTTGCGAAAACCGATACCCACTTTTCGGCGTCATGCTCTAGGGAGCGGTCTCGATCCGGTTGTCGGCCGGAGCCGGCTCCTTCATCGCATTTCGACGCGGCAGCATCTCAGCGAAGCGGCCCTCGACCGCACGCCAGAACGCCAAGTCATTGACCCGCGTGCCTTCGAGCGACGCGATCACGGCGGCCGCGAGGAAAGGAAGACTTTGCAGCACCAGCACGCCGGCGAACAGATAGATTTCCCTGATGCGTTCGAAGTTGGTTGCAACGAGCAGGATCGCGCCGAGGATCAGCAGGCCGCCGATAATCGCTTCCCAGAACGCCTGAAACTCGTGCGCCCGCCGAGCAATGCCGCCCTTTGCGGTGCGCACGAACGGCAGGTGGCTGCGGATGACGCCGTCCGCGACTGCCTTCGCCACCGTCCATTGCATCGACATGGCCGCAAACATCGCCCAGATGGTCTGGCCGGCCGGAATCGCGACGCGAAGCCGATAGGCCGCCGCGAAGTGAAGGACGGACAATAGGAACACGGCGACGATGGGCAGCGTGAGGACTTTGTCGGGAATGGCGGTGCCCGCGAAAGCGACAATCGGCACCCAGATCAGGTTGAACAACGCGACGAGCACGCCGACGCTTTCCGCGCCCAGCCAGTTGAGCCAGCCAACGGCGAAATCCCGGCGCTGCTCTTTGGTGAGCACGTTCGGACCGGGCAAAAACGAGCGCCAGTGTTTCTTGACGATCTGCGCTCCGCCGTATGCCCAGCGGTGGCGTTGCTTGCGGTACGCCTCGTAAGTGTCGGGCAGCAGACCCCAGCCGTAGCGACGGTTGGTGTAGCGCGTTTCCCAGCCCCGCTCCAGCATCGCCAAACCCATGTCGGTGTCTTCGACGATGGTGTCGCTCGACCAGCCGCCGACGTCGTCCAGAGCGGCGCGGCGGATCAGGCACATGGTGCCGTGCACGATGATTGCGTTGTTTTCGTTCCGCTGGATCATGCCGACGTCGAAGAAGCCGGCGTACTCGCCGTTCATTGCCCGGTGCATCACGCTGCGATCGCCGTCGCGGTGATCCTGGGGTGCCTGCACGAGACCGACCGCCGGATCGGCAAAGGCCGGGACGAGATCACGCAGCCATCCCGGATCAACGACGTAATCGGCGTCGATCAGGCCTATGATTTCGGCGTCTGTTGCCGTGTGGGTGAGGGCAAGCCGCAAGGCCCCCGCCTTGAATCCCGGCAACTCGTCGGCGCGCACGAACTTGAAGCGCTCGCCGAGCCCGGCGCAATGCTCTTCCACTGATCGCCACATCGCCGGGTCGGGGGTGTTGTTGATGACCAGAACGCATTCGAAATTCGGATAATCGAGCCGCCCCAGGGCATCGAGGGTCAGCTTGAGCATCTCGGGCGCCTCGCGGCACGCCGGGATATGCACCGAAACCTTGGGCACAAAGCTCTCGGGCACCAGCGGCGGACTTGCCAGAAGCCGTCGCGGCTTTCGCCCGAAAGCGATCATGGCGATCTCTTCGATGCGCGAGAGCGAGATCACCACCAAGGGCACGAGCAAGGCAACGCCCAGCATCAGCGCGAAGGCAGCGCCGAATACGAAATAATGGCCATTCCAATAGGCCAGCAGCGTCGCCCCCCAGGAGCCGACCACATGCACCGCGACGGCGAGCACGACCGCTTGGCCGAAGGTCGCGCCCGGGATGGTCAGGATCGGGAGAGAGAGCAGCAGCCCGATGAGCACGGCGACCGCGGCGAGCTTCCAATGATCGGCGTAAGCGATCGGACCGGTCCACTCGAACTTCGGCTGGCGCGCGGCATCGAATAATCCCCAGTAGGGGCCAACGCTGCCTTCATTGGTTTTCCAGGGCTGGTCGAAGGCTTCGATGATGTTGTAGTCGATCCCGCGATTTTCGGCCTGGGCGGCGAAATCGCGCACGACCGCCGCCTGTTGGACGGTTCCCGGATTGGCATCGCCGCGGTTGTACCCGGCGCTCGGCCAACCAAACTCGGCGATCACCACGCGCTTGCCCGGGAACGCGCGACGCAATTCCTCGTAGCGCAGCATCGCCTCATCGACCGCCTCGCGGTCGGAGACTTTGTTCCAGTAGGGCAGGATGTGCGCGGCGATGTAGTCGACCGCGTTGACGAGCTCCGGATGGGTCTTCCAAGCGGAGAAGATTTCTCCCGTTGTTACAGGTACTTGGACTTCCCGCTTTACCCGCTGAATGAGCTTGATGAGATCATCGACGCCCTTCTGTCCGCGATAGGTACCCTTCTTCTTCAGGTCGTCGATCTGGTCCTGATCGAGGTAGATCCCGGTGTAAATCGTCTCGTTGCCGACCACGACGCCGATGATGTTGCGGTGTTTCCTCGCGAGCTCGATCGCACCTTTGATCTCGGCTTCGTTACGGTCTTGAATCTTTTTGCGTTCCGTCTCGTCCCGTGCCGTTGTTTCATCGGTAAGCCAAGCACCCACCGTCACCTTGAGGCCGAACTCATCCGCGATCGCCGGCACGAGCTTCATGCCGCCGGTCGACGAGTAGGTCCGGATCGCATGAGCATAGGGAGCGATGACCTTCAGGTCGGAACGGATCTGCTCCGCGGTGACCGGATGATCGTCGTCATAAGGACGTGAGGTGGATGGCGGCGTGTAGGACACGCTCGCGAGCGTGCCCTCGAAGGCCGGGGCGGGGGTGAGTTGATGGCCGAGAAGCCATAGGCCCGTGTGCACGCACGCAACCAGCGCGATGGCGAATGCGGGGATGCGCATGGACGCAACCGGATGGGGCGGAGACCAGAGACCGGAACCCGTCCCCTGGGTTCGATCACGATGATACAGTTTGACGTACACCGGCACGCACCGGTGTTCAACGTCTTTGCATCAGGTACTGATGACAGTTTTGCGGCACAAGAGCGGCGGTTAATTAAATTTCAGCAAATCATTGGCTGGACGGCGCTGGCGGAGTTCCGTTGGCGGGCGCGGCAATGACGGGAGGCAGGGTCGGGGTGAGCCAGCAGGCTGCGACCCGCATGCCGATGCTGTCGGTCGACTTCTTGTCGATCTCCCCTTGGCGCACCACGCAGCGGAACGCCTGTTGCAGATGGTCGCCGGGACAGCCGAACCGGTCGTATAATTCGAGCTGGCGTAACGCGGTGTCGAGGTCGTCACGCCACAGCAGGTTCACGACCCGGCGGCCGGTCCACATACATTCCGGCTGTCCGGCGGCGCCAGGAAGGACCTTGGCGGCCTCGGCAAAGTCGTCGACCTTCTTCTTTTCTTCCTTGGCCGCCTCGGCCGGCGGACTTGCCGGCGGCTTTTGAGCCTGCTCCGGCGGCTTCTGCTCTGGCGCGTTCTGTCCCCATGCCCCGGGCACGGCCCCAACAAACAGCGCGGCAGCAAGGAACGCTGCGCGGGAACGCCGATGGAACGCGAACATGAAAGCCCGGATGACGCAGGGATGACGGAGCTGACGCGAACTCAATGCAACACCCGAATAGGTCATCTTTGGGGCACTTGAGATCACCGCCGCTGCAATGACGGAAGTCCCGTCCTTTGTCCAGCACTTGTAGAGATTTTCGTTAGCGGGCTAAGGCTTGCCATGGCTTCTCCCGCGCGCTCATGGGGCATCGCCTTGGTGCTTTTTGTTCCGATTGCGGCCGCCATCGTCGCGACGTGGTGGTGGCTGGGCGCTCCCGTTGCGCTGCCGGCCTCGCCGCTGGGCGTTGGGGAGAAACTCTACTGTATGTCCTATTCGCCGTTCCGCGGCAGGCAGACGCCGTTCGATCGAACGCTGCGGATCGACCCGGGCCAAATCGAGGACGACCTCGCCCGGCTCGCCGCGGTGACCGATTGCGTGCGCACCTACTCCACCGATCTCGGTCTCGATCAGGTGGCCGGGATCGCCGAGCGCCACGGGCTTAAGGTGATCCAGGGCATTTGGCTCGGCCGCGAGCGGGAGCGCAACCGTGTCGAAATCGAAACCGCCATCGCGCTCGCCGCGCGTTATCCCGGAACGGTCCGCGCATTTGTGGCCGGCAACGAGGTGTTGCTGCGCGGCGAGCTTTCCGCAGCCGACCTCGCTGGATTGATCCAGGAGGTCAAAGCCCGGGTCGCGGTGCCGGTGACCTACGCGGAAGTGTGGGAGTTCTGGCTGCGCAATCGTCCGGTTGCCGACTCGGTCGACTTCGTGACGATCCATATCCTGCCGTATTGGGAGGACATCCCGATTCCGGCGGATCAAGCCGCGTCTCATGTTGCCGATCTCCGCAGGATGATGGCCGCGGCTTTTCCCGGAAAGGAAATCCTGCTCGGCGAAGTCGGATGGCCGAGCGCCGGACGCATGCGTGAAGGTGCGCTGCCGTCGCCGGTTAACCAAGCGCGCGTGATCGAGGATGTGCTGGCGGTCGCCAAGCGCGATGGGTTCCACGCGAACGTCATCGAGGCGTTCGACCAGCCCTGGAAGCGGCAGCTCGAGGGCACCGTGGGCGGGCACTGGGGGCTTCTGAGCGGGCAAAGCCGCGCACCAAAATTCGCCTGGGGCGTGCCTCTATCAAATCATCCGGACTGGCCGTGGCAGGCGGCTGTCGGCGTGTTGCTGGCCGCTGTGATTTTGGTCGCGGCCGCCGCCGCATCGCGAACTTCCAAAGCGCCGCCCACGCGCAAGCAGTGGTTCGGCATCGCGGCGATGGCGCTCGTGCCCGGCGTTCTGATCGGTTGGGCGTTTGCGAACGTACCACTGGAAAGCCTCGGCCTCGGCGGTTGGACCCATTCCCTGGTAATGCTCGCGGTGGGGCTGACATCGCCCGTCGCCGGCGCGGCCGCGCTCACGCGCAACGTTCCGGTTCCGTCGTTTTCAGAAGTCATCGGACCTCGTAAAAACGAGGCGCCTTCGCGTGCCGGCTTGGCGTTTGGCATTTCCTGGGTCGTGCTGTGCGCGGTCGCCGCCGAGGTGGCGCTCGGGCTAGCCTTCGATCCGCGCTATCGCGACTTTCCTTTCGCGCCGCTGGGAGCGGCGGCGGCACCGTTTCTGATCCTCACGTTTGTCGGGGCTGCTGCTCGGCGCCGCGAACTGGCGGAAATCGTCATGGCCGCGGTGCTTGCCGCGTCGAGCCTCTATATCGTTTGGAACGAAGGCCCCGCCAATTGGCAATCGCTGAGCCTGTGCGGTGTGTTTGCTGCCATCGTCATCGCGCTGCTGCGGCCGCGGGCCGAGCCAAGCTCAAAATGAGCAGCGCAACCGCGATCCCCGACAGCACCACGTTATAGAGCACGATGCCGAGCGCCGCCGCGACGAGGCCGAGCGCAAATAGCGCCACCCGCGGACGCCAGAGGTTAACCGCCGCCGCGGCGAGCGCGAGCGCACCAAAGCCTGTGTGCTGAAAAATCGCGATGGTCGCGCTGCGCATCCTGCACAACAGCGTCGGAAGGCCGGCATCACAGGCAAGCCCCGTCGGCGTGTGCTGAATCACGCTGTAGCGCATGTAGAACGCGTATCCGAGCGCGAGCAGCCCGAGCGCAATAACCGCGACCCATCGGCCTCCGCTCGGGCGAAATAGGGCCGGCCTTGCTGCGTCCATGCCGCAAGCTAAAGCATGATCCCGAAAAGTGGAAACCGGTTTTCGGAAAAGATCATGCTCCAAGAAGAAGTTAGAGCGTGATGACGGTTTGCAGAAAAGTCATCACGATCAACGGCCCGGCGGCCCGAGTCCGTAATGCCAGCACCAGGAGCTAATTCAGCGCCAGCCGCTGACCATCGAATACGGCGGGAGCGCAGGTGAGTCCCGCATCGGCGAGCGCAGCGCACAGCTTTGCCGCCACCCCGGCGTTGGCCAGCGGCCCGGCGACAAGCCGTAGTTCGAGCGTGCCCGGCTTGGCACCGTCGCGCACCGCCACCACCGGCCGCAGGCCCTCAAGGAGAGGCGCCTGGGTTCCTTTGAGCGAGGTCCACAGGTTGCGCAATCCCTCGACCGTTGCGGCGGCGCCGAGATCGATGCCGAACTCGGTGCGTGTCGCCGTCGATCCGCTGGCGGCGGCATCGGGGGTGATCGGTACCAACCCGGTCGGCCGGCTGGGTGCGGAAGCTTGCGGCACCCGGGCGATGGTGGTCGTCGGGGCGGCAACCACCGCCGGAGGAGCGGCGGCGGCCGGCGGTGCCGGAGCAAGGCTTGGCGGTAGGGGCGAGGCGGCGGGATTGCGGGCCTCTGATTGCCGGCTGGGAATAGCACCGGTGACGTCATCGAGATTCCGTTCGAGCGCACTGACCCGGACAGCAAGCCGATCGCGATCGGCGATCAGGACCCGCACGGCATCGGCAAGCCGGCGGGTCTCGTTATCTGAAGCGGGCGACGGCGCCTCGCGCGCAGCCATCGCCGACTCGCCCGAAGCCAGGCGACGGGCGCCCGTTTCGGTATAACCGGCGACCAGGGCCGCCGAGACGGAAAGGGTCGTGAGACCGCCCCAGGCACCGAGCCGCCAGGCTTTGCGCGCGATCGTGGACCGCGCCTCCTCGTCATCACGCCCGCGCCTCGCCATCGCCGTCATCCTTAGTGTCCCGATTCCGAAGTTCGCCCGAGTTCGCAGCACGCTCTGATGCGAACTTCGGAATCGAAGGACACTAAAAAACCTATGATTCTAGTGCCGCCTTGAACCCGAAGTTCGCAACCGAACTCGCGGCTGCACTGTGCGAACTTCGGGTTCGCGGCACTAGGGGACGAATCATTCTGAAAACGTTAGCAGAATCCAGCGATCCTGACGCGCGTGCGTCGAAGACGGTTGGGCTTCCACCCCCGGGCGTCTGCCGTTATGAGCGCCCCATCGTCTTCGAAGGATTTTGATGCCCGATCGAACCTGCCTCGCCATCGTGCTCGCAGCCGGGGAGGGCACGCGCATGCGCTCGCTCCGGCCAAAGGTGCTGCACGGGCTCGGCGGCAAGCCTCTGCTCGCCCACGCGCTCGCTCCCATCGTCGAGGCCGGTGCGGTTGCGGTGGTGGTCGGCCCCGGCCAAGAGGCAGTGGCGGTTGAGGCGCGGAGGCTCCGGCCGGAGGCCGACATCTTTGTCCAGGCGGAGCGCCGCGGCACCGCGCATGCGGTGCTCGCCGCCGCGCCGGCGATCGCCCGCGGCTATGACGATCTGCTGGTGGTGTTTGCCGATACGCCGTTCGTGACCGGAGCAACGCTCGAGGGCCTGCGCAAACCTCTCGGAAATGGAAGCACAATCGCGGTCCTTGGATTCCGTGCCGCCGATCCCACCGGCTACGGCCGGCTCATCGTCGAAGGCAAGAAGCTTCTGGACATTCGCGAAGAGCGCGACGCGAACGCGGCAGAGCGTACCATCAAGCTGTGCAACGCCGGCGTCATGGCGATCGACGGGCGTCGCGCGCTCGACCTCTTGCGCGGGATCGACGACCGCAACAGCAAACGCGAATTTTATCTCAGCGATGCCGTGAAGATTGCCCGCGCCAAGGGCTTCGACGCGGTGGCGCTGGAAACCGAGGAGGACGAAGTGCGCGGCATCAACACGCGGGCGCAGCTCGCGGAAGCAGAGGGCGTGTTGCAGCAAAGGCTGCGCGCGGCCGCGATGGACGGCGGGGCGACGCTGGTCGCGCCGGAGACCGTGTTTCTTGCCGAGGACACGAAGCTCGGCCGAGACGTGACAGTCGAGCCCTACGTGGTGTTCGGTCCCGGAGTCGTGGTGGAGGACGGCGCCGTCGTCCGCTCCTTCTCGCACCTTGAAGGCGCACACATCGGCAAGGGCGCTTCGGTCGGCCCCTTTGCCCGGCTGCGACCCGGCGCGCGGCTGGGGGCGAAAACGCGGATCGGCAATTTCGTCGAGGTGAAGGAAGCAACCATCGAGGCCGGCGCCAAGGCCCCACATCTGGCCTACATCGGCGACGCTCGGGTTGGCGAGAACGCGAATGTCGGCGCGGGCACCATCACCTGCAACTACGACGGTGTCGACAAGCACCGGACCGACATCGGCAAGGACGCGTTCATCGGCTCGAACTCGGCACTGGTCGCGCCGGTTGCGATCGGGGAGGGCGCTTATGTAGGGTCGGGATCAGTGATCACCCGGGACGTGCCGGCGGGGGCGTTAGCCGTCGGGCGGGCCCGGCAGGTGGTCAAGGAGGGCTGGGCGACGCGGCTCAACGCCAAGAAACAAGCCGGTAAGAAACGGGCGCATGCGCCCGATTAACCAATGATGAACTATCCGCGGGTGCCCGCCATTGTCATGCCGAAACGGATTGTTTGTCACAGACCGACACGGATTGTGACTTCCGCGGACTGTTAGGCCCGTTTAAACCGGCCGAGGGATAGCGGGATATACTCTAAGCGGGGTGGCTCTCCATGTGCGGGATCATCGGAATTCTCGGCCGCGTGCCGGTTGCCGACCAGATGGTCGATGCTCTCAAACGTCTGGAATATCGCGGCTATGACTCAGCCGGCGTCGCAACCCTCGAAGACGGCCACCTGACCCGTCGGCGCGCGGAAGGCAAGCTCAAGAATCTGGAGCAGCGCCTCGCACGCGCGCCCCTCGCCGGCACGATCGGCATCGGGCATACGCGCTGGGCGACCCACGGCCGCGTCAATGAGACCAACGCGCATCCGCACGCCACCGGCCGCGTGGCCGTCGTCCATAACGGCATCATCGAGAACTTCCGCGAGCTGCGCGAAGACCTCGAAGCCAAGGGCGCCAAATTCGCGACCGAGACCGACACCGAGGTCGTCGCCCATCTGGTCGCCACCGAGATGAAGAACGGCCGCGCGCCGGTCGAGGCCGTAGCGTCTGCGCTACCGCGCCTGCGCGGTGCCTTTGCGCTCGTCTTCATGTTCGAGGGCGAAGAGGATTTGCTCGTCGGCGCCCGCAAAGGACCGCCGCTCGCCGTCGGCTACGGCGAAGGCGAAATGTATCTCGGCTCCGATGCGATCGCGCTTGCTCCCTTTACCGACGCGGTGAGTTACCTCGACGACGGGGACTGGGTCGTGGTCCATCGCGACGGTGCGCAGGTGCACGACGCCAAGGGCCGCGTCGTCAAACGCAGCATCATCAAATCTTCCGCTTCCGCCTTCCTGGTCGACAAGGGCAACCATCGCCATTTCATGGCCAAGGAAATCCACGAGCAGCCGGAAGTAGTCGGGCACACGCTCGCCCATTGCCTCGACATGGTCGCCGAATCAGTCGCGCTGCCGATAGAGCTGCCGTTCGATTGGCGCAAGCTCGAGCGGGTCGCGATTTCCGCCTGCGGCACGGCCTATTACGCGGGCCTCATCGCCAAATACTGGTTCGAACGCTTCGCGCGCCTGCCGGTCGAAATTGATATTGCGTCGGAGTTCCGTTACCGCGAGGCGCCGCTGCGCAAGGGCGACCTCTCAATCTTCGTCTCCCAGTCGGGAGAGACCGCCGACACGCTCGCTTCGCTGCGCTACGCGCGCGAGCAGGAGCAGCACGTGCTCTCCATCGTCAACATGCAAGGCTCGAGCATCGCTCGCGAAAGCGACGTGGTCCTGCCGACCCTCGCCGGCCCGGAAATCGGCGTGGCGTCAACCAAAGCATTCACGTGCCAGCTTGCGGCGCTCGCGTGTTTGGCGATCGCCGCCGGCCGCGCGCGCAAGGTTCTTTCCCGCGAGGACGAAAAGAAGCTCGTGCGCGCGCTCATCGAGGTGCCGCGCCACATGACGGAGGCTTTGGCGATCGAGCCGACGATCGAGCATCTCGCGCGCGAGCTCGCGAAGAGCCGTGACGTGCTTTACCTCGGCCGCGGCACGAGCTTTCCGATCGCGCTCGAAGGCGCGCTCAAGCTCAAGGAAATTTCCTACATCCACGCGGAGGGCTACGCCGCCGGCGAGCTCAAGCACGGGCCGATCGCGCTGATCGACGAGACCCTGCCGGTCATCGTCATCGCGCCCTACGACCGGGTGTTCGAGAAGACCGTGTCCAACATGCAAGAGGTGGCGGCGCGCGGCGGCCGCATCATCCTCGTGACCGATCCGAAGGGCGCGCGCGAGGCGGCGATCGAATCTGCCGTGACGCTGACGATGCCGGAGATGCCCGCGACGGTGACGCCGCTCGTCTACGCCGTCCCGGTGCAGCTCATCGCATATCACACCGCCGTGGTCATGGGGACCGACGTGGACCAGCCGCGCAACCTGGCGAAATCGGTCACCGTCGAATAAATGCGGCTCGCCGCCGCAGTTGCGCGCAGGCCTAATGGTGCCTAATTGCTGGCGTTCGGGCTATAGTGCCGCCGACGAGCCATGACCGAGTCCTGAATGACGAACCCGGAAATCCCCACTGTGCCGAGTGACGTGGCGGATTCGCTCGTTTCGTCCGAACCGGTTGCAGCGGCTGCCCCCGCGAGCGCGCGCGGGCGCATCCGCAACTATTTCCTCACTGGGCTGATCGTCGCCGGACCGGTCGCCATCACCCTTTACCTGATCTGGTCGTTCGTGACCTGGGTCGATGGATTGGTGCGCCCATTCATCCCGCCCGCGTTCCGGCCGGAGAGCTATCTGCCGATCCAGATCCCCGGCTTCGGGCTCATCATCGCGTTTCTCGCGCTGACCTTGCTCGGCTTCCTCACCGCCAATTTCGTCGGGCGCAAGCTCGTCGAGTTCAGCGAGCACATCATCGAGCGCATGCCGGTGGTGCGTCCGCTCTACCGCGGCCTCAAGCAGGTGTTCGAGACGCTGTTTTCAAAGTCGGCTTCGACCTTCCGTACCGTCGGTTTGGTCGAGTTCCCGGCGCCCGGCATGTGGTCGCTGGTGTTTCTTTCCGCACCCCCGGGCGCCGACATCACCGCGCGGCTGCCGAGCCAGGAGGAGCACGTCTCCGTATTCATGCCGTGCACGCCGAACCCGACCACCGGCTTCTTCTTCTTCGTGCCGCGGCGCGAGGTCATCGAGCTCGATATCCCGGTCGAAGCGGCCGCCAAGCTGATCATGACCGCCGGCATGATCCAGCCGGGCGGCCGCGATCACTCCCGGCTCGCGGCATTGGCCGAAAGCGCGCGCGCCGCCAAGGCGATGCACTCCGTCGCCCCAGCCAAATAGTCAGCCTGCCCGCAACAGCCGAATCGCCTCGTCCCGCTCGAACAGATAGAGCAGGTGGCGCAGCGCCTCGCCGCGTTCGGTCTTGAGATCGGGATCGCGTGCAAGGATGAGCGCCGCATCCTGGCGCGCCGGCTCGAGCAGGTCCGCATGCATCTCGATGCGGGCGAGGCGAAAGCCGGGCACGCCGCTCTGGCGCGTTCCCAGCAGATCGCCCTCACCGCGCAGCCGCAGATCCTCCTCGGCAATACGGAAGCCGTCCTCGGTCTCGCGCATGATCGCGAGGCGCGCCTTCGCGGTTTCTCCGAGAGGTGCCTTATAGAGGAGGAGGCAGGTTGAACGGCCGGTGCCGCGGCCGATGCGGCCGCGCAGCTGATGGAGCTGTGCGAGCCCGAACCGCTCCGCGTGCTCGATCACCATCACGGTCGCCTCGGGCACGTCGACCCCGACTTCGATCACCGTCGTGGCGACGAGTAAGCCGGTCTCGCCACGCGAGAAGCGCGCCATTGCGGCGTCCTTATCGGCACCCCGGAGCTGTCCGTGGATAAGATCGACCGCCGCGCCGAAGCGTTTCTTCAGCGCCGCGAAGCGCTCCTCGGCCGCCGCGAGATCAGTGGCTTCGGATTCCTCGATCAGCGGGCAGACCCAATAGACGCGCTCGCCGCGTTCGAGCGCGCGTCCGACGGCGGCAATCACTTCCTCGACGCGGCCGAGCGGCACCGTGCGTGTGTCGATCGGCAAGCGGCCGGCCGGCTTCTCGCGCAGCTCGGATATGTCCATGTCGCCAAAATAGGTGAGCACCAGGGTGCGCGGGATCGGCGTTGCGGTGAGCACCAGCACGTCAACCGCTTCGCCTTTGCGCGCGAGCGCCAGCCGCTGGTGCACGCCGAACCGGTGCTGCTCGTCGACGACCGCCAGCGCGAGGTCCTTGAACACGACGCCTTCCTGAAACAGCGCGTGGGTGCCGAGCACAAGGTCGAGTTCGCCGCCCGCGAGCCGCTCCAGCATGTCCTCGCGCTCGCGTCCGCGCTCGCGGCCGGTCAGGATCGCGACGCGAATGCCTGCCGCTTGGGCGAGCGGCGCGATCGTTTTGAGGTGCTGCCGTGCAAGGACTTCGGTCGGTGCCATGAAGGCGGCCTGCCGGCCGGATTCGATCACGGCCGCGGCGGCGAGCAACGCCACCACGGTCTTGCCCGCGCCCACATCGCCTTGCAGCAGCCGCAGCATGCGCTGCGGTTTGCCAAGATCCGCGACGATCTCCGAAACGGCGCGGCGCTGCGAGGCCGTGAGCGAATAGGGCAGGGCGTCGCCGATGCGCGCGCGCTTCGAACCGTCGCCGACGTTTGGATGCCCGCCTTGCCGCCGCGCATGCGCACGCACCAGCGCGAGCGCCAGCTGGCCCGCAAGGAACTCGTCGAAGGCAAGTCGCGACCAAGCGGGGCCGTCCGGCCGGACGTCGTCGGGCACATGGGGCCGATGCAGCGTGCGCAACGCGTCGGCGAAGGGCGGCCAGTGCCGCGCGGCGAGCCACGGCGCATCCTGCCATTCGGGCAGTTCCGGCAGCTTGGCGACGGCGCCGTCTACGGCCTTGCGGACCTGGTTCGCGCCGAGCCCTTCGGTGAGCGGATAAACCGGTTCCACCAGGGGAAGCTGTTTCAATCCCGCCTCGTCGACGACGCGGTCGGGATGCACCATTTGCAAGTGGCCGTCGTAGAGCGCGGTCGTGCCGGAGACGTAGCGCTTCTGGCCAACCGGAAGGAGGCGCTCCAGATAGTCTCGGCGCGCATTGAAATAGGTGAGGAGGATGTCGTTCGTCTCGTCGCTCGCGTAGATGAGATAGGGGGCGCGGCTGCGGCCGGGCGGCGGCGGGCGGTGACGATCGACCTTGACCGCGACGGTGACCACCGTGCCGGGAACGACCTCGCTCAGTTTGGGACGGGCGCGGCGATCGACCGTGCCGGTCGGCAGATGAAAAATGAGGTCGATGAGGCGCGGCGCATCCTGCTCGCGGCCGAGCAGCCGCCCATAGAGCTTCTCGAGTTTCGCGCCGACGCCGGACAGGCTGGTAATTGACGCGAACAGCGGATTGAGCAGGTTTGGTCGCATCAGCGAGTTACTCGGCCGGCGGGATCGCCTGAGCGAACTGGAAGAGCATCTTTCGGTCGACCGCGGCCTTGACGCGCCGGAGTCTCTCGAAGTTTGCACCGTAGTAGGCGTGACCCCAATCATTGAGCGATGGGTCGGCGAAGTTCTGGTAGGCGCCGCCAGTCCCATACGGGAGCATCGCCTGATAAAACCCGTCCTGCCACGCACGATTCTGCCTCAGGAGATCCGGCGGATCGCACGCTTCCCAGCCCAAGCCAATGAGCATCAGCCAGCGATTGTTGCGGTGGACATAGGCCGTCGCATCCGCTGCCCTTTCATTGATTTTTCCGCCGGTTTGGAAAAACCGCAGGTCGGCGCCAACCGAAGTTCCGGGCCAGCGCCGCAGCCAATCGAAGGCGGTGGCCAGTGCATTTGAATCGAGGGTCCCGGTCAGGAAAGTCGAGCGCTCCTGAAAATATTCGGGCGGCCCCGGCTCCTCGAGGAAGGCCTGACCGTCCCAGTAGCTCTTTTCGAAAATTTCCGTGCTGGATCCGGGCGGGACCGGCGCGAGGATGTCGGCAAGCTCACGCGCGGAGCCCTTGAGCTGGCCGAGGAGGCGCACCGGCACATCGCGCTTTTCGTCGCGCTGGCGTGGTGCGCCCAGGGAGACGCGCGCCCCGAGCCCGGAAGGCGCAGCGTCGAGCGCCCGCATGAGCGCTGCAAACACTTCTTCGGAATTCACATTCCAGGCCATACGGAACACGGTCACCGGGGCCGTCGGAAAGGTCCGCACGGTAAACGACGTGTTGATGCCGAAATTGCCGCCTCCACCGCCGCAGCACGCCCAGAACAAATCATCGTGCGCGTTCACGGTTTGCAAATTTCCATCGGCGGTGACGATGTCCGTGGCAACCAACTGATCGCAGCCGACGCCGAGCGCGCGCATGTTGAAGCCAATGCCGCCGCCGAGCAGAAATCCGGCCGCCCCGACCGTCGGGCAGCGGCCATGGGTTATGGTCATGCCGGTCGCGGGCAGAGCTTTGTAGAGATCGCCGTTGCGGGCACCGCCGTCGATCGTGATGGTTTCCTCGGCCGCATTGAACCTGGTGGCGTTCATCGCTCCGACGTCGATCATGAGGCCGCGGGTGGTGGAGAACCCAGCGTACGAATGCCCGCCCGAACGCGCGGCCAACGGGACGTCGTGCTCGCGGCACCAAAGGATCGCTTGCGCAACTTCGTTGCTGCTGCGGCAGCGCGCGATTCCGGCGGGCAGCACCTTCGCGTAGCGAAGATTGTGAGGGCGTGCGACGTCCACAAAGCGCGGATCACCCGGTCGCAGAAGCCGGCCGGACAGCCGGCGCGCCAGTTCCCGCCAGGCGCGCTCGCTAATGCGCTTGGCAGCATCGTCGGGAATCCTGCCGAGCACAACGGCAGGACTCGATACGGAGGCGACGCTTGCTCCAATTGCGGCGGATGAGACGAGAAGAAAGCGGCGTCGGCTAAGGCCACGCGGTAGAACTTGGTTCATTACCAACCCCGATTTAGCGCAAAAGAATGCTCTTCACCGCAGCAATCTGGCAATCGCTGCGGCCTGCGCTATATCAAAAGCGTGCCCGGCCCCGTCCGGGCTTTTGGCGTTGCGGAACCACGATGGCCGATACCACCGGAACGGATGACGCGCTTTCTGTCCGCCGTCGCAAATTGAAGTTCCGCTCCTGGCATCGGGGCATGCGGGAAATGGACCTGATCATGGGACGTTTCGCCGATGCGTGCGTCGATGCCATGGGGCCGGCGGAACTCGATGATTACGAGCGTCTGATGGAAATGCCGGATCCCGAGCTGTTTGGATGCGTCCTCGCCGACGACGCACCGCCCGCTGATGTTGATTCCCCGATGCTGCGCCGCCTGCGTGCGTTCCATCGCGCGCCGCGCGGGAGTTGAGACATGGCACGCTCGCCGGCCGACGCGCTCAGCCTTGATCGTCCTCTCGCGCTTGCCGGCGTTGCCGACGGCGCGGAGGGGCTGGTCGCGGGCGATTTGGCGCGCGCGGTTGCCGCCAAAGCCGGCGCCGCGCCGACGAGCCTGCTCGTCATCTGCCGCGACGGCCAGCGGCTCGCCCAACTCGCGCGCGGGCTTGCGTTCTTCGCACCGGATGTCGCCGTCGAGCAGTTCCCCGCCTGGGACTGCCTGCCGTACGACCGGGTTTCGCCGCACGCGGCCACCGTGGCGCAGCGCATGATCGCGCTCTCGCGGCTTGCGCGCACCATTGGCCGCGATCGGCCGGCAGTGCTGCTCACCACCGTGAACGCGGCGCTCCAGCGCGTGCCAGCGCGCAAACTCGTTGCCGCCCAGGCGCTCTCGGCCGCGCCGGGCAACATGCTGCCGATGGAAGGCGTCGTCGGCTGGCTGGAACTCAACGGCTTCACCCGAACGTCGACCGTGCGCGACGCCGGCGAATACGCGGTGCGCGGCGGCATCCTCGATCTCTACCCGCCGGGCATGGATTTGCCGGTGCGGCTCGACTTCTTCGGCGACACGCTCGAATCGATCCGCAGCTTCGATCCGGAAACCCAGCGCACCGCCGGGCAATTGCGGACCCTCGACCTGGTGCCGGTGAGCGAGATGCAACTCACGACCGAGACGATCCGCCGCTTCCGGCTCGGTTACGTGGCCGAGTTCGGAGCCGCCACCCGTGACGACATGCTCTACGAGACCGTGAGCGAGGGCCGGCGTCATCCCGGCATGGAGCATTGGCTGCCGCTGTTCCACGACCGGCTCGAGACGCTGTTCGATTACGTCGAGGGCTCGACCGTGCTGCTCGAACCGCTGGCGGAAGACGCGGCGGGCGAGCGCCTCGCCCAGATCAAGGACTATTACCAAGCGCGGCGACAGGCGCTGGCGGGCGATGGTTCAGGCCCGCCCTATAAGCCGCTGCCGCCCGGCCGGCTCTACCTTGCCGACGCGGAATGGGCCGAACGCCTGCGGGAGCGGCCGCTCGCCCGCATGACGCCGTTCGCGGTGCCCGACGCGCCGGGCGTCATCGAAATCGGCACGCGGCAGGGCCGCAACTTCGCGGCCGAGCGGGCGGTCGCCGGTGCCAACGTGTTCGATGCGGTGGCGACGCATGTGCATGCGCTCCAGGCCGCCGACAAACGCGTCGTCATCGCGTTGTGGAGCGAAGGCGCCCGCGAGCGCATGCACCACGTGCTCGCCGATCATCAGCTCGGCACGCTCGTCGACGTCGCGTCGTGGCAGGATGCGCTGGCGCGGCCCAAGAGCGAAGTGGCGCTTGCCGTGCTCGGCCTCGAAGCCGGGTTCGAGACCGCCGACCTCGCCGTCATCGGCGAGCAGGATATCCTCGGCGATCGCCTGGTGCGGCCGCGCCGTGCTTCGCGCCGCGCCGCCGATTTCATCGCCGAGGCGACAAGCCTCTCCGCCGGCGATCTCGTCGTCCACGTCGATCACGGCATCGGCCGCTTCGTGCGCCTCGCCAACATCGAGGCGGCGGGCGCGCCGCATGATTGTTTGGAAATCCATTACGCCGGCGGCGACAAGTTGTTCCTGCCGGTCGAGAACGTCGAGCTGCTCTCGCGCTACGGCTCGGAAGAAACCGGCGTCGACCTCGACCGGCTCGGCGGCACCGGCTGGCAGGTGCGCAAGGCGCGGCTCAAGCGGCGCATCCGCGAGATGGCCGCGGAACTGATCAAGGTTGCGGCCGAGCGCCAGGTGCACGACGCTCCCAGGCTATCCGTCGGCCATGGCCTCTACGACGAGTTTTCTGCCGGCTTCCCCTACGAGGAGACGGAGGACCAGCAGACGGCGATCGACGCCGTGCTCGATGATCTGACGGCCGGCCGGCCCATGGACCGCCTGGTGTGCGGCGACGTCGGGTTCGGCAAGACCGAAGTCGCCTTGCGCGCCGCCTTCATCGCGGTGATGAACGGCAAGCAGGTCGCGGTCGTGGTGCCCACGACCTTGCTGGCGCGACAGCACACGCGAACGTTCACCGAACGCTTCCGTGGTTTTCCCGTCCACATCGCCCAGGCCTCGCGGCTGGTCTCGATCGGCGAGCTTACAAAGACCAAGCAAGCGCTGGCGGAGGGCCGCATCGACATCGTCATCGGCACCCACGCGCTGCTGGCAAAATCCGTTCGCTTCAAAGACCTCGGCCTCGTCATCGTCGACGAAGAGCAGCACTTCGGCGTGGCGCATAAGGAAAAGCTCAAGCAGCTACGCACCCAGGTGCACGTGCTCACGCTGACCGCGACGCCGATCCCGCGCACCTTGCAGCTCGCACTCACCGGCGTGCGCGAACTTTCGCTCATCGCCTCGCCGCCGATCGACCGTCTCGCCGTGCGCACGTTCGTCGCGCCGTTCGATCCGCTGATCGTGCGCGAGGCGCTGCTGCGCGAGCGCTACCGCGGCGGCCAAGCGTTCTACGTCTGCCCGCGCATCGAAGACATCGCCGGCGCCAAGGACTTTCTCGACAAACAGGTGCCCGAGGTGCGCGTCGCCGTCGCCCACGGCCAGATGCCGGCCGCGGTGCTCGACGACATCATGTCGGCCTTCTACGACGGCAAATACGACGTGCTGCTGTCGACCACGATCATCGAATCCGGCCTCGATATCCCGACCGCCAACACGCTGATCGTGCACCGCGCCGACAGGTTCGGGCTTGCCCAGCTCTATCAGCTGCGCGGCCGCGTGGGCCGGGCCAAAGTGCGCGCCTATTCGCTGTTCACGCTACCGACGGAGAAAAAGATCACGCCGCAGGCGGAGCGTCGTCTCAAGGTGCTGCAATCGCTCGACACGCTGGGCGCGGGCTTTCAGCTCGCCTCGCACGATCTCGACATCCGCGGCGCCGGCAATCTCCTCGGCGAAGAGCAGTCCGGACACATCCAGGAGGTCGGCTTCGAGCTTTACCAGCAGATGCTGGAAGAGGCGGTGCTCAGCCTCAAGGCCGGCATCGCCACACCCGCCGCCGACCGCTGGTCGCCGCAGATAACCATCGGCACGCCCGTGCTCATCCCGGAGGACTACGTGGGCGATCTGTCGGTGCGGCTCGCGCTCTACCGGCGCCTCGCCGAAATCGAAGACGAACGCGAGATCGACGCCTTCGGGGCGGAGCTCATCGACCGCTTCGGTCCGCTGCCTCCCGAGGTCGACCATCTGTTGAAAATCGTCGCCATCAAGGGCCAGTGCCGGCGCGCCAACGTGGAGAAGATCGAAGCCGGGCCGAAGGGCGCCGTCATCACCTTCCGCGACAACACCTTCGCGCATCCGGAGGCACTCGTCGCCTTCATCCGCGATCAGGGACCGTCCGCGCGTGTGCGGCCGGACATGAAAGTCGTGTTCTTCGCCGACTGGGAACGGCCGGACGCGCGTCTCAAGGGCGCCGCGCGTATTCTCGGCGGCCTCGTCCGCATCGCCGAGCCCGCCAAGGCGGCCTAATTGTCATTGCGAGCGGAGCGAAGCCATCGTAGCCCGATGAGCGAAGCACATGCGGGTCCCGGATGTCGCGCTTCGCGCTCATCCGGGCTACGACTCCATGCAATGACGGTGCGGGGGTTACTCCGCCGGTGCCATCTCGACCCTCGCTTTGGAGGGCATGTAGCGCTCATGCACGGCGATCAGCGTCATGGCGGCCGAGACCAGGCCGCAGGCGGCGAGGAAATAGAGGCCGCTGCCGAATGAGCCGGTCGTGTCCTTGAGCCAGCCGACCGCGATCGGCCCGATCAGTCCGCCGAAGTTGCCGAGCGAATTGACCGCCGCGATCGCCGCCGCGGCCGCCGTGCCGCTCATGAAGGTGGACGGCAGCGGCCAGAACGACGTCTTCATGCCGTAGAAGCCGACGGTCGCCAGCGACAGGCCGGCGAGCGCCCACAGGCTGTCGGAGAGCAGCGCTGCAACAAACAGCCCGACAGCGGCCGCGATACAGGTGAAGAACAGGTTCCAGCGCCGCTCGTGCATGCGGTCGGTGATGTAACCGCACACGATCATCCCGATCGTACCCACGACATATGGGATCGCTGTCGCAAAGCCGGTCATCATGTTGGTGAGGCCGTGCTGCTTGATGATCTGCGGCAGGAAGATCACGAGACCGACCGACGCCGTGGCGATGCCGAGATAGATCACCGCAAGCGCGAGCACGCGCGGATTGACGAGCGACTGGAGCAGGGAATAGACGCGTACCTGGTCCACCGCGGCGCGCTCAACCTGCAGCTCCGACACCAGCCACTCGCGCTCCTGCGGCGTGAGCCAGGTCGCCTGGGCCGGCCGGTCGGTGAGATAGAACAGCACCACGAAGCCGAGGACCACGGCAGGAATCGCCTCGGCGATGAACAGCCAGCTCCAGCCGGGCAGCCCCCACAGGCCGTCGAGATAGAGGAACGCGGTCGAGATCGGCGAGCCGAGCGCGATCGAGACCGGGATCGCGGTCATGAACCAGCCGACCACGCGGCCGCGATAGCGCGCCGGGAACCAGTAGGTGAAGTAGAGGATCATGCCGGGGAAGAAGCCGGCTTCGGACACGCCGAGGAAAAACCGCACCGTCGCGAAGCTGGTCGCGCCGGTCACGAAGGCGGTCGCGCCGGAAAACAGACCCCAGGTGATCATGATGCGCGCAATCCAGATACGCGCGCCGACCTTTTCCAGCACCAGATTGCTGGGAACCTCGAACAGGCAATAGCCCCAGAAAAACGCGGTGGCGCCGAGAGCGAAGACCGTGGCGGTGAAGCCCAGGTCCTTGTTCATGGTGAGCGCTGCGAAGCCGACGTTGATGCGGTCGAGGTAACAAACGAAATACGAAATGAATAACAGAGGCAGCAAGCGCATATAGATCTTGCGTATGGCCGTGCGTTCGACGTCGGCGTTCATGGCAACCCTCCCAGGGAACCAGCTTTGTTTTGCAGGCGGTCGGACCGCCGCATTGGCTCAGACTACCACGGAAAGCCTCACCTACGCCGGCCGCTGCGGTGCAATATTGGGTTTGTTTGGTAGTAGCACACGCATCCAGAGATTAATCAATCGTGCGCAACTGAGAATTACGGCGCCTCTTGCGCGATCAACCCAAGCACCGCTTCCGCGAACGCGTCCGGTACCTCGGCCGGCAGGTAATGGCCGGCCACCGGGATCAACCGGCGCTGATAGGGGCCGGTGAAGAACGCGGCATGCCGGTCGGACTGCGCCGGCGGGCCGACGCCCGAGGCTTCGCCATGCAAGGAGATCGTCGGCACGGTGATCTTCGGCTGCGCCGCCAATTGCTGCTCGATCGGTTCGAGCGCCGGGTCGCCGGGCGCGTAGCCGTAGCGATGCCGGTACGACTGGATCACCACGTCGACGAAATCGGGATTGTCAAATGAAGCGGCGGTCTTAGCGTATGTCGCGTCATCGAACGAAAAGTTCGGCGACCACAGCCGCCACAGCAGGCGGCAGAATTCCCGCCGGTTCGCCGCGAGGCCGGCGCGGCCGCGCTCGGTGTGGAAATAGTATTGATACCAGAACCGATACTCCTGCGCGGGCGGCAGCGGTTTCGCGGAAGCCGCGATGTTCTGGATGTTGTAGCCGGCGCCGGTAACGAGACAGCGCACGCGCTGAGGCCACAGTGCCGCGACGACGCAAGCGGCGCGGCCACCCCAATCGTAGCCGGCGAGCGCCGCGCGCTCGATCTGGAGCGCGTCGAGGAGGTCGAGCAGATCCTTGCCGAGCGCCGCCTGCTGGCCGGAGCGCGGCGTGTCGGCCGAGAGGAAGCGGGTCGGTCCATAGCCGCGCAAATAGGGGACGATGACGCGGCATCCGGCGGCAACGAGCAGCGGGACGACCGCGTCGTAGGCGCGCACGTCATAGGGGAAGCCATGCATGAGCAGCACCGGCGTGCCGTCGCCCGGGCCACTCTCTTCGTAGGCTATTTCCAGGGTCGGCGTGCGCACGCGCTTGAGGACGCCTTCGCTCACGTCGGCCTCCCGCGTTCGCGTGCTCAGCCGGCGTGCGCCTCGGCGGGCTGCTCGCTGCGCTTGGCGTATTCGCCGGCGGCGCGCCTGATGGCATTGGCGAGATATTCCGGCGCCTGCGCGCCCGATACCGCGAGCACGTTGCCGAAAATGAAGCAAGGCACGCCGTCGATGCCGGCTTCCTTCGCCTTCTCGGCTTCGCGCGTGACGCGGTCCACGTCGGCATCGCCGGCGAGCAGATTGCGCACGAGATCGCCGTCGAGCCCGCAATCGACCGCGGCTTTCACCAGAACCTCACGATCGGAGAGGTCGGCACCTTCGGCAAAATAGAGTTCCATCAACCGCTGCTTCATGCGTTCGGCCGCCCCCGCGTTGCGTGCCCACAGGATCAGCCGGTGGCTGTCGAGCGTGTTGGGCTGGCGGGAAATCTTGTCGAGCTTATAGACGAGGCCTTCCTCTGCCGCGGCCTGCTGCACTCGTCCGGCCATGCCGGCGTAGCGTTCGACCGAGCCGAACTTCGTTTCGAGATAGGTCTTGCGGTCGATCCCCTCGCGCGGAACCCAGTCGTTGAGGAAATACGGGTGCCAGCGCACCTCGACGGGAATATCGGGCACCAGCGCGAGCGCCTTTTCCAGGCGACGCTTGCCGATGAAACACCACGGACAGACCACGTCGGAGACGACGTCGATTGGCATGGCGGACGCAGGGGAGGGGCTCATGATCGGACTTTCCGGGTTGCTCCCACGAAACGTAAGCGGCGCGGTGCGCGGCCGCAACGCTCACGCAGCCGAAGCGCGCCGTTTGTCGCGAAACGCGCCGGCAATCAAAGGACTGGCGCCCTGCTCGACAAGCTTCTCGTAAATCGTGCCGCGGTCGCGGCCGACGCCCGCGATGCGATGTCCGGCAAGGGCATCGGGCAGCGCGGCGACTGCCCCGTCCGGATCAATGGGCGCAATAACGTCCTGCAGATCGCGCAGGGCAAAGCGATAGCCCCCGACGCTGACGAGACCGGCCGGCGGACCCTCGAGCACGAGCCGGCCGCTTTCGCGATCGACATGGCAGGGAAAGCGGGTATCGACGAAACCATCAGCGCCAACGCCCAAGTTGAATTGAGGGCCACGCGGTCCGCCCGGTGGGCATGGATGCGCCGGCACCATGGCGCCACGCAGGCATAGCGTACCCGACGTGTTGCGCATGACTTCGAGACCGCCTGCCGCGCTGCTTGGTGCCGGCAATTGCGCGGGAGCGCCGTGGGTGCCCCGCGGCAATGCCAGCAAGCCGATCTCGCCGAACACCGGCACGTCCACGACCCGTGCCTCGTCGAGTGCAGCCGCGGCGCGCATGCGTTCCGGCGCGCGCCACACGGCCAGGACCGTTTTGCCAGCGGCGTCATTGAGGAGCCCCGCCTCGGCAAGTCGCGGCAGCAAGGGGCCGGGGAAAACCGCCGCGTCCCAGGGCTGCCCCCGCAGGACGGTCGGCTCGAACGGCTGGTGCAGTCGCAGCGTTCCGGCGGATAACAGCCACGGGACAATCGTCGTGGCAAAGCCGCCGAACGAAGAAGTCAGCAAGGCGCCGAGCAGCGCAGCACCCAGCTGAAGCTCGACGGCCGCAACCACCGCTTCGCCGGCGGCAATGAGTTCGCGATGGCTGCGCGCCACCGGTACGAGGCCGTCGGCGGTCATGTCGAAGGTCACGGCCGCGATCTGCGCGGCGGCATTTTCCCTCCGGTCGAGCGGGGGATGAGGGGCGGGCAGGGCGGCGTCGAACACCTCGTCGAGCGGAATGATGCCGTCCGGGATCGGATTGCCGAAGGCGCAGACGAAGCGGATCGCGAAGGTCTCGGCCGCCACATGCATCGCCACGTCGGCGTGGTCGGCCTCGCCCACGCGCCGGCAGGAGATGAGCGCGCGCGCGCTCACGCGCCCGAGTGCCGCGCAGGCTTCCGCTTGGCGCCACAGCAGCGGCAACGGCGCGGCGATCAAGCCGGCGCGCAGCACGCCCATGAGCGCGAGCACGCTTTCGACTACGTTGGGCAGCTGCAAGGCGACGATCGCGCCCGATGGCAGCCCGAGGGACCGCAGCAGGTTGGCGATCGCCGAGACGGCGCGATCAGCCTCGGCCCAAGTCAGGGAGCGCGCCGCGCCGTCGGTAAAGCTTGCGCGGTCGGGCGGGTCTTCGAGCGCGAGCGCATCGGGCCGCGCGGCGACCGCGCTGCGAAACAGGGCATCGAGCGTCACCGCGCCGTTGCCCGGCGCGGCTGGTCGTCCCCCGCTTTGACTGGCCGCGCTGAGAATCACATGCGCATTGTCTCACTGCGCCGGGGGGCGGTGCCACCAGGTTTCCGGCAAATATCCGTAGAGCGAGGTCTTTTCCGGCCGTTCCACCTGGACCCAGCGGGCGATCCACTGGTCGGGCGTATGGAACAGCGGAACGACGTAGAACCCGGAGAGCAGCGCGCGGTCGAGGGCGCGGACCGCCGAAACGAAATCCGCCCGGTCACGGGTCTGCAGCAGGGCGGCGATCATGGCGTCGACGGCGGGATTTTTCGCGCCCATGTAGTTGCGCGACCCCTCGGCGTCCGCCGCCGCCGAGCTGAAATAGTAGCTCTCGTCGTTGCCGGGGGACGGCGACTGCGGCCACCAATGCATGATCATGTCGTAATCGAACGTCTGGAGGCGTTGCTGATACTGGGTCGCATCGAGCGGGCGCACCGTTACGGTGACGCCCGCGCGCTTGAGGTCGCGCGCGAAGGCGAGCGCAAGGCGTTCCTTGTCCCTGGTGGCGACCAGAATTTCGAAACTGAACGGCCGCCCGCTCGCGCGCTCGCGCAGTTCCGTGCCTCTGAGTTCGTAGCCGGCGGCGGCGAGCAGGGCGAGGGCGCGCTTGAGCGTCTCGCGGTCGCGCCCCGAGCCGTCGCTCATCGGCGGCGCCCAGGTTCCCTCCAGAATGTCCGGCCGCACGGCGTTCGGAAAAGGCGCCAGGAGTTTGCGTTCTTGCGCATCGGCGGGCCGGCCGCGCGCCGACAACTCCGAACCTTCGAAATAGCTTCCGGTGCGCCGATAAAGGTTATAAAAATAGTTGGCGTTAATCCATTCAGAATCAAACAATAGCCCAAGCGCTTCGCGCACGCGCACGTCCGCAAACAACGGCCGGCGCGTATTGAACACGAAGGCTTCCATTCCCTTTGGCTGCCCGTTCGGCAGCGCTTCCGCGATGACGCGGCCGTCGCCCGCGGCCGCAAAGTCATAGCCGGTCTTCCATCGGGTCGGGTCGGTCTCTTCGCGCCAATCGTAGAGGCCGCGCTTGAACGCATCGAAGTGGACATTGGCGTCGCGGTAGAAATCGAACCGGACTCCGTCGAAATTCCACAGGCCACGATTGACCGCGAGCCCGTTGCCCCAATAGCCGCGATTACGTACCAACGTGACGCTCTTGCCGGGGTCGACTTCCTTGACGAGATAAGGACCGCTGCCGACCGGCGGCGTGAAAGTGGTCTCCTCGAAATGCGCCGGGTCGACCGCGTGCTTCGCCAGCACGGGCATGAGTGCGAGGATCAGCGGCAGCTCGCGATCGCCGGCACCGGTGAGATCGAAGCGCACGCCGCGGTCGCCGACCTGCTCGGCTTTGACGACCTTGCCGTAGTAGCTGCGGTGGTTCGGGCGACCTTTTTGCCGCAGCAGGTCCCATGAGAAAATAACGTCTTCCGCCGTGACCGGCTTCCCGTCGGAAAACCGCGCGGCCGGATCGAGCGTGAAGGTGACGACGTTGCGCTCCGCGTCGGTTTCGATCGTCTTGGCCAAGAGGCCGTAAAGCGTGAACGGCTCGTCGTAGCCGCGCGTCATCAGGCTTTCGATGACGTAGCCGCGGATTTGCTGAAACGCTGTTCCTCTGACGACGAAGGGATTGAGACCGTCGAACGTGCCGAGCACGCCCTCGACAAGGCGTCCGCCCTGTGGCGCCGCCGGATTGACGTAGGCGAAGTGATCGAAATCAGCGCCGTAAGCCGGCGTGCCATGCATGGCGATCGCCGGTTCGGCGCGGTTGCCATGCGCGACGCTGAGCAAAGTCGCCGCGCATATGAGGCCTGCGGCGAGCGCGCTTGCGCGCAAGCGCCGCGCCGAAAAGACGCACGGCCGGAATGCGGCGCTCATCACGGCGGCAGGCTCGATTCGATCAGCATGGATAAAATTTATCATAATCAAAGAGCGCGAGCGGGTTGACGCCGCGCATCGCCAGCAAACCTGGAAAGCCGCGGAGAATTGGGCTATTGAGCCGGCGCGGGGGCGTCACGTTGTCGCCGTAATTGGCGAAGAGAGAGCCTGCGGAAGACCCGAGGGATTAGGGCCGCCGCGAGGCGGCGGATCGCGCGCGAGCGGGCGGAAAAGGATCAATCATGGATGTTCGGATCGCGTTCGCGCCGGCTCGCCCGGCGGCACGCCTATTGGCGTTAATCGCAGCGACCGCAGCCTTTGCTCTCGCGAGCGTCGGCGTCGACGCGCAGACGCCGCCGCCCGCCCCGCCGGCCAAGAAGGCCGCGCCGAAGCAACCCGCCAAACAACCGGCGGCGCAAGCGCCCGCGCCGGCACCGGCGCAACCAGGGCCGCAACCCGGCGTGCCCGGCGCGCCGCCCGCGGCCGCAGGCCAGCCGCAGCAGATTCCGCTCGTCTACTCGGCGTGGATCAAGCTATGCGGAAAAAACCCGCAGGATCCGAACGCCAAGGAACTCTGCCAGACGATGAAGGAAGCGCACATGGAGTCCGGCCAGTTTGTGGCCGCCGCTGCGCTCATCGAAATGGCGGGCGAGCAGAAGAAGATTTTGCAGCTCATTCTGCCGACGCGTCTGCTGCTTCCGCCGGGAACACGAGTCACGGTCGACAGCAATCCGCCGAGCGACGGGCCATTTATCATTTGCGCGCCGGAATTCTGCATGTCTCAGCACGAGGTCACCGACGACTTCGTCAACAAGCTCAAAGCCGGGCAGACGTTGCAAGTCCAGGCAATCAACGATCAGAAGCAGACCGTGAGCTATCTTCTGCCGCTCGCCGACTTCGCCAAAGCGCACGACGGGCCGCCCACCGATCCGAAGGTGCTCGAGGAGCAGCGCAAGGAAGCGCAGAAGAAGATGCAGGACGAACTGCTCAAGCGCGGCGAAGAGCAGCAGAAGAAGCTGGCGCCGAAATAGTCGGCCGCGAATTTTCAGTTACGCCATCAATACTCTTTAAGGCGTCATCCTGAGGAGGCCGCACACTCTTGTGTGCGGCCGTCTCGAAGGATGGATGCAGACTCGGTGTTTGTTTCCATCCTTCGAGACGGCCGCTCGCCCATGCGAGCGGCCTCCTCAGGATGACGTTTGAGTGTTTTCTAATTAATTGAGTTGCGCGTTGCGCGGGCGAAAGCTGCCGTTGCCGTCGGGCTCGAATTCCTCGGCCACCTGCGGGTGACGGATCGGCTCGCCCGTCGTGTCGGGGAGGAGGTTCTGTTCCGAGACGTAAGCGATGTATTCGGTCTCGGCGTTCTCCGCGAACAAATGATAGAACGGCTGGTCCTTGTGCGGCCGGACCTCCTCCGGGATCGACTGCCACCATTCCTCGGTATTGCTGAAGGTCGGGTCCACGTCGAACACGACGCCGCGGAACGGGTAGACCCGGTGCCGGACGATCTGGCCGATCTTGTACTTCGCATTGCGGGCGGTGTTCATGGGCAAGCCCATAATGGCATTTCGGCCGCAAAACCAGAGCGCATTCAGGCGAGCGCGTAGGCCTTGCCCAGCTCCGGGTCCTTGGCGGCGACGAGGCGCGCGAGGTCGACCAGCACCTTGGCCTGCTTCCAGGTGGCGTCGTCCTGCATTTTGCCGTCGATCATCACCGCGCCGGTGCCGTCCGGCATGGCCTCGATGATCCGGCGCGCGAATTTGACCTCGCCCGGATCGGGCGAAAACACTCGCTTGGCGATGGCAATCTGCGACGGATGCAGCGACCATGCGCCGACGCACCCCATGAGAAAGGCGTTGCGGAACTGCGCTTCGCAAGCGTCCGGGTCGGAGAAGTCGCCGAACGGACCGTAGAATGGTTTGATCCCCGCCGCCGCGCAGGCGTCGACCATCTTGGCCAGCGTGTAGTGCCAAAGATCCTGCTGGACCGAAGACCGCGAGCCTCCGCCGTTCGCGTCGGCCAAGACCTTGTAGTCGGGGTGTCCGCCGCCCACCCGCGTCGTCTTCATCGCGCGCGAGGCGGCGAGATCCGCCGGGCCGAGGCTCATGCCATGCATGCGCGGGGAGGCGCTCGCGATCGCCTCGACGTTGTTGACGCCTTGGGCGGTCTCGAGAATGGCGTGAATGAGGATCGGCTGGTCGACGCCGTTGCGCGCTTCGAGCTGCGCCAGCAGCTGATCGAGGTAATGGATGTCCCACGGACCCTCGACTTTCGGCAGCATGACCACGTCGAGCTTGCGCCCCACGGCAGCGACGATCTCGACCACATCATCGAGCGCCCAGGGCGAGTTGAGCGCGTTGATGCGGGTCCACAAGCCGCTAGCACCGAACTCAACCGCCTTTGCCATTTCGATGAAGCCGTGCCGCGCCGCTTCCTTGGAATCGGCCGGAATGGCGTCCTCGAGATTACCCAGCACCACGTCGACCTGGTGCACCAGCTCCGGCACCTTGGCACGCAGCTTCTCCACGTGCGGCGGCACGAAGTGAATCATGCGCTCGAGCCGCACCGGCAGCTCGCGCCAGGGCGTCGGCGCGCCGAGCGCAAGCGGCTTGTAGAAGTCCCGCGCGAGCTTCATGAGGCCTCCAACACCGGCAAAGCGGGGCTTTAAAGCAGGGCAGGGCCCGCGCCAAGGCGCTTTTCGCGGCAATTCGGCAGGCCTAATCTGATCGACGAATCCACTGCGAACCTTGCCATGCCGCAACCGCTCTCCGGCGTTCTCGTCCTCGACTTCACCACCTTGCTGCCGGGTCCGCTCGCGACCCTGATGCTCGCCGAGGCCGGCGCCGAGGTGATCAAGATCGAGCGCCCGGGAGGGGAAGACGCACGGCGTGGCTCGCCGCCGTTCGATGGCGTCGCCTCGGGGTTTGCTCTGCTCAATCGCGGCAAGCAGGGCCTCGTGCTCGACCTCAAGGACGCCGCCGGCCGGGAGCGGCTGATGCCGCTTCTCGCCCGCGCCGACGTGCTGGTGGAGCAGTTCCGGCCAGGCGTGATGGATCGCCTTGGTCTCGGCTATGAGGACGTGCGCAAGATCAACGCACGGCTCGTCTATTGCTCGATCACCGGTTACGGGCAGAGCGGCCCGCGCGCGCTCGAGGCGGGGCACGACATCAATTACATCGGCGCCACGGGCCTGCTCGCGCTCCAACCGGGGCCTGCCGACCGTCCAGTCGTGCCGCCCGGCCTCATCGCCGACATCGGCGGCGGCAGCATGCCGGCCGTCATCAATATTCTGCTCGGGCTGCGCCAGCGCGACGCGACCGGTCACGGCTGCCACCTCGATATCGCCATGGCCGACGCGATGTTCACCTTCGCGTGGCTGGCGCTCGCGGTCGGCCAGTCGACCGGGCGCTATCCGGGACCGGGCGAATTGCGCACGGCGGGCGGAACGCCGCGCTATCAGCTCTATCCGACCCGCGACGGCAAGCTCCTCGCCTGCGGGGCGCTGGAGCAGAAATTCTGGGAATCCTTTTGCGCGGCCATCGGTTTGCCGGCGAAACTCGTCGAGGATCGCGCCGACCCTGCCGGCACCAAGGCGGCGGTTGCCGTCATCGTCGCCGCTGAGACGGCCGATCACTGGCGGCCGAAACTTGCCGCTGCCGATTGCTGCGCCACGATTGTTTCTTCGTTGGAGGAGGCGCTGCGCGATCCCCATTTTATCGAGCGCGGCTTGTTTGCCTACTTGGTCGCCGGATCGTCCGGAGCCACGATGCAGGCTTTGCCGGTCCCGGTCTCGCCGGAGTTCCGCGAGCCGCCGGACAAGGTCAAAGGCCCACCGGAATTGTCAAAATAGTTCAATAGCTGCCGCTTTGGGCCTTGCAGCCGAACTCACAACGCTTCGCCGCGCATCAGGCGCGGCTCGAAAGCGGACGGCGCGACCCCCTCGCGCATCACGGCGCGCCGCAGCGGGCCGATCTGGTCGAGGAGATAGAGGCCGAAGCCGCGTACGCCATGTGCCGGCAGGAAGTCGGCGAGCAGCGAGCGGTTGAGCACATCGACCGCCGCCGTGCGGCTGGCGATATCGGGACGCCGCAGCCGATCGTAGTGTGCAAGGAGTGCGGCGGAACCGAGGTCGGCGCCGGCGTGGCGCGCCGCCACGGCAAGCTCCCCAATGGTAGCGGCGTCGCGCAGCCCCAGATTGAGTCCCTGCGCGCCGATCGGCGGCACCACGTGGGCGGCCTCGCCAACCAAAACCACGCGCTCGGCCGCGAAACGGCGCGCCGTTTCGATGGCGAGGGGGAACACGCCGCGGCCGGGCTCGACCGCTACTTTGCCGAGGATCGAATGGGCGCGCCGCTCGACGATTTCTGAAAGAGTGTCGGCGGGGAGCGCCGCCAAACGCTCCGCTTCCGCGGGTTCGACCACGCACACCAGGCTCGAACATTTGCCCGGCAGCGGCACGAGCGTAAACGGCCCGGTCTCCGTGTGGAACTCGGTCGAGACATCGCGATGCGGCCGCGCGTGCGCGAAGTTCAACGTCAGCGCCGCCTGCGGATAGCGAAAACCGTCCGTCACAATGTTGGCCGCGGCGCGGCACAGCGACTTGCGCCCATCGGCGCCGACCGCGAGTTGCGCCGTGATCGTGCGGCCGTCCTCCAGCTCGAGCGTAATCGCTTCCGTGCCGGGCGTGACCGCCGTCGCGGGTGCGTCGATCCGGGTAAGGCGGGCAAGCTGCGCCGCGCGCGCCTCGAGCGCGGCGACAAGATGCCGGTTCTCGATATTGTGGCCGAAGGCATCGAAGCCGATTTCGCCAGCCGCAAACGAGACCTCAGGCGCCCGCAGCAGGCGCCGCGTGTCATCGACCAATCGGATGGTGCGCAGCGGCGCCGCGTGGTCGCGGCACGCTTCCCAAACACCGAGCACGTCGAGCGCGGTGACCGAACCGGCCAGCAATGCCGACGTGCGGTTGTCCGGCCCCTCGGGACGCCTGGCGACGAGCATCGTCTCGATGCCGCCGGCCGCGAGCGCAATCGCCGCGGTGAGGCCGGCCGGGCCGCCACCGACGACGACCGCTTCGGCCGTAAGCGATCTCGTTTCTTGCGCCATGCCACGTCGTAGCCCGTTCACCCGACCCTGACGAGCCGGCCCAGCCGGCCGGCGATTTCGCTTGGCGCGGCCATGGGGTATTGAGCCAATCGCCAGGGGAAAGATCGCAACCATGTCCGCCCAGGATCCCGCGCCGGACGCAGCCGGCCTTCCCGCGCCGCCGCACGTCCGCGCGGCGGCGTTCGGCGTTCATCTGCTCACCGCCGCGGGGGCCGCGCTCGCGCTGCTCTCGCTCTTTGCCGCGGCCGAACAACGTTGGGCGCTCATGTTCATGTGGCTAGGCTTCTCGGTCATCGTCGACACCATCGACGGCCCGATCGCCCGAAAGGTGCGGGTCGCCCAGCTGCTGCCGCGCTGGTCCGGCGACGTGCTCGATCTCGTGGTCGATTTCCTCACCTACGTATTCATTCCGGCGTTCGCGATAGCCAACGGCCGCTTCTGGCCCGAGCCCGGCGGCATTCTCGCCGGCATCGTCATCGTGACGACCGGCGTCCTCTATTTCGCCGACCGCGGCATGAAGACCGCGGACAATTACTTCCGCGGCTTTCCCGCGGTGTGGAATGCGGTCGCGTTTTATCTCTTCTTGTTGCGGCCCAACATATGGATCGCGAGCGCCCTGATCGTCGTTCCGGCGATATTCACCTTCGTGCCGATCGTATTCGTTCATCCGTTCCGGGTCGTGCGCCTGCGCGCGCTCAACGCCGCCCTGCTCGGGATCGGCGGCGTGCTCGTGGTCGTGGCGATCGTCGAGGATTTGGCTCCGGGACCTTGGGTGACGGGCGCGTTGTGCACCATTTGCGTTTATTTCGTGACCGCCGGCTTGTTGCGCCGGTCGTCCGACGCTCCCACAGACCATTCCTGAGAGGGCAAACAAATGGCGTCCACACCGATTCTGATCGTCGCCGGTGGCAGTCGCGGCATCGGCGCGGCGGCGGCGAAGCTCGCCGGCGCACGCGGCTTTGACGTGGCGGTGAACTATCTGCGCGACGATAAGGCAGCCGAAGCAGTGGTCGCCGCGATCAAACAGTCGGGCCGCCGCGCCATCGCGGTCAAAGGCGACATGGGGCGGGAAGAGGACATCGATCGCCTGTTCGCGACGGTCGAGCGCGACCTCGGACCACCGACGCACCTGGTCTACAGCTGCGGGATCACCGGCAGCCCCTCGCGCGTCGAGGCGGTCGCGACGAAGACCTTGCGCGAAGTCTTCGACGTGAACGCGATCGGCCCGCTGCTGTGCATGCGCCGGCTGATCAAGCACGCCGCGAAAAGCCACGGCGGCCCTGGCGGCGCAGTGGTGCTGCTCTCATCCGCCGCCGCCACCATCGGCGGGGCGGGCGAATATGTCTGGTACGCCGCTTCCAAAGGCGCGATCGACAGCATGACGCTCGGTCTCGCCCGCGAACTCGCCGCCGAGGGCATCCGCGTCAACGCGGTGCAGCCGGGCCTGATCGACACGGAAATTCACGCGCCCGGTCGCCTGGAACGGCTCGGGCCCTCGACTCCAATGGGCCGCGTCGGCACCGCCGACGAAGTCGCCGAGGCCGTCGTATTCCTCCTCTCCGAGGCTGCCTCCTACATCACGGCCAGCGTGCTGCGCGTCGGCGGGGGAAGATGAATAACCTAAGATTGACTGCGCCATAACCGCACGTTACCGACAAGATAGCGGCATCGCCTGCATTTTCGATGGAGGTGTTTCGGTGGCGAAGCGCACGCTCGTGACCCGCCGACATGCCGTGGGCACCAGCACCGCGGCTTTGTTGGCAGCGACCGGGCTTCCCTGGCGCGAAGCGAAGGCGCAGCTGGTCGGCGCGGCTGGCGGAACCCCGGGAAGCGACCTGCTGGTGCTCGTCCCGGACAATTCGCAGTTTCTCGATCTTACCCAAGGCTTCAACCGCCGCTGGACTGCGCCGAACTGCGGCACGATCTTTCTTCCGCTCACGGAAGCTGGCGCCGAGGAGGCGCTGACGCGCGCAGTCAGTTTCGGGCCAGGCAGGTTCCGCGTGCGCAGCGGCGGTCATTGCTATGAGGATTTCGTCTTCAACGACGAGACGCGCGCCGTCATCGACGTGAGTTTGCTCAACGAGGTGGGGTTCGACGCACAGAATGGCGTCTATTACGCCCAGAGCGGTGGCACCAACTGGGACCTCTATCGCCATCTCTACTGGCGCTACGGCCTCACGCTGCCCGCCGGCTCTTGCTACTCGGTGGGACTGGGTGGCCACATCTGCGGCGGAGGCTACGGCCTCCTTTCGCGCCAATTTGGCTTGACGGTCGATTGGCTTACCGGCGTGCGCGTCGTCACGGTGGACGAGAACCACAAGGCTGCCTTCAACCGCGCGACCAAACAGGATGGGCTTCCTCTCCAGGATCTCTATTGGGCGCATACGGGCGGCGGCGGAGGCAATTTCGGTTTGGTCACGCGTTATGAATTTGCCCGTCTTCCCGCCGCGCCGCGCCGGGCCGAGCTTATCATCACCGCCTGGAGCTGGAGCGACATCAAAAACGACGCAGACCTCGGCGTCATCATCGAGGCATTCGAGCATCTGGTTTCCGCGATGCCGCCGACCGCCTTCGCCATACTCAAACTATCGCACCAAGCCGCCAAGCAGATCACCCTGATCGTGCAATCGGCCTACGATGGCGCGTCCGGCTCATCTAATTTTGCCGCCCAGGTCGCGGATTGGCTCGGAGAGCGCTGCACGAGTCAAACAGTGCCCGCCAAGGGCACCATCGGCGGACATCCGGTATATCTCCCGTGCCCGCTGCCTTATCAGGATCTGCTTTGGTTCGAGGCGGTGCAGACCCTCAACGGATCCGGGCCCAATCAAAAAGGCAAGTACAAGTCGGCCTACATGCGCAAAGGCTTCCCGCCTGAGCAAATCAAGACGATCTACAACTACCTGACCAAGGAGATGCGGCCGCAGGTCGACATGAGTCAATCGCTGCTGCAGGTCGACAGTTACGGCGAGCAAATCAATACGGTCGATCCGCGCGCGACCGCCGTATGGCAGCGCAGTTCGATTCTCAAGCTGCAGTACCAGACGTATTGGCAGGAGCCGCAAAGCGGCCCCGATGCCGACGATCCTCATATCGTGTGGATCAGGGAGTTCTACCGCGAGATGTACAAGGATTATGGTCACGTTCCGGATCCTGCACGCGACGCGACCGACAATGTCGACGGCTGCTACATCAACTATCCGGACGTGGATTTGAACGACTACGGGGGGCGGATGAAGGCACTGACCCTCTATTACGGGGACAATCTTGCGCGATTGAGGCGCGCCAAGCGCGCCTGGGATCCGCACGATTACTTCCGGAACGCCCAGTCGATTCCGCCCGCCGAGAACGGCAGCAGGCCTTAAGCCTACCGGTCCGGGTGCGCCGCTCTCTTGCTTCTTGCCCTTGCGAACCTATGATCCCGCGCGACACCGGCCATCCCGGCTGAATAAACACACGCGACGGGCCGAACCCGCCACACGATGGAGGAAGACAAATGGTTGCAGCAGTCCGCGTTCATAAACCCGGTGGCCCGGAAGCGATGGTGTACGAGGACGTCCCGCTTGGCGCGCCCGGCCCCGGCCAAATCCGCATCAAGCAGCACGCCGCCGGCATCAACTTCATCGATGTGTACTTCCGCACCGGCATGTATCCGGCGCCGCTCCCGTTCGTCATCGGCAACGAGGGCGCCGGCGAGGTGAGCGCGGTCGGCGACGGCGTGAAGGACATCAAGGTCGGCGACCGCGTCGCTTACGTCGCCGGTCCGGGCAGCTATACCGCCGAGCGGCTCTTGCCGGCCGACCGCGCCGTCAAGCTTCCCGACTCGATTTCCTACGAACAGGCCGCGGGCATGATGCTCAAGGGCATGACCGCGCAATATATCGTCCGTCACGTCCACAAAGTGCAGAAAGGCGACACCATCCTGGTGCACGCGGCGGCGGGCGGCGTCGGACTCATTCTGTGCCAGTGGGGAAAACACCTGGGCGCCACCGTCATCGGCACGGTCGGCTCGAAGGATAAGGCGGAGCTCGCCAAGAAGAACGGCGCGCATCACGCGATCCTCTATCGCGACGAGGATTTCGTGGCGAAGGTGAAAGACATCACCGGCGGCAAACTGTGCCACGTCGTCTACGACGGCGTCGGCAAGGCGACCTTCCCGGCCTCGCTCGACTGCATCCGGCCGACCGGCATGTTCGCAAGCTTCGGCAGCGCGTCAGGGCCGATCGAGGCGTTCAACATCGGCATCCTCGCGCAGAAAGGCTCGCTGTTCGCGACGCGGCCGACGCTCAACACCTATACGGCAACGCGCGAGGATTTGGTGGCGACCGCGAACGACCTCTTCGGCGTGGTGAGCAGCGGCGCGGTGAAAATACCGATCAATCAGAAATACCCGCTCAAGGACGCGCAGAAGGCCCACCGCGATCTCGAGAGCCGCGCGACCACGGGCTCATCGATCCTAATCCCATGAGCATGATCCCGAAAAAGCCTGCCCCGCACTTGATGCGGGGTGGGTACCGGTTTTCGGAAAAGATCATGCTCCAAATAAGATTAATCCGCTGAGTTCGGACGCGCGCCTCACCACCCACGTGCTCGACACCGCGGCCGGGCGCGCCGCGGCCGGCATGCGCGTCGTGCTGTGGCGGCTCGATGGCGGCGAGACGCGCGTCACCGAGGGCCGTACCAACGCGGACGGCCGGTTCGACCGTCCGCTGCTGGAAGGCGCGGCCTTCGCCTTCGGGAGCTATCGGCTCGATTTTCACGTCGGCGAGTATTTTCGCGCGAGCGGCATCAAACTCACCGATCCCGCATTCCTCGACGTCGTGCCGGTGCGCTTCGGTATCGCCGAGCGCGCGCATTATCACGTGCCGCTGCTGGTCGCGCCCTACGGCTACTCGACCTACCGCGGCAGTTGACGGCCTTTTCAGGTGGTCATCCCCGGTCCCGGATCAAGTCCGGGGCAGGCTCTTGTGCCGGGGATCCACGTCTTTGATGCTGAAACAAAAAGAAAAGACGTGGACGGCCGGGGACACCCCGGGACGAAGCGCCGGGGGCGGCCATGACATCCTTGTAACTAAGCGACGCCGTGCTGCTTGAACCAGGCCTGCATCTTGCTCCAGCCGTCCTTCGCCTGGTCGGGGCGATAGCTCGGGCGGTAGTCGGCGTTGAAGCCGTGCGGCGTGTCGGGATAGACGATGATTTCGCTCGGATTATGCGCGGCCTTCAGGGCCGCCTGCATTTCCTCGACCGTATTCACCGGAATGCCTGCATCGGCTGCGCCATAGAGTCCGAGCACCGGGGTTTTCAGTTGCCCGGCAATATCGATCGGGTTCTTCGGCTGCAGATCGGTCGCCGGACGTTTGATCGGGCCATACCAGGCGACCGCGGCCTTCACATCTGGATTATGCGCCGCGTAGAGCCAAACCTCGCGGCCGCCCCAGCAGAACCCGGTCACGCCGAGCTTCGCCGTGTCGGCCTTGCCGGTGCCCTTGGCCCAGGCGACCGTGGCGTCGAGGTCGGAAGCGACCTGCGCATCCGGGACCTTTGACACCACCTTGCTGATGATTTCCTGAACGTCGCTCATGCCGGATACGTCGCCCTCGCGCGCGTAGAGCGCGGGCGCGGCCGCGAAATAGCCGAGCTTGGCGAGGCGCCGGCAGATATCCTTGATGTGCTCATGTACGCCGAAGATTTCCTGGATCACCAGCACGGTCGGGAACGGGCCGCCGCTCGCCGGCATCGCCGCGTAGCCGGGAATATCGCCGCCCGCGACGGGGATCTTCACTTCGTTCGCGAGCAGGCCGTTGCTGTCCGTATGGATCACGGTCTGCGCGCACACCGGCTGCACCGCGAGCGCAAACCCGGAGGCGAGACTCGTAACAACGAATCCGCGCCGCGAGACGTCGGTGGGCGGGACCAGGCTTCTGATATGCATGTCGTTCATGGGATCCTCCTCCGGGGTACCAAAGTCACGTGCGATCGCCGCACGCAGGGCGCGAAACCTATAGCAGCGGCCGCAAGCGCCGGGCGCCCGCTCGCGAAGAATTTACGAAAAGCCGACGACGGCGCCGTGCAGGTCGTAGGCGTCCGCGCCCTCGATCTTCACCGTCGCGATTTCGCCGACGCGCAACGGCCGCCGCGCGGCAACGTGAACCGTGCCGTCGATTTCCGGCGCATCGCCGCGGGTGCGACCCTTCGCACCATCGGAGCCGGCGTGATCGATGATCACCGCCTGCCGCGTGCCGATCTTGCGCTGGAGGCGCTTTGCCGAAATAGCCTGCTGGCGCGCCATGAAACGATGCCAGCGTTCCTCCGTCACCACCTTTGGCACGGGCGCGGCCAGGTCATTCGCCACCGCGCCCGCGACTGGCTCGTAGCGGAAGCAGCCGACGCGATCGAGCGCCGCCTCGTCGAGCCAATCGAGCAACAAATCGAAATCCTCATCGGTTTCGCCGGGAAAGCCGACGATGAACGTCGAGCGCAAGGTCAGGTCCGGGCAGATTGCGCGCCAGCGGCGGATGCGCTCGAGCGTTTTCTCCTGGGCGGCCGGACGGCGCATGCGTTTGAGGACCTGCGGGCTCGCATGCTGGAACGGCACGTCGAGATAGGGCAGCAGCTTCCCGTCCGCCATCAGCGGGATCACGTCGTCGACGTGCGGGTAGGGGTAGACGTAGTGCAGCCGCACCCACACGCCCAGTTCGCCGAGCGCGCGGGCGAGATCGAGGAAGCGCGCCGGCACGTCGCGGTCACGCCAGCGGCTCGGCGCATATTTGAGATCGACGCCGTAAGCCGACGTGTCCTGAGAAATCACCAGCAGTTCCTTGACACCGGCGGCGACCAGCCGCTCGGCCTCGCGCAGCACGTCGCCGGCCGGGCGCGAAACGAGGTCGCCACGCAGCTTCGGAATGATGCAGAAGGTGCAGCGGTTGTTGCAGCCTTCTGAAATCTTCAGATACGCGTAGTGGCGCGGCGTGAGCTTGATGCCCTCGGGCGGCACCAGATCGACGAACGGGTCGTGCGCGGGCGGAGCGGCCGCGTGCACCGCCGCGACGACGCTTTCGTATTGCTGCGGGCCGGTGATCGCGAGCACATCGGGATAGCGCTCGCGGATTTTCTCCGGCTCCGCGCCCAGGCAGCCGGTGACGATGACCTTGCCGTTCTCGGCGAGCGCGGCGCCGATCGCGTCGAGGGATTCCGCCTGCGCGCTGTCGAGGAAGCCGCAGGTGTTGACGACGACGAGGTCGGCGCCGGCATGCGCGCGCGCGAGCTCGTAACCCTCGGCGCGCAGGCGCGTGACGATGCGCTCGGAATCGACCAGCGCCTTGGGGCAGCCGAGCGACACGAAGGAGATTTTCGCGGCGGATTTCCCCGCCGTCGGTGCGATTGATTTAGGCTGCGGCATGCCGCGATACTTAGCACAGAGCATGATCCCGAAAAGTGGGTACCGGTTTTCGGAAAAGATCATGCTCCAAGAAGAGGTTAGAGCGTGATGAACGATCCGAAGGGAAGTCATCACGATCTAACGCGCGGGAGGCGACCCATGAAGCTTGCGACTTTCATCGGCCGAAACGACGCACCGGCGATCGGCGTGGTGGATACGGCGCGGGGCGCCGTGCTCGACTTGACCGCGGCCGCGCGGGCGAGGGGGCTTCCGCCGGCCGGCAAGTTCGCCGACATGCTCGCGCTGATCGATGCGGGGGAGGCGGGACTTGTCGAGGCGCAAAAGCTTGCCGCCGCCTGGCCGGGCGAGGCCTCAATCCCGCTCGCCGGCCTGCGCCTGCTGGCGCCGCTGCTGCCGCGGCAGATGCGCGACTGTCTGGTGTTCGAGGCCCACCTCACGAACGGGATGGCACAACGGGAGAAGCGAACGGGGGTGAAGGAGACGATTCCCGAGGTGTGGTACCGCCAGCCGATCTATTACAAATGCAACCGCTTCAGCGTCGCGGGGCCGGACACCACGGTCGTATGGCCGAAATATTCGCAGCTGATGGATTTTGAGCTGGAGCTTGCCTGCGTGATCGGCCGCACGGGCAAGGACATCTCAAGAGAGCATGCGCTCGACCACATTTTCGGCTTCACCATCTTCAATGACTTCTCCGCCCGCGACGCGCAGTTCGCCGAGATGGCGGGCCGGCTCGGCCCGGCCAAGGGCAAGGATTTCGACGGCGGCAACGTGCTCGGGCCGTGGATCGTCACGCGCGACGAGATCGGCGATCCGCATGCGCTCAACATGGAGGTGCGCGTCAACGGCGAGCGCTGGGGCGGCGGAAACTCGGCGAGCATGCACCACAAGTTCCCCGCCATCCTCGCCCACATCTCCAATTCGGAGACGCTCCATGCCGGCGAGGTCATCGGCTCCGGCACGGTCGGCACCGGCAGCGGCAACGAGATGGGACGGTATCTCAACTCCGGCGATGTGGTGGAATTGGAGATCGAGAAGATCGGCGTGCTGCGGAATACGGTGGTGCGGGGGTGAAAGTCCCGGTCGCCGTATCTAAATCATTATGGTCCAACCCGAAGGATGAGCCCAACGAACGAAATCAAGGAGGACGTCATGCGGATGGTGCCCTTTATCGTCGCAACAGCGCTCGCATTGACCCTGCTGCCCGGACGCGAAGCCGCAGCCGCGGCGTATTGCGCCTATGGCGGCGGCGCCAGAGGCGGCGGATACGAGAACTGCGGCTTCCATACGTGGGAGCAGTGCCTCGCGAACATCAGCGGCATGGGGGGCCAGTGCATGCGCAACCCGCACGATCCCGCCCTGTGGGGATATCCCGCCGCTGGGGCCTATCCCAACCGCCGGCGATAGAGCGCGATCAGCCGTTCCCAATGCCGCTCGGCGGCCGGCTTGTCGTAACACCAGCGCTGCGGGAAGGCGAAGCCGTGATGGACGCCGGGATATAGCTCGATCTCGCCCGGACTGCCGGCTTTGACAAACAATCCGCGCAGCTCCTCGACCATCGGCAGCGGCGCAAGCTTGTCGTGCTCGGCGCAGGCGATGTAGAGCTCGGCTTTACCCTTGCCGAGCGTCCGGTGCGGGCTTTCGTCCGCATCGCTCACCAGCCAGGTGCCGTAAAACGATGCAGCGGCGCCGATGCGCTCCGGAAAGCGCGCCGCGGCCGCGAGCGAATAGGGACCGCTCATGCAGTAGCCGTGGGTGCCGACCGGGCCCTTGCGCGCGTCCTTCTGCCCATCGACGAACGCCAGCATGGCGGCGATGTCGTCCATCACCGGCGGGATCGTCATCTTGGTGCGCACCGCGCGCATGCGCTCGCGCTCGGCGCTGCCTTCCGTGAGCACGTCGGGTCCGTAGATCGTGTCGCGCCCGGCGCGGTAATAGAGATTGGGCAGCAGCACGTAATAGCCGACGCTTGCGAGCCGGCGCGCCATGTCGCGCAGTTCGTCGCGGATGCCGGGCGCATCCATCAGCATGAACACGGGCGGGAAGGGGCCGCCGCGCTCCGGCCGGCACACGAACGTCTCCATCGCGCCGGCGCGGGTGATGATGTCGAGGGTGTCTTCGATCATTATTCGCCTCCATCTCATTTAGGAGCGCCATGCCGCTTTGATTATGTCAAGAAGGTCCATATATGAAAGGATGTTGCATCTCTCCACAGGGATACTTACGTGGCCTCGAAAACGCCTCTAACCGCAAACGAACTGAAAATCCACCTTGATGAGCAGCTGCAATTTCTCGAATTGTCGGCCGACTCGTTTGACCGTGGATTCGATAGCGAGGCTAAACGTCTGGCCACTGTGGTCCGTGTGCTAGTCCACGATACTAGCAAGTCGAGTTCTTTGTTGAGTCAGCTAGGGATGAAGCAGCAGCCCTTTTTTGACACGTCAATACCCTTTGATCGAGAAAACATGATGCCGCATAGTGGTTTGATCGGAGTAGTGGCGGGAAACCTTGGCACTAAATATGTTCCGCTTCTGGATATGGGGCCAATCCCTGCGCGTCACGTCTCGTTTGAGGAATGGTGGGGCGCGCAAGTCTTTGTCGACGGTCAGAAAAAAAGCTTTTCGAGAAAAGACATTATTCTGACTGCCGCAAATCAGGATGGCGGCGCTCATGTTGATCCAGGGTTGGACTCGGCGTATGCAACCTTATCACGAGATAACTCGTTAAATTGGTTTGGGGGATCGCCCGACAAATTCGAGCCGCTTCCGTTTCCCGAGCGGGCCGCCATCCGCCAGATAGCCCATGAAGTACTTAAGACGCTCAAGCCTGGATATTCGAAACGCGGAGATTTTGGCGGCCTGGGCACTGGCTTAGTAGTTTCTGGTCTCCGGCTGAGGGCTGGCGCCATTTTTCCGTCCGGTCCACCTCCTAAGCTAGGAAGGAATGAACTCTGCTACTGCGGCAGCAGGAGAAAATTTAAGCATTGTCATGGTCGTCTGGCATAACACCTTCGCGGGATTGTCCTATAACACCAGCGCAAACCGAGGTCGGACTGGTAAGTCGCAGTTCACTCATCCTTTGCAGGAGATTCCACACTGAAGAATGGCGGACGGGGTGAGATTCGAACTCACGAGAGGGTTGCCCCTCTGGCGGTTTTCAAGACCGCTGCCTTAAACCACTCGGCCACCCGTCCGTCGCAGCGCTTTCAGGAGCTTAGGCGATACCGCGCGCCAAACATTGTGGCAACCCGATCTGCCGCAGAGAAATTTGCACGGACCCGCATTCGACTTTTAACTCGCTGGTAATCTATTCGGCCGACCTTTGTCGCATGCGTACTCCGTGGAGACAGAACGCCGCCCATTGCCTCGAGGCAATGCGCGCGACCACCAATCCGGAAATCCGCGCCATGCTGCTCTCGATGGCAGAGCGGTGGGCCACGCGCGCCGAGCAGGCCGAGTACCAGTCGGACCTGCAGGGCGCGAGTATGAAGCCAAGCACGCCCTAGCTCGCTTAGGCGATCCGAAGTACGGCTGCCGCCTGGACGCGGGTTTGGCAGGTCGTCCAGCGTCCCCAACAACCAAAAGCACTTCGATCGCCGGGACTAAATCGCCGGGTCCGGGGTTGGCTTCCCGGAACGGCCCAATTTCCATCGCACACGACAACCCAGCGCACCCGCGCCACCATCGGGAGGACAGGTATGAACCGAGCCGCTCAACGCATTCTCATTGCCGGCGCGAGCGCATGGGCGCTGCTGGCGGCCGGATCGCTGGCGCAGGCGGCCGATCCGTTCAAGCTGACCTCATCGACGTTGGAGGACAACGCGCCGCTGGCGGTCAAGAACGCCGGCAACAACAAGCAGAACCCGAATTGCGTCGGCGAGAATGTGTCCCCGCCGCTCGCCTGGGCGAACCCGCCGGCCGGCACCACGAGCTATGCGCTCATCATGTACGACCCGGAGGGGAGGGGCGGCCTCGGCGTGGTGCACTGGGTCGCCTACGGCATTCCGGCGGCGGTGACAGGCTTTGCCGAAGGCGAGGTGAGCGGCCCCTCCGACAAGTACGTCGGCGGCAAGAGCACGCCCGGGCTTGCCCATTACTTCGGCCCGTGCACGCCGGCCGGCGACTGGCACCACTACACGTTCACGCTGATCGCGACCGACCTCGATCCCAAGGCGCTGGAACCGGGGCTCACCAGGGATCAGCTGTTCGAGAAGCTCAACGGCCACGCCAAGGGCGCCGCCGGCCTGATCGGGCGCTTCCGGCACCCGTAACGCAGCGAGGACGAGAGGGGCGGGTAGCGGACGTTTACCACGTCGCGGCTGGCTTTATGCGCTCGCCCCAGAAACGGCACTATTCTAGCCGACATAACCGAGGGCTCGGCTGCGCCGGATTCGCCCGGCGCGGTGGCGTGCGGTCGTCTCGGGGGACGATCGGTCGGTCGGGGACGGAATGGGGCTTCTAAGCCATCCCATGGCATTTTCGCGTGGCGCGCGCCTCGGCGCAGCGGCCGCCTGTGCGCTCGCGCTCGCCGCCTGCTCATCGTCGAGCAACTTCGGCGGCATCGATCCGCGCTACGGCGTGGCGGCGAGCCCGCGCGTGGTCGAACCCGGCCAGCCGGTTCCCAAGGGCGGCGGCGTCTACCGCGTCGGCCAGCCTTATTCGGTCGCTGGCCGCATGTATTTCCCCTCGGCTGATCCCAACTACCGCTCCGAAGGGCTCGCCTCCTGGTACGGCTCGGACTTCCACGGCCGTCTGACCGCCAACGGGGAAGTCTACGACATGAATGCGCTTTCGGCGGCGCACCCGACGCTGCCGATGCCGTCCTACGCGCGCGTAACCAACATCGGCAACCGGCGCTCGGTGATCGTGCGGATCAACGATCGTGGGCCGTATCACGCCAACCGGGAGATCGATCTTTCCGGCAAGGCCGCCGAGGTCCTGGGCTTCCGCGGCAGCGGGGTCGCGCGAGTGCGCGTCGAATACGTCGGAGCCGCGCCCCTCGAAGGCTCCGATGACCGCATGCTGCTGGCGACCTTGCGGGAAGGCGCGCCCGCGCCGGTGCCCTCGGTCACGCTTGCCTCCAACCGGCCGTTCGTTCCGGCGGTGACGAGCCGCAGTCCTCTCATGCACGGCGGCGTCGCGCCGGTCCCGGAAGAACGCCCGTTCGATCTCGGCTCTTCCCCCGAGCGCCAGGCATCGATGGCGAGTTCGCGCGTGGCGTTGCGCAGCCCGGCGCCTGATGGCCAGCGGGTCGTATCGGATGCGCCGCACCTGCAGTGGACGCCCGGGCCGCCGCCCGCCGCGACCGCCTATGCGCCCGTGCGCTACGACGGCTCGAACGCGGTGGCGACAGGCCGCGGCCTTTATTGAAGCGCGCCAAGTTTATCCTGCTAACAACCGTCATTTATTTGCCGCGCGGGATTGGCAAGTCCCGTTCCGGGCCGATATGGCAGGGCCGTCGACGATCCTGTTGACCGGAGAAAATTGATGAGCGCGGCAAAGGCCTGCGGCACCCTGGCATGTCGCCTCGCGGCGCTGGCGCTGGCCGGCGCGCTCGCGCTCGCCGCGGTCGTGCGCGCCGACGCGCAGCTTCCCATCAAAAAAGACGACGCGTTCAACATCTCGGCGCCCTACGTCCTCCTGATGGATTACGAGAGCGGGACGGTGCTGTTCGAAAAGAACGCCGATCAGCTGATGGAGCCGTCGAGCATGGCCAAGCTGATGACGGTCGAGGTGGTGTTTCATGCCCTCAAGGAAGGCAAGCTCAACCCGGACGACCAGTTCATCATCAGCGAACACGCGTGGCGGCACGGCGGCGCCCCTTCGCACGGCTCGACCATGTACGCGGCGATTCACAGCCGGGTGAAAGTGATCGACCTGCTGCAGGGCGCGATCATCCAGTCGGGCAACGACGCGTGCATTGCGCTCGCCGAAGGCATGGCCGGCAGCGAAGACGCGTTCGCCGAAATCATGACCAAGCGCGCGCATGAGCTCGGGCTCACTAAATCGGTTTTCGCCAATCCGACCGGCTTGCCGGATCCGCGCACACACGTCACCGCGCGCGAACTTGCCAAGCTCGCGCGGCACATCATCCGCACCTATCCCGAGTATTATCATTTCTTCGGTGAGCGCGAGTTCACCTGGAACCGCATCCGCCAGCTCAACCGCAATCCGCTGCTCACCGCCGTTACCGGGGCGGACGGCCTCAAGACCGGTTTCACCAAGGAGGCCGGCTACGGCGTCGTTGCCTCGGCCGTGCAGAACGGCTTGCGATTGATTTCGGTCACCAATGGATTCAAGGATCTGAAGGCGCGCGGCGAGGAGACAAAGAAACTCCTGGAATGGGGATTCCGCGGGTTCGAGTCGCGCCCGCTGTTCGCTGAAGGCCAGACGATCGGAGACGCGCGGCTTTACGGCGGCGCGCGCGGACGCGTGCCGCTGGTGGCGAACGGCCCGGTGAGCCTCCTCGTTCCGCGCAATTCGAACGACCGCGTGCATGCGCGCGTCGTCTACACCGGCCCCGTTCGTGCCCCGATCGAGAAGGGTCAGCAGATCGGCGAACTCAGGGTCTCGCGCGGCGAGAACGTGGTGCTCGAAGTGCCGCTGGAGGCGAGCGAAGCGGTCGGCCGCGGGAATCTGGGCCAGCGCGCATTCGACGCGGTGACCGAACTGGTGATCAATTTGTTCCGCGCCGGGGTGCAAAAACTCTGATGCGAGGCCGGTTCATCACATTCGAAGGCGGGGAGGGGAGCGGCAAGTCGACCCAGGTGGCAACCTTGGTCAAACGCCTCACCACCCTGGGGCTCGCCGTGATGGCGACGCGCGAGCCGGGCGGTTCGCCCGGCGCCGAGGCGGTGCGCCACGTGCTGCTCTCCGGCGCCGCAAAGCCGCTCGGCGCCCACGCCGAGGCGATCCTGTTTGCTGCCGCGCGCGATGATCACGTGAGCCAGACGATCCGGCCCGCGCTGGAAAGGGGCAAATGGGTGATCAGCGATCGCTTCGCGGATTCGACCCGCGTCTACCAAGGCGTTCTGAGCAACGTCGACGCCCGCATCATCGGCCGGCTCGAGCGGCTCACGGTGGGTGACACGCGACCTGATCTGACTTTCGTCCTCGACGTGCCGGCGGAACTCGGCCTCGAGCGTGCAGCGCGCCGGCGCGGCAACGGGGCAGGGGACCGGTTCGAGGCGGAGGCGCTCGATTTTCATAAAAAATTGCGCGAAGCGTATCTCGAGCTTGCCGGGGGCGAGCCCGAGCGTTGCGCGATCATCGACGCGAGCCCGGCGCCCGACGTGGTCGCCGACGCCGTCTGGGCGGTGGTCAACGCGCGGCTGCATCCCGCCGAAGCGCCGTTGATGATCGAGGGCGTGACCTCGTGAGCGCGGCGCGGCGCGCGAGCGATGAGGATGTCGAGCCGCCGCATCCGCGGGAAACGACGGTTTGGTTCGGCAATGCCGCGGCCGAGCGCGCGCTGCTCGATGCCTACCGCGGCGGCCGCATCCCGCATGCCTGGCTGATCGGCGGGCCGCCCGGGATCGGCAAGGCGACGCTCGCCTACCGCATGGCGCGGTTCGTGCTCGCCCATCCGGATCCTTCGCTGCCGGAGGTCCAGTCTGCCGAGAGCCTCGCCGTCGATCCCGACCATCGGGCGGCGCGCCGGATCGCGGCCCGCGCGCACGGCAGCCTGCTCGTGCTCGAACGCACGGAAAACGAAAGCGGCGCGCTGCGCACCGTGATCACCGTCGATGAAGTCCGGCGGACGATCGGCTTCTTCGGGCGCACTGCGGGCGAGGGGGGCTGGCGCGTCTGCATCGTCGACTCCGCCGACGAGCTGCAATACCCGCAAGGCTCGAACGCGCTTCTGAAGATTCTCGAAGAGCCGCCGCCGCGCGCTCTGCTCCTGTTGGTGAGTCACTCACCGGGGCGCCTGCTTCCCACCATCCGCTCGCGCTGCCGGCAATTGGCTATGCGCCCCCTGGCGCCGCAGGAGATCACCCAAGCCGCGGCGACGGCGCTGGGGCGAAACGCGGATGAGCGCGAGGTCGCCGAGGCCGCGGCCGCGGCGGACGGCAGCGTCGGGCGTGCCGTGCAATTGCTCTCAGGCCAGGCCCTCAAAGTGCGCGAGCGCGTGAGCGAGCTTCTCGCCGCGCTGCCGTCGGTCGATGCGCTGGCGCTGCACGCGCTCGGCGATGCGCTCGGCCGGGCCGACCCCGTGGCGTTCGCGGCCTTCGTCGACACCGTGCGGGAGTGGCTCTCGGCCAAGCTCGGGCGAGGGGCGGGGGAGCCCGCTCGCCTTGCACAGGTGGCGGAGGTATGGGAGAAGCTCAACGGCGCCGCGCGGGAGGTCGAGATGTTCAATCTCGACCGAAAACCGATGGTTTTCGCCGTCTTCGGGCTTCTCGCCGAAGCGGCGCGCTGATCGCGGCGTTTTCACGCTGCGAGCGCATCCGACATGGCGTCCAAGCCGTATTACGTCACGACCGCTATTTCCTACCCCAACGGTCCGCCGCACATCGGTCACGCCTATGAGGCGATCGCGACGGATGCGATCGCGCGTTTCATGCGGCTCGACGGACGCGACGTGTTCTTTCTCACCGGCACCGACGAGCACGGGCTCAAGATGCAGCAGACCGCGGCGCGGGAAGGGCTCTCCGCACGCGAATTGGCCGATCGCAACGTGGCGCGGTTCAAAGCCATGGTCGAGCGGCTCAACTGCTCGAACGACGCGTTCATCCGCACCACGGAGCCGCGCCACTATCGATCGTCGCAGGCGATCTGGGAACGGATGGCCGAGGCGGGCGATATCTATCTGTCGAAATATTCCGGCTGGTATTCGGTGCGCGACGAGGCCTACTACGCCGACGACGAGACGACGCTGGGTGAAGACAAGGTGCGGCGCGGCCCGACCGGCACGCCGGTCGAGTGGGTGGAGGAGGAGAGCTACTTCTTCCGCCTCTCCGCCTATCAGGACCGGCTGCTCAAACTCTACGAAGAGCATCCGGATTTCGTGCTGCCGCAGGCGCGCATGAACGAGGTGGCGAGCTTCGTCCGCGGCGGTCTGCAGGATCTGTCGATCTCGCGCACGACGTTCGACTGGGGCGTACCGGTGCCGGACGATCCCAAGCACATCATGTATGTCTGGGTCGATGCGCTGACGAACTACATCACCGGCGTCGGTTTCCCCGATCCGGACAGTGAAAAGTTTCGCCGCTACTGGCCGGCGGACCTGCACGTGATCGGCAAGGACATCGTTCGCTTCCACGCGGTCTATTGGCCGGCGTTCCTGATATCCGCCGGCATCGAAGTGCCGCGCCGCGTCTTCAGCCACGGCTTTCTGTTCAATCGCGGGGAGAAAATGTCGAAGTCGGTCGGCAACGTGATCGACCCGTTCGATCTCGCCGAGGCCTATGGGGTCGACCCGCTGCGCTATTTCTTCCTGCGCGAGGTGCCGTTCGGCCAGGACGGCAACTACAGCCACGAGGCGATCGTTGCCCGGATCAACGCCGATCTCGCCAACGATCTTGGCAACCTGGCGCAACGCTCGCTGTCGATGATCGCGCGCAACTGCGGCGGCGCCATGCCGACGCCGGGCGCGCTCTCGTCGAATGATGAGGCGATCCTGCGCTCGGCTGACGGCATGATTTCCGCCGCCCGCGCGGCCATGGCCACGCAACAGCTGCATCAGGTGCTCAACACGGCCTGGGCCGTGGTGGCGGAGGCCAACCGTTACTTCGCCGGGGAGGCGCCCTGGTCGCTCGCCAAGAGCGATCCGGCGCGCATGGGCACGGTCCTCTATGTCACCGCCGAGGTGACGCGCCAGGTCGCGATCCTGGCGCAGCCGTTCATGCCGTCGGCCTGCGCCAAACTGCTCGACATTCTCGGCGTACCGGCGAACGAGCGCGACTTCTTGACTCTCGGCGGCCAGCATCGGATCGCGGCCGGCACCAAGCTGCCGGCGCCGACGCCGGTGTTTCCCAGGTACGTGGAAGCCGAAACCGGCCGCGCGAACTAGAAAAAAGCACATGATCGTCGATAGCCACTGCCATCTCGATTTTCCCGACTTCGGCGCCGAACTCGACGCCATCGTTGCGCGCGCCGGCGCCAAGGGCGTCGGGTTCATGGTGACGATTTCGACTCGCGTGCGGCGCCACGCTCAGGTGCTGGCGATCGCCGAACGTTTTTCCAACGTGTACTGCTCGGTCGGCACGCACCCGCATCACGCGCACGAGGAACTCGACATTTCCGCCGCCGAGCTCATCGAGCGCGCGCGGCATCCCAAGGTGATCGCGATTGGGGAGGCGGGGCTCGACTATCACTACGACTTCAGTCCGCGCGACGCGCAGGAGCAGGGGTTGCGCACCCACATCGCGGCCGCGCGCGAGACCGGGCTGCCGCTCGTCATCCATAGCCGGGAGGCGGATGCCGACATGGCCCGCATCCTGACCGAGGAAAGCCGCAACGGCGCCTTCCCGGCGGTGCTGCATTGTTTCACCGGCGGCCGCGATCTTGCGCTCGCCGGCATCGATCTCGGTCTGTATGTGTCGTTCTCGGGGATTCTCACGTTCAAGAAATCCGACGACCTGCGCGCGATCGCGGCCGAGCTTCCGGCCGACCGCATCCTGGTCGAAACCGACGCGCCGTACCTTGCGCCCGGGCCGTGGCGCGGCAAACGCAACGAGCCTTCGTATGTGGCGGAGACCGCGCGCGTGCTGGGCGAGACGCGCGGCATGAGCAACGAGGAAATCGCGCGCCAGACCACCGACAATTTCTTCCGCCTGTTTGCCAAAGCACCGCGCGCCGCCATGAAGGCCGCATGACGCTCACCGCGACGATCCTCGGCTGCGGTTCCTCGACCGGCGTGCCGCGCGTCGGCCTCGGGTGGGGCGATGCCGATCCCAACAATCCGAAGAACCGGCGCCGGCGCTGTTCGTTGCTGGTCGAGCGGCGCAATCCGGCGGGCGCACGCACCTGCGTGCTCGTCGATACGTCGCCGGATCTGCGCGAGCAGTTGCTCGATGCGAATGTCGAATGGCTCGACGCCGTGCTCTATACCCACGAACACGCCGACCACACGCACGGCATCGACGACCTGCGGCCGTTAACCCTTAAGCGGCGCCGGCGCGTCGATGTCTATGCGGACGTGCCGACGTCGCGCGCGCTCAATGCACGGTTCGGGTATTGCTTCGTGACGCCCGCCGGCAGCGAATACCCGCCGATCGTGATCGAGCATCGCCTCGAGGCCGGCCGCCCGGTCACGGTCCATGGCGATGCCGGCGACATCACCGCGCTGCCGTTCGTGCAGGTTCACGGCGACATAGACTCGCTCGGCTTCCGGTTCGGCAATCTCGCTTATTCCGCCGACGTGAGCGCCATCGCGTCGGAGAGCGTGCCGCTGCTTCAAGGTCTCGACGTGTGGGTCCTCGACGCGTTGCGCTACCGGCCGCATCCGAGTCATTTCGCCGTCGCCGACGCGCTGCACTGGATCGACGCGCTCAAGCCGAAGCGCGCGATCCTGACCAACATGCATTCCGATCTCGACTACGAAAAACTGCGCCGGGAACTGCCGCCGCACGTCGAACCGGCGCACGATGGGCTCACGATCGAGCTTGGCGAAGGCCCGGCATGAGCCCCGATCCCGGCGGTTCGATTAAAATCGTCGGGACTTCGGAAGCGCCCATTTTGCCGAGCCGAAATATAAATGTTCCATAATATGTCTTATGCGAATCCGTGATCTGGAGAACGGCCAAACCCCGTGGAGCCGCGATGACCCCCTCACGCGATATCGGCGCGCTGATCGACATCATGGAGGCACTGCGCACGCCAGGCACCGGGTGCCCGTGGGACCTCGAGCAGAGCTTCGCGACCATCGCGCCCTACACGATCGAAGAGGCCTACGAGGTGGCGGACGCGATCGCGCGCGATGATCTCGACGACCTGCGCGAGGAGCTTGGCGACCTGTTGCTCCAGGTCGTGTTCCACGCGCGCATGGCGCAGGAGCAAGGCGCGTTCGATTTCGGCGACGTGGTGCAGGCGATCACCGAGAAGCTGCTGCGCCGACACCCGCACGTTTTCGGCGACTCGCGTGGACTTAAGGTGGAGGCAGTGAATGAACTCTGGGACCGCATCAAGGCGCAGGAGAAAGCCGCGCAAGCCGAGAAGGGCAGACCGGGGCGCGTTGGCCGGCGTTCCGGTCGCCCTCCCCGCCCTCACCCGGGCCCTGAAGCTGCAGGAGAAGGCCGGCAAAGTGGGCTTCGACTGGAACGACCCCCGCGCGGTGTTAAGTAAAATTCGCGAGGAAGCGGACGAGATCGAAGCCGCGCTCGACGGCGACAATAAAGATGCTGCCGGCCATGAAGTCGGCGACCTGTTGTTCGCCGTCGTCAATCTCGCCCGCCACGTGAACGCAGATCCCGAATCGGTATTGCGCGCGACCAACCAAAAATTCGAGCGCCGGTTTGCTTCGATCGAGCGTGCGCTCGCCCTTCAAGGCAAGGCGCCGCGCGAAGCGACGCTCGCGGAGATGGACGCGCTGTGGGATGCCGCCAAAGAGGCCGAGCGCTAGTATCCCGATTCCGAAGTTCGCCCGGACTTGTGCCGCACGCTCGGAAGCGAACTTCGGAATCGAAGGACACTAGCAACGTTATGATTCTAGTGCCGCGTTGAACCCGAAGTTCGCAACCGGACTCGCGGCAATTGTAGTGCGAACTTCGGGTTCGCGGCATTGGCACAAATGAGATCGGCCGCCTCGCGCATCACGCGAAGCGGCCGAGATTGATTCAGTCAGGACTTCGCTCAGTACCGCGCCACGACCGGCCCGCCCCAGTCGAAGCGATAGTTGAGCTTGAACAGCACTTCCTGAGTTTCTGCACCCTTGTGCCCCGTCACCAGCGGACTGACACATACCGGCGCGGGCGGCGCGAGGGTTGTGAGGGGAGTCGCGCAGAACGGCGTGCCTGGCCCGAGGTTATATTCGGACTGGGCGTAGAAGGTGTAGCGGTACTCTGCCCCGATCTCCCAATTCCTGGTGATCATGTAGGCGGTGCCCAAGCCGACCGTGCCTCCGACCAGGGTTTTGGAATCGGACCCTGACGCGCCTGGAAATGCAAAGATTCCGTTGGCGAGGACCGGGACGAAATTGGCGCTCATGTCCACGCGGCTGAATGCGATGCCGCCGGTCCCGTACACCAGCCAGCGATCGAACGAATGGCCGAGGATCACGCGGCCGGATCCTTCCCACCGCATGCGGTTCTCGAACGAGTCACCTTGGAAGAGCCCGAAGGCCGGGGGCGCCGCGTCGACGACGGTTGCGTGCAGCCTCGTCCAGTCGAAGTCGCCCTCGGCGCCGAAGACCCAATGCTCGGCATTCTCCCAGCGGCAGCCGATCTGACCGCCAAGCGCGCCGGAACTGGCGGTCGTGTGATCGAGATCGACGTGACCCGGCGCCAGCGGCACCACGCCGATGCCCGGAATGACTATAGTGCTCTCTGCCGTGTCGACGGATTCGTTGAAGCGGCCCCATTTGAAGCCGCCGTTGATACCGGCGTAGCAGCCTGTCCAGTTGTAGACGACCGGCGCGACCGCCGGCGCCTTCAAGGGCATGTCAGCCGCGAACGCCACATTGACGAGCCCCGCCGCGGAGAGCGCGACCGTCCCCAAGATGAGCTTTTTCATGATCACCCCCCGGTATATCCCGCAAAAAATTAGCACGCGCGCCGCCGGGAGGCTGTGACCTTTCTGCAACGTCAAAAGTTAATCGTACACGCGCTGCGCTCTCCCATTTCCAGCATATTTGCGCCGCACGATCTCCGCCTTGGTCGGATCGACCCGCACGGTCATCGCGTATTGCCCGTCGGGGCGCATCGATTTCGTCATCACCTCGGTGTTGCGATGGAGCCAGCTCACGCCGGCGCCGTCGGCCGGATCGAGCAACAGGTCGAGCGTCGTGCGCCCCTGCGCCAGGCGCGCCTCGATGGCGGCGATCAGCGAATCGATCCCCTCCCCGGTCAAGGCCGAGACGAGAATCGGCTTCTCCTCGCCGTCCTGCCGCGCCGCCATGTTGATCGCGCGCGCGCGTGCTTCCGCGTCGAGCCGATCGATCTTGTTCCAAACTTCGATGATGCGGTGGTGGTCGTCGGGATCGACGTCGAGTTCGCGCAGTACTTTCTGGACGTCACCTGCCTGCGCGTCGCTGTCCGCGTGGGCCACGTCGCGCACGTGCAGAATGAGGTCGGCCTCGATCACCTCCTCGAGCGTCGCGCGAAACGCCGCCACCAGCATGGTGGGCAGATCGGAAATGAATCCGACGGTGTCCGATACGATCGCCTTGGCGCCGGCCGGCAGGGCGACGGCCCGCAACGTGGGATCGAGCGTCGCAAACAGCATGTCGGCTTCGACGACGCTCGCGCGAGTGAGCCGGTTGAACAGCGTCGACTTGCCGGCGTTGGTGTAGCCGACGAGCGCGACGATCGGATACGGCACGCGCTTGCGGCTCAAACGGTGCAGCTTGCGGGTGCGCTTGACGCGCTCCAACTCGGCTTCGATGCGCGCGATCCGCTCTTCGATCACGCGGCGGTCCGATTCGAGTTGAGTCTCGCCCGGGCCGCCGAGAAAGCCGAAGCCGCCGCGCTGGCGTTCGAGGTGCGTCCATGAGCGCACCAAACGGCTCTTCTGATAAGTCAAATGCGCATGCTCGACCTGCAGCGCGCCCTCTCGCGTGTGCGCGCGCCGGCCGAAGATTTCGAGGATAAGTCCGGTGCGGTCGAGCACCTTGGCGTGCCAAGCCTTCTCGAGATTGCGCTGTTGTACCGGAGAGACCGGGCAATCCATGACGACGAGATCGACGGCACGGCTTCTGACGATGCCGGCGATCTCCTCGACCTTGCCCTTGCCGAGGTAGGTGGCGGGCCGGATTTCGGCGAGCGTCGCAATCCCCGCCTCGACCACTTCCAGATCGATCGCGCGGGTGAGGCCCACCGCCTCTTCCAGGCGCGCCGAGGGCGACCGGGCGGGCTCCGGCGAGCCGGACTGCGGCGCAGCCACGCGACGGCGCAGCCACGGTTCGACCACCATGGCGCGACCGGTCCCCGCACGGTCCGGCGGGCTCAGTCCATCAGGGAGCGTGTCGCGACGGCGCGACTCCAATCAGACCTTTTCCCCGGTTGCCGGCGCCTCTTCGGCGCCCTCGAACAGCTGGATCGGATGACCCGGCATGATCGTCGATATGGCGTGCTTGTAGACGAGTTGCGAGTGGCCGTCCCGACGCAACAGCACGCAGAAATTATCGAACCAGGTAACGACTCCCTGCAGCTTGACGCCGTTCACCAGGAAGATGGTGAGCGGGGTTTTGCTTTTGCGGACGTGATTGAGGAAGGTGTCCTGCAGATTTTGTGCGCGATCGGCTGCCATTGCCGTGATCCGTTATTGGCTCGCGAACCCCTCCCGCGAGCGATTATTGTCGTTGCTTCGCCCCCGGCCGGAACCCGACGTCCGGCTTTTGGCAGGACTATTAGATGGTACGTCAGGATGGCGCGCAAGCCCAAGTTCGTGCTCTGTCCGAAAACCCTGACAGTCAGGCGCTTTCCGCGTATTTGTGGAAGTCCCGCCGCAAGGCTGAAGCCAACAGGCCCGGCGCCCCGTTGCCGACCGGGCGGCCGTCGATCTGCACCACCGGCATGACGATCTGGCTGGCCGATGTCACGAACGCCTCGCGGGCCGCATAGGCCTCCTCCACGCTGAATGGCCGTTCCTCAAGCCGCAGCCCCTGGTCCTTGAGCAGGTCGAGCAGGACCGTGCGCGTGATGCCGCGCAGGATCGCATGATCGGTCTGGCGGGTGACGAGCTTGCCGTCGCGCGTGACGATCCACGCGTTGGTCGAGGAGCCCTCGGTGACGCGCCCGGCCGCATCGACGAACCAGGCTTCCTTGGCGCCCGCGTCGCGCGCCGCCTGTTTCGCCAGCACGTTCGGGAGCAGAGATACTGATTTGATGTCGACCCGCGGCCAGCGGTTTTCCGGGACCGTGATCACGGCGATGCCATCCGCCGCTACTCGCTCATTAGCGGCGCGATCGAGGCTGCGCGCCGTGACGACGACACTCGGCTGCGTGTCAGCCGCCGGGAAGGCATGGTCGCGGCGCGCCACCCCCCGCGTAATCTGCAGGTAGACGATGCCGTCGCGTACCCGGTTGCGCTGCACCGTCTCACGCAGCACCGCGCCCAGCGCCGCGCGGGACATCGGCATGGCGATGCGCAACTCACCGAGCGAACGCACCAGCCGATCCACATGACGCCGCTCGTCGACGAGCCGGCCGTCGCGCACTTCACACACTTCGTAAACGCCGTCCGCAAACTGATATCCGCGGTCCTCGACGTTCACCGCCGCCTGGCGCAGCGGGATATAGCGGCCGTTGACATAGGCACAGCGCGACACGGGCAGGACTCCGGCAGAGTAAAAATGGCAAGCGTCCCAATACCAGCTTTCGCCGCGTGCCCGCAATCAAGCATCCCTAGTGCCCCGATTCCGAAGTTCGCATCATTTGGCGGCACGTTCGTTTGCGAACTTCGGAATCGAAGGGCACTAGCAACTCTATGATTCTAGTGCCGCTTTGAACCCGAAGTTCGCAACCGGACTCGCAGCAATTATGATGCGAACTTCGGGTTCGCGGCACTAGGGTCCCGATTCCGAAGTTAGCCAGAGGCTGCGGCTTGCTCGGAAGCGAACTTCGGAATCGAAGGACACTAGCAACTCTATGATTCTAGTGCCGCTTTGAACCCGAAGTTCGCAACCGGACTCGCAGCAATTGTGGTGCGAACTTCGGGTTCGCGGCACTAGCCCGCCTTGCCGCTTCCGGCAGGCGCTGGCATCCTGCCCGGGAGCTCGCCGCAATCGCCTTCATCGGAAACCACAAGGGGTTCGCAATGGCAAACATCTCTGCAGTCGCGCCTGCGGCGCCGGGCGAATTTCGCATTGGCGACGTGTTCAGCAAGACGGCGACGCTGTTGTCGCGAAATTTCCTGACCTTTTTCGTGGTGGCGGTCGTCGCCGGCCTGCCGCGGCTTCTTTGGACAGGCGTGGAAACCCAGGATCCCGCCAACTTTCCTTTCGCTAGATTTTTCGGCGGCCTTGGTTTCTTTCTGATCCTCAACACACTTGCCCAGGCGGTCATACTTTACGGCGCCTTCCAGGCGATGCGGGGAAGACCCGTCAACCTGGGCGAATGCCTCAAGATCGGGCTCAGCCGTTTCTTCCCGATCATCGGACTCATTATCTGCGCCTATCTCGCCATCTGGATTGGGCTCATCTTTTTTATTGTCCCCGGGATCATCCTCGCCATCATGTGGTATGTCGCGACGCCCGTATGCGTGGTCGAACAAAAGGGCCCGTTGGCGAGTTTGGGGCGCAGCAGTGAACTCACCAAGGGTCACCGCTGGAAAATCTTCGGGATGGTCGTGCTGCTCTATATCGCGGCACTGATCGTCGGCCTCATCATTGGCGCGCTGCTCGGCCTCACCCGAAGCCCGATTATCGTGACGCTCGGCACGTTGGTGTGGACCGGCGCCTGGGGCGCTTTCTACGCCATCTTCGGCGTCGTCACCTATCACGACCTGCGCGTCGCCAAAGAAGGCGTCGATACCGATCAGATTGCATCGGTGTTCGATTAGAAAAAGACGTCGGCGTCTGCGGCCGCTCGGTCTCACGCGTGCGGCTGGGCGGCCTCGTATTTATCAGCCCGCGGCTTGCCGAACAGCTGTTCGCGCTCGAGGAAGGCGCGTTGCGCGGTATAGAACTCGCGCAGGAAGAGTTCCGTGTCTCGCGGCGGCAGCGGCGCGGTCCAGCCGATCTTGTGCTGGATCTTCTCGCACACCTCGGCGAGCAGCTTGCTCGTTTCGAGGGATTTCGGCCGGCGCAGCAGCTCTTCGAGCACCTGCAGCTCGAAGGCGCCGTATGCACGCAGCTGCTGCGCGGTGAAAACGTAGGTCGCCTCGCGTTCCACCAGATCGCCTGAGAGCACGCGCTTGGGCAGCGCGATCACCATGGTTCCGCCGATGAGGTCGCCGCCGCGCATGCGGTCGCGATTGACGAACGGCAGCGCGGCGAAGAACAACAGCCAGATCGCAACGAACAAATGCTCCCAATTCGGGTTGGTCCCGCTCCAGGTGAGCAGTAGCCCGAGCGGTATGAAGGCTTCCACTTCGCGCGTCAGGTTGCGCGCGACAATGGCGGAAGGCAACAGCGGCCCGCCGCGCCGGTCGATCACGCGCAGGCCGACGATGCGTTTACCGGGAGTCGCGCCGCGCCAGGCAAGCTCGAAGTGGATGAAATAAAGATTTCTCACCACGAAGCCGATGAACAACACGATCGAGAGGGCGATCAATGCCGCGTCCTTGCGCAGCGCGACGAAGAACAGCGGCAGGTACACGGCAATTGTCAGCAGGAACCAGATGACCACGTCGATGGTGAACGCCGTCAGCCTCTCGCCATGGTCGGCAAGCTCGACCGTCACCGGCACGCCTTCGGGAGTGACGATGGTGCGTTGCTGGCGGCGGCTGCCTTCGAGAAACTCGGTGGCGCGTTCATGCGCGAGCGTCATCGGCCCCCCTCCCCGCGAACCCGAAATAGCCGAACCAAAATACCCCCGTGGCAAAGCCGATCGCGAAGCGTCCGGGCGTGCTCGCGACCAGTTGCCGGCAGCCTCCTTCGAGGAACGCCGCGACAAACAGCATGAGGACGGCGCCGACCGCGATGTAGCCGGCTTGCCGCCCATGAAGGGCGAGGCTCTCGATGCGCGAATAGCGCCCGGGAAACAGCAGCTGCTCGGCAATGAGGAGTCCCGCCGCCGCGAACAGCACGATCGCCGTCAACTCGGTGACGCCGTGGATGGAAATCCAGCCGAGGAAATCGACGGTGAGGTCGCGGCTGTAGTGCAAGGCGAGGAACGAGCCGAGGGTGAGCCCCTGGTAAACCATCAGCATCGCGCTCGGGACCCCGGCTGCGAGCCCGAGCCCGAACGCCAGCAGGCCGACCGCGGTGTTGTGGCTGAACAGCACGTTGGCAAACACGCCGAAGGACGCCGCGAAACCCGGCCAGGGGGCGAAAATCTCCTTGTCGTAGAGATCCGCCCGGGTGCTCGACGGGCCGCGGCCGCCGGCGAGGCCGGACGGGACGAACGTGGACACCCATGACTCGTCCTGCACGGCCAGCAGAAAGCCCGCGGCCACGCCGACAATGACGCACAAGGCCGCGATGAGGATATGCCAGCGCGCGCCGCGCACCGCCGCAGGCAGGTCGCGCGCGAAAAACCCGCCGATGCCCGCTCTGACATCGAGACGCGGCCCGTAAACGCAGAGAAACGCGCGCAGCGCGAGGTTTTCGAGATAGAGCAGCAGGTTGCGGTCGAGCGCGATGCTCCGGGCGACCGAAAGCGACGAGAGCGCCGCACGGTAGAGAATCGGCAGCCGTTGCAATTCCTCGAGCGAAAGGGCGCCGGCGCCGCGCCGCTCGACCCGCTCGATCAGAGTTTCGAGGTCGCGCCAGCTCGCCTCGCGCCCCTTGCGAAACTCGCTGCTCTTGAGCACCAGCTCGGAACGTCCGGCCGTTTTTTCCGGCGGGATCGGCGTGTCGGTCGCAAGGATCGTGCTCATATCAGGCCGCGTTGCTTGATCAGGAGATAGCGGTTGATCAGGGCCACCGAGAGCCCGCGGCTCGGCACGTCGAGGCAGTGGACCCCGAGCCGCTCCAGCCGCTCGAACACGATACTGCGCTCGCGCAGGAAGTCATGGGCGATAACCGCCTGAGCCACGTCCTCGAACCGCTCGGGCGCGGCATCGACGGCGCGCTGGAGCACCGAGCCGCGCTGGGTAACGAAGATAACCACGTGGCGGTTGGCCACGCGCTGCATGCTCTCGATCATCAGTTCGGCGGTGACGGTATCGACGAAATCCGTGAACAGGATGACCAGCGCCCGCCGCTTGAGCCGCACGTTGAGCTCGGCAAGGCCGAGGGTGAAATTCGTTTCCTGATGATGATAGTCGAGTTCGCCGGTGGCGCGTTGGATGCGGGCAAAACCGGCAACGCCGCGGATCGGCGCGAGATACTGCCGCACCGCGGCGTCGAACGCATAGGTGCCGACGAGGTCGCCGCTCTGCAGCGACACCCAGGCGAGCAGCAGTCCGGCATTGATGGCATGATCGAGCCGGGTGATGCTCTCGACCGTTTCGAGCATCAAATAGCCGGTGTCGAACGCCATGACGACGTGGTGATTGCGCTCGACGCGGAACTCCTTGCACAGAAGCTTGCGGTGCCGGGCCGAGTGTTTCCAGTCGATGAAGCGGCTGTCGAGGCCGGGGGAATAATCGCGCAATGCCTCGAACTCGGCGCCCTCCCCTTTCTCATGCTGCGATTTGATGCCGTAGATAGCCTCCTGGGCATAGAATTGCAGCGCCACCCCATGCACGCCGCGCACATTGGGCAGCACGTCGATCGTCCGTTCGACCGGCACCCGGCGCACATGCTCGATGAGCCCGAGCGGTCCGCGCCAACGCAGCCAGACGCGCTCCACATAGACGCGGCCGCGGCGCAACGGCACGAGCTTGAGCGCGGCGCGCGTTTCACGTCCGGGCGCCAACTCCACGGGGGTAACCTCCGCCCCTTCCAGTTCGCCGCGCTGCTCGGCGAGCGCCTCAAACCGCACGCTACGCTGATAACGGGTGGCGGCGAAGGTCAGGGCGATTGAGCCGTGTTCGCCGATATAAAGGTGATCCGGAACTGAAACTTTCACGTCGAGCAGCCGCGGCGGAAACGCGAGCAGAGCATCGGTTGCGATCACGACGAGCGCGAGAGTTCCGTAGTCGAGCGCGACCCACCAGAGAGCCGGCGCCTGGATGACGACCAGAAGCGCGACCGGAGTCCCGGCCGCGAACACCGCGACGGCGCGCCCGGTCGGCCGGATCATCGCGGCGCCGGCGTCTGATCGAGGATGTCGCGCAGGATGCGGTCGCTGGTGAGGCCCTCGATCTCCGCACTCGGCGAGAGGGTCAGCCGATGGCGCAGAACCGGCAGCGCCAGGACCTTAACGTCGTCCGGAATGACGAAATCGCGGCCCTGCAACACCGCGAAGGCCCGCGCGCTCGACGCCAGCATGTTGGCGGCGCGGGTAGAGCCGCCGACCTCGAGAGACGAATGCTCGCGGGTCGCGCGGATCACATCGACGATGTAATCGACCAATTCCTCGGAGAGTTTGATTCCGGTCACCGCCTCGCGCATGCGCGCGAGCGTCGCCGCGTCGGCGACCGGCCGGAGGCCGAAATCCTCGAGACGCGGCATCGCCGAACGGTGGCCGTGGCGGCGCACGATCTCTCGCTCCTCGTCGCGGCTCGGATGATGAATGAGGATCTTGAAAAGGAAGCGGTCGAGCTGCGCTTCCGGCAGCGGATAGGTCCCCTGCTGTTCGATCGGATTCTGCGTCGCGACGACCATGAACTCCTCGCCGAGCGGGTAATCCTTGCCGTCGATCGTCACCGCGCGCTCGTTCATCGCCTGGAGCAGCGCGGCTTGCGTCTTGGGCGGGGTGCGGTTGATCTCGTCGGCGAGCAGCAATTGGGTGAAGATCGGGCCTTTGGTGAGGAGGAAACTGTTGGTCTGAAAATTGAACAGATTGGTGCCCAGCACGTCGCCCGGCATCAGGTCGGGCGTGAACTGGATTCGCCCGAATTGAAGCGCGAGCCCGGCCGCGAACGCGCGGGTGATGAGCGTCTTGGCGGTGCCGGGCACGCCTTCGAGCAGGATATGACCGCCGACCAGGAGGCTCGTGAGCAACAGGTCGATGACCTCGTCCTGCCCGACGACCGCCTTGCGCACCTCTCCGCGCACCGCCTCAGTGACCGCGCGAATGCCTTGAACGTCCATCGACGATCTCCCGTCTCCAGCGATGAATATCGCGCGCGATCCGCACCAGCGGCGCGAGGTCGCCGCGCCGCCGGTCGGGCAGCTGCTCGACTTCACCGATCACTGCCGCGCAATCGACCGTGACGCCGCGCGCTTGCCCCACCCGGGTGAGCCAAGCGGCAAGCCCCTGCCCCGACAATCCGCGCGGCGCATGGAGCTGGCGCGCGGTCTCGCGCACTGTTTCCTGCACATAGCGCCGCACCATCACCTGCCCATGGCCGGCGAAGGTGATGAGCTGTGCAACATTCTGGAGCAGCCCTTGGCGGCCGGCGCTCAGCGGCGGCGGCGCCGATTGCGGCGCTCCGAACCGCGCCACCGTCGCCCATAACAGCAATGCCAGCGCCGCGACGACCTGAAGCGTCGCTACCACGAACGGGAACTCGAACAGCAAGGCGAGAGGATTGGCGGGCTGCGCGACGAAGCCGTGAATGGTCTCATCGAACACGACCGGGCCCTTGCGCCCGCGCAGGCGGTTGATGATCGCCAGCGCCAGCGCCGCGTTATCGCCTCGTGCGATGCCGTGATTGGCGATCACGTCGGGGTCCGCCAGGACCCACACGGTGCGTCGCTGATTGAGTTCGCCGACGAGAATGCCCGCGGGCGAGCCGACGATCGGGCGCAGCGCGCTCGAGCGGATCAGCTGCACGGGCTTTTCGAGTTGCGGCTGATGTCCCGCGAGCAGATTGACGTTCCAGACGGGCGGTTGCGTTTCGCGCACCACCTCGCCGCCACCGGCAACGAGATTGAGAACCCATTGGGCCTGGGACGTCGGTCTCTCTTCAGCGGTCGCGAGCCAGCCGGGATTCTTTTCGCTCGCCCGGCCGGTCCACTTCGGCAGCACCAGCAGCACGGCTCTGGCGTCGAGCAGCGCGCGCAAGGCAGGCTCGCTGGTCGCCGTCGGGCGCGGCTCGGCGAGTACCAGCACGCCGTCTTTGCCCAGCTTGTCGGCCGAGTTGTCGCGGCTTTTGGCGATCGGCACCCCGAGGTGCTGCAGCACATCGGCGACGCCGGCGTAGCCGATCGCCGAACGCGAATAGGTGCTGGGGCCAACCGAATCGGTGCCGCCCGGCTCGCCCGGGCGGCCCATGAAATAGAGCGAGAGCGCAAAGGTCGCGACCGCAGCGCCGATCCAACCGATCAGCAATCGTGGGGAAAATACCGGCTCGCTCATGCCGCGCCCCTTCCATAGAGGGCATGCGCGAGGGCGTCGAAGCTGGCGCGGCAGGCGAGGTAATCCTCGCGCTCGGCCGGATGTTTGCCGAAATAAGTCCACTCGACCCGCCTGACGATGTCACGCAGCGGTTCGCGACCGGCCTCGGACAATTTGGTGCTGCGCAGGATTTCGCGGCTGGTGAGCGAGTCGGCGAATTGCTCGCCGAGGTGCCTGCGGATGTCCGCGAGCCCCTGCAGCAGCAGCACGTGCATCGCATCGACGAAGCGGCCCTGGCGGGCGAGGTCGTCGGCCGCGGCAAGCACCTGCTCGGGGGGTTTGGCGACGGTGCCGCCGATCCCCTCCTCCCCCGATTCCACGTCTCCCCGCGACATGAACCCGAATGCCGGGATCATATCGCGGAACATGTAGAGCAGGAGACCGAGGCCGATGGCCACCATGAGCCACAGCGCTTCGGGCGGCAGCTGAATTTGCAAAGGCGTCTGTTCGGGATCGTGCGGCAGATCCGCCTGCAAACCGAGGCGCTGGATCGCCTGCTCGGCTGCGGCGCGCGGATCCTGGTTCTGTGCCGCAACCGGCGCGCCCAGCAGGGCGAATGTCAGAAAGGTGAGGATGAACCGTAATCGGCGCGGGCGGGCCGTGCAACCAAGATTCCCGCGGCGCGCCATCGTTCCTCCGACAGACACCGCGTTGATTACCGGACGGCCGCGGCTGGCGCTACCGGCTCGACAAATCCTTCCACTAGTGCCCCGATTCCGAAGTTCGCATCATTTGGCGGCACGTTCGTTTGCGAACTTCGGAATCGAAGGGCACTAGCAACTCTATGATTCTAGTGCCGCTTTGAACCCGAAGTTCGCAATCGGACTGGCGGCAATTATGATGCGAACTTCGGGTTCGCGGCACTAGTGTCCCGATTCCGAAGTTCGCTCGAACTTGCAGCTTGGTCCGATGCGAACTTCGGAATCGAAGGACACTACCAAATCTATGATTCTAGTGCCGCTTAGAACCCGAAGTTCGCAATCCGACTCGCGGAAATTGTGATGCGAACTTCGGGTTCGCGGCACTAGTCGATCCCCAGCGCCTTGAGTTTGCGATGCAGGGCCGAGCGCTCCATGCCGACGAACTCGGCGGTGCGCGAGATGTTGCCGCCGAACCGGTTGATCTGGGCGACCAGGTACTCCCGCTCGAACACTTCGCGCGCGTCGCGCAGCGGCAGCCCCATCAGGTGCTCACCGCCGTTGCCGTTGGGCATGTTCGGGACCATCGAGCCGACGTCCTGCGGCAGCATGCTGGCGCTGATCACCGCGTCGGGATCGCCGCCGGCGAGGATCATCAAGCGCTCCACGTTGTTGCGCAGCTGGCGCACGTTGCCGGGCCAATCATGCGACTGGAGCACCGCTATCGCGTCCTCGCCGATCTTCCGTTTGGGCAACCCGGTCTGCTGGGAAATCTGGTCGACGAAATAGAACACGAGGTCGGGGATGTCCTCGCGCCGCTCGGTGAGCGGCGGCACCCGGATCGGCACCACCGAGAGGCGATGATAGAGGTCCTCGCGGAAGCGGCCGGCGGTGACCTCCGCTTCGAGATTGCGGCCGGTCGAGGAGATGATGCGCACGTCGACACTGACCTTGGTGGTGCCCCCGACGCGCTGGAAGGTCTGATCGACCAGCACGCGCAGGATCTTGTTCTGCGTCTCGCGCGGCAGGTCGCCGATTTCGTCGATGAAGAGCGTGCCGGTGTGCGCCTCTTCTAGCGCCCCGACCAAACGGCCTTGCGAGCCGTTCGATGCCTCGACCCCAAACAGCTCGGTTTCCATCCGCTCGGGCGTGATTGCCGCCGCGTTGATGACGACGAACGGCCCGTTCTGCCGATTCGACAGGGTGTGAATGGTGCGCGCAGCAAGCTCCTTGCCGGCGCCCGAGGCACCGACGATGAGGATGCGGCTGTTGGTCGGTGAGACTTTTTCCAGCGTCTGGCGCAGCTGGCCAATCGCGGGCGAATGACCGACCAGTTTGCTCGGCAGCGGCGTGAGCGCCTTGAGGTCCTTGATCTCGCGTTTGAGGCGGAAGTTCTCCAGCGCGCGACTTGCGACCAGCACCAGCCGGTCGGCCTTGAACGGCTTCTCGATGAAATCGTAGGCGCCGAGCTTGATCGCCGAAACCGCGGTTTCGATGTTGCCGTGCCCGGAGATCATCACCACCGGCAATTCCGGATGTTCCTCCTTGACGGCGCTGAGCAGTTGCAGCCCGTCGAGCCGGCTGCCCTGCAGCCAGATGTCGAGAAACACCAGGTTGGGGCGGCGCGTTTTTATCGCCGCCAGCGCGTCGTCGCTGTCGCGCGCGGTGCGCGCGCCATACCCTTCGTCTTGCAGGATTCCTGCTACCAGCTCGCGAATGTCACTTTCGTCATCAACGATGAGAATGTCTGGGCCCATGGTCGTCCTACCGCTCGCTTGCGACTTTACGGACTTCCTGCACGGGTTCTTCGGCCTTGGCAGCCACATGCGCGGCGGCGAAGCGCAACCGTGCCCATGCGCCTCGTCCGCTGAACATTCCTTTCGGCAGGTCGTTGAGTTCGATGCTTCCGCCGTGCTCTTCCAAGATACGACCGACGATCGCGAGCCCGAGCCCGGTGCCCTTCTCGCGCGTCGTCACATAGGGCTCGAGCAACCGGGCGCGGTTATCCTTCGGCAACCCGATGCCGTTGTCGAACACGTCGATAATGATGTCGCCGCCGTCTCGCGTCAGCTTCACCTGGATGCGGCCCCGGTCGAGTTCGGCGGGCGGGACGGCGGCGATCGCTTCCGTCGCGTTCTTGATGATGTTGGTAAGGCCCTGCGAGATCAGCCGCCGGTCAAACTCGCCCGGCAGCGGACCCTCGGGCGTTTCGACCGAGATGTCGATGTCGGCGTTTCCCACCCGCATCAGGAACACCACCTGCCGCACCGTATCGGCTACGTCTTCGTTCGTTATCACCGGCTTCGGCATGCGGGCGAATTTTGAGAATTCGTCGACCATGCGTTTGATGTCTTCCACCTGGCGCACGATCGTGTCGGTGCACTGCTCGAAAACGGCCTTATCGTCGTGGATGGCGGCACCGTATTTGCGGCGCAGCCGCTCGGCGGAAAGCTGAATCGGCGTGAGCGGATTCTTGATCTCGTGCGCGATGCGCCGCGCCACGTCCGCCCAGGCCGACGTGCGCTGGGCCGTCACCAGGTCGGTGATGTCGTCGAGCGTGATGACGAAACCATGCTGGGCCGCGGTCGATTGTTCCGTGGTGACGCGCACGGAAAGATTTCGCTCGCGCCCGCCGCGGTTGATCATCACCAGCCCCTGCACCAGGCGCTGGAAACCGCTGCGTGCTTCGCCGAACAGTTCGGCCAACTCAGGCACCACCTCGGCAAGCGGGCGACCGAGCGCATCCGCCTCGATATGTCCGATCAGTTTCTCGGCGGAGCGATTGAGAATGCTGATCCGGCCGTCTGAATCGACACCGATGACGCCGGCGCTCGCGCCCGCCAGCACCGCCTCGGTAAAACGGCGGCGGCTGTCGATGAGATTATGCGCGCGCATGAGGTCGTCACGTTGCGTGCGCAGCTCCTGGGTCATCTTGTTGAAGGTTTCGCCGAGCTGAGCCAGGTCCCCCTCCCCCGGCCGCACCGGCACCTGCACGTAGAGATTCCCGGTGGAGACCTCATCGGCCGCGCCGATCAGCCGGCGGATCGGCGCCACCAGGCTTTTCGCGAAATTGAGTCCGATCCACACCGCGGACAACAACACGATCAGCGCGATCACCGTGTACATCAGCGCAAACGCGACCTGCACGCCGACCCGACGCTCCTGCAGGCTCGCATATTCGGCGACGCTTGCCTGCGTCGCCTCGAGCTGATCGGCGACGCGCGAATCGACCGGACGCGAAACGTACAAATAGGCGTCGTCGTAGCCGCGCAGCTTGATGACCGCGGCAACGGTCTTGGCCTCGGCCAGCAGCGCGACCTGCGGCTCGGAATCGCTCACGTCGGCGAGCGCGCCGGCGGCAGGCGGCGGCACTTCATGCTGGCCGGGCTTTTGATCCTCCGTCCGCTCGATCACCGAGAGATCGCTGCGGATCATGATGACGTTGGGAAGCCCTCGCACTTGTGCCTGTGCGGTGAGAAACTGGCGGAAGCGCGCGCGATCCTGATCGAACAGTGGCTTCGCGCGGCCGACATCGAAAGCCATCGCCATGATGTCGCTGCGGATCATGGCCGCGTGCTCGCGGAAATAGACTTCGGCGACCGTGAGCGAATTGGCGATGAGCGCCTGCGTGCGCGAGGAGAACCAGCGGTCGAGCCCGCGGTCGAGCGTGATCGAGGCGACGATCGCAACGAGGATCGCCGGCACCGCTGAGATCACGGAGAATAAGCCGACAATGCGCACATGCAGCCGGGCGCCGGCCCGGCCGCGCCGCCGCGCCTGCACGATCAGCAGGACCTCGCGCCCGATGACCGCCAGCAGGATGAGCGCCGTCGCGGCATTCGCGAGCAGCACGGTCACGACCACTTCGTGGGTCGGCAGGATCGGGGTAAGGCCGGTAAGGACGAGGAACGTCACCGCCGCCGAGAGCAGCGCGAGCCCCACCGCGAAGGGGCCGAAGAATCCCGACGCGAGTCTTATTCCGCCTCCGCCGGCGGGCGCAGCGATGTTCGAACCGGCTACGTCATCGACGCTCGTCATGGACGCCAATGGACCCGCGGAAAAATGGTGGCAGGGTCAACGCCATGACCTTTGAACTGCCCCAACCTCTGATGCTTTTATACAACGCTGTTGCAAAATTGCGACATTTCAGGGGCAGCCTAACGAAAACTAAGGATTATCCGCTCGATCGGATCACCCGGACGTCGAGGTCACGGATCTTCTTGCGCAGCGTGTTGCGGTTGACGCCGAGCAGGTCGGCGGCGCGAATCTGGTTGCCGCGGGTCGCCGCGAGCGCGGCGGAGAGCAGCGGATATTCCACCTCGCGCAGGACACGGTGATAAAGACCCGGCGGCGGCAGCGCGTTGTCGAAACCGGAAAAATAGCGCGCGAGATACCGCTCGACCGCCGACGCGAGGTTCTGCTCGGCATCGGCCTCTTCACCTCCAATGGTAACAGGCGGCTGATTAAGCTCGGTCTCGATCACCGCGGCGTTGATCATCTCCTGCGGGTAGAGCGCCGAGAGCCGGCGCGCCAGATTCTCAAGCTCGCGCACGTTGCCCGGCCAGCGATAGCGGCGCATGCGGTCGAGCGCGGCCTGGTCGAGCTGTTTGGGCGGCAGGCCCTCGCGTTCCGCCTGAGCGAGGAAATGCCGGATCAGGTCCGGTATGTCCTCGACCCGCTCGCGCAGCGGCGGCAGCCGCAGCGGAACCACGTTGAGACGGAAGAACAAGTCCTCGCGGAACAGCCCCTGCTGGATCAGCACGCGCAGGTCCTTATTGGTCGCCGCGATAATGCGCACGTCGGTCTTGATCGGGGTGCGGCCGCCGACCGTCGTGTATTCGCCCTGCTGGAGCACGCGCAGCAGTCGCGTCTGCGCCTCCATCGGCATGTCGCCGATTTCGTCGAGGAACAGCGTGCCGCCTTCCGCCTGCTCGAAGCGGCCCGGATTGCGCGCGTTGGCGCCGGTGAACGCCCCCTTCTCGTGACCAAATAGTTCGGATTCGATGAGATCGCGCGGGATCGCCGCCATGTTGATGGCCACGAACGGACCGGAGCGGCGCTTGCCGTATTCGTGCAGCGCGCGGGCGACCAGCTCCTTGCCGGTGCCGGACTCGCCGGCGATCATCACCGTGAGGTCGGTCTGCATCAGCCGTGCGAGCATGCGGTAGATTTCCTGCATGGCCGGCGAGCGCCCGACGAGCGGAATGGATTCGAATTCCTCGCTCTTGGGGAGCGGGCGCGGACGCTCCTTCGGCTCGGAGAGCGCGCGTCCGACGATGGCGATTAGTTCCTTCAGATCGAACGGCTTGGGCAGATATTCGTAGGCGCCGCGCTCGGACGCGCGGATCGCCGTCATGAAGGTGTTCTGCGCGCTCATGACGATGACCGGCAGCTCGGGCCGCAGCTTCTTGATGCGCGGCAACAGGTCGAAGGCGTTCTCGTCCGGCATCACCACGTCGGTGAGCACGAGATCGCCGTCGCCTTGGCTCACCCAACGCCACAACGTCGCGGCGTTGCCGGTCGAGCGCACCTCGTAGCCGGCGCGCGAGAGCGCCTGGTTGAGCACGGTCCTAATCGCGGCATCGTCGTCGGCGACCAGAATGTTTCCCGCGGGCATGGAATCCTCTTCAGCTCGCGCCGGCCGGGCCGGCGGCGGTGAACATGGGCATGAGCACGCGAAACACCGTGTGGCGCGGTTGCGACTCGCACTCGACGATGCCGCCGTGATCGCCGATGATTTTCGCGACCAGCGCGAGCCCGAGTCCGCTCCCGCTCGGCTTTGTCGTCACGAACGGGTCGAACAGGTGGGGCATCAGATCTTCGGGAATGCCCGGCCCGTTGTCCTTGACGCAGAACTCGAGCGGCAGCGACACGCGCGTCTTGCTGCCCGGCAGCGACAGGCGCACGCCGGGGCGGAACGCGGTCGTGAGGTGGAGTTCCCCGTCGATCGCCGTTTCGCCGATCGCCTCGGCGGCGTTCTTCACCAGATTGAGAAATACCTGCACCAGCTGATCGCGGTTGGCGAGGATCGGCGGCAGCGAGGGATCGTATTCCTCGATGAAACGGATGTGACGGGCGAAGCCGGTTTGCGCGAGCTTCTTCACGTGATCGAACACCACGTGAATATTGACCGGCGCGCGCTCGACTGGGCGCTCGTCGGCGAACACCTCCATGCGATCGACCAGTTTGACGATGCGGTCGGCCTCGTCGCAGATCAGCCGCGTGAGCGTGCGATCGTCGTCCTCCTGCACCGATTGCTCGAGCAGTTGCGCGGCGCCGCGGATGCCGGAAAGCGGGTTCTTGATTTCGTGCGCCAGCATGGCCGCGAGCGCGATCACCGATCGCGCAGCCCCGCGATGGGTGAGCTGGCGGTCCATCTTGTCGGCGATGGTGCGCTCGAGCAGCATCACCACCACGTCACCGGGCCGCTCCGCGACCGGCGCTACGTGCAGATCGACGACCCGTTCGCCCGGATTGCGCGGGGTCGAAAGGTCGACGCGATATTCGTTGACCGGCGCGTTGCGGGTGCGCACCTGCTCGATCAAGGCGAGCAGCGGGCTGCCGAATGGCACGAGGTCGCGCAGCGCGTGCCGGCGCAGCAACGGCATCGAGACTTCGAAGAACGCCTCGGCTGCCACGTTGGCGTCGGCGATCTTGCCGTCGCCGTCCACCATCAGCACCGGATGCGGCAGCGCGTTGAGCACGATGTCGGCGGAATCGGCGGGAAGCGCCGCCGCGCGCGCTTCGAGCGGGCTCATGCGGCAGCCCTCAGAGCGAATGCGTCGTAAGCTTCCGCGAGATGGCGCAGCACCGCGCCCGGTTCCGTCGCCGTGAGAATTTGCGCACGCGCGCGCTTGAGCATATCGAGCGGCGCCCGCGCGGTTCGCGCCGCGACCTCGAGCGCCCAGCCGAGGTGCTTGCGCGCGTGGCGCACGCCGATGTCGCGGCCGTAGTGGCCGAGCATCTCCTGGTAAAGCGCGCCGATAAGTTCGCTCTGATCCGTGAGACACGGCTCGGATTCACGCCGGCCGGTCGCAAAGAAACGCGCGAGCGCGCCGGGAAACCAAGGGCGACCCTCAGCGCCACGCCCGACCATGACGGCGTCGGCACCCGAGAGCGCGAGCGCCGCCTGCGCATCGGCTTCATCGCGCACGTCGCCGTTGACGACGACCGGGATACGGACCGCCTGTTTGACCGCGCGCACCGCGGCCCAATCGGCGTTGCCGGAGTAGAACTGACAGCGGGTACGGCCGTGCACGGTGATGAGCCGCACGCCGGCCTCCTCGGCGCGGCGCGCCAGCTCCGGTGCGTTGCGCGAATGGTCATCCCATCCGAGCCGCATCTTGAGCGTGACCGGAACGGCGACCGCGTTGACGGTGGCCTCGATCAGGCCCAGCGCATGGTCGAGGTCGCGCATGAGCGCCGAGCCGGAATAGCCGGTGGTCACCCGGCGCGACGGGCAGCCCATGTTGATGTCGACGATGTGGGCGCCGCCGGCTTCGGCGATCCGCCCCCCTTCGCCCATCCAGCGCGCCTCGCACCCGGCGAGCTGCACCACGTTGATGCCGATGCCACGTCCTTGCACGCGCAGAACCGCCTCATGCTCGCCGTCGGCCAGAGCCTCCGACGCGGTCATCTCGGAAATGACCAGCCCGGCCCCCAAGGACGCGGCTTGGCGCCGAAACGGTGCGTCGGTCACGCCCGACATGGGCGCGAGCATGACCCGGTTCGGCAGGACGATGTTCCCGATCGCCAGGGGATCGGCAGGGTTGAGGAGGTTTGGAAGATCCGCCACGGATTTGCACACGAATTAGGCGCCGCTCTTGCTGCATATATTCTAGCCAGTTACTCCGCCGGCGCAAGTGCTGCAATGCAACAACCCGCCCAACTGTTTGCGCTTCAGGCGTAACAGGCTTAAGCGAGGCCAATTCCAGGGAGGAAAAATGGCTTCGAGCGTTGCCGCCGTGGTGGTTGCTGCCGGGCGCGGCCTGCGGGCCGGCGGCGATATGCCGAAGCAATATCGCCACTTGGCCGGTGAGCCGGTTATCCGCGCGAGCTTGCGCCTGTTCGCCCACCATCCCGAGGTCGCCCTGGTGCAGCCGGTGATTCATCCGGACGACGGCGACCGGTTCGGGGCCGCGGCGGCCGGCTTGAAGCTCCTCACGCCGGTGTTCGGGGGCGCCACCCGCCAAGCCTCCGTCCGCGCCGGGCTGGAGGCGCTGGCGCCGATGCGGCCCGACCTCGTCCTCATCCATGACGCCGCCCGGCCTTATGCGTCCGCGGCGCTCGTGAGCCGCGCGATCGCGGCCGTTGCGGCGACCGGCGCCGCCGTGCCGGTGATGCCGGTCGCCGACACGGTGAAATCGGTCGATGCGTCAGGCCTGATTGAGGCGACGCTCGACCGCACGAAACTGCGCACCGTGCAGACGCCTCAGGCGTTCGCATTTGCTCCCGTGCTCGACGCGCACCGGCGCGCCGCCGACAGCGGGCGCGAGGATTTCACCGACGATGCCGCGCTCGCCGAATGGGCGGGATTCAAAGTCGCGGCCTTCGCAGGCGAAGCCGGCAATCTCAAGCTCACGACGCCCGACGATGTCGCGCGCGCCGCGCGCGATCATGCCGCTACGCTCGCCGACACCCGGACCGGCAGCGGATTTGACGTTCACGCCTTCGCGCCCGGCGATCACGTGATGCTCGGCGGCGTGAAGATTCCTCACGAGCGTGGTGTCGTCGGCCACTCCGATGCCGATGTGGCGCTGCATGCGCTCACCGACGCTTTGCTCGGCGCGTTGGCGGAAGGCGATATCGGCACGCATTTTCCACCCGGCGATCCGCAGTGGCGCGGCGCTTCGTCCGACCGGTTCCTCGCCTTTGCGGTCGAACGCGTGCGTGCCCGCGGCGGCCGTATCGCGCATCTCGATCTGACAATCGTGTGCGAGGCGCCGCGCGTCGGCCCGCATCGCGACGCCATGCGCGGACGCATCGCCGCGATCGCCGGCGTCGAGATCGACCGCGTCGCCGTTAAGGCGACTACCAGCGAGCGGCTCGGCTTCACCGGCCGCGGCGAGGGCATCGCCGCCATGGCGACCGCGACCGTGCGCCTGCCGTGGAGCGCGCCGTGAACGATCAGGAAATCCTCGCGGCCGCGACCCGCGTCCTCGAGGCGGCCCGCGCCGGCGGCCTCAAAATAGCAACCGCGGAATCCTGCACCGGCGGGCTCGTCGCTGGCGCGCTGACCGACATCGCGGATTCATCCGAAGTGGTCGAGCGCGGGTTCGTCGCTTATTCGAACGAGGCCAAGGTGGAAATGCTCGGCGTCGAGGAGGGAACGCTCATCGCCCATGGCGCGGTGAGCCGGCAGACGGCCGAAGCGATGGCGGTGGGTGCGATCCGCCGCTCGACTGCCGACCTTGCTGTCTCGATCACCGGCGTTGCCGGGCCCGGCGGCGGCACGGCGGAAAAACCCGTCGGGCTCGTGCATTTCGGCGCCGCGGCGCGCGACGGCAGAAACGAACACCGCGAGAGGCGCTTCGGCGACATCGGCCGCACCGAGGTGCGACGGCGCTCCGTCCTGGTCGCCTTGGAGATGCTGGAGAAGCTGGCGAATAGCGAGTAGCGAAAGCTGGCGAATAGTGAATGGCGAATAGCGAATAGCGAATAGAAGCCCAAAGATCGCGTAGCTACTATTCGCTATTCCCCACTCACCATTCGCGTCTCGCTATCTCACGTGCTTGCCGATGAACTCGATCATCCGCGCGAACATGTCGCCGGTTTGCGAGAGGTCGGGCGAGCGCCCGGTGTGGCGCTCGGAATCGATGTACACGAGGTCGATGTCGCCGCCGGCCTTGCGATAGGCCGCGCAGAAGCGTTGCGGCTCGTTGCCGTCGAAGCTCGACTCCGTGTCCTTATAGTCGTGCACGAGGTCGCCGCGGCCCTGGTACCAAACCGACGGTGGGGTGAGCACTTTCTCGCCGCGCTCGAGGATCATGGTCGGGTTGCCCTCCTCCATGTTGGCCTCGGTGACCCAGTAGGAGTCGTGGCGCGGGATGATCGACTTCGACCACTCCTCCCCACGGGCAAGCCCGCGCTTGGCGTGACGATATCGGCTCAGCGGATTGATCACCGGCCACGACATGATCACGCAGGCGACGCTCGCGTCATGGGTGCTGCCGGCGAGCGGGATCGCCGCGTAGCGCTTGTCGTTCGGGCGCATCGCCACCAGCATGGCAAGATGTCCGCCGCTCGACTGCCCTGAGAGCCCGACGAGTTCGGGCCGGGTCTTCAGGTCGCGCGCGTTGTGCTTGGCCCAGCGCACCGCGTAGTTGATGTCCTGCACCGAGGCCGGATAGGGGTCGGTGTTGCCGGAGCGGAAATCGAGCGCGATCGACACGACGCCGTGCGACGCCATGTATTCGTGGCGCAGCTTTTCGGTGAAACGGTCGCTCAGGCACCAGGCGCCGCCGTGACACTCGACCATGGCCGGAAACGGCCCCGCGCCGCGCGGCTTGTAAACACGCGCGAGCAGCGGCGTGTCGCCATGGCGCAGATACTCGATATCGGCGACGTCGAAATCGGTGGTGCGGGCTTCCAGCACGGCTGTGGTCATGGCGCGTTTCCTCATGGTTTTGACGTGCCGCGAGCGTAGCGCAGATCGGCGCCCTTGTGCTATCCTTCTGCGGCCGCACCAGGGACGGGCGACATGGCGGAATACGTCACACGGGAAGCGTTCGAGGCGCGCGTCGGCGTCGTTGAGCGCGAGGTGGAGGGTGAGAAAATGGTCACCCGCCACATCCTCGAACAGACGCGCCGCAACTCCGACGATCTCGCCGCCATCAAGACCCGCCTCGACCGGGTCGAGGAAAAGGTCGATGGGGTGCAGCGCGACGTCAACATGCTCAGGGGCGCGGTGAGCGGCCTCGCCCGCGACCTGCCGACCATCGTCGGCGAAGCGGTGCGCCAGGCGATGCGGGAAAGCAAATAACTGTAGGGCCGGTTAGCGGCGAAGAAGACTAACCCGCCGCGCGGTCTGCACGCCGGCGGCGATCAAACAGATCAACGTACCAGATCGCCGACCATGCGCCGAATAATCGCTGCCTCGGCGGTGGACATGCCGTCCGGAACATAGGTCACAGCGGACCCGTCGGTTCCGGAAAAGTGCGCATAGAGGGTAAGGGCCGAGAGGTAGCTGCCTTGCAGCGTCGGGTGGTTGCCGTCGCGATAAAGCGGCAGCTCCGGCGCTGCGTCGTGCACGCGCTCCCACACTTGCGCGACATTGACGAGGCGAGCGCCCGTCATGCTGGAAAGGCGCGCGTAGTCGCGTTGAATTCTGCCGTAGTACCACGCGCGCATGCCGGGCTGCCGGTCCTTGAACAGGTCTTCGCCGTAGACCCAGTTCACGATGACGGTCGGCGGCGCGCCCGTGCTCTGCGCTTCGCGGATCAGCCGTTCGCCGTAGTCGAAAAAATCGGCAGTCCCGCGCTCGCTGCTCTGGGCATTGCTTTCCGCCTGCAGGACGACGTCGTGCCACTGCTGCTTGAGCAGACGGCGGGTCTCGGGATCGTTCCAACTCAGCTGCAAGGTACCCGCGGGCAGCGCCCGCATGACGATGTCGAAACGTTCTTTCGCACCGGCGGAATCGGCCATCTTTCGCAGCATCCCCGGCATGTCGTTGTAGTACGTGCGGCTGTTGCCGATGAACAGCAGGGGGCGCGCCGGCCGTTTGTCGAAACGGTCGGCCACGGCAAGCAGCGTGCCCGCAGGCAAGGCGAAATAAAGGGCCGCCGCGAGGGCGCCGATCACTGCAACAAGCCGACCCATAAGGCTATGGCTATCAATGCTTCGTAACGAAGTTGCTAATTATTCTTGTTGCTTTCGATTATACTAAACGTCCGCGTGGGCACGCGCGCCCATCGGCGCGCTTAGCCCACCCTACGGAACAAACAATCACCGCCACGCAAATACGGGCTGCTCGAGATCGGCGACGCGGGTCACGCGTCCGGCGATCACTTCGCGGAACTGATAGATCATCGCCGCCGTCGGCGCATGGATGAGGTGGCGATCGATGCGCACGCGCACGACGCGCCGCTCGCTCTCCGGAATGGTGACGAAGTCGAACGCGTCGGGCTTGACGACGTCGGCAAGCGGGATGCGGTGGACCGAGGCAACCTCGGCCGCGTTGGGACGCAGTTGCGCCCCCTTCCCTCCCCACACCACGACCGGCGTGATCAGATAGCCCGAGCGGGTGGGGTAATCGTCCAAAAGCCCGAGGACGGCGTCAGGCTTAAGATGCAGCCCGACCTCCTCGTGCATCTCGCGCAGCGCGGCCTGCGCCGGCGTCTCGCCGGCATCGCAACGTCCGCCCGGCAAGGCCCACTGATTGCGGTGCGCGCGCAGGTCGGCCGTGCGCCGGGTGAGCACGAACGCCGTTTCGCCGGCCGGCCGTTCGGCTTCGACCAGCGCGATCGCCACCGCCGCGCGCGTGAGCCCTGCTGCCGCGTTGCCTGACACGCGCGGGAACGCGGCACAGCGAGCGGCGATGTCGGCGTACGTCGTTTTATTAAAGGGATAGTTCATTTTATGTGATGACCTTCCACGCGTCCTAACTCGTCATGCCCCGCGAAAGGGGCATCCAGTAAACACCGGCCGCGGGTTTATCTGATAGGCCCGTGTTTACTGGATCGCCCGCTTTCGCGGGTGATGACGAGCGGCTAGTATTATTGTTTATTATCCACATACATTTTGGAAACATGAATCGGCGGGACTCGCTCGCGCCACGGCATGGCCGCCTCGAGAGCAGCCGCAACTTGCAACACGACGTGATCGGCGGCCGGCGCGGCGGCGACCTGCACGCCGATCGGCAGGCCGGAGGAATGCATGGCGAGCGGCAGCGACATCGCCGGCGTGCCCATGATGTTGTGCGGGATCGTGTATTGGCACGGCGGAACGAACAACTCAGCGATCAGATTGTCCCAGTTCACGCCCGGCTTCGAGAGATTGTAGCGGCCCCAGGGTTCGCTCACGCGCGAGGTCGTGGGCGAGAGCCAGATGTCATATTTGCTCCAGAATGCGCCGAGCTTGCGCCGCGCCCTGTTGGCGGCGCCCCAGGCGGCATTGAAGCGGGCGGGCGTAATGTTCTTCGCCGCTTCGTAGACCGAGAGGATCACCGGCTCGAGCGTGTCCGGCCCAGGCTTGTGGCCGCTGCGCTTGGCGTAGCCGTCGAGGCGCGAGTCGAAGCCGAAGAAGAAAATATCGGTCGTCGCCTTGAGCACCTCGGCGCCGCCCATGTCGACCTTGGCGCGCTCGACCGCGTGGCCCATGCCGGCGAGCGCCTTGCCGGCGGCTTCGACCGCGCGCGCCACCTCGGGATCGACCGCGAAGCCGACCAGTTCGTCGACCACGATGCCCACGCGCAGCCGCGGCGGCGCCTTCCGGGCGAGCGAAGCGTAGGGCTCCTCCGGCTTGGGAATGATGAACGGGTCGCCCGGCTGCGGGATCGACACGCAGTCGAGCATGGCGGCCGCGTCGCGCACGGTTTTGGTCTGCACGAAATTCATCGAGTAGCCCCAGCCTCCCTCGTCCACCACCGGGCCGACCGACACGCGCATGCGCGAGGGTTTGAGCCCCACGCCGCCGCACCAACTCGCCGGAATGCGGATCGAGCCGCCGATGTCGGAGCCGTGGGCGATCGGCACGATGCCGGCGATCACCGCCGCCTGGCCGCCGCCGGTCGAGCCGCCGGCGGAATAGCCGCGCTTCCACGGGGTCGATGTATTGCCGAACATGACGCTTTCGGTGGTCGCCGACATGGAATATTCCGGCGCCGCCGAGCGGCCGAGGATGTTCACGCCCGCCGCCTTGAGCAGGTCGACGAAACAGGTGCCCTCCTCCACCTTCATGCCGGCGCACAGGCGCGAGCCGAACTCGATCAGGCGGCCCTTCTCGTGGCCGAAGACGTCCTTGATCAGCAGCGGCACGCCGCGAAAAGGGCCGTTGCCGAGGGTGCGCTCGTCGAGATCATCGATGCGGTCGGGATAGAGTTCGACCACCGCGTTGAGCACGCCGTTTACTTTGTCGCGCGCGGTGGCCGCCGTTTGCGCCAGCTCCTTCGGGCTCACTTCTTTCTTGGCCACCAACGCGGCAAGGCCGAGCGCGTCGTGGGCGGAATATTCTGCAAGCTTCATGGCGGCTCCCAGCGCGAATGGACCAAGGGTAACTTTGCTCAACCGCCGTACCGCGTCTAGGCTTGACGGATGCTTCCCGCGCGCGAGCTGGTCACGCTCTTCACCCCGCCCTCGACCTATTATCGCCGGCGCATTGCCGCGGAGGCACGCAGCGGCGAGCCGGAGCTTACAGTGCTCGCGACGTTGATGCGGCGCGGCGGCACGGCCGTCGATGTGGGCGCAAACCAGGGCTTCTTCGCCTATGCGCTGAGCGAACTCGCCGACCGCGTGGTCGCCTTCGAGCCCAATCCGGACTACGCGTTGTTCGCGCGGGTGATGCTGCGCGGTCGCGCCAAGGTGCGCCGGCTCGCTTTGTCGGACGCGCCCGGACGCGCCACGTTCCGCGTGCCGATCGACCATGACGGCACGGTGCTGCACTTCGCCGGCAGTCTGAAGGACGCGCACGCCCAGTTTCCGCGCTATCGCTCCTACCAGGTCGAGGTGCGCACGCTTGACAGCTTCGGCTTGACCGACGTCCGTTTCATCAAGGTCGACGTGGAAGGGAGCGAGCGCGAGGTGCTCGACGGCGCGCGGACGACCATCGCGCGAGATCGGCCGGCCCTGCTGCTCGAACTGCTCTCCGGGACGCACGCGGATCCGGGCGCATATACGGCGGCGATCTGCGCGGCGTTCGGTTACGATGCTTTGATCGTCCAGCACGGTGAGAAAATCCCGGCGCTGCCGGCGATCGCCGCGCTAGGCAAGAACACCAGTTGGGGTACCGAGATCGAGTCGCGCAACGTTTTGTTCGTTCCAAAAACAGACGACAGATGACCATCGCGGACGCGCGTTCGGGACTTTCTTTTCGGTTATTGCAATTGCAATCGCAATTTAACGCGTTGGCCGAGAGCGCCGCTCAGAAAAACGGCCGGGAGGAAAGATCATGCTTGCGCAACCACGCCTGTGCGCCGCGATCACGGCCGTAATGCTACCGGCGACGGCATCGGCAGGAATGCTCACCGTGGTCGATGTTGCCGCCCCGGCGGTCAACTGCGTCTATAGCCCGATTTGCCAGGTCCTCGTCGACGACAGCGTCGGGCAACTCGTGCTGCAGAACCTCGATAACAAAAACACCGCGTGGCTGCAGTCGCGCACCTTCACAGGAATGGCGGGCACCCCCGGCGCGGGCAAGACCGGTTATGAGTATCGCCTCGACATGACGCAGGCGAGCGGCGCGCTCCAGTGCGTCGGCGGGGTCGTGATCAACTTCGGGCCGATCACGCGGCTTCCGTTCAAGAACAACACGCTGGCCGACGTTTATGTGATCACCGAGGGCGGCCTCGGCACGATGGGCATCGGTTCCGCCGAGCAGGACGCCGACGTCGTCACGTTCAACTTCAGCAAGCTGATCTGCGCGTCGGAGCCGGCGAACGCGACCAACACCACCTTTTTCTTCGGCTTGGCCTCGGTCAATCCGCCGGTCGGGATAACCGCCGGCGTGTTCGTTTCCGGCTCCCCGCCCTATTACAACGTAGCCGCGCGCGCCCCTAAACATTAAGTCAGTGACCAGTAACCAGTAATCAGTGACCAGATTCTCCGGACTGGTCACTGATTACTGGTCACTAATTTTCGGGAGGGGGCGCGCGGTCGTGGATTGCGCCGGCACCTTCACCAGGGCCTCGCCGTCGAGCACGACGTCATCGCCGACCGAACACGTACAGGAAAGGCGCGCGCGCTGCTTCTCCGGAATCAGTTCGGCGACCGTGACGACGACGTCGACGGTATCGCCGATGCGCACCGGCGCGCGGAAGTTCAAGCTTTGCGAAATGTAGACGGCGCCTGGCCCGGGCAGTCGCGTGCCGAGCACCGCGGAGATCAGACTCGCAGTGTAGAGGCCGTGGGCGATACGCGTTCCGAACGGCGTCTTGGCGGCGAAATGCTCGGACAGATGGATCGGATTGCGATCGCCGGTGACCTCGGCGAACCCCACGACGTCGGAAGACGCGACGGTCTTCGAGAATCGCTCGGTCATGCCGACCGAGAGGTCATCGAAATAGAGCGTGCGCAGCGCGAGCAGCATGTCTTCTCCATATCGATTCCGCGGGGCGGCGGGAATATGGCGTCTCGCGCGTCGCCGCTTGGCTTCTTGCATCTCGTGACAATTCGATAACGCCCCTAACACGCGACTCGCTTATACTTGCACGGATAACCGAGTCGCGGATTGTGAAGGGCAAGCGCGTCGCCTGATTGGCAGCGGCGCAAGCGACCGGATTTTGGGGAGGAATTGCAAAAGGGCGACAGCTTTCAGTCGATCGCGTCCGTGCCGGGATCAGCAGGAGAGGCCACCCGATGTTCGGATTTAATCCACGGCTTGCGCTCGCCTTGGCTTCGTTTCTCATGATCGCCGCCGACAGCGCGGCCCACGACAGCTGGATTTCACGCGGCGGCCTGCGCAACGGCGCCGGCGAATGGTGCTGCGGCGAGGGCGACTGCTTCGTCGTCCCGAGCCAAAGTGTGCGCCTCGCCTCGGACGGCTATCACCTGTTCGAAGTGGAGACGGTGCCATTTGCGGAGGCCCAGCCTTCGCCCGATGGCGCTTTCTGGCGCTGCAAGCGGCCGGACGGGAGCCGGCGCTGTTTCTTCGCCCCGCCGCCGAATACGTGATGCGTCATTGCGAGGAGCCGCATAGCGGCGACGAAGCAATCCAGGGCAGCGCGCACCGCCCCCGGATTGCTTCGTCGCTACGCTCCTCGCAATGACGGTCAGCATCCCGCTATAACCGCCGGCCATGAGCACGACGCAATGGTGGTGGGTCCGGCACGCGCCGGTGCCGGACGGCGGCCGCATCTACGGCCAGCGCGATCTCGACTGCGACTGCACGGACGCCGGCATTTTCGCCGCGCTCGCGCGCGAACTGCCGCGCGAGGCGGTCTGGGTGACGAGCCAGCTCAAGCGCGCGATCCAGACCGCGGCGGCGATTCACGCGGCCATGGGGCAGTCGCACGAAGCTGTGGTGGTGCCGGAACTCGCCGAGCAGAACCTCGGCGACTGGCAGGGACTCGACCGGCAAAAATTTCTCGCCAGCCGGGTACCCCGGCGGCCGTTCTGGTTTGCCGCCGCCAACGAGCGCGCACCGGGGGGCGAGAGTTTCGACGACCTCGTCGGCCGTGCCGCCGGGGCCATCAAGCGGCTCACCATGCAGTTCGCCGGCCGCACCATCGTGGCGGTCACCCATGGTGGCACAATCAAGGCGGCTCTGGCGCTCGCCCTGCAACTCGACACTGAGGCGGCGCTCGCGTTCGCGATCGACAACTGCTCGATCACCCGGATGGATCACTTCGTGCCGGAGATCGGTGCGTATGAATGGCGGGTCCACGCGGTGAACCATCGGCCATGGACCCGCTCTGTCGCGGGCGAGGTCCCGGCCGCGGCGCGCGGGACGGCGCTTGCCTGATGTTTCTTATTTGTTGGCGCATGATCTTATCCGAAAACCGGTTTCCACTTTTCGGGATCATGCGCTGATGTTCGATGCGATCGTGTTCGCGGGCGGCGGCAACCGCTGCTACTGGCAAGGCGGCTTCTACGAAGCGCTCGCCGACCGGATCGCGCCAAGTCCCAAGCTCGCGGTCGGCGCCAGCGCCGGCGCCTTCGCGGGCATTTATTCGCTCCTGGGCATGGGTCACAAGGTGCGCGCGCAGGTGATCCCCGCCTGCGGCCCGCACCGGAAGAATTTCGATTTAGCCGCCTGGCGCCGCGGCGAGGCCCTGTGCCCAGTCGGCCCCATGTACCGCGCATTCCTGCACATGCTGTTCGACGCCGATGCGCTGAAGCGGCTTCAGCAGCTCACGGATTTCCACATTGCGGTCACCCGGCTTCCGCGCCGCATGCCGCCGATCCTGGGCGCGACGCTCGGTATCAGCGCCTATCAGCTCGAGAAGCATTTGTTTGCACCGGTGCACCCCACCTTCGGGCGCCAGCTCGGTTTTTCCGCCGAGTTCGTGCGCGTGCGCGCCATGCAGGCGCCGCACGAACTCGCCGATGCGCTGATGGCGTCGGGCGGCGTGCCGCCGTTCATGCCGGTCACGCACGTAGGCGACCGGCCGGCGTTCGACGGCGGTTTGTTCGACGGCGTGCCGGTCGCCCCTTTGGCGCCGATCGAGGCGGCGGGCGGCCGATCGCTGGTGCTGCTTACGCGGCTCTACAAAAACCTGCCGCAGGTCGAGGGCCGCACCTACGTGCAGCCGTCGCGCCGAATTCCGGTCAAACAATTCGACCTGCGCAATCCCGCCGGCATCCGCGATGCGTATGAATTGGGATTGAAGGACGGCGCGACGTTCGTGAACCGGATGACAGAGGACAGACGACGGACGACGGATTGACGCGACTAAGCGTAGATTAATCCGTCCTCTGTCGTCTGTCGTCCGTCGTCCGCTACCTCGCACACGCGCGTCACCGGCACCGGCAGTTCGCCGCGCGCGGCGCGCTCATAGCCGACGACGCGCAGGCTTCCCTGGTGCGGGCACATTTCGACGGCGACCCGCGTGTAGGGATTGAGTACCGGCGCTGCGACCCATTCGAAGGCGGAAGTGGGAAATCGCCCCGACCATTCGGCCAGGGCCTCGCGGCGCACGCGGCTGTTGGTGGCGGCCTGTTCGAACGTGGCGCTCAGCAGGATCTCGCCGCCCACGCGCGCTTCCCATCCCGGGTCGCTGCGGCGCCAATCGTTGGCCGCGACGGTGTCCTCATGGGTCGCGAATCCCTCCTCGATGCGCTCGATCAGGCAGCGTTCCCCGGGCGCACAGCCCACGAGCGTAAATATCACCGGCCGCGCCACCGGCACGCGCTCGAGCAGGCGGCGCGCCTCGCCGTAGCTCGGGCAGGTCTCGAACGCGAGGCGCAGCAAATGGTCGGGTGGCATATGACGGACGTTGAACCACGTCTGCACTGCGTTCGCGGCGAGGTCGACCGGACGGAGCAACCGATGCCGTGTGCGCCGGCGCAAGGGTGCCTGATTGATGGCGGCGCCGAACCGGCCCGGCGCGAGCGCCGTGAGCACGCCCACGAAGCCCGGCCAAGTGACGTTGAAGAACTCGCCCGCCGGCCCACGCATGCGCGCCACCTCGACGTGGCGGCCGAGCCCGTCGCACGGCCAGTCGAGGGTGCGCGCCAGCCACGGCCCGTCGGCCTCGTCGCGCGCCAGCGCGGTGCAGCACCACTGGTAGGAATTGTTGAGGAACCAAATGCCGGGAAACCCGAGCGCGGCCGCAATCGCGGCAATGTCGGGGACGTAGGGCGCGTGCGAGTGCGTCAGCCACTGCCGCGCCAGCCGATCGAGCGCCGGCGTGAGTGGGAGCAGGCTGCGCGGAAACCAGCCGAGCGCCTCCTCGCGCAACGCCCGGGCGCGCTCCCGGCATTCCAGTGCATGACGCACAGGGCCGCCGTCGCGCACGTCGACGATGGGGATGGGGACAAGAACGGACTCGGGGCTGGGCATTGAAAACCGTCTACGCGACCTTGCGCTGGCGATCGGTTATGCGGAAAAAGTACTATGTCAGGGGCGTTAACACAATTGTCATATTCGCCGGCACGGTGTCGCAGAGGTGACAAATGGGCGTGATCTACGTGGCGCGCAGCGTCAAGTTTTCCAAATGGGCGTCCGACGCCGGCATCACCAAGAACGTATTCAAGATCGGTTACAGCGACGAAGATCCGGCGCCGCTGATCGCCGCCGGCTGGGGCGGCGAGACCGACTGGAGCCTGGTCAAGAAGCGCGACGCCGAGGGCATTAGCGAGGACGAGATCATCGAGCGCCTCAGGCGCAAGGAGAAGATGATCGACCCGATCTATTACCCGCGCCTGCGCGGGGTTGCCGGCGTATTCAAGGTGCCGCCCGAGCACGTCGAGAATCATATCGTGGTCACGCGGGCGCTCGCGGGCGAGATGGACCGCGCGATCAAGCTCAAGCCGGTGGATTTTGCCGAGTATTTGATTCAGAACGCGTTGAAATAACGACTCTCCGCGGCGGGCCGGCAAGCAGAAGGATCGCGATGCCAAGCAGCGAGGCCGCCGCCGCCCCTAGATATGGCATGGCGTAACCGCCGGTCGCCGCAAATGAGATCCCGAGCAGCGCCGGACCGCCGGCGACGCCCGGCACGCTGATGAGATTGCTGGCCGCATAGATGCGGCCGAAGCTCTGCGTGCCGAATGCCTCGGCGAGCAGCAGGGGCTGCATCATCAGAATGTTGCCCATCGCGAGACCAAACAGAACCACGCCGAGGAGGAGCGTGCCCTTGTCCGCCGCGAAGGCGAGCACGACGAGCGCCGTCGTCTGCTGGAAAAACAGGCCAATCGTGAATACGCGCGCGGGGACTTTGAGCAGGATCCAGCCGCCGGCGAGCCGGCCGCATACGCTCGCAGCCGCCAGCAGCGCGAGCGCCAGCGGCGCGATATCGGCACCGCCGCCGGTTTTGACCAGCCGATACATGTGGGCGATGGCGCCGACCTGCGCGCCCATGACGAAGAAATAGGAAGCGGCGACGCCGGCAAAGAAACGGCTGCGGCGCGCCTCGCGAAACGTCGTCCGCGGCGCGGCGGCGATCGCCTCGCCCCCGGAAGCCGGCGCAGCGCCGTCCGGCACGAGACCCATCGCCTGCGGCGACGGGCGCACCACGAACGCGGTCGCCGGCACCACGCCGAGCAGCAAGCTGAGAGCGAGCCACGGTGCGGTACTGGCGATGCCGTGGTGCTCGATCAGATAGGCGGATGCCGGCGTAATCACGATTCCGCCGAGGGAGAGGCCGGTCGAGGCAATCGAGATGGCGAGCGACCGGCGCGCTTCGAACCAGCGCGCCAACGTGGTGATATTGGGAATGATGCCGCCGCAGCCGTAGCAGAGACCGAAAACGAGATGGAATAGATAGAGCTGGGCTGGCGCGTATATGAAGCCGAGAGCGGCCAGCGACAGCGCGCTCAGTACGGCGCTGACAATGACCACTACCCGCGCGTCGATGCGGTCGATCAGCCAGCCGGCGATGACGCCGCCGACGCCCGAGCCGACGAAGTAGCAGGCGGTGGCCCCGCTCGCGAGCGCCACCGGAAAGGCGCGCTCGCGCACGAAGGCATCGAGCAGCACGGATAAATTATAGAAACCGAGCCCCGACGTGGTCGTGAGCACGAGCCCGATCGCGCCGACCACGTACCAACCGTAAAAGATGCGCTGCGACAAACGAAGCGGCCCGCTCAACTAATTTTACAACGAATAATCACACCCGCGCGACGGGATCGTCCACCGCCACATCCAGCAGGCGCAGCTGCACGCGTTCCTCGCCTTGCCAGCGGTCGATGACGAGCGTGCCGGCGGCATGCACGGCGCGCCCGCGGTTCTTGAGCAGAGCGTGCCCGAGCGGCTGGCCGGCGGCGCGGAAAGCGATCGCGGAAAGCGCGCTGCCGTCGCCGGATTTGAGCCGCACCCGCACGTGGGCCTGGCCAACCTCCTCGACGTAGGCAATCGCATGCGAGGGCAGCGCGAACACCGGCTCCGGGTTGCCCGAGCCGTAGGGGCCGGCGCGCGCGATCATGGCGTGGAACGCGGGTCCGGCGGCGCCCGCCGTCACCGCGCCATCGATAAGGAGCGCGCGATCGCGGCGCGCGGCCTCGACCGCCGCGGCGAGGTCGGCCTCGAGGAAAGCGCGGAACGGCGCGAGCCGGTCGTGGCGCAAAGTAATGCCCGCCGCCATGGCGTGACCGCCGCCCTTGATCAGCAGCCCCTCGGCGACGGCGCGGCGCACGGTGCGGCCAAGGTCGACGCCCTGAATGGAACGGCCGGAGCCGGTGCCGGTGCCGCCCGGTTCGAGCGCAACGGCAAAGGCTGGGCGTTCGAACCGCTCCTTGAGGCGCGCCGCCACCAGCCCGACGATGCCGGGGTGCCAGCCGGTCGCCGCGGTCACGACGACGGCGCCGCGCTCCTCGGCGCCGAGCGCGGCGGCCGCCTCGGCCTCGGCCGCCGCAAGCGTCGCCTGCTCGATCGCCTGGCGCTCGCGGTTGAGGCGGTCGAGTTCCGCCGCGACGGCCGCGGCCTCAGCCGGATCCTCGGTGAGCAGCAGCTGCGCGCCGAGATCGGCGCGGCCGATGCGACCGCCCGCGTTGATACGCGGGCCGAGTAGAAAGCCGAGGTGCCAGGGCTCCGGCGGGCCGGCGAGGCGCGCCACGTCCATGAGCGCGGTGAGCCCGATGCGTTCGCGCCGCCGCATGGCGATGAGACCCTTGGCGACGAACGCGCGGTTGAGCCCTTCGAGGCGTGAGACGTCGGCGACGGTGCCGAGCGCGACCAAATCGAGCAGGCCTAGAAGATCGGGCTCGGGCCGCGCCGGCGTCCAGAAGCCCCGCGCGCGCAGCGTGCGGTTCGTGGCCACCAGCACCAGGAACACGAGGCCGGCGGCGGCGAGATAGCCGAGCCCGGAGAGATCATCGAGGCGGTTCGGATTGACGACCGCGAGCGCCGGCGGCAGCTGCGCATCCGCCTGATGGTGGTCGATGACGATCGCCTCGAGGCCGAGCCGCTGCGCCTCCGCGAGCGCGTCGGGGCTGGTGGTGCCGCAGTCGACGGTGATGAGCAGCCGCGCGCCTTTTTGCGCAAGCGTGCGCACCGCCTCGACGTTCGGCCCGTAGCCCTCGAACAGCCGGTCGGGAATGTAGAGATCAGGCTTGAGCCCGGCGTGCTGCAGGAAACGCGCGAACAGCGCCGCCGAAGTGGCGCCGTCCACGTCGTAGTCGCCAAAAACCGCGATGCGCTCGCCGCGTGTCACCGCGTCGGCGATACGCGACGCGGCCGCTTCCATGCCGGTGACCACGTGCGGGTCCGGCATGAGCCGCCGGATGCTTGGATCGAGGAAACCTTCGACCGCGTCGATTTCGACACCGCGCCCGGCGAGGATGCGCGCCAGGAGCTCCGGCACGCCATGCCGCTGCACGATCGCGAGCGCGCGCGCGGCCGCGCGCTCGTCGAGCCGGTCGCGCCATGGCCGGCCGCAGACCGAGCGCTCGACGCCGAGGAATGCGCGCGGACCGACGCGGTCCGGTGCGAGTGACAGGGCAGTCGCTGTCATGATTCGCCTGTGCGCGAATCATGCCTGGATTTTGCCCCGCGTGCACGGCTGCCTGTGCGCAACTCCCCGCCGCCATTGCGAGCCGCCGCTTGGCGGCGAAGCAATCCAGGGCGTCACGTTTTTCCCTGGATTGCTTCGGCCCTGCGGGCCTCGCAATGACAGAATAAAAAACCCGCCGGTGAAGGCCGGGGGGTCGGGTTCGGCATTTTCGTTGATTCAGATCAGCAAGCCCAAGGCGAGCAGCGCGACGAGCGTGAGGCTCGAGAACAGCATCGCCATCTCAACCGGCCGCAGCGCGACCAAGCCAAACCATGTCCCCATGGTGACCCCCATCCAATCGTCCCCTACGGTGGAAATAATCGCGTGCCGCCCTGTCGATATTATGTCCCGCGCGAGTCACGGTCGTGACATTACATGGCAAAATCGCGCGGCCACGCGGCTTAGTGCATGATTCCGAAGAGTGGAACCCGGTTTTCGGAAAAGATCATGCACAAACAATAAGCTAGAGTGGGATGACGATTCGAGGAAAAGTCATCACGCTCTAGTGCCCCGATTCCGAAGTTCGCATCATCCTGTGGCACGCTCGTTTGCGAACTTCGGAATCGAAGGGCACTAGCAACTTATTGAATCTAGTGTGGCTTTGGTTCAGAAGTCCGCATCTCGGATTCGCTGCAAGAATGATGCGGACTTCTGAACCGCCACACTAGCCGAGATAAAACTTCCCGTGCTCGCGATGCTCGGCGCGAATCCAGCGCACCGTGCCGGTGGCGGAGCGCATCACCACGGTTTCGGTCTCGATCACGTCGGGGTGGAACTTCACGCCGCTGAGCATGGACCCGTTGGTGACGCCGGTGGCCGCGAACAGACAATCGCCGCTGACCATTTCTTCCATCGCGTATTTCTTGCGTAAATCCTTGATGCCCATATGGCTCGCGCGCTGACGCTTCTCTTCGGTGTCGAGCACGAGACGACCCTGCATCTGCCCGCCGATACAGCGCAACGCCGCTGCCGCCAGCACGCCCTCGGGCGCGCCGCCGATGCCCATGTAGATGTCGATGCCGGTATCTTCAGGGTCGGCGGTGTGGATCACGCCGGCGACATCGCCGTCGGTGATCAGCGTCACGGCAGCGCCGGTCTTGCGCACCGCGGCGATCAGGTCCGCATGGCGCGGCCGGTCGAGGATCAGCGCGCTGATGCCGGAAGATTTCACGCCCTTGGCCTTCGCGAGGTTGGCGATGTTCTCCTCGGGCCGGGCGTCTAGATCGACCACCCCCTTCGGGTAGCCCGGCCCGATCGCGATTTTCTCCATGTACACGTCGGGGGCGTTGAGCAGGGTGCCGCCGTCGGCAAGGGCCACCGTCGCTATAGCGCCGGGCATGTTCTTCGCGCACAAGGTGGTGCCTTCGAGCGGGTCGACCGCGATGTCCATCGCCGGGCCGGTGTCGCGTCCGACTTTCTCGCCGATGAACAGCATCGGCGCCTCGTCGCGTTCGCCCTCCCCGATCACGATCGTCCCGCGGATCGGCAAGTTGTTGAGTTCGCGCCGCATCGCATCGACCGCCGCCTGGTCGGCCGCCTTCTCATTGCCGACACCGCGCAGCCGCGCCGCCGCCACCGCCGCGCGCTCGGTCACGCGCACGATTTCGAGCGAGAGGATGCGCTCGAGCAACTGGTGCGACGGGATATCGATCGACGACATGGGCTTTCCTCCGACGCCCGCCGTTCGTCCGGCGGCGCTTTTGTTCGAGCATGATCCCGAAAAGTGGGTACCGGTTTTTCGGATAAGATCATGCTCCGGCAATAAAGTAGAGCGGGATGACGATTCGAAGAAAAGTCATCCCGCTCTACGTTTTTTCAATGCGGATGAGCTGCGGCTTGCCGACGATCACACCGTCGCCAACCACTTTGTCGATCGCCTGGCGCACCGCATCTTCGGTCGTGGCATAGGTGATGAGGATGACCGGCACCGGGGCGGCGTCGGCGGGATCGTCGCCCCCGTGCGGACGGCCGCCGGGGTGACGTTGCACGATCGACTCGAGTGAAATCTGCTGCTCGGCAAGGCGCGTCGCGATAGTCGCGGCGGTGCCGGGCTTATCGACCGCGAGCATGCGGATGTAATAGCCGCCCTCGTGACGCTGCATCGGCGCCTTCGCGCTCGACGCAAGATTTGCCGTCGGGCGCCCGAACGGCGGCGTGCGCACCCCGCGCGCGATGTCGCCGATATCGGAAACGACGGCCGAGGCGGTCGCCTCGCCCCCGGCACCCGGCCCCACCAGCGTGATCTCGTTGATCGGATCGGGATCGATCGTCACCGCGTTCGTCACGCCCATGACCTGGGCGATCGCGGAATGTTTCGGCACCATGGTCGGGTGCACGCGCTGCTCGATGCCGGCCTCGGTCGCGACCGCAACGCCCAGGAGCTTGATGCGATAACCGAGTTCGTCGGCGGCCTCGAGGTCCTCGGGCGTGATGGTCGAAATGCCTTCCACGTAAACGGCATCCGGATCGACCTTGATGCCGAAGGAGAGGCTGGCGAGGATGGCGAGCTTCTGCGCGGTGTCGTGCCCTTCGACGTCGAAGGTCGGATCGGCCTCCGCGTAACCGAGCCGTTGCGCGTCCTTGAGGCATTCCGAGAATGTCAGCTTCTCCTGCTCCATGCGGGTGAGGATGTAGTTGCAGGTGCCGTTGAGGATGCCGTAGACGCGCGCGAGCGCGTTGCCGGCAAGGCCCTCGCGCAACGTCTTCACGATCGGAATGGCGCCGCCGACCGCCGCCTCGAAATTGAGCGCGACGTGATGGCGCTCGGCGAACCCAGCGAGCGCAACGCCGTGGCGCGCGAGCAGCGCCTTGTTGGCGGTGACCACTGATTTGCCGGCGGCGAGCGCCGCCTCGACCGCGCTTTTGGCGGGATCGCCCTCCCCGCCCATCAGCTCGACGAACACGTCGATGCCGGGATCTTTGGCGAGCAGCACGGGATTATCGACCCAACGCAGGCTATCGAGCTTTATCCCCCGCTCCTTATTGCGCGAGCGCGCGGTGACCGCCACGACTTCGATCGGGCGGCCGCAACGCGCCGCGAGCGCGTCGCGCTGGCGCGCGATCAGCCGCACCACGGTCGCCCCGACCGTGCCGAGCCCGGCCAAACCGACTTTGAGCGGCGCGCCCATACAATGTTCCGAAAGCGCTAGTGCCGCGAACCCGAAGTTCGCACTTCAATTGCCGCGAGTCTGGTTGCGAACTTCGGGTTCAAAGCGGCACTATAATCATAAGGTTGGCTAGTGTCCCTTGATTCCGAAGTTCGCATCGGTGGTGCCGCAAGGTTGGGCGAACTTCGGAATCGGGACACTAGTACGTTAGCGCCGGGTCGCGAGGGGAACGACGTTGTGCAACTTTTGCGCACCGGTTTCAAGGAAACGGCGGATGTTGCGAGCCGCCTGGCGGATGCGCTGCTCGTTCTCGACCAGCGCGATGCGCACGTAACCCTCGCCGTGCTCGCCGAAGGCAACGCCGGGCGACACCGCGACCTCGGCCTTCTCGACCAGAATGGTGGAGAACTCGAGACTGCCCAGCGGCTGGAACGGGTCCGGGATCGGCGCCCAAGCAAACATCGAGGCGCGCGGCGGCGGAACTGTCCAGCCGGCGCGGCCGAACGACTCAACGAGCGCGTCGCGTCGCCTGCGATAGGTCGCGCGCATTTCCTCGATGCAATCGTCCGGGCCGTTGAGCGCCGCGGTCGCCGCAACCTGCACCGGCGTGAACGCGCCGTAATCGAGATAGGACTTCACCCTCGCCAGCGCCCCGATGATGCGCTCGTTGCCGACCGCAAAGCCGATGCGCCAACCGGGCATCGAATAGGTCTTCGACATCGAGGTGAACTCGACGGTCACGTCGATGGCGCCGGGCACCTGCAGCAGCGAAGGCGGCGGATCGCCATCGAAATAAACCTCCGCATAGGCGAGATCCGACAGCAGAAAGATGCCGTGCTTCTTCGCGAAGGCGACGAGGTCGCGATAAAAGTCGAGGGTCGCCACGTAGGCGGTCGGATTGGCCGGATAGCAGACCACCAGCGCGATCGGCTTGGGGATCGAGTGGATGATGGCGCGCTCGAGCGCGGCGAAGATTTCGGGCGTCGGCTCGGACGGCACCGAGCGGATCACGCCGCCAGCCATCAGGAACCCGAACGCGTGAATCGGGTAGCTCGGATTGGGCACCAGCACCACATCGCCGGGCGCGATGATCGCCTGCGCCACGTTGGCGAAACCTTCCTTCGACCCGAGCGTCGCGACGATCTGGCTGTCGGGGTTGAGCTTCACGCCGAAGCGGCGGGCGTAATAGCCCGCTTGGGCGCGGCGTAGCCCGGGAATGCCGCGCGAGGCCGAGTAGCGGTCGGTGCGGGGCTTTCCCACCACCTCCTTGAGCTTCTCGACCACGTGGGCGGGAGCCGGCAGGTCCGGATTGCCCATGCCGAGGTCGATGATGTCGGCACCCGCGTTGCGCGCCGCCGCCTTGGCACGATTGACCTGCTCGAACACGTAGGGCGGCAGGCGGCGGATGCGGTGAAATTCTTCCATGGCCTTATGGCTCCTCGGCCGTTCGGGCGGGCCGGGGCTAGTGTCCCGATTCCGAAGTTCGCCCGGGTTTGCCGCACGTCCCAAAGCGAACTTCGGAATCGAAGGACACTAGCAACTCTATGATTCTAGTGCCGCTTCGAACCCGAAGTTCGCATTCGGACTCGCGGCGATTGTGGTGCGAACTTCGGGTTCGCGGGACTAGCGCTTGTATCATGGTTCGAAATGCGCCGGGTAAATTGTGCAGTGCGCAATCGCCCAGCGATCAGGCACCGGCGCCCGCTTACTTGGCCGGGTCCTTGGCCGTCAATTCGGCCGGGGGCTTGGCGCCCTTGGGTTTCTTCGCCATTTTGCTGGCCACGTTCTTTTTCGCCGGTGCCGCGGCCGGTTTCGGCGCGGCGGCCTGCTGTTCCTGCTGCTGGCGCAATGTGCTGAGTTCGGACTGGGTGCGCTTCACTTCATCTTCCGTGAGCGGCAGGGCGTCGCGGCGTTGCGGCATGGCGTTGACGGCGGGGTATTCCGGCGCCGTTGCCGGGCGCGCCGGCGCGTTCTCGGGCAGCCCGCCCGCGGCCGATGGGATCATGTCGGTGACGGCCGTGGAGGAGCAGGCAGCGAGCAAAGCGGCAGCAAAGCCGAGCGTGAGCAGCGGCGCCAAATTATTCTTCCGCCAAGGTAACAACCTGGACATCATGGGTACGCTATACCAAATGCAACAAAGGTTCGACGGAATGGCTTGGCCCCGCGTACGGGCCTAATATGTCGAAAACATGAACCAAAACAGCCGGCTGACCGAGCAAGGCGAGCCCGGCAAAGGGCGGAAACGACCGAAAAAGGCTGCGCCGGCGCAAAAGGCCGACGTGGCCCCGCGCGATATTGTTCCGGTGGCCCGCGTCGAGAAGGCCGCGAAGGAAGCCAAGAAAGAAACGAGCAAACCCGCCGCGGTTGACAAACCCGCTGCGGACGGCGCGCCGCTCACCGCGATCGACATCGAGCAGTTCTCGCGCAACATCGCGCGGATGATTGAAGAGGGCGGCAAGGCGCTCGCCGCCTATCTCAAGCCGCGGGAAGACGGCGCGCTCAAGACGGACGCGGCCGAAGAAGTGGGCGACGCTATCAAGACGCTCGCGCGCGTGGGCGAATATTGGCTCGCCGATCCGCAGCGCGCGATCGAGGTGCAGACCAGCCTGGGGCGCGCCTATCTCGACCTGTGGGCTTCGGCGGTCAAACGCATGGCGGGGGAAGCCGCCGCGCCCGCCGCCAAGGCCGATCCGCGCGACCGGCGCTTCGCCGATCCCGAATGGTCGTCGAACCAGTTCTTCGATTTCCTCAAGCAGGCCTATCTGCTCACGGCGCAATGGGCGAACCACCTGGTCAAGGACGCGGAGGGCCTCGATCCGCACACGCGCCACAAGGCCGAGTTCTACGTGCGCCAGATCGTCAACGCGATCTCGCCGTCGAACTTCGTGCTGACCAATCCGGAGCTCCTGCGCGAGACCGTCTCATCGAACGCCGAGAACCTGGCGCGCGGCATGCACATGCTTGCTGAAGACATCGAAGCGGGCCACGGGGAACTCAAAATCCGCCAGTCGGATGCGTCGATGTTCGCGGTCGGGCGCAACCTCGCGCTCACCCCCGGCAAGGTCATTTTTCAGAACGACCTGATGCAGCTGATCCAATATGCCCCCGCGACCGGGAACGTGCTCAAGCGGCCGGTCCTGATCGTCCCCCCGTGGATCAACAAATTCTACATCCTCGACCTCACGCCGGAAAGATCCTTCATCAAGTGGGCGGTCGATCAGGGGCTGACGGTGTTCGTCATCTCCTGGGTCAACCCGGATCAGCGCCTCGCGCGGAAGAATTTCGAGGAGTACATGCGCGAGGGTCCCCTCACCGCCCTCGACGTGATCGCCGAGGTCACCGGCGAGGACAAGGTGCACGCGATCGGCTACTGCGTCGGCGGCACGCTGCTTTCGATCACGCTCGCCTACATGGCGGCGCACGGCGACGACCGCGTCATGTCGGCGACCATGTTCGCGGCGCAGGTCGACTTCACCTATGCCGGCGATCTCAAGGTGTTCGTCGACGAGGAGCAGGTGCAGGCGCTCGAGCGCCGCATGGCCGAGCGCGGTTATCTCGAAGGCTCGAAGATGGCGACTGCCTTCAACATGCTGCGTTCGAACGACCTGATCTGGCCCTACGTGATCAACAATTATCTCAAAGGCAAGACGCCGTTCCCGTTCGACCTGTTGTACTGGAACTCGGACGCGACCCGCATGCCGGCGGCGAACCACTCGTTCTATTTGCGCAATTGCTATCTCGACAACAAGCTGAGCAAGGGCGAGATGAAGATCGCCGGCGAGCCCATGGACCTCGGCCGGATCACGATCCCGATCTACAATCTCGCGACCCGCGAGGACCACATCGCGCCGGCGAAATCGGTGTTCCTCGGCTCGAAATTTTTCGGCGGCCCGGTGCGCTACGTGCTCGCCGGCTCCGGTCACATCGCCGGCGTCGTCAATCCGCCGGCCAAGCCCAAATACGGCTATTGGACCGGGGGGCCGCCGGTCGGCAACCTCGAAGGCTGGCTGGAAAAGGCGCAGGAACACCGGGGCTCATGGTGGCCGGACTGGCTCGAATGGCTCAAGGCGCAGGACCCGGCCGAGGTGCCGGCGCGCCAGCCGGGCGTCGGCAAATACGCAGCGATCGAGGATGCGCCGGGAAGTTATGTGCGGGTGAGGGATTAAGCGGCAGATCACGCCGCATCTGCGAACGGGGGCGTGACGACTTCTATCCGATCATAAGCCACGACCGGACGCTTACTCAAACCTTCCCCGCCTTCGATCGAAACCAAGCCACGAAGCTCCAGCGCCTTCAGCGTTCGCGACAAATTCGAGAGGCTGCGCCCGGTACGAACGGCAAGCTCCGTCATGCTGCGCGGGGGCTTCCGCCTGATCTCCTGTAACAACGGCCAGTTCTGGTCGATAAGTCTGCCGATGCTCTGCGCCGAACTGAACCAGAGCTTCGGCTCGCCCGCTCGAACCTTCCGCTGGCCTTTTACAATGGCGATGGTGCGCCCCTTGAACTCGTCGATAGAGGCAATCCCGATCCGCAGCACCTTCATCGTTCTACTCCCAGTTCGTCGAGGACCGCGTAAACCTCTCGCCAGAAGTCCTCGAGCAGTTGCAGGGCATCGGAATAACGGTACGGGCGCATCGTGCCCAAGCGATGTCGGTGGTCGAGTTCCTTGCGAGTGCCGCCCGGTCCGCGCGAGGCGCGCACGTTGTGCGCATTGCCGAACCCGACGAGGCGCGCTCCGTCAGGCGCATGCAGCGTCAAGCTGTAACTCATTCCGTTCGGCCGCTCCGACGTCGGAGGTACTTTCTTCACTTTGAACTTGACCGAATAGCCGGTTGGCTCGAACGTGAACTCCTGGCCATCAAGGTCGAGCAGCACCTCAAGCGAAGGATCGTGTCCTGGCACGGCCGCGCATATTATCACACTGAGATAAGTACCGCAACAGGAGCGGATTGATGAAGCAAAATCACCGACGTGACGTCACGCTCTCGCCTGGACGACATCCCGGCGACCCGCTACGCCCCGCACACCGGCCGGTTCGGCGGCCCGACTGGCCCGAATGGCTCAAAGACCCGGCGGAGATCCCCGCGCCAGCGGGACGGCGGCAAATACTCAGCCATCGAGGACGCGCCTAAGTGATCTGCCCGCCGGTTATGTGCGGCGCGCCGGGGCTCCTCCCATTATCAATTCAGCGATCGACAAACTGCACGTTTCGGCTCTGCAACATTTCGCGCAGGCTCTTGCCCGAGCGGCTATCCGGTTCGTCAAGAGCGAGACCAAACACATGGCACCAGTTTTCGCGCGGATCCGAGCGCCGTCCGCCATAATGAATTCCCGCGGCAACGTTGTCCCGCCCGATCACCAGCACGGCCGATCCGGAGTTTCCGCCTAGGGTCGTGGCATCATGGCCGAGCGTCCATTTACGCGGGCTCGCTGCCATGACAGTGGCCTCGGTGGTAACAAGTCCCGGTGCCAGCCGCTTGAAACCGAACGTGGAGCGAAACAGGCGCTCCAGCAGGCTGGGCGCCTCGGCGAACGGTCCGGGATTGCCCGGGTACCCACAGATGAACACACCGGTTTCTCGCTGGCCCCAATCCGGCGAAATGTCGAGCGCCAGTGCTTCGCCTTGGTTTTCGCTGCCGGGTTCGATGTCAAGCAGCACGAGGTCGAGCTTGGCGTGATCAATCAGCTGCCGATCGATCGGTTTGGTCCCGCAGAACAACACACTATTCACGTTGCGCCTGTCGACCGAGTCGCGCGAGCGATACTCGTGCACGAAATCGACGGCAATGTTAGGCTTGAGGCGCCAGCTGCGGTCCGGTTGTTCCGAACCGATGACCTGCAGCACGTGACGATTGGTCATGACGAGGTTTTGGCCGATCCGAATGGCCGTGCCTTGAAATCCCTGAGCACCGCTCGGATCGTCTACCCGGCCGATACACCGTAATGCCTGCCGGAGCAGCTGCGCGCTGTCATTGAGCGTGGCGCCCCAATTGCCGACTGGACTCGTCGCGCGGTCGGCCTCATCGTTTTTGACCATGAAGGACGGCCGCGAACCGTCGGTCCGGACGATGACCTCCAGGGCGTTGAGCACGTGATCCTGCGCGAGCTTCGCATGGTCCTCATCGGCAACGGCATGAAGTGCCGTTTCGCCGCCGCGCGCGATTTGATCGGCAACTTCATACAAATCCGGCTTATCGCCCAGATACTCCTTTACGATTCGATTTAATTCGGCCCGGGTGACCGCGACCCGCTCGCTGATTGCTCCGCTGCTGAGATCCGGTTCCGACGGGCGCGCCGCCTCGAACGCGGTGCTTTCGAGCGCGCCGCCGCCCGGCTGACCGGCAAGCAATCGCCGGTAATGAGCCGACAGATTGGAGGGCGAGGCACTCCCGCTCAGGTTGGTCGAACCCGACATCCCCTCCTCCGTTCTTTGCTAGGCGTAGTTGCGTCTCGGAGAGACGGGACCGCAATAAAATCATACAATCAGTATGGGAAGTGTGAAGTACTTCACTTGAAAACCCGCCACGCCGGTGCCAAGAATGCTCGAAAGGGCGGAAAGTAGGGCAGAGGCGATCGACCCTTGGTGGCCGACCTCGCAAATCCGACGCTTGTTACCGCTCCGTCGGACCAGTGGTGGCGCTGCTATGATGCCGGGCGTCGACTTCGGCGAGTTTCAGGAAGGCATACTCGAGGCATTCGACAAAGCCGAACTCGAGCAATTGCTGCGGGTCCGTTTGAACGGCCGGCTCGACAACATCGTTGGCGCAGGCTCGTTCGGCAAAATCGTCTTCGACCTGCTGAATTGGGCGGAGCGGCAGGGGCGCGAAGCCGACCTCGCGCGGGCCGCCTATTTGGCACGCCCTAATAGCGAGAAGCTGCGCAACGTCTACGAAAAATACGGTATGGCGCCACCGGTCTCGGTACAGTCGCGCGGGACGCAGGTGGCCGGCGCTCCGGCCCGCGCAACCGCATTAGCCTTTGAGGCGACGGTAAAACCCAGGCTCAAGTCGGTCGACCTCGGTGTGTGGCGCGAACGGCTGGCGCGCATTGAAGGCCAAGTGTGCCGCATTGAGTTTAACAATAACGCGCAGGGAACGGGTTTTCTGGTTGGGCCTGATGTCTTGCTCACGAACTATCACGTGCTGGAACGACCACTCAAAGGACAACTGCCGGCCGAGCAGGTCGCATGCCGCTTCGACTACAAAGTCCTCAGCGACGACTCGCGATCGGAAGGTGTTGTCGTGCGTCTACACAAGGAAGGTTGGCGGCTCGATGAGAGCCGCTACAGCCAGGCGGAAGCCGACGCCCAGCCGGATCGGGAGTTGCCGAAGCCGGACGAGTTGGATTTCGCGGCGGTTCGGCTTGCCCGGCCGATTGGCAACGAGCCGATCGACAAAAATGGCGCCGCGGGTGCGCCCAAGCGCGGCTGGATCGCGCTGCCTCCGGTACAGCCGACCCTCGACCCGGGCGCACCGCTATTCATCGCCGAGCACCCCGACGGCAGCCCGATGAAGCTCGCTCTCGATACCGACAGTGTCATCGGAGTAAACGCAAACGGCACACGCGTGCGTTACGCAACCAACACCGAACACGGCTCTTCCGGCTCTCCCTGTTTCAACATGGATCTTGCGCTGGCCGCCCTGCACCACATGGGCGATCCGCTGTGGAAAACGGCGAAGTATAATCAAGGCGTACCGATCGCCCTGATTGGGGCTCGGCTCGCCGGCAAGCTGGAGTCGGCACAGTGAACGACCTCGCAGTTAAGAGCGCTGACGCCTTCAGGCTCGAGGGTGAGGCGTTCGGCCAGCTTGTCGACCTCGTCACCGCCGCTTTCGAGCGCGACGAGTTCAGGTACTTGCTGCGAGTCAAGATGAATCTGCGGCTCGACGTAATAACCAAAGACGACGACCCCATGCAAATGGTGGTCTTTCGTGTATTTGAAAAATTCGAGCGGGAGGGCGTCGTCGTAGTCTTTTTGCGAGCGGTGTTGGGCGCACGCCCGAACCGCGGCGATTTGCGAACCGCGATCGGGCGATGTTGTCCCCCGGCGCTCGAACCCGCGGCGGATGCCAAGGTGGCCGCCGACAAGGCGGCGACCGGCGTCGATTTACTGAAAGATCAGCTCAATAATCCGGCCGTGCGCAAGGTCGTGGTTCCTCACCGCCAAGAGCTGGTAGAGCTGATGGAAGACATCGGGGTGCTGGCGAATTACAAACGCCTGCACGATTATCTGCAGACGATCAATTTCACGCATTACCCGCAGCTCGTGGACGAAATCAAACGCCTTCGCCAGGATCCGCTCGCCGCAACCAATCTGGAGGAGCACGTCGATCTGCTCAATGACATCAGGAGCAAGGCGGGTGAAGCCGCCAATGCGCTTCCCGATACCGCGGCGGTCCGGGAAGAACAGCTGCTGTGGGTAAACAAGTTGCAAGATTTTATCGAGGAACTGCGCCAGGCCGTCGCGGCCCTGGACGATCGGCGCGGCGCACAAGCCATCCGATCGATAAATCGGCTAGTCCGCCCCCAGCCGTCGCGGCTCAACACTCTTTTGAGTCTCACCGCCAAGAAGCTTCCCCTCGAAGGGCTGGTCCAGACGATCGGCGAGGTCGTAAAGACGGTCGCTACCGGCGAGGCTTCGTCCGTCGAAATGCGCGAGGGTCTGCAGTCGCTGCAAAACATGCTGCCGCAGCTCAAGGGGCGCGTCACCGAGCACGAGCAGTGGCAGGAAATCGAGAATGAATTCCTGACGACAGACGAGTTCATCGAGCAAGGAACGCCAGACTCCGTCGCCGAGTTTAATGACATGTGGCCTGATGCCAAGGTAAAAATCGCCGCGCTCGCCGGGACCGATCCGGGCGCGGCGTGGGCGAACAGGTCGAAATCGCTGGCCGACCTGATCGATAAGGCGCTCGGAGTCGATAATTCGTCGGTGCGCACAAATTTCCGAATCTTTCGTCACACGGTTCTGTTCCATTTTTTCCAGGTTGACCGCGCGCTGCGCGCCCAATGCGAGGCGGTCCTTGCCATTCGACAACCCCTGCAGTCGCTGTTGAGCCAGGTGTGAGGAATGTCGGAACAGGCACTTGCAGCGCATGTCGTTGCACCGTTCGCATCGCTCTCTGACCTGCGCGCCGAGCATGCGAAGTTGATGCGCGCTGCCCGCAAAAAGGATGCCGAAGGCGACATCGTTGCGCGCGTGCGCGGCTTTGTCGATCGCGCGCAGGCGACCGGCTGCGTGCTCGACGCTCAGAACGATCGGGATTCCGCTCAGGGCGTGCTCGACTATTGGACGGCTTGGCTGTTCTCTTCCCCCGATGCTGCCGCCCTTTCGGCGACGCCCGCCATCCTTGCCGCTTTCGACCCGACGAACTCCCGCCAACTCGCGCCGGCGGACGATCCTTACCTCGGATTGCGCGCCTTTGCGGAGAGCGATGCGGGCAAGTTTCTGGGCCGCGAAGACGCGATCGCCACGATGCTGGAGAAGCTCCGGCAGCACTCGGTCGTTTTCGTGGTCGGGCCGCTGGGCTGCGGCAAGACTTCGCTGGTACTTGCCGGTGTCGTGCCGCGGCTCAAATCGCGGCTCCTCATAGAAACTGAGAAAGAGCCGATTTGCGCGGGGGTGATACCAGGAACGGACCCAATCGGCGCGCTGGTTAAAGCGATTCAGCAGATCGCCACCGTGTCTCTGCCCGGCAATTGGGTCGAGGAGAACAGGAAGCGACTTGAGCGTTCGCCAGCCAGCCTCGCCCAGATGGTGCGGTCTGCGGCGCCCGGATCGTCCGTGATCGTCGTCGTCGATCAATTCGAGGAGCTTTTCACTCTCTGTGCCGACGCAACCATAAGAGAGAAATTCACCGAGGCAATTGTGAGCCTCGTGCCGGATTTGGAATCATCCAATCGAGCCATCCTCATCATTCGTGACGACTATGCCGCCGCGGCGCAGCACTTGGACGCACTGAAATCGTTCGCCACCGAATCGGCGTGCTTTTCACCGCCGGCGCCGACCGGCGCCGAGTTGGTTCGCATCATCAAGAGTGCCGCCGACAACGTCGGGCTGAAGTTCGACGAAGGAATCGTGGAGGATCTCGCCAATGAAGTGTCGGGCGATGTCGCCTCGCTCCCGACTCTCCAGTTCACGCTTAGCAAGCTTTGGGACAGGCGTCGCGGCAACCGAATTACCAGCGAGGCCTATGCGGAAGTCGGCCGGCCGCGCGAAGCATTGCGCCGGGCCGCCGAGGAAGTATACGGCGCGCTCGATGGAGAAGAACAATCCCTTGTTGAAAGTGTTTTCCTGGAGCTGATTCAGCCCGGTCTCGGCGAGGAGGTGCAGCGTCGGCGGCTGCGTCGGGATTCGCTAAGGCAACTTAACCCGGACAACCCGGAGCAAGCGATCCGGATCGTCGATCGCTTCGTTGACGCAGGCTTGATTCGCAAGACGCCGGGAATTGATCCTGATGACGATCGTTTCGAAGTGGCCCACGAAGCGCTGGTGCACGATTGGCCGCGGCTGAACGCCTGGCTGAGAGCCAAGCGACAGGACTCGGAAAAGAAGCTTCAGCTCATCACCACCGCCAAGCTGTGGCAAAAATCAGGCAATCCCGGCTATCTGCTCCAAGGCGATGCCATCAAGGAAGCAGCCGCCTTCCGCGATGCGGCGCCCCAGCTGCGAGATCTCATCGCGGCCAGCGAACGGGCAGCTCAACAACGCTGGCGCTGGAATACCTACGGCGGCCTCGCCCTCACCTTCATTTTTGGGGTTTTGGCGGCCTACGCCGTGATGCTCTACTTTACCAAGACACAGGTCACCAGAGATTTGACAAACGTTTCCAAAAACTTCGACTCCAGCGATGTAAGCATACAGAAGCTCAGCGTTGACCTGGAGAAGGCTAACGAAACGATCGCGCGCCAGCAACAACAGATCATGGACCTTCAGAAACGGTTGCAGCCTCGCACAAACGTGTCTCCGCCGCCTACCGAGCCGCCGCCAACGAATGACGGGCAGACGGGTTACGTCTGGATCGGGCCCGAGGCCCAGAGCAACTTGGCAGAACCCGTCAGCGGAGCTCCGGTTCCTCCGAGTTCAGTCAAAGCTAACGAACGCTACAAAATAATCAAAACCGTGGTGCTCCGAAAAGAGAAACCAGACGAAAACACCTATCAGCAGGGCCCAAGCTTGGGGGTCGTCCCGGAAGGGACGGCGCTGACCGCGACTGGCCCCGCCATTCCCTTTATCCGGCCGAGCGGCACCACCCAATATTGGCTCCCGGTGAAGGTCGGCCTTTCCGACAAGCCGAACGTCTATGTTCAGTTTTCGGGTATCAGCGAGGAAAAGGCACACCAAATTGGCGAGGATTTGCAAAAGCGCGGATATCAAATCCTTCGCGTGCAAGCGTCTCCTGACGCCAAGGGAATGAATGAAGTCGAATATTACTACTCGCAGGACAAGGCCGCGGCTGAAAAAGTCGCTTCCGACGTCACGCAATTGCTCCACCAGCGCGGGTATAAGTTATCGCCAACTAGGATCGTCGATTCGACTGGCAAGCCGGGCCATCCAGGCGCGCTTGAATTGTGGCTTGATCTCCCGACATCACGCTAAATGCTGGGCAGTGCCGGTTGACTGTGCGAAGTCAAGCGCTTCCTGGTCAGCGGTGCGCTGCAGGATTGTTACCAGTCGACGAATGGACGCCCCATGAAAATCACCGACGTGACCCTCACGCTCTTCGCCTGGGACGACATCCCGGCGACCCGCTATGCCCCACACACCGGCCGGTTCGGCGGCGGGAGCCAGCTCGGCCTCCTCACCATCAAGACCGACGAGGGCATCGACGGGCACGCCTTTCTCGGCTCGTCCTATCATTCCGCCGCGCACGACGGCCCCGGGCTCATCCAGTATCTCAAGCCGATCCTCATCGGCCAGGATCCGCTCGCCCGCGAGCGGCTTTATCAGGCGATGTGGAAGCGCAGCCGCACCGCCTCGGTGCGCGCGATCGGCGCCATGGACGTCGCGCTGTGGGACATTGCCGGCAAGGCCGCCGACACGCCGATCCATCAGCTCATCGGCTCCTATCGCCTGAGCGTGCCGGCCTACGCCAGTTCGCAGGTGCATGAGAGCGCGGCCGCCTACGTTGAGCAGGTTGGCTGTTACAAATCTGCCGGCTGGAATGCTTATAAAATCCATCCGCCGCAGAACTGGCGCGAGGACATCAAGATATGCGAGGCGGTGCGGCGCGCGGCCGGCGACGACTACACGCTGATGCTCGATTCGGTGTGGTCCTATGATTACGAGACTGCGCTGCGCGTCGGCCGCGCGATCGAGGACCTGGGCTTCTACTGGTACGAGGACCCGCTCGCCGACCAGGACATCTACAACTGCGTCAAGCTGCGCGAGAAGCTCGACATCCCGCTGATGGCGACCGAATACCCGCAAGCCGGGCTCGACAGCTACGCGCCCTGGATTCTTCAGCGCGCCACCGACTTCCTGCGCGGCGACGTGGCGGTCAAGGGCGGCATCACCACCTTGATCAAGACCGCGCATCTCGCCGAGGCATTCCACCTCAAATACGAGGTGCACCACGGCGGTAACTCGCTCAACAACGTCGCCAACCTGCACGTCATCATGGCGATCAAGAACTGCGAGTTCTTCGAGGTGTTGTTGCCGGACGGCGCGCAGAAATACGGGCTCGCGCAGGACATCACCGTCGACCCGAAAGGGCTGGTGCACGCGCCGACCGGCCCCGGCCTCGGCGCCGCGATCGATTTCGACTTGATCGAGCGCAAGAAGGTGGCGACGCTGAGCTGACCGGTCGATCAGGTACCAGGAATCAGATGTCACGAATCAAGGAAGGGGCGGGCTGATACCTGATCGCCGATTTCTGATCCCTGTCACGGGAACAACGCCACCTGCGTGAGCCCCATGGTCTCGGGAAACCCGAGCATGAGGTTCATGTTCTGCACCGCCTGACCCGAGGCGCCCTTCACCAGATTGTCGAGCGCCGAGATCACGATGGCACGGCCGGGCACCCGGTCGGCGGCCACTCCTATGAAAGTCATGTTGGAGCCGCGCACGTGGCGCGTTTGCGGCGTCTCGCCGAACGGGAGCACGTGCACGAACGGCTCGCGTTCGTAGGCCGTGGCGAGGATCGCATGCAGGTCCTGTGGCGAGCGGGAGTCTTGGCCGCGCACGTAGATGGTGGAAAAAATCCCGCGGTTCATCGGCACCAGGTGCGGCGTGAAGGTGACGACGACCTCGCGGCCGGCCGCGCGGGAGAGTTCCTGATCGAGCTCCGCCATGTGCCGGTGCCGGCCGACCCCATAGGCGTGAAACCCCTCCGAGATTTCCGAGAACAGCGTTTCCTCCTTGGGCGAACGCCCGGCGCCGGTGATCCCGGACTTTGCGTCGATCACGATCTCGTCCGGCTCGATCGCCTTGGCCTTGAGCAGCGGCACGAGCGGCAGCTGCGCGCCACTCGGATAGCAGCCGGGGTTGGCCACGAGCCGCGCCTTCTTGATCTCGCGGCGATAAACTTCAACAAGGCCGTAGACGGCCTCTTTCTGCAGTTCCGGCGCATGGTGCTCGTGGCCGTACCAGCGCGCGTAGGCGGCCGGATCCGTGAGGCGGAAGTCGGCGGAAATATCGATCACCTTGGTCGCCGGCGCAGCAGCGAGCAGAGCCGACACGACCTTCTGCGTCGTGGCGTGCGGCAGCGCGCAGAAGACGAGATCGAGCCCGGCTTGCGCCCAATAGACGCTCTCGATCGACACGAGCTTCGGCAGCGTGTAAGGCGAAAACTGCGGAAACACGGCGCGCATTTCTTGACCGGCGCGCCGGTCGGCGGTGAGCAGCGTAATCTCGACCCGCGGATGCCCGAGCAGGAGCCGCACGGTTTCCGATCCGGTGTATCCCGACGCGCCGAGCACGCCGATTTTTGCTTTGCTGGCCATGGCCACCCTCACTTCGCCGGAGCGAGTGTTTGCTCGCCCGCCCGCTCGGTTTCGTTTGCTCCGTATTCGAGATGCGGGCGCAGCACCATCATGTGCGCGGCGATCGCCCGCGCGCCCGCATCGTCCTGGCCGGCCAGCGCCGCGGCGACCGCGACGTGGTCCGCGTCCGATTTGTGCTGGTTGAGCTTGAACGAGCCCTCGACGCTTTCGATCGTCATCTCAATCGCGACAATCGCGCGCATCAGCGCCTCGCGCCGGGCCGGCGTCACGAGGTCGACTGTCCACGGCGGCGCCGGTGCCTGGCGCGTCTCGAAAGCCGCGGTGAGCCGGTCAAGATGCTCGCGCTGCTCGCCTTCGCTCATCACCCGCACGGGCCCCGCGAGCTGCACCGACTCATAAAGCCAGGTGGGGACCTGATCGGGGCTCTTGTACCAGTGCGGCGACACATAGGCGTCGCTGCCCCACACGGCGACGAGCCAGCGTCCGCTGCTCGCCGCGATATCGGCGAGGCGATTGCCGCGCGCCACGTGAAACGCGAGCCAGCAGCCACCGGCCGCCTGCTCGATGTAGAACGGCAACGGCGAGGCGGTGATGCGGCCGTCCGCGCACGCGGTCACCAGGCCGAAGCCGCGCGTGGCGGCGAAGGCGAGGCTTGCGGCTTCGTCGATGCGGAAAGGGGGTGGGATATACATGGCCGTGCTCCGGGGTAAGGACCACCGAAGACACCGAGCCGCGGAATGTGAGAGACGAGGTGCCGCGGAGGCGTCTCCGGCGGCAGCGGCGAAGATCACATCGGATCGAACGCCAAAGCCGCCCGGCTGGGGCGGCGGCGACGGATTCGAATGCAAGCGATCTTCGTCATGGGCGCGGCATATAAGCGCGAACGCCGCTGCGGTCAAGGATTCTCACGTGCATTCGCCGATCACTTGGCCAGCAGGTGCCACAGCCAGGCGGTAAGGTGGCCGCCGAAATCGCCGAGCTCGAGCAGCACCGCGGCCCACAGAAACGCGGAGGCGAAATTGGCGAACTGGAACGGCCAATACGCCATGTTGAAAATCCCGGCGACGAGCGGCACCGCGGCGCGCAACGGCCCGAAGAAACGCCCGATAACCACCGCATAGACGCCCCAGCGGTTGACGAAGGCTTCGCCGCGCGGAATCAGGGCGGGATAGCGCGACAGCGGCCACATGCGCGCGACCGAGGTTTTGAAGGTCGCGCCGAACCAGTACGACAGCCAGTCGCCGCAAGCCGCCCCGAGCGATCCCGCAACCCAGACCGGAACGAAATCAATGCCGCTCACGCCCCTCAGCGCGCCGATGGCAACGAGCGCCCCCCAGGCGGGAATGAGCAGCGAGATGAAGGCGAGCGACTCCCCGAATGCCAGCGCGAACACGATGGGAACCGCCCATGCGTCGTGAACGCGCACGAACTCGACCACTGCCTGGAAATAGTCGTCGAGGTTCATGTAAGGGGCGGGACCGGGGACGGATGGCGGGTGTACCGCGGCTGTTCTGGGAAGGCCAGAGCAAGCGCATGATCCCGAAAAGTGGGTACCGGTTTTCGGAAAAGATCATGCGCCAAAAAAAGATGGCGGGATGACATCGTCATCCCGCTTAAAAGCCGCCTCAATCTCCCGCCGCCATCATGGCATAGTTAGAGGGATTGATTCGCCCGTGTTTCGTTCGCCGGTTCAACATCCATGCCCAAGTCACTAAAGAAGCCTGCAAAGTCCGGGCCGCGCCCCCAGGACCTGTTCGATTTGCCGGAGCCGGCGCCGCGCCGCCCGGTGGGCAAGGCGCGCGACGTGCGCCGCGCTGCCAGCCCCGCCGAAGCCGGCTACACGGCGAAGCACATCGAGGTTCTCGAGGGGCTCGAACCGGTGCGGCGCCGGCCCGGCATGTACATCGGCGGCACCGACGAGAAGGCGCTGCATCATCTGTTTGCCGAAGTGATCGACAACGCCATGGACGAGGCGCTCGCCGGCCATGCGACCTGGATCGAGGTCGTCATGGAGGCGGATGGGTTCGTGACCGTGACCGATAACGGCCGCGGGATCCCGGTCGATCCGCACCCCAAGTTCCCGAAGAAATCCGCCCTCGAAGTGATCATGTGCACCTTGCACGCCGGCGGAAAATTCGATTCCGAAGTCTACGAGACATCGGGCGGGCTGCACGGCGTCGGCGTGTCGGTCGTCAATGCGCTTTCCGAGCGACTCGAGGTCGAGGTTGCGCGCGGCCAGACGCTCTATGCCCAGGCATTCGAGCGTGGCAAGCCGAAGGGGCCGGTGAAACAGATCGGCCGCGCTCCCAACCGGCGCGGCACCAAGGTGCGCTTTCGCCCCGATCCGCAAATCTTCGGGGCGGCGCATGCGCGCTTCAAGCCGCAGCGCATCTTCAAGATGGCGCGCTCCAAGGCCTATCTATTCGGCGGCGTCGAAATCCGCTGGTCGTGCGCGCCCGAGCTGCTCGCCGGCGTCGACGGCGTGCCCGTCGAGGAAACGTTCCACTTCCCTGGCGGCCTCTCCGATTATCTCAACGCGTCGATCCATGGGACGACACTGGTGCATCCCGACATTTTCGCCGGCCGCTCGGAGAAGAAGGGGCACGGTTCGTGCGAATGGGCGGTCGCCTGGGTCGCCGACGCGGACGGCTTCATGTCGTCCTATTGCAACACCATTCCGACCGCCGACGGCGGCACGCATGAGAGCGGATTGCGCACGGCGCTCACCCGCGCGCTCAAAGATCACGCCGAGCGCATGGGGCAAGGCAAGCGCGCCGCGCCGATCACGACCGACGACGTGATGATCGGCGCCGCCGCCATGCTCTCGGTGTTCATCCGCGAGCCGGAGTTTCAGGGCCAGACCAAGGACCGCCTCGCCACCGCCGAAGCCGCCCGCATCGTCGAGCAGGCGGTGCGCGACCCGTTCGATCACTGGCTCGCCGGCAATCCCGCCCAGGCCAACAAATTGCTCGACTGGGTGATCGACCGCGCCGACGAGCGGGTGCGGCGCCGACAGGAGAAGGAGATTGCTCGCAAGGCGATCGGCCGCAAGCTCAAGCTTCCCGGCAAGCTCACCGACTGCACCAACACCGCACAGGAAGGCGCCGAGCTGTTCATCGTCGAAGGCGACTCCGCCGGCGGCAGCGCCAAGCACGCGCGCAACCGCACAAGCCAAGCCGTACTCCCGTTGCGCGGCAAAATCCTCAACGTCGCCTCGGCCGGCCGCGACAAGCTCGCGCAGAACCAGCAACTCGCGGACCTGGTTCAGGCGCTCGGCTGCGGCACCGGCGCGCATTATCGCGAGGATGACCTGCGCTACGGCCGGGTCATCATCATGACCGACGCCGACGTCGACGGCGCCCACATTGCCTCGCTGCTGATCACCTTTTTCTATCGGCAGATGCCGCGGCTGATCGACGGCGGGCATCTCTATCTGGCGGTGCCGCCGCTCTTCAAGCTTACCCATGGCGGCAAGAGCGTCTACGCGCGCGACGACGCGCACAAGGACGAACTGCTCAAGAAGGAGTTCCACCACAACGCCAAGGTCGAGATCAGCCGTTTCAAGGGCCTCGGCGAAATGATGGCGAACCAGCTCAAGGAAACCACCATGGACCCGAAGACGCGTACGCTGCTGCGCGTCGTGCTGCTCGCCGACGACCGCGAGGACACGGCGGATTCGGTCGAGCGCCTCATGGGCACCAAGGCCGAGGCGCGCTTCGCCTTCATCCAGGAGCACGCGGAATTCGCCAGCGAGGAGCTGCTGGACGTGTGACCGCGCCGTAGCCCGCATGAGCGCAGCGACATACGGGGCGCGACTCCCCGGATGTCGCCGCTTCGCGGGCTCATCCGGGCTAGGTACTCACCCAAACTCCGGGCCGGCGGCGATCGCGAGGCGGCGCAGGTCGCCCGGCAACGTCGCGCGGTCCAACGCCATGCGCATGTACGGACGCTGCCGCATGAAGCCGCTGGCTTCGAGCAGCGCCGCAAGTTTGGGCCAAGATGTGAACAGGTCGAGGAACACGCGGCCGCGCGCGTGGGCGAGCGCGGTCGCGAGCAGCGGGCGCGCCGCATCGGTTGATGATGCGACCAGCGGCCCGATCTGCGCAGCGCGATGGCCTTGGCGCATGACCAAATAGCCGCCGTCGTGGGTCCAGGCAGTCGTGCCGGGGCGCGCGAGAAAATCCTCCAGCAGAAAATGCCGTTGCGAGCCGAACGCCAACGCATCCGCCTCAACTATTTTGTCCAAATCGTCCGGCATCAGCCGCTCGGCTGCGCTGCCGATCTGTGCCGCCCCACCCCCCTCGCCTTCCCAGCGTTCCATGGTAGCGAGTTCAACAAACCCGAGGCCGCGATAGACCAGCGCGCCGGCCGGCGTCGCGTCGAGCAACGCGGCGCGGCCCATGCCGCGCAGAGTGGCGATGCATTCGCCCATCAGGCGCCGCGCCAGCCCGCGCCGCCGCCATTCGGGATCGACGATCACCATCGAAATGTAACCGAAGCCGTTGTCATACGGCAGCGCGGCGGCGGTCGCGATCAAACCGGCTTCTTGGTCGAACAAACCGATGGTGCGGCCGTGCGCGATGAACAGGCGCCAGTCGTGCGCGGTCTGATTCCAGCCGACCTTGGCCGAAAGCGCGAGCGCGCCCGGCACGTCGGCCTGCGTCAGCGCGGCCTCGACGAGCGCCTCAGTAGTGCCCATCGCGCACCTCGAATTTGGTCGGCTTATCGAGGCTAGGCATGCCTCGCGCCACCCAGTCGGCCGTCCAGTCGAGCATCGTTTCGAGCGAGACTTCCGGCGGCCCAAACAAACGCTGCGCGCGCTCCGTGTTGGTCAGCCAGGCGGTCGGTGCCTCCGTGCCGACGATATACGCGGCGCGGCCGAAACGGGCAGCAAACTCGTGCGCCAGTGCCCGCACCGAAAGCGTTTGGGGGCCGCTCACGTTGAGCGGCATCGTCGGCGCAGTGCAATGAAGCAACGTACGCAGCGCCTGCGCGCACGCGTCGCCCTGCCAGATCACGTTGACGTGGCCCATGCTCACATCGACCGGCGCTCCGCGGTGAACCTTGCGGGCGATGTCGTGGAATACGCCGTAACGCAGGTCGATCGCGTAGTTGAGCCGGAACAGCCGGCCGGGCGTGCCGTACGCGTGTGAGAAATATTCGAACATGCGCTCGCGCCCGACGCACGACATGGCGTATTCGCCGGGCGGATCGGGGGCCAAGTCCTCGCTCGCGCCGCCGCCCTCGACGGGCACGAACGGATAGACACAGCCGGTCGAGAACGTGACGATGCGCGCGCGGCGGAACACCTGCGCGACGATCGCCGGCACTTGCACGTTCATCGCCCAGGTGAGCGGCAGGTCGCCTTCGGCGCCGAACTTGCGACCGGCCATGAACACGACGTTGGCGAGCCGCGGCAGCCGCTCGACCGCGCTACGGTCGAGCAGCTCGCAGGCGATGGTCTCGACTCCGCGCTGCTCGAGCGCGTCGCGCACACCGGGCTCGCTGAAGCGCGCCACCGCGACGACGCGTTTTCCCGGCGCGGCGCGCCGCGCCATCCAGGCAAGCGTCGGCCCCATCTTGCCGCCGGCGCCGAGCACCAGGATGTCGCTCTCGAGTCGGGCCAAGTCGGCAACCAACGCCGCGCTGGGCCGCCCGAGCACTTCCTCGAGCGCGGCGACGTCCTCGACGCGGCGCGGCAGCGCCGTGTCCGTCACGATGGCCGCGTCCGCCGTCACGGCGCTACATCAGGAACACGCCCTTGCCGCTGGTCTGCTGATCGAACAGTCGATAGGCCTCCTCGGCCTGATCGAGCTTCCAGCGGTGCGTGAACAAATCATCGACCTTGATCCCGCGGTCGGCGATGAACTGCGCGCACTCGGCCTGCCCGACTTTGGAGAACGTCCACGAGCCGATGATGGTGAGCTGCTTGCGCAGCATGTCGGGGCTCACGTCGATCGTCACGTTGCCGCCTTCGCCGACAAAACACACCGTGCCCCAGGCGCGCGCGCTGCGCACCGCCGTGATGCGGCCCTCGGGCGAGCCGGACGTATCGAGCGTGGTATGGGCGCCGCGCCCGTGCGTCACCTCCTTGATGGCGCCGACCGGATCGTTGCTGCGCGGATTGACCAGCACGTCGGCGCCGAACTCCTTGGCGCGAGCGAGCCGCTCTTCGCTCACGTCGAGCGCGATGACGCGCGCGCCCATTTCGGCGGCAAGCTGCGTCGCCGAGAGACCGACAGGGCCCTGCCCCACGATAGCGACCGTGTCGCGGCCGGAAAGATTCATCCGGCGCAAGGCGCCGAAGGCAGTGCCGGTGCCGCAGGAAATGGCGGCGCCGGCCGCGAAGCTCAGGGGTTCCGGCAGCGGCACCAGGGTGTGCGCCGGCACTTTCATGTGCGGCGCGTGCGCGCCATGACCGGTCGCGCCATAGACGGTGCTGCCCTCGACGCACATCTGCGACCAGCCGGTGACGCAATGCTCGCAAACGCCGCAGCCGTGATAGTGATGCACCATGACACGGTCGCCGACCTGCGCGACCTTCTCCGGCACGCCGGCGCCGACCGCCGCCACGACCCCGCAAGGCTCGTGTCCGGCGATGATCGGCCCACTCACCTTGCCGAGACCCAGCGACGAGGCGCCGCCCGAGGCGCGGTAGAATTTAAGATCGCTGCCGCACATGCCCGAGGCTTTGATGTCGAGTACCACTTCGCCCGGCCCGGGCGTTGGATCAGGAAATTGCGCCAGTTCGAGCTTCCGGTTTCCTAGGAAGGTCACAGCACGCATGACGTCCTCTCAGCTTTATTTCGCTCGCGGGGCAAAGCCCAATGTGCTCTCGAACCGCTGGGCGTACAACGGCCACACCTCCGGATTGACGACGCGCGAGACGGGTTTGCCGTCGAGCGCCTCGATGAGCTGCTCGGCGGCGATGCGGCCCATGTTCACCCGCGCCTGATGGGTGATCCCGGCGGTGTGCGGGCTCGCCAGCACGTTGTCGAGTTGCAGCAGCGGATGCTCGTGCGGCGGCGGCTCCTTGCTCCACACGTCGAGGCCGGCGCCGGCGATGCGCTTGCCGCGCAGGGCTTCGAGCAACGCATCCTCATTATGAATGTGGCCGCGGCAGGTCGTGATGAAATAGGCGTGCGGCTGCATCAGCGCGAACTCGCGCGCGCCGATCATGCCGTGCGTCTCCTCCGTGAGCGGGCAATTGAGCGAGACGTAATCGGCCTGGCGCAGCAGATCGTGCAGCTCGACCTTTTCGGCGCCGCGCTCGGTGATCTCGTCGGCGGATAGATAAGGATCGTAGGCGAGCACGCGCATGGCAAAGAGGGCACGCGCGAGTTCCGCGACGCGCCGGCCGACGTGGCCGAGGCCGACGATGCCGATGGTGCGTCCGTGCACGTCGTCGCCGACGAAGCTGTTGCGGTCGATGACGTCGCCGCGGCGGATGGCGCGGTCGGACTCGGAAATCCGCTTCGACAGGGTGAGCATCATGCCGATGGCATGCTCGGCGACCGCCTCGCGGTTGCCGCCCGCTTGATTGAGCACCAGCACCCCGGCGTCGGTGCAGGTCTTCACGTCGACCGTGTCGTAGCCGGCGCCGTTGGTCGAGACGATCAGCAGGTTCGGGATTCGGGTGAGAAGATCGGGCGTGGCGTGGAAATGCGGCGCAATCTCGTAGCGCGAAGAGCCGATCTGATAGGCATGCGCCGCTGCCAGAACCGGCTCGACCGCTGCCGGCGCGCTGTCGTTTTCCAGCCGGTCGAGCCGGATGTCCGGCCGGGTCGCGATCGTATCGAGATAGCTCTGATGCGCGAGGTATTTGACATAGAACACGCGCTTAGTGTTGACGGCCATTAATCCGATTTCCACGAATTGAGAGACGGGTCACGCGGGGGTTCCGGCAGCGCCGGAGGCGCGCACCATCGCGGATATCGCCGGCCGGGGCAACCCGCTGCACGTAGCCCGGATGAGCCCGCGCAGCGGGCGACATCCGGGACTTTCCCGCATGTCACTTCGCTCATGCGGGCTACGGCATCTCAGTTCAAGAAATCTGCGATGATCTCAGCGGATTGGGCGGCGCTCGTGACGAGGAACAGATGCCCGTCGTCGATCGTCACAAGACGCGCGTGCGGGATGAGGCGGGCGAGGATGCGCCCGTTGATAAGCGGCACGATCGGATCGTCGGTCCCGGCAAGAACGAGGGTCGGCTGGGAGAGCAGGCGCAGCCACGGCAGGCTGGTCCAGCCGAAGCCGGCGGCGAGCTGCAGGTAGTAGCCGTAGTCGCTCGCCCAGCGCACATGACGCAGGTGCTGACGCACGAGTTCGGGCGAGCGGCGGATGGCGCCGCCGTAAATGTCCCCGGCGATCACCCGCATATATTCGGGATCCTTGTAGCGGCGCGGCGTCGCCATCTTGAGCATGACGCTCAGCCGCCCCGGCACCATCAGATGGCCCGGCGAGGTTGCGGCGAGAATGAGCCGCCGGCAGCGCGCCGACTGCCGGAAAGCGAATTGCTGGGCGAGGGCACCGCCCCAGGACACGCCGAGGACGTCGACCTCGGAATAGCCGAGCTTGTCGAGCAGCTGCGCGGTGAGGCGAGCGATAGTCCAGGGCCGGTAGGGCAGCCGCGGCGCCGGCGAGCCGCCGACGCCCGGCACGTCGAAGACAATCGCCTCCGGCTCACGCAGCGCCGCGAGAAACGGCTCGACCAACTCGATGCTGGCGCCGATCCCGTTGAAGAGAAGCAGCGGCGGCTGCGTCTTGGCGCCCGGGCGGATGCCGACGCGCAAGGTCTGCCCATCCACCTCGTGCAGGCCGATCTGCAATTCAGCTCTCCATCACATAACGGCCCGGCGCCTCGTCGAGGGGCGGGTAGTCGGCAGCGCCAAGCGTTAGAGGCGCGGGCAGCGTGTCGCCCGAACGCGCCTTGATCCAAGCGAGCCAGTGGGGCCACCAGCTTCCGGCGTGCTTGTCCGCCTGATCGAGCCACGCCTGTCCGTCGGGCGCCCGGGCGGCGCCGGTCCAGAAGGAGGCCTTGGGATTGCCGGGCGGGTTGAGCAGGCTCTGGATATGGCCGCTGTTCGAAAGCACGAAGGTGCTGCGCTCTCCGTAGAGCTTCGCCGTGTTGTAGCAGCCGTGCCACGGCGTGATGTGATCGGTCACGCCGGCGACCACGTAGCTGTCCATGTCGACCTTCCGCATGTCGAGCGGCAGGCCGCGCACGTCGAGGTGGGCGGGATTGACGAAGGGATTCGCGTCCATCAGGTCGAGGAAATCGGCGTGCAGCCGCGCCGGCAGCCGCGTCGTGTCGTTGTTCCAATAGAGCAAGTCGAAGGCCGGCGGCGCATTGCCGAGCAGATAATTGTTGACCCAATAATTCCAGATCAGGTCATTGGGCCGCATCCAGGCGAACATGCGGGCAAGCTCCCTCCCCTCCACCACGCCGGCAAGCCGCGAGGCGCTCTTCGCGGCGAGAATCGATTCCGGCGTGACGAAAATTCCCGCGGTCGTGTCCTGCGCCACCGCCATGTCGAGAAGACAGACAGCGATTGTCGCGCTGTGAACCTTGGTTTCGCCGCGCGCGGCGAGATTGGCAAGAAACGCCGACGTGGTGATGCCGCCGGAGCACGAGCCCCAGATATTGACGTCCTCGCTCCCGGTGATCTCCCGCATCGCGTCGACCGCCTCTTCCAGCCCGCCCACATAGGAATCGAGCCCGAAGTCGCTCTCGGCCGCGGCGGGATTCTTCCAGCTGATGGCGAAGGTCTGCAGGCCACCGTCGAGCGCCAGCCGGACGATGCTTTTTTCCGGCACCAGGTCGAAAACGTAAAATTTGTTGATCTGCGGCGGCGCGATCAGCAGCGGCCGCTTGTATAGGTCGTCGGTCACCGGCCGGTATTGGATCAACTCCATCACGGCGTTGCGGAAGACGACCGCGCCCGGCGTCGTGGCGAGATTCTTGCCGACGGCGAAGTTGCGCGTGTCGACCTGGGCCGGCAGGCCGCCGTTCTTTGCAAGGTCGCCGAGAAAGTTCTCCAGGCCGTGCACGAAGCTGGCGCCGCCGGTGTCGACGAGCTTCTTGAGTGCCGCCGGATTGCCGACAAAGGAGTTGGTCGGCGCCAGCGCGTCGACAAATAGCGAAATGACGAAGCGCGCGCGCTCCGCGTCGCGCTTGTCCATGTTCGCCTCGTCGATGAAGCGGTTGAGCGCACCACCCCAGGCGAGATAGACCTGCGCCAGCGCGCGATAGGCCCCACTCTCTTTCCAGGCCGGATCGGCGAAGCGTTTGTCCTTGGGGTCAGGGGCAAGCGCCGAGCCGCCGGTCGCGATGCGGCCCAGCTCGCCGAGAAAAGACAGGTATTGTTTCGCCGCCGATCCCGGGTTGCGGATCACCTGTCCGGCCAGTGCACGCGCCGAATCGAAAATATCCCGGCCGCGCACGCCGACCAGAGGGTTCGCCGCCAGCGTGTTCTGTGCGGCGCGCTCGCCGATCTCGTTATCCAAACTTCGCGCTTCCAGCGTCTCATAGGCCATGGCTGCTCCTCCCGGCTTTGCGCGATTGCGATGTTTCACGCCGGAACGCGCTGCTTGCCGATCAACATGCACAGGACTTCGGCGACGAGGGCGGGCTTCGCTTCGCCCTCGATCTCCAGCGTGCTTTGCAGTTTCAGCAGCAGCCGCCCGCCGTTCTGCGGCTCGGCCGACGCGAGGCTGGAGCGCAGGCGCACGCGGGCGCCGGCCTTCACCGGGGCGATGAAGCGGACCTTGTCGAGCCCGTAGTTGAGCGCGCTCGCAGCGTCAGGCGGCACGAGGCCGAGTTCCATGACCATTGCGGCGACAAGCGAGAGGCTCAGATATCCGTGCGCGACCGGTCCGCCGAACGGGCTCTCGCGCCGCGCGCGCTCCACATCGACGTGGATCCACTGATGGTCGCCGGTGCAGGCTGCGAACTGATCGATGCGATCCTGGCCGACGGTCAGCCAGTCGGTCGTGCCCAGTTCGCGCCCGACGAACTGCGCGGCCGTGGTCATGGTGTAGTCGAGAATGGTCATGGCGCCCTCCCTTACGCGAGCCCGCGCAAATCTTTGCGCAGGATCTTGCCCACGTTCGATTTCGGCAAAGCTTCAAGGAAGAGAACTTCCCTCGGCACCTTGTAGGCGGTGAGTTCGCGCCGGCAGTGGGCGATCACGTCGGCTTCGGTGAGACTGGCGCCCGGCGTCTTGGCCACGAACAGCCGCACCGCCTCGCCGGTCTTCTCATCCGGCCGGCCGACGCAGGCGCATTCGAGAACGCCGGCGCACGACGCGGCGATCGCCTCGACCTCGTTCGGGAACACGTTGAACCCGGAGACGATGATCATATCCTTCTTGCGATCGACGATTCTCAGAAATCCCCTCTCGTCGAACACGCCGATGTCGCCGGTGCGGAAATAGCCGTCGGGCGTGAAGGCAGCCGTGTTGGCCTCAGGCTTCTGCCAATAGCCTTTCATCACCTGCGGGCCCTTGGCGCAGACCTCACCCGGTTCGCCGAGCAGCGCTTCGTTGTCGTCGGCGTCGAGCAGCTTGATGTCGGTCGAGGGCAATGGCAGCCCGACGCTCGCGGAGAAACCAGACGAGGTCGTGGGATTGAGGGTCAGGATGGGTGACGTCTCGGAGAGACCATAGCCCTCGAGGATGTCGCGGCCGGTCAGCGCCTTCCATTTCTCCGAGGTCGAGGGCAGCACCGCGGCCCCACCGCCGACCGCAAGGCGCAGCCGCGAGAAATCCACCTCGCCGATTTGCGGATGCATCACCAGAGCGCCGAACAGCGTGTTCACGCCGGTGAAGACGGTCGGGCGCGCCGCCCGCAAGATTCCGACAAAGGCGTTCATGTCGCGTGGGTTGGGGACGAGCCAGTTGTCGGCGCCGATCGAGTAGAAGCTGATGAAATTCACCATCAGCGCGAAGATGTGGTAGAGCGGCAGCGCGGTGACGACGACTTCCTCGCCCTCGTGCAGCGCGCCGGGGACGAACGCCTTGAACTGTTCGGTGTTGGCGATCAGGTTGCGGTGCGACAGCGCGGCGCCCTTCGAGAGCCCGGTGGTGCCGCCGGTGTATTGCAGGAACAGGAGATCATCCCCGCATAGCGCCACCGGCGCGAACGGAAGGTCCGCGCCTTGCGCCAGCGCATCGGAGAAGGCGACCGCATTCGCCAGGCGCGCATCGACGGGCGGACTCGCGAGCGTCGCGTTCGTCCCGTCGGCAAGGCCAACGGTAATCACCTGTTTGATCGCGGTGCGGGCGATGATTTCCGCGAGCGTCGCCGATACGCCGCTGAAGATGACGATGACCTGGGCACCGGCGTCGTTGAGCTGATGCTCGAGTTCGCGCGGGGTGTAGAGTGGGTTCACGTTCACCTGGGCGGCGCCGGTGCGCAGGATGCCCAGCATGGCGACCGGGAAAGCGGGGATGTTCGGCAGCATCACGGCGACGCGGTCGCCCTTCTTCACCCCGAGCTTGTTCTGCAGGTAGGCGGCGAAAGCGAGCGACAGCCGGTCGGTGTCGGCGTAGGTCAGCGTCTCGCCGAAGCAGCGAAACGCCGGCCGGTCGGCGAAGCGCCGCATGGCCTGCTCCAGCAGCGCCACCACCGAGGCATGAGCATCGGGATCGATCTCGGCCGGAATGCGCCCGCCGTAGGTCGCGAGCCAGTTCCGCTTCGTCATTGCCCTTCCCGTGCAGTGCAGTTCCATGGCATCCTCCCAGCAGCCGTTCTGATGAGAAAGACGCTAGACGCCGGGCTGGCCCGTGTCTGTGACCGTGGCGGCCAATGTATTGGCCTCGGAAGCCAACTTGCCGGGCCGCGGGAATGAGCAAACAGACGACCTCCGCCGTTTGGGTTAAGGGCATCGCCGAGTTGCTGGCGGCCGAAGGCCTCGAGGTGCCGGCCCTGTTCGCCGAGGCCGGTATCGATGCGGCGGCGCTCGACACGCCCGCCGGGCGCGTGCAGACCGAGAACATCAGTCGGCTGTGGGAACTCGCGGTCGAACGCTCCGGCAATCCGGCAATCGGCGTCGCCCAGCCCCACGTCGTGCGGGCCGCGAGCTTCGACGTGGTCGGCTACGCCATGATGTCGTGCGCCGATTTACGCGCGGCGTTCGAACGCCTGATCCGCTATCTCGTCATTCTCAGCGACACATTCACGATGACGATGAGCGAGGAGCGCGGCGGCTACCGCGTGGTGTTCGTGCTGTTCGGCGGCGACCGGCCGGTGCCACGGCAGCGCGTCGAGTTCATCGTCGTCACCTTGATCGGCTACTGCCGGTGGCTGAGCGGGCGCGACGTGCATCCGCTCGCGATCGAACTCCCCTTCCCGCCCCCGCCCGATCCCGCGCCCTATCGCGCCGCCTTTCACTGCCCCGTCACGTTCGACGCCCAGCGCAACAGCTTGCTGTTTGCCACAACCGACATGACCGCGGCCCTGCCCACCTCGAATCCGCAGCTCGCCGAACTGCACGAGCGCTACGCCGGCGAGTATTTGCGCCACTTCGACCACGCGCAGACGAGCTACCGGGCGCGCGAAGTGATCGTCCGCCGGCTGCCGGACGGGGAGCCGCGGCGCGACGAGATCGCGGGCGAGCTGCGCATGAGCGAGCGCACCCTGCAGCGGCGCCTGGAAGAGGAAAAAACGTCCTTCGTCGAGCTGTTGGACCGCACGCGGCGCGAGCTAGCCGAACAGTATCTCGGTCGCCTGCAGCTCTCGCTCGCGCAGGCCGCCTACCTTCTCGGCTTTGCCGACCAGAGCAGTTTCTTCCGCGCGTGCAAGCGCTGGTTCGATCTCTCGCCCGGCCAATACCGCAGCCAGCTGCTGCGGCAGGGGGCGGGGCGAGTCGGTAGTTTTTAGTCCCGCAACCGTAACGCTCGCACCGGTTGGTGTTGTGCCGCTCAACTCGGAAAAATTAGCGATTTGTTCGACTTAAGCGGTGTCACAAAGCCGCCAAATTGCTGCAACCATTGACTTTTCGCGTTGCCTCACTATGTTCCGGGCGCCGGTCGGAGGATCGACAGGATTCGACCGTCTCTTCCCCGCGCTAAAGTCGTCGTCGTTCCGTGGTCGACGAAGCTCGGTTCCGGAACGACCCAGATTCGAGGATACATGTCATTTTCACAGCTCGGCTTGTCCGAGAAGGTTCTCTCCGCCGTAGCGGCGGCAGGCTACACCACCCCGACCCCGATTCAGCAGCAGGCGATCCCCCACGTCCTCAAGCGGCGTGATGTGCTCGGCATCGCCCAGACTGGCACCGGCAAGACCGCCGCGTTCGTGCTGCCCATGCTCACCATGCTCGAGCACGGGCGCGCCCGCGCGCGCATGCCGCGCACGCTCATTCTCGAGCCGACGCGCGAACTCGCCGCGCAGGTCGAGGAGAGCTTCGCCAAATACGGTGCTAACCACAAACTCAACGTGGCGCTGCTCATCGGCGGCGTCTCGTTCGACAACCAGGACGTCAAGCTCACCCGCGGCGTCGATGTGCTGATCGCGACACCCGGCCGGCTGCTCGATCACTTCGAACGCGGGCGGCTGCTGCTCACCGGGGTCGAGCTTCTCGTCATCGACGAAGCCGACCGCATGCTCGACATGGGGTTCATCCCGGACATCGAGCGCATCTGCAAGCTCGTTCCCTTCACCCGCCAGACCCTGTTCTTCACCGCCACCATGCCGCCGGAGATCCGGCGCATCGTCGATACCTTCCTGCACAATCCGGAACAGGTAGAGGTGTCGCGGCCTGCCACCACGGTCGCGACGGTGACGCAACTGCTCGCGCCCGCCGGCCGCGAGCCGCACGACAAGCGCGACGCGCTGCGCCGCCTCATCCGTTCCGAGTCCGGGTTCAAGAACGCGATCATCTTCTGCAATCGCAAGCGCGAGGTCGCGGTGTTGCATCGCTCGCTGGTGCGCCACGGCTTCAACGCGGTCGCGCTGCACGGCGACATGGACCAGCCCGCCCGCATGGCGGCGCTCGATCAGTTCCGCCGCGGCGAGGTCAAGCTGCTGATCGCCTCCGACGTCGCCGCGCGCGGGCTCGACATCCCCGACGTGAGCCACATTTTCAATTTCGACGTACCGCATCACGCCGACGATTACGTCCACCGCATCGGCCGCACCGGCCGAGCCGGGAAATCAGGCACGGCGATCACGCTGGTGACGCCGGCCGACCGCAAGGCGGTCGATGCCATCGAAAAGCTCATCGGCCGCACGATCGAATGGGCGAAAGCCCCGCCCCGCCCGGAGCCCCAGGAGCAGCCCGCGCGCGAGGGGCGCCATCGGCCGCAGCCTGCGCACGATGCGCGCCATCGGCCGGCCCCCGCACCGCGCCGCCCCGAAAGTCCCAACGCGCCGCAACCCGCCCCCGCGCAGATCGCTCGAATCGATGAAGCGCGTCCCCCGCGGCGGCAGGGTCACGCACGCGACCGCGGCGTGGATACCTCGGGGCACCTTCCGGCATTTCTGTTCCGGCCCGCGCGCGTCAAAGCGTAAGCGGGCTCTCCTCACCATTCGAAGCAAGCGCCTGCTGCGCGGGTAACGCCGCGGCGGCATCGACTTATACGTGTTTACTTCCCGTTCACGGCTCTCCGTTACGTTCCGTCGGGGTCGGTATGGGGTGCGGGCCAGAATGGTTCGCGCAAGGCGTCGGAAATGGCCGTCAACGGCAACGAACACGAGCGCACGCTGGCGTTCGCGGAAATCGCGCTCGGCCAGATCAAGGCGCTGGGCCAGCCCGCCTATCCCCGCAATTATGAGATCTGGTACACCTACGCCACCGGCTATAATTCCGCGCTCAATCAAAACATCAACGAAGCGCTCGCCCGCAAAGGCACGCTGAGCGCCGCGGAGATCGACCAGATCTACGACGCGCACCTCTCGTCGACCCGCCTGACCGACCGCATCGACAACGTCGGCGCCAAGGTCGTCGACGAGATCGATCAGATCATGGCGATGATCGATGCCGCTTCCGGTTCGGCGGCGAATTACGGCGAAAGCCTTGCGAGCGTGCGCCAGAAGATCGGCGCGGCCGATCGCGACGGTCTGCGCTCGATCATCGAAGGGCTGGTGGGCGCCACCAAGGAGATGGAGAAGACCAACCACGCGCTCGAGGCGCGCCTCAAGGCATCGAAGCACGAAATTTCCCAGCTTCAGCTCAATCTCGAAGCGGTGCGCAACGAGAGCCTCACCGACCCGCTCACCACGCTCGCGAACCGCAAGTTCTTCGATCTGGCAATGGAAAAGGCGCTCGCCGACGCGGCAAAGACCGACGAACCGCTGTCGCTGTTGATGACCGACATCGATCATTTCAAGAAATTCAATGACACCTTCGGCCATCTCACCGGCGACCAGGTGCTTCGGCTCGTGGCCCAGGCCGTCAAGCAAAACGTCAAGGGCCAGGACGTGGCGGCGCGCTACGGCGGCGAGGAATTCGCGGTCGTGCTGCCGCGCACCGGCCTTCAGCAGGCGCTCACCGTGGGCGATCACATCCGCCGCGCGGTGATGGGCAAGGAGCTGATGAAGCGCTCGACCGGCGAGCACCTCGGCCGCATCACCATTTCGGTCGGCGTCGCGATGTTCCGCCGCGACGACACGGCGCAGTCGCTCATCGGCCGCGCCGACGCCGGCCTTTATGCCGCCAAACGCAACGGCCGTAACCGGGTGATCTGCGAAACCGACCCCGAGGTCGCTCAGGCGAGCATGGCGGCGGCCTGACCAGGAATCAGGTGACCGGTATCAGGTATCAGGTATCAGGTATCAGGTATCAGGTATCAGGAGAGTCGGGGTTCTACCTGATACCTGATGCCTGATTTCTGATACCCGGACTCAGCGCGCGGGCTCCAAGCTGCCGTCCTTCGCCGGCGTAAGCGCCACGGATTCGCCGCAGCCACAGGCGGAAGTCTGGTTCGGGTTGTTGAACACGAACTGAGACGAAATCTTGTCGATCTTGTAATCCATTTCGGTGCCGAGCAAAAACAATACGGCCTTGGGGTCGATCAGGATGCGCACGCCCTTGTCCTCGACCACCTCGTCGGCGGGATTGACCGTCTCGGCGTATTCCATCGTGTAGGACATGCCGGCGCAGCCGCCGTTCTTGACGCCGACGCGCACGCCGGCGATCGGTTTCTCGGCGCGCGCGGAAATCTCCTTGATGCGCGCCGCCGCGGCATCGCTCAGGCGCATCACCTGCAGCTTCGGCCTCGGTCTCGTCGATGGTGTCGCCATCTTGTCCTCGAATCGGAGCATCTGATATGTGGCCCCATGCGGGCCGGAACGCAACTTTCCTCACCACATGTTCAAAGCAACGCGGGCTTCGTCCGACATGCGGCTCTGGTCCCACGGCGGATCCCAAACGACGTTGACGGCAACCTCGCCGACGCCGGGGACGCTCGCTACCGCGTTCTCGACCATCATCGGCAGCTCCGCCGCCGAGGGGCAGTTGGGCGTGGTGAGCGTCATGTCCACCGTGACCTTGCGGTCGTCGGCGATATCGACCTTGTAGATCAGGCCTAGCTCGTAGATGTCGGCCGGGATTTCCGGGTCGTATACGGTTTTCAGCGCCCCAATGATCTCGTCGGTCATGCGCGCGACTTCGTCGGCCGCCAACGCGGGCTCGGCCGCAGGCGCGGCCGCGGTTTCGGCCGGTGCCGCCGCGAGGTTCGCTTCGCTCGTGTCCTGCTCGATCATGCGAAGAAATCCTGCGCCTTGATCAGCGCCTGCGCAAGCGTATCGACCTCGGCCCGGGTGTTGTAGAGCGCAAACGACGCCCGGCAGGTCGCGGTCACGCCGAAGCGCGCCAGCAGCGGCATCGTGCAGTGGGTCCCGGCGCGCACCGCGACGCCCGAACGGTCAATGATGGTCGCCACATCGTGCGGATGGGCACCTTTCATTTCGAACGAAAGGATCGCGCCCTTGTCGCGCGTGGTGCCGATGATGCGCAGCGAATTGATCTCGCGCAGCCGGTCGTGCGCGTATTTGATCACGCCCGACTCGTGCGCTCGGATGCGCGGCTTGCCGATCGACTGCACGTAGTCGATCGCGGCGCCCAGCCCGATCGCCTGCACGATCGGCGGCGTGCCCGCCTCGAATTTATGCGGCGGCTCGCCGTAGCTCACGCGGTCTTCGAACACCTCGTGGATCATTTCGCCGCCGCCGTTGAACGGGGCCATGGCGTCGAGATGCCGATAGCGGCCGTAGAGCACGCCGATGCCGGTCGGCCCGTAGAGCTTGTGTCCGGTGAAGGCATAGAAATCGCAGCCGATGTCGCGCACGTCGACGTCGAGGTGCACCGCCGCCTGGCTGCCGTCGAGCAGCACCGGAATGCCGCGCGCGTGCGCAAGCCGCACCACCTCTTTGACCGGCACGACGGTGCCGAGCACGTTCGACATGTGGGTGACGGCGACGAGCTTGGTGCGGTCGGTGAGCAGCCGCTCGAATTCGTCGAGGAGGAAATTGCCCTCGTCGTCGATCGGCGCCCATTTGATTACCGCGCCGTTGCGCTCGCGCAGGAAGTGCCACGGCACGATGTTGGAGTGGTGCTCCATGATCGAGAGCACGATCTCGTCGCCCGGCTTGATGCGGTCGACCCCGAAGGAATAAGCGACGAGGTTCATCGCCTCGGTGGCGTTGCGGGTGAAAATGATCTCCTGCGCCCGCTCGGCGTTGAGGAAGGCGCGCACCTTTTCCCGCGCGGCCTCGTAGGCCTCGGTCGCCGCATTCGCGAGATAATGCAGCCCGCGGTGCACGTTGGAATATTCGCTGGTGTAGGCGCGCTCGAGCCGGTCGAGCACCGCGCGCGGCTTCTGCGCCGAGGCGGCGTTGTCGAGATAGACGAGCGGCTTGCCGTACGGCTTGACGGCGAGCGCCGGGAAATCGGCGCGGATACGATTCACGTCGTAGGCGCCGTTGCTCACTGCCGGATGCATCGCGTCGCTCATCATCGTCACCCGCGCGTGATAAGCCAGGCGGCCGCCGCATCGGCGAGCGCGGCGCGCAAGTCGTCGCGCTCGATCGTCTCGAGCGCTTCGCCGACGAACGCCTGGATCAGCAGCGCCTCGGCTTCGTGCGCCGGGATCCCGCGCGCCTTCAAATAAAACAGCAGGTCCTGATCGAGCGCGCCGGCGGTGGCGCCGTGGCCGCACTGGACGTCGTCGGCGAAAATCTCAAGCTCCGGCTTGTTGTCGGCTTCGGCCGCTTCCGAGAGCAGCAGCGCGCGCGTCATCATGCGGGCGTCGGTCTGCTGCGCGCCAGGGCGCACGATGATCTTGCCCTGAAACACCGCATGGCTCTCGCCGTCGAGCACCGACTTGAACAACTCACGGCTGCTGCCGCCCCGCACCGCGTGATCGACCACCATCGTGGTGTCGACGTGCTGGCGCCCTTTGATGAGGCTCGCCCCCGCGATGGTCGCGGCGGCCCCCTCCCCGGCGTAGCGCAGATGCAACTGGTTGCGCACCACGGATCCGCCGGTGGTGAACGACAGATCGTTGAGTTCGGCGCGCGCGCCGAGCGCCGCCATGAGCGTCGAGATGTGTAGCGCGCGCGAGCCCTCGGTGCCGATCTTCACATGGTCGACTTTCGCGTCGTCGCCGACGCTTAGCTCAAGCGCATTGTTGACCTGATAATCGAGATCATCCGGCCCCTCGTGGCTTTCGATCAGCGTGGCGCGGGCACGCTTGCCGATGACGACAAGCGAGCGCGCGAACACCGCCGCGGCGACGGTCGCCGTGTAGGCGAAGACCAGGTGGATCGGGCGCGCGAGCGTCACGCCGTCGGCAACGTTGAGCACCACGCCGTCGCCCATGAAGGCGGTGTTGAGCGCCGCCGCAACGTCATCGGTCGGCGCCACGGTGCCGACGCGACCAACGACCTCCGCGTCGGCGCCGGCGAGCGCTTCTGCCATGGAGCCGACGGTCAGGCCCGGCTCGAGCGCGGCAAGATCGGAGAGTTCCGGCACAAAGACGCCGTCGACAAGCACGATCCGCCGTGCATCCACCACTCGCAGCAAGCCGCCTGCGTTCTTCGCGCGCGCGATGCCCGCAGTATCCGGCGGGCCGGCGAGCGGCTTTGCCTCGCGCATGAGCGCGCGCAGATCCGTGTATTTCCAGTCCTCGACGCGCCGGTGCGGCAGGCCTTCGGCGGCGAAGCGGCGGAACGCCGCCTCGCGCTGCGCCGCGAGCGGATCGCGCGCAAGCGCCCCCTTGCGAGCGGCGAACGCCTCGGCAAGGGCCTGCTCGGCCGCGGTTTTGATCGGACGCACCTCGGCGCTCATCTAAAACCTCACGCCGCCTCTTCCTGGAACTGGGCGTAGCCGCGCGCTTCGAGTTCGAGCGCCAGCTCCTTGCCCCCCGTCTTCACGATGCGGCCCTTGGAGAGCACGTGCACCACATCGGGCACGATGTAATTCAACAGGCGCTGATAATGGGTGATGACCACCATCGACCGCTGCGGTGAGCGCAGGCGATTTACGCCATCGGCGACGACGCGCAGCGCGTCGATGTCGAGGCCGGAGTCGGTCTCGTCGAGCACCGCCAGCCGCGGCTCGAGCAGCGCCATTTGCAGGATCTCGTTGCGCTTCTTCTCGCCGCCGGAGAAACCGACGTTGACGCCGCGGCGGAGCATCTCCTGGTCGATGTCGAGCTTGCCGGCGGCCTCGCGCACCTTTTTCATGAACTCGGGCGTGGAAAGCTCCGCTTCGCCACGCTTGCGCCGTTGCGCATTGAGCGCGGTGCGCAGGAACGTCATGGTGGCGACGCCGGGGATTTCCAGCGGATATTGGAACGCCAGGAACAGGCCCTTGGCGGCACGTTCGTCCGGCTCCATGGCGAGCATGTCCTCGCCGTCGAACAGCACCTGGCCGTCAGTGACGGCGTAATCCGCCTTGCCGGCAAGCACATAGGCGAGCGTCGACTTGCCCGAGCCGTTCGGGCCCATGATGGCGTGGACCTCGCCCGCGTTCACCGCGAGGTTCAAGCCATCCAAAATTTTCCGGCCGTCGACTTCGACGGACAGATCCTTGATTTCGAGCATCGGCATGCGAAGTCCTCGCAACCTTGTTGTGTCGAGGCCGGCGGTTAGCCGACCGAGCCTTCCAGGCTGATCGAGATGAGCTTCTGCGCCTCGACCGCGAATTCCATAGGCAGGTGCTGGAGCACGTCGCGGACGAACCCGTTGACGATCAGCGCCACCGCCTCCTCGGCGTTGAGCCCGCGCTGACGGCAGTAGAACAGCTGCGCCTCGGAAATCTTCGACGTGGTCGCCTCGTGCTCGAACACGGCGGAGGAATTCTTCGCCTCGATGTAAGGCACGGTGTGCGCGCCGCACTTGTCGCCGATCAGCAGCGAGTCGCAGTTGGTGAAGTTGCGCGCGCCGGTCGCCCGGCGGTGCGCCGAGACGAGGCCGCGGTAGGTGTTGTTGGATTCGCCGGCCGCGATGCCCTTGGAGATGATGCGGCTCGACGTGTTCTTGCCGAGATGCAGCATCTTGGTGCCGGAATCGACCTGCTGGCGCCCGTTGGAGATGGCGATCGAGTAGAACTCGCCCTGCGAGTTGTCGCCGCGCAGGATGCAGCTCGGGTATTTCCAGGTGATGGCCGACCCGGTCTCGACCTGGGTCCAGGAGATCTTCGACTTCTTGCCGCGGCAGTCGCCGCGCTTGGTGACGAAGTTGAAGACGCCGCCGCGTCCCTGCGCGTCGCCCGGATACCAGTTCTGCACGGTCGAATATTTGATCTCCGCTTCGTCGAGGGCGACGAGTTCGACCACCGCCGCGTGCAGCTGGTTTTCGTCGCGCATCGGCGCGGTGCAGCCTTCGAGGTAGCTCACGTAAGAGCCCTTGTCGGCGATGATGAGCGTGCGTTCGAACTGGCCGGTGTTGCGCTCGTTGATGCGGAAATAGGTCGACAGCTCCATCGGGCAGCGCACGCCCGGCGGCACGTAGACGAACGAGCCGTCGGAGAACACCGCCGAGTTGAGCGTGGCGAAGAAGTTGTCGGTGATCGGCACGACCGAACCGAGATACTTGCGCACCAGTTCCGGATGCGTCTGGATCGCCTCGGAGATCGGGCAGAAGATCACACCCGCCTTCTTGAGTTCCTCCTTGAACGTGGTCGCGACCGAGACCGAGTCGAACACGGCATCGACCGCGACCCGGCCGTAGGTGCCCTGCGGGCGCTCGACGCCGGCGAGGATTTCCTGCTCGCGCAACGGAATGCCGAGCTTCTCGTAGGTCTTGAGGATTTCCGGATCGATCTCGTCGAGCGACTTCGGCCCCGGCTTCCGCTTGGGCGCGGCGTAATAATAGATGTCCTGATAATCGATCGGCGGATAGTCGACGCGTGCCCATTTCGGCTCGCGCATGGTGAGCCAGCGGCGGAACGCATCGAGCCGCCACGCGAGCATCCACTCGGGCTCGTTCTTCTTCGCCGAGATAAATCGGACGGTGTCTTCGTCGAGCCCCTTGGGGGCGCGCTCGGATTCGATGTCGGTGACGAAGCCGTATTTATACTGATCGACGTCGATGCGGCGGACCTGCTCGACGGTCTCTTGAACGGCCGGCATTTTCCCCTCCACTCGGTTTCAAGGACCGGGGTTGGATTGTCGGTTATGGTCTAAAGCGTGGACCGGACGGATTACCCTCTGTAGCGCCCCTAAGCGGCCATGCCGCGCGACTCCTTAGATAATGTCTCGGCGAGCGCTCTCCAAGCGACAAGAAACCGCTCGATATCGACTTCTTCGGTCGCATAGCCGAGGCTCATCCGTACGGCTCCCCGCGCGAGCGCGCCGGGAACGCCCATGGCGGCGAGCACGTGAGACGCAGCAACTTTGCCGGACGAGCAGGCGGCGCCCGATGATACCGCAACGCCGGCCAAGTCGAGACCGATAACGGCGGTCTCGGCGTTGATGCGGGGCAGTGCAAAGAGCGTCGTGTTGGGCAGCCGCTCGGCAGCGGCGCCGAAAATCACGGTCTGCGGGAACTCGGCCTTGAGCTGCGCTTCCAGCCTATCGCGCAGGGCAGCGAGCCGGAGCCCGTCCGCGGGGAGGCTGCGCGTCGCCGCTGCGGCCGCCGCACCAAATCCCGCGATCGCCGCGACGTTTTCCGTGCCGGCACGGCTGCCGCGCTCCTGGCCGCCGCCCCTGATCAGTGGTTCGGGCCACGTAATGGCCTCGGAACGGCGCACCAGCGCACCAACCCCTTTCGGGCCTCCGAGCTTGTGTCCCGATACCGTCAGAAGATCGGCCCCAAGGGCGCTGATATCGCAAGGAATCCGTCCGGCCGTCTGAACCGCGTCCACATGCAGCAGGCCGCCCACCGCATGGACGATCGCAGCGGCCGCCGCGACCGGCTGCACCACGCCGGTTTCGTTATTGGCGTGCATCAGAGAGACGAGCACGCGCCGGCCGTCGCGGCCTGCGGCGAGCTGCCGCTCGAGCGCGGCGAGGTCGATCACGCCATCGGCGCCGACCGGAACCGTCCTGAGCGCATCCGTCCGGAAGCGGCCGCCGGCGAGCACCGAGGGATGCTCGATCGTCGAAACCAGCAGCACGTCGGCGGCTGCCCTCGGACAAAGGGCGGTTGCATTCGCTTCGCTACCGCCGGACGTGAACACCACGTCGGCAGGTTCGGCACCGACGAGCGCGGCCACGCGCCGTCGGGCTTCATCGATCAGCCGACGCGCGGCGCGGCCTTCCGCATGCACCGACGATGGGTTCCCGACGGCATCGAGCGCCGCAATCACCGCCGCCCGCGCCTCGGGGCGCAGCGGGGCCGTCGCGTTCCAGTCGAGATACGTCCGCTCTGTCATCGCCTTAGCGCCGTCACTCACGAGGCTTGCTTTTCGCCCCGGCAGTTGTGCTACAACTCGGACTACGCCGTCGGCGCCTTGCGCGGGGATCGCAACGGCACAACCGTCACAAATTAGAATGGTTCTAAATACTTACGTGCGCCCATCGACGCCGTCAAGCACGCCGTGAATGAGCGGCCCGCTTCTCCCGCACCCCGCGTTCATCGACCAAGGTTCAATCCATGCCTGAAGTCATTTTCGTCGGCCCGGCCGGACGCATCGAGGGGCGCTACCATCCGGCCCGCCAGAAGAATGCGCCGCTCGCCATCGTGCTGCATCCGCACCCCCAGTTCGGCGGCACGATGAACCATCAGATCGTCTATCAGGTGTACTACGCCTTCGTGCACCGCAATTTCGCGGTGCTGCGGTTCAACTTCCGCGGCGTCGGGCGCAGCCAGGGAGCGTTCGATCACGGCCAGGGCGAACTCTCCGATGCTGCCTCGGCGCTCGACTGGGCGCAGTCGATCAATCCAGAGGCGCGCAGCTGCTGGATCGCCGGCTTTTCCTTCGGTGCCTGGATTGGCATGCAGCTGCTGATGCGCCGGCCGGAAATCGAAGGCTTCATCTCGATCGCGCCGCCCGCCAACCTTTACGATTTCTCCTTCCTCGCGCCCTGCCCGTCCTCGGGCCTCATCGTCCATGGCGACAAGGACGCTGTGGTGCCGGCGAAGGACGTGACCGCGCTGGTCGAGAAGCTGAAAACCCAGAAGGGCATCGTGATCGATCAGAAAGTCATCCCCGGCGCGAACCATTTTTTCGACGGCAAGATCGACACGCTGATGCAATCGGTCACCGGCTATCTCGACAAGCGCCTGAAGATCGAGCGCACCAGCGCAGCCTGAGCAGGTATCAGGTATCGGGAATCAGGTATCAGGCTTGGTACCTGATCGCTGATCCCCGATCCCTGCGATGACGCCGCCGGTCATCGGCCGCGGGGCGCCGGTGGTGCCCGGGAATGTGATCGGCAGCGACCTGAACGAGCGCACGGCGAGGAACGCGAATGCCTGCGCCTCGATAGCGTCGGAAGACCAGCCAAGTATTTGTGCCGTTTCCGTCCGCGCCGGCGCCAGCCGCTCGCCTAGCATCCTCATCATCGTTGGATTGCGCGCGCCGCCGCCGGCAATGATCCATGATCGCGGCGGGCGCGGCAGCAGCGGCACCACCGCGGCGACGGCGGCGGCAGTAAACGTCGTCAGGGTAGCGGCGCCGTCCTCGAACGAAAAGCCAGAGGCATCGAGGCTCGCGAAGGCGTTGCGGTCGAGCGACTTGGGCGGCGGCATAGCGAAATATGGATACGCGAGCGCGGCGGAGAGCCACGCTTCGTCAACGCGGCCGCGCGCGGCCGCGGCGCCGTCGCGATCGTACGGCGCGCCGGTCTTCGCCAGCATGAAATCATCGATGAGCGCGTTGCCCGGGCCGGTGTCGCACGCGATAAGATCGGCACCGTCGATGTAGCTTACGTTGGCGACGCCGCCGATGTTGAGCACGGCGACCGGATGCGGCCGCTGCAAATTTTGAATGAGCGCGCGGTGGAACACCGGAACGAGCGGCGCCCCCTGCCCTCCGGCGGCAACGTCGGCGGCACGCAAATCAAACACCACCGGGATGCCGATGCGCCGCGCCAGCGCCGCGCCGTCGCCGATCTGCACGGTGAGACGTTGCTCCGGCCGGTGCAGCACGGTCTGCCCGTGAAAACCGACAACGGCAATGTCGTTGCGCTCGATGCCGTGCGTGCGGAGAAAATCTTCCACCGCATCCGCGTGCGCCTGGGTGACCAGCGCCTCGGCCTCGGCGAGCACGCCTGGTCGGGCGGCGCGGTCGGTAAGCCCGGTCGCTTCGGCGAGCGCGCGGCGGAGCAAGTCGCGTTCGCCCTTGGCGTAGGGCCGATAGCCGACCGGACCGAAGCGCGCGATGCGCTCCCCGTCAGTCTCGATCAGCGCCACGTCGATGCCGTCGAGCGAGGTACCGCTCATCAGCCCGAGCGCGGTGAGGCTCGCCATTGCCTATCGACCTTGGTTGAATCGGACGCCGGACCTGTTACACCACCAGCCCGCACCCCGCGAAGCGGTATTAGTGCCGCGAACCCGAAGTTCGCAAAGCGTCGCGGCAAGTTCGGATGCGAACTTCGGGTTCAAAAGCGGCACTAGGATTTTAACTCTGCCAGTGTCCCTTTGATTCCGAAGTTCGCATCAGAGGGTGCCGCAAGGAAGTGCGAACTTCGGAATCGGGACACTGGTCTATGAGCACGTATAAATCCGAGTTCCTGCAGGTTCTCGCCGACCGCGGCTTCATCCATCAGGTTTCGGATGCGGCCGGGCTCGACGCGCGCGCCGCCACCGGGACGATCACCGCCTACGTGGGCCTCGACGCGACGGCGCCCAGTCTGCACATCGGCAATCTCATTACCATCATGATGCTGCGCTGGCTGCAGAAGACCGGCCATCGGCCGATCGCGCTCATGGGCGGCGGTACCAGCAAGATCGGCGATCCTTCCGGCAAGGACGCGAGCCGGGCGATGCTCGCGAACGAGCAGATCGATCGCAACATCGCGTCGATCCGTACGGTGTTCGACCGCTTCCTCGATTTTCCTCCCGCCATCATGGCGAACAACGCCGAATGGCTCGACCGCCTGACCTACATCCCGTTCCTGCGCGAGGTCGGCCGGCACTTTACTATCAATCGGATGCTCACCTTTGATTCGGTGAAGCTGCGGCTCGACCGCGAGCAGCCGCTCACGTTCCTCGAATTCAATTACATGATCCTGCAGGCCTACGACTTCGTCGAGCTTTACAAACGTCACGGCTGCATTCTGCAGATGGGCGGCTCCGATCAGTGGGGCAATATCATCAACGGCGTGGAACTCGGCCGGCGCATGCTCGATGCCGAGCTGTTCGCGCTGACGACGCCCCTGCTGCTCACGGCGGCGGGCACCAAGATGGGCAAGACCGAGACCGGCTCGGTATGGCTCAACGCCGACATGATGAGTCCCTACGACTACTGGCAGTTCTGGCGCAACAGCGATGATGCCGACGTGGTGAAGCTCCTCAAGCTGTTTACCGAGCTGCCGCTTGCCGAGATCGACCGGCTCGCCGCCTTGCGCAACCAGGAAATCAACGAGGCAAAGAAAGTGCTCGCCACCGAGGCGACCGCGTTGTTGCACGGACGCGCCGCGGCGGAGGCTGCCGCCCAAACCGCGCGCACCACTTTCGAAGAAGGCGCCCTCGCCGAGACGCTGCCGACGATCGAGATTCCTGCCACCGACGTCGAGCGCGGTATCGGCGTTCTCACCGCCTTCGTGCGCGCCGGGCTTGTCGCCTCGACCAGCGAGGCGCGCCGTCAGATCAAGGAAGGCGGGCTGCGCGTCAACGACGAGCGCGTCAGCGACGAGAAGATGACGCTCAACAACAAAGCCCTGACGCCGCCGGGCGTGATCAAACTCTCGCTCGGGCGCAAACGCCACGTACTGCTGCGCCCGGTTTGACCGTCATTGCGAGGCGCGCCTAGCGCGCCGAAGCAATCCAGGGGCCGCAGCCGCAGTCCTGGATTGCTTCGCTGCGCTCGCAATGACGCTTGTCTTCACCGTCCGTCGATCTGCGCCGGCGGAGAGAAGCCCTCCGACGAAGTGGGCATCTCGAAAATCTTGCGCGTGAAGCCCGGCATCACCGCCGACAGGGGATTGACGCGCAAGGTCGGCGCATGCGGCGAACCCACGACCTCGTAGGTGATGCCGAACAAGCCTTCTTTTTGTCCGCCACCCAGGAAAAACCCGAGAACCGGGGGCTGCGCGAACATGTTGTTGAGCCCGTAGGCCGGCACGAAGGTGCCGTGCATGCGCACGTCGTCGCGGGCAAAGTCGATGTGGCCTTCGAGCGTGGCGCCGACCGAGTTGCCGCGCACTATGCCGTCGTGAATCGAAAGCCGCCCGGGCGCCTTGGTGAAATTCACGCGCATCTCGGTGAACTCGACGCCGTTGCCGCCGGCCTGCGCCTTCGGCCCTGGATCATTCGGCGCCGAGCCGCCGCCGGCGATGCGCTCGAGCGCGGGCTCGCCGCGCACGGTGAAGTTTGAAACGCTCAGATGCCCGTCCTGCGGCGTCTGCTCGGCCGTCGGCGGATCCATGGCGATCCACATCTGGCCGCCGACGATGCGCGGGTAGGTGTCGGTGAGGCGGAACAAAGCGCCGGCGTCGTTGGTCTGAAAGAACACCACCTGGCGGCCGTTGCTGTACGCGCGCAAGTCGCCGGCCAAGGTCGAATCGCGGCCGACCTTGGCATTGAGGCCGAAGGTGCGGATTTGCCCGGCGCGCCGCGACATGTGCAGATCGACGTTACGCAACACTTCGCCGTTGAAGCCGACGAGAGCGCCGGCTTTGAGATCGAGATCGAGATCGCGCGCGGACGGCTTGGCGTTTTGCTCGCTTCCCGGTCCCGACATGGCAGTCTTGACGAAGCCGCGGCCGTCATAAACGTCGCCGCGCATCGTCACCTTCATGGTGCCGTCGGGCGCGCGCTCGGCTTTGATCGACGCCTTGTCGCCGTCGGAGAGCGCAAAGGTCGGAAAGTTGGCGAGCACGATGTTTCCGTCGGTGTCCATCTCGACGGTGCCCTTCACCAGGGTGCCGGGACCGTTGATCGCCAGATCTTCGAGGCGAAAGGTTCGGCCCTTATCGACGAAGGTGAAGGTGACGTGGCCGGGTTTGCCGGGCGATTTGACCCAGCCAGGGAGCAGATCGTTGATCTTGGCTTGAATGAGGTCGCAGTCGACGACGAAGCGGCTCTCGCGGTCGCCCGATCCGATGCGGCCGGTGAGCTTCATTGGCACCGGGCCGCCGAGCATGGAGCTCAGATCGGAGCTGAAGCGGGCGCGCGTCGCTTCATCGAGCGTGGTCTGCAGCCGGACTTCCGCGTCGGCATCGCCAACCGGTTTCTTGTAATCGATCGCGAGCGGCGTGCCGCCGATCCGCACGTCCCCCTTGAGCTGCACGCCCTGGGGATTGGCGCTCAAGTGCACGCTGTTGGCTTCGAGCTTCTGTCCTCGGACAAGGCGCTCGATCGAAAGGTTCGTCACATCCGCCTCGACTGCGTAGGCGATCTGCCCATGCAGCTCGGGAAGCTCCAGGCCGAGCGGCATGCCGAGGCTGACCTGCGCGACAAAGGAGCCGCGGCTGGTTGCGGGATCGACCTGGATGGGCGCGCCGCTTCGCAACGGACCGGCGCTCACCAGTTCAGCCGCCCCGTCGACGCTGCCGTCGACGCGGAAGCGCGTGCGCGAATAGGGCGGCTTCGGTTGCATGTCGGCGATTTCGAATACACCATTCGAGAGCGCGAACTTGCGGCCCGAGCCGGGGAGCAAATAGCTGCCGTGGCCGACCTTGATGGTGGCGGCGCGGCCGATGATGCGGACGCTGAGATCGGCGTCGCGGATCGGCTGCAGCTCTTCGAACGGCTGCAGCGCAACCCCGCTTCCGGTGATGTCGATGGAAAGTCCGTCGTCGGGCACCGGCGGACCGTCGTCGCGCAGCGTATTGACCGGGGCGTTGACCGACATCGCCATGCGTTCGACCGTGCCGGCGAGGATGTGTTTGATCACCCAGGTGCGGACCTTTGCGGAAACCGAAGCCGGCCACATCTGTTTGAGCACACTCGCCGGCATCGGCGTTCCCGTCAGGCTTCCGGCGAGGTGCGGCTCGGTGCCCGAAGAATCGAGCGTGCCGTTGAAGCTCACCGCGATGGGGCCGCCCGAGATTTCCGCCCGCTCGATCTCATAACGGTGCGCCGTCGTATCGATGCGCCCGCGCATGGTCACGTGATCGAGCACGAGCGGCGGCTCGCGCTTGTGTTCGATCGGGCTTAGTTCGAAGCACCCGCCGGTGACCGCCAAACCCCAGGGCGCGCCGCGCTTCGCCGGCGCTTCGACTTCGCCGTGCAAAGACAGGTGATTTTCTCCAGCCGAGATTTCGATCGGCATGCGCAGCACGCGCAGCGCGGGATCCCAGCGCAGGCCCACCTGTGCCTCGTCGATGCTCACGCGGCTGAGCGGTTGCGACGGATCGAGCAGCACACCGGCCCCGACGATGATCTGGCCCTCGAGCGCAAGCGGCGCGGCGTCGGGCCCCAGCTCGGCGCGAATCGTCGCCGAGATCGGGGTGTCGGCTTCGAAGTGCTCGACGTCGGTGCGCAACGCCAGGAGCAGGTCCTTGGGCGACACATCGCGCGCGACGGCTTCGATGAGCCGCGCGCCATCGGGCTTCGGCGTCACGGTTGCGGTGAGCGACCACGGGCCGTCGGCGCCGGTCGAGGCCAAGGCGAGCGCCACGCTGCCGTTCGCCGGCCGCGTGAGACTTAGATCGATGTTATCGAACTGCAGATGTTTGCCGCTGCGCCGGTCATCGACGGCAATGCTGCCGCTCTTGAGGCCGATTTCCGTAAGTCCCTGCCCGCTCGCCCCGAGCGCATCGAGCCGATCGAGCCAACTGAGAATGCCCGCCAGTCCGGTGGGCGAGGCCGGAGCCTGCGCAGGACCGGCCGGGGCTTGCGCGGGCGGCAGCATCGAGAGGGTGGCGCCCGGTACCGGGGGCGCGCGCGAGGGTGCGGCGATCGGGCGCTGCTCGGCGCCGGCGAAGACAGTCACTTGTCCATCCGCCTCGACCCGCACCGCCATGCCGGCGCCGATGAGGCTGAGTCGTTGCGGGCGAATGCGGCCGAGCAAAAGGTTTGCAACCGAGATGCCGACTTCGGCCTTGGGTGCGACCGCGACGATGGCGCCGCGCTCGTCGCGCACGAGCACGTCGCGCAGCCGCACCGCCATGCGGCCTTGTTCCGTGCGCTCGATTTGCGTGCCGCCGACTTCGACCCGGTTATGCCCGCCGAGTCGCTCCTCGATCGCCGCGGTGAGCCACGGCGTGAGCATGTCGAGCGAGAGCGGCCCGCTTGCGAGCCGCAGCCACAGGATCGAGACCGCAATGACGAAAAGGCAGCCGGCGACGCCGAGCGCGAATGCGATTTTGATCAAGCGTCCGCGGGGGCCGGTGAGCAGATGGTGCAGCCGCTCATGGGTGTCGGCGGAATGGACGGTTGTCGTAACCGCGCCGAAGGCCGCGTGCGCCGCCTCGAAGGCCGCGTGCGCGTAGCCGCGCAGCGCTTCCCACGAACGCTGCACGACGCCGGTGCCGAGGCCCGGAATACTGCGCGTGTCCCACATACCCGGTCGGGCGTCCCCTCGCTCGCCGCGCCTGTCCGTCCGGTGCGCCCTGTGCCTTTTAGGCGGCCGATTCGGCGCCTGAAGCGCTCGAACCGCCGGCAGCCTCCCCCTATACTCCGGTCCCCACATTGGCTCTGCGAAAGCGACGAAAGGAAGGCATATGGCGGAGACGCCCGCGGTCGGCGCCAAGGCGCCGGACTTCAGCCTCGCCGGCGCTGACGGCGTCAAGGTGTCGCTCAAGGACTTCCGCGGCAAGAAACTTGTTCTCTACTTCTATCCGAAGGCGGATACGCCGGGCTGCACCCGCGAAGCGATCGCCTTCAATGGCCTCAAGTCCGCCTTCACCAAGGCCGAGACTGCGATCCTCGGGGTGTCCGCCGACCCGGTGAAGGCGCAGGACGCCTTCAAGCGCAAGCATAAGCTCGCGATCCCGCTCGCGTCGGACGAAAGCCACAACATGCTCGCGGACTATGGCGTGTGGGGCGAGAAATCGATGTACGGCCGCACCTTCATGGGGATTACCCGCGCGACTTTCCTGATCGGCGCGGACGGGCGGATCGCCCGCGTGTGGCCGAAGGTCAAGGTCGATGGTCACGCCGAAGAGGTGCTCGCCGCCGCCAAGGCGCTGTAACCGCTCGCAAACCTTTCCACAAAATTGCACCGCGACTCTTTGTCGAAAATTAACCATGACACGGTGAAATCGGGCGATCGCGTCGGACCCTCTCGCGGCCGTCGCCGGAGCGCCGATGTCCGACCGAGTTCCGTCCCACCTGCGTGAGCCTCATCGCAAACCGTCGGGCGCCGGCCACGGGGGGCCTCGCCCGAGCGCGGCTGCCGCCTGGACGCTCGGCCATGGCGGGCGCCAGGTGCGGCTTGGGCCGCTCGCGTTCTGGAGCGCCGTCGGCGCGCTGGTGGTGATGACCGCGTGGTCGCTCGGCACCGCGAGCTACTTCGCGTTCCGCGAGGATCTGCTCACCCGGCTCATCTCGCGCCAGGCGCAGATGCAATACGGTTACGAAGACCGCATCGCCGACTTGCGCGCCCAGGTCGACCGGCTGGCGAGCCGTCAGCTGCTCGATCAGGAGCAATACGAGCAGAAGCTCGAGCATTTGGTGCGGCGCGAGGCGGTTTTGGAGTCGCGTGCGTCGGCGTTTTCCGGCCTGCCCGACCAGACGCCGACCGGCTCGGTGCGGCCGAGCAACCGGCCGCAGATCACGGGCGAGAAGCCGGTTCCGACCCTCAAGCCTTCGCCCATCAACGACACCGTCATCTACGCCGCGCCGCGTGCGCGCGACGCACGGCTCGAGCCGCGCGAGGCCGGCATCGAGGCGACGCTGGCGCGTCTGCAGAGCGCGCTCGATCGCGTGGAAGCGCGCCAGCAGACGGCGCTCAACACGCTGGAAGAAAATTACGACGCCAAGGCAAAGCACATCCGGCGCGTGCTGGGCGAACTCGGCGTCGACCTCGGCAAGCTGCCGCTCGCTTCCCCGCGGGCGATGGGGGGCCCGTTCGTGCCGGTGAAGATGACGCCGGAAAACGTGGCGTTCGAACGTCAGTTGCTGCGCATCAGCACGGCGCGCACCCAGATGGATCGGCTCACGCGCGCGCTCAATGTCGTGCCGGTGCGCAAGCCGGTGCCGGGCGAAATCGATACCACGTCGGGCTTCGGCATGCGCGTCGATCCGTTCCTGCACATCCCGGCGATGCACACCGGCCTCGACTTCCGCGGCGAGACCGGCGAGGCGATCCGCGCCACCGCGGCCGGGACCGTGACGCACACGGGCTGGAGCGGCGGCTACGGCAAGATGGTCGAGATCGACCACGGCAACGGGCTCTCGACCCGCTACGGCCACCTCTCCCAAATCGACGTCGAAGCGGGCCAGAGCGTGCGCAGCGGACAGGTCGTCGGCCGCATGGGCTCGACCGGCCGCTCCACCGGGCCGCACTTGCATTATGAAACGCGGATCAACGGCGAAGCGGTCGACCCGCAGCGCTTCCTGCGCGCCGGCTTGCGCTTGAGCGGCGTTATTTGAAGACGCGAATAGCGAATAGCGAATAGTGAGTGGCGAATGGTGAGTGGTAAGCAGGCCGCTGACCCCTTACCATTCGCCACTCACCATTCACCATTCGCCCATGAAGAGCATCACCCGCCGCAAGTTGATCAATCTTGTCGGCAAGGCCGGCGGTTATACCGCGGTCTACAACACCATGGCGGCGATGGGACTGTTGCCGGTCCCCGCCTATGCCGGCCCGCCGCAGCTCGCGCCCGAGTCGGGCCGCGGCGTGCGCGTCGTCATCCTCGGCGCCGGCATGGCCGGGCTCACCGCAGCCTATGAGCTCGGCAAGGCCGGTTACGAATGCGTCGTGCTCGAAGCGCGTAACCGGCCCGGCGGGCGCGCGTGGACCCTGCGCGGCGGCGACCGCGTGGAAGAGACCGACAGCGTGCAGACGGTCGAATGGGATCGCGGCGAGCATCTCTATTTCAATCCCGGACCGGCCCGCCTGCCCCAGCATCACGCCGCGATCCTCGGCTACTGCCGCGCGTTCGGCGTACCGCTCGAAGTGATCGTCAACGACAATCGCAACGCGCTGCTGCAACACGACCTCGCATTCGACGGCAAGCCGGTGCGCCAGCGCCAAGTGCGCGGCGACATCGCCGGCCACCTCGCCGAGCTGCTCGCCAAGGCGCTCGACAAGGGCGCGCTGGATGAGACGATCGGCGATCTCGACAAGGAGAAGCTGCTGGCGTTCGTGCGCGGGTTCGGTGCGCTCGGTAAGGATTTCGTCTACCGCGGCTCGCCTCGCGCCGGGTACGAGGTGCTGCCGGGCGCCGGTCTCGAGTTTGGCACGTTAAGATCGCCGCTGGCGCTCAAAACACTGACGCAAAGTCCGTTCTGGCAGCTGACGGCAAGCTTCCCAGACGGGTTCACGCAGGCCGCGACCATGCTCCAGCCGGTCGGCGGCATGGACCGGATCGCCGCCGCTTTCGCGCAGCGGGTCGAGAGCGTGATCAAATACAACGCGGTGGTGACGCGGGTTGCCCGCGCGGGCGAGAGCGGCGCGCGCGTTGTCTATCGGGACCGCAACGCTACCGAGACGGCGGTGGAAGCCCCGTTCGTGCTGATCACGTTGCCGCTGTCGGCGTTGCGCCGTGTGCAGGTCGATTTCTCCCCGCCCTATCAGGCCGCGGCCGCCGCCGGCGCGAACGACTACATGTCTTCCGGCAAGGTCGGCTTTTATGCCGCGCGCCGCTTCTGGGAAGAGGACGAGCAAATCTACGGCGGCATCTCCTGGACTACCCAGGACATCACGCAAGTCTGGTATCCCTCGACGAATTTTCACGGACACGACGGCATTCTGCTCGGCGCCTACACCTGGACTCATCAGATCGGCGAGCGTTTCGCCGCGCAGCCGCCGGCCGAACGCCTGCGCCGCGCCATCGAACAAGGCGCGAAGCTGCATCCGCAATATCCCACCGAGGTCGCGCACGGAATTTCGGTCGCCTGGAGCAAGATGCCGTTCTCCGACGGCGCCTGGTGCGAATGGAGCGAGGAGAACAGGCGCAACGCCTATCCGGTGCTGCTCGAGCCGGACGGGCCGTTCTTTCTCGCCGGCGAGCACCTGAGCAACGTACCGGCCTGGCAGGAAGGCGCGATTTTGTCGGCGCACAAGGCGGTGACGGCGATCGCAGAGCGGGCCGCAGCACGCAAGATTTAGCGCGCTTACTCTCATCTCGTCATGCCCGCGAAAGCGGGCATCCAGTAATCGGTGACGGTGAAGTATGAGTCGCGAGCGGTCATTCTGGGTATACATCCTTGCCAGTAGAATCGGAGGAACGCTTTACATTGGTGTGACCAATGATCTCGTCCGACGCGTCTACGAACATCGCTCCAAGTTCGTCCCCGGATTTACCAGAAAATATGGCGTCGATCGGCTGATTTATTTCGAACAATTCAGCACCGCCGAGACGGCGATTGAGAGGGAAAAGAAATTGAACAAGTGGAATCGCCAATGGAAGATTCAGCTCATCGAGAAAACTAATCCCAATTGGGACGACCTTTACGAGGGAATAGCCTCGGGTCACATAACAGATAGCCTAACGTATTAATCCTTCTATCACAATTTCTGGGTCAGAGTTACTGGATGCCCGCTTTTGCGGGCATGACGAGGTCAGAGTTTGCGCAGGCAGGACGAGAGCGAAGAGTTACTCCACGTCCTCGACTGCCTCCGGGGCGCCGCCGAAGGCGCGCTGCGCCAGCGTGGCCTCCATGAATTGATCGAGGTCGCCGTCGAGCACCCCTTGCGTATCCGAGGTCGAGATGCCGGTGCGCAAATCTTTGACCATCTGGTAAGGCTGGAGCACGTAGGAGCGAATCTGGTGACCCCAGCCGATGTCGGTCTTGGCCGCCTGCTCGGCCGCGGCCTGCTCCTCGCGTTTCTTTAATTCCAACTCATAAAGCCGCGCGCGCAGCATGTCCCAGGCCTGCGCGCGGTTGCGGTGCTGCGAGCGGTCGTTCTGGCACACCACGACGATGTTGGTCGGCATATGCGTAAGCCTGATCGCCGACTCGGTCTTGTTCACGTGCTGCCCGCCGGCGCCGCCCGAGCGCATGGTGTCGACGCGCACGTCGGATTCCTTGATGTCGACCTTGATGCGGTCGTCGACCACCGGATAGGCGGTGATGCTGGCAAACGACGTGTGTCGCCGCGCGTTGGAATCGAACGGCGAGATGCGCACCAGGCGGTGCACGCCGTCCTCGGTCTTGAGCCAGCCGTAGGCGTTGCGCCCTTTGATGCGGATGGTCGCCGATTTGATGCCCGCTTCTTCGCCCGGCGTCTCTTCCAGATATTCGATCTTGTGGCCGTGCTGCTCGGCCCAGCGCACGTACATGCGCAACAGCATGTTCGCCCAGTCCTGGCTTTCGGTGCCGCCGGCTCCGGCGTGAACCTCGAGGAAGCTGTCGTTGCCGTCCGCTTCACCCGAGAGCAGCGCCTCGAGCACGCGTCGCTCGCCGCCGCTCTTGAGTTTCTTGAGCGCGGCCTCCGCCTCGGCGACGACCTTGGCGTCCTTCTCGGCTTCGCCGAGCTCGATCATGGTGATCTGGTCGTCGAGCTCCTGCTCGATGCGGCCGATCGAGCCGAGGCTGTCTTCGAGCGCGGTGCGCTCCTGCATGACGCGCTGGGCGCGCGCCTGGTCGTTCCACAGGTTCGGGTCTTCCGCCTGGCGGTTCAGTTCGGCGAGCCGCTTCTGTGACTTGTCGACGTCAAAGATGCCTCCTCAGCAGCCCGATGGACTGCCTGATCGCATCGATATCGCTTTGCGTTTCTGGGCGCATGGTTTGGCTGCTGCGAGTCAAAATGCGCGCCTGATGTAGCGGTCCGCGGGTGCAGCCGCAATGCGCCGGAGCATGATCCCGAAAAGTGGGAACCGGTTGTCGGAAAAGATCACGCTCCGAGAAAAAGCGGTTTAGTACAATCCCGTGCCGGAACGCACGTTGCGGTCGGCTTCCGGCGACACGCTCACCGGCGTGCCGTCCGGGCTGGCGTAGCCCACGGCCGAATAGCCGTCGGGCGGCGCCGTGCCGGGCTTGAACGCCTCGACGATCACCTTCGTGCTGTTCGGCCCGGCGCGCAGCCCGGTGTTGAGATCGACGCGGATGAGCTTGATGCCCGGCGGCGGGGCGAACGGCACGCCCGGCTTGTCGGCGAGCGCGGCCTTGAGGAAGTCCTTGACGATCGGCGCCGCGGTGTGACCGCCGGTCGCGTCACGGCCGAGTGTGCGCGGCTTGTCGTAGCCGATATAGCAGCCGACCGTGAGATTGGGCGTGAAGCCGACGAACCACGTGTCCTTGTCGTCGTTGGTAGTGCCGGTCTTGCCGGCAACCGGCTTGCCGACCTCGTGCACTACGAATCCGGTACCGCGCTGCACTACGCCCTCCATGATCGAGGTGACCTGATAGGCGGTCATCGGGTCGATCACCTGCTCGCGCCGGTCGACCAGGCTCGGCTCGGGCTGGCTATCCCATTTCTCCGCATCGCAGCCGCGGCACTCACGCGAGTCGTGGCGATAGATCGTCTTGCCGTAACGGTCCTGGATGCGGTCGATCAGCGTCGCGGTGATACGCCGGCCGCCGTTGGCGAACATGGAATAGGCCGTTGCCATGCGCATCACCGTTGTCTCGCCGGCGCCGAGTGCGAAGGACAGATAGGGCGGCAGGTCGTCGTAGACGCCGAAGCGCTTGGCATATTCGGTGATCAGCGGCATGCCGATGTCCTGCGCGAGCCGCACGGTCATCGCATTGCGCGAATGCTCGATGCCGAAGCGCAGGGTCTGCGGGCCGAAAAATTTGCTGCGTTCGTAGTTCTCCGGCCGCCACGGCGGCAGCCCCGGTCCCTGGTCGATTTCGACCGGCGCATCCATCACGATCGAAGACGGCGTGTAGCCGTTGTCGATCGCGGCGGCATAGACGAACGGCTTGAACGAAGAGCCCGGCTGGCGCAGCGCCTGGGTGGCGCGGTTGAACTGACTCTGATCGTAGGAGAAGCCGCCGACGAGCGCGAGCACGCGGCCGGTCTGCGGATCCATTGCGACGAGGCCGCCCGATACTTCGGGAAGCTGGTGCAGGCGGAAGTGGTTCGGGTCCTTGCCGCCCGGCTCCACGTAGACGACATCGCCCGGCTGAAGCACCTGGCTCACCTTGGTGACCGCCTTGAAGCGCTCGGAACCGGCGGCGGGCTTGGCCCATTTGAGCCCGTCGAGCGGAATGATCCCGACCTGGCGCTCCTTCGACACCGACCCTCCCGGCTCGCGCGGCGGCTGCAGCCCGATGCGCGCGGCCTGGTCGCCGCTGTCGAGCACCACGGCGAGCCGCCACGGCGCGATGTCGGAAAGCGCGCGCACCTCGACGAGCTTGACACCCCAGTCGCCGCTCAGGTCGATCTTCGTGACCGGCCCGCGCCAGCCCTTCGACTCGTCGAAGCGCACGAGGCCATCGTCGAGCGCCTTGCGCGCCATCACTTGCAGCTTCGGATCGAGCGTGGTGCGCACGGAGAGCCCGCCCTCGTAGAGCTTGGTCTCCCCGTATTTGTCGTAAATCTCGCGCCGCACTTCCTCGGCAAAATACTCGGCGGCGAAGATATGCGCGCCGGTCGGGCGCGGCGTGACGTTGAGCGGCTCTTTCTTGGCTTTCTCGCCGTCCTGCGGACTGATGTAGCGGTCCTCGACCAGGCGGTCGATCACGTAGTTGCGCCGCTCGATCGCGCGTTCGCGCGCACGGAACGGATGATAGTTGTTGGGCGCCTTGGGCAGTCCGGCGAGATAAGCGGCCTCGGCGATCGTGAGCTGATCGACCGACTTGTCGAAATAAAGCAGCGAGGCGGCGGCGATGCCGTACGCGCCCATCCCCAGATAGATTTCGTTGAGATAGAGCTCGAGGATCTTCTGTTTGGAATAGGTGCGCTCGATGCGCATCGCCAGCAGCGCTTCCTTGACCTTGCGGTCGAGCGAGACCTCGGTCGTCAGCAGAAAGTTCTTCGCCACCTGCTGGGTGATCGTGGAGGCGCCTTGCGGGCGCTTGTTGCTGCCGAAGTTCTCGACGAACACGAGCGCCGCGCGCGCGATGCCGGTGACGTCGATGCCGCCGTGCTCGTAGAAATTCTTGTCCTCCGCCGCGATGAAGGAGTTGATCACGAGCTTGGGGATCGCCTGGATCGGGAGGAAAAGGCGGCGCTCGCGCGCATATTCGGCAAGCAGCGAGCCGTCCGCCGCATGCACGCGGGTCATCACCGGCGGCTCATAATCCTGCAGCTGCGAATATTCCGGCAAGCCCTTGGAGAAATGCCAAAACAGCCCGGCGGCGGCGGCCACGCCGACGAGAAAGAGGATCGTTCCGACCGTGAACAGGAAGCCCAAGAAGCGCAACAGCCGCTTCATCCGAACCGCCCTCTCCCCACGGCTGCCCCTGCCGCGACGAATCCGGTGTTATCGACGCCGCAATACCCGCTGGCTTACAGATGCAGTTGCACGCGGAAAACCGTCCCCGGCCCTCCCGCACCGCACCCTCCGTGGTCGCCCCCTTTTATGGTCGAAGTGAGGCCGCCTAGTGCTGCCAACACTCAGTTAGACCCCGGCGCAGGGGCGGATCCGGCGATCCGGGTGGCGAAAAACGTCGCAATCGCCTGTACCATCGAATCCGCGACCCGTGCCCGCCACGCGTCCGACGTCAGGAGCTTGAGATCCTGCGGGTTGGTCACGAATCCGAGTTCGACGAGGACCGAGGGAACGTCCGGGGCGGTGAGCACGCGAAAACCCGCCGCTTTGAGCGGGCGCTCGTTCAGGCGCGCCGAGGTCTTGATTTCGGAAACCATCCCGCGGGCGAAGTGCATTGAAAACGACTTGGTTTCCCGCTGCGCCAAATCGATGAGAATGTCGGTCACGTCGTCCGGCTCGGCGCTCAGATCGACGCCGGCGATCAGGTCGGCGCGGTTCTCGGCATCGGCAAGCCGCGCCGCCTCGGTGTCGGAAGCGGTTTCCGAGAGCGTGTAGACCGTCGCGCCGTGCCCCTTGGTGTCGCGGTGCGCGAGCGCGTCGGCGTGGATCGAGATCAGCAGGGCCGCCTGATTGGTGCGCGCGAACCGCACCCGATCGGATAGCGGCACGAAATGATCGTCGCTGCGGGTCATCGCCACCCGGTATTTGCCGGTCTTTTCCAGCTTGTCGCGGAGCTTGAGCGCAAAATCGAGCACGATCGTTTTTTCGTTGTCGCCGGTCGACGGCGCGATCGTGCCGCTGTCGAGGCCGCCGTGGCCGGGATCGAGGACCACCAGCGGCCGCGGATCGGTAGTCTTTGCCACCGGTTCCCGCTCGGCGCGATTGGCCGACGTCGAGGCGCGGCGCGCCTGGTTTTCGATTGCGAGGTTGCGCATGAAGCTGTCGCGGTCGGCCGCGACGAGATCGACCACAAGCCGCGCCGGCTGGCCATCGACGGGATCGAGCACGAAGGCCTTATCGACGCGCACCGGGCCGGTGACGTCGAGGACGATGCGCGAGCCGCCTTGCATGACGAGGCCGAAGCGGAACGCCTTGACGAGGCCACGGCCGGTTTCGCCCGCCTTGGCGGGCAGGCGGAAGACGAGCTGCGGCACGTCGACGACGACCCGGTACGGATCGGCAAGCGTGAAGGCCGCAAGGTCGATGCCGCGGCTTAGATCGGCGACGAATCGCGTGCGCGTCTCGTCGCCCATGAGTCGCGCTTCGCTGACGACCGGATAATCTTCCGACGGCGTCCGCGCGGCGGAACGGTCGAGGGCCGCGGCCGGCAAAAAACCCGCGGCGAACAGCGCCCCGCAGATCGCGGCGAGCAAGCACTTATGTGCGCGAAAACTCACCGATTCTCACCTGTTCCTCTTATATTTACTCCAATAGGCGGGCGTGGTTAATCGCCATTTAAGAGGTTTTCACGGGTTGTTCGGGGCCTCCGTGTGGCGCGGTATCATCACACGGTAAGAAGCCCGCCTTGCCAAGGTTGGCTCGGAGCCGTAAGAAGGTTGTCGCTGACGGTTCAGTATCCGGATTTGCCGCGTTTGGGCATCCGGCCCGCCAAAATCTCGCTCGCAAACAGGACATTTTGGGAGAGCGGGACGCGGGCGGCCTTCGGCCCACTCGCCGGGCGCGTTGCGCTGGCGGGAAGCCGAACCGGCTGATGCCCCTGGAGGACGACCGGAAGGTGCGCGACCGACTTGTTTCCGGTGCGCGCGCGGCGCAACCGAGCGCCATGGCCATCAGCGTGAAGCGAATCGCGGCGGCACCCTTGCCGTCCGTCACAGGTCAAAGGCCATGGGCCAACCGCACGAGAGTCTTCGTCCGCATCGCAGACGCGCAAGCAAAGCGCCGCGCGAGGCGGGTTCGACCCTCGCTGCGCCGCCCCGCTCGGCCCCCGATCATCTAATCCACCCCGTCCATCGTTTCGGCGCGCGCCGCAAGGCGCTGCCCTGCGCGGCCTTGCCCGCGCCAGGGGCGCGCCGCAGGAAGAGTTGTCAATGGCCAACAAAATGCTCATCGACGCGACGCACCCGGAGGAAACCCGGGTGGTGGTCGTGCGCGGAAATCGCGTTGAGGAATTCGACTTCGAGTCGGCAAATCGCCGTCAGCTGAGGGGCAATATCTATCTTGCCAAGGTGACCCGGGTCGAACCGTCGCTGCAAGCGGCGTTCATCGACTACGGCGGCAACCGCCACGGGTTCCTGGCCTTCAGCGAAATCCATCCGGACTATTATCAGATACCGGTCGCCGACCGGCAGGCGCTGATCGCCGAGGAGGAGCGCGCGCATCGCGCCGCCGAGGACGAAGTCGAGCGTCGCGCCGGCCGCCGTCACGAGCCGCGCGCCGCGCGCCGCCACGACGAAGCGCGCCACGCACCGGTCGAGCCGGTCGCCGACGAGACGGGCGAGGCGCCCCTCGCGCTTGAGCAGGATGCGGCGCCCGCACCGCACGAGGAGGAGGCGCCCGCGAGCGAGCCGTGGCTCGCGCCGGAGACGCCGGCCGAAGCGAGCGATGCCCCCGCCGCGCCGGCGCAGGAGGAAAGCGAGACGTCCGCGCCGGCGGAAGAATCCGCTCTCGATGAGCCTGAGTCGCCGGCCGCGCCGGCTGAAGCCGTGGCGGGCGAGACGGCGGAAACAGAGACCGCCGAGCCAGTCGACGCGGTTGTCGAAAGCGCAGCCGAGGGCAACGGCCAAGCCGCCGCCCGCGTCGATGACGTAGACGGCGAAGAGGAAGAAATCGTCGAATCGGTCGGCGGCGGCGATGCCATGGAAGAAGTGCCGGAGCGCATGCCGCGGCTGCGCCGGCAGTACAAAATTCAAGAAGTCATCAAGCGCCGGCAGATCATGCTGGTGCAGGTGGTCAAGGAGGAGCGCGGCACCAAAGGCGCGGCGCTCACGACTTATCTGTCGCTCGCCGGCCGCTACTCGGTGCTCATGCCGAATACCGCGCGCGGCGGCGGCATCAGCCGCAAGATCACCAACGCCCAGGACCGCAAACGCCTCAAGTCAGTTGCCCAGGAACTCGAGGTGCCGGACGGCATGGGGGTCATTCTGCGCACTGCCGGTGCCAACCGCACCAAGGCGGAGATCAAGCGCGATTTCGAATATCTGATCCGCCTGTGGGAGACGGTGCGTGATCTCACGCTCAAATCGACCGCGCCCACGCTGGTCTATGAGGAAGGTTCGCTGATCAAGCGTTCGATCCGCGACCTCTATAACAAGGACATCGAGGAGGTGGTGGTCGCGGGCGAGGAGGCGCACCGCGAGGCGAAGGAATTCATGCGCATGCTCATGCCGAGCCATGCGAAGAACGTGAAGCCCTATCGAGACACCCAGCCGATCTTCACGCGCTACGGCATCGAGAGCCAGCTCGACGCCATGTTCTCGCCGATCGTGCAGCTGCGCTCGGGCGGCTACGTGGTGCTCAACCAGACCGAGGCGCTCGTTTCGATCGACGTGAACTCCGGCCGCGCCACCCGCGAGCATCACATCGAGGACACCGCGCTCAAGACGAACCTGGAGGCGGCCGAGGAGATCGCGCGCCAGCTGCGGCTGCGCGACCTCGCCGGGCTGATCGTCATCGACTTCATCGACATGGACGAGAAACGCAACAACCGCGCCGTCGAGCGCCGGCTCAAGGAGTGCCTCAAGCACGACCGCGCGCGTATCCAGGTCGGGCGCATCTCGCACTTCGGCCTGTTGGAAATGTCGCGCCAGCGCATCCGCACCGGCGTGTTGGAAAGCTCCACCGAGAAATGCCCGGTCTGCGGCGGCACCGGCCACATGCGCTCGGTCTCCTCGGTGGCGCTGCAATTGCTGCGCTCGCTCGAGGAAACGCTGATCAAGGGCGCGACCCATAATCTCGTCGTGCGCACCCGCAGCGAAGTCGCAATCTACGTGCTCAATCACAAGCGCGCGCACCTGCGCGATCTCGAGCAGCGCTTCCGCGTGACGATCACGATCAATGCCGACGCGGCCATCGCCGGCCAGCAGTCCTTTGTCATCGACAAGGGGGAGCAGGTGCACACGCTCGAGGCCGCGCGCGCGATTGCGATCCAGCCGACGACCGTGCTGCCCGACCACGAGGAGCACGAGGAAGAAACCGCGGAAGCGGCCGAGGAAACGGAGATCGACCACGACGAGGAGGAGGAGGAGGCCGAGGCGGACGGCGGCGGGGCCGAGTTCGAAGCGCGGCCCGACGTGATGCAAGGCGAGCCGCGCCATGCCGAGCACGCGGACGGCGGACGGCGACGGCGACGGCGGCGACGCCGCGGTGGCGCCGGCCGGCGCGAGGGTGGCGAGCAGCCCTACGAGACAGGTCCGCGGCCGGAACATGATGCCTTCGCGGCGCAGCCCGAAGAGCGCGGCGGCGAAAGCTTTAGCTCTCCGCGCGAGCGATCGGGCGAAGCCTTCGGGGACAGCGACCACCGACGCCGGCGGCGCGGACGCCGCGGCGGACGCCGGCGGCGCGGGCGCGAGGGCGAGCCGTTCGAGGCGGCGCCTCCCTTCGATGCGGAACTCGACAGCGCGGTCGCCGACTTCGACCGGCCGCCGGCTCCCGCACACCAGCCGTATTCCGAACTCCCGCCGAGCGAGGACGCTCCTGCTCCATCGCACGCACCATCGGTCGAGGCCGAGGCGCCGCGGGTTGAGCCGGAGCCGCCTGTAGCGGAGCGCGAGCCGCCCGCTGCCGAGCCCGAGCTACCCGCCGCGGAGCCCGAGCCGCCGCGCCGACGCTCGACCGTGCGCGAACGCGCGCCGTTCTTCTTCGCTGGCGAGCGGCCGGCGGAATCCACCGCGCCGGAAGCGTCATCCCCTGAGCCTGCGCCGGAGCCGGCGGGTTCAAGCCCGGCCCCGGAACCTGCCGCAGAGAATCCCGAGCGCGAGGCGGAAGCATCAAACCAGCCGCGCCGCACCGGCTGGTGGTCGCGCCGCTTTGCCGGCGGCAAAGGGTAAAGGAGCCTATCTCGGGATTCGATGGGAGGCTGCGTTGCGGCGCGAAGGTCGGATGACAGGAGAAAAGCGAAGCCGATACCGGGGAGTATCGGCGAGCTTTTCGACGCATCAGGCGGGCTTCGCGCCGCAACCCTTCGGGCCGGCCGCTTTTGGCCGCCCGGTTCGTCGCCGATCTTGTCCGTACTCCCCGGTACGGCCTACGATCGGCTCCTGCCGGATCGGCCAAAAGCGGTCGGCGCAGCCCCCATCCAATCCCGAGATAGGCTCCTAGAATGCATAGCGCCTGGGTCGATGCGGACGCCCAGGCGCTCGTTGCGAGCTACGCGCAACACAACGTCACGGAAGACTTGGCGCTGCGCGTCTATACCACGCGCCTGCTCGGGCAAAACCCGCAGCTCGTGCTGCATGGCGGCGGCAACACGTCGGTCAAAACCTATCTACCCGATCTCCTCGGCGAGGAGACCGAAGTGCTCTGCGTCAAGGGCAGCGGCTGGGACATGGGCTCGATCGAACCTGCCGGCCTGCCGGCGGTGCGGCTTAATCAACTGCGCAAGCTGCGCAATCTTGCCGCGCTCGGCGATGAGGACATGGTGCGCCTGCAGCGCGCCAACCTGATCGACCCGATGGCGCCAACTCCTTCGGTCGAGACGCTGCTGCACGCGTTCGTGCCGGCGAAATACGTCGACCACACCCATTCGACCGCCGTGCTCAGCCTGGTCGATCAGGCGAACGGGCCGGAGCTGTGCGCGGAAGTCTACGACGGCCGGCTCGGCATCGTGCCTTATCTGATGCCCGGCTTCGCCTTGGCGAAGAAATCAGCCGAGGTTTACGAGGCCGCGCCCGCCGTCGAGGGGCTCATCCTCATCAAGCACGGCATTTTCACTTTCGGAGAAAGCGCGCGCGAAGCCTACGAGCGCATGATCGATATGGTGAGCCTCGCCGAGGCGCGGCTCAAACGCGGCCGCAAATCGGCGTTCGCGCCGATCCGCCTGCCCCAGCGCAGCGCGCCTTACGCCGAGGTGGCGCCGATCGTGCGCGGCGCCTGCAGCCTCAAGGACGCGAAGGTCGAGGGCGCGTGGCGCCGCCTCGTGCTCGAACGCCGGGCGAGCCCCGCCGTTCTCGATTTCGTCAACGGCGCCGAGGTCGCGCGCTACAGCCAGGCCGGCGTCGTCACGCCCGACCACACCATCCGCACCAAAAACTGGCCGCTCGTGCTCCCGCCCCCCGAGGACGGCAAGCTCGACGCATTCAAGGCGGCAGTGGCTGCGGCCGCCCGGGAATTTGCCGCGCGCTACCGCGATTATTTCGCGCGCAACAACACGCGCTGCGGCGGCGCGAAACGCATGCTCGATCCGCTGCCGCGCGTCGTGCTGGTGCCGGGGCTCGGCCTCATCGGGCTCGGCCGGAGCAAGAAAGACGCGCGCATTGCCGCCGACCTTGCCGAGGCGGCGATCGAAACCATCGCCGACGCCGAGGCGATCGGCCGGTTCGAGTCGATTTCCGAAGCCGACATGTTCGACGTGGAGTACTGGTCGCTCGAACAGGCAAAGCTCGGCAAGGAGCCGGAGAAGCCGCTCGCCGGCCAGATCGCCGTGATCACCGGCGCCGCCGGCGCCATCGGCAGCGCCACCGGCCGCGCGTTCGCGGCAGCCGGCGCCGAAGTGGCGCTGCTCGACATCGACGCGGCGGGCGCTCAGGCGCGCGCCCGCGCAATCGGCGGTGCCGCGCTGGCGGTTTCCTGCGACGTGACCGACGCGGCGGCGGTGCGCGCCGCCTTCGATCAGGTGGTCGAGGCGCTCGGCGGCGTCGATATCGTCGTTTCCAACGCCGGCGCCGCCTGGCAGGGCCGCATCGGCGAAGTCGACCAGGCGGTGCTGCGGCAAAGTTTTGAGATCAATTTCTTCGCCCATCAGCACGTGGCGCAGAACGCGGTGCGCGTCATGCTCGCGCAGGGGACCGGGGGCGTCTTGCTGTTCAACGTCTCCAAACAGGCGGTCAATCCAGGCGTAAACTTCGGTCCCTACGGCCTGCCCAAGGCGACGACGCTCTTCCTGGTGCGCCAATACGCGCTCGACTACGGCTCAGACGGCATCCGCGCCAACGCGGTCAACGCCGACCGCATCCGCTCCGGCCTGCTCACGACCGAATTCATCGCCGAGCGCGCGAAGGCGCGGAATGTGAGCGAGCAAAATTACATGGCCGGCAACCTGCTCGGCCGCGAAGTCACCGCCGACGACGTGGCGCAGGCGTTCCTGCACCAGGCGCTCGAACTCAAAACCACCGCCGACGTCACCACCGTCGACGGCGGCAACATCGCCGCGGCGCTGCGGTAAACGGCGAAATCCGTAGGGTGGGCTAAGGCGGAGCGGAGCGACGCCGTGCCCACGCGTGGTTGATGGTGTCTCAGACGGCGCCATTCAGACCTTATATCTTGCTTTGTACGCTCCTGCGTGCGAGTGTGTACATCTGCACACGAATTGGGAAACGGACATGTCAGCAAATACAACTTTAACCGTGCGAATTTCCTCTAAGACCAAGGATCAACTTGGCCGCTTGGCCCGGCGGACAAGCCGCACGAAATCCTTTCTGGCCGGGCGCGCCATCGCCGATTACGTCGAGCGCGAAATCGAGATCGTAGAGGGAATCAGACGCGGGATCGAAGATATTGAGGCAGGTCGGACAATTCCGCACGATAAGGTGATGCGCCGCGTACGGACTAGAATTGCCCGTGCAGCCAAGAAAAAGGCAAGGGCGTGAGATTCGTCGAGTGGTCACGTACCGCGCAATATGACTTGGAACGACTGATCGATTACATCGCGATAGATAATCCGCCCGCCGCAAACCGAGTGGCTGAGCGGATCGATCGTGCCGCCCGCTTCTTGGGAGACATCGCTACCGGCCGGACAGGCCGGGTGACCGGCACCTATGAAAAAATTGTTCCCGGTCTGCCTTACATCCTTGCATATCGCATAGTGCAGCGCCGCGACGGCGGCGAAGCGATCGTCATCGTGCGGGTAATCCATGGAGCTCGAAAGTGGCTGGCGGAGAAATGGCCCGATTGATCTACTCTGCGCAGCGTAGGCGAGCATGCAAATGAATATCACCATCGACCAAATCACCGCTCCCACGCCGGAGCTGCGCGCCCTCATCGGCGAACTCGATGCCGTGCTCAACGCCGCCTACGAGCCGCACCAGCGCCACGGCTTGAATATCGCGCAGCTGTTCGAGCCACACGTGCGTTTCTTCGTGGCACGGCTCGACGGCGCCGCGGTCGCGTGCGGCGGCGTTGCGCTGTTCGACGGCTACGCCGAGGTCAAACGCATGTACACGCGGCCGTCCTTGCGCGGGCGCGGCGTCGCAAAAGCAGTGCTGCGCCGGCTCGAGGAAGAAGCGCGCGCTGCCGGGAAAACCATGCTCCGGCTGGAAACGGGTCTGCACCAGGCGGAAGCCGTCGGCCTTTATCGCCGCGCCGGATTTATCAGCTGCGGCGCATTTGGCGACTACGCGCAAATGCCGGCCCGCGACATCGAGACAAGCCTGTTCTTCGAGAAGCGGCTGCCTGCGGCGGCTCAACAAACACGACCGTCACCCTGAAGGAGCGCTCGCGAAGGGTGGAAGCGAGCGCGGTGCTTGTGGCCCTCCTTGGAGACGGCCGCTCGCGGCCGCGAGCGGCCTCCTCAGGATGACGGCATTGTTTGTTGCAAGCCGCATTCAAATCCGGCGCAGCCAGCCGCCGATCCGCTCCACCGCCTCGCGCATGTCGGAGGCGGAGCCGGCGTAGCAGAAGCGGATGAAATTCGCGCCGCGCACCGGATCGAAATCGATGCCGGGCGTGGCGGCGACGCCCGCCTCCTCCAGCATGCGTTTGGCGAAAGCGAAGCTGTCGTTCGAGAAGCGCGACACGTCGGCATAGAGATAGAAGGCGCCGTCGACCGGCAGGAATTTGTCGAGGCCGGCGCCGGGCAGTCCTTCGACCAATATCCGCCGGTTCTCCTCATAGCCGTGCTTGACCGCCTCCATCTCCTCGCGCCCGTCGAAGGCCGCGAGCGCCGCGACCTGCGAGAGCGTCGGGACGGAAATCGCGAGATTCTGCTGCAGCCGCTCGACCGGCCGAACCAGATCCTGCGGCACCACCATCCAGCCGATACGCCAGCCGGTCATGCAAAAATATTTGGAGAAGGAATTGATGATGACGGCGTTCTCGGACAGGCGGGCGGCGGTCTCGGCCGCAAAGGCATAATCGAGGCCGTGATAGATTTCATCGGAGATGAAGCGGATGCCTTCCGCCTCTGCGGCGGCAACGAGCGCGGCGAGCGCCTCGCCACGGATCATGGTGCCGGTCGGATTGGCCGGACTGGCGACGAGCACGCCGTCGACCGGTTTTTTGCGATGCGCCGCCATGAGCGCTTCGACCGTGATCGCCCAGCGGGTCGCGCCGGAGGTGTCGAGGAGCGCCGGCTCGCAGCCGAGCGCGGTCAAGATGTGCCGGTAGGGCGGATACCCTGGATTGGCGAGGGCGACCCGCGCGCCCGGCTCTAACAATGAGAGGAACGCGAGGATGAAGCCTGCCGAGGAGCCGGTCGTGATGACGATCCGCTCGAGAGCAATCGAGACGCCGTAACGCTCGGCGTAATGGCGCGCGATGCGCGCGCGCAGCGCCGGAATACCGAGCGCCTCGGTGTAGTCGATGCGGCCGGTGTCGAGCGCCGCATGCGCCGCCGCGATCGCCGCCTTTGGGGCGGGCGCCGCCGGCTGGCCGACCTCCATGTGCACAACCCGGCCGCCCGCCGCCTCGATGCGCGCGGCCGCCGCCATCACGTCCATCACCATGAACGGAGGGACGCCGCTACGCGCCGACGGTTTGATCAGGCGCCGTGCCGCGTCGAGCATCAGGATTGTGGCCTCGCTGCTGCCGTATTCGGCCTCTTTGGTGGCGCCAGGATGACTATTCGAGACGTGATCGCCATTGCATTGACCGGGGGTAGCGGCCTTTCTAGTTTGCCCGCGATATGCTGCGAGAGCCGCACATAGAGCCGCACATCATGAGCGCGAGGGTTAACAGGCTGCGGCGGCCGACGCCAGCGCTGCGCCTCGTGGCGATTGTTGTCTCGATCGCGCTTGCGCTCGCCGGCATGCCGATGCGGGTGCAGGCGCAGGCCAACCTGCCGCTCATCCGCGACGCGGAAATCGAGCAATTGCTGCGCGAATATACCGCGCCGGTCCTGCGAGTCGCCGGACTCGCGCAGCAGAACGTGCATGTCGTGATCATCAACGAACGGGCCTTCAACGCGTTTGTCGTCGACGGCAAGCGCATCTTCATCAACGTCGGCGCCCTGATGGACGCAAAGACCCCGAACGAGATCATCGGCGTGCTCGCGCACGAGACCGGACACATCGCTGGCGGGCATCTGACGCGTCTGCGCGAGGAACTCGCCCACGCGCAGACCGCCACGATCATTGCGATGCTCATCGGTGTCGGCGCGGCCATCGCGAGTTCGCGCGCGGGCGGCGCGAACTCCGGCGCCGGCAGCATCGGCGGCGCCGCGCTCACCGCGCCGCAGAGCATCATCGAGCGCAACCTTCTCTCCTACGTGCGCGCCCAGGAGGAGCAGGCGGACAAGGCCGGCGTGAAATTTCTCACCATGACCCAACAATCGCCCAAGGGCATGTACGACACCTTCAAGCGCTTTGCCGACAAGATCGAGTTCCAGACCAAATACATCGACCCTTATCTGCAGACGCACCCGATGCCGAAGGAGCGCATGGAGGCGCTCGCGGAAATTGCCAAGAGCAGCCCCTATTGGGACAAGAAGGATCCACCCGAGTTGCAGGCGCGCCACGACATGATGCGCGCGAAGCTCTCCGGATTCCTCGAGCGGCCCGACACGGTGGCCCACCGTTATCCGGCGAGCGACACGAGTCTGCCGGCCCGCTATGCCCGGGCGATCTCGGCCTATCGCTACGGCGATATCCATTCCGCCCTGAGCCAGATCGACGCGCTCATCCATGCCCAGCCCAACAACCCGTATTTCCACGAGCTTAAGGGCCAGGCACTGCTCGAGGGCGGGCATCCGGCGGAAGCGGTCGCGCCACTGCGGCGCGCCGGCGCGCTCGCCCCAAACGCCATGCTCATCCGCATCATGCTCGGCCAGGCGCTCGTCGCCACCAACCAGGTGAAGGACGCCGAGGAAGCGATCCCGCTGTTGCGTACGGCGGTCATACGCGAGCCTGAGATGGCGGACGGCTACAGCCAGCTCGCCATGGCCTACGGCCGCAAGGGCGATCTTGCCGAAGCCGATCTCGCCGCCGCCCAGGCGGCCTTTGCGAGCGGCGACTACCGCACCGCCCGTGACCTTGCCACCCGCGCCAAAACGCGCTTCCCCACCGGTTCCCCCGGGTGGGTTCGCGCCGACGACATTGTGACCTATAAACCCCCACCCGGCGCCACGCGCCACAATTGACAATTAAGGAACCCGCGATGCGCCTTTTGCTCCGCTCGACCGCAGCCGTCCTTTGCCTTGCCGCCATAGCCGGCGCGCCCGCACGCGCGCAAAGCTTCAACGACGCCCAGCGCGGCGAGATCGAACGCATCGTCAAGGACTATCTCGTCGCCCATCCGGAGGTGCTGCAGGAGGCGATGAGCGAACTCGAGAAGCGGCAGAGCGCGGCCGAGCTGGAGAAGCAGGTCGCCGGCGTCAAGCAAAACAAGGAAGTGCTGTTCAATTCCACGCATCAGGTGACGCTCGGCAATCCCAAGGGGGACGTCACCATGGTCGAGTTCTTCGATTACAACTGCGGCTACTGCAAGAAGGCGATGGGCGATATGCTCACCTTGCTCGAGACCGACCCGAAGCTGAAGGTCGTGCTCAAGGAATATCCCGTGCTCGGGCCGGGCTCGCTCGAAGCCGCGCAGGTCGCCGTTGCCGCGCGCATGCAGGACAAGACCGGCAAGAAGTACCTCGACTTCCATCAACGCCTGCTCGGCGGCCATGGCACGGCCGACAAGGCGCGCGCACTCGCGGCCGCCAAGGACGCCGGTTTCGACATGGCGCGCCTCGAAAAGGATATGGCGAGCGACGAGGTGCGCGAGACGCTCAAGGAGAACATGAAGGTCGCCGACGCCATCGGGCTCAACGGCACGCCGAGCTACATCATCGGCTCCGACGTGGTGATCGGCGCGCAGGGCTACGACGTCCTCAAGGAAAAGGTCGACGCGGCGCGGAAGTAACGCGGACGACAGAGGACGGACGACAGAGGACAGATGGGATAAAACCCACTACTCTTATCCGTCCTCCGTCGTCTGTCCTCCGTCTTCTGGTTGCCGTCATGGCCGACAAAATGATTTATGTGCTCAACGGCCCCAACCTCAATCTGCTGGGGACGCGTGAGCCGGACAAATACGGACACACGACGCTTTCCGACGTCGAACGCCTGTGCCGCGAGGCGGCCAAGCGCTTCGGCCTCGACGTCGAGTTCCGCCAGTCGAACCACGAGGGCGTGCTGGTCGATTGGATTCAGGAGGCGCGCGAGAAGGCGGTCGGCGTCGTCCTCAACCCGGCGGGTTATACGACGACGTCGGTCGCAATCCTCGACGCCATTATCGCCGTCGGTATCCCGGTGATCGAAGTGCACATCACCAACATCCACGCGCGGGAGGAATTCCGTCACCATTCTTACATCTCGAAGGTGGCGCGCGGGGTGATCTGTGGGTTCGGCGTTACCGGCTACACGCTCGCCATCAGCGGGCTCGCCGCGATGGTCGGCGCCGCGCAGAAAGGCTGACCGCGTGGCACGCGGGCCCGAGCAAGATCAACCGCCCGGACGCAGGATTGCCATCGATCAGGATGCGATCCGCGAGCTCACCGCCCTGCTCGACGAACTGGGTCTGACCGAGATCGAGGTCGAGCAGGACGGGCAGCGCGTGCGGGTGGCACGGCAGGCGGCCGGCGCCCTGGCCCTCACCCCGCTGGGTCGCACGGGGATCGAGTCGCCGGCCACCGTGGCGATCGCCGGCCCATCCGTGGTGGCCGGCATGATCGATGCCGCGGCGCACCCGGGCCTCGTGCCCTCGCCGATGGTCGGCACCGCCTACCGCGCTCCCGAACCGGGCGCGAAGCCCTTCGTCGATGTCGGCAGCACGGTCTCGGCCGGGGACACGTTGCTGATCGTCGAGGCGATGAAAACGCTCAACCAGATCCCCGCCCCGCGCGCCGGCACGGTGACGCAGATCCTGTTCGAGGACGGTCAGCCGGTCGAGTACGGCGAGCCGCTGATGATCGTCGAATGAGGCTGACGAGAGCCGTCACCCCGGGGCCCGAGCGGAGCGAGGGAGCCCGGGGCCCATGAACACGGACCGAGTAGATTCTGCACCGCCCGGTGTGCATGGATTCCGGGCTCGCGCCTTCGGCGCGCCCCGGAATGACGGCCGATGGTTCGAGTAAATGTTCGACAAAATTCTCATCGCCAACCGCGGTGAAATCGCGCTGCGCGTGCTGCGCGCGTGCAAGGAACTCGGCATCCCCGCGGTTGCCGTGCACTCGACCGCTGACGCCGACGCCATGCACGTGCGGCTCGCCGACGAGAGCGTGTGCATCGGCCCGCCGCCGGCGAAGGACAGCTACCTGAACATCCCGGCGCTGCTCGCCGCCTGCGAGATCACCGGCGCCGATGCGGTGCATCCGGGCTACGGCTTTCTCTCGGAAAACGCGCGCTTTGCCGAAATATTGCGCGAGCACAAGGTGCAGTTCATCGGCCCCACCGCCGAGCACATCCGCCTGATGGGCGACAAGATCGAGGCGAAGCGCACCGCCGCACGGCTCGGGCTGCCGGTGGTGCCGGGTTCGGACGCCGGCATCGAGAGCGACGAGCAGGCGCTCGAGGTCGCCGAGGGGATCGGGTTCCCGGTGCTGGTCAAGGCGGCGGCGGGTGGCGGTGGACGCGGCATGAAGGTCGCGCGCTCGCCCGACGATCTTGTGACCGCGCTCGCGACCGCCCGCGCCGAGGCGCAGGCGGCGTTCGGGGACGCCGCGGTTTATCTGGAAAAATATCTTTCCGAACCGCGCCACATCGAGATTCAGGTGCTGGGCGACGGCAGGGGCAGCGCCATTCACCTCGGCGAGCGCGACTGCTCGCTTCAGCGCCGCCATCAGAAGGTCTGGGAGGAAGGCCCCTCCCCCGCGGTCAACGCCGAGGAACGCGATGCGATCGGCGAGCGCGTCGCCGCCGCCATGCGCGAACTCAATTATCTCGGCGTCGGCACCGTCGAGTTTCTCTATGAGGACGGCGCGTTCTATTTCATCGAGATGAACACCCGCATCCAGGTCGAACATCCGGTGACCGAGATGATCACCGACATCGACCTCGTGCTCGAGCAGATCCGCGTGGCGGCGGGCGGCGAATTGGGCATCACCCAGGGCGACGTGAAGTTCCATGGCCACGCGATCGAGTGCCGCATCAATGCGGAAAACCCGGTGTCGTTCCGGCCGTCGCCCGGCCGCATCCAGCAGTATCACCCGCCGGGCGGGCTCGGCGTGCGCGTCGATTCCGCCGTCTACCAGGGCTACGCCATCCCGCCCTATTACGATTCGCTCGTCGGCAAGCTCATCGTGCACGGCAAGAGCCGCACCGAATGCCTGATGCGCCTCAAGCGGGCGCTCGACGAGTTCGTGGTCGACGGCATCGACACGACCTTGCCGCTGTTCCGGGCGCTCGTGCGCGAGCAGGCCGTCATCGACGGCGATTACCACATCCACTGGCTGGAGCGGTTTCTAAGTCAGACGACGGAGGACGGACGACAGACGACGGATGGCAGATGACAGAGGGCGGATTGCCGCTTATCTGTTCTCCGTCCTCTGTCGTCTGTCGTCTGACATGAAACCTGCGCTCGTCGAGATCACGCCGGAAGTTCTGCTCAAGGCCTACGCCTGCGGGATTTTCCCCATGGCGGAGAGCGCGGACGATCCGGCGCTCTATTGGATCGAGCCGGAGCGGCGTGGCGTGCTGCCGCTCGAGTCGTTCCACGTGCCGTCCCGCCTCCGGCGCACCGTGCGCCAGGACCGCTACCGGGTGGTGTGCGACGCCGATTTCGACGCGGTGATCGACGCCTGCGCCGAGCCGGCGGCCGGACGCGCGCGCACCTGGATCAACACCCGCATCCGCACGCTCTATCGCGGACTTTACGCCCGCGGCCATTGCCACACGGTCGAGGTTTACGACGGCCCCGACCTCGTCGGCGGCCTTTACGGCGTGAGCCTCGGCGGCGCCTTCTTCGGCGAGAGCATGTTCCACCGCGCGCGCGACGCCTCCAAAATCGCGCTGGTGCATCTCGTCGCGCGGCTGCGCGCCGGCGGCTTCGTGCTGCTCGACACCCAGTTCGTCACCGATCACCTCAAGACGTTCGGGGCGCGCGAATTGACCCGGCGCCAGTACCACCGCCAGCTCGAGGCGGCGCTGCTCGCCAACGGCCGCTTCGCCGCGCTGGCGCTTGACCGCAGCATTCCGGGCGCGGAGGCGCTGGAAATAATACTCTAACCCGTCATGGCCCGCGAAAGCGGGCCATCCAGTAAACACCGGCCATAGTTTTATTTGAAAGGCCTGAGGTTACTGGATTGCCCGCTTGCGCGGGCAATGACGAAGGGCGTGTTGTTTATCGCTTCTTCGCCGGCGCGCGGTGCGGCGGAGGCGCTGGCGCTGGCGGCTCGGGTTCCGGCGGCTTGGCGGCGACGGTGGTGCCCTCGGCGCCTTTGCAGTCGTTGAGCCACACGTCGTAGATCGGGTGCTCGACCGCGTGCAGGCCGGGGCTCGCGGCGAACATCCAGCCGGTGAAGATGCGGCGCGTCTCCCCCTGCAACGTGATCTCGTCGACCTCGAGAAATCCGTCGGTGTTCTGCGTCTCGGTGGGCGGGCGCGTGTAGCAGGCGCGCGGCGTCACGCGCAGCGCACCGAACTGCACCGTCTCGCCGATCGCCGCTTCGAACGTGGTGATGCGGCCGGTGATCTTGTCGAGCCCGGAGAACACCGCGGTCGGATTGGGAATTTTCACGGTCGGCAGCGTGGTCACCACCTCATCGCCCGGCTGGAGCGCCGCGGTGGCAGGTGGCGGCGTCTGCCCCGGCGTCACGGCCGCCGTTGGGGCCGGTTGCCCTGGAGCCGGCTGGCCGGCAGGCGGCGGCGTGAATGTGCCCTGCTGGACGGGTGCCTGGGGGGCCGGCGGCGGGGCGGCGGTTGCGCCGGGCGGCGGGGGCAGCGGCTGCGACTGCACGCCGCCGCGCGGCGACGGCTGCTGAAACGGCGTCGCCTCCTGCGCATACGGGTCCTGGCGCGGCTGGTACTGCGGCGGCGGCGGTTGATACTGCGGCGCGGGGCGCGCCGGCGCTCGCCCCGGCACATCGCTCGGCGGGCGCGGCGGATCGAACAGCGACGGAAACTGCGCCGAGGCGGCGCCGATCGGCGCGGCAAGCGCGGCGAGGACTAAAAGAACCACCGTTCGCTGCATGAATCCTCGCGGCCGCGCATCTGCATGGACAAGCCCATGTTCATCGGGATTGCGGCGCTGAAAGGGCGCGAACCACTACTGTTCGGGCGTCCAGGGCTTGTAGTCGCCGGTTGCGGGCGGACGCACGCCTTCGGCGAGCACGGACCCGGGCGGCCGCCAGGCGAGTGGCGTGCCGGTGAGATTGGGCCGGTGCGGCTTTTCCCACGGCCACGCCTTTGCGGCGCTTTGCGTCGGCGGCACGTCGACGATGTGATGCAGCCAGCCGTGCCAGCTCGGCGGCACGGTCGAGGCCTCCGCGTACCCGTTGTAGATCACCCAGCGCCGCTCGAAGCGGAGCGTCGGATCGATCCTGCCGCCCTTCGTGCGGTAGTAGCGGTTGCCGAGTTCATCCTCGCCGACGAACTCGCCGTAGAGCCACGTCCACACCTGCGTGCCGAAGGTCTGGCGGTGCCACCACGTGAAAATGCGCAGCAGAAACTCTTTCATGACCGGCCTTGTGACATCGGCCAGGCGCGGTGTCTAGCGGCGCACGTCATTGCGAGGCACGAAGTGCCGAAGCAATCCAGGGCCGCGCGCTCGCTGCGTGTTGCCCTGGATTGCTTCGCTTCGCTCGCAATGACGGAATTCGCGGGTTACGATCGCCATAACGAAAATGGGAGGAACTGGAATGTCTTTGGCTCGCATCATTCTCGGCGCGTTTGCACTGGCGGGCGCAATTGCGGTCACGCACGCGCTCGCCCAGGCGCCCGCGGCGCCGACGCCAGCGAACCCATGGGCGATGCTCGCGCCATTCCCGGATCCTTCAGAGGAAGTGCTCGGCGCGGTCGCCAACGGCAAGCTCTACGTGTTCTGCGGCCTCGGCCCCAGCTGGACGCCCAAGGCGCTGGTCTACGAATACGATCCGGCGGCCGACAAATGGACGCTCAAGAAGCCGATGCAGTTGCCCTCGCACCACGTCGCCTTCGCTTCGCTGAATGACAAAATCTATGCCTTCGGCGGCTTCAACTTGCCCGACAACGGCCCGCCGGCGTGGCGCCCGCTCGACAGCGCATGGGAATATGATCCGGCGGCCGACAGCTGGAAGGCGCTCGCGCCGATGCCAACGAAGCGTGGCGCGGCGGGCGCCGCCGTCGTCAACGGCAAAATCTACGTCGTCGGCGGCGCCGCTTCCCGCACCGGCGTGACCGAGGCCGGCATCCATCCGGCCCGCCCGCACCAGGTGCTCGCGACCGTCGAGGAATACGATCCGGCGACCAACGCCTGGCGCGAGCGCCGGCCGCTGCTCGTCGCGCGCAACCATCACGCGGTTGCCGCGGTAGGCGACAAGATTTACGCGATCGGCGGGCGCATCGGCTCGGCGTTTATTTCGCGCGGCAGCAACAACATCGATTTGGTCGAAAGATACGATCCCGCCGCCGACAACTGGAGCGCGGTCGAGCGCATGCCGACGCCGCGCAGCGCCATCGGCGCCGGGGTCTACAACGGCCACATCCTGGTGCCGGGCGGCGAGGTGCAGGACCGCCGCTTCCTCGCGGCGTTCAAGGCGGTCGAAGCCTACGACCCGGCAACCAACCGCTGGCAGATTCTGCCCTCGATGCCGCACCAGCGCCACGGGCTCGCGGTCGGGGTGATCGGCGATCGCTTCTACACGGTGAGCGGCGATGCCCAATCGGCCGGCAACGGCATCCCCCATTCTGCCGTGCCGTTCAACGAAGCCCTGCAGCTCGATATGGCGTTGAAATGACGACCCCGTTTACGGGGTCGTCACCCCGGGGCCCGAGCGAAGCGACGGAGCCCGGGGTCCAGGAACATAGGCCGCTTTGGGTTGTCCCGTGTTCCTGGATTCCGGGTTCGCCGCTTCGCGGCGCCCCGGAATGACGACCGAGTGTTGCGGACCGGAGAATCAAAAAGTTAACGCGGCGCGATTCCGGCTGTGCGCATTCGCCGAGGCGCCTCTTGTGTCCGCGAGCGGACCAAATTCCCCTCTTGACCTTAGCGCGACTCGGGCCGCGGCAGCCCCGGCTGGCAGCAGCTAAATACCTTTTTTTGACCACCTGCCCTCCCATGACACCGGCATGACCAAGGGGCTACAACCAAGCGACAACTTGGTCCGAACGAATCTGCTACCTATATCCGATACTTGCCGCGGCGCACCGGAAGCTATCCCCGGTTTTCACAGGCGACGCACAACATTTAGCGTTTGATTCAGACTCGCTTACTAGAACTTGACGGGCGCGATGGAGTTGTCCTAGCGTTTGATCGTCGGGCGCGGTTGGTACCTGGTCCTCGCCGGGCGCTTCTCCAGGACAGGCTGGCGACGCCGCCGCGCTCCGGGTTTACCCGGGCGGGCAGACGTATCGCGCCCCCCACGAGCGGCTCCGCGACATCGACCAAACCGGTCCCTTCAGGGTCCGGGCAAAAAGACGGTACGGGACGTTAAACAGAGAGCCGGGCCAACCCGGTGCAGGACGCGGACGGCGACAGGTCCGGGTCAAAGGCGACGCGTCGGCGCGGGTGGCGCCGGTCGCCCCACAAAGAAGGGGCAGGAGCAATGCGCATCGAGCGGCGGTACACCAAAGAAGGCCAGTCTCCCTACGCCGAGATCGAGTTCCGCTTGACCACGAGCGAGATCCGCAATCCGGACGGCTCGATAGTGTTCCGGGCGGACGACGTCGAAGTGCCGGCCGCCTGGTCGCAGGTCGCCTCCGACGTGCTGGCGCAGAAATATTTCCGCAAGGCCGGCGTGCCGGCGCGGCTCAAGAAGGTCGAGGAGAACGCGGTCCCCTCGTTCCTGTGGCGCGGCATTGCCGACACCGAAGCGCTCTCCACCTTGCCCGACAAGGAACGCTCGATCGGCGAGAACTCGGCGAAGCAGGTGTTCGACCGGCTCGCCGGCACCTGGACCTACTGGGGCTGGAAGGGCGGCTATTTCGATTCGGAAGGCGACGCGCAGGCCTTCTTCGATGAGCTGCGCTACATGCTCGCCGCGCAAATGGCGGCGCCCAACTCGCCGCAATGGTTCAACACCGGCCTGCACTGGGCCTACGGCATCGACGGGCCGAGCCAGGGCCACTACTACGTCGATTTCCAGACCGGCAAACTCGTCAAGTCGAAGTCGTCCTACGAGCACCCGCAGCCGCACGCCTGCTTCATCCAGGGCATCGCCGACGACCTCGTCAACGAGGGCGGCATCATGGATTTGTGGGTGCGCGAGGCGCGCCTGTTCAAATACGGCTCCGGCACCGGCTCGAATTTCTCTTTGCTGCGCGGCGAAGGCGAGAAGCTTTCCGGCGGCGGCAAGTCGTCCGGCCTGATGAGCTTCCTCAAGATCGGCGACCGCGCGGCCGGCGCCATCAAGTCGGGCGGCACTACGCGGCGCGCCGCCAAGATGGTCGTCGTCGACATCGATCATCCCGATATCGAGCAGTACATCGACTGGAAGGTCACCGAGGAGCAGAAGGTCGCGAACATCGTCACCGGTTCGCGCATCAACCAGCGCCATCTGCGCGCCGTCATGAAGGCGTGCGTCAACTGCGAAGGTTCGGGCGATGATTGTTTCGATCCCGACAAGAATCCGGTGCTGCGCCGGGAGATCAGGGCGGCGCGCAGGAACGCGGTGCCCGACAATTACATCCGCCGCGTCATCCAGTTCGCCAAGCAGGGCTATACCGACCTCGAGTTCCCGATCTACGATACCGATTGGGATTCCGATGCCTATCTCACCGTCTCCGGCCAGAACTCCAACAACTCGGTGCGCGTCACCGACGAGTTTTTAAAGGCGGTCGAAGCGGACGGCGACTGGGATCTCACTTGGCGCACGCGTCCCGGCAAGGTCGCGAAGACGATGAAGGCGCGCGCGCTGTGGGAAAAGGTCGGCTATGCCGCCTGGGCCTCGGCCGACCCCGGCCTGCAGTTCCACACCACGATCAACGACTGGCACACGTGCGCGGCCTCAGGCCCGATCCGCGCCTCGAACCCGTGCTCGGAGTACATGTTCCTCGACGACACGGCGTGCAATCTCGCCTCGTTGAATTTGCTCACGTTCCGCAAGACCCCCTCCCTTCCCTCCCCCGCAAGCGGGGGAGGGTCAGGGTGGGGGCAAATCGACGTCGCGAGCTACGAGCACGCCGTGCGGCTGTGGACCATCGTGCTGGAAATCTCGGTGCTGATGGCGCAGTTCCCGTCCAAACAAATTGCGCAGCTTTCGTTCGAATATCGCACGCTGGGCCTGGGCTACGCCAACGTCGGCGGGCTGCTGATGTCGTCGGGCATCCCCTATGACAGCGACGCCGGCCGTGCCATCTGCGGCGCGCTCACCGCGATCATGACCGGCGTTTCCTACGCGACCTCGGCCGAGATGGCGGCGCTGCTCGGTGCCTTCCCGGGCTACAAAAAGAACCGCGAGGCGATGCTCCGCGTGATCCGCAATCACCGCCGCGCCGCGCACGGCGAGAAGACCGGCTACGAGAAGGTCGCGACCCCGCCGGTGCGGCTCGACCATGCCGCCTGCCCCGATCCGATCCTGATCGAGCATGCCAAGCGCGCCTGGGATCGCGCGTTTACCCTCGGCGAGGCGCACGGCTACCGCAATGCGCAGGCGACCGTGGTGGCACCGACCGGCACCATCGGCCTGGTGATGGACTGCGACACCACTGGCATCGAGCCCGACTTCGCGCTGGTGAAGTTCAAGAAGCTCGCCGGCGGCGGCTACTGGAAAATCATCAATCGCGCGGTGCCGGAAGCCTTGCGGGTGCTCGGCTATTCGCCCGCCGACATCGCCGAGATCGAGGCCTATGCGGTCGGCCACGGCGGGCTCGCCAATGCGCCGGCGATCAACCACACGACCCTGATGGCCAAGGGCTTTACGCCCGAGGCGATCGCCAAGGTGGAAAAGGCCCTGCCCACCGCCTTCGACATCAAGTTCGCCTTCAACAAATGGACCTTGGGCGAGGACTTCTGCCGCGACCAACTGGGGATTTCGCCCGGCGACCTCGCCTCGCCCGCGTTCGACCTGCTCGCCTATCTCGGCTTCGGCAAGCGCGAGATCGAGGCGGCGAACATCCACGTGTGCGGCGCCATGACGGTCGAAGGCGCGCCGCACTTGAAGGCCGAGCACTATCCGGTGTTCGACTGCGCCAACCCGTGCGGGCGCACCGGCAAGCGCTATCTCTCGGTCGAGAGCCACATCCGTATGCTGGCGGCGGCGCAGCCGTTCATTTCCGGCGCGATCTCGAAGACCATCAACATGCCCAACGAGGCGACGGTCGAGGACTGCAAGGCCGCCTATCTGCTCTCGTGGAAGCTCGGCCTCAAGGCGAACGCGCTCTACCGCGACGGCTCGAAGCTCTCGCAGCCGCTCAATTCGCAGCTCATCGCCGACGAGGACGACGAGGACGAGGCGATCGAGGCGTTCATTGAGAAGCCGACGGCGGCGCGCGCGAGCGCGCTTGCCGAGCGCGTGGTCGAGAAGGTGGTCGAACGCATCACCGTGATCCGCGAGCGCGAGCGCATGCCTGACCGGCGCAAGGGCTACACGCAAAAGGCCGTGGTCGGCGGCCACAAGGTCTATCTGCGCACCGGCGAATACGAGGACGGCCGGATCGGCGAAATCTTCATCGACATGCACAAGGAGGGCGCGGCGCTGCGCTCGCTGCTCAACAACTTCGCGATCGCGGTCTCGCTCGGCCTGCAATACGGCGTGCCGCTCGAGGAATATGTCGATGCCTTCACCTTCACGCGCTTTGAGCCATCGGGTCCTGTACAGGGCAACGATTCGATCAAATACGCGACCTCGATCCTCGACTATGTGTTCCGCGAGCTCGCCGTGAGCTACCTCTCGCGCTTCGACCTCGCGCACGTGGAGCCGTCCGACACCGGCTTCGACGCGCTCGGCCGCGGCGTCGAGGAAGGCAAGCCCGCGCCGACGGCTTCGAAATACGTGTCGAAAGGCCTCACCCGCTCGCGCACCGACAAGCTCGTGGTCATGAGCGGCGGCGCTTCTCATCCCTCTCCCGCTTCGGCGGAGGGTGGCGCGCGGGGCGGGCCGGGCGTGGGCGGCGGCAATGCCACCTCGTTTGCCGGCGGCCATGCGACCGCCCGCGGTGGCCTCGCTGCGGCGCTCAAGGCCGAGCCCGAGACGCGCGCCGCGGCAAATGTCGCGATGGAGCACCTGCCCTGGACCCAGGCCGACGCCCGCGCCCAAGCCGCCGAGAAGCGTGCCGAAGCCCGCGCCAAGGGCTATGAAGGCGAAGCCTGCGGCGAATGCGGCAACTTCACCCTGGTGCGCAACGGCACCTGCATGAAGTGCGACACCTGCGGCAGCACGACGGGATGTTCGTAAGAGCAGCCGCGTGGGCGATTACGACGGGTGTGTAGCTAACATAGTTCGCTATTAGCGAACTATGTTCTTGTGCAGCGAACGCGAATCAGATGACATCGCGCTAGCCGCAAGTGCAAAAGGAAGATCGTCGCCATTTTCTGAGGCAGGAATGCCTCGCGGAAGGCGAGAGCCTTCTACCCCAGCAGCTGCCGCAAGTGCGCGTAGGCGGGGGCTCGGGGCGCGACCGGCGACCGGTCGCGCCCAAGGATACGTACGGGGTAATCCCGCTCTTCTCCTGTCCCTCTTCCCATGGCGACAGACCACAGCATGGTGCTGTGGTCGGCGAAGAGGGAGTCAGCCGATGGACCCATCGGACCACTGCGGCAAAGAGCGGGGGCGGCTGAAACCTGGGAACCGCAAGCTGCGGGGACGAATTCCCCGTCGTGCCCGGTTCCTCAAGTTCCTGTTCGCAATTGCTCCGCTCATAGCCAAGGCTATCGAGCTCGCAATCGAAGTGACCAGGCACTTCAGGTAATCAGCCGCCGCCCCGTATTGTATTTTGCGAGGTCAGCAATGATTTCACGTGCGCTTCGGCTAATAAGGGTCTTTCACGACATGAATCAGACGGAACTTGCAAAGCAATTAGGTATATCCAAATCATATTTGTCCGAAATCGAATCTGGAGAAAAGTATCCAACCTTGTCGCTTATCGAGAAATATTCGAAGACTTTTGATATTCCGCCGTCAGCAATTCTATTTTTTGCAGAGAATTTGGGCGACCCATCAGTAAGAAGCCAAGCGCGTCGATTTGTGGCAAAAAAAGTGCTGACCTTACTGCAGTTCATCGAAGAGCGCTCGGGGGCATCCGATGGCAAAAGAAAGAACAGGCTACTCGCTTAACCAATCCCCGCTTTATCGGCTCACCAAAAAGAAAAGGCTCGCCGAATTACTCGGCGTTACTATCAAACAATTGCATGCCTTTACGCGCACTGAGCGGCTCTATAAGGAGCGCGAGAGTCCAAAGAAGAAGGGTGGGATTCGCAAGATTGAAGACCCCCGTCATGACCTAAAGATGGTGCAACGAAGGATTGCCCGGCTCTTAGCTCGCATCAGGCCCCCAGAGTACTTGTCTTGCCCAGTCCGTGGACGTTCGTACGTAACAAATGCCTCTCGCCACATCGGCAGCCGAGTAATTCGAACCATTGATGTCAAGAAATATTTTCCTAATACGAAATGTCATAGAGTGTTTTGGTTTTTCAGGACCGTTATGGAATGCGAGCCTGACGTGGCCGAAATCCTAGCCAAAATCGCTACCTATCAGGGACACCTACCGACCGGGAGCCCCCTCAGCCCCATTATGGCTTTCTACGCCCACTGCGACGTTTGGGAGGAGGTTGCGCGCTTGGCAAACTCGATTCAGGCCAAAAGCACGTTATACATCGACGACTTTACGATTTCCGGAGCGCAAGTGCCCGGCACTGCTATGTGGGACATTAAGAAGGTCGTGCACAGGTCTGGGCTTCGCTATCACAAGGAAAAATCGTACTGCGGCCATGCTGCTGAAGTTACCGGAGTTATTGTAAATGGCGGAAAACTTGTTCCTCCGAACAGACAGTTCCTTAAGCGATGGAGATTGGACAACGCGACACGCCGGGTAACGAATCCGCGGGAAAAGGACGCACTCACGGCTCAATTGCATGGCCTTTCGGCACAAATGGCGCAGATCAAAGCCGCCAACCGTTCGTGATTCGGTTGCCGCTCAATTGTCTCACCTGGCCTGAAAAGCGTGGCACGCGTCTTCGGCGCTTTCCCACCCCCACAAAAATTTGACCACCCGCACCCGATCCGTCTCCCGACCGTCGATGACGACGTAGCGTGGCGAAATCAGCCACATGTAATACGGCGCGAACATCACGATTTGGATTCCGTAGGGTGGGCTAAGCGCGCAGCGCGCGTGCCCACCGTCAGTCGCATCGATGGGTTTCGCTGGCGCTCAACCCATCCTACACTTCCCCTGGAGAAATCGTCATGCTCAAGCTCGGCATCTATCTCAACACCCAGCATCCCGAGAGCGACGATCCGGCGCGGCGCCTCGCCGAGACGCTTGAGCAGGCGCGGCTCATCCGCTCGCTCGGTTTCGATTCGATCTGGGCGGGCGAGCACCACGCGACGCCGGGCTTCCATTTCTTTCCGCAGCTGCCGCTACTGCAGCGCGTCGCGGTCGAGGCGCCGGGATTGACGATCGGCACCAACCTGATCCTGCTGCCGCTGCACAACCCGATCGAGATTGCCGAGATCGGCGCGTTCATGGACGTGGTCACCGGCGGCCGCTTCCTGCTCGGCCTCGGGCTCGGCTACCGGCCGGAGGAATTTGCGATTTTCGGCGTGCCCATCAAGGAGCGGGCAAGCCGGCTCACCGAGGGCGTCGAGATCATCCGCCGCCTGTGGACCGAGGACCGCGTCACTCACGAAGGGCGCCACTGGAAGTTCTCCGATATCGCAATCCGCCCGCGCCCGCTGCAGCAGCCGCGCCCGCCGATCCTGATCGGCGCGCAGGTCGATGCGGCGATCGAACGCGCGGCGACAATTTCCGACGGCTGGCTGGTGGTGCCGCAGCCGAAGACCGACGAGCTGCCGGCGCAGATGAAAGTCTTCAACGACGCGCGCGCGGCCGCCGGCTTGCCGAAAAGTCCGCACATCTGCCGGCTCTACGAGGTCGCCTGCGCGGCGCGCGAAGACGAAGCCTTCCGCCGCGCCGCCCCGCATCTGCTGCAGAAATACGCCTCCTACGCGGCGTGGGGCCTCGCCGGCGTTTCGAAGGAGCGCAGCGGCGCGCCGGAGGAGCAGCTGCGCGGCCTTGCCGCCGGGCGCTTTGCGGTCGGCACGCCGGCGCAGGTGGCGGACGATCTGGTGGCGCAGCATCGCGCCGGCATCACCCATCTTTCCATCCGCGTGAGCTGGCCCGGCATGCCCCAGGACGACATCCTCGCCGGCATCGACATCCTCGGCCGCGAGGTGCTGCCGCAGGTGCGGCGGCGGACGGCGTGACTACGCAAGCCGAGCAACAAACACCGCCGTCATCCTGAGGGCGAGCGCGACGAAGTCGCGCTCGCGTCTCGAAGGATGGCAACAGGCTCAGAGCTTGCTTCCATCCTTCGAGACTCGCGCGCAAGTGCGCGCGACTTCCTCAGGAGTGCTCGTTGCTCGATCGTTAATTTGGGCTGGATTCGCAAAACCTATTAGTATTTGTTGTAGGGTGGACTAAGCGCCGACCCGCCTTCGCTCGCTACGCGAGCTGCGGCGCGCTTGGAGTCCGCCGAAGCGCGGAGCGCGAAGGCGGAAGGCGCGTGCCCATCATCCCTCGTCACGAACCATCGTTGATGGGCACGGCGTTGCTCCGCTCCGCCTTAGCCCACCCTACGGATTCACCGTTGTTTGTTTCACGAATTCGGATCGCGGATTGTTGATCCGAATTCCAGCGGAATTCGATATTGCTGCTGTACTTCGCCAGTTCGCTGTGTATCTTGTCAAATTAACAAAAAGAAAGCGCGCATCAACGAGGCAGATGCGACGGCGGGTTGCGGCGAGCAGCGCGCGGGCTGTTTGAAATCGTTGAAGGAAAATGGCGGGCGGCATAAGCGCCACCTCCCCATCCCTCCCCCGCAACGGGGTGTCCCTCGGGGGAGGGACAGGGAGCAGCCGCTTGCAGATCGTTGCTGATTCAGATGTCGGAGGGCGGACGACAGAGAGGTCAGATCACTTGAGGCGGACGTTGCGGCGCAACAAACGAATGGCCCGTCATTGTAAACAACAATGAAAATACAATGAGGGCGGCAGGCGGCAAATGCGACCCGCAAGGCTCGGAGTATTTGGAATCGTTCAGAAAAAAACGCCGCATGGCAGATATTGCACTGCAAAAAGAACAGTGCGGCGAGCAAAAAGAACAATGCGGAAACAGTCAAACAATAACACGGAACAATATGCCCGGGAACTTTTCGCACGCGCTTCAGCGTTTCCTCCCCATCGGTCCCGCGCACGCGGGGAGGGAGCACCGGGGGGCGCCCGGCAGCGCAGCAAGGCGACAACCTTTTATTGCTTGCAGATCGTTGCTGATCACCCGCGCGATGGCACTCGGGCCGACCCGACGCGTACTTGCAATTGCAACACTACACACTACGAGAGGCTAGGTTGTGCTAGTGCCAAACGAACCCTTTGCTGCGCCGCGGCAGGGCCGCGCGGCGGCCCTCGTGACCCGCGCCTGTATTTCCCTGTTAATTCCGTTGCGCGGACGGCCGACGTGACGCTGGCGCTCGAAGGATTGCTTGCAGATCGTTGCTGATTCCAAGATTGGCGGGGCGATCAGCCGGCAAGACCGCCACTTGCCGAGACCTAAGTCGAAGGCGCACAAAGGCGGCAACAACGCGCACAACGCGGCATCAACGGGAGGCGACCATGCGGAAAATCGGCGGGATGAAGGCGCACGCGCGCTTGCGGGGGCTTTATTCGAGTGTGGCGGCGATTGCGCTCGCGGCGTTTCTGGCCGCGGCGCCGACCCCGGTGCGCGCGCAGCAGGCGGCGGCGGTGAGCATCGGCGAGAGCGACATCGGCGGGGTCGTTACCGGGGCGAACGGTCCCGAGGCGGGGGTGTGGGTGATCGCGGAGACGACCGACCTTCCCACCAAATTCGCCAAGGTTGTCGTCACCGATGACAACGGCCGCTACGTTCTGCCCGAACTGCCCGAGGCCAACTACAGCGTCTGGGTCCGCGGTTACGGCCTCGTCGATTCGCCCAAGGTGCAAGCCGCGCCAGGCAAGCCGCTCGATCTCAAAGCCGTGCCGGCGCCGAGCGAATCCGCGGCCGCGCAATATTACCCGGGCATGTATTGGTATTCGATGCTACACATCCCGGCAGCCGACCAGTTTCCCGGCACCGGCGCCAAGGGCAACGGCATCCCCGAGATCATGAAGGCCCAATACTACTGGGTCGACACCATCAAGAACGCTTGCCAGTCCTGCCACGCATTCGGCACCCGCGGCATCCGCACGATCCCGGCGAAGTTCTCCGACGAGTTCAAGGATTCCAAAGACGCCTGGGCGGTGCGCACCCAGGCCGGCCAGGCGCAAGGCCCCATGGGGGCGCGACTGGCGCTGCTCGGTCCCGACAAGGGTTTCGCCCTATTCGCCGACTGGACCGACCGCATCGCCAAGGGCGAACTGCCGTTCGCCAAGCCCGAGCGGCCGACCGGCGTCGCGCGCAACGTCGTCATCAGCATGTGGGACTGGTCGGCGCCCAAATACTACATGCATGACGCCATTTCGACCGACAAACGCAACCCGACCGTCAACGCCAACGGCTTCATCTACGGCGCGGTCGAGGAAGCGACCGACGCCGTGCCGGTGCTCGATCCGGTCCATCACAAGGCCTGGATGATCAAACATCCGTACCGTGATCCGAAGACGCCCTCCTCGCTCGACGTGCCGCGCGGCCCCTCGGCCTACTGGGGCGAAGAGCCGATCTGGGACGGCCACACCTCGATCCACAACCCGATCATCGATGAGAAGGGCCGGGTGTGGTTCACCGCGCGCATCCGCCAGCACGCCAATCCCGACTTCTGCAAGAAGGGCTCGGACCATCCGTCCGCCAAGGTGGTGCCGCTCAACGAGTCGCCGCGGCATCTTTCGATGTACGACCCGAAGACCGAGAAGTGGTCGCTCATCAGCACCTGCTTCCCGACCCATCACCTCTACTTCGGGCACGATGCCAACAACACGCTGTGGCTCAGCGCGGGCGGGCCGCAGAGCGGGGTCGTCGGCTGGCTCAACACCAAAATGTATGACGAGACCGGCGACGAGGCGAAGTCGCAAGGCTGGACGCCGCTGATCATCGACACCAACGGCAACGGCAAGCGCGACGAATACGTCGAAGCCAAAGACCCGCTCGATCCAAACAAAGACAAGCGGATCATGGCGGCGTTCTATGGGATCCAGCCGAGCCCGATCGACGATTCGATCTGGGGCCAGTCGATGGACATCGGCTTCTCGACCGTCGACCAGCCGGGCTACATCATGCGGCTGGTGCCGGGGCCCAATCCGTCGGAGACCGCGCTCACGGAAGTCTATCTGCCGCCGGAGGGAACCTTCGGGCCGCGCGGCCTCGACGTCGATCTCAACGGCGTGGTGTGGACGACGCTCGCAAGCGGCCACGTCGCGAGCTTCGACCGCAAGAAGTGCAAAGGGCCGCTCAACGGCCCGGCAGCGGCGACCGGCAAGATCTGCCCCGAGGGCTGGACCCTTTATGAGATGCCCGGCCCGCAGTTCAAAGACGTGAAAGGCCCGGGCACCGCCAATGCCGCCTATTACATCTGGGTCGATCGCTACAACACGCTCGGCCTCGGGGCGAACGTGCCGATAGCCGAGACCAACGGCGCCGAGTCGCTGCTCGCGATCGTCGACGGCAAGCCGGTCGACCTGCGCGTTCCCTACCCGCAGGGCTTCTTCACCAAGAATGTGGACGGCCGCATCGACGATCCGAACGGCGGGTGGAAGGGCCGCGGCCTGTGGACCACGTCGGGCACCCGCACCGTCTTCCACAGCGAGAACGGCACCAAGGAGCAGCCGCGGGTATTCAAGCTGCAGATGCGCCCCGACCCGCTCGCGCATTAAGCGCGTTCCCCGGACGCACCGCGGCGCGTAGCGGTGCGGTGCTGATCCGGGGTCCAGGGGCCACACGGACGGGCCCCCGGGTCTGCAGCGCACCACGCCGCTACGCTGCGTGCTGCGCTGCGCCCGGGGCACGCCCTCCGGGCGTGGTTAACCAAATATAAGTGCCCGCCGCCTACCCTCCGGTGGGGGCTTTGCCGGGGGACGCATGTTCGAGGCATTCGCAGGCGCGCACGCGCTCGCCGTCCTGGCCGCGGCGGCTTGCGGGCTCGCCGGCGCGGCGGCGTATCGCCTGCTACGCGCGCGCCGGCAGATTTCCCAGCTCACGACCGCCCTCGACAACATGTCCCAGGCGCTGTGCATGTTCGATGGCGCGCAGCGGCTCGTGCTGTGCAATCAAATGTATCTGCGCATGTACGACCTTTCGCCCGACGTGGTGAAGCCCGGCTGCACGCTGCGCCAGCTCCTGAGCTATCGCATCAAACGCGGCGCCTTCACCGCGGACCCGGAGCAGTACATCGCCAACCTGATGGCCTCGCTCGCGCAAGGCAAGCCGACCCACCAAATAGTCGAGACCGGCGACCGCGTGGTCTCCATGGTCAACACGCCGACGGCCGACGGCGGCTGGGTCGTCACCCACGAGGACATCACCGCGCAGCACAAGGCCGAGCAGGAGCGCGACAGCATGAGCGCGCAGGAGGCCCGCCGCAAAGCGACCGACGCGGCAATCGCCTCGTTCCGCGAGCGGGTGGAGGCGGTGCTCACGACGGTCGGCGACAGCGCGGCGGCCATGAAGGCGACCGCGAGCGCGCTCTCGGGCTCTTCCGAGAAGACCTCGCACCGCGCCGGCGGCGCCGTGTCGGCGTCGAACGAAGCCTCGACCAACGTGACCACGGCCGCGACCGCGGCGGAAGAATTGATGCGCTCGATCGCCGAGATCAGCCGCCAGCTCGGCCATACCAGCGAGGTCGTCGGTCTCGCGGCGGGCGAAGCGAAGACGACCAACAATCAGGTCGAGGGGCTCGCCAAGGCGGCGCAGAAGATCGGCGACGTGGTCAAGCTCATCCAGGCGATCGCCGAGCAGACAAACCTGCTCGCGCTCAACGCCACCATCGAGGCGGCGCGCGCCGGCGAGTCGGGCAAGGGTTTCGCGGTGGTCGCCTCCGAGGTCAAATCGCTCGCGGTGCAGACCGCCAAGGCGACGAAGGAGATCGACGGGCAGATTTCCGCCGTGCAGTCGATGACCGCGGGCGCGGTCGACGCGATCGGCCGCATCGCCGCGCGCATGCAGGAAATCAACGCGCACGCCTCTTCGGTCGCCGCCTCGGTCGGCCAGCAGAATGCGGCGACGAGCGAGATCACCCACAACGTGGCGAGCGCGGCGAAGGAAACCCGCGAGGTCGCCGCCGTGCTGAGCGACGTCGCCGGCGCGATCGCTGAAACCAGCACGTCGGCGCAGATGCTGCTCGCCGCCGCCGACGCGGTGCAGCGGGCCGCCGTCAACCTGCGCGGCGAAGTCGATAAATTCCTGCGCCAGGTCGCCGCCTGAACTGGAAAGGCGGCGCAAATTCCATCAAACGCCGTCACGATGTTGCTTTAGTTTGCCCGCACCACCGCGGCAGGTTGCGCCGCAAAATGGGGGCGGGCGAAGGTTCATGGCCGAAGATAAGGCCAAGCTGCTGAAATCGCTGCGGATCGAGCGCTCGGCCGAGGCGCCGGCCCCGCCGCGTCGACGCCGGTGGGCCACGATCCTTGCGGTCGCCATCGCCCTTGTCGGCGCCGGGAGCGCGTTCGCCTATTACGCCTTCCCCGACTGGCGCGGCGCGCGGCCTGCCGTGTCCACCGCCCCGCAGCCCTCGCCCGCCGTGGTCGTGGCCGCGACAACGGCCGCGGAGCCGGCACGGCCGCGCGCGCTCGTTGCCTCCGGCTACGTCGTCGCGCGCCGCAAGGCGACCGTCGCCGCCGAGATCACCGGCAAGGTCGTGGAGGTGCTCATCGAGGAAGGCATGGTGATCAAGGAAGGCGACGTGGTCGCGCGGCTCGACAGCGTGCTTGCCGAGCGCGACCTCGCGCTCGCCCGATCGCGCGCCGATGCCGCCGAGGCCGCGATCGGCGCGATCGCGGCCGACCTGCGCGACGCCGAGCGCATCTTTAACCGAGCTCAAAGTTTGGTCGCGCGCAACGCGATGAGCGAGGCGGACATGACCAAGGCCGAGGCGCGCGTGGGCGTGCTGCGCGCTCAGCTCAAACAAGCGCAGGCGCAGTTCGAAACTGCGAAGCTCGACGCCAACCGCACCGCCGACGTGCTCGAGAAGCATCACATCCGCGCCCCCTTCAACGGCGTCGTGGTGGAGCGCAGCGCCCAGCCCGGCGAAATGATCTCGCCGCTCTCGGTCGGCGGATTTACCCGCACCGGCATCTGCACCCTCGTCGACATGGATTCGATCGAAGTCGAGGTCGACGTGAATGAAGCCTTTATCGGCCGCGTGCAGGCCGGCCTGCCGGTCGAGGCGGTGCTCGATGCCTACCCGGACTGGACCATCCCGGCGACCGTCATCGCCGTGGTGCCGACCGCGAACCGCGAGAAGGCGACCGTGAAGGTCCGCATCGGGCTGAAAGTGAAGGATCCCCGCATCCTTCCCGATATGGCCGTCAAGGTGACCTTCGAAGCCGGCGCCTCGGCCGGCGACGCCGGACACGACAAGTCCGCCGCCAACTGATTCTCACAATCATTCAGGAGATATCCATGTCGCCCGACGTCGCCATGGCTCGCCTCGTCGCCCTCTCCAAGGGCTTCGTCAAAGGCAAGGAAACAATCGCCGTATTCGACCGGCTCGACCTGTCGATCCCGCAGGGCGATTTCGTCGCCGTCATGGGGCCGTCCGGTTCGGGCAAGACCACGCTGCTCAACCTGCTCGGCGGCATCGACCGGCCGGACGCGGGCGAGATCGCCGTGGCAGGCGCGCGCATCGACGGCCTTTCGGAAGGCGAACTTGCGCGCTGGCGCGCGGCCAACGTCGGCTTCATCTTTCAGTTCTACAATCTGATGCCGATGCTCACGGCGGCGCAGAACGTCGAACTGCCGCTGCTCCTCACGCACCTCAAGGCCAAGGAACGCCGCCGGCACGTCGCCACCGCCCTCGACGTCGTGAGCCTTCCGGAACGGGACGCGCATTACCCGCGCGAAATGTCGGGCGGGCAGCAGCAGCGGGTCGCCATCGCGCGGGCCATCGTGTCCGACCCCAAACTCCTGCTGTGCGACGAGCCGACCGGCGATCTCGACCGTGCGTCGGCCGACGACATCCTTGGCATCCTGCAGCTGCTCAACCGCGATCTCGGCAAGACCATCGTCATGGTAACGCACGACCCGGCCGCCGCCAAATACGCGCGCCGCGTGCTCCATCTCGACAAGGGCCGCTTCATCGAGCGCACGGAGCTTGCGGCATGAACGACTTCATGCTGGTGCGGAAGAACTTGTTCCGCAAGAAGCTGCGCGCCGTTCTGATGATCGTCTCGATCCTCACGGCGTTCGCCATCTTTGGCGTGCTGGCGAGCTTCGGCCAGGCGTTCAACGCGGGTCAGGACGTGGCCGACGCGGATCGGCTCGTTGTCGTCAACAAGATCAACTTCACCCAGCCGCTGCCGATCGCCTATTTCAACCGGGTGCGGGCCATTTCCGGGGTGCGCCAGGTGACGCATTTCAACTGGTTCGGCGGCTATTACCAGGACCCGAAGAACTTCCTCATCGTGATGGCGGTCGAGCCCACGACCTACCTGGAGCTTTATGGCAACGACGTCGACGTTTCCGCCGACGCGCAGCAGGCATTCAAGCGCGGGCGCACCGCGGCGCTCGTGGGCGAAGCCATGGCCAAGAAATGGGGATTGAAGGTCGGCGACCACGTGCCGATCTCGAGCAACATCTTTTCCCAGAAGAATGGCTCGCACACCTGGGACTTCGACATCGTCGGGGTTTTCACCGGCAAGAAACCACAGATCGACACCAACTTCATGGTGTTCCAATATGACTATTTCGACGAGACCCGCTCGTTCGGCAAGGATTTCATCGGCTGGATGGCGCTGCGCACCGCCTCGCCGTCGCTCAACGACGGCGTGATCAAGACGATCGATCAGCTGTTCGCCAACTCCTCCTACGAGACCGCGACCGACACCGAGAAGGCGTTCAACAAGGCTTTCGTCGCCCAGTTCGGCAATATTGCGTTGATCGTGGTGCTGGTGGTCGGGGCCGCCTTCGTGACCATCCTGATGATCGTCGGCAACACGATGGCTCTCTCGGTGCGCGAGCGCACCCGCGAAATCGGCGTGCTCAAGACGCTGGGATTTTCCGGCGGCCGCATCCTCCGGCTCGTGCTCGGGGAATCGATCCTGCTCGCGCTCATCGGCGGCCTGCCGGGGCTCGGGCTCGCGATCCTGTTCATCCTCCTCATCCGCGACAGCCTGACCGCCATTCTGCCGCATATCAACATCGCGCCGGAGATCGTGCTGTCGGGCCTCGGCCTGATGGTCGCGCTCGGCGTCGTCACCGGACTGATACCGGCGCTCGGCGCCATGCGGCTGAAGATAGCCGCTGCATTGGGACGAGGCTGAGCCATGCGCCCACTCCTGCTTCAGGTCGCGGCGGTGACCGCGATGAACATCAAGAGCCTGTCGCAGCGGCTCTGGCTATCGCTCTCGACCATCGTCGCGGTGGCGCTCGTCGTCGTGGTGCTGCTCGCGTTCCTCGCGATGGGCAACGGGTTCAAGCGCACGCTTGCGAGTTCCGGCTCGCCCGATGTGGCCGTCGTCCTGCGCGGGGGCTCACAATCGGAGGTCAACAGCGTCGTCACGCGAGACCAGGTGCGGCTGGTCGAGGAAGGGCCGGGCGTCGCCCGCAGCACGGACGGCAAGCCGCTCGCTTCCGCCGAGCTTTATCTGGTCGTCGACGGCGTGAAGCGCTCGAGCCGGACCAAGGCGAACCTGCCGCTGCGCGGTATCGGCAAGGAGGGCGCCGCCGTGCGCAAGGGCATCCGCATCACCGAGGGGCGCATGTTCGCGCCGGGCAGCAACGAAATCGTTGTCGGCAAAGCGCTGCTGCGCGAGTTCGAGGGGTTCGAGCTTGGCCGCATGGTCACCTTCGGCACCAGCAAATGGACCATCGTCGGCGTGTTCGAGGCCGACGGCAGCGTGTTCGAATCCGAGATCTGGGCTGATTTGCCGGTGGTGCAGAGTCTTTTCAGACGTGAAAACGTGTTCCAGACCGTGCGCGTGCGACTTGCGGGGCCGGAGGCGCTCAGCGGCCTCAAGAGTTACATGGAGACCGATCCGCGGCTCAAACTCGACGTGAAGTCGGAGATCGAATATTTCGCCGACCAGGCCTCGCAGACCTCGGATCTGATTCAGAAGCTCGGCTGGCCGCTCGCCGTCGCCATGGCATTCGGCGCGCTCGCGGGCGCCCTCAACACCATGTACTCCTCGGTCGCGGCGCGCGCGGTCGAAATCGCAACGCTCCGGGCCATCGGCTTCGGCGGCTTTCCCGCGTTCGTCGGCACGCTTGCGGAATCAATGATGCTCGCGGTGATCGGCGGCGCGATCGGCGCCTTGGCGACATTCCTCATATTCGATGGTTTGAGCGCCTCGACCCTGGGCGCAAGCTTCACCCAAGTCGTGTTCAGCTTTCAGCTAACCCCGGAGCTTGCCGCCGAGGGAATCATTCTCGCGCTCATCGTCGGCCTGATCGGCGGCCTCTTTCCCGCAGTTCGCGCCGCACGCATGCCGATCGTCGCGGGACTCTACGGATAGCGGCCGGGGGTCAGCGCCGCTTGGCTATGGGCTCGAAGCTAATCTTAAGCCGATGGCCCGTGGCCTTGGCAAAGCGGTCCAGCGTCCGTGTCGACGGTCGACCACGACCGCTTTCCAGCCGCGCAACCGTGCTCTGGGTGGTCTTCATGCGTCGGGCAAGCTCCGCCTGGCTAAGGCCGGCGCGACTACGCGCTTTTACGACGGCGGAGGCGAGCGCAAATTCCTCTTCCAGCGCGTCATACTCCCGGCGATACTCCGCGTCCTTGAGCCACTTCTTATGGAGAACATCGACTCTGGTCATTTCACCTCCTTGGCCCGCTCACGGGCGAGGTCCAGGTCGCGCTGGGGCGTCTTCTCGGTCTTCTTGATAAAGACACGCAGGATGACGACGCGCTGTCCCGAAGCCGTAACGTAGATGGCCCGCGAGATACCATCTCGGCCGGTGATACGGAGCTCCCAGAGCTTCTCGTCGAGATGTTTCACGCTGGCAGGCGGCAGGCTACGAAAGCCGAACAGTTGAATGAGTTCCGTCAGCCGAACCAGTCGCGCTCGCATATCCTTCGGCAGCGCTTCAATCTCGGCATCGACGGACCTGTTCAGGGTTTCGACGGTCCACCGCATCTCAAAACCGCTATAGCAAAAAAGAGATAGCTTGTCGATACCGTGACATTGCCTTTAGGCTCACTGAAACAACCCACGGGCCGCCATGCGACGCCTCCTTCCCATGCTGCTCTGCCTCCTCGCAATCCTCGCCGGCCCCGCCGCCGCGCAAACCTTGCGCATTGGCCTGCAGGAAGATCCCGACACGCTCGACGGCGCTAAGAACTGGAGTTTCGTCGGCCGCGTGGTGATGACCTCGATCTGCGACAAGCTCATCGATATCGCGCCGGACGGTTCGATCGTGCCGATGCTGGCGACGAGCTGGGAGACGGCGGCGGACGGCAAGGCGATCACCTTCAAGCTGCGGCCGGGCGTGCGCTTCCACGATGGCGAGCCGTTCGACGCCGCCGCCGTGAAGTTCAGCCTCGACCGCGCGCTCACGTTGCCGGACAGCCGGCGCAAGAGCGAGATCAGCGCCATCACCAAGGTCGACGCCATCGATCCGCTCACCGTACGCGTCGAGATGGCGACGCCGTTCTCGCCGCTGCTTGCACAGTTCGCCGACCGCGCCGGCATCATGGTCTCGCCGAAGGCGGCGCAGGCGCTGGGCGATCAATTCGGCAACAAGCCGGTGTGCGCGGGGCCTTATCGGTTCGTCGAGCGGGTGCCGCAGGACCGCATCGTGCTCGAGCGATTTCCCGATTATTGGGACAAGGATCACACCTTCATTCAGAAGGTCGTGTTCATGCCGATGCCGGACGCGACCGTGCGCTTCGCCAACCTGCGCGCGGGTCAGCTCGACATGATCGAGCGGATCGCACCGACCGACCTTGACAGCCTGCGCAACTCGCCCAAGCTCGCCTCCGCATCGATCACCGGGCTCGGCTATCAGGGCATCACCTTCAACGTCGCCAACGGCGCACGTGCAGACAATCCGTTCGGCAAGGACAAGCGCGTGCGCGCCGCGCTCGATCTTGCAATCGATCGCACCGTGCTGAACGAGGTCGCCAACAACGGCGCCTTCAAGGTCGGCAATCAACCGCAGCCGCCCGGCTCCTTTTATTACAATCAGGAGCTTCCGGTGCCCGGCCGCGACGTGGAGCGCGCCAAGGCGCTGCTCAAGGAGGCGGGTGTCACCAACCCGACGCTGACCCTGCTGGTGCCCAACGCCGATGCCGACCGGCAGGCGGCGGAGATCATCCAGTCGATGGCCAAGGAGGTCGGCATCGACGTGAAGATCGAGCTGACCGAGTTCATCACCATGCTGCAGCGGGCGCGCGAGGGCACGTTCGACGCCGACTACGTCGGCTGGAGCGGCCGGATCGATCCCGACGCCAATATTCACACGCTGCTCGGCTGCAAGGTGCCGGGCAACGACGGCCATTACTGCAACCCCGAGGTCGATCGGTTGCTGCAGGAGGCGCGCCTCACGAGCGACCGCGCCGCACGCAAGCGCGCCTACGACGGCGTGATGCGCGTCCTGCTCGACGAGCGGCCGATCATCTATCTCTGGCACCAGACCTGGATCTGGGGCCTCAACGCGGACCTCAAGGGCTATGTCCCCTACCCCGACGGCCTGATCCGTCTGCGCGACGTCAAATATTCGAACGGCCGCATGTAACTCGGCCCTTTTGTTCTCATGAAACTGATCCTCACCGGCGACGTGAACCTGATGAACGTGACCGATCCGCCGGTCCCGTTTGCGCGGGTCGCCGACGAACTGCGCGACGCGCTCACGTTCAGCAATTTCGAATGCTGTCTGTTCGATCCGGGCAGCCACTCGTTTCACAACGAGGGCTTCTATGCTCATCCGGAACCGGGTGGTGAGGCGCTCAAGCGCGCCGGGATCGACGCGGTCGGCATCGCCAACAACGTCAACTATGGCGAGGCCGCGATCCTCGCCTCGATCGCGCGGCTCGATGAGCTGGGCGTCGCGCACACGGGTGCCGGGCGCAACCTCGCCGCCGCGCGGGCGCCGGCGCTCGTCAGACGCGACGGGCTCACCTGCGGCTTTCTCCAGCGCAGCTCGGTCTACTGGCCGACCAATCACGAAGCCGGCGCCGAGGCGACCGGCATCGCCGTGCTGCGCGGCCACACCGCCTATCACGTGCCCATGCACAAGACGCGGCCGGAAACCCCGCCGCCCAACCGGCCGGGCGTGCCGCCGGAAGTCGTCACCTGGGCCGACAAGGCTTACTTGCGCGCGTTCACCGACGATATCGCGGCGTTGCGGGCGCAGGCCGACATCGTGGTCGCGTCGTGCCATTGGGGGCTCGGTCAGGAAGTCCTCGCCTACATGACCGAGATCGCGCACGCGGCGATCGACGCCGGCGCGCACATCGTGATGGGGCATGGCCCGCACTATTCGCTGCCGATAGAAGTCTACAAAGGCCGGCCGATTTTCTACGGCCTCGGCAGCTTCTCGTTCCACACCGGCCACGGCGGGCGCCAGCACGGCACCTGGCTCGGCATGATGGTGCGCGCCGAGATCGCGCGCGACGGCGTGAAAGGCACGCGCTTCCAGTTCGTCCGTCACAATGACAAAAATGAAACAGTGCTATGCGCCCTCACCGACGAACGCACCGCGTTCGACGACCTGGCGCGGCGCAGCGCGCAACGCGGCGCGAAGCTCACCGCACGCGGCGACGAAGTTTTGGTCGAACCCGCGTAAGATCGATTACGGCAATTCCGGCACTCGCTCGTGATAATCCGTTGCCGTCTGATAAGCGTGTGCGACACGCAGCACGAGCGGCTCGGCGAACGGCTTGGCGGCGATCTGGAACGCGACCGGGAGCCCGTTGCCGGTGAACCCGCACGGCACGCTGATGGTCGGAATGCCGAGGAAATTGAACGGGCGGGTGTACTGAGTGATGCGCCCGACGAGCGCCAGCACCGCTTCCCCGGTGCCGTCGACATCTGTCTCCGCGATCGTCGGGATCGGTACCGGGATCGCCGGACAATGCAGCACGTCGATATCGGCCATCACGGTCGCGAGGAACTCGGCGAGATGGCGTCCGCGCGCCGAGAGCGCCTCGATGTAGCGTGTCGCCGACAGCACGAGACCGGCCTCGAGGCGGGTGCGCACATGGCCGGAATAATCCTGCGGACGCTCGCGCAGCCAGCGCGCATGGATGGCCGCGCCCTCGCACTTCGAGATCGTGTCAGCGAAGGAGTACCACTCCTGCAAATGCGCAAGGCGCACCGGCACAGGCTGGGCCCCGAGCGAGCGCAGTACATTGAGGCTCGCATCGACTGCGGCGCGCACCTCCCCATCGACCGGTGCATCCTCCGTCTCGATCACTACGCCGACGCGCACACCTTTGATGCCGTCGTTAAGTCCGGCGGTGAAATCCGGCACGGGTTCATGGCTGATCGCGCCATCGTTGACGTCGTATCCGGCGATCGTCGCCATCATCAGCGCGCAGTCCTCGGCGGTGCGCGTGAGCGGCCCAACGTGGTCGAGCGACCACGCGCGCGCCATGGCGCCGTAACGGCTCACGCGCCCATACGTCGCCTTGAGGCCGATCACGCCGCAGGCGGCGGCGGGCAAGCGGATCGAGCCGCCGGTGTCGGAGCCGAGCGCGCCGTAGACGAGCCGCGCGGCAACCGCGGCACCCGAGCCGCTCGACGAGCCGCCTGTCATGTGCGCCGGATTGAAGGGATTTCGGCAGTGGCCGAAATGCTCGTTATGGCCGGTCGGCCCGGCGGCGAACTCCGCCATGTTCAACGCGCCGAGATCGACCGCGCCCGCTTCGTCGAGCCGCGTGAGCACGGTCGCGGTGGTGCTCGCGCGCCAATGGCGGCGGATTTCCGAGCCGCAGGTCGAGATCCGGCCGGCGCGGTAGTACATGTCCTTGTGCGCAAGCGGCACGCCGTGCAGCGCGCCGCGGATGCGCCCGCGCGCTAGCTCGGCATCAAGCGCCGCCGCCTGCCTGAGCGCGCCTTCTTCGTCGATAGCGATGAAACAATTGAGCCGCGGCTGCCAGCGCGCGATGGGGGCGAGCGCGGCCTTGGTGGCCTCGACCGATGAGAGTTGCCGCGCGCGGATCGCCGCGGCGGCCTGCGCCAATGTCATCAACGCCGGATCGGAAACCGCCGCGGGTGCGCGTGCTTCGGCGATGCTCATGACGTCCTCCCCGCCAGCACGGCGAAGAACGCCGCAGGCTCGGCGTCGAAATCGAGAGAGCCGGCGGCGGTGCGCACGGCGGTGTTGAGCCGCTCGACTTCGAGCGCAAGCTCGCCGGCGCGAGCCTCGGAGAAATCCACATCCTGGAAAAGCTTGGCGGCATCGGCGATGAAGCGGGATGAGAGCGGCATAGGACCTCGCTGATAGAAAGGCGCCGGCAGCCCACTTTAGCGCGGTTCACGACCATTTGAATATACGCCGGCGCGCCTTCGGGGCCGGACGAGCCTCGGCCACATCACGATGACGGCTGCCGCGGCTTCCATGAGAAGGCAGGCCATGAGCGCGCGCGTGTAGGACCCATCCGGCTGCTGCAAGCGCCCGAGCAGGGCTGGCCCGAACGCGAAGGCAAATTGGTTGATGGCGACGATCATGCTGACGATGCGCGCGAAGTCGCGCGTGGGAAATTCCTGTTGCACGATCAGCCCGGGAAGTGAGACGAGATTGCCCACCGCCAACCCGAATAGCGCGCAACCGACGATGAGCATCGGCAGGGACGACGCAGAGATAAGGATCGCCATCGCCAGCACCTGAACGAGGAAGTTCCCGCAGGAAACAACGCGCCGATCGACCCGGTCGACAAACAAACCGGTGACCAAGCGTCCAAGGATGGCCGCGCAGGTGCTCAGGCTCACGATCCATCCGGCCGCGACGGCTCCGGTCATGGGGAGGAGAAAAGCGACTTGATGAGTGAGGAAGCCCACCTGTGCGACGAGGCCCAACGCAAACGGCAGTGAGATCGCGATGAAATTCGGCTCGCGCATAATTTTTCGTGCGCTGAACGGAGGCACGTACTGTACGGCGGGGCGAGCGGACCGGACGGGTGCGTCGTCGCGGTCATGCTGGTCGGGGCACTTCTCGCGCGCGATCAGCGCCAACAGCGGCAGCAGCACCGCGACAGTCAGCGCGGCGACCAGCCCGAGCGCGGGCGCTAAGCCGAACCGATCGATGAGAAAAATCAGCAGCGGCGCCATCACCAGGCCACCGGCGCTGGCGCCGTTGAGTGCGAGGCTTACGGCAAATCCACGCCGCCGGTCGAACCAGGGCGCGACGATGATGTTGACAGCGGCACCGCTCATGGTCGCCCAGCCGATCGACATGAACGCAAAAATGGCGTGGACGTGCCACAGCTCGGTCACGAGCGGCAGCGCGGCGACGCTGCCAGCGAGCGCGAGCGCACCGACGGCAACGACGCGGCGCACGCCGTAGCGATCGAACGCCGGCCCAACAAACAGAAAGGTCAACGCGGCACCAAGGATGTAATAAAAAGTGATCGCGGAGGCGATGTCGGCCGCCGACCAGCCGAACCGATCGCGCAGCACCACGAGATAAATGCCGAGCCCGTAGAAGCCGAGGCCCCAACTGAACGCGGCGACCACAAATGCGAGCGCGACGACGAACCAGCCGTGATAAAGGCCGGTGTCGCGTGCCGGCGTCGCCGCGGTTTCGTTGCGCGCATCCATGGCCGGGATATTGCCGCGAAGCGCCGCCTCCACTGGCCGTTTTCGGACCCGGTCCCCGGACGAAGTCCGATTCCGGCTACCCGCGCGGGGGCTTGAGCGTTAACGTCACGCCATGCTCCACGTGATGCCGCCTCCCCTGGACCAGGCGACCTGCGATCGCGCGCGGCTCGCCCGCGATCGTGCGTTCGACGGGTTGTTCTTCACCGGCGTGCGCACCACGCGCATCTATTGCCGGCCGGTTTGTCCGGTGCGGCCGGCGCGCTCGGAAAACGTCGTGTTCTTTCCCTCGGCCGCCGCGGCCGAGCGCGCGGGCTTCCGGCCGTGTCTGCGCTGCCGCCCGGAGACGGCGCCCGGCAGCCCGGCGTGGAACGGCACGCGCTCGACCGTCGGACGCGCCATGCGTCTTATTGAGGACGGATTCCTCGATCGGGCATCGGTGAGCGATCTTGCCGACAAGCTCGGCATCGGACCGCGCCACCTGCTTCGCCTCTTCCTGCGCCACGCCGGGGCAACGCCGAGCGAAGTGGCGGCGACGCGCCGCATTCAGGCGGCCAAACGGTTGATTGACCGCACCAAGCAACCGCTCAGCGAGATTGCGTTCGCGGCCGGCTTCGGCAGCGTGCGGCGGTTCAACGACGCTTTCCGCGCCACCTACGGCCGCCCGCCCTCCTCATTTCGGAAGCGCGGCTAGTATCTTATTTCCGGAGTTCGTAAGCTGCGCCCGCCGGCATACCGTAACTCTTGAGCGTTGATGCGAGCGCCCGATTCCGCAGCCATTGTCGGCGAAGGCACGGCCGCGCCGAGGCGCGGCCACTCGCTGCACCTCGAGGCGATCACCCATCGGTTCGGTTCGACGACCGCGGTGCGCGGCGTGTCGCTCGACGTCTGCGCCGGTGAACTCGTCGCGCTGCTCGGCCCAAGCGGCTGCGGCAAGTCGACGTTGCTGCGCATCATCGCCGGCTTCATTCGCCAAAGCGAAGGCCGCGTACGCTACGACGGCGAACCGGTCGATCATCTGCCGCCGAACCGCCGCGGCGCCGGTATCGTCTTTCAGAACTATGCGCTGTTCCCGCACATGACCGCGGCGCAGAACGTCGCCTATGGCCTCGAGGCACGCGGCGATGCGCGTACTCGCGTGCGTGCCCGGGTCGCCGAGATGCTCGCGCTGGTGCAGATGTCCGAACTCGCCGATCGTTACCCCGGCCAACTCTCCGGCGGCCAGCAGCAGCGCATCGCGCTTGCTCGCGCACTGGCAGTCGAGCCAAAAATTCTGCTGCTCGACGAACCATTCGGGGCGCTCGATAAAAACCTCCGGCTCGACATGCAGGTCGAGGTCAAGCGGCTGCAGCGCCTCTATGGCATCACCACCATCATGGTCACGCACGACCAGGAAGAGGCGCTCGGCATGGCCGACCGCATCGCCGTGCTCAATCGCGGCGCGGTCGAGCAATTCGCGAACCCGGTCGAGATCTATGACCGGCCGGCAACGCTGTTCGTCAATCAGTTCGTCGGCACGACAAACCTGCTGCCCGGCATCGTGGAAAGCGTGGACGGGAGCGCCTGCACGGTCGGCTTTGCCGGCGGCGAGAGCCTCGTCTGCCGCGCGAACGGTTTTCGCGCCGGCGGGCGCGTGGTCTTGTCGATCCGGCCGGAACGATTGCGGCTCACTGCAACGCCCGGGCCCGGTCGGCTGCGTGCGAAGGTCGGCATCATCATGCCGCTCGGGCCGACCCTCGTTTACGACCTCACGCTGGTGTCTGGCACGCCGGTCCGGGTGGCAGCGCCGCGCCCGGAGCTTGCCGCGGTGCCGCCAAGCGGCAGCGAAGTCTTCATCGAGCCGACAGCGATCGACGCCTGTCTTCTCTACCCGGAGCCAGCGTCGCAACAAGGAGAGCAGCAATGAGCGGAAGGTTGGGACGTAGAGATTTGTTGAAAGCGGGCGCCGCCGTGGGGACGCTGGCGCTGCTGCCGCGGCGCGCCGCTGCCGCCGATCCGCTCGTGGTCGCGACCTTCCCAGGCACCTGGAACGAGGCGCATCGCGATGTGCTCGCACCCTACTTCCGCAAGAAGACTGGCGCCGACGTGACCCAGACGATCCTGCTTGCGACCGACGAGGTGGCGAAGCTCGAGGCCGCGCGCGGAAAACCGCCGTTCGACGTGGCGATCATGGACGAAGGACCCCTGCTCGATGCGGTCAAGGCCGGCGTGATCGATAAATATCCGGTGGACAAATCGCCCAACTACAAAGACCTCGTACCCGCGTTCCAAGAGCCGTGGGGACCGAAAATCTCACTGCAAGTGATCGGCATCGGGTTCAATCCGAAAAAGATCAAAGAGCGGCCGAAATCCTGGAACGATCTGTTCAACCCGGCCTACAAGGGCCGCGTCGGCCTCACCGCGCTCAACAGCACGCTGGGCATGGCGTTCATGGTCGATCTCGCAAAGACTCGCGGCGGCAGCGAAAGTGACATCGAGCCTGCCTTCAAGGCGCTCAAGGAACTGCTGCCGAGCGTCGGGGCGATCTCCGCCAACCTCGGTGCCCACGCGGCGCTGTTCCAGCAGGAGCAGATCGATATCGCGCCCTATAACTTCAACTTCGTGCAGACTCTCAAAGAAAAAGGCGTCGACATCGATTTTGCGACGCTCGAAACCGGCATCCCAGCGTGGCGCACCAGCCTGCACCTGGTGAAGAACGCGGTCCAACCGGACCTCGCGGTGCAATACATCGACGCGCATCTCGCGCCCGACCTGCAGGAGGATTTGGAGCGCGCGCCTTATTGGGTGATCCCCACCAACCGCAAGGTTCCGCTCAAGGGCGAGATCGTCAAACAGGTGGCGAAGAGCCAGGACGACCTCGCCAAGCTCAAATATCAGGATTGGCCGAAGATCAACGAGCACCGGTCCGAGTGGATCGAACGATTCAATCGCGACATCAAGCTGTGACCGCGGCGCCCGCCGCGAACGGGCCCGAGTGGCGGCTGCTGCTGCCGCTCGGCGCGTTCTTCGTCTTGTTTTTCGCGGCGCCGCTGGTCGTGCTGTTGCTGGTGAGTTTTTCCGACGGGCTCGCGTTGAATGCGTTCAGCTTGGCACACTACGCGAAATTCCTTGGCGACAGTTTCAGCCTGAGCATCCTGATCGACACACTCCTGCTCGGCGTCAAGGCGACAGCGGTATGCCTTCTGTTCGGGCTGCCGCTCGCGTGGGTTTGCGTGCATGCGAGCCCGCGCCTGCGCTCGCTGCTCCTGTTCCTGGTGATCCTGCCGATACTCACCAGCGTCGTGGTGCGCACCTTTGCGTGGATCGTGATCCTCGGCCAGCAAGGCATCCTCAACAAGGCCTTTCTCTCTCTCGGCCTGATCGACTCCCCGCTGCGCCTGCTGTTCAGCGAAGTCGGCGTCGTGATGGTCCTCGCCCAGGTGCAGATGCCGCTGATGGTGCTGCCGCTGATCACCACGCTGCAGCGGATCGATCCGAACTTGGCGGAAGCCTCCCGCGCGCTCGGCGCCGGCCATTGGCGCACGTTCCGGCGGGTGATCCTGCCGTTGTGGCTGCCGGGCCTCGTCGCAGGATGCATCCTGGTTTTCGCCGCCTGCACCACCGCGTTCGTCACCCAGACCCTGATCGGCGGCGCACGCCTCGTCTACATGCCGCTCTACATCTATCAGCAGGCCGCCGGAGCCAACAATTGGCCGTTCGCGGCGGCGATGTCGGTCCTGCTGATGATTTCGGTGCTGCTGGTCGTTTATCTGCTCAACCTACTCGGCCGCACCCGCGCGGTCCCCCGCCATGGCTAGGCGGCGTTTTCTCGATCTCGACCACCTGACCTTTCGCCTGACGATCGGCGCGCTTGCCGGAATTGCGTTCTTCTTCCTTATCTTTCCCACCGTGATCGTGTTGCTGACCTCATTCACCAGCACCGCTTCGCTGCGCTTTCCGCCGCCTGGCTATTCGCTGCGCTGGTACGCCGCGCTTCTCGACGCGCACCAGATGCAGCAGGCCGCGCTCAACAGCTTCAAGGTCGCGATCGCCGCGACCGTGATTTCCGTGTTGCTCGGCACCTCGGGCGCGCTAGCAATCGGGAGCAGCACCGCGGGCTGGGCAAAGATTCTCGATTCGATTTTCATGTCGCCGCTGCTTCTGCCGGCGCTCGCATTCGGCTTTGCGACGCTGCTCTATTTCAGCCTGGTCGGGGTGCCGCTCTCGCTCACGACACTGGTGCTCGGCCACGTCGCGGTGTGCGTGCCGTTCGTGCTGCGCACGACGATTGCGAGCCTCGCGCAGCTCGATCCGGCGTTGCTCGACGCCTCGCTGAGCCTCGGCGCCGGCCCGATCTTCACCTTCCGCCGCGTGACCTTGCCGCTGATCGGCCGCGGCATCGCCGCCGGCGCGTTTCTCGCGTTCATGGCCTCCTTCGACAACGTGCCGGTCTCGCTGTTCCTGACCGATGCGCGCACGGAGGTGCTGCCGATTCACCTGTGGCAGATCATCGATACCGACCTCGACGTGCGCACCGCCGCAGCCTCGGGCGTGCTCATCGTCGCGACGGTCGTGCTGATGGTGGCGGCGGAACGCTTTGCCGGTCTGTCAAAGCAACTGCACTGACGTCGGCGTCAGCCGCCGCGCTTGAAATACTGAACCGCGCGCTCGTGCTTCTCGGCTGCCGCGCGGGACGCGAACGTGCCGAGGTTGCGACGCTTGCCCGTCTTCGGATTGCGCTTGCGCGAGTAAAGACGGAACTGGCCGGACTTAAGCTTGCGGATCATCGCGGGGCACCAATGCGTCGGCTGGTCGATGAGTAACAAAGTTTAGCCGACGCCAAGGTTCCGCAATCCTCTCTCACTCAACCTACGAACAGACCTGCTTGCCGTTCACGGTCCGGCACACCGGCCGGCGTGGCGCCGGCTTCACCGCCGCTGCGGCCGGATGCGGCGGCGGCTTCGCGGCAGGTGGCGGTCGCGGCGGGGGCGAGGCTTTCATCGCCTGCGGCGGCGGCTTGGGCGTGCTGGCCGGTGGCGGGGTCCTCACCGCCCCAGCTCCGCTCGACGGACTGGTGTTGGTGACCTTGGCCCCGATCGGCGGCGTACCCTTCGCCTTGTGTTCTTTCATTTGTCCGTTCACGGATCCGGTCGAGGTGGTGGTGTTGATCACCTTGGCCCCGGCCGGCGGCCCCTTGGCCCGCAAGTCCTTTGTCGGAGGCGACGTAACAGCCGTGCCGACCGCGGGAGCGATTGGCCGCAGCGGCGCCTGTTTCGCCGCGCCCGATGCAGGGGGCGACGAGCTGGTAACTCCTTGCGGTGGCAGGCCGACGCCCGTGCGCGGCGCGATCGCCGTGGGCGCGGTGCTCACGGGCGCCAAATGCGGACGCCCCGGCGGCGGAGCGGGCAGGCTCAAGCCGCTCGCCGGCGCACGCGCGAACGCGGGCAGCGGCCGCAGCTGCGGTGGTGGCGGCGCGCGGCGTCCGCCGAAGAGCACGACCGGCCGCGCGATAAGCGGCGGCGGCACCCGCACCAGCGGCGGCGGCCTGATCACGACGACCGGCCCGAGGCGCGCCGGCGCCACCGCAACGACGCCGAGCGGCGGCGGGGGCGGAACGAGCCAATAGCGTGGCGGCGCATAGAACCCGACCGGCGGCGGGAAGAGCGGCGGTGGCGCCGCGACGAACACCGGCGGCAACACGTCGAAGACCGGCGGCGGCGGGTCGTAGCCTTGCGGCACCACTTCGACGAGATCGACGGCCTCATCCCACCACCCGGCCGGCATCGGTTCGGGCGCGACCACGTAGTCGGGCGGCGGGACAGGCGGCGCGGTGAGCGCCACGAGCAGCGCGCGCGCCTCTTCGCCGTGCGGACCGTCGGGATAGCGTTTGAGATAATTCCAATAGGCGTACGCCGTGTTGCGGTTCACCGCACGTCGCCAGAGGATTGCCTCGCGCCGGGTTTCGATCATGACCCAGATCTGCGGCGTGAGCCGGTAGCTCGGGTAGACGTCGACGAACCACTGATAGTCGCGCAGCGTGTCCGTCTCGACGACACGCGCGTAAGCCTCGTCGGCCGGCAATTTCCGCAACTCGTCGCGACTGGCAAGCGTGCGGCCGGCGGGCGGAATCGACGCCAGCGGCGGCGGCGCTATCTCAGCAGCCGCAGACATCGGCACGGCACCGGGCGCCGCAGGCGGCGTAGCCGCTGATGGTGGCGGCGTGGCCGCCGCGACGGCGGGTGCTCCATCGCCGGGCGCGTCGAACAGTTTGAAGCCCACCGCGAGAGTCGATGCGGACCATGGCGTCTGCGCGCCGGTCGAGACTTTGTTCACCTGCAGGCGGGTTGCTTTGAATATCTGATCGATTTCGAGGCCCGGCTGGCGCATCAGCGTCACCAGCGTGCCGGTGTAGAGACTGTAGGGCCCTTCGATTTCGCCCGAGACCGCGCCGGGAGCCGCCGCGAAGGCAATCAGCATCCCGGCGGGCGGGTCCATCATGGCAAGGCCGGGCGGCACCGCCTCTTTGGTGTCGCGGCCGAAGCCGTGGTCGCGCGAGGCATCGAGCACAATGATGCGCGCGGCGGCCGGCAGATCGGCGAGTTCGCGCACGAGGTCGTTGAGGCGGAACGCCTGCGCCGGCACGTCGGCGTAGCGCGCAATGTGCGCATCGACCGGGACGAGATAATTCTCGCCGTCGAACTGCGCGCCGTAGCCGCCGAAATAAACGAACACGACTGCCTCGGGACCTGCGGCGTAGGCCTTGTCGAGGAAGGTTCGAATGGTCTGCCCGAAATTCGCCGCGACGAGGTCATGGACCTCGGTCACGTCGTAGCCGGCGGTCCGCATCGTCTCGGCAACGATGGTGGCGTCGGCGTCCGCGGTCGCGATGCCGGTCGCATCCTGATAGGCCGCATTGCCGATGATCAGCGCGAGGCGCGGCGCCGGAGCCTGCGCGTGGGCCGGCACGCCGACAAACGCCACCGCAAGCGCAAGAACGAGCAGCGCACGGATCATGTCCCCGCCCCCGTGTTTCCCTGGGTCGTGTTGCCGACATCCTCCGGCCACATTCAGCCGCTTTTGCGGCGGGTGCCGCGAATTGGCTGGCTGAAAGAGGCGCGGCGCAGCTGGTGCGTCACTTCGTCACCGAAGCTGTTGAGTGAACGTCAAGTTTTGTCTGGTAGCCCGTTGCGACTGGCAAGGTTTGTTGACTTGGCGGGCGATTGGCCGCTCTATGGATTCGCGGAGCGCCGTTTAACCGCGATACGCGGAGGGATGAGCGATGCGTGTGATCTTGATGCGTGTGGCGGGATTCTGCGCGCTCGTGCTGGTGGGCGGGATCGTCGCCTACGGCATGGGCCAGAACCCGAAGGCGCCGGCGCCCGCCCCGGTCGCGAAGGTCGCCGAAACCCGCCGTGCGCCGGCCAATCCAATCCGCGAGATCGGCTCGGACCAGGTCCAAGTCGCAGCCGTCGGCCCTACGACCATTCCTCCATCCGCCGAGCTGCCCTCCCCCTCCGCCGAACCGCCGGCCGCATCCGGCCCGATGATGGCCCAGGCGCCCGCACCGGCCGCCGCCCCGAATCAGGCACCCGCGGCTGCGCCGGCGCCGGCCCCGGTGAACTGCCCGGGCAATCCGAACGCGCTCGGCGTCTCCCGGGTGGTCGAAGTCGACACCACCGGCGGGCCGGGCTTCGGCGCCGAACACTTCAAGGGCATGGACTTCCTGCGTCCCGGCGAAGTCGTGCTGACGTTCGACGACGGCCCGTGGCCGAACAACACGCCGAAGGTGCTCGCCGCGCTCGCGCGCCATTGCACCAAAGCGATCTTCTTTCCCATCGGGCTGCACGCTACGTACAACCCGGACATCCTCAAGCAGGTGGCTGCCGCCGGGCACACGGTCGGCTCGCACACTTGGTGCCATCAGAATCTGAACAAGACCAAGGGATCATGCCTCATTAACGGCAAGCGGCAGACCGTCGAGTACACGTTCAAGGACGAGATCGAAAAAGGAATCAGCGCGGTGAGCTGGGCGCTGGGCGGACCGATCGCGCCGTTCTTCCGCTTCCCCGCACTGCAACAGCCGCCGGAGGCGCTCACCTATCTCGGTACCCGCAACATCGGCATCTTCTCCGCCGACTTCGATTCGTTCGATTTCAAGATGCACCGGCCCGAGCAGGTCCGACAGTCGGTCATGACCAAGCTGCAGAAGCACGGCAAGGGCATCATCCTGATGCACGACTTCCAGCACGCGACGGCGGATGCCATTGGGCAGATTCTCGACGACCTCAAGGCCGGCGGGTACCACGTCGTGCAGATGCGCGCGAAAGATGAACTGACCCCGCTGCCGGAATACGACGCGATAGTGATGAAAGAAATCAAGTCACCGAACGTGAGCAGCCGGCCGGTCGAGAGCGTGGTGCGCACGATCGAGGGCAATTGAGCGCCCCGCCTCGTCAGGGATGATCGGCTCGCTAGGCATCGAGGGCTTTGCCATCGTCTCGGCTGACGGGATGCTGGCGGATCGTGACCGCCACATGCCGGACGCGCTCAAGGTCGAGGCGGATCAGCGTTTCTTCGACACAAGTCTCGATGGCGTGGCGCTGGTGGTGCACGGGCGCCATTCCTACGAAGGCCAGGCAAACTCTCCTAAGCGCCGGCGGCTGATCCTGACGCGAAGAATTTCCGCGATCGAGCCGGATCCGAAGAATCGGGTGGCGCGTTTATGGAATCCGGCCGGCACATCGTTTGTCAGGGCGTGCGCGGCGCTCGGAGTCGAAGAAGGAACCGTTGCGATCATCGGCGGCACCGACGTGTTCGGTTTGTTTCTCGACATCGGCTACGACGCGTTCCACCTGTCGCGCGCGAACAAGGTTCGGCTCCCCGGCGGCCGGCCGGTGTTCCCGCAGGTGCCGGCGCAAACTCCCGAGGACGTGCTCGCAACTCACGGGCTCCGTCCCGGCGAACGGCGCGTGCTCGATGCGCAAGCGGATGCGAGCCTCGTGACGTGGACCCGGAGTGCCTCGTGACAAGCCCGCGACCGCTGCCGCCTTGGCTGCGCGCCGAAAATCCGGCCGCCGCCCTCGATTATGAGATTGCGCGCGAAAAGGCCTCGGCGCTCGGGCGGCTCGGCCGACGGTTGGAGGCGGCGCTTGCGGCGCTCGCCGCCTTCGACGCGCAGAGCGAGGACGAAGCGTTTGCTTCGCCGGCGATGCGGCGCAAACGGCGCGACGAACTCGTGGCCGCGGCCGGCGAAGTGCTGTGGTGTTTCATCGTGCAGCGCGAAGCCTGCGGCTTGCGCGACAGCGCGCGAGCGATGCGCGACTACGGCGTGCCCGCCGAGGTACGCCTGCGCATGGGCGTTTTTCCCCGGTCAAAAAGGCCGAAAAGCTGATTGGCCGGCCGTAGGGGCCGTTTGCGCAAAAATTCCACCTTCACGCCCATGTGACGAAACCGCCGGTTCGCTCGGCCGTACTTTCCGCGCACGGTTAAATCAGGAGGAAACAATGCCGCTCATGAGCCGCCGCAAATTGATGCTAGCCGCAACCGGGATCGCCACCGCCACGCTCGCACCCCGGGTCGCCTTCGCCCAGGCCCAGCCGGCACCGGCGACCGCGCCCGCCGCCGGTCCGTTCACCTTGCCTCCCCTTACCTACGCGTTCAACGCGCTCGAGCCGAACATCGACGCGCGCACGATGGAAATCCATCACGACCGCCACCATGGCGCTTACGTGAACAACCTCAACGGCATCGCCAAAGACAACCCGCAGATCGGCCAGGCGCCGATCCAGGACGTGCTGGCGAAACTTGGTGACCTGCCCGAGGCGATCCGCACGCCGGTGCGCAACAATCTGGGCGGCCACGCCAACCACACCATGTTCTGGCAGATCATGGGGCCGGGCGGCGGCGGCAAGCCGCAAGGAGACCTCGCAGTGGCGATCGACCGAGACCTCGGCGGGTTGGAGAAGTTTCAAAACGACTTCAACGCCGCCGGCGCGCGCGTGTTCGGCTCCGGCTGGGTGTTCGTGCTGGTAGGACGCGACGGCAAGCTAACGCTCGAGACGCGGCCCAACCAGGACAGTCCGCTGATGGACGGCAAGCGCGTGCTCATGGGCAACGACGTGTGGGAGCACGCGTACTACCTGATGTATCAGAACCGCCGGCCCGATTATCTCAAGGCCTGGTGGAACGTGGTGAATTGGAACAAGGTGGCGGAGCGCTACGCCGCCGCCAAGGCCGGTACGCTCGGGCTTTGATTAGAACGTCATTGCGAGGAGGCCGCAGGCCGACGAAGCAATCCAGGAAACCGCGTGACGCCCTGGATTGCTTCGGCGCTACGCGCCTCGCAATGACGACAGTTACCCCACCGCGCCGCTTGTGCGCAGCCGGTCGATCTCCGCATCGTCATAGCCGGCCGCGCGCAGCACCTCGTCGCTATGCTCGCCGATATCGGGGGCACGGCCCGGTGGCACCTTATCGGCTTGCGCGATCCAGAACGGCGAATTGACCGTAAGCATGCCGTCGTTGCCGAGCGGCACCAACACGTCGTTTGCCAGCATCTGCCGATCGCCGGGTATGTCTTCGAGCGTCGCCACCGCGCCCGTGATGAGGCCTTTGCCGTCGAGGACTTCACGCCATGCCGCAAGGTCTTTGGTGGCGAACACCGCGTCGAGGATCGCGATCAGGTCGCGCGCGTGCGCCTGCCGCGACGACCCATTGGCAAAACGGGGGTCGTGCACCAGCTCCTCACGGCCGACGCATGCGGCGAGCAGCGGCCACTGGCGCTCCTGATCGAGCAGCGAGAGCATGAGCCAACGCTGGTCGCGGCAGAGATAGTGGTTGGTCAGCGCGTTGAGCGCATTCTCGCGCGGCTGGCGCGGATAGAAGGTTGCGCCGCATAGCTGCGCCTGGATGAAAACACCGTTCGCCCAGGCGCCGTTCGCCATCAGCGACGAGCCGACATGCGCGCCCTTGCCGGTGCGCTGGCGACGAAACAGCGCCGTGACGATCGCAGCATAGAGTGCGGTCGCCGACGGATGATCACCCATGCCGGGAACCGAGCGCGCCGGCGGCGCGCCCGCGTGCGGCCGCACCACGTCCATCAGCCCGGAGCGCGCCCACCAGGCGTTGCTGTCGAAGCCCGGTCGATGGGCCTCTTCGCCGACCTCGCCGTAGCCGGTGAACGATGCGTAGATGAGGCGCTCATTTAGCGGCGCGATGTCCTCGTAGGTGACGCCAAGCCGCCGGCGCACCGGCGACGGATAGTTTGTGATGAAAACATCGGTGTCGCCGGCCAGACGATACAACACCTCGCGCGCCTGAGGTTTGGTCAAATCGAGCGCGATGCTTTTTTTGTTCCGGCTTTCGAGGATCCAGGTGTAATTATGCTCGCACGTGGGATTGCCGGCGACCTGCTGCAGCGCGCGATAAGGATCGCCGCGCCCGGGCGGCTCGATCTTGATCACTTCGGCGCCGAAATCCGAGAGCACCGTCGCCGCCGCAGGCGCCGCGATGAAGCTTGCGCAATCGATCACCTTGAGCCCTGAGAAAATCCCCTGCTCCACCTTTAAAATTCCCTTCCCTGTGGCCCGCATGAGCGCAGCGATATGCGGGGCTTCCCTCGTAAATCCCGGATATCGCTTCGCTCATTCGGGCTACGCGTGCTGGTGCGCGCAGTCCTGCGCCTCGACGACGGCGACCGCCGTCATATTGACGACGCCGCGCGCGGTCACCGACGGCGTGAGGATATGCGCCGGGCACGCGGCGCCGATGAGAATGGGGCCGACCGGCAGCGCGTCGCCCAAAACTTTGATCAGCTCATAGGCGATATTGGCGGCGTCGAGATTGGGCATGATCAGCACGTTCGCCTCGCCCTTGAGCCGGGAATACGGATAGACGCGGTCGCGGTACGCCGGGTTGAGCGCGGACTCGCCATCCATCTCGCCATCCGCCTCCAGATCGGCGGCCCGGCTCGTGAGCAACTCGCTGGCACGGCGCATCTTGGCGGCCGACGGCGTCTGATAGCTGCCGAAATCGGAGTGCGAGACGAGCGCGATCTTCGGCTCGATGCCGAAGCGGCGCACGTGGGCGGCGGCGAGCGCCGCCATCTCGGCGATCTCCTCGGCGGTCGGCTCGGCCGTCACCTGCGTATCGGCGAGGAAGTAAACGCCCTTGCCAGTGATGACGAGCGAGAGTGCTGCAAACTCGCGCATGCCCGGCGCGAGCCCGATGATGTCGCGGATGTTGTTGAGGTGCCGCATGTAGCGGCCCTCGAGCCCGCAGATCATGGCATCGGCTTCCCGGCGGCGCACCATGAGCGCGGCGATAACGGTGGCGTTGGTGCGCACGGTCGTGCGGGCCGCGTCCGGGGTGACCCCGTGGCGCCCGGCAGCCTCCACATAGGTCGCAACAAACTCCCGATAGCGCGGATCGCCGTCCGGATTGATGAGGGTAAAATCTTTGCCGGGCCGCACCGAGAGGCCGTAACGCGCAAGCCGCGTCTCGATCACACTGGGGCGGCCCACAAGGATCGGCAGCGCCAGCCCTTCCTCCACGACTACTTGCGTGGCGCGCAGGATGCGCTCGTCCTCGCCCTCCGCATAGACGATGCGCTTGGGCGCGGTCTTCGCCTTGGCGAATACCGGCTTCATGATGAAGCCCGAGCGGAACACGAATCGGTTGAGGCGCTCGACGTAAGTGGCGAAGTCGGCGATCGGCCGCGTCGCCACGCCCGAATCCATGCCGGCACGCGCCACCGCCGGCGCAATGCGCAGGATCAGGCGCGGATCGAACGGGTTGGGAATGAGCGAGCCGCCGCCGAACAGCGGCGCCTCGCCGCCATACGCGCGAGCCGCTACTTCCGACGGCGCCTCGCGCGCCAGCGCCGCGATCGCCTCGACCGCGGCGAGTTTCATCTCTTCATTGATGGTGGTGGCACCGACGTCGAGCGCGCCGCGGAAAATGTAAGGAAAGCACAGGACGTTGTTGACTTGGTTCGGGTAGTCGGACCGGCCGGTGCAAATGAGCGCGTCGGGCCGCGCCTTGAGGGCCACATCCGGCATGATCTCCGGCACCGGGTTGGCGAGCGCCATGATGAGCGGCCGCTCCGCCATGCGCGCGACCATCTCGGGCTTGAGCACACCGGCGGCGGAGAGGCCGAGGAAGACGTCGGCGCCTTCGATCGCCTCGGCGAGCGTGCGGATTTTGGTTTCCTGCGCGTAGATCGCCTTCCAGCGGTCCATCAAGGTCGTACGATCGACATAGACCAGCCCTTCGATGTCGGTGACCCAGATATTCTCGCGCTTCACGCCGAGGCTGACGAGAAGGTTGAGGCAGGCGAGCGCGGCGGCGCCGGCGCCGGACGTGACGAGCTTGATCTGGTCGAGGGGCTTGCCGGTGAGCAGCAGCGCGTTGCGCACCGCGGCGGCGACGATAATCGCGGTGCCGTGCTGATCGTCGTGGAACACCGGGATTTTCATGCGCGCCTTGAGCTTGTCCTCGATGTCGAAACACTCCGGCGCCTTGAAATCCTCCAGGTTGATCCCGCCGAAGGTCGGCTCGAGCGCGGCCACCACGTCGACCACGCGATCGACCTCGTGCGCGTCGATTTCGATATCGAACACGTCGATGCCGGCGAATTTCTTGAACAGGACCGCCTTGCCTTCCATCACCGGCTTGCCGGCGAGCGGCCCGATGTTGCCGAGGCCGAGCACGGCGGTGCCGTTCGACACCACAGCGACGAGGTTGCCGCGCGCGGTGAGCGTCGCCGCCTCGCCGGGATCGGCCGCGATCGCTTCGCAGGCGGCGGCGACGCCGGGCGTATAGGCGAGCGCGAGATCGTGCTGGGTGGCAAGCGGCTTCGTCGGCTGGATCTCGAGCTTACCCGGCCGCGGCATCTGGTGATAGGCGAGCGCGCGGGAACGCAAATCCGCGGACAGGTCGGCGGGCACGAGATCCTCCTTCTCACTCAGGTAAGCCGATTAAAGCCTAACCGCGCGAGGACCGGAATGGGATGGCTCTGGCGATCTACTCGTTCTTGGCGGGCAAATTGAGCCGGATGTGCAGCTCGCGCAGCTGCTTCGCGCTCACTTCGGACGGAGCGCCCATGAGCAAATCTTCCGCCCGCTGATTCATCGGGAACAGCACGACCTCGCGCAGGTTCTCCTCGCCGCACAACAGCATGACGATGCGGTCGATGCCGGGCGCAATGCCGCCATGCGGCGGCGCCCCGTAGGAAAGCGCGCGCAGCATCCCGCCGAACTGTTGTTCCAGCACGTTGTCGCCATAGCCGGCGATGGCGAACGCCTTGCGCATCACATCGGGCCGATGATTTCTGATCGCGCCGGAAGACAGCTCGACGCCGTTGCACACGATGTCGTACTGGATCGCCTTGATGCCGAGGATCGTGGCGTGATCGTTCGGGGCGAGCTTGAGGAAATCCTCGGGATCGATATTCGGCATTGAGAATGGATTGTGGGAAAAATCGATCTTCTTCTCCTCCTCGTTCCATTCGTACATGGGGAAATCGACGATCCAGCAAAACTCGAAGCCGTCCGTCTTTATCAGCCCGAGCTCTTCGCCGATGCGCGAACGCGCCGCACCGGCGAGCCTGGCGGCTGCGGGCGGCTTGTCGGCAGCGAAGAACACGGCGCCGCCGGCCGCGATCCCGGCCTTGCGCGCGATCCGCTCCTGCACGTCCGCGGGGATGAACTTTGCGATCGGGCCCTTCCCGCCGTCCGCCTCGAATACGATGTAGCCGAGCCCCGGCGCGCCCATGTCGGCGCGCGCCCATTCGTTGAGCTTGTCGAAGAACGAGCGCGGCTGCACCGCCGCTCCGGGCGCCGGAATGGCGCGCACGACGCCGCCCGCCTTGATCACGTTCTTGAACGCGTTGAAAGTGACGCTCGCCTCGTTGAACTCCGCCGTCACGTCGGCGATTTCCAGCGGATTGCGCAGATCGGGTTTGTCGGTGCCGTATTTGGTGAGAGCCTGCGCATAGGGAATCAGCGGGAACTTGGGCGTTACCGGCTTGCCGCCTGCGAACTCCTCGAACACGCCGCGCAACACCGGCTCTACCGCCGCGAAGACGTCCTCCTGGGTGACGTAGCTCATCTCCACGTCGAGCTGATAGAACTCGCCGGGGGAGCGGTCGGCGCGCGCATCCTCGTCGCGAAAGCATGGCGCGATCTGGAAATAGCGATCGAAGCCGGAGATCATCACCAGCTGTTTGAATTGCTGCGGCGCCTGCGGCAGCGCGTAGAATTTGCCCGGATGCAGGCGCGAGGGCACGAGGAAGTCGCGCGCGCCCTCGGGCGACGACGCCGTGAGGATCGGTGTCTGAAACTCGAAGAAACCCTGCTCCTTCATGCGCCGGCGGATGCTGTCGATGATCGCGCCGCGCTTCATGATATTTGCGTGCAGGCGCTCACGCCGCAGGTCGAGGAAGCGGTATTTGAGGCGGATCTCCTCGGGGTATTCCTGCTCGCCGAACACCGGCAGCGGCAGTTCCCCCGCCTGGCTGAGCACCTCGATTTCACTGATGAAAACCTCGACCGCGCCGGTCGGAAGCTCGGGGTTTTCGGTGCCCGCGGGGCGCTTACGCACCTTGCCGTCGATGCGCACGACCCATTCCGAGCGCAGCTTCTCCGCCGCTTTGAACGCCGGGCTGTCCGGATCGGCGACGCACTGGGTGAGCCCATAGTGATCGCGCAAGTCGATGAACAGAAGCCCGCCATGGTCGCGGATGCGATGGCACCAGCCGGACAGGCGCACGTCGCTCCCGATGTCACTCTCGCGCAGGGCGCCGCATGTGTCGGTGCGGTAGCGATGCATGGCTGAGTTCCGCAGGAAAAGTGGGCTGAGCCCGTCGCAGCGGGCACTACAGGAAGCCTTAAGTGTCCACAAGTGCTAACACCTAACTCATGAATCGGATGACCACCGCCGAAGCCACCGTGGCTTCGCTCCTCGCACACGGCATCGACACGATCTACGCGCTTCCCGGCGTGCACAACGACGACCTGTTCGACGCCATGTTCAAGGCGGGCGATCGGTTGCGCACGGTGCACACGCGCCACGAGCAGGGCGCGGCCTATATGGCGCTGGGCGCGGCGCTGGCGACGAACCGGCCACAGGCCTACACGGTGGTGCCAGGACCCGGGTTGCTCAACAGCGGCGCGGCGCTCATCACGGCATACGGCATGAACGCGCCGGTGCTGGCGCTGATCGGGCAAATTCCGGACGCCGATATCGGACGCGGCTTCGGCTGGCTGCACGAAATCCGCGATCAGTCAGGAATCATCGAACGGCTGGTCGATTGGTCGGCGCACATCCGCGCGCCGCACGAGGCGCCGCGCCTCGTGGCGGAGGCGATCCGATCGATGCGCATAGGACGGCGGGGGCCCGCCGCGCTCGAATGCGCCATGGACGTATGGGGCCGCGCCGGGCCCGTCGCAGCGACTGCGCCGCTGCCGGTGCCGCGGGTGCCGATCGACGAGGACGGCGTGGCGGCGGCCGCCAAGCTGCTCGGCGCGGCGGCACGGATTCTCATCGTGTGCGGGGGCGGCGCGCAGGACGCGAGCGCCGAAGTCACCGAGCTTTCCGCCATGCTGCAGGCGCCGGTGCTCGGCTTCCGCCGCGGCCGCGGCGTGCTCGACAGCCGCGACCCGCTGAGCGTCACCTTCCCGCTCGGCCACGAGCTGTGGGGGGAGGCCGACGTCGTGCTTGCGGTCGGCACGCGCATCCATCTGCAGCAGACGATGTGGGGCGTCGACGACAATCTCGCGATCATCCGGGTAACCGCCGATCCGGGGGAGCCCGCGCGCTTTCGCAAGCCGGCGGTCGCGCTGATCGGTGACTCCCAGCCCATCCTGCGACGCCTCATCGATGTGCTGCCGCCGCACAATCGCGCGCGCCCCTCGCGCAAAGAGGAGATGCTGGAGCGGCAAGCGAAGCTGCGCGCGCGGCTCGCCAAGCTCGCCCCGCAACTCGCCTATCTTCAAGCGATCCGCGCCGAGTTGCCGGAGGACGGCATTTTCGTGGACGAGGTGACGCAGATCGGGTTTGCCTCGCGGCTTGCCTTTCCGGTCTACAAGCCGCGCACGTTCTTATCGCCGGGCTATCAGGACAATCTCGGCTGGGGCTTCGCTACCGCGCTCGGCGTGCAAGACGCACGGCGCGACGTGCCGGTGCTCGCGATTTCCGGCGACGGCGGATTCCTCTACACGGCGAATGAACTTGCGAGCGCGATCCGCCATCGCATTCCGCTCGTCACCGTGCTGTTCGCCGACGGCGCCTTCGGGAACGTGCGCCGCATTCAGGAAGAGCGCTACGGCAACCGGCTGATCGCGAGCGACCTTACGAATCCGGACTTCGTGAGATTCGCCGAAAGCTTCGGCGCGGCAGCAGAGCGCGTGCGCTCGCCCGAGGAGTTGCGCGCGGCGCTGCGGCGCGGCTTCGCCCGCCGCGACGGCCCCACCTTGATCGAAGTGCCGGTCGGCCCGATGCCGAGCCCGTGGGAATTCATCTTCCTGCCGAGAGTGCGCGGCAAGTGATTGTCATTGCGAGGAGAGCGCAGCGCGACGAAGCAATCCAGGAGCTTCACGCTCCGTGCGCGTTGCCCTGGATTGCTTCGCTGCGCTCGCAATGAACGAGTCAGGGCGCAATTTTCCTCTGCACGCGCTGATCGAAGCGGGCGACATTGACGACGACGCGCTGGTGCAGGCCATCGCCGATCGCTTCCTTTTCGTCGCGTGCCTCGACGCGGAAATCGAGGGTGCGCCCGTCGACGTTGACCAGTTCCGCCGTCACCCGGACGCGCATGCCGACCGGCGTTGCCGCGTAGTGCCGGACATCGAGATGGATGCCGAGGCTTTGGTGGCCCTCCGGCAGCAGCTTCTCGACCGCATCGAGCGCGGCCGCTTCCATGAGGTTGATCATCACTGGGGTAGCGAGCACGCGGACGCGGCCGCTGCCGACGAAGGGCGCGGTATGCTCCTCGCCAACGACGATTTCCGCCGAGCCTTTCATGCCGGGCCGCAGTGGGGATAAATCGACCATGGCGGCCTCTTTGCTCCGGGCGAAAATCGATTATATCGCAAGAGCTTGTTCGGCGGTGCTGTGCCGATGATTCGTCCCAAGCCAACGGCCAACGGCTTTCCGCCCCGGCATTCGCCGAGCATATCCCGTCTTTCGACTTGCGGCAGCCGCCTGCAACCGCGCAAATAGCCCTATGCATGTGATTACGACAACGCAGGAATTGGCCGAGGCGTGTGGCCGGCTGGCGAAATACCCTTATGTCACCGTCGATACCGAGTTCCTGCGCGAGTCGACCTATTTCCCCATCCTGTGCGTCGCCCAGATGGCGAGCCCCGACGAATCGGTCGTGATCGACACGCGCGCGGAGGGCATCGACCTCACCCCGTTCTTTACGCTGATGGCCGACGAGCGCGTGCTCAAGGTGTTTCACGCCGCGCGCCAGGACATCGAAATCGTCTGGCACCAAGCGGGCCTGATCCCCCATCCGGTGTTCGACACGCAGGTTGCCGCCATGGTGCTCGGCCATGGGGATTCGATTTCCTACGACCAACTGGTCCACCGCATCACCGGCGATACGCTCGACAAGTCACACCGCTTCACCGACTGGACGCGGCGCCCGCTCACGACCCAGCAGATCGCCTACGCGATTTCGGACGTGACGCATTTGCGCGACGTCTATCTGGCGCTTTCCGCTGAGCTCGAGCGGCGCGGCCGCGCCGAGTGGGTGCGCGAAGAGATGGAGGTGCTCACCTCGCCCGACACCTACCGGCTCGACCCGGATTGCGCCTGGGAACGCCTCAAGACCCGGGTGCGCAAGCCCAAGGACCTCGCCGTGCTGATCGAGCTTGCGGCCTGGCGCGAGCGGGAGGCGCAGACGCGCGACGTGCCGCGCGGACGCGTGCTCAAGGACGACACGCTGGCCGACATCGCAGTGCATGCGCCGACTTCGGTCGAGAAGCTCGGCAGCTTGCGCTCGCTGCCGCGCGGGTTCGAGCGTTCGAAATGGGGCGAGGCGATCCTCGCCGCGACCGCGCGCGGCCTCGCGCGCGACCCGAAATCGCTGCCGCGGATCGAACGGGTCAAAGGAGTTCCCAACGGCGCAGCGACCGTCGAACTGCTCAAGGTGCTCCTGCGCATGACGTCCGAGCGCCACGCGGTCGCCGCCAAGGTGATCGCCACGGTCGACGATCTCGAACGGATCGCCGCCAGCGATGAGGCGCCGGTGGCGGCGCTGCGCGGCTGGCGACGCGAGCTGTTCGGCGAGAGCGCGCTCGCGCTCAAGCACGGCCAACTGGCGCTGGCGATCGAGAACGGACGCGTAGTTGCGGTCGAGCGAGCGAATAGCGAATAGCGAATAGTAAGAAGAACCGGTATTATGGCGCAAACGGCACCAAAATTTTAGAGCCCGCCGCGCCGGCCTGATTTACGTTCCGGCGCATGGCAACACGACCGCGCCCGGAAGAATGCGTCCGTAACCTGATCGCCCAAGCCGAGAGCTTCGCGGTCGGCCTACAGTTGATGGCGCTGGCGCTTGAAGAACTTCCCAAAGAGCGGGCCGGCGCCATCGCGGCGAGCGCTACGGAAATCGTGGTACGGATGGGCCTACTCAGGACACTGTTACGCGCCTAGACGTTTTGCAGATACCTGCAAACGGTGATATGTTGATCACCGCAGGCGCGATCCGGCCTTCACCGGGAAAAGCGGAGGGGGCGGGATTCGAACCCGCGACGGGCAGGGTGAGTGCCCGTTACGACTTTTAAGGTCGCTGCAATCGGCCTCTCTGCCACCCCTCCAAGGGTGGTCAAACGGCCCCGCCATCGCGGCGGGGCCGTTTTGTTATTTCGTCTCCTCGGGATTTTGCTTCAACACGACCTGAACCTCGCCGGAACCGTTGTAGAGCATGTCGAAGATGTTGTTTGCGGTCATGAGCCACTTGGCGCGACCTTCGGGCGCCCAATTCGTCTCGGGAGGGGGCAGCTTGTCGAGCAGGCCCTCAATGAAGGGATGCAAGCCGCGGGGGGCCGGCCGCTCGGGTTCCGCGTATCCGCCAGCGCGGTCGCCGTTGCCTCCGCTGCCGTAGTCCTGCGACTGCGGCCCCGTCGGCGGCGGCGCGGCGGCGCCCAAGATCGGCTCAATCAACCGATCCGGCCCGGCGGTGAAGTAGCCCGCCTGCGTCGCCGACTTGTCGAACGCCAAGCGCGCCTGCTGCGCTGACTTGGGCGGCACGCCGAACCGGATGAAGGCTTGCTCCAAACCGTTCGGCCGCGGCGGAAGCTGGCGGCTCTTGAACTCCTCGAACGTGCGCCGATAGAGCGGCACGTTCAAGAATGCTTGCGCCTTCGCCGCACGCTGGCGTTGCTCGTTGCGGTCAACGATGGCCGCGCCAACGTCTGTCAGGTCGTACATGCCGTTCGCATAGTTCACGAGGCCGAACGTGCGAGCGGTCGTCACCTTGAGCACAAAGTTGCCGCTGCCCGCGCTCAATCCCATCACGCCGGCGAGCTGGTCCGTCTTCAACGCCACGCCGCCGTGATCCATGATGGCCTTCGCGACCGACATGCCGGTTTCGAGGTCGCGATACGGGAAACCAATCTTCGACACAGTGACGGCGGGGCGTTTCGCCGGCTGCGGCTTCGGCTTGCGGCGCGGCGCCGTCTTCGCCGCTGCCGGCTTCGCTGGCTTCGGCGGGGGCGGCAACCCCGGCGACGACACGGCGGCGTTCTCCGTTGGAGCATCGGCGCCGTTTTTGTCAGTTCCATTGACCAAGGTCATTGCTGCCTCCAACGGGGGCGCGGTGCATCGCACCGCGCCGGTTGGGTTGAGTTTCAGGGTGATGGTGACCGCGACCGCCTAGCCGCAAGCCGCGGTCACCGGGACCGCGGATCACGTTACCGCCGCAGCGGGTAAAGCCGCCGCCGGCAGACGCGAATCCGAACGCGGGGTCCTTTGACCCCGGTCCAGCGTGGCGCGGGCGCCATAGACGCTCCTGGTTAGAGAGCGTCGCTCTTGTGTGATTCGGCGGGGTGTGCCATATTCGTCACAGTCTGAGGGGACCGTGACGGCTGGCAACTCTTGCCCGTCGAACACCCTGGTGCCGGAGCGACTTCCTACACCAGAGCCTCAACCGGCGGCCGCTCCGCGTCCAACCGCGGGCGGCCGTTTGGCTATGGCCCGCCATCAATAAATCATGGTTTACGACCCGACGCAAGGGCCGCGTTCCGCGCGCGCGGCTGCACGTTATCATGCGGCTAGGATGTTTAAACGCGCGCGCTCGTTTCACCGGGGATTTTCGGTGCGTTTAGCGCACGCGTTTATCCGCCAGAAATTATTGTAACGCGCCGCCGACGCGGCGTTTAAACGTCTAATCTCAGGGCATCGCAGCCGATGGCTGATAGGCATTGAACAAGGAACACGGCCGAAAAGCCGCCGCGGGCGAGCTTGTTGGCGATGTTGCGGTCGCTTTCGCGCACGCCAAATTCTCTAAGCCTTTCCGCTAGTTGCTTGTAGCCAATGTCCCGCTTTTTCAGTTCCGCCTTCAGTAAGCCCTTCACCCGAGCCTGCCAGTCGATGTCCACCATTATCAATCCTCCATAGTCCGGGTAGGATTTATCCTACGAATATCATCATATGTGATATTTTTGTCATTGACAACGAGATCAGATGTCACTACAACCGATACAGTTACATCTGAAACGGTGATGTCGTGGCTCAACACTTCTTACTGTCTCGGCAGGCAAAGACGCTCTCGCTAGCGTCCGTCTTCCGCATGACGGACGCGGAAGTGGAGGTCACCTTCCGCTCAATCCGCTGGCCCGACACGAACGGCCAACCTGTGTGCCCGGATTGCGGTTGCGTCGATATCTGGGATTGCCGGCGCAAAACGGGCCTGCCGCGCTTCCGGTGCTCGGCTTGCCGCACGAGTTTTTCTATCACGTCGGGCACGCTGTTCGCATCCCGCAAGCTGCCGCTGCGGGGCTACCTCGCCGCCATTGCGATCTTCGCCAACGAGGTGAAGGGCAAGAGCATGCTCGCCCTCTCGCGCGACCTCGGGGTGTCCTACAAGGCCGCGTTCGTGCTCGCTCACAAGCTGCGCGAGACGATGGCAAACGAGTTGAAGGGCCGCGCGGTGGGTGGCGAGGGCAAGGTCGCGGAAATCGATGGCGGTTACTTCGGCGGCTACGTGAAGCCCGCGAACCGCAAAGAGAACCGCATTGACCGCCGGCTCGCTGAGAATCAGTCCGGGAAGCGCAAGGTCGTTGTGGTGCTTCGCGAGCGCGGCGGCACCACGGTCACGGGAGTTTTCAAGAGCGAGGGCCAGGCGCTCCCGTTCCTGCGGTCGCGGATCGCAAAGGGAACGATTGTCAACGCCGACGAGTCGACCGCGTGGAACGATCTTCAAGCCCGGTACGACATGGCCCGGATCAACCATTTAGAGGCTTACAGCGCGGACGGCGCTTCGACCAATTGGGCCGAATTATTCTTTTCCCGCATGCGCCGTGGCGAGATTGGTCATCATCACCACGTCGCCGGCCCGTACCTGCTTCGGTACGCGCAGGAAGCCGCATGGCGCGAAGATAACCGCCGCATGTCCAACGGCGAGCAAGTCAACCGCATCGGAAACAATGCGCTGACCGCCAAGCCGTCCGTTGATTTCTGTGGCTACTAGCAGCGGCACGTTCAGGACAAGCCTATCGCTGAATGAACCGCCAGCGTACGGGTCGCCCGCCGTCTGCTAACAGGTGTCTTGCGAGACTATGCCGGATGGCTGAGCGCACACAGCGTTCCAATTCGCTCACATCCTGCGGGGCGGGTTCGGCGTGCCCTTTCGTCTGGAGAAGCCGTACGGCAATCGTTTTGGCGGCGAGCGGTTCTGGAGAGGCTTTGAGCACGTCGAGAATGACCCGCCCCATGGTCCCGCGCTTGAACCACTTGTTGACCCTGTAGCGGCGCCGGGCCGGGATCGTGCGCACGTCGTAGGCCGGGTCGAATAATTTGATGACCGCCTCGACGTGCCGCAAGGCATCGGCAAGGCGTCTGGCCTCTCGCTTATTGGTGTGAACCCGACCGCCTAGATCGGCGTGAAGGCGAACGAGGAAAGCAACGGCGGGATGGTCCGGGTGTGCTTTGTAGGTTCGCGTCACGGCCCCCGAACGTAGGGGACGCGTGGCCGATCAGCCTCTAAAATTTTGGTGCCGTTTGCGCCATAATACCGAGAAGAACAACTATTCGCCATTCACTATTCGCTTATTTCGTTACTATCTCCGGCTCCCGGCCGATGAGGCGGGCGAGCTGACGCAGACGATTGAACAGGCGTTCGCCGGCAAGCGCGGTGAGTTCCCCTTCGAGCCGCAGCACCACGCGGTTGCGGTCCGCGGTCATCGGCGTGCGCGGCAGGATACCCGGCATGGCTGCCGAGACGAGATAGCCGACGCGCAACGCGGCGCCGAGCACGCGGGCGCGGTCGAGCATGCGCGGCGATGCCAGTTCGCGCAGCCGCAGAGAGAACTCGTCGTCCGTCATTCCTAGCCCGGCGTGACGGAAGAACACCGCGAGCCCGACATAGGCGCGGCCCGGATGGTCGATGCCGACGAAGGACGCGTGCGCAATGATGCTCAGCGACTCCTCGCCGCGGTAATCGGGGTGCGCGCGCCAGCCGATGTCGGCCAGCAGGCAGGCCGCATGGCGGTAGCGCCGCTCGTCCGCCGTCTCATCGAGACCGGTGGTCTGCATGAACCGGTCGGTCCATGGGATCAGCTCCTCGCAGTGGGCCGGCGACCGGGAGCGCAGCACATTGAGGTCCCCGGCGGTCGCCAGAAGGCCATCGCGGGCGCGCTCCTGCGGGTCGAGCAGCGAGTAGAGCAGGCCCTCGCGCACGCCGAGCGCCGAGAACATCACATCCTTGGGTCGCGCCAGGCGCACCACGTGTTCGAGCACCAACGCCGCATAGCCGAGCAGCGGACGGCGGGCGTCGTTGACCACTTCGATGCGCGAGAGCATTTCCGGGTGGATGCGGTGGGCGAGACGCGAGAACTCGAGCGCCTCGCGCGCAGGCATGCGATAGCCATGCATCACGTGGAGAGGGTACCCGATCTGCCACATGTGCAGCCGGGCGAGCGCGCGCCACGTGCCCCCGACCGCATAGAACGTGCGGCCCTCGCCTGCCGTCAACGCGGGCACGTCGTCGAGCGCCTGCTTGACGATCTTCTCGGCTTTCTTGAGCGATTTTGCCGAACTGTCCTGGAGCGCCAGCCCACCGAGGGGCAAGGTCACGCCGGCTTTGACCCGCGTACCGTGCACGTCGACGAGTTCGAGCGAGCCGCCGCCGAGATCGCCGACGATGCCGTCGGGGCGGTAGATGCCGGAAACGACGCCGAGCGCCGAGTACTGCGCTTCGCGCCGGCCTGACAGAATGTCAACGTCGGTGCCGCAGATGCGGGCGGCCTCGGCAATGAAGGCGCGGCCGTTAGTGGCGTCGCGACAGGCGGCGGTCGCGAGCACCCACAGCTTGCGCACGCCGACGGTATCCGCGAGCGCGCGGAAGCGGCGCAGCGCTTGCAGCGCCTTATCGACCGCCTCGGCATTGAGGAGGCCGGTCGATTGCACCTCGCGGCCGAGGCCGGCGAGCACCTTTTCGTTGAAGATCGGGGTCGGGCTGCGCGCGAGGCCCTCGTAGATGACCACGCGCACCGAGTTCGAGCCGATGTCGATGACGGCGATCGGCGGACCGTGGGCGAGGCGGCCTTGCGCCTCCTCGGGCCCTTCTTTGAGCATGATCTTTTCCGAAAATCGGTTCCCACTTTTCGGGATCATGCTCCGGGGCGCCGAGCTCCTAAGCGCGGTCACGCTGGCGGACGAGGCTGCGCGGAGGCGATTCCTTGAGGGATTTGCCACGGCCGGACAAGCTCGGATTGGTCATGAAATACTTGTGGGCATTGAACGGCTCCTCGCCGGCGGCGGCCTTTATGCGCACCGAGGTCCCGTCTGGCAAGAACTTCCAGCTCTGCTCGTTGTCCTTGAAGTTGGCGATCATGATCTGGCCGAGCACTTGCTCGTGCACCGTGGGATTGAGGATCGGGCACAGAACTTCGACACGGCGGTCGAGGTTGCGCGGCATCAGGTCGGCGGAAGAGATGTAAACCGCCGCGCGCGGATGCGGCAGGCCGTGGCCGGCGCCGAAGCAGAAGATGCGGCCATGCTCGAGGAAGCGCCCGACGATCGATTTGACCCGGATGCGTTCCGAGAGTCCGGGCACACCCGGACGCAGACAGCAGATGCCGCGCACGACGAGATCAATCTCGACCCCGGCGCGCGACGCGGCATAGAGCGCGTCGATCACCTCCGGGTCCACCAGCGCATTCATCTTCATCCAGATGGCGCCGGACCGGCCGGCTTTGGCGTGGGCGATCTCCTGGCGGATGTGATCGAGGATGCGGCGGCGCAGGTTGAGCGGCGAGACCGCCATCTTCTCAAGTTCGGCGGGCTCGGCGTAGCCGGTGATGAAATTGAACACGCGCGCGACGTCACGGGCGATGACCGGGTCGGCGGTGAAGAACGACAAATCCGTGTAAATGCGCGCGGTCACCGGGTGATAATTGCCGGTGCCCACGTGCACGTAGGATGAGAGCGAGCCGCCCTCGCGCCGCACCACCAGGGAGAGCTTGGCGTGCGTCTTCAGCTCGATGAAGCCGAACACGACCTGCGCGCCGGCGCGTTCGAGGTCGCGCGACCAGCGGATGTTGGCCTCCTCGTCGAAGCGCGCCTTAAGCTCCACGAGTGCCGTGACGGACTTGCCGGCCTCGGCCGCCTCGACCAGCGCCTTGACGATCGGGCTGTCGAAGGAAGTGCGGTAGAGTGTCTGTTTGATCGCGACCACGTTGGGATCGCGTGCCGCCTGATTGAGGAACTGCACCACCACGTCGAAGGATTCGTAAGGATGATGGACGATGAGATCCTTTTGCCGGATGGCGGCAAAGCAGTCGCCGGCGTGATCGCGGATGCGCTCGGGAAAGCGCGGGTTGTAGGGCACGAACTCGAGGTCCGGGCGGTCGACACCGGCGGTGAGTTGCGAAAGTTCGTTGAGCGCCAGAACGCCGTCGACGAGGAAAACTTCGTCGTCCGCCACCGCGAGCTCGCGTTGCACGAAACGGCGCAGCTCGGCCGGCATCGCCATTTCCATTTCCAGCCGGATCACTGATCCGCGGCGGCGCCGCTTGAGCGCGGTCTCGAACAGCCGCACCAGGTCTTCCGCCTCTTCCTCGATTTCCACCTCGGAGTCGCGGATGACGCGGAACGCGCCCTGCCCTTTCACCGAGTAACCGGGAAACAGACGCGAGATGAAGAGCCCGGTCGCCTGTTCGAGCGTGATCAGGCGCGCGACGCTGCTCTCCGGCGCGTTCGGGAGCCGGATGAACCGCTCGATGCGGTTGGGCACCCGGATGAGCGCATTCATTGATTTGTTGTCACTGGTGCGCACCAAGTGGAGCGCGATCGAGAAGCCCAAGTTGGGAATGAACGGGAACGGATGCGCCGGATCGATGGCGAGCGGCGTGAGCACCGGGAAGACGTGGTGGAGGAAATGATCCTCGAGCCAAGCCTTCTCGTGCTTCGTCACCTCCGGACCGTCGACCAGCACCACGCCTTGTTCGACCAAATCCTTGCGCAATTCGCGCCAGCGCGCCTGCTGGTCGCTCGCCAAGCTCCCCACTGCCTCGCGGATACGGGCGAGTTGCTCGCTCGGCGTGATCCCGTCCGGGCTGCGCGTGGTAACGCCCGCGCGCACTTGACCCTTGAGCCCGGCCACGCGGACCATGAAGAACTCGTCAAGGTTATTGGCGGAAATCGACAGGAACCGGACCCGCTCCAGCAGCGGGTGGCCTTCGTTGGCGGCCTCTTCCAGCACGCGGCGGTTGAAGTGCAGCCAGGATAATTCGCGATTGATGTAGCGATCCGGGCTGGTGGCGATGTCGAACGGAACGACCGTGGGTGCGGGGGCGCTTTCCGATCGAACCGGGGAAAATGGCAACTGCTCCGCTAAATCAACTGCTTCGACGCGATCTGCCATGTGAAACCTTAACGAAACCCAGGCGCGGTCTCCCACGCCCGAAACGTGCCTGCTTCCATGATGGCGCCCGACCAGGGGGTCGCGTCAAGACGGCGCCCCGCGCAGCATTTCCGCCGCCAAGGCGCGCGTAACCGGCCGGCGTAGCCGCAACGCCTCGCGATCGAGCCGCTCGACCGCGGCGCGGGCGGCCGCAAAGGATCGATCGATGCGCTTCAGCAGATAAGTAAGCAGGCTTTCGTCCACCGCGAGCTGCCGATCGGCGAAAAGCTTCACCAGGACGGCCCGCAGGAGCGCGTCATCAGGCGGCCCCACCTCGACCACCGGAAGGGCGCGCAGGCGAGAAGCGAGATCCGCAACCTTGAGCACCCAACCGCTCGGTGCCGCCGCCGCGGTCATCAGCATGTAGGCCCCCTGCTCCCGCGCCAGGTTGATCAGGTGGAACATCGCCCGCTCGTCGACCGCCTCGGCGGCGACATTCTCGATCACCAGCGCGCCGGTCGACAATGCGCGCAGAAGGTTCGCCTCGCCAAGCGCGCGCGCGGCGAGAAACCGCGCACCGGCTGCTTCCGCCCAGATCGCCGCAAGGTGGCTTTTGCCGGAGCCCTCCGGGCCGATCACCGCGAGCAGCCGGTCCGGCCAGTCGGGCCAGCGTTCGACCATCGCGAGCGCGGCGCGGTTCGACGGACCTTCTAGAAAATCCTCGCGCGCGAAGCTCGTGTGATGAGCGAGCGCGAAAGCCAGTTGGCGCGGCGGCAATGGCGCGGGCATCAGAGCGTGATCTTGTTGGGACGCGTCAGCCGATCGCCTCGTCGGATCCCATGTGCCGCACCCACTCGCGCACGTAAGCCGCCACCGAGAGCAGGGTCAACAGCGTGACCACTCCCATAGCGGCGGCAACGACCCAGTCCGCCACGATATGCAGCCCGAGCGAAGCGAGCACGATTCCGGCGAACACGATTTGCGCCGCGGTATTGAGCTTGGAAACAAGAAGCGGCTTCATGGGCAGCGGTTTCCCCACCAACCACGCCAGCAGCACCGCACTGACGATCATGATATCACGCGAGACGACCAGGATCACCAGCCAGCGCGGTATTTCGCCGGCCACGCCGAGGGTGACGTAAATCGAGACGATCAACGCCTTGTCGGCGAGCGGATCGAGATACGCGCCAAGCTCGCTGGTCATGCCGAAGCGTTTGGCGAGATAGCCGTCGATCGCGTCGCTTAAGCCCGCGGCGAGGAACAGGATAAAGGCGGCAAGCATCCAGCCGGTCATGATCGCCCACACCATGATCGGAACGGAGAGGATGCGCGCAAGCGTAATGAGATTGGGAATGCTCAAACGGCGCCCCCGGCACTCTGGCAGGGAAATAGACCGACCGCGTCAGCTTGCCAAGCGGCGCCAGTCCGGCCCGCCGGCATTGCGCTTGTGGCATTTCCGCCATAAGCGGGGCGCGCCGCCATCGCTCCGACGAAGCCGCCGAATGATCCGCAGACGCGTCGCCATCCTCATTTCCGGTCGGGGCTCGAACATGTCGGCGCTCATCGAGGCCGCCAAGGCCGCCGATTACCCTGCGGAAATCTCCCTGGTGATTTCCAACCGCCCGGATGCCGCCGGCCTCGCGTGGGCGCGGGCGGAGGGCATTCCCACGGCTGTGGTCGATCACACGACCTACGGCCAGGATCGCGAGGCGTTCGAGCGCGCGCTGCAGGCCGTGCTCGAGGTACACCGGATCGAGTTCGTATGCCTTGCCGGGTTCATGCGGCTGCTTTCACCGTGGCTGGTCGAGCGCTGGCACGGCCGCATGCTCAATGTTCACCCGGCGCTGCTGCCCGCGTTCAAAGGGCTCGATACTCATCGGCGCGCGCTCGCGGCCGGCGCCAAAGTGCACGGTGCGACGGTGCATCTGGTCGCGGCCGAGGTCGATTCCGGCCCCATCATCATGCAGGAAACAGTCCCGATCGTAACCGGCGATACCGTCGAGACGCTCGCCGCCCGCGTGCTCGAAGCCGAGCACCGTATCTATCCTGAGGCGCTCAAGAAGCTCGCGAGGGCGGCAAACAAATAAAAATAACCCCCGGCCGAAGGGCCGGGGGAAACGCAATCAACCCGCTGCGTGCGTCGCTACGCGGCGATGTCAACTGACCTTAAGATTTTCCGCCGAGGTCTTCCCCCGATTGGTGACAAGCTCGTATTCGACCACCTGACCCTCATTGAGGGTATTGAGCCCGGCCCGCTCCACGGCCGAGATGTGAACGAATACGTCCTTGTCGCCGGTTTGCGGCCTGATGAAGCCGTAACCTTTAGTCGGGTTGAACCATTTGACGGTGCCTTTCTGCATCGTCGGTCTCCTGGTAGTTTAAGTAATCCTCACGTGGCCATGCACCGCCGCACGCCGCGCCACAACCCGGTTTTTGGAGAGGTCCGAAACGATCGCGCCCCCAGGGCACGGCAGGCCGGAACGGCCAAAATCAGATTGCGCGCTAAACATACCACCAGAATCGGGCTAGAGAAAGGCGCCCCGCGATGCCGGCATGACGGCTCGGGTAGCCATGCGTGGATTGCAGCGCGTCACGGAGGAGCCCGCAAAATAATGAGAATAGCGAAATTTGTCGTCAAATCGCGATCGGATTCTACTCCGGCTCGGTTCCAGGGCAGGATTTTCCCCGGTGACTGGAGAACTCGGAACTCATCAGGACCGCTCACGCGGCCCGCTTCACCCAGACGTGATTGTCATGGAAGGCCGCGCCACCGAAGGGCGCGATGGCGTCGGCACCCGTGAGCGTGTTGATGCCGCGGCCGTCCTCGAAAGTCGCATTGGGAAATACAGATTCCACGATGAGAACACCGCGCCGAACGCCAGCGAACATGGTCGCGTGCAGCCGCACTTCACCGCGCCGGTTGCCGAGCACGACCTTGTCCCCGTCGGCGATCCCCAGCGCGGCGGCATCATCGGGATGAATCATCACGTGCGGGCGTTCCTCGGCCGCTCGCGAGGTCGGCGTCTCGGTGAATGACGAGTTGAGGAACGAGCGCGCCGGCGAGGTCGCCAGCCGAAATGGATGTTCCGCGTTGGCTTCTTCGATCGCGGTCCAGTGATCGGGCAGGCCGGGCATGGTCTGGAATGGCCCGACCGGCCGCCCCTGTCGTGGGAACGGCACTTTCGGCCACTCGGGCTTGAAGCGGAATTTGCGGTCGGGCCAGGCAAAGCCGTCGAGGTAATGCGCGGTCGCGAAGTCGGGCTGACAATCGATCCAGTGCTTCTCCTCGAGTTCGGCGAGCGTACCCCACCCCGAATTGAGGAGCGTCCAATCGATCAGCTCGCGCGGCGTCATGGTGAAGCCGGAATGATGCGCGCCGAGGCGTGCGGCGAGCGCGCAGATGACCTCGTGGTTCGAACGGCATTGTCCGGGCTGCTCGATCAGCTTCGGCCCTAGAATGATGTATTGGTGTCCGCCGCCCTGATAAATGTCGTCGTGCTCCATGAACATGGTCGCCGGCAGCACCACGTCCGCCATTTTGGCGGTCTCAGTCATGAACTGCTCGTGCACGCAAATGAATAAATCCTCGCGCGCGAACCCGCGTTTGACCCGCGTCTGCTCCGGAGCAACCGATACCGGATTCGTATTCTGAATAAAGAGTGCGGTCACCGGGGGCCCACCCTCGAGCGCCTGGGGCTCGCCATCGAGGATCGGACCGATACGCGATTGATCGAGGGTGCGCACCGCGGAATCGCGGACGTCATGGCCCTCGATCATCGATTTGTTCCAGTGGTAGATGTCGCCGTTGTTGTGGAAGGCGCCGCCGCCTTCGTAGCGCCATGCGCCGGTGACGGCTGCGATACAGCTTGCCGCATGCATGTTGACCGCGCCGTTGCGCGAGCGTGAGAAGCCGTAGCCGAGGCGGAAATAGGCGCGCTGACGCTCGCCGACGAGCCGCGCGAACGCCTCGATCGTTTCCACGTCGCATCCGGTGATGCGCGAGGCCCATTCCGGGGATCGCTCGCGCACGTGAGCTTCGAGTTCATGCGGAACGTCGGTGTAGCGTTCCAGATAATCGCGGTCGGCCTTGCCGTCGCGGAACAGGCAATGCATCACCGCGCAAGCGAGCGCGGCATCGGTCCCGGGGCGTACCAGCACCGGCAGGTCCGCCTGTTCCATGGTGCCGTTCATGTAGACGTCGACCGCGACGATCTTGGCGCCACGCTCCTTGCGCGCCCGCACCGCGTGGGTCATCACATTGACCTGGGTGTTGACCGCATTGGTCCCCCAGATCACCACGAGATCCGACTTCGCCATCTCGCGCGGATCGGGACCGGCAAGCCGGCCGGTCCCGGCGATGTAGCCGGTCCATGCGGGATTGACGCAGATGGTGGAGAAGAAGCCGGAATATTTCTTGGCATGGCGCAGGCGGTTGATGCCGTCGCGCATCACCAGGCCCATGGTGCCGGCATAGTAGTAAGGCCAGACCGTCTGCGCGCCGTAGCGACTCTCGGCGGCGAGAAGCTTTTCGGCCACGAGATCGAGCGCGGCATCCCACGAGGCTGAGGCGAATTCGCCCGAGCCCTTCGGACCTTTACGCACCAGCGGTTCAACCAAGCGATCGGGGTGATGAATGCGCTCGGCGTAGCGCGCGACCTTGGCGCAGATGACGCCATCGGTATAGGCGTTGTCGCGCGCTCCACGCACCCGGCCGATGGTGCGCTCGTCGAGCAGCTCGACTTCGAGCGCGCAGGTCGAGGGGCAATCGTGCGGACAGGCGGAATATCCGATCCGGCGTGCGAGGTCGGGATCGCGGACCGCTTTATTCATCGCTGTTTCTTTTCCTGCTCATGATTCGACTGCCGTCGTCCGACGCGAGCGAAAGGACCACAGGGCCGCCGCCAATACGATGACCGCGCCGATCAGCCAGGACGCCACCCGGATGGGGTCCGCGGTGATTTCCGGCCCGTGATTTGCGCCCCCTCCGAAGATAATGGATTGAGGGGCGAATGTCAGGGTCGCCGTTTCCGGGAGAAAATGCCTTACCGCGGGGTCTTCGACGATCAGGTCGCCGGCGATCCCGCCGAGCAATGCCGCCCCCACCCATACCAGCGCCGGAAAGCGTTCGAGCAGCGCCATGATCAGCGCGGCGCCGAAGATGACGATCGGGATACTCACCATGAGCCCCAATCCCAGGAGCACGTAGCTTCCCCTCGCCGCCGCCGCTACGGCAATAACGTTATCGAGACTCATGATCACGTCGGCCACGACGATGATGCGCACGGCTCGCCACAGATCGTCGACCGCTTCGACGTGATGCTCGTCGGCATCGGAAACCAGCAGACGAAATGCGATCCACAGCAGCGCGCAACCGCCGAGGAGCTTAAGGTAGGGCAGCGTCATTAAAGTCGAGATGACGCCGGTGAAGACGATCAGCAATACCGAGGCGACGCCGGCCCCGATGACCATGCCCCACTTGCGTTGCGACTTCGGCAGCTTGCGACATGCGAGCGCAATCAAGATCGCGTTGTCGCCCGACAACAGAATATTGATTAAGATGATCTCAAAAACGGTCGTCCAGAATCCGATCTGATAGATCTGTTCCATCCGCGGCGCGGTCTTCAACCGCCAAGCAGGATCAGCCGACGATCTCGTTTCCCGAGAAGAACTGGCCGATCTCGGTGACGGCAGTTTCGGGAGCGTCCGACCCGTGCACCGAATTTTCTCCAACATTGCGGCCGTGCAGCTTGCGGATGGTGCCGGGCGCAGCCTTAGCCGGGTCGGTCGCGCCCATGATCTCGCGATATTTGGCGATCGCGTTCTCGCCTTCCAGCACCTGCACGACGACCGGCCCTGAGGTCATGAAATCGACCAGTTCACCGAAGAACGGCCGCTCGCGGTGGACCGCATAAAACGTTTCCGCTTCCGCCCGGCTCATGCGCAAACGCTTCTGCGCGATGATGCGCAAACCGGCCTGCTCGATCAGCGCGTTGATAGCACCGGTCAGATTGCGTTTGGTCGCGTCCGGTTTGATGATCGAGAATGTGCGCTCGACCGCCATCGACACCATCCTGGGCTGGGAAACTTAAAAGCGTGACTCGCCGGCGGCTTATAGCCCGTGCAGCCGCGCAGCGGCAAGGCGCCGCTGTTCGCATGCCCGCACAACCCCTGTCGGAACGGGCGCGTTGTTTAGACTCTTGAAGCGCGCCTGCGGCTGGAGCACACTCCGGCCCACTTCGAACCTCCAGGGAATCAGACCTTGCCGCAAGTTTGGCAAATTTGGCGAACGACCGTGCCGGCGGCGGCCGCGCTTGCGTTGACGCTTGCAGGCTGCTCACTGGATTCGGGTTTGTTCTCGAAGAGCGATCCGAAGGCGGACGCGACGTTTGCTCTCAATCAAGCGCCCAAGGGCGAAGACAGACATCGCGTAGTGACGGCGGCCGATCTGATCGATGCCAAAGGGAACTGCGCCGGAGAAGCGGCAGCCCCCCAGGCGCTCAACTTCACCGCAGGCCCGCAAAGCGGCGCGGCGGCGCAGAACCCAGCACCGGGAGTGGCGCCCGGCGTGGCGCCGGTGGTCAGGACGGGCGTCGGGCTCGGCATGACCGAATGCGACGTGGTGCGGACGCTCGGGCACACCGACCGGATTGAGATTTCGACCAACGACCGCGGGCTGCGCAGCGTAACGTTGACCTATTTGACCGGCGAGCGGCCGGGTATCTACCGGTTCGAGGCCGGGCGGTTGGACTCGCTCGAGCGGGTCGATGAAGCGCCGGTCGCGCACAAACCTGCCAAGCCGAAGAAAGCGGTCAAGAAACAACCGCCGGCGTAGAACATCTCACGTGCTTGCCGCTTCGTAGGCGGCACTGGCGGACAGCCATTCCTCTTCGCTGCGCGCGAGCGCCGCGGCAGCTTCGCTGCGGGCCTTGGCGTGGGCCGCTGCCCGCGCCGGATCGCGGACCAAGAGATCGGGCGCCGCAAGCGTCGCGTCGATGCGTTCGAGTTCGCGGCTCAAGCGCGCCATTTCTTCTTCCGCCGCGGCAATGCGTGCCCGCAACGGTGCGAGCTCGCTGCGCATCTGCGCCGCCCTACGTCGGCGTTCGCTGCGCGAGGCGCGCCCGCCGCTGCCGGACGCGCGCGGCCCATCCATTTTCTCGTCATACCGACCCGCGAGGACCTCGCGACGATAATCATCGAGGTCGCCGTCAAACGGCGTGACGCCGCCGCCGGCAACGAGCCACAGCCGCTCGGCACAGGCGTCGAGCAAATATCGATCGTGCGAGACCAGGATCACCGCCCCGGCGTAGGCATTGATCGCCGCGATGAGCGCGGCACGCGCATCAATGTCGAGGTGATTGGTCGGCTCGTCGAGAATCAGAAGATGCGGCCCGGAATAGGTGGCAAGCCCGATCAGCAACCGCGCCTTCTCGCCGCCCGATAGCTGCACCACCGGCGTATCGGCGGCTGCGCCGGAAAAGCCGAAGCCGCCGAGCTGCGCGCGCACCCGCGCTTCCGGCGCCTCCGGCATCAGCCGGCGCATGTGCGTATAGGGACTGCCGGAAGTATCGAGTTCGTCGAGCTGGTGCTGCGCGAAGTACCCGACTTGCAGCCGCTCCGCCCGCACCATTTGTCCGGCCTGCGGCGCCAGCCGGCTGGCAAACAGTTTTGCCAGCGTCGACTTGCCGTTGCCGTTGCGGCCGAGAAGCGCGATGCGGTCATCGCTGTCCACCCGCAACGTCAACCGGCGGAGCACGGGATCGGCCGGAACGTAGCCCACCGAAACGCCGTCGAGGGCGATGATCGGGGGCGACAGCTCCTTTTCCGGAGACGGAATCTCGATCGTCCGCGCCTCTTCCTCCACCAGCGCGGCCTGCGGTTCGAGCTTGGCGAGAAGCTTGAGCCGGGATTGCGCCTGGCGCGCCTTCGTCGCCTTGGCGCGGAACCGCTCGACGAACGCCATGATGCGGCGCCGCTCGGTCTCGCGCTTCTTGGCTAGCTTGGCGTCGAGCGCCTGGCGCTCCTCGCGCTGGCGTTCGAAGGCGGAGTAGCCGCCGCGGTAGAGCGAAAGCCGCCCGCGCTCGAGATGCAGGATGTGATCGACCGCCTGATCGAGCAAGTCGCGGTCGTGGCTGATGATGATGACGGTGCGTGGATAGCGTGCGAGATGATCCTGCAGCCACAGCGTTCCTTCGAGGTCGAGATAATTGGTCGGCTCGTCGAGCAGCAACAAATCGGGTTGGGCGAACAGCGCCGCCGCCAACGCGACGCGCATCCGCCACCCGCCGGAAAATTCCGTGCAGGCCCGTTGCTGTTCGCTTGAATCAAAGCCGAGGCCGGCGAGGATCGCCGCCGCCCGCGCCGGTGCGGCGTGCGCTGCGATATCGGCCAGACGCGTCTGCACCTCGGCGACGCGCAACGGATCCTTTGCCGTCTCGGCTTCCGCCAGCAGGCGCGTGCGCTCCTCGTCGGCGGACAGGACCGTATCGATGAGGTTCTCCGGTCCGTCGGGCGCTTCCTGCGCGAGGCGACCTACGCTCGTACGTGCGGCAAAATCGATCCGCCCGCTCTCGATTGCGATCTCGCCACAGATGGCGCGAAACAGGCTGGTCTTGCCGGCGCCATTGCGGCCGACGAGGCCGACGCGCGCGCCGGGTCGAACCTGCACCGTGGCGCCGTCGATCAGAAGCCGGCCGGCCACGCGCACGCAAAGCTCGTTGATCGTCAGCATGCGGGATTTCTGGCGAAAGGGCTCTAGCGGCGCAACCGTGGGCCGGCACTACAGGCTCACGCCTTGCGTTGCCAGCGCCCCTCTTCGTCCGCTTGCCAATAAGTCGTGGCGAGGCCTTGCGCTTTCGCCTGCATCCAACGCGCGCGCGCGGCGGCAAGCGCATCAGGATCTTCGCCGTCGAACAGGAGAACGATGCGCTCGTAACCGTCCGCGTCGGCCGGCACGTCCGCTCCATCGATGAGGAATCTCACCGCGGCGCGGTTCGGGTTGTGGTCGCGCGTGGTGAGCAGCACAGGCTGCGACGCCGGGTCGGACTCGCGATCGGTGCCGTGCGGCAGAAATGAATCCTCACGATAGATCCATAAGTGCGCGTCGAGCGCCTCCACGCGCTCCTCGGACGACGCTTGCACGATGACCCGCCAACCGCGCGCGAGCGACTTTTCCAGCAACGGCGGCAGCACCTTTTCCAGCGGCTGGCGCTGCAAATGATAAAACAGCATCTCCGCCATGCGTGCGGGCCTCGCTCACCGCTCATAATGGTCGGCGACCAGGCGCTCGAGGAGCCGCACGCCCCAGCCGGATGCCCAACCACGATTGGTCTCGGTCTGCGGCGAGGAAAAGCCGGTCCCGGCGATGTCGAGATGCGCCCACGGCGTTTTGTCGACGAAGCGCTGAAGGAATTGCGCAGCGGTAATCGCGCCGGCCATGCGGCCGCCGGTGTTCTTCACGTCGGCAAATTTGGAATCGATCAGTTTGTCGTATTCGGCGCTCAAGGGCATGCGCCAGACGCGCTCGCCCGTGGCTGTGCCGGCCTTGGCAAGCCGCTCGGACAAACGATCATCATTCGAGAACAATCCGGCGTGCTCGTGCCCCAGCGAGACCACGATGGCCCCGGTGAGCGTCGCCAGATCGATCATGAACTTCGGCTTAAATCGACTTTTGACGTACCACAGCACGTCGGCGAGCACGAGACGGCCCTCGGCGTCCGTATTGATGATCTCGATCGTCTGGCCCGACATGGAAGTGACGATGTCGCTCGGGCGCTGCGCGTTGCCGTCCGGCATGTTCTCCACGAGGCCGATGGCGCCGACCGCGTTCACCGCCGCCTTGCGGCCGGCGAGCGCGTGCATCAATCCGACGACGCATGCCGCACCCGCCATGTCGCCCTTCATGTCCTCCATGCTGCCGGCAGGCTTGATTGAAATACCGCCAGTGTCGAAGCACACGCCCTTGCCGACAAAAGCAACCGGCGCGGCGCCGCTCTTGCCGCCGTTCCAGCGCATGATCACCACCCGGCTGGCATGCCGCGACCCCTGCCCCACGCCGAGCAGCGCGTTCATGCCAAGCTTCTTCATCGCGCGCTCATCGAGGACTTCGACGGTGACGCCGAGCTTGCGCAGCGTCGCGGCGCGCCGCGCGAATTCCTCGGGAAAGAGCACGTTGGGGGGTTCGTTGACGAGATCGCGCGCGACGAGGGTGCCGGCCGCGACCGCTTCGCGCTCGCTCCAAGCCTTGCGCGCGGCCTGGACATTGGCCACCCCGAACGTGAAGCGCCGCTGGGCGGGTCTCTCCTCGCCCTCCTTGCGCTTCGTCTTGTAGCGGTCGAAGGCATAGGCGCGCAGTTCAACCCCCAGCGCGACGTCGGCCGCCTGCTCGGGCTTCATCGGCCCGCCCGGAAACTCGAGAACGATCGTCGCCTCGCTGGCAGCCGCCGGTATCCGGCCCATGGCGGCACCGCCCAATTTGACGAAATCTTCGAGGTCCGCGGCCTTGCCGACGCCGATCACGATGAGTCGCGACGGCTTGAGCCCCTGGGGCGCCACGATATCGAGCGCAGCCCCGTTCTTTCCCTTGAAATTGTCGGCGGCGGCTGCCCGGGCGACAAGATCGCCGGCCGGCTTGAGCAGCGCCTGCGTAGCGGACCCGAATCGCAGGCCATCGTCGGCAAAGACCACCAGGACTCCCCGTGCCGGCGCAGCGATCGACCCGAATCCTGTGCGCAACCGATTGGCCATGGCGGCGAAAACCTCGTGCTTGGCTACTTTGCGGCGGGACGGTGGCAGGAGTGGCCCAGCGGCCGGGTTCAATACAGCATAGGCGTGCCGCTGGCGAGATCGGCTGCCGAACTCCTGCCATCAGTTGGGTTTACAGGATCGTGGGGAATTTCTAGGACTTGACCCGCACCGGGGGGTGCGGCGAGGGGCGCAACGGGGACGGGGGACGGCCCAGGCATAATGGGACGGATCGACCGCTATATTTTTCGCACCAGTTTTGGGGCGTTCGCGCTGATTCTCATCAGCCTGACCGCCGTGATATGGATCACGCAGGCATTGCGCGATATCGACCTGATCACCGGCCAGGGCCAGACGGTTCTGGTCTTCGTCGGCCTCACCGGTCTCATCATTCCGCTGCTGATGCTCGTGATTGCGCCGATAGCGCTGCTGATCGCGATCGCCTACACGATCAACAAGCTCAACACCGATTCCGAAATCGTCGTCATGAACGCGGCCGGGATGGCGCCGTGGCGCCTGTTCCGGCCGTTCCTGGGCGTTGCCGTCATCGTCGCGCTGCTGGTCGCCGCGCTCGCCGCCTACATATCGCCGTGGGGATTGCGCGAATTGCGCGACTGGGCGACCAAGGTGAAGACCGACGTGGTCGCCAATATCGTCCAGCCGGGCCGTTTCATCACCATCGAACCCGGCCTGACATTCCATCTGCGCGAACGCCGGCCCAACGGTCAGCTGGTCGGCATCTTCATGGACGACACGCGCGATCCCAAGGAACACGCGACGTTCCTCGCCGAGTACGGCGAGATTGTCGAAAGCAACAACAACAATTTCATGCTGCTCTACAACGGCAGCATGCAGCGCCTGGAGGCCGGCAAACTCGATCCCACCATCGTGCTGTTCGATCGCCATGCCTTCGACCTGTCGCACTTCAACGCCGGTGGCCCGCTGCAGCCCACCGTGTACGGCGCGCGCGAGCGCTCCCTTGCCGACCTGCTCAATCCGGATCCCGCGGACCGCCTGGTCAAAACCCAGCCGGGTCAGCTCAACGCGGAACTGCACGACCGGCTGACCGCCCCGTTCTACCCCATCGCCTTCGTAACGATCGCCTTTGCGATCCTGGGCGCGCCGCGCACGAGCCGGCAAAGCCGCGCGTTTTCGCTCGGGCTGGCGGTCGCCGGGATCGCCGCGCTCCGGTTCATCGGTTTCGCCGGCGTCGTCTTTGCCGTGCACACTCCGTCCGCCGTGTTCCTCATCTACGCCTCGCTTGCGGTCGGCACCGGGTGGGCCATCGTCGCGATTTCCCGCAACGCCGCGATCGAACCGCCGGCCATTCTCAGCGCCGCAGTGAATGCGGTCACCGAGCGGCTGACGCGCCGCCTCGCACCGACGTGAGCGGAGTTCCCCCATGATCCCGCTCACGCTCGCCCGTTATTTTGCCTCGCGTTTTCTTGCCGCCACCTTCACCGTTTTCGGCGGCGTGTTCGTGCTGGTGGTGCTGGTCGATTACATCGAGCTCACCCGGCGCGCCTCCGACATCAACGTCTCGCCGCTGATCGTGGCGCAGACCTCGCTGTTCCGCGTTCCGCAGGCAACCGAGCGCATGCTGCCCTTCTCGGTGCTGGTGGGCGCGATGGCGTGCTACCTCAACCTGTCGCGCCGGCTCGAACTCGTGGTCGCGCGCGCCGCGGGCATGTCGGCTTGGCAGTTCGTCGCCCCCGCAGTCGTCATCGCGATCCTCATCGGCAGCGTTGTCACCACGGCCTACAACCCGCTCTCCGCCGCTTTGCGTGAGCGCTCGAAGCGGCTCGAAGCCGAGTTGTTCGGCGAGCGGCCATCGGGCCCATTACAGTCGGGGGGCGGCTTCTGGGTGCGCCAGCGCAGTGCGGACGGGCGCCAAGCGATCATCAACGCGACCGGAAGCCGCGAACAGGGCGCCCGGCTCGACGGGGTAACGATCTTTACCTACGACCCGGGCGGGCAGTTCGACGAGCGGATCGAGGCGCGCAAAGCCGCCCTCGAACCCGGTCATTGGCGCCTGGAACAGGTCCGAATCTACGGCTCGGGCAAAGCTCCGCGGGACCTCGACTCGTACCTGCTAAGTACAACGCTGACCTCCGAACAGGTCCAGGAAAGCTTTGCGACCCCGGAAACAGTATCGTTCTGGCAACTGCCTACGTACATAAGTAAAGCCGAGCAGGCCGGGTTGGGCGCCGCCGGATATAGATTGCAATACCAGCTTCTGCTCGCCCAGCCGTTTCTTTTGGCCGCGATGGTTTTACTTGCCGCATCCGTAAGTTTACGTTTTTTTAGATTTGGCGGCGTACCGAAGATGGTTTTAAGTGGCGTGGGGGCCGGTTTTCTGCTTTATATATTGTCGAAAGTGACTGCTGACTTGAGTAAAGCTGAGCTCATGCACCCGGGGGCAGCAGCGTGGGTGCCTGTGCTCTTTGGGGTGGTCACAGGACTGGTTGTCCTGTTGTACCAAGAGGACGGGTGATGGCCACATCGACCACCGCTCGCCCAGTGCGCGTGCGTTGGTACTGCCGGCGCGGCACCGTCGCCCCGGGGGTTATTCTTTTGTTCGTACTGGCGGCCTGTTTCGCGCCGCGCGCGGCCCAGGCGCAGGCGCCGCTGAACGGCTTCGACCAAAAGTGGGTCGGCGTGCCGAGCCAACCCGCCTCGGCCGGCCTGAACACGGCAAAGGACCCCAACGCCCAAATGCTGGTGAAAGCCGACGAGCTTCACTACGATTACGCCAACAATCGTGTCACGGCCGTCGGCAACGTTCAGATCTACTACAACGGCTCACGGCTCGAAGCGAACAGCGTCATCTACGACCAAAAAACAAAACGCCTGCGCGCCGAGGGCAACGTCTGGCTGCGCGAGGCCGATGGCAAGGTCGTGACCGGCGAAATTCTCGACCTCGATGAAGATTTCCGCGACGGCTTCGTCGATTCGCTCCGGCTCGAAGCCGCCGACAAGACGCGCTTCGCCGCGCCGCGGATGCAGCGCGACAGCGACAAGATCACCGTATTCGAGAGCGGCGTTTACACCGCCTGCGAACCTTGCGCCGACGATCCGAGCAAGGCGCCTAAGTGGCAGATCAAGGCGGCGCGCATCATCCACGACGATGTCGAGAAGATGGTCTACTTCGAGAACGCGCGTCTGGAGTTCTTCGACATACCGATGTTCTGGTGGCCATATATGTCGAACCCCGATCCGTCGGTGAAGCGCAAGAGCGGCTGGCTGCCGCCGACTTTCGGTTCGAGCAGCGTTTACGGTGTCGCCGTCACGGCGCCCTATTTCTGGGCGCTCGCCCCGAACTATGACATGACGATTACGCCGACCATCACCTCGACGCAGGGCCTGCTGCTGCAAGCCGAATGGCGCCAGCGCTTCATCAGCGGCGATTTGACCGTGCATGCGGCGGGGATCCATCAGCTCGACCCGCAGCTGTTCGTCGAAAAGAACGGAGCCGGCTATCCCGGCGCGATCGCGAATCGCGGCAGTGCCGACACGCAGGGCCGTTTTGCCCTGAGCCCGCAGTGGACCTGGGGCTGGGACGCGATGATCGTCAGCGACAAGACGTTCTTCCAGGATTACGGGCTCAACAAGTACCTGCAAACGAACGACTCGTTCCGCAACTTCATCAGCGACGCCGGGACGTCACAGATCTATCTCGCCGGACGTGGCGACCGCAGCTATTTCGACGCGCGCGTGATCTATACCTACGGACTTTCGCTCGCGGACGTGCAGGGTCAGCTGCCGGTGATTTATCCGGTCATCGATTATGCCTACACCTTCGGGCAGCCGATATTCGGCGGCGAGGTGTCGTTCAAATCGAACTTGACCAACCTGAGCCGGCAGTCGGCCGAGTTCGACGCCATCAGCAACAACGCAATCAACAACAATCTGTGCCTGCCCACGACGGCCGATCCACGGGCGATCACGCCGAGCAACTGCCTGCTGCGCGGCATCCCGGGAGATTATTCGCGCCTGTCGGCGGAGGTGACCTGGCGGCGCAGCTTCACCGATCCGGTCGGCCTCGTTGTCACGCCGTTCGCCTCGCTGCGCGGCGACATCGCCACCGCGACCATCGACAACCAGCCCGGCGTGTCGAACTTCATTGCTCCTGGCCAGGAGAACATGGCCCGGGTGATGCCGACGGTCGGGGTGGAATACCGCTACCCGCTCATCAGCGTGCAATCCTGGGGCACGCAGACGATCGAGCCGATCGCACAGGTCATCGTGCGCCCGAACGAGAGCTTCATCGGCAGGATGCCCAACGAGGACGCCCAGAGCATGATTTTGGACGACAGCAATGTGTTCAAAATCGACAAATTCAGCGGCTGGGATCGCTGGGAAGGCGGCACGCGCGTGAACTACGGGACGCAATATACGGCGCAGTTCAACCAAGGCGGAACGATCAGCGCGCTGGTCGGCCAATCCTATCAGCTGCTCGGCCTCAATTCGTTTGACGTGCGCGACACCGCCAACACCGGGCTCGACAGCGGTCTCGAAACCCGCCAGTCCGACTGGGTCGCGCGCCTTGCCTACCAGCCGGACAAGACCTACTCGTTCATATCGCGCGTCCGCATTTCCGAAGAAACCTACAACGTCGAACGCGCCGAGTTCGAAGCGAAGGCCAACTTCGACCGGTGGTCCACGAGCATCATGTACGGGAACTACGCGGCACAGCCGGACATCGGCTTCCTGACGCGGCGCGACGGCATATTGAGCCAAGCCCAGTTCAAGGTCACGCCGAACTGGTCGGTGCTCGGCGCGGCGCGCTACGATCTGACCAACGGCGAGTTCAACCAATACCGCCTCGGCTTCGGCTACATCGATGATTGCATCGCGCTCGGTTTGAACTACATCACCGACTACAGCTATGGATACTCGGCGACGACGAACACCTCGACCCAAGCCAGCATCAATCATACGGTGATGCTCCAGTTGAGCCTGCGCACCTTGGGCGGCACCTCGTTCTCGCAACAGGTCTACACGACCACCCCGACCAACTGAGGCTCGTCGACTGGAGCCGCGCCATGCCGGATATTTCTGTCTGCACACAGCATTTGCGACGCCTCGCGGCGGCGCTTGTCATTGCGTTGGGCCTTGCAGTGGCGGCACAACCCGCCCGCGCTCAAAGCGTGGTGGTGTTTGTCAACGGCGAACCCATTACGGCGCTCGACGTCGATCAGCGCATCAAGCTCATCGAGGTTTCCACCCACAAGGCGCCCTCGCGACAGGAAGCCCTCGACGAGTTGATCGACGAAAAATTGAAGATCCAGATCGGCAAGCGTTACGGTCTCGACATTCCCGACAAGGATATCGAAAGCTCGTTCAGCGCGATGGCACGCCGCGCCGGCCAGACCTCCAAACAATTCAGCGAAGGACTCGGCCACGCGGGCATCAACGTGCCCGCGCTCAAGCGGCGCATCAAAGCGGATATCACCTGGTCGTCGCTCATTCGCGGCAAATTCCCCTCGGTCAACGCCGTGGGCGAAAGGGATGTGCTCACCGCGATGGAATCTAAAAAAACCGACGAGAAGGACGCGGTCTCCTTTCAATACACGCTGCGCGAATTGTTGTTCATCGTGCCGCACGGCTCGCCACCTGCAGCATTCGAGGCGCGCCGCAAGCAGGCGGAGGAATTGCGCCACCGGTTCGAAAGCTGCGAGCAAGGCGTGCCCTTCGCGCGCGCGCTCACCGACGTGGCGGTGCGCGAACCCGTGCGGCGCACCTCGCTCGACATGGGAGCGCCGCAACGCGCGGCTCTCGATGCCACCGCGGTCGGCCATCTCACCGCGCCGGAACAGACCCAGCAAGGCATCGAAATGATCGCCGTATGCGCGCGCGAAAAGGCCGCCGGCGACACCATCGGCATGGCGCAAACGCGCGAAGCCATGGTGGCGGAGCGCTACAACGCGCAGGCCAAGCGTTACCTGGAGCAATTGCGGCGGGAAGCGATCATCGAGACGCCGCACTAGCGCCGCGAACCCCAAGTTCGCACAACAAAGGCCACGAGTCCGACTGCGAACTCGGGTTCAAAGCGGCCCTAGAATCATAAAGTTGCTAGTGCCGCGAACCCGAAGTTCGCATTACATTGGCGGCTAGGTCGGATTGCGAACTTCGGGTTCAAAGCGGCACTAGAATCATAGGTTGCTAGTGTCCGACGATTCCGAAGTTCGCATCGGAGCGCGCCGCAATGTTTGGCGAACTTCGGAATCGGGACACTAGTGTCCTTCGATTCCGAAGTTCGCTACGGAGCGTGCGGCAAACTCGGGCGAACTTCGGAATCGGGACACTAGAGTTCTCATGCAACGACCCTTGGCGCTGACGCTCGGCGAGCCGGCCGGCATCGGCCCCGATATCACGCTTGCCGCCTGGCTGCGCCGAGCCGAACTGGAGCTGCCGCAATTCTACGTGGCGGGAGATCCCGGTTTCCTCGAGCGGCTGGCGCGTCGCCTTTCGCTCAACGTCCCGATTGCGACGGTGGAACCGGACGCGACGGCTGCAACGTTTACGCACGCGCTGCCGGTCGTGTCGCTCGATCTGCCCGTGAGCGCGGCGCCGGGTCATCCTGATCCATCGAGCGCCCCCGCGGCCATCGCGTCGATCACCCGGGCCGTGGCCGACACGGTCGCCGGCCGGGCCGCCGCCGTCGTTACCAATCCGGTCGCTAAGTCGGTGCTCTACCGCAACGGCTTCGTCGACCCAGGGCACACGGAGTTCCTCGCCCGGCTCGCGCAGGAAGCGACCGGCGCAGCGGCGCGCGCGGTGATGATGCTGTGGTCGCCCGAGTTGGCCGTGGTACCGGTGACCATTCACCTGCCGTTGCGCGAGGTGCCGGCGCAGCTGACGAGCGAACTCATCGTCGAGACAGGGCGGATCGCCGCCCACGATCTGCGGCGCCGGTTCGCGATTGCCGAGCCGCGGCTGGCGGTCGCCGGGCTTAATCCGCACGCGGGGGAGCACGGGACGATCGGCGACGAGGACCTGACAGTGGTTGCGCCGGCGATTGCGCGCCTGCGCGCGGAGGGGATCGCGGCCACCGGGCCGCTGCCGGCCGACAGCATGTTCCATGCCGCCGCGCGCGCGAATTACGACGTGGCGCTCTGCATGTATCACGACCAGGCGCTGGTCCCGATCAAAACACTGGCGTTCGATCATGCCGTAAACGTCACGCTCGGCTTGCCGTTCATTCGCACGTCGCCGGACCACGGCACCGCATTCGATATTGCGGGCAGCGGCCGCGCCAACCCGGCAAGCCTAGTTGCGGCGCTGCGCCTCGCCGCGCGCCTCGCCGCGGCCGATAGCGCATGAGCCAAATCGACGACCTCCCGCCGCTGCGCGAGGTGATTCGTCGTCACGGTTTGGCCGCCCGCCGATCGCTCGGGCAGAATTTTCTCCTCGACCTCAACCTCACTGCCCGCATCGCCCGCGCCGCGGGACCGCTCGAAGACGTGACGGTCGTCGAAGTGGGCCCCGGGCCGGGCGGCCTCACCCGGGCGCTCTTGGCCTTGGGAGCAAAGCGGGTGATTGCGATCGAGCGCGACGCCCGTTGCCTTCCGGCGTTGCAAGAGCTGGCCGCGCACGTCGGCGAGCGGCTGACCGTGATCGCCGGCGACGCCATGCAGGTCGATCTCTCGCCGCACGTCCGGAGCGGGCCGGTGCGGATCGTCGCCAACCTGCCGTACAACATCGCGACTGCTTTGCTGGTGGCATGGCTCACGGTCGAGCCTTGGCCGCCATGGTACGAAATGCTCGTGCTCACATTTCAGCGCGAGGTCGCGCAACGCATCGTCGCGCCGTTGGGCACCAAATCCTACGGCCGGCTTTCGGTGCTCGCGGGCTGGCGGACCACGGCGCAAATCCTGTTCGACATCACGCCCAAGGCGTTCGTCCCGGCTCCGCAAGTCACTTCGTCGGTCGTGCGGCTGGTGCCGCGAGCGCAGCCCCTCCCCTGCGAGCGCCGGCTGCTCGAACGCACGGCCGAGGCGGCCTTTGGTCAACGACGCAAGATGCTGCGGCAGAGCCTCAAGTCGCTCGGTGTCGATCCCCTCGTGTTGCTGAGCGCGGCAAACCTCGATCCCACGGCGCGGGCGGAAGACGTGCCGGTCGAGGGTTTCGTTGCGTTGGCGCGCGCGCTGGCGGGGATGCACGGTGACAGGACATAATGGGACCAGCCAAGGATCCCGACATGACGCAGCTCATTCGCCAATCGCTCACCGCTTATGCAACTCCGTTATGCGAGACCGTGACCGAGGTGCCGCAGCCGGCCGGCAGCGAAGTGGTCGTGCGCATACGCCGCTGCGGCGTGTGCCACTCGGACGTCCATCTTCAGGACGGGTATTTTGTGCTCGGCCCCGACAAGCGTCTCGACGTGACGGCCGGGCGCAACCTGCCGTTCACGCTCGGCCATGAGATCGCTGGCGTGATCGAGCGCGTCGGACCGCAGGCCCAAGGTGCGAAGATCGGCCAGGAGGTCGCGGTCTATCCCTGGATCGGCTGCGGCACGTGCCCGGCCTGTGCGGCGGGCGATGAGAATCTGTGCGCCGCTCCGCGCCATCTCGGCGTCTATGTGGACGGCGGATTTGCCACCCACGTGATGGTGCCGCATCCGCGCTATTTGCTCGACTACGCTCCGCTGCCGGCGGCGCTCGCGGCGGCCTACATGTGCTCCGGGCTGACTGCCTATGCGGCGCTCAAGCGGCTTGCACAGCACGCCGCGCGCGGGCCGGCGTTGCTGGTGGGATTAGGCGGCGTCGGCATGATGGGTCTCGCGCTCGCCCGCGCGATGTTTCCGTTTCCCCCGCTCGTCGCCGAGATCGATCCGGCCAAACGCGAAGCGGCCCTCGAGGCCGGCGCCGCCGGCGCCTACGATCCGGCCGATCCCGCCGCTCGGAAGGCGATCCTGGCCGCGACCGGCGGCGTGTTCGCTGCGTGCGATTTCGTCGGCTCCGATCGCTCACTCCAGTTGGCGCTCGGCGCGCTCGCCAAGGGCGGCAAGGTCGTCATCACCGGCCTGATCGGCGGGATGTATGCGACGCCGATCGCGATGTTTCCGCTGCGCGCGATGACGATCGAGGGAACGCTCGTCGGCAGGCTCGATGAAGCGCGCGAGATGCTCGCGCTGGCACGCGCCGGAAAGGTGCCGCCGGTGCCGATCATCGAGCGTCCGCTCGCCGCGGCCCAGGCGACGCTCGACGATTTGCGCAACGGCCGCATCGTCGGCCGGGTGGTGCTGTCGACGTGAGGGATTCCGACCTTCTTATAATTCTGCCTGCAACCGCCGCACGAAGGTCGAGAGACCGGTCTGGCGTTCGCGCCGGACGCGCTCAGCCGCAAGGATCGCCCGGACGTCGGCGAATGCCTGGTCAAGATCACGGTTGATGATGACGTAGTCGTACTCCGCCCAATGGCTCATCTCGTCCACCGCCTTCGCCATGCGCCCGGCGATGACTGCGTCGCTGTCCTGCGCCCGGGTGTGCAGACGCCGCTCCAGCTCATCCATCGACGGCGGGAGTACGAACACGCTGACGAGATCGGAACGCGCCAGTTCGCGCAGCTTTTGCGTCCCTTGCCAATCGATGTCGAACAACACGTCGCGGCCGTGCGCGATCGCCTTGTCCACCGGATGGCGCGGCGTGCCGTATGACTGGCCGAATACATGCGCCCATTCCAGCAACTCGCCACCCTTCTTCATCGCCTCGAAACGCGCGGCGTCGATGAAATGATAATCGCGGCCGTCGACCTCGCCCGCTCGTGGCGGCCTGGTGGTCACCGAAACCGACATGACAATGTCGGGCTCGGCTTCGAGCAGCATGCGTGAGAGAGTGGTCTTGCCGGCGCCCGAGGGCGAGGAGAGGACGAGCATCATGCCGCGCCGCGTAATCGCGTCCGCTCGCCGAGCCTGCCCCCTTCCTCTCATTACCGCCTACTCCAGATTCTGAACCTGCTCGCGGAACTGCTCGACCACGCTCTTGAGCTCGAGACCTATGTTGGTGAGCTCCACGTCGTTCGATTTGGAGCACAGGGTGTTTGCTTCGCGGTTAAGCTCCTGAGCAAGGAAATCGAGCCGCCGCCCGACCGCTCCGCCCTGCGCCAGCAGGTGACGGCCTTGTGCCACGTGGGCGATAAGCCGGTCGAGTTCTTCCCGCACGTCGACCTTGGCGGCGATCAGGATCGCCTCCTGATGCAGCCGATCGGCATCGAAGCGATCCGAGGCATCGATGAGCGACGCGATCTGCTCGCGCAGACGCTCGCGGATCGCCTCCGGCTTGCGCCCCGGCGCTGCTTCGGCACGCGCGGTCAGGGCGGCAATCTCGTCAAGCCGCTGGGTGAGCACGGTACCGAGCGCCGCCCCTTCGTGGCGGCGCATTTCCGCAAGGCTGCCCGCGGCCTCCGCAAATCCGACAACGAAGGCTGCCTCGGCGGCGCGCCGCTGGTCCTCGCTCTCGACCTCGTCGACGACCTCGATCACGCCTTTGAAGCCGAGAATACCGTCGACGCTCGCGGGCTCCGCATCGATCCGTCCCGCCACGTCGCGCATCGCGGAGAGCACCGCCGCGAGCACCGGCTCGTTGACACGCACGACCGGCGCTGCGCCTTCGCGGCTCGTGCTGAGGGTTGCATAAACCGTTCCACGGCTCAGCGCTTCCGCCGCGCGCGCCCGCACCGGAACCTCAACCGCGTCCCAGCCCGGCGGCAGGCGCAGCCTTATCTCCAGGCCCTTGGCGTTGACCGACTTGAGTTCCCAGGTCCAGCGATAAGAGCCGTGCGCGCCATCGGCGCGCGCAAATCCGGTCATGCTGGAGAGTGGCATGTGAGCAGAAACCCTTGCGTGGCCGCGAAGCGAAACACAGCCGATCAGGGTCGACTCGGCGCCGCGGCGAAAATTCGCCGGGACCTTAATGGCGAGCGCCGATGCTCACAAGGTCACTGGGTGCGCTGTTGCGGAGCAAACGCCGGCATCTGCTGGAGCTGCAGCGTGCGCGGCGGGGCGGGACGGGCCGCAGGCGTGCCGCTCGATCGAAGGGCGGGTTGCGGCTCGGCGCCGCTCGCGTCCTTCTGCTGCGCCTCGATCTGGCGCAGGCGCGCGACACCTTTTTGGTGCTGGTCGAGGCTTTCGGAGAAGCTATGCCCGCCGGTGCCGTCGGCGACGAAATAAAGCTCTTTGGTCCTTGCCGGGCTGGCCGCGGCTTCGAGCGAAGCCCGGCCCGGATTGGCAATCGGCCCCGGCGGCAGGCCGTCGATCACGTAGGTGTTGTAACGGGTCTTGAGGTCGATGTCCGAACGCGTGATCGGCCGGCCGAGGCTGCCCTTCCCGCCGACGATGCCGTAGATGATGGTCGGATCGGACTGCAGCCGCATGCGCTGTTTGAGGCGATTGACGAACACGGCCGCGACGCGGGTGCGCTCCTCGGGCTTGCTCGTCTCCTTTTCGATGATCGAGGCGAGGACGACGAGCTGGTCGGGGTTTTCGATCGGCAGGTCGGGCGAGCGGCGCTCCCAGATCTCCTGAACCATTCGGCGCTGCTCGTGCTGCATGCGCTGAATTATCTGCTCGCGCGAGGTACCGCGGGTAAAGTTATATGTTTCCGGCAGCAGCGATCCCTCCTTGGGGATTTCCTTGATGTTGCCGGTAAGCACGTCGTTTTCCATCAGGCGGGCAACGATCTGTTCCGAGGTGAGCCCTTCCGCAACAGTGAGCTGATGCTGAATGACCTTGCCTTCGCTGATCACGTTGATCACGTCGTGCAGGCTCGCCTGCTTGGGGAACAGATACTCGCCGTATTTGAGTTCGCCATGCGCCTTGCGCACCCACACGCTGCCGATGAAAACCCACGGCTGATCGATCACGCCCTCGCGCTGCAGCAGGTCGGCGATGTCGCGCACGCCGACTCTTTGCGGGATGTTGACGATCTTGTCTTCAGCGAGCGGACCGGGAGACTCGAAGCGCTGCTTGCCCACGGTGAAGGCCACGCCCGCCGCGAAGGCGGCGAGCAGGACGAGCGTGAAAAATGCGCTGCCGGCGACGATGATCGGGTGGCGTGCGCGGGCGGACGGCCGCTTGGGCTCGGGCATGCGATCAGGCTCGAGCGCCGCGCGCGGGCTGCGCGGAGTGATACTCCTGGCCTCTACCATGGACCCCTTACCCGTCCCCGCCTGCGCCTGGCATACGCCCCGATTCTTCGCTTGCTAGAGCGTGTTTGCCTCACGCGCGCGCGAAGAAACGTTCCCGCCCCGTTGACGTGCCGGCTTCCTTCCCGGTCGGCAGATTCACGTTCAAATATGGCGAAAGGGTGAAGCAGCGCGCGGCTCAAGCCTCTGGCCGACGAAAAACCAGCGAGGCGTTGGTGCCGCCAAAGCCGAATGAGTTCGACAGGACCACGCCTATCTCGCGCCGGCGTGGCTCGTGCGGCACGAGATCGATCGGCGTCTCAACCGAGGGATTGTCGAGGTTGATCGTGGGCGGCGCGATCTGATCGCGCATGGCCAAAATCGAGAAGATCGCTTCTACGGCGCCGGCGGCGCCCAACAGGTGCCCAATGGCGGACTTGGTGGACGACATCGATGTGCGCCCCGCCGCGTTGCCGAGCAGGCGCTGCACCGCACCGAGCTCGATTTCATCACCGAGCGGCGTCGAGGTGCCGTGCGCGTTGATGTAATCGATCTCGTCGGGAGAAATCCCGGCGCGCCGTACCGCCATCTGCATGCAGCGCAACGCGCCGTTCCCGTCCGGCGGCGGCGCGGTGATGTGATACGCATCGCCAGAGAGGCCGTAGCCGATCACTTCGGCGAGAATCTTGGCGCCGCGGCGTTTAGCGTGCTCGTATTCCTCGAGCACCACGACACCGGCTCCTTCGCCGAGGACGAATCCGTCGCGGTCGCGGTCGTACGGACGCGAGGCCCGCGTCGGTTGGTCGTTGAACCCGGTCGAGAGCGCGCGGCACGCGGCAAAGCCCGCCATCGAGATGCGGTTGACCGGCGATTCGGTGCCGCCTGCCACCATCACGTCCGCGTCGCCCAGCCCGATCAGCCGCGACGCGTCGCCGATGGCATGGGCACCGGTGGAACAGGCGGTGGCGACCGCGTGGTTGGGACCCTTGAGCTTGCAGGCGATCGAGACGTAACCCGATGCCAGATTGATGATGCGGCCGGTCACAAAAAACGGCGACACGCGCCGCGCGCCGCGCTCATGCAGCGTTACGGCGGTTTCGCCGATGCCCTCGACCCCACCGATGCCGGAGCCGATCATCACCCCGCTCTGGAACTGATCCTCGTCGCTCTCCGGTGTCCAGCCCGAGTCATCGAGCGCCTGTTTGGCAGCGCACACGGCGTAGGTGATGAACTTATCGACCTTGCGCTGCTCCTTCGGTTCCATCCACTGGTCAGGGTTATAGGTGCCGTTCGAACCGTCGCCGCGCGGGATCGAGCAGGCGATTTTGCACGACATGTCTGAGACGTCGAAGGCTTCGACCCTGCGCGCGCCGCTTTCGCCGGCGAGGAGCTTTTGCCACGTGGGCTCGACGCCGCACGCCAGCGGCGTAACCATGCCCATACCGGTGACAACGACGCGCCTCATGTGGGACACCCCGTGCCGCAGCTTCGCCGGCACGAATGAACCTGCCGAAGATGGAAAGTCACTCCAGCGGCAGGGAAGCGTTACTCAAAGGTAAGATGGCGCGGCTGCGGCCGGCCTGCAACGAGGAGGTATCGCCGGGCGGCGCGTCGAGCGGCCCGACTTCCTCGGCTCCCACCTCCTGCGCAGCAGCGGGGCTCCGTCCAACAGGTACAGCTTTGGCGGGATTTAACTCTTGGCGTTCTTTTCGAGGAATTTCACCGCGTCCCCGACGGTGAGAATAGTCTCGGCCGCGTCATCGGGAATCTCGCAGCCGAACTCCTCCTCGAACGCCATCACGAGTTCGACCGTATCCAGGCTGTCCGCACCGAGATCGTCGATAAAGCTGGCGTTTTCCGTCACCTTCTCGGCTTCCACTCCGAGATGATCGACCACGATTTTTTTGACCCGCTCGCCAATGTCGCTCATTTCATTCAACCTCGTGCGTTTGGAATTAGCTCGGTCGGTGCGGGGCCGAGCCGTCGCGCCGTGGCCTCGTCGTGTGGACGATGGCGGGCCGCATCCTGATCGCAGGTACGCCGGGCAGGAGCCGGGCACCCGCTGACTGTTCGCCCCCAGCCGGGGCCGGGGACCGGTTAACATACTTCTTTTGCATTGGCCAGCACCGGTGGCGGGGCCGGCGAACGCGTCAGATCATCGCCATCCCGCCGTTCACGTGAAGTGTATGGCCGGTGACATAGGCGGCTTCGGCGGAGGCAAGAAACACCGCCGCCGCAGCCACCTCCTCCCCGGTGCCGAGCCGCCGCGCCGGAACATTCGCGAGGATCGCCTCGCGTTGTTTCTCATTGAGCACGGCCGTCATCGCCGTGCCGACGAAGCCCGGAGCGATGCAATTGACGGTGACGTTGCGCGGGGCGACTTCATGCGCGAGCGCCTTGGTCATCCCGATCATGCCGGCCTTGGCGGCTGCGTAGTTGCCCTGCCCCGCGTTGCCGGTGACGCCGACGACCGAGGTGATGCCGATGATGCGCCCGAACCGGCGGCGCATCATGCCGCGCGCGGCCGCCCGCGCCAGGCGAAAGCCCGCGGTGAGATCGACGGCAATCACGTGATCCCAATCCTCGTCCTTAAGACGCACGAAGATATTGTCGCGGGTGATCCCCGCATTGTTGACGAGAATGTCGAGTTCGCCCGCCGCCTGCTCGACGCCAGGCACCAGCTTCTCGACCTGTTCCTTGTCAGCAAGGTCGCATGGGAACACGTGCACGCGTTCTGCCAACTCGGTTGCGAGCGCCTCGAGGGCGTCGCGGCGGGTTCCTGAGATCGCGACGGTTGCGCCTTGACGGTGGAAGGCCCGGGCAATCGCGCCGCCGATGCCGCCACTGGCACCAGTCACGAGCGCGGTCTTGCCGGTGAGATCGAACATGTGCGGTCCTCCCGGCGGCGCCGCTACGCCGCGCGCGCTGCCTTGACGGCGGCGATATCCTCGGGCGTTCCCACGGCAATGCCGGCGGCCCCGGAGGCGATGCGTTTGACGAGGCCGGACAGCACCTTGCCGGCGCCGACCTCGTAAAACCTCGTCACGCCTGCTTGCGCCATGAAGGCGACGGATTCACGCCAGCGCACCGTGCCGGTGACCTGCGTGATGAGGCATCGCACGATCTCGCTCGGCTCGGATATCGGTCGCGCCAAAACATTTGCCACCACCGGCACCTTCGGCGCGCGCACCTCGGTCGTCGCGAGCGCCTGCGCCATGGCATCGGCGGCGGGCTGCATCAGCGCGCAATGGAAGGGTGCCGATACGGTGAGCATCATCGCGCGTTTGGCGCCGCGCACCTTCGCGAGTTCGACCGCCCGTTCGACGGCGGACTTGTCGCCCGACACGACGACTTGGCTGCCGCCATTGTCGTTGGCCGCCTGGCATACTTGGCCTTGCGCCGCTTCGGCGGCGATCGCCGCGGCCGCGTCGAACTCGAGCCCGAGCAGGGCCGCCATCGCGCCGACGCCAACTGGAACCGCCTGCTGCATGGCCCGGCCGCGAATGCGCACCAGCCGCGCTGCGTCGGCCGGATCGAGCGACCCCGCCGCAACCAGGGCCGAATATTCGCCGAGCGAGTGCCCCGCCACAAAGGTCGCTTCACGTTTGACGTCGAAACCGGCTTCGCTCTCGAGCACGCGCAGCGCCGCGATGGAAACGGCAAGCAGAGCCGGCTGCGCATTTTCTGTCAGCGTGAGAGTCTCGGCCGGGCCCTCCCACATGATCGACGTGAGCTTTTCGCCCAGCGCCGCATCGATTTCCTCCAATGCCTGCCGCGCCGCATCGAAGTTTTCGGCGAGCGCCCGGCCCATCCCCACGGCCTGGCTCCCCTGGCCGGGAAACATCAACGCAATCGACATGCCCTACCTCGGAAAGGCCCGGTAAGACACGCCGTTTGCAGCCATGTCAAGGATCGCCACGGCCGGAGCAGGTCCGCTATGGCGAGGTACGCGATGCCGCGCCGCGCGCCGGCGTCGGAACAGCCTTGGCCGGCGGCATGGGGCGCTTAGGCGGAAGGGGTACGGCCGCAGCGGCGGACGGCGCCGCAATCTTGCGCAGGTCGCTCGGGCCGGCCTCGGTGGCTCGCACCGCCTGCTCGTCGAACAGCGCGGCCTCGACCGGGCCGTCCCAGTCCTCGTTATTGCCGAGGCCGTTTGCCGCCTTGAATTTCCGCAGCGCGATGCGCGCGGCAGTATCCCACGCGCCGTCACCGCGGCCGTTGTAGTACCCAAGTTGCGCCAGCCGCTGTTGGATGCGCTGGCCTTCGGCGCGATTGAGCGGGTTCATGTCGGCGTCGCGCGGCGGCGGATAGATGGTCTCGATCGCTGCGGTTGCGTCATCATGCTGGCCGGCGGCGGCCACCGCCGACGTCGAGAACAAGCGTGTCACGGACTCGGCATCGAAGGCGTCGTTCCCGAGCAGGCCGTTGGCTCTTTTGAAACGGCGCAAGGCGGCGCGCGACCCGGTGCCCCAGGTGCCGTCAACCGCAATGCTGTAACCCAGGTCGTTGAGCCGGCGCTGCACGCGCGTTGCGACGTCGGCACGCATCAGCGCAAGCGACGGCGTTCGCAGCGAGAGTCCCGTATCGCGGTCCGCGTCGTCGGCCGCGCTGCGGCCGAGCGTGATCAACAGCGGCAAAGGCTCGGCCGCGTCGCTCGTTTGCCCGGGCATGAGAGCCGCATCGGCGCCCGTCGGGATGGCGTCGATACTCTCGAGACCGGCGAAGGCCGGACGCTGCTGGACGGTCGTCACGATCTTGCGCCGCCAGCCGTTCATCAGCGCGCGACCCTCGACCTCGAGCAACGCGCGGCGCCGGCCCGCTTGCGCGTCGACCGCATCCTTATCTTCCGAGCGGTAACGGAACTTGGTGCAGCGGCTGTTCCAGTCCTGCACCAGCGCATTGAATACCAGCAGATCGGCGCCCTCGGTAATCGGACCGAGGGCTTCGAGGCGAATTTGCTCGAACGTGCAATAGCGCAGGTTCGCGCGCGTAAACTCGAGCTTGCTGTCGCGCAACGGGCGCTCTTCCGCGAATTGCTCTGCAGCAGCGGGCTGCGTATGTGCAATGGGGGGATCCAATGGCGGCAGCGATGGAGTGAAGCGACCGGACGCGTAGATGAGACCGCCAACCGCGCCGAGTACCGCCACCGCCAATGCCGCTCCGGTCTTGACCGCAGCATTGCCGGGAATTGCGCGCGGCCGCAGCCGCAGCACCGGCGCGCCGTGACGACGGATGGCGTCGAGCGCGGGTGTGTGCAGGTTCCGCACAATGGGAACGACACGGGCGAGCGCATGACGTGCTTGCGGCAGAAGCGGCGCGACGGGCCGTATCCCCGCGGCAAAAACTGATCGCAAGCTCGCGATCAGCTCGGGCCAAGGACTTGCTTGCTCGATGCCGGGCGGAATGCCGGCGATCGCGAGCTGCGCATGGCGCGCGATATCGCCGGCGGCGTTCGTGTCAAAAGAGAGCGCGTAAGGTTTGACGAAATCCTGCCCGGAGAGTTGCGTAACGATCGACGCGAGAAGGTGCGCGAGCGGTTCGCGATTCGGCTCAAGCGTATCGATGCGGCTCGACACGTTGCCCCCTGCCCCGCTCCCGGCGCGATCCCCAGCCGACCGTCGCCGCCACGCGCACCGGCGACGGGTGCGCCGTCAGCGCGTGTCGATATCACAGCCAATGCGCGGCTCTTCGACGGCCGCTACACAACACGCTGGACATAGTTCCCGCGCGAGACCCGCGGCGTACCGGGGCCCAGCGAAGAGAACCTCACATGAAGAAAGCCAGCAATCCGGCGAGAGTTGAGCCAGCGATCAGCGTCCACCAATCCCCGATGTCCAACCCGAGCAGACGGCCGTCGGTCGTGACGCGTACACGCATGGCACCCTCTTTATTCTTCGCCGGTTCTTGCTTGCAGGTTTCGTATAGCAGGTGGGGACTGATTTGGCTGTTGCGACGCGGCAACAGTTGAGGAAAATCGGCAACATGCTTGGTGTCAGTCGAGCGAATTAGAATCAATTTTCGGCATCCGAGGGACCAGAGCCGCTGGCTTGCATTTTCCCCTACCGCTCCTATAACCCGGCTTCCGCTCGATCCGGTCGGGAGCTGAACGGACGGTCGTGCCGCAGATCGGCGGCGCGACAGGGCCTGATGGCCCGGCGTCCCGTGCTCCCGCATCTGATGCATTCGAGCCTTTCCGAAGGGCTCAAATGGCTAGGCGCCGGATCGCGCCACATGAGAAGGAAAGGCGCGCACTCCATGCCGCTCTATGAACACGTCTACCTCGCGCGCCAGGATGCCAGCGCGCAACAGGTCGAGGCGCTCACCGCGCAATACAAAGGCGTCATCGAGCAGATGGGCGGGAAGGTCACCAAGACCGAATATTGGGGCGTGAAGTCCCTCTCCTACCGCATCCGTAAAAACCGCAAGGCGCACATGACGCTGTTCAACGTGGACGCGCCGGCGATGGCGCTTGCCGAGATCGAGCGCCAGCAGCGGCTCAACGAAGACGTCCTGCGCTACCTCACCGTCCGCGTCGATGAGCACGAGGAAGGCCCCTCGGCGATGATGCGCAAGGCCGACCGGGACCGCGAGCGCGATCGGGATCGCGACGAGCGGCGCGGCTTCGACCGTGGTGACCGCGATCGCGGTGATCGCGGCGACCGAGGCGAGCGCCGGCGTGATCGCGACGGGCGCGGACGCGAAGGAGCCGAAGAAGCCCCCGCCGCGGCGAGTGAGGAGTAAGTGCGATGAACTTCTCCCAAATACCGTCCCGCCGACCGTTCTTCCGTCGCCGCAAGACCTGTCCGTTCTCCGGCGCTAATGCGCCGAAGATCGACTACAAGGACGCCAAGCTGCTGCAGCGCTACGTCTCCGAGCGCGGCAAGATCGTGCCGAGCCGCATCACCGCGGTTTCCGCCAAGAAACAACGAGAATTGTCCCAGGCGATCAAGCGCGCGCGCTTCCTCGGCCTGCTGCCGTTCGTGATCAGGTGATCAGGTGATCAGGTGATCAGGTGATCAGGGATCAGGGATCAGGGATCAGGTGATCAGGGATCAGAATTGAACTCCTGATACCTGATACCTGATACCTGATACCTGACAACGGATACCAGGTTGGGGCGGGCTTCGATCCGCCTCTAACCGCTTAAAAAGCGGGACAGCTGAAAATGGTGCAAATTGTTTTGGTCGGGTTTGCCGCGGGCGTCGCGTCCGCGCTGGTTTTTGCCTCGATCGCCTCGGGCTCGGCGCTCTCGATCCCGCTGTTCTATCTGGCACCGCTGCCGATTCTCATCGCCGCGATGGGCTGGAGCCACGTCTCCGGCCTCATCGCTGCCGGCGTTGCCGCCCTCGGTCTCGGGGTGGCGTTCGGCAGCAAGCTGTTCGTCGTCTTTCTGCTCGGCGTCGGACTGCCGGCCTGGTGGCTCGGCTATCTCGCTTTGCTGGCGCGCCCGGTGACGAATGGCGGGCCTGGCCATCTCGAATGGTATCCGGTCGGCCGGCTGGTGATCTGGGCATCGCTATTGGGATCGCTGGTCGTGGTGACGGTGATGCTCCGGTTCGGCTTCGATGCCGAAAGCATCCAGAGCGGCCTCCAGCGCGCGCTCGAGATATTGTTTCAGGTGCGCACTCCCGCCGATGCCGGCGCGCCCACGAGCAATCCCGAGGTAGGTGAGTTCGTCACCTGGCTTGCCGTCTGGATTCCGCGCATCGCCGCGATCCCGACCATTCTGGCGAGCCTGCTCAATGTCTGGCTGGCGGGACGGGTTGTGGGAGCTTCGGGCCGACTCAAGCGTCCCTGGCCGGATCTTTCGGTCATCACCTTTCCGTCCTGGGTTCCGCTCCTGCTCGCTATGGTCATTGCAGGCACCTTCGCGCCCGGCCTTCTCGGCATGCTTTGCTGGGTGCTCACCGCAAGCCTGCTCACCGCCTACATGGTGCTTGGCTTTGCCGTGCTTCATGCAACGACGCGCGCCCTCGGCGGCCGCGTCTTCATTCTCGCCGGAACCTACCTCACCGTGATGCTGCTCGGATGGCCGGCCTTGGCGGTCGCCATCCTGGGGCTTCTCGACTCGGCGCTCGACATCCGCGGGCGCGTCGCTCGCAAGCGCGCAAATTCCACCCGATCCGGATAAGGAGAGAACAATGGAAGTCATCTTGCTTCAACGCATCGGCCGGCTCGGCCAGATGGGCGACGTCGTTCGCGTCAAGGACGGTTTCGCTCGCAATTTCCTGCTGCCCAAAGGCAAGGCGCTGCGCGCCACCAAGGAAAACCGCACCCGCTTCGAGTCGATGAAGACCGACCTCGAGGCGCGCAACCTCGCCCAGCGCGGCGAAGCGGAAAAAGTTTCCGTCAAGCTCGACGGAAAGAGCTTCGTGGTGGTGCGCCAGGCGGCCGAAGGCGGCCAGCTCTACGGCTCCGTCTCGACGCGCGACATCGCCGGACTGCTCGCTGGAGCCGGGTTCATGGTGGACCGCAGTCAGATCGAGCTCAACGCGCCGATCAAAATCATCGGCCTGCACACGGTGCCGGTCGCGCTGCACCCGGAGGTCTCGTCAAAGATCACGGTCAACGTTGCTCGCAGTGCCGACGAGGCGGAGCGTCAGGCCCGCGGGGAAGATTTGACCGTGCGCCGCGAGGCGCTCGAGGAGGCGGAGGATGCCGGCGTCGCCGCCGAAGCATTCTTCGAACAGCCCGAGGCCGAAGCGGCCGCCGGGAGCCCTCAGGGCGAAGGCGCCGAGAAGGCCGACTGATCCGGCGCCGGCGGGGTTGCCGCGACGGGAGCTGCGGCGGGCGCAGGCGCAGGCGCGGCGGGCTGGGCGGCCGCGGCGGCGGCCGGCTCGGGGCTGCTCGTAGCCGGCGCTGCGGGCGGCTCCTGCTTTGTCTGCTGGCGCTTGCCATGCGTCTTGGCAGATTCCGCGTTGGATCGTTTCTGTTCAGTCGGCTCGACAATCGAGTCAGGGCGCATCGTGGTCGAGTGTGGGGCGCGGGTTTGCCGTTCCGTCTTCGCTTCACCCTGCTTGCTGGATCCCTCTTCGGGAGCGGCCGGATTTCGCGCGACCGGCGCCTGTTTGGCGCGCGGGTTTCCCGGGGTGGCGATGAGATAGGCAGCGAGCGCCGCGGCGGATTGGGGTCCCGACGTGTAATGCTCCTGCAGATAGCTCGCGAGGCCACTATTACCCCGATCCTTGGCGAGCCCGCGCGGAGAGGAATGGCACGCCGCGCAATTGGCTGCGAATAAAGCCGCCGGCGATTTACCCGCATCCAGGTTTTCCGCCTGAGCTGCCACGCCGCTCGACAGCGCGAGCATCGCCCCGAGCCCCACCAGTTTCGAGCTACCTGCCATCACGACCCAAGCCTCTCCCGATTGAGCTACGGCGGTCCGCTGCAGCCGGACCGATGACGCACCCATCTAGCGCATTATGTCGCCAGTGTGGCCCTCAAATTGGTCGGGGGCGTGTCCGCTGGACCCCTTACCCACTGCCCCTTTGGCGCGATCGTCAGCCTTCGCATCAAAGGACAGCGGCAAGTCCATCATGGAATGCCAATTCCCCGCACGTCCGAAATTCGTCTCTGCCCATTACGCCGGTATGGGGATGCATTGCCCCCGTGGCGGGAGTTTGATGTAATGCCGCGTGACCCGACCGGAACGCCGGGACCGGGACCGGGACCGGGTTGTCGCGTCAGGTAGAGTCTGCAGGAGGCGGCCGATGCTGTTGGACCGCTTACTTCAGAAAGTCCTTGCACTCATTGTGCGAAGCGGAACGTTGCGGGTGACGACCGTCACCGGCGGCCGTTTCATTGTCGGCGACGGGACCGCCCCCGTGCTCGCGCTGCGCTTTACCTCGCGTGCTGCCCAACTCGGCATCCTCATCGACCCGGAGTTGCGGTTCGGCGAAGCGTATATGAACGGCACGCTGATCATCGAAGAAGGATCGATCGCGGACTTGCTCGCGTTGATAATGTCCCAGACGAGCGCGCTGCGGCCCGCCCGCTGGGCGCGTCCGCAATGGCTCCTGCGTTATCTCGGCCGCCGATTGCGCCAGCTGAACCCGCGCAGCCGCTCGCGCCGCAACGTCGCCCATCACTACGATCTCGACGCCCGGCTCTACGCACTCTTCCTCGACGCCGACCGGCAGTATAGCTGCGCCTATTTCGAAACGCCGGACCAATCGCTCGATGACGCGCAATTGGCGAAGCGACGTCACCTCGCCGCCAAGCTTCTCCTCTCACCCGGCCAGCGCGTGCTCGACGTTGGCTCCGGCTGGGGCGGGCTTGCGCTTTATCTCGCGGAAATCTGCGGTGCGCGCGTCGAAGGGGTGACCCTATCACGGGAGCAACTCTCCGTCTCGCGGGCGCGCGCGCACGAAAAAGCGATCAGTGACAAGGTCGCCTTCCGCCTTGCCGATTATCGCGACTTGACCGGCCGGTTCGATCGGATCGTAACAGTAGGCATGTTCGAGCACGTCGGCATCGGCTCTTACGACGTGTTCTTCCGCAAGTGCGCGGAACTTCTCGACGAAGACGGCGTGATGCTGCTGCATTCGATCGGGCGCGCCGAGGGCCCCGGATATACCAATCCGTTCATTCGCAAATACATTTTCCCCGGCGGCTACATCCCGGCGCTCTCGGAAGTGCTGCCGGCGATCGAACGCTCCGGCCTTCTGGTCAGCGATATCGAAATCCTGCGCCTGCACTATGCCGAGACGCTCAAGGCTTGGCGCGAGCGCTTCCTCGCCCGGCGTGAGGAAGCCGAGCGGCTCTACGACGCGCGCTTCTGCCGGATGTGGGAGTTTTACCTTTCCGCCGCCGAGATGGCGTTCCGCGAGCAGGGCATGATGGTGTGGCAGGCGCAATTGACCCGGCGCCAGGGAGTCGTGCCGATGACGCGCGACTACATCATGCGCGAAGAGGCGCGGCTGCGCGGCGTCGAGGGCGGGCATCGGCCGCCGCTCCGATTGGCCGGCGAGTAACAGTCAAGCAGAAACGCCGACCTTCCCACTGTCATCGAAGCGGTGTGGATTGCGGTACTTCGCCGCGCGTTGTCGGCGTGCGCCGCGCGGATCGTGCTATCTCCGCACCCCTCGGGCGAGCATCATCGTTCCATGGCACAAGCTGATTCGACCGCGCGCAAGGCGCCAGCCGAGGCGGCGCCGCTCTATCGCACCGCTCCGCACAACATCGAGGCGGAGCAGGCGCTGCTGGGCGCTATTCTGGTCAATAATGAAGCCTTCTACCGCGTCTCCGACTTCCTCGAGCCGCGCCATTTCTTCGAACCGGTGCACCAGAATCTCTATGAGATTACCGGCAGCCTGATCCGCGTCGGCAAAATCGCCAACCCGGTGACGCTCAAGACATTCCTGCCCGCGGATGTAGATATCGCCGGGCTCACCGTGAGCCAGTACCTCGCCCGGCTCGCGGCCGAGGCAACCACCGTCATCAATGCCGAGGATTACGGCCGCACCATCTACGATCTCTCGATCCGCCGCTCGCTGATCGTGATCGGCGAGGACATGGTCAACCTGGCCTTCGATGCGCCGGTCGACTTCGCCCCGCGCGATCAGATCGAAGACACCGAACGCCGGCTCTATGAACTCGCCGAGACCGGCAAATACGACGGCGGGTTTCAGCGGTTCGCGGCTGCTCTCACCACCGCGGTCGACATGGCTGCACGCGCCTATCAGCGCGACGGGCGGCTGTCGGGGCTGGCCACGGGTTTGCACGATCTCGACCGCATGATGGGCGGACTCCAGCCGTCCGATCTCATCATCGTCGCGGGCCGACCCGGCATGGGCAAAACCGCGCTCGCCACGAATATGGCTTACAACATCGCACGCGCCTGGCGCGGGGATGTGCGCCCCGACGGGCACATTGAAACAGTCAACGGCGGGATCGTCGGCTTTTTCTCGCTCGAAATGTCGGCCGAGCAGCTTGCCACTCGTATCATCTCCGAGCAGACGGACATTCCATCATATCGGATCCGGCGCGGCGAGATCGAACCGGGCGACTTCGACCGTATCGCGGCGGTCGCACGGGAAATGGAATCCATACCGTTCTATATCGACGAGACCGGCGGGTTGGCCATCGCGCAGCTTGCCGCCCGCGCGCGCCGCCTCAAACGTCAGCGCGGGCTCGATCTTCTCGTCATCGACTATATCCAACTGCTCCAGGGCTCGTCGCGCCGCGCGGCCGAGGGTCGCGTACAAGAGGTGACCGAGATAACGACTGGCCTCAAGGCGCTCGCCAAAGAGCTCAATGTGCCAATCCTCGCGGCTTCGCAGCTCTCACGTCAAGTCGAGGCGCGCGATGACAAGCGTCCGCAGCTTTCCGACCTGCGCGAGTCGGGCTCGATCGAGCAGGACGCCGACGTGGTGATGTTTGTGTTTCGCGAAGAATATTATTTGAAGAACAAGGAGCCGCGCGCCGGCACCGACGAGCATTTCAAGTGGCAGACCGACATGGAAGCGGTGCATGGCAAGGCCGAGTTGATCATCGGCAAGCAGCGGCACGGGCCTACGGGCACGGTGCAAATGCAGTTCAAGGCCGACGTGACGCGTTTCTCCGACCTTGCCGACGAAAGCCGGCTACCGGAACGGATCTAAACCCAGTCCGGTTTCTTCCTGGCGACGTATTCTTCGATCAACAGCACGGTGGATGGCGCGGTGAAAGCCCGTCATGATGTGCTCATGGCGGCCCGCAAACAGCGCCCCGCGCCCGCTCAGACCGCGCCTACTGATCTCGAGCGCGGCGGGATTCTCACGATCGACCTTGCGGCGATCGTCGCGAACTGGCGCGAACTCGCCCGGCGGGCGGCACCGGCGCAATGCGCCGCAGTCGTCAAGGCCGACGGCTACGGCTGCGGCATCGAGCCGGTGACGGCGGCGCTGGCCAAAGCGGGCTGCGCCACCTTCTTCGTCACCACGCTCGCCGAAGCCCGCCACGCGCGTGCGGTCGCCCCGCAGGCGGCGATCTACGTTTTGACGATGCTGCCGGGAACGCACGCCGCCGTTGCGCAAGGAAACTTCCGGCCGGTCATCGGCAGCATCGAGGAGCTTGCCGAATGGGAGGCCTTCCGCGCGAGCGGCTGGCAGGGTACCGCCGCGCTCCATATCGATACCGGCATCAATCGGCTGGGGCTGAGCACCGACGACCTCGCGCAGCTTGAGCCGCGCGTGCTCGCACGCCGCGCTGGTCTCGATTTGCTGATGAGCCATTTCGCCTGCTCGGAGGAGCCGAGCCATCGGCTCAATGCCAAGCAGATGGCGGACTTCCGTGAGCTGCGTGACCTCTTCCCGGGGATCGCCGGCTCGCTCGCCAATTCCTCGGGCATTTTCCTCGGGCCCGACGCGCATCACGATCTGGTGCGGCCCGGGGTCGCGCTTTACGGGGCGAATCCGACGCCCGGGCACCTCAACCTCATGCGCCCCGCCGTGAGGCTCGAAGGACGCATCGTCCAGGTGCGCGACGTCGACCCCGGCGACACGGTCGGCTACGGCGCCACGTGGACGGCGCGGCGCCCGACGCGGCTCGCCGTCGTCGCCCTGGGGTACGCGGACGGCTTTCTGCGGGCAGCGAGCGCTTCCGATGCAAAGCCCGGGGCCGAAGCCGTGGTTGCCGGGCGCCCCTGCCCGCTCGCCGGCCGGGTATCGATGGATCTGCTCGCCGTCGATGTAACCGATGTTCCGGAAGGCAAACCGCGCCGCGGCGATACCGTCGCGCTGCTCGATCACACCATCGGGGTTGATGACCTCGCCTCCCATGCCGGCACCATCGCCTACGAGGTGCTCACCAGCCTGGGGCGGCGCTATGCGCGAGTTTACAAGGGCGGATGAGTAGGCTTGAGCGAATAGCGAATAGCGAATAGCGAATAGATAGTAAGCTGCGATCGACCGATTCCCGTACTATTCGCTACTCGCCACTCGCTATTCGCCAGCTACCATGGCCCGTCGCACCCTCTCCTTCGTGTGCCAGAACTGCGGCGCCGTTTACGGCCGCTGGCAGGGCAAGTGCGAAGCGTGCGGCGAATGGAACACGATCGCCGAGGAGGGCGGCACAACCGCTGCGGCTCCCGGCCGGACGGCTCGCAAGGGCCGCCTGTTTGCCCTCGAGCCTCTCGCCGGCGCGGCGCACGAGGCGCCGCGGCTCGCCTCCGGGCTTGCCGAGCTTGACCGCGTCACCGGCGGCGGATTCGTGCGCGGCTCCGTGCTCCTCGTCGGCGGCGATCCCGGGATCGGCAAGTCGACGCTGTTGATCCAGGCGGCGGCCGCGCTGGCGAAGGCCGGGCACCGCGTCGTCTACATTTCCGGCGAGGAGGCGGTTGCGCAGGTGCGTCTGCGCGCCGAGCGGCTCGGGCTTTCCGGCGCCAGCGTCGAACTTGCCGCCGAGACTTCGGTCGAGGACATCGTCGCAACCCTTGGCGAAGGCAAGTCCCCACGTCTCGTTGTGATCGATTCGATCCAGACAATGTGGACCGACGCGGTTGATTCGGCGCCCGGCACGGTGACCCAGGTGCGCGGCGCCGCGCAGGCGCTCATCCGCTTCGCCAAGCGCTCGGGCGCGGCCGTGTTTCTCGTCGGCCATGTCACCAAGGACGGCCAGATCGCCGGCCCGCGCGTCGTCGAGCATATGGTCGACGCGGTGCTCTCGTTCGAAGGCGACGGCTCGCACCAATTCCGCATCCTGCGCGCGGTCAAGAACCGGTTCGGCCCCACCGATGAAATCGGCGTGTTCGAGATGACCGGCGCCGGCCTGCGCGAGGTGACGAACCCCTCCGAGCTGTTCCTCTCGGAACGCGACCTCGGCAGCCCCGGTACCGCCGTGTTCGCCGGGATCGAGGGCACGCGCCCGCTGCTGGTCGAAATGCAGGCGCTGGTGGCGCCGACCTCACTTGGTACTCCACGCCGAGCCGTGGTCGGCTGGGACCAGAACCGCCTGTCCATGGTGCTCGCCGTGCTGGAGGCGCACTGCGCCGTGCGCCTGGGCGGTCATGACGTTTACCTTAACGTCGCGGGCGGTCTGCGCATCCAGGAGCCCGCCGCCGACTTGGCCGCGGCGGCCGCGCTGGTCTCGTCGCTCGCCAACGCGCCGCTCCCGCCCGACGCGGTCTATTTCGGTGAGATATCGCTTTCGGGCGCAATACGGCCGGTCGCGCAGACTTCGGCGCGCCTGAAGGAAGCGGCAAAACTTGGCTTTGCCCGCGCGATCCTGCCGCAAGGCGGCAGCGAAGCCTCGGCCGAGGCCGGCCTGACCCTCGAGGCGGTCACCTCGCTCGCGAGCCTCGTCGGCGACATTGCCGCGCGCGGACGCGTGCGTGCTAGCTCTCCTCCTCCACGAAGCGCCGAGGGCCACCACCCTCCCTCGCTGCGCGGGGGAGGAATTCGCGCGCGCTGACAAGACGGGGTGACGGGGCCCGCCTGCCCGGCTATACACGGGCCGCCTGCCGGCCGATTCCCATGTGGGCGCTGCCCCGTTCAACCGCGACGGTTAAGCCATTCGATGCCGATCGAGCCTCTCGACATTCTGCTGCTCGTCGTCATGCTGGTTTCGGCGCTGCTCGCGATGGTGCGCGGGTTCATGCGCGAGATTTTTTCGATCATTTCCTGGGCAGCGGCCGCGGTCGTCACGCTGTATTTCTACAAGCGCCTCGTGCCGATCGCGAAACAATACATATATAACGATTTGATCGCGACCGGCGCCGTGGTGGGTATCCTGTTCCTCGGCACATTGTTGGTGGTGTCGATCATCACCATCAAAATCTCCGACGCGATCCTCGACAGCCGGGTGGGAGCGCTCGACCGCACGCTGGGCTTTCTATTCGGGCTCGCGCGCGGGCTGATCGTCGTCGTCGCTGCCTACATGTTCTTCGCCTGGCTGGCGCCAGAGAAGAGCCACCCGGCCTGGATCAAGAACGCGAAGTCCCTGGTTGTGATCAAAGGCACGGGACAGTGGCTGATGTCGATGCTGCCTGAGGACATCGACAAATACCTGAAGGGATTCAAGCGGGGCAACGAAGAGCCGGCGCCGGAAGCCCCCGGCGACAAGAGCAGCCTCGACCTGCGCTTGGCGCGAATGCAACCCGACCTAACAACGCCGCACTAAACCCGATGGAGACGAGCGACATGGACCTTGGCGAAGCCGCCCGTGACATCGATCTCGACGGCGACACGCTGCGCGAGGAGTGCGGCGTATTCGGTATCTACGGCCACCCCGACGCCGCCGCGATCACCGCCCTCGGCCTGCACGCGCTCCAGCATCGCGGCCAGGAGGCGGCCGGCATCGTCACCTTCGACGGCAGCCGATTTCACTCCGAGCGGCGGCTCGGGCTCGTCGGCGACACCTTCTCGCGCAAGGAGGTGATCGAACGCCTCCCCGGCCACGTCGCGGTCGGCCACGTGCGCTATTCCACCACCGGCGGGACCATCCTGCGCAACGTGCAGCCGCTGTTCTCCGAGTTCGACACCGGCGGCTTCGCGGTCGGCCACAACGGCAATCTCACCAACGGCCTGACCTTGCGGCGCGAACTGGTGCGCGCCGGCGCCATCATGCAATCGACGACCGACACCGAGGTCATCTCGCACCTCGTTGCGCGCTCGCAGCGCAACCGCTTCATCGACCGGTTCATCGAGGCGCTGCGCGCGCTCGAGGGCGCCTACTCGCTCGTAGCGTTGACCAACAAGAAGCTGATCGGCGCGCGCGACCCGCTCGGCATCCGCCCGCTCGTGCTCGGCGAACTCGACGGCTGCCCAATTCTCACCTCGGAGACCTGCGCGCTCGACATCATCGGCGCGCGTTACGTGCGCGACGTGAAGAACGGTGAAGTCGTGGTCGCGACCGATCGCGGCATCGGCAAGCTCGAAACCCACGACCCGTTCCCGCCGATGGCGCCGCGGCCATGCATCTTCGAATACATCTATTTCTCGCGTCCCGATTCGATCGTGGGCGGACGCTCGGTCTACGACGTGCGCAAACGCTTCGGCGCCGAGCTTGCCGCGGAGGCGCCGGCGGACGCCGACGTGGTCGTGCCGGTGCCGGATTCAGGCGTGCCCGCGGCGATCGGTTACGCGCAAAGCTCCGGCATTCCCTACGAGATGGGCATCATCCGCAATCACTATGTGGGACGCACGTTCATTCAGCCGACGCAAAACATTCGCGAAATCGGCGTACGGCTCAAGCATTCGGGCAATCGCGCCGTCGTGAAGGGTAAGCGCATCGTGCTGATCGACGATTCGGTCGTGCGCGGCACCACATCGGTTAAGATCGTGCAGATGATGCGCGACGTCGGCGCGAAGGAAGTGCACTTCCGCATCGCCTCGCCGCCGATCACCCATCCGGATTACTACGGCATCGACACGCCCGAACGCGACAAGCTGCTTGCCGCCAACCACGACGTCGAAGGCATGCGACGCTTCATCGGCGCCGACACGCTGGCGTTCCTGTCCGTCGATGGCATCTATCGCGCCATGGGTTTCGAGCGTCGCGATCCCATGCGCCCGCAATTCACCGACCACTGCTTTACCGGCGAGTATCCAACTCCGCTCACGGACCGTTCCGGCCAGACGCCCTCGCCGCGGCAACTGTCGCTGCTGGCCGAGGCGAGCTGAGACGCACTTGCCGTCATTGCGAGGAGCCCGCAGGGCGACGAAGCAATCCAGCGGGCGCCAGCGCCGCACGTGGCCCTGGATTGCTTCGCTCCGCTCGCAATGACAATGCCCAAGCCGCTCGCCGATCGCATCGCGCTCGTGACCGGCGCCTCGCGCGGCATTGGCGCGGCGACGGCGCTCGCGCTTGCGAAAGCCGGCGCGCACGTGGTCGCGGTCGCGCGCACGGTCGGCGGCCTCGAGGAACTCGATGACACAATCCGCGCCGCCGGCGGCTCCGCCACATTGGTGCCGGGTGATCTCAAGGACTTCGACGCGATCGACCGCCTCGCCGGCGCGCTTAACGAGCGCTACGGCCGGCTCGACGTGCTGGTCGGCAACGCCGGCATTCTCGGCCCGCTCTCGCCGCTCGGCCATATCCAACCGAAGGCGTGGGACGACGTCCTCGCGATCAATGTCACCGCTAACTGGCGACTGATCCGCGCGCTCGATCCGCTGCTGCAAAAATCCGCCGCGGCGCGCGTCGTGTTCGTGAGTTCGGGCGTGACCCAGCGGGCCATCGCCTATTGGGGCGCCTACTCCATTGCGAAGAGCGCGCTCGAAATGCTGGCGCGCATCTATGCGGCCGAGAACGCAACGACGAACGTCCGCGTCAACCTGTTCAACCCGGGCCCGATCCGCACCCGCATGCGCGCCCAGGCCATGCCGGGCGAAGATCCGATGACGCTCACCACGCCCGATCAGGCGGCGGAGAAAGTGGTGGAGCTGTGCGTGCCGACGTTCGAGGCGACCGGCAAACTCTATAATTTTCCGACCAAGACTCTCATGGATTTCCGCGCCCCCGGGAATAGCGAATAGCGAATGGCGAATAGAAGAGCCGCACCAACTATTCGCTATTCGCCACTCGCTATTCGCTATTACCAGTCACCCGCCAGGCAATCAGCATCGCTGCGAGCAGCATTAGCGTGGCGAGCGCGAACGGCGCGCCGGGCAAATGCCAGCTTTGCCCTGGCGCGATCGCAGCGGCAAAGATCTGCGTGAACAGGCTGGGGCCGATCATGTTGGCGATGCCGGAGACGCTGCCGTTGGCGCCCTGCACCTGCCCCTGCTCGTGCGGGCCGACGCGGCGGCTCATCAGGCTGATCGCCGCCGGGTTCGCGAAGCCCCAGAGCGCCATCACCGGAATGCCGATGAGGAACACGGCGCCGCTCGTCGCCGCCGCATAGATCGCAAAGCCGGCCGCGCCGAACAGCAATCCGGCGACGAGCGCGTTGCGCTCGCCGAACCGCGTCACCACAGGGCCGATCAACGCGCCCTGCACCACCATCGCGCAGATGCCGACGCCCGCCATGACCAAGCCGACCGTGCGCTCGTCCCAACCAAAGCGGTAGTCCATGTAGAGCACGGTGACGCTCGGCAGCACCGCGTGCGCGAGTTGCCCGAGAAAATAGACGCTCGCGAGCCCGAGCAACGCACGATGGGAGCACAGCAAAGCGAGCGAGCCGAGCGGATTGGCGCGGCGCCATGCGAACGGCGCGCGGCGTTCGCGCGGCAGCGATTCAGGGAGCACGAACAAACCATAGAGCGCGTTCGCAAGGCTCAGGCCGGCGGCGATCCAGAACGGCAGGCGCGGATCGATGCCGCCGGCAAGCCCGCCGAGCGCCGGCCCGAGCACGAAACCGGCGCCGAACGCGACGCTCAGCATGCCGAAGCGCGCGGCGCGGCCTTCCGGCGGCGTTACGTCCGCAACGTAGGCGAAGGCGGTCGAGATGCTGGCGGAGGTGATGCCGGAGACGACCCGGCCGACGAACAGCCACCACAACGACGGCGCGAGCGCCATCACGACATAATCGAGCCCGAGCCCGACGTTCGAGATGAGCACCACGGGACGCCGGCCGAAGCGGTCGGAGAGCGCGCCGAGCAGCGGCGAACACAGGAACTGCATCAGCGCCCAGGCGGTGCCGAACGCCCCGTAGATTTCGGCGGCGGCCGCGGTGTCACCATTGAGAAACGTGACGACGAGCTTCGGCAGCACCGGCACGATGGTGCCGAGCGCGAGCATGTCGAGCAGCACGGTCGCGAAGATGAAGACGAAGGCCGCACGGCGCGGAGGCCGTCCTGCGAGCGCGCCCTCAGAATTTCCGGCGGGCGTAGGGATTGGCCTTCTCCCGTAAGGTCAGTCGGATCGGCGTGCCGGGTAGATCGAAGCTCTCGCGCAGGCCGTTCGCCAGATAACGCCGGTAGGCGTCGGGAACAGCACTGGCGCGGGAGCCGAAGACGACGAAGGTGGGCGGCCGCGTCTTGACCTGCGTGATGTAGTTGAGCTTGAGCGCCCGGCCGGATGCGGCGGGCGGCGGATGAGCTGCCAGCGCCTCGCCAAACCAGCGGTTCAACGCATTGGTCGGCACGCGCCGGTTCCACACCGCGTGAGCATCGAGGACCGCCTGCATCAAACGATCGATGCCGTCGCCGGTGAGCCCCGATACCGCGACCACCGGCGCACCCTTGACCTGCGGCAGCAAGTGATCGGTTTCGCTGCGCAGCCGCGTGATCGCGCCCGGACGGCGCTCGGCCAAATCCCATTTGTTGACCGCGATCACGAGCGCACGTCCCTCGCGCTCGGCGAGATCGGCGATGCGTAGATCCTGTTCCTCGAACGGATGCTCCGCGTCGATCAGCACCACCACCACTTCGGCAAAGCGGATCGCGCGCAACGCGTCGGCGACCGAAAGCTTCTCCAGCTTGTGCTCGATTTTCGCGCGGCGGCGCAGACCGGCAGTATCGTAGACGCGGAAGCCGTGACCGCGCCAATCAAGATCGACCGCAATGGCGTCGCGGGTGATGCCCGCTTCCGGGCCGGTTAGCAGGCGTTCCTCGCCGATGAGCCGGTTGACGAGCGTCGATTTTCCCGAGTTGGGCCGCCCGACGATGGCGACGCGAATCGGCCCGCTCGTTTTCGCCTCGTTTTCAGCGTCGCCGCGTGCCTCCGCTGTTTGCTCAGGCAGCGCCGCGCGCACGGCGTCATAAAGATCCGCCAGCCCCTCGCCGTGCTCCGCCGAAACCGCGACAGGCTCGCCAAGCCCGAGCGCATGCGCCTCGAGTGCGCCGGCGTCGCCAGCGGTGCCCTCGCTCTTGTTGGCAACGACGATCGCCGGCTTGCCGGAGCGGCGCACCAGATCGGCGAAGGCCCGATCGGCCGGCGTAAGCCCAACCCTCGCATCGATGAGAAACAAGACCGCGTCGGCTTCGGCGAGGGCGCGACGGGTCTGCGTCATCATCCGCGCGGCGAGACTCGCGGCGGCCCCCTCCTCGAGCCCTGCCGTATCGATTGCAGTGAAATCGAGATCGCCGAGCCGCGCGTCACCTTCGCGGCGATCGCGCGTAACGCCGGGAAGATCGTCCACCAGCGCGAGCCGCTTGCCGACCAGTCGATTGAACAGCGTCGACTTGCCCACGTTGGGTCGGCCGACGATCGCAAGCGTGAAAGTCATTGGAACATGCCAAGCGCGAGCCCATGCCGGAGCTCAGCGAGACGCCGATATAGAACCTGCCAGGCAGATGCCAGATTTATTGTTTGGGCGCGGCGGGGGGCGTCTGTGACGGCCAGCCGGACGCCGGCTGCATCGGCGGCGGCCAAGCCGAGCTGGGCTGCGGCGACTGCATCTGCTGGGTCGGCGGCACGGTCTGGGCTGATTGATCCGGGGCCGCTTGCGGCGGCGCCTTCGGTTTGGCCTGCACCTTCTTCTTCGGCTTCGGTTTTTCAGCCGGCGGCGGCGCCGCGGCCTGTTGCTGCGGCGGCGTTGCGTCGGGCGGCGGCTGATTGCCCTTGACCAAATCGGGTGGCACGCCTTGCGGCACGCCGGGAACGCCTTGCGGGAAGACCTCCTTGCGCTCGCCCGGCAACGGCTTCTTGCTCTCGCTGAACGGGATCATGTCGGACAGCTTATCGAGCGTATCGGCGGTGTCGCAGCCGATGAGCGCGAGCGACAACGCCACCGTGGCGGCGCTCAGAAGCGAGCGATGACGCAGGCCCATGGTTGTCCCCTCAACCCTTGGCTTCCGCCGGGATGAGCGCCGCAAGCACGTCCACCCGGTTACGGATCGTACTTGGCGTTTCCGGATCGGCGACGACCGCGTCGATCCATTGATGCGCCGCCGCGTTGTCGCCGGCGCGCCAGGCGGCGAACGCCAACAGCTCGCGCGCGGAATGCCGGAACGGCCGATCGCCCGCGGTGAGCGGCTCGAGCCGCGTGCGCAGCTCCTGATAAGGCGCGGTGTCGACGAGGAGCAAGCCCGCGCGCACCGCCGCGAGGTCCTGCAGCGGAACGCCGAGGCTCGCGTCGGCTGCCAGGGTATCGTAGGACGCGACCGCCGCCTTCGCATCGCTTAAGCCCAGTTGCGCGGCTTCGCGAAATCGCGCGAGCGTCCGATAGCCCGCAGTCCCTTCCGTCGCAAGCTTGGCAAAGGCGGCCTCTGCTTCCTTGTGCTTACCCTCGTCGGCGAGCGTGCTGGCGGCCTCGTAGGTCGCGCCGGCCTCGGCGGCCTTGCGCTCTTGCCAATAGATGTAGCCGCGCCAGGCGCCGATGCAGGCGAGGGCGAGAATCAGGGCGGCAATGATGTAGTTGCCGTGCTGTTTCCACAGCTGTTCCAGGCGTTCGCGTCGTACTTCCTCGTCGACTTCCTGGAAAATGTCGGCCACGAACGTAACTCCGGCGCCATGGGCAAATGCCCGCGGAATCCACTAGCGGGCGGCGTAAGGTAACGATGTGGCAGCCGCAAGGCAAAGCCCACGCCTGCGGCAAAACGTGAGGATATTCCGGCTAAACGGCTGCGAACGCGCGTTTATCGGGTGAAGGCCGGCACGCCGATGACGAGCGGGTGGAAAAGGAAGCCGAGCGCCAGGTAGACAATCGTACCGGCGATCACCGCGACCACGTCGTTCTTCCAGCCGCCGATCGGAATGGGCGGCGCTCCCGGGTCGGTGCGGCGCTTGAGCGAGATGCGATCGACCACCGCCCACGCGAGGATCGAGCCGAACAGCACGATCGAGCCGAGGTCGCCGTTCGTCAGCAGATGCGCGAACGCCCACAGCTTCACGCCAACCAGCATCGGGTGCTTGAGCGTTTTCTTGATGTGGCCGGGACTGTAGGCGGCGGCGATGCACACGATCGACGGCCACATCAGCGCAACCGTCACGTGACGCATGAAGGGGGGCGGATTCCATAATTGGATCCATCCGGTCGCGCGATATTCGCCATAGCCCCACGCGATCAGCGCGATGCCGAGGACGGCAACAAGCGAATAGACGATCTTGTACGGCACCTCGCCCATGCGCCCGACGAGCGTGCCGCGGGCGCCGCGCGCCATGGTGAGCGCGTGCGGCGCGATGAACACGATGAGACCAAGGACGAGGACGGCAAGGCCCATGGGGTCGCTCCAAATGCACGCGGATTGAGGAGCGGCTCAACAGCGCGCGTTGCCTTCTTTTATTCAGCTGCCTCGTGGTGAGGCTGAAAATGCGGCGCCGGGATTGGCATTCCGGCTTCTCGTGCTGCTGCGAGCCAGGCCTCCATCGCAACGCGAACTTCAGCGACAGCCGCCTCGGGCGTATCGCCAAATGCCGAGCAGGACTTGAGATCAGGAAGGTCCGCGACCCAAGCCTGGTCTTCGTCAGACCAAAATACCACGATGGCATAGCGATCCATTGTTCAACCTTCCAGCTTCAACCCGTATTCTTGAATGATATCCCGGACCTGCCGCACTTGATATGGCTTTGCATCGTTCCCAACCCCTTGGATGCTCAACGGGCGCGGTACGCGCGAATGGATATAAATCCGGTGGCTGCCGCTCGTACGTGCTAATCTAAATCCGAGTGCCCGCAACAGACGTTCCAATTCCCTGAATTTTATAACCCTGCGCGCCTCTATCACTTGTGCGAGGAGCCTATCTATTTTTGCCATTCCGGGTTCGTGCTCTGCGTGAGGATGGCGTTGCGACCTCCTATAGAGGCAAAGGGTGGAAAGGTGAAAGGCCGCGCGTACGGGGCCTTTCTGTTTGAGTCGGTGCTCACGTGCTCTCCTGCGCCTTCAGGCGCACGAGGTTGCTCAGCAGCGCATCGAGGCCGCGGCCCTCGCCGGCGTGGAGATCGATCCGGCCGACCTTCTCCACCACCCGCTCCAGGCTCTCGAGCTCCTTGAGCCGGAGCAGCAGCGGGTTGTCCTCCATGAGCCGGGCGGTGTTGAGGAGCGAGCGCGTTGCCGCGGTCTCCTCCTGGCGGCGGATCAGGTTGGCCTTCGCCGTCCGCTCCGCCTCCACCACCTTGTTCACCAGCTCGCGGATTTCGCCGGGCAGGATCACATCCTTCACGCCGAGTTCGGTCACCTCGATGCCGGTCTCCGCGATGCGCTCGCGGACGAAAGCACGCAGTTCGGCGTCGAGCGCATTCTTCGCCGCCAGCACCTCGTCTAGCGTGCGCGCGGCAACCGCTTCGCGGATCGCGAACTGCACCAGCCGGTACAGCCAGGCGTCCACGTCGGCGACCGTGCCGACCGCGCGCTCCGGATCGACGATGCGGCGGAACGCGGTGAGCGTCACGCGCAGGGCAATGCGGTCCTTGGTCAGCATCTCCTGCGCCGTGATCTCGATCGCCTGCGGCCGCAGATCGAGGCGCTTGACCTCGACCTTGCGGTCGACGCTCCAGTAGGCGTGGCGTCCCGGCGCGAGCCGCTCCACGAACCGGCCCTCCACGTAGAGGAGACCCGCCTCGTGGTTCTCGATCACGGTCTCGCTGATGTAGCTCGACCGCGCGCGGTCGATCATCGCGAGGTAACGCGTCGCGACCTTCGGCTCGCTCGCCACGTCGATGCGCTCGACCTCGACGCGGGTCGCGACCTTCCAGTAGACGCGCGTCAACCACGGGCCGAGCACGATGACCGGACGGCCATCGAGCTTGACGATCGCGATTTCGCCGGCGCCAGTCTCGACCGCCTCGAACAGCTCGGCGACGAGATCCGGCCGCGCCGCCTTGAGCACGGCGTAGCGATCCGCCGGGAAATCGGCGCGCACGACCTGGAACAGCTCGGCCGCAAGCTGGCGCTTGGGATCGAGCAGGCGGTGGCGGCCCGGCTCGAGCACCCGCTCGAACCGGCCGTTGCGCGTAAGGAAGGCGCGCTCGCCGTCCTTCACGGTCACGCGCAGCATCAGCAAATGCCGGTTCATGGCACGTCTCCTTTGTTGGCCTGTCGGCCGCGCCGGAAGGCGTCGCTTCGTTTCGAGGACGTGAGAACCGGGCGCGCCTTCCCGCGATCGCGGCGGGCCGGGGCTTGAGCCCGCGCGGGGCCGGGCGCACGCGCGCGTTCGCCGCGCAGGTCGCGCGACGGCCGAGCGGTGGACCCGGCCTCACACGCGGGCGGTATCCGCCCCGGCGCAGAGCCGGTCTCACGTTGTCTTAGTTCGGACGAGAAGCCTTTCGGCCGATCGACCGGACCGCGACTGAAGTGCGCGTCCGGTCCCCTTCAATGGGTATCAGCTTATCAGGCTGAACCAGAGCGCTGGAGCAGGATTCGAACCTGCGACGGGATGGTTAAAAGCCATCTGCTCTTTCCACTGAGCTATCCTCGCTTTGATCGCTTGTTTCCTGGACAAGGATCGCCTTCATTCGACGGAACACGGAAACGCAGAGCGCACCGCGCCGGCCCGGATTGCACGAGCCCGGACCCGAGGTCGAGCGAAGGGACGCGGCTTATGCATCAAACAGTCGGTGAACGCAAGTGTTTTTGTTAGGTCAGGCTCAATTTTGTTTGCACAGTGTTGCGCGCGGGAGGCGCGTTGCGAAGAATTCGCTTTGCTGAGCTGCCACGCAGGTCATTCTGAACAAAAGTGGCGCGTCAATCGTACGAATCGTGCGCAAACCACGTCTTCGGCTTTCGCTTTCATTCACGCGCCGGTTTTCACGTTGCAGGCGGAACGCGCCGCGCGCGCCTAGCCTGGATCCCATTGCCCGAGCGGAAAATCCGGCCGGCGGTAGATCTCGTCGATTTCCGCCAGACGATACTCCTTGCCGCCGGCGTTGATCCTGGCCTGCTGGCGATGGCTGGGCTGCAGCCGCTCCATTACGAAGCGCACCGCTTCGGCAAGGTTGAAATCGTCGGCGAACTCCTCGACCGCGGTCGCGCCATACGGCGGATGCTGCCAAGTCACGGAAGCGGTGGCGGTGTATTCGAGGGGTGGCATAGTCATAACCCTGTATTCGGGGCACGTTTGCCATTGCAGCGGCGGTCGAGACCCTGCCTGGGCATCCCACACAGCGTCACGGCGTCTAAGACATTGACTCCATTTGCTTTAATTGTTCCAGCAGGCTAACTGCCTGCAGATCAGCAAGCCGACGCGCGATTTGACCGTGGTAGCTTTCCGGACAGCTTGTAATAGCTCTTCGAAGCCGCTCAAGTGCTCCAGCTTTGTCCCCAAAGCGAAGTAGCAAGTCACCCGCCCAATATTGATCTATGTCAGGGTCAACTATTATTTCAGGCAGCATTTCTCGCGGAAAGGCCCGGTAGTCCAACTCCTCCATCGTATCTATTGCCCAGAGCCGATCATTAGAATCCCCGTATTGGCCGCGAGCCGTATTCAAAATCAGTCGCAACGCTTCCCTATTGCCGCATTCCTCGACCATATCACGAGCTTCCAATAAGCGCTCACTAATCGACTCCTGTTCATTGAAAGCCCTTAACGCTTGAATTTGGCGTACGGCCTCCGCACCTTGCAGCTCCTCAATAACCCTTTCACCACCCGGCCCGAAATATCCGCCAACCCGCTCAGCATCCGTAATCTCGTCCAGAAGTCCTCTAGCCCGCTTCCCTTCACCGCGATTAAATAGCCACTCGGCCAGTGCAAGCCGATCCTCGAGATCTAATTTCCGAGACTCTTGCATCGATTTAATTTGTTCTTCCGCTTCAGCCTCTAACTCACAAGACTTCAACGCGTCAATTAACCCGACGCGATCCCGCACGGACAAGTTCCTATCTTTAGAAAGCTCCACTAGAATTTGGTGGGCAACCGCTCCCCAGTCTCCAGAGGCGTCAAACGACCTGTTTCGGTAAATTGCCGTTGCAGCGCCTGCCCGATCGCTTAGAAGTTTAGACGAGTCCCTGGCGACGATGAGTAGAGGATGAAGATCGGCAATCCACCGTTTCGTGAGAAATAACTCAAAGACCTCCCTCCACATTCCCATGTAACCGCTTCGCGGATCTTCAGGTTCGGCAACAATTTCTCGTTGCAGCTGCAGTGCGGCCCGCTTTGCTTCGTCCGCGCCCGCAAGGCGATCAATGCACTCAAGGATGTCAGTGATATCGTGGTAGCTCGCAACCCCAACTAAACGCCACAAAAACGCCACAGCCGATTCGTGCTCCCCCAGCTTGGCAAGTAACTGAGCCGCTTCAACGGAGGATGAATGCTCTTCAGCCTCTTCAAGCACGAGGTCAGGAAGGTTAGCAACCCTCTCCAGTAGACTGATCGCGCGCCGCCGCTCTCCCATCGAATTCAGTAGCTTACCCATCTCTGACAATTCAGCAATGGAATGCGGAGCATCGACCAAAACCTCTTTTATCAACGCTTCAGCCACGTGCGGCGCCTTCAAAGTTATCGCCGACTCGGCAATGTGCAGACGATCCCACGTACTAAGGCCCGGAGTGGCGGCAATTTCATTGATAAGCGCTTGCTGCTCTTGGATCGACAAACGCGTTAGGTCGTGCAACGCTGCGAGCCGAGCTCGCGTGCTAATCCGACAGTCACGTATGATGCTGCCCACCTTCTCCTCGGATCGTCGACCCCCGAATCGTTCACCATGGGCCCCAAACACTGCCTTGAGTCTCCACGCTGGCGGCACTTCCGGATCATTTGTGATTCGCTCAAGCAGCTCCTCGGCGCTGTCGCTTAAATTATAGTCTCTCACGTAGTGCAGCGCCTCGATTGCGTGCTTGTACGGAGTGTCCCAGGCACGGGCAATCTCTATGAGGTCCTTAGCTGCGTCTCGATCCTTGCCATATACTACCCACCGCTGCAGACCTTTTATTCGTGTTTCGACAGAAATTTCCGCACTTTTCGCTAAATCCGATGCCCCCGGAACCTCTCGGTATGGATATCCTGACCTCGCGAGCGCCGCCACGACCGCCCACGCATTCCTCCCCGAAACCGACCCGCTTTCCAATATCGCCAGGAGAGCATCGCATACATCGGTATATTCGACATCCGTCCAATCCGGCAGCGATGTATCTAGAAGAAACTCGCCAACCATTGCTCGGTCGCACACTGGAGCCGTTTCATTTTCAAGTTCCGGCAAGAGGATATTCCAAATGAGCTCTACCCGGCTGTCCTCCTCCTCCTCTTCTTCTCTACAGAGCCGCTGAGCGGCTCGGCACCGCTCCTTCATAGGAATGTTTTTATCTCGAAGAAGAAAGAAGTAAGCCTTTTCCGCGGCACTTATCTCGTCAACTCGTTCAAGGGCATGTGCCGCTTGCATACGAAGGTCTGGGTCTAAGTTGTCATCTCTTACAATTCGATTAAGTGATCGTACCCCAAGCGACCGTTCTCCGATGACGCAAAGGACTTCCGCCGCATCAATGCACAGGTCAACATCCTTTTCCTTTACCCATTGTTTGAGTGTATCGATCGCCTCATCCCTTTGACCCAGCTTTGCTAGGCATGCAAGCAGGCGCGGCTCTCGACTGCCGCCAAGCTTTGCCCTGATTGGAGCGGCAAGCCTGTCTCGCGGAACGTACAATGCCAACCTTCCCACTATATCTTGCGCATCCAAGTCTCCCCTGCCGTTCTTGAGGCTCCGGTCCAACAGGTTAAAACCGACAAGCTGCAGCTCACCAAAAAGTCCATAGTGGCGCAACATTTCGAGCATGAACCAATCTGCACCGTCATAGGTCGGCCCCTTTCCGACCAGCTGTCGCAAAAGGCGCCGAGCCTCATCTTCCGCGCCGACTTTGCCTATCGCCTCCACCACCTCCACCTTTCCCCTAACAGAAATGTGCGGCCAGGACAGCATCGCCTTCAATCTTGCAATGGCCTCGTTGGGATCGTGGAAGGTCGCGATCGCTATACAGGCGTCAATCTCACTTCGTGGAAGCTGCGAGAGAGGCCCGGGTTTGTCCGGGCAGCCGGTGCGGTCTCTTAAGATCGGGAGTGCGAGCGCTTTTTCACCTAATGCTAATAGTCGTTCCATCGTGGATTCGTAAACGGACTCTAGCTCGTCTTCGTGCTCTTCGGTAATAATGTTAGCCACAAGCTCGCGGTTAGCTTCAGATGGAACGCTCTTAAACAGGATCGTAGCCGCCTCCGCCCTCATTGGCCGATCCTCAGCATGGTGCGCCATGTCGATTAGAACTTTGTGCGCGAGTTTCTCTTCGCCCTGCGCAAGGAGCAGCTCCGCGGCGCGAATGCGGTCCCTATCATATTCGCGCTCACCGCGAGCGATAAATTCTAGCGCTCTCAGACCCTCTTTCAGTTGACCGGATTCCACAAGGCACTCCGCGCACTGAAGACGTGCGTCAAAAAAGTCACGCCCTGAATATACAGTGTCAATAAGTTTTCTCGTGACAACCTCACGAGTCGCCGATAGTCGAGTAAGGGCATCCACACCGAAGATCGTCGGGCCAGTCGAAAACATCTCTCGGAATATCCACTCGACAATCTTTTCTACGACCTTTTCATTCACGCTTCGACACGCAATGCTAATCTCCGCTGCGCACATTTGTCCACGTTTACCGAAAGACAACAAAGACTCAACAGCGAGGGATACATCTTTGCCCGCCAGTTCCCAATTCTCGCAGACATACTGGATGGTACTCCACCCCAACCTGAACGGATCGACTTTCCTCCAAATAGTGCGATCAGGGGAGTGAAGGGCCGCAACGCGTGAAGCAATGAAGTAGGAGCGAAATACCTCATGAATAAACACGAGCGTGCCATCTTGTACGGTGACTAGCCCCGTTCGTTGAGCAATCTCCTTAAAATAATCGCCGATCTGGATGCGTGGAACATCCCGAGGGATGAGCGCGCGAATTTCAGGACAATCGTTCAACGTCTCCAAGGGCCGATTGTCCGCAAGGAGAGTGAGTGCCTCACGAACTAGACGTCGATCGAGGTGAGCAACCGTCGATTTTTCTAAAAGTGCATGAACAAAGGCGTCGCATAGGGCGGACTTGGTTTTCGGCGTGGCACCTGTCTTACTAAAGATGGTAGCGGCGATAGCCTCGAACAGCGGATATCGATGGATTTCATCGGCCGTGATTCTTTCAAAATCTGTCAAAAATACTTCAACTTTCTCTGCGAGACTTATATATCGCTCCGCAATCAATTTATGATCCGAGCCAGTAAGCGACTGGATATGCCAGTGCTGAAAATATATCTCTTTCCAGTTGGTACGGACGGCGTCGGGCCGAGTGAACACTAAAAACCGGAACGAGTCATCATTCTGACTGTGAACTCTAGCCAACATATCCCACAGTCGTTGGCGCTCGTGTCTATCCTCGATCTCATCCAAACCATCTACAATAACTAACCAAGATTTATGGCCATCTTCGGAATACGGAATAAAGAATTGGTCTGGAACTTCAGCCAACATGGCAAACGACATCTCGGTTCGAACCGCATTCGCAATGGCCGTGGCAAAACTGGAATGGTGAACTTTGAGGGTTCGAGCGTTGACGAGAACTGGCAATCTAGTCTGGCCAATGAGTCCTGCTTTGTCGGTCTCCAGGATACTAAGGGCCTGGGATAGTACGAGCCATCTCGCCAAAGTAGACTTCCCGCTACCGGGCGCACCCTCGATCAAGTGGTTGCCCGAGCTAAGTAACAGGTCGGTCGCAAGGCCATGAAACTTAGCCTCTCCTGCCGGTTCATGCGTTATTGGTTCAATTCGAAGCGGAACATAGATTTCTGAAAGACGGCGCGACGCTTCCAGAATGGCAATATTAGGCAAGTGCTCCGCATGCTCAGCGGTTGCGCGTAAAAAATCTAAGGTCGTGAGCAACCTGTAGAGCGAGCTTGCACACTTAGGGTCTTCTATCAGTAATTTCCGAATTGCTTGGTGACGCTCGCTTGCCGATGAAGCAACGAGCCAACGTTTATAAAATCTGTCGTGTGCCCTCGAAGACCTGATTGTCTTCCAGGCGGCCTTTCCGAGCGATTGTATCGTATTGATCGCTGCCCCAGCTAAACTGCTGGATGCTTTTTGTGATACTTCCTTGCCGAAAATTTCCGCGAATGCCTCCCCCTCTTTGAGAGCGCCTGTTAGGGCAGGTCCCAAACGAGATGATAGGTGTTCGATGTTGAATGCGGGCGTGTTCATCAATGATGAAGGCCGAACTATAGGCGCCTGATACGGGACCGTAGATGCACATTCACATATTTAAGGGTGTGGCGACATTGCGGCGGCAGCGCTATACCCTGAAAAATAGAGGGCAATCAACGCACTGCGACGCTTCTAAGCAGGGCCCCTACTCCCACTCGATCGTGCCCGGCGGCTTGCTGGTCACGTCATAGACCACGCGGTTGACGCCTTTGACCTCGTTGACGATGCGGGTGGCGACGCGGCCGAGGAACGCCATGTCGAAGGGATAGAAGTCGGAGGTCATGCCGTCGGTCGAGGTGACCGCGCGCAGCCCGACGACGAAGTCGTAGGTGCGGAAATCGCCCATTACGCCGACGGTCTTGACTGGCAGGATCACCGCGAAGGCCTGCCAGATATCGTCGTAAAGGCCGGCGCGCCGGATTTCCTCGATGAACACGTCGTCGGCGAGCCGCAGGATGTCGAGCTTCGCCTTGGTGATCTCGCCCGGGCAGCGGATCGCGAGCCCCGGCCCCGGAAACGGGTGCCGGCCGACGAACGCCTCGGGCAGGCCAAGCTCGCGGCCGAGCGCGCGCACCTCGTCCTTGAACAGCTCGCGCAGCGGCTCGACGAGCTTCATGTGCATGCGCTCGGGCAGCCCCCCGACGTTGTGGTGCGACTTGATCGTCACCGAGGGCCCGCCGGTGAACGACACGCTCTCGATCACGTCGGGATAGAGCGTCCCCTGGGCGAGGAACTCGGCGCCGCCGATTTTCTTTGCTTCCGCCTCGAACACGTCGATGAACAATTTGCCAATGGTCTTGCGCTTGACCTCGGGATCCTCGACGCCGGTGAGCGCATCGAGGAAGAGTTTCTCGGCCTCAACGTGCACCAGCGGAATGTTGTAGCTGTCGCGAAAGAGCGTGATGACCTTCTGCGCTTCGCCGAGCCGCAGCAGGCCGTGGTCGACGAACACGCAGGTGAGCTGCTCGCCGATCGCCTCGTGGATGAGCACTGCGGCGACGGCGGAATCGACGCCGCCCGAGAGCCCGCAGATCACCCGGCCGCGGCCGACCTGGGCGCGGATCTTCTCGATCGCCTCGTCCTTGAAGGCGCGCATGGTCCAGTCGCCGCGGCAGCCGGCGATGTTGCGCACGAAGTTGCGCAGCAGCGCGGCGCCGTGCGGCGTGTGCATCACCTCGAGGTGGAACTGGGTGGCGTAGAACTTGCGATCGTCGTCGGCGATGGCCGCGATCGGCGCGTTGGCCGACGTGCCGACAACGCGGAAGCCCTTGGGCAGTCGGGTCACCCGGTCGCCATGGCTCATCCACACCGGATAGCGCTCGCCCTTGCGCCAGGTGCCGTCGAACAGCGCGCTCTCATCGGTGACCTCGACTTCGGCGCGGCCGAACTCGCGATGGTGACCGCCCTCGACTTCGCCGCCGAGCTGGTGCGCCATCGCCTGCTCGCCGTAACAAATGCCGAGCACCGGCACGCCGGCGCGGTAGATCGCAGGCGGCGCGAGCGGCGCGTCCTTGTCGTGCACCGAGGCGGGCCCGCCGGAGAGGATCACGCCCTTCGGCTTCATCGCCGCAAAAGCCGCCTCGGCTTTGTTGAACGGCACGATTTCGGAATAGACGCCCTCCTCGCGCACGCGCCGCGCAATCAGCTGCGTCACCTGGGAGCCGAAATCGACGATGAGGATTTTGTCGTGCATCGAGCGCCGTGGCTTTGTCCGCCGGTGGCGCGGTGGAATCGACCCAACGGCCGTCCGGAGACGACTTGTGCAGGGGAGTGGCGCTTCGGTCAAGTCTGCAACGGGCAACCGAGGACGGATGACAGACAACAGAGGACAGATAACCGTCGCTCAGGCCCTCGTATTTTCCGGCTTCCGTCGTCTGTCCTCCGTCGTCCGATGCGGCTACCTTCCCGCGCTCGATCACAGGACAGGAGAGCATCTATGGACATCAGCCTGCGCGGCCGCACCGCCATGATCACCGGGGCCAGCAAGGGGCTCGGCCTCGCCATGGCCACCCGTTTCGCCGCGAGCGGCGCCGACGTGGCGCTGCTGGCGCGCCGGCCCGAGGTGCTGGCGGAGGCGAAAAGCGCGGTCGCGGCAAGCGCCAAGGGCAAGGTCGCCGTGTTCCCCTGCGACGTCTCCAAGGCGGCCGACATCGAGCGCGCCTACAAGGGCGCGATGGAGGTGTTCGGCAAGATCGACATCCTGGTCAACAACGCTGGCGAGTCGAAGGCGATGCCGTTCACGACCATCAGCGACGAGCTTTGGCAGGCCGATCTCGACCTCAAACTCTTCGCCGCCATCCGCACCTGCCGCCTCGTGCTCGATCAAATGAAGGCGCGGCGTTGGGGGCGCATCATCAACGTACTCAACATCGGTGCGAAAGCGCCGCGCGCGGGCGGCGCGCCGACCGCGGTGTCGCGGGCGGCTGGCATGGCGCTCACGAAAATCCTGGCGGGCGAATACGCACCGCATAACGTGCTGGTGAATGCACTTCTCGTCGGACAGATCGTCAGCGATCAGTGGGTGCGCCGCCATGCGAACCAGGGGGCGAATATTCCGTTCGAGGACTTCACCGCCAAGCAGGGCGCCAACATTCCGCTCGGCCGCATGGGCACGGCGGAAGAATTTGCCAACATCGCGTGCTTCCTGGCGTCCGACCAGGCCGGCTTCATCACCGGCACCGCCACCAACGTGGACGGCGGATTGTCGCCAGTGGTGTGAGTTGCTCGTCATTGCGAGGCGCCGCGGAGCGGCGTCGAAGCAATCCAGGACGGCGCGCATCGCCTGGATTGCTTCGCTCCGCTCGCAATGACTTAACTTTTCCCCGGATAATCGGCGCCGAGCACAAACGGGAACGGGCCGGGATAACGCTCGACGTAGACCGTGTGCGAGACGAGGCCGGTTGCCGGCCGGTAGCGGTGGAGCTGATAGGCGGGCGGCTCGAGCACGAGGGCGGCCGGCCCGTCATCGGCGATCGTGAACATCACTTGGTGGGCGATGCCGGGGGAGATCGACGCAATCGTGCCGGCGAAGCGCGTCTCGATCGCGCGATGATGGTGTCCGCACAGGATGCGTTCGACATTGCGATACGGCCGCACGATTTCGGCGAGCCGCTCCGCTCCTTCGAGCAGGCGGATGCGATCCATGTGGGCGATGCCGCAGTCGAACGGCGGATGATGCATGAAGATGACGGTGGGCTTCTCGCGTTCGCGCCCGAGCGCCTGCTCGAGGAACGCAAGCCGGCGCGCGCATAAGGCGCCCTCGCCTTTTCCGGGCACCAGCGTGTCGAGCCCGATGAGCCGGACCGGATAGTCGTCGACGACGAACTGTACAAACTCCGGGTCCTCGGTGACGCCGCGATAGTCGCCGAGCACGCGGCGGAAGTTTTCGCGCCGGTCGTGGTTGCCCGGGATCATGAAGGCTGGAATGTCCAGCCGGCGCAGCATGATTTTAACCTGCTCGTATTCCTCGACGAGGCCGCAGTCGGTGAGATCGCCGGTGATCAGCACCACGTCCGGGCGCGGCCGCAACGCGATCACCGCGTCGAGCGCGCGCTCGGTCATCACGTTGGTCTCGACCACGCGGTTGGCGGCAAGCCCGCGCGGGCGCACGTGCAGGTCGGTGATTTGAGCGATGAGCATGTTCGGCTCGGTGTTAGGCGGACTTGCGTAAAACGGAAACAAAGAATCCGTCCGTCTCCGTGCGCAGCGGCGTCATCAGCAAACCCGCCTCCGACATCAGCACGGCGCGGCGAAACAGATAGGCGCGCTCGCCGAGCGGCTCGGTGAGCTGCGCCGACGGAACGAGCGTGAACTCTAGATGGCGGGCGAGAAACGCACGCACCTGATCGTCGTTCTCCTCCGCCAGCACGGAGCAGGTAACGTAGGCGATCCGTCCGCCCGGCTTGACGAGTGCAGCGGCGCGGTCGAGCGCCGCCTCCTGCTCCTTGAGCCGGGTGGCGAGCGAGCCCGGCCGCACCCGCCACTTGGCGTCGGGATTGCGCCGCCAAGCGCCGATCCCGGTGCAAGGCGCGTCGATCAGCACCAGGTCGGCGCGGCCGGCAACGTCCGCGAGCACGTCGGTGTTGCCGCGCGGCGTGCGGACCTGAACGTTGCGCACCCCCGCGCGCTCGATCCGTGCATGGATCGGCGCGAGCCGGCGCTTGTCGCTGTCGGTCGCGTAAAGCTGGCCGTGGTTCTCCATCGCGGCCGCAAGCGCCAAGGTCTTGCCGCCGGCGCCCGCGCACAGATCGACCACCTGCTCGCCGCGCGTCGCGCCGGCAAGCAGCGCGGCAAGCTGCGAGCCCTCGTCCTGCACCTCGACCATTCCCTTGATGAAAGCGGGCTCGGCATGAATCGCGGGGCTTTTCGCGTCGGCCGCCATGCGGATACGCAGGCCGTGCGGCGACCAGCGCGTCGGCTCGGCACCAAGCTCAGAAAACGCCCCGATGGCCTTATCGCGGTCGGCCTCGAGCGCGTTGACCCGCAGGTCGAGCGGCGCGCGGGTGGCGAGCGCCGCGAGTTCCGCCGCGCGCTCATCTGCGAACACGCGAGCAAAGTACGGGTCGAGCCACTCGGGATAATCCCCGGCGATCCACGGCGGCGCATCGGCAAGGCTTGCCGCCGCAAGCCGGCTCCGCTCCGTCTCCGAGAGCGGCGCCGGCGCGAAGCGCGACCCATCACACAGGGCGACGATCCCTTCGACGTCGAGCCCGCGCTCGAGGCGAAGCATGCCGAGCAGGATCGCGCGCGGCGTCTCCTCGCCCATGATCAAGGCGGCCGACGCGCGGCGCCGAAGCGCATCGTAGACAAGCCCGGCAATCGCCGCGCGATCTCCCGAGCCGGCGAAGCGATGGGTAAGGCCCCAGTCCTTGAGCGCGCCCGCAGCCGGCCGGCGGCGCGCGTCGATATCGCCGAGCACTTCGATCGCGGCGGAGAGGCGGGCGGCGGGCGTCATCCGCGCGAAACTCCCTGCGCCTCGACATAGGGCACAATGCGCTTGAGCACGTTGCCGGCCGAGATGCGGGCCATGCCGTGCAACGTCGGGGGGCCGCCGTCGTCGGGCATGATCGGATGGATGAATTTGGAATAGGTGAGGACGCGCGTCGCGCCGAACATGGCAAAGGCCGGCGTCCCGACCGCCGCCGCAAGATTCATCGGGCCGGAGTCGGGCCCGACAAACAGATCCGCCTCGCGCAGCAGCGCCGCCGCTTGGATGAGCGGAAGCGCAGTCGCGTCCACCACAGGCGCGCCGGCGGTGCGCGCCATCAGATCAGTCGCTTGCGGCGTTTGCGTCGGACCGCCGATCAGAAAAACCGTGCCGGCGAAACGTTTGCGCAATTCGGCGACAAACTCGACCCAGGTTGCCGCCGGCCACTGTTTGAGAGGATGCGAGCCGCCGAGCCCGAGCACGACCCAGGGCCGCGTGTGTGTGGAGAATTTCCTGCGAATGGCCTCGATCGGCGCCGCCGGCAGCTGCAAGTTCGGTTCGGACGTCGCCACTGAAACGTTCATCTGGACCATGAGCGCATCGAGCCATTCGAAGGGATACGGATCGTCGCGGTGAGCAACCGTATCGACGCCACGATTGGTGATGAACCAGCGTTGCGGCCCGATGCCGACGCCGATGCGGTGCGGGATTCCCGCAAGCAGCGCCGCAAGCGCCGGCCTGACCGTGACGTCGAGAAACCACGCGGTGCTACAATGGAGCTTCCGCAGCGTCGAAACCAAGCGCATCTGATGGAGGATGCGCTTGAGCTCCGAGCCGCGGCTCTCGAAATAAACCGTTTGCGCGATGCACGGCTCGGCCTGGAGCAGTTCCTGCGCATAGGTCGACGGCAAGGCGAGGAAAATGACTTTCCCGCCGGGCGAATCTGCCGCGATGGCGCGCACATAGGGCAGATGCCAGATGACGTCGCCGATCCCCTGCTTGGATTGTATGACGACGGTCGGCGTCACGGGCCTGGCTCGCCGGCCACGTCGCGGCGCTTGAGCCGCACGGCAACCTGACCGCCGTTGCGGATGTAGCCGATGTAGTCGTAGCCGAGCCGATCGTGGGTAGAGACGAACTCGGCGAAAGCCTTGAACTCGCCCTGCTGCCATCCCGGATAGTTGAAATACTCGTCGAACACGATGATCGTTCCTTCGGCCAGCATCGGCGCGAACTGATCGAGCACGGTTTTCGTGGCGCTGTAGAGATCGCAATCGATGTGAATGAACGCTGCGGACTTCCTGCCATACGCAGCAAGAAAGTCCGGTAGCGTCTGTTCGAAAAAGCCTTTCACGAGGACGACGTTGCTGTGAACCGCCGGAAGCCGGCCACCGACGCTGAAGGAGCCGGTGCGCGCGCCGAGCGTCCAGCTCTCGGGCAGGCCCTCGAAAGAATCGAAGCCGTGGAACACCTGATGCGGGCGCAACCGCGCCAGGCGGTTGATGGAGTCGCCTTTGTAGACGCCGAACTCGGCGTAGAGGCCGTCCGGCACCGTCACCTTATCGAGCGCGAACTTGAACAGCTCCTGGCGGGTCTTGAACATCGGTACGGCGGAGAGATGCTGGCGCTCGAACTCGACCGAGGAGAAGAGGTCCTGCATCTGGCCCATGAGGTCGAGATTGCGCAATACCGACTCGGCGGTCTTGCGCACCAGCCGCGTCCCAACGCTGCGGAAAAAGATGTTGACGTTCTCGATCCACAGCCGCGCAAGGATCACCGGATAGCGCCACATCGGGTTTCTGCCGCGGCCGCTCACGAAGCGTAGACGCGCAGGGCGAATATGATCCACATCAACAGCAGCACGAGCATCCCGGCGGCGAATGCCTGGAAACGCCAACCAACACGGTTCGAAGTGACGTGGATCACCGCGTGCACGATGCGCAGCAGGACGAAAATCCAAGCCATCACGACGAACAGGAGGTCGGCTTTCCTCAGGAACAGCGCCAGGATGGTGAGAACGTAGAAAAGCACCGGCAGCTGGAATTGATTGTCGAAGCAGTTGGAGATCTGCTGCACCCGCGGCGGCCAGTTTGGTTCCCCGAGCGCGATTTCTCGCACGCGCACCTCGCCGCGGCGCACCGCCGCGAACCGCGCGGCTCCCATCCACACCAGCAACGCGAATGTCATCGCGACAAGCACGAATAGGGGCGCAAGAATGGCTTGGACGGTCATCGGCTATGTCTCACGCAGCGTGCGCTACGCCCGCGAGGGATAGTTCGGGCTCTCGCGCGTGATCGTCACATCGTGGACGTGGCTCTCGCGCAAGCCCGCGCCGGAAATGCGCACGAAGCGCGCCTTGTCGCGGAACTCGGCGAGGCTTTCCGCGCCCACGTAGCCCATCGCCGCGCGCAGGCCGCCGGCGAGCTGATGCAACACGGTCGCCACGGCGCCCTTGTAGGGCACCTGCCCCTCGATGCCCTCGGGCACGAGCTTGAGGGTGTCCTTGATGTCCTGCTGGAAATAACGATCGGCCGAACCGCGCGCCATGGCGCCGACGGATCCCATGCCACGGTAGGTTTTGTACGAGCGGCCCTGATAAAGAAAGACTTCGCCCGGCGTTTCGTCGGTGCCGGCGAGGAGCGAACCGATCATGACGCAATCGGCGCCGGCCGCCATCGCTTTGGCGAGGTCGCCCGAATATTTGATTCCGCCGTCGGCAATCACCGGCGTATCCGTCGCCTTCGCGACTTCGACCGCATCGAGGATGGCGGTGAGCTGCGGCATGCCGACGCCGGCAACAACGCGCGTGGTGCAGATCGAGCCCGGCCCGATGCCGACCTTGATGGCATCGGCGCCCGCATCGATGAGCGCCTTCGCCCCATCCGCGGTCGCGATGTTGCCGGCGACCACCTGCACTGCGTTCGACATACGTTTGATGCGATCGACCGCGGCGAGCACGCGGCTCGAGTGACCGTGCGCGGTGTCGACCACGATGAGATCGACGCCGGCCGAAATCAGCTTCTCGGTGCGCGCGAAGCCCACGTCGCCAACCGTCGTCGCGGCGGCGACCCGCAGCCGCCCCTGCTCGTCCTTGCTGGCATGAGGATTGGTGACCGCCTTCTCGATATCCTTGACCGTGATGAGGCCGACGCAGCGGTATTTGTCGTCGACGACGAGCAGCTTCTCGATGCGGTGCTGGTGCAGCAGCCGCTTGGCCTCGCCTTGCGAGACGCCCTCGCGCACGGCGACGAGCCGATCCTTGGTCATCAGCTCGGCGATTTTCTGCTCCGGATCGGTGGCAAACCGCACGTCGCGATTGGTTAGAATCCCGACCAGCTTGCCGCTGCGCTCGACCACCGGCACGCCGGAGATCGCATGCTCCTTCATCAGCATGAGCGCATCGGCGAGGGTGGCGTCGGGCGCGATGGTGACCGGATTGACCACCATGCCGGACTCGAACTTCTTTACCTTGAGGACCTGTTCGGCCTGGTGGTCCGGCTCGAGGTTGCGATGGATCACTCCAATACCACCCGCCTGCGCCATGGCGATTGCCATGCGGGCCTCGGTGACAGTATCCATGGCCGAGGCGACTATTGGAATGTTGAGAGGAATGGCGCGCGTGATACGGGAACGAATGTCGGCCTCGGAGGGAAGCACGTCCGAGAGGCCGGGCTCGAGCAGAACGTCGTCGAAGGTGAGCGCCTCGCGCGGGCTGCCGTTTGCTGGTGCCGCCATGGCCAACTCTCCATGCTGTAAGGGCCACCGGATGAAAGCCGACCCTCTCCCGGCGGAATGGCCGGGCTTGGCGACTCAGGACCCCGTGGCGGAGTTGGCGGCGGTCGATAGCATGGGGGCGCCGCCCTGCATAGTCCCGCACCGCCACATATGGGGAGTTGCCCCCGGCCGCGTAAGCACCGGCGCTCGCGCCACACTCGACCGGCGGCGTTGGCTCGCGGCGTTGCTGTTGATGGCGGCACTGGCGCCGTTACCGGCCGCGGCCCAGCAAGCGCCTGTTGCGCCTCATCCGGCTGTGCCAAAGACCGTGCATCATCCGCCCGCAAAGGCGGCTTCGCCGGCGAAAAAGCCCGCGCCGGCACAAAAGGCCGTGGGCGGCAAGGTCATCAAGGATGCGGCCGAATACAACGACTACATTTCCGCGCTTAACATTGCCGATCCGGCAATCAAAGCCGGGGCGATGGAGGCGTTCGTCGCCAAGTATCCGGCGAGCGTCATCAAGCTCGATGCACTCGAGCAGGCAATGGCCGCGTACCAGCACGGCGGGAACACCGCGAAAGTCGAGGAGATCGCCAACCGTATCCTCCAACTCAACCCCGATCACGTGCGCGCGCTCGCCGTCGTCACCTATCTGCGCCGCGCCCGGGCGACCCAGGGTGACGCAACGGCGCTCGCCACGCTGGCCGAAGACGCGCGGCGCGGACTCGACGCGCTCGCGCAGTGGACGAAACCGGCGGACCTGTCGGACGATGCCTTCGCCGCCATGCGCAAGCAGATGACGGGGATTTTTAACGGCGCGCTCGGCTTCACCACGCTGCAGGCGAAGGACTACGCGAGCGCGCGCCGGTACTATCAGCTCGCCCTTGCCAGCGACCCTAATAACCTCCAGGACGTCTATCAGCTCGGCATCGCCGACCTGCAAGCGGAGCCAATGGAGGTCGACGGCTTATGGTACATCGCCAAGGCGACCGTGCTCGCCAAGAACAACGATGCGGCGCAACAACGCATCAGCGAATACGGCCAGGCGCGCTACAAAAAATATCACGGCAGCGACGACGGCTGGCAGGACCTGCTCGCCGCCGCGGCTGCTCAAGCGGCACCGCCGCCCGACTTCGGCAAGCACATCAAGAAGGCGCCTGGGCCGGCGGACTTTGCCGTCGGGGCCGTGCGAGAGTATGGCGTGGAGAGCCTGTCTTTCTCCGATTTGGAATTCGTTCTCAGCCAGCGCGATGCCAGTCCGGCCAACAAGGAAGCGGCCGAGAAAGTGTGGAACCATATTCAAGCGATGCAAAAGAACGGCACGGCGCGTTTGAAAATTCCGGTCAAGATCATCGCGGCAACCAAGGACACGATCCAAGCGGCGATTTCCGAAGACAATCAGAATAACAACAAAGCTGATCTGATGGTCGTCCTCAAGACGCCGCCCGCAAACCCGCCCGCGCCCGGTGCGACGGTCCAGATCATCGGGTCGATCGTCGATTATCAGATGAACCCGGTAGTGTTCATCATGCGCGACGGCGAGCTCGCGTCAGGCAACTGAGCACGAGCGCCGTCACGGCCTCCAGCCGGGCGGCGGCGCGCCGTGGCGCTCGATCGCCTCGACCATTTCGCGATGCTTGCGGTCCTCGCGCTTCATGTGCACGGCGATGATCGCGTGGATCGACGGCACCAGCAGAAGCAGGTGAAACACGAGCCCGAAGATCAGGCACGGGACGATCAGCACGAGGTTGAGCAGTGCCGACCACGGCTGGCCGTTGAGCAGCAGTCCGAGCGGCGGCAGCAGGGCAGCGAGGATGTAGATCATCGGCTAGTGTCCCGATTCCGAAGTTCGCCGGATTTTGCCGCGGGTTCCCTAGCGAACTTCGGAATCGAAGGACACTAGCAAATCTATGACTCTAGTGCCGCTTTGAACCCGAAGTTCGCATTCGGACTGGCGGCATTCTAGTGCGAACTTCGGGTTCGCGGCACTAGGCTCCGGCCTGGACCGTCCAGGAGCTAGAATGTAGACACGACCGGACGTTTCGCAATCGGCGCTAAAGCGCGATGGCTTTTCTTCGAATCGCCACCCCGCTTTAGGTTATTGCTGGAGCATGATGTTTTCCGAAAACCGGTACCCACTTTTCGGCATCATGCTCTAGACGCCACAACCACGGAATGCCGGCCCCTTCATGAACCGCGATCGTCTCGTGCCGCTGATCGTGGCGGTCGCCCTGTTCATGGAGAACATGGATTCAACCGTCATCGCCACCTCGCTGCCGGCGATCGCGAACGACATCGGCACCAATCCGCTCGCGCTCAAGCTCGCCGTCACCTCGTACCTGCTCTCGCTCGCCGTATTCATCCCCATGAGCGGGTGGACCGCCGACCGCTTCGGCGCGCGCAAGGTGTTCGCCACCGCGATCGCGGTATTCGTGCTCGGCTCGATCGCTTGCGCGCTATCGAGCTCGCTCACCGATTTCGTGATCGCGCGCATCGTGCAGGGGATTGGCGGGGCGATGATGACGCCGGTCGGCAGGCTGGTGCTGCTGCGCACGGTCGACAAGCGCGCGCTGGTCGACGCCATGGCCTTGGTGGCGATGCCGGCGATGATCGGGCCGATCACCGGCCCGCCGCTCGGCGGGTTCATAACGACCTACGCGTCGTGGCACTGGATCTTCATCATCAACGTGCCGATCGGGCTTCTCGGCATCGCGCTCGTGCTCCGCTACATCGAGGACGTGCACATCGCGATGCGCGATCCATTCGATCTTGTCGGGATGGTGCTGGCGGCGATCAGCGTCGCCGGCCTCGCCTTCGGCTGCTCGGTGCTCGGCGTCGGCCTGGTGCCATGGCCGCTGGCGGCGGTTTTGATTGCTATCGGCGCCGTCGCTTTCCTGTTCTATCGCGCCCACGCGCGCAAAGTGCCGGCGCCGGTGCTCGACTTCTCGCTGCTCGCGCTGCCGACGTTTCGCGCCAGCCTCGTCGGCGGATTTTTTTTCCGCATGGGCATTGGCGCATTGCCTTTCCTGCTGCCGCTGCTGCTCCAAGTCGGCTTCGACTACACGCCGTTCCAATCGGGCTTGACGACCTTCTCGTCGACGGTCGGCGCGTTCACCATGAAGACCTTGGCATCGCGGATCCTCAAGCGGTTCGGTTTCCGTCCCGTGCTCATCGTCAATGCGGTGATAAGCGCGGCGTTTCTCGCCGCCTGCGCATTGTTCTCCGCGACCACGCCGTTCGTGCTGATGTTCGTGATCCTGCTCGTCGGCGGCTTTTTCCGCTCGCTGCAGTTCACCAGCACCAACGTGCTCGCGTACGCGCAAATCGACGAGCGGCGCATGAGCCGCGCCACCGCGCTCACCGCCGTCGGACAGCAATTGTCGCTTTCCGCCGGCGTCGCGCTCGGCGGCGCCACCGTCGAGCTGACCGTGTGGCACAGGGCTGAAGGCACCATCACGGCCGGGGACTTCCCGCCGGCGTTCCTGCTCATCGCCGTCATATCTGCCGTCTCGGCCTTGATTTTCGCGCGCCTGCCGCCGGACGCGGGCGAGGAACTCGCGCATCGCACGCCGCCGGGCGGGGCGAAGTAGGGCGCATTAGCGGCCGATGGGCCGCGTTATGCGCCGCATATCATCAAGGCGTGGCGCAATACGGCCTTCGGCCTATTGCGCCCTACAAACCGCGAAATCCGGTTGCCAGCACGTAGAGCTCCGCGGAGTCCATGCGGCTTGCCGCCGGTTTCACGTGCTTCACGCTGGCAAAATCGCGCTTCAGATCGGCGAGCAAGGTCCCTTCGGTGCCGCCTTGAAGCACCTTGGCGAGGAAGGCGCCGCCCGGCTTGAGCACCGCGCGGGCAAACTCGGCGGCGGCTTCCGCGAGCGCCATGATCTTGAGGTGGTCGGTACGGCGGTGGCCGGTTGCATTGGCGGCCATGTCGGAGAGCACGACGTCCGCCGGCCCACTCAACATCTCCCGCAGCCGCTGGGGCGCGGACGGATCGAGGAAATCGAGCTGCGCGAAAGTGACGCCGGCGATGGGGTCCACGGGCAAGAGGTCGATCGCGACCACACGCCCCCTGCCCTCGTCCGCACCGACCCGCCGTGCCGCGACCTGGCTCCAGCCCCCCGGCGCCGCACCCAGGTCGACGACGCTGCGTCCCGTTTTGAGCAGATGATGCCGGTCGTCGATCTCGGCGAGCTTGAACGCGGCGCGCGAGCGCACACCTTCGGCCTTGGCGCGCGCCACATAAGGATCGTTGAGCTGGCGCTCGAGCCAACGCTTGGAGGAGACCGAGCGGCCTTTGGTTTTGAGTCGTACCCGAGGCATTGAGCTATCCGATAACCGGAGGACGGACGACAGAGAACAGATGGCGACTTATCCGTCCTCCGTCGTCCGTCCTCTGTCCTCCGATCTCCACGCCCCGTCCTCACGCATGAGCTGCACCAGCATGCCCTCGCGCAGGCCGCGGTCGGCAACGCGCAGGCGCTCGCACGGAAACGCGCGGCGGATCGCCTCGAGGATGGCGCAGCCGGCGAGCACGAGATCGGCACGCTCGGCGCCGATGCACGGATTGGCGACGCGCTCGTCGTAGCTCATGGCGAGCAGCTGTTCGAGCACGCGGGAGACCTCGGTTTCGCGCAGCCAGCACCCATCGACCTGCCGCCGGTCGTAGCGCGGCAGATCGAGGAAAACCCCGGCGATCGTGGTGACGGTGCCGGAGGTACCGAGCATGTGAATGGTCTCGCCCGCAATCTCCGCCCCGTGCGCGGCGACGAACGGCGCGATATGGGCGGCAACCTCGGCCACCATGGCCTCATAGATCGCGCGGTCGACCCGGATGCCGCCGTGTCGCTCCGCGAGGGTTACCACGCCGACCGGCATTGAGACCCAGCCGCGAATCTCCGGCAGCGGCGGTCCGCCCAGGCTGCCTGCGCCGCGACCGAGCCGGATCAGTTCCGAGGAGCCGCCGCCAATGTCGAACAGGATGACGCCGTCCGCCTCGGGATCGACCAGCGGCGTGCACCCGGTCGCCGCCAGGAACGCCTCGGTTTCCCGGTCGACGATCTCAAGCTCGAGGCCGACTTCGCCGCGCACCCGCGCCAGGAAGTCGAGCCGGTTGCCGGCAGCGCGGCAGGCTTCGGTCGCGATCAGGCGCGCACGGGTCACCCCCCGGTTGCGCATCTTGTCGCGGCACACCGCCAGCGCCACGAGTGCCCGCTCGATCGCCGGCTCGCTGATGCGCCCGGAAGCGGAAAGTCCCTCGCCCAGACGGATGATGCGGGAGAACGCGTCGATGACGCGGAAGCCTTCCCCGGTCGGCCGCGCCACCAGGAGGCGGCAATTGTTGGTGCCGAGGTCGAGCGCCGCATAGGTCGCGCCGTCGCGCGCGGGGGCAGCCGACCAGCCGCCCCGCGCACCCTGACGCCCCGGACCGCGCCGCCCCCACGGCGGCCGCACGCGCGGGCCACGCCTGCGCGCGGGGTCGAGGCCGGAAGCCCGGACCTCGTCGTCCATCGCAATCCTTCCCGCCGCGCCGGAGCCCTTTCGGCTCAACAGACGCGACCGCATTCGATGCCGTTATCGGAATCGAGTGTAACAGCGGAGTTGCTGCACGCAACTCGGCTTGGCGGCGCACCCGCCCGCAACGCGCGCGTGCGCCGTTTGCGAAATGATGGCTTTCGCACCCTGTTTGTCACGACTGGCGCGAATTTCGCGCGATCGGCAACGGCGTGTGTGCTCAATTTACAACACGCGCCGACATTGTTGCCGGGCGCGGTTGTGGCCTCGGGCGCGTCGCGTTAATTCAAACAGTCCCGACCGATGCAGGGGGCAACCTGACCGATCGGGACCGGCCGGAGTGGGAACACACACAAAAACCCGTCCGACGCCGCCACGTTATCGCCATATGGTTGACTGCCTCCTAACGACGGGGCCGCCTCCGCAAAAAACGTTTGGACCGTCGCCGCGGCGCACAACCTGAACGAAAGCGAGCAGGTTCGCCCGGCCGGCCCTCTTTTATCAGCGCCCGCCCCCGTTATGCTGGGCGCCAGAGCATGATCCCGAAAAGCTTGCCCCGCACGTGATGCGGGGTGGAAACCGGTTTCCCGCCTGCGCGAAGCCCTTGGCAGGGGTCGTCATTTGGGTTGACGCTTCGGCGGGCGAAGCCAGGTCGGAAAAGATCATGCTCCAGGAAGAAGCCGCCGGGGAATCCAATTGGACGCCAGCAATCTCGCCGCATCGCACGGGGCCGACGCCCACGTGAGCGACGTCCGCCGCGCGTGGATCGGCCGCCTCGCCTGCGTACTCGTGCCGATCGTCATCTGGTTCACGCCGCTCCCGCTCGAGCCCGTTACCCAGCACGGCATGGCGATCGCGGCCTTCATGATCCTCGGGTGGGCGACCGAAGCCGCCGAGCCGGCGCTGGTCGGGTTCATCGGCTGTTTTCTGTTCTGGGCGCTCAAGATCGTGCCCAACTTCCAGGGGGCATTCGGCGGCTTTGCCAGCGACACCGCGTGGTTCCTGTTCGGCGCGCTTCTGCTCGGCGCGATTGCGACGCGGTCGGGCCTGGCGCGACGGCTCGCCTATCTGGTGATGATGAATGTCGGCATCAGCTATTCACGCCTGCTGCTCGGGCTCATCGTCACCGACTTCCTGCTCACGCTGATCGTGCCGTCCGGACTCGCACGCGTCGTCATCATGGCATCGATCTCGCTCGGGCTGGTCGAAGCATTTCGCCTCGGTCCCGGCAGCAACGTCGGGCGCGGCATTTTCCTCATCATCACTTATACGGCCGGCCTGTTCGACAAGATGATCATCGCCGGGGCGGGCGCGATCACCGCGCGCGGCGCAATCGAGAAGTTCGGCGGGGTCGAGGTGGAATGGAGTTTATGGTTCATCGCCTACCTGCCTTGCCACATCCTCACGATCCTGGCGGCTTGGCGGCTGACGCTCTGGCTCTATCCACCGGAAAAACCCGTGCTCGACGGCGGCTATGAATATCTGCGCGCGGAAAACGCGAAGCTCGGCGCGTGGACGCCGATGGAACAGCGCGCGGCCGCGCTGATCGCGGTCGCGACGCTGTTATGGGTGACCGACTTCCTGCACCACATTCCGTCCTCGATGATCGCCATGGGGGTCGGGCTGTTCGCGTTTCTGCCCGGCGTCGGCATTCTTGAAACCGAGAACCTGCGGCGGCTCAATTACCTGCCGATCTTCTTCGTGGCGGCGGCGGTGAGCATGGGCGAGGTCCTCGCACACACCAAGGCGCTCGGTGTGCTCACGGATATCATGTTCGCGTGGATGCTACCGCTGATGAGCAACATCTTCGTGTCCACCATCGTGCTCTACTGGACGGCGTTCGTTTATCACCTGTTCCTGGCGAGCGAAATTCCCATGCTCGCGACCTCGATCCCGCCGCTGATGACCTTCGCCAAGGCGAACGGCTTCAACCCGCTCCAGCTCGGGATGATCTGGACCTTCGCGGCCGGAGGAAAGATTTTCGCCTACCAGTCGGCGGTGATGATCGTCGGCTATTCGTACGGCTTCTTCAGTGCGCGCGACCTATTGAAGATCGGCGCCTTGCTTACCATCGTCGAGTTTTTGATCGTCATCGTGCTGGTGCCGCTCTACTGGCCGCTGATTGGGATAAAGTAGGATCGGTTGAGCCGCGCGGTTTGCGCTGCGAAACCCATCGATGGGTTCGCTTTGCTCAACCCATCCTGATCACCTTGGGAATGGGCATGAAGAGCGCAAATGGCGAATGGCAAAATGCGACCGAAGTGACCATTCGCTATTCGCTACTCACTATTCGCCCTGTGACAATTTCAGCCAATCGTTTGGGATCATCCGGCGGCTCGTTGCCCCGCCACGCCACGTGGAGATCGGGGCGCACCAGCAGGAGATCGTAGCCATAGACCGCGCGCGCGGTCTCATCGCCGATCTCCAGCACATCGAGCGGCGCCCCGGTCGCGTGCATGGCTTGTGCGAGGCTCGCCGTATCCGCCGGCGTGCCACCGAGGCGCAGCAATGTGAAGCCGTCGCCGATGCGGTCGTGCAGCGCCGTGCCGTCGTCGAGCCACACGTGCGGCAGGCGCGCGCCCGGCCACGTGGTCGGCACATAGTCGATGAACTCGTGCGGCGGCCCTTCGCCCGGCTCGGGCCAGATGATGGGCGAGCCGACATAGCGATAACCGAGTTCGGCGCCGATCATCTCGTTTGATTTGCGCTGCTCGCGCTCGGCGACCAGCGCAACATGCGCGCGCGCCGCCGCTCCCTCCGGGGTGCTGTCGCCGATGCAGGGCCGGTATTCGGCGCGCCACGCGCGCCGCCCGCGCGACGCGTAGGTCGAGGCCGCGACGTTGCGCTCGCCGACTTGGCGGCGCTCGATTTCATAGGAGGCGAGCAGGCCGGGACCACCCCAACCTTGCAGCACCGCGGCGAGCTTCCAGGCGAGATCCACCGCTTCGGCGACTCCGCTGTTCATGCCGAGCCCTCCGGTCGGGATGACGAGATGCACGGCGTCGCCGGCGAGAAACACGCGGCCCTCGCCGAAACGCTCGGCGAGGAGCAGGTTCTGCCGCCACTCGGTCACCGAGAGCATCTCGTAGTCGATGGGCATCGCCACCATTTTCTCAAATGTCGTCGCCATCTCGGCATCGCTATCGACCGTCGCGTGCAAGGTGAAGTGGCGGGTGTCGTCCTGAACGATGAGAAAAGTCGCACGGCCGTCCGCCACGTGATAATGGCGACCCTTGCCTATGGAGATGCGTTCGTAGAGGTCGTCGCAGCGAAACAGCGCCTGGCGGAATTGCGCCAGATTGGCTTCACCGGCGAGCTTGATGCCGAGCTGGCGGCGCACCTTGCTGCTGCCGCCGTCGCAGCCGATGAGATAGTGGGCCCGAATGTGTTCGCGTACGCCGGCGGCCGTCTCGATATCCGCGGTGACGCACTCGGCATCTTGCGCGAACGACACGAACGTGCAGCCGTAGCGCACGTTCACCGATGGCATCGTCTCGGCGATCGATTTGAGCAGCGGTTCCAGCGTGTATTGCGAGATGAGCTGGTAGGGCTCGAGCGGCATCGAGCCGTCGTTCTTCGCGGCGATCTGTGCGCGCGCCTCGGCGACCGACGGGTATGGCAGGTGCAGGAGCGGCGGCTCGATCAACGACGTGACGATCAACACGTCCATCGGGCAATGCGCCGGCAAGCCCGCGGCGCGCACCTTCTCCACGATGCCCATGCGCCGGTAGATTTCCATGGTGCGGGCGTTGCAGCGCTCCATCTTCGGCAGCTTGGCGGGGGCCGGCTTCTGCTCGACGATGGTGCAGCGTACGCCGCGCCGGCCCAATTCGAGCGCCAGCGTGAGCCCAACCGGACCGGCGCCGATAATGAGTACTTGAGTATCCACGCACGCCCCTTGCGGCCGCTAGTTGCGACGGGTTTGTATCGCGTCTTGCGATTTGCGAATATCCGTTCCCCGCCCGGCTCACGCCCCAGGAACCTCCCATGGCCGACCTCGACCTCGTGCTGGAAGAACTCGTCACCGCGAACCGCATCCTCGCCCATGAGGGCGTGGTCGACGGGTTCGGCCACGTGACCGTGCGCCATCCGCAGCGGCCCGACCGCTTTCTCATGTCGCGGGCACGCGCGCCCGACTGCGTCGAACTCGCCGACCTGATGGAGTTCACGCTCGAGGGCGACCCGGTCGATGCCAAGGGCCGCAAGCCCTACCTCGAACGCTTCATCCACGGCGCGGTCTATGAGGCGCGCCCGGAGATCATGTCGGTCGTGCACAACCACAGCCCCAGCACGATCCCGTTCGGAATCACGTCGAAACGGCTGCGGCCGCTCATGCACATGTGCGCCACCATCGGCCACGAGGTGCCGGTGTGGGACATCCACGACAAGTTCGGCGACACCTCGCTGCTGGTCACCGACATGGACATGGGGCGCGACCTCGCAAAGACGCTGGGCGCGCGGCCGACCGCGCTCATGCGCGGGCACGGCTGCGTCGTTGCAGCCGAGACCCTGCGCAAGGCGGTGTGGGTCTCGATCTATCTCGAGCTCAACGCCAACCTGCAGATGAAGGCCATGGCCATGGGCGACGTGACATTTCTCTCGCCCGGCGAAGTCGACGCGGTGATTTCGCGGACCAACGCTTTCGGGATCGACCGCGGCTGGGAATACTGGTGCCGCCGCGCCGCCCGGCCGGCGGGCGCGTTGGAGATTGATTGAAAAATGTCATTGCGAGGAGCGAAGCGACGAAGCAATCCAGTACCTGAAGCGGCGGGCGTGTGGCCCTGGATTGCTTCGCTTCGCTCGCAATGACAGAAGAAACGGGGTGTATCTGATGGGTCGGGTCGTAACCTTCGCGCAACTCACCGCGCAAAGATCCGACGGGGTCGGAACGGCCGCCATCACGCGGGACGACGTGCGCGAGATGAGCGCAAGCTACGTTCGCGTCGAGCCATCCAAAAGCTGGAATGACCGCGTGCCGGATGGGTCCGACTGCTACCTGTTCGTGGTCGGCGGCAGCGGCGCCATCGGAATGGGCGGCGTGCGGCATGCGGTTTCGCGCGAAAGCTTCGCCACCATCGAGGAAGGACGCAGCTTCGCGGTCGAAAATAACGGCACTGAGGCGTTGGAAATCGTGCGCGTGCTCGCGCCGCCGGCAGGCACCGGGCGCGGCCTTGGCGGATTTCATGAAAAACTGCGCGTTGCCGATCGCCGCACGACGCCGATCCACGACATCCCGGCGGAAAAGAAACGGCGCATCTATTTCGTCGGCCACGGTGCCGCGGAGTCCGAGCGCGGTCACGCCATGATCGTGATCTACGCCAAGGACACTGTGACCCGCCTGCATCATCATCCCAATGCGGAGAGCATGTTCGTGCCACTCGACGGCGCGCTCGAGTTCACCGTCAACGGCGAACAGGTGAAAGTCGCGCCCGGGCAAGCAGCCTACTTCGCCATGAACGACAAACACGGCCTCCACGTCGCACCCGGCCATTCCGGCGCGAGCTTCCTCGAGTTCCACATTCCCGCCGCGTTCACCACCGTAAGAGAGTGACCATGCAAAGCGAAAATCCCGACACCCAGGCGCACGCGCTCCGTCTCTCCGGCGTCGACTTCGAGAACCTGCACGAAATCATCCGCAAGGCGCGCCAGAACCTCAACCAGAACGCCTGGGATTACATCGTCGGCGGGACCGAGAGCGAGACGACGTTGCGGCGCAACCGCATGGGGCTCGACTCGATCGCCTTCCGGCCGCGGGTGCTGCGCGACGTGAGCAAGACCGACGCAACCGTGCACCAGTTCGGGCGCAAATTGCGACTGCCTGTGATAATCGCGCCGGTCGGCTCGCTCGAGAGCTTCCATCCCGAGGCCGGCGCCGAGGTCGTGCGAGCAGCCGGCGCGTTCGGCATTCCGCACATGCTCAGCTCGGTGACGCAGCCCGGCCTTGAGGGGGTCGCCAAAGCGGCGCCGAACGCCTGCCGCATCTACCAACTCTACGTGCGTGGCGACGACGCCTTCGTCGACGATCACGCGCGCCGCGCCATGGAGCACGGCTACACGGCATTCGCCATCACCGTCGACGTCGCCCATTACAGCCGGCGCGAGCGCGACCTCGCCAAGCGCCACGTTACCGCCGGCCGCCGCCGCGCCGATGGTCGCGAGTATCAGGCGGCGCTCGACTGGCGCACGGTCGATCGCGTCAAGAAGATGCTGACTATTCCGCTGGCGATCAAAGGCGTCCACACCGCGGAAGACGCCAAGCTCTGCCTTGAGCACGGGGTCGACTGGGTCTACGTGTCGAACCACGGCGGCCGGCAGCTCGACCACGGGCGCGGCTCGATCGAGTTCCTGCCGGAGATCGTCGAGGCGCTCAAAGGCAAGGCGAAAATCCTGATCGACGGCGGTTTCTACCGCGGTACCGACGTCGTCAAGGCGATCGCCATGGGGGCGGATCTGGTCGGTCTCGGCCGCATGCAGTGCTACGGCCTGGGCGCCGCCGGCCAAGCCGGGATCGTGCGCATGCTCGAACTGCTGGAAGACGAGGTGCAGCGCTGCCTCGGACTTCTCGGCGTCAACAAATTCTCCGAGCTCGACGGGTCATACCTGCATCCGGCGGTGCCGACCAATCCGCCGCACGTGTTCAGCGCGTTCCCGCTGCTCAAGATCGACGATTATCATTATTGAGCGGTCCCTCCCCGCTGGGGAGGAATTACGCACGCGCCAGCGGGTCCTCGCCATATTGGTTCGGCCCGGCGGTGCCGCGCAGGAAGCCAAGCTCGACCAGCGCCCAGACCGCGACGATCAAGCTGGCGAGGGCGAATAGCACCCCGATCCCGTTGCGCGACAGGATCGCGGAAATCCAGCTCAACACCATCGGCACCAGATAAAACAGCAGCAGCCACCACCCGCTCTTGTCGCGATCGTGCAGCCGCTTGATGCCGACGAAAATGCCGACGACCAGCAGCACGACATAGACGACCCCGACGCCCACCAGGACTCCGGGCGGAAAGTTGAACCCTCCGCGCGGGTCGTAGAGCTGTCTCGCAAAGATGAGGCTGATGAGCGCGACCAGGATGATAATGATGGCGATGCTTACCACCACATAGAGCCAATACTTGGCGCGGTTGACCCGTCCGTGCGGGCTGAAGAGATAGTCCGACAGTCTCATGACAATCTCCCCGTTCTACTTCGCATCGCGCCAACGTGCGGCCTTCAGATGTTGTATCAGGCGGGAACGCAGCGCCGCTTGCGCCTCCGCGGTCCAAGGGCGGAATCCTTCGCCGCTCTTGAATCCGAGCTTACCGGACGCGACGAGGGCTTCGAGATAGGGCGAGGCCCTGGACCGGCTGTCGATTGCCGGCAGCACCATTTGGTGGATGGCGAGCGTCTGATCGGTGCCGACCAAGTCGGCGTTCTCCAGCGGCCCCAGCACCGCTAGCCGCAACCCGAAGCTCGCTTTGATCACGGTGTCCACGGTCTCGGCGTCGCAAATGTCGCTCTCGACCAGCGCAATCGCCTCGCGCCAGAGCGCATGCTGAAGGCGGTTGCCGATGAAGCCCAGCACGTCCTTCTTCACGTGCGCCGGCGTCTTGCCCGCCGCTGTGAGCAGGGCGAGCGTCCGGTCGATGGTTTCCGGCGAGGTCCAGCGCGTGCCGACCACCTCGACGAGCGGCACGAGATAAGGCGGATTCCACCAATGGGTACCGAGGGCGCGGGATTTGTCATTGAGCCCGCCCATGATTTTGCTGATGGGAATGACGGACGTGTTGGTGGCGAGGATGGCGTCGGGACGTGCCGCGCGCTCGATCTCGTCGAACACCCTGCGTTTAAGCGGCAGGTCTTCCGGAACCGCCTCGACCACGAAATCGGCATCGCGCACGGTCGCAACGAAATCAGGCGACGGATGCACCCGATCGAGCGCGCTTTCGTCGTCGCCGAGTTCGCGCAGGTTCGCGAGGATGCGCTCGGACACGCTCCCTAAACTCGTCATCATTTTATCGGTGATCGTGACCTCATGACCGGCGACCGCGAACGCCTGGGCGATGCCGTGTCCCATGAGTCCGGCGCCGACCACGGCGATGCGCGCTTTGGCCATGGCTTATCCCGCGGTGCAACCGCCGTCGGCGTGGGGGATTCGGCCGGTGTAGAACATTTGCCTTTGCCCGAAACGTTTATCCCGCGCGAGGCGATTCGGGCAGGATGACCTCTTCCGAAGACCGGTATCCGACTTCCACCAATTGGCTAAGCCCTGAAGGAACATGGCCCGGAACGATCTTGCGATCGCGATCATCGGCGGCGGCATCGGCGGCCTCTCCGCCGCCTTGTCCTTGGTCAGAGCCGGGTTCGACGCGCACGTCTACGAACAGGCACCCGAGCTGCGCGAGGTCGGCGCCGGCATCGTGGTGAGCCCGAATGCCACCCGCATTCTCGATCGACTCGGCCTGGGCGCGGCGCTCGCGCAGTCGAGCGTGCGGCCGCTTGCCTGGCACGAGCGACGCTGGGACGATGGACGCACCTTACTGCGCGTTCCGCTCGCCGAGGCCGCGGTCGCCGCGTTCGGTTTCCCCTACTACCAGTGCCACCGCGCCGATGTGCAGACAATTCTGGCGCAGGCGCTGCCGCAACGCCTGCACCTCGGCCATCGCCTCATCGGCCTCGAAGAGCGCGGCGATCGCGTCGAGGCGCGGTTTGACAATGGGACGCGCGTCGCCGCCGACCTCGTGGTAGGCGCCGACGGCATTCATTCGACGGTGCGCGGCACGCTGTTCGGCCCCGACAGCCCTCGTTTCACCGGCTGCGTCGCCTATCGCGGATTGGTGCCGGCCGAGCGGGTGCAAGACTTGAACCTGGAAATCACGATGCAGCGGTGGATGGGGCCCAGCAAGCACTTCGTGCATTATTACGTGCAGGGCGGGCGGCTGCTCAATTTCGTCTGTCTGGTGGAGCAGGATACGTGGACAAGCGAATCGTGGACCGAACGCGGCGACGTGGCCGAGGCGCGCGCGGCCTACCAAGGCTGGCACCCGCAGGTGCGCGCCATCCTCGACGCTCAGCGTGAGATTTTCGTTTGGGCGCTGCTCGATCGCGCGCCGCTGCCGCGCTGGTCGGTCGGACGCGTCACACTGCTGGGCGACGCCTGCCATCCCATGCTGCCGTTCATGGCGCAAGGCGCCGCGCAAGCGATCGAGGATGGCGCGACTCTCGCCGCGATTCTGGCACGGGACGGCACGCAGGTTCCTGCCGCGCTCCAGGCGTACGAGGCCGCGCGCCTGCCGCGTACGGCGCGCATCCAGGCTCTCGCCACGGCGAGTAAAACGCGCTTTCACCTTCGCGACGGCCCGGCGCAACAGGAACGCGATGCCCAGATGGCGAGCGATGCCGCCGACTGGTCCCTCAACCAGAGCGCATGGATTTATGGCCACGACGCCGGCGCGGTTTGAGAGGCGCAATGGCGATCGCGGGGCGGGCTATGACGAGCGAGGCGCGTTGTGCCAAACTTCCCATCATAACGATAACTTCCAGACCGAGAGGAACCTGATGCGCTCAATCAAGATCATGCCGGGCGGCATTCTCGCGCTTGCCCTGTTCGCCGGCACGGCGACAGCCGAGCCGGTGAAAATCCGCGTCGCCTGGACGGTGGCGGTCGCCAACTGGGCATCTCTCCTCCTGGAGAAGAAGGACCTCGCCCAGCATCTCGGCAAATCCTACGTGTTCGAGCCGGTGCACTACGCCGGCACCCCGCTGATGATCACCGCCATGGCGACCGGCGATCTCGAAATCGGCGACCTCGCCTATTCCACGCTCGCCCTGGCGATCGAGAACGCCGGCATGGACGACATGAAAGTGATCGGCGACGATTTCCAGGACGGCGTCGGCGGCAACTACAGCAACGAATACTTCGTCCTCCAGGACAGCCCGATCAAAAAAGTCGAGGATCTCAAGGGGCAGGTGATCGCGACCAACGCGGCGGGCAGCGCCGTCGACATCGCCATGCGCGCGATGCTGCGCCAACACGGGCTCGAGGATAAACGCGACTACACCATGGTCGAGGCCACCTTCCCCACCATGGCGGCGATGCTCACCGGCAAAAAGGCCGCGCTCATCCCGGGCGTCATTCCGTTCTCGCTCAATCCCGACTTTCGCAACACCGCGCGCGTGCTGTTCACCCAAAAGGCGGCGATCGGCCCGACCCAGATGATCGTGTTTACGGCGCGCAAGAGCTTCATCGACAAGAACCGCGCCGCCCTGGTGGACATGATGGAGGACATGGTCCGGATCGTGCGCTGGTATCTCGACCCGGCCAACCACAAGGAAGCCGTCGCGATCGCCGCGCGCCTGACCAAACAACCGCCGGAGCGGTTCGATCCCTGGCTGTTCACCGCCAAGGACTATTACCGTGATCCCGACCTCAAGCCGAATTTGACTTCGCTCCAGGCCAACATCGCCACGCAGAAGCAGCTCGGGTTCATCAAATCCGAGATCGACGTCAAGAAATACGCGGACCTCAGCATCATCGAAGAAGCAGCGAAGCGACTAAAGCAGTGACCAGTGATCAGTTACCAGAGAGTTGTGATCTGATCACTGATTACTGATCACTGATTACTGGCCTCCGCGTGCCACGCCAGCAGGCGCCGGCGCAGCAGCGCCATGCCCTTGACGAGGACGTAGCCGATCACCGCGATTTCGACGATCCCTGCAAACACGCCGCGCGAGTCGGCGAAGCGTGAGGCCGTCATCATCGCCGCGCCGATGCCGTAGCCGCTCATTTTCATCTCGGCGATGACCGCGACGATGAGCGCGATCGGCAGCGCCACCTGGAGGCCGGTCATGATCTGCGGCAGCGCCGCCGGCAGCATCACCTGCCACAGCAGCTCGCGATCGCGGGCGCCGAGGTTGCGCGCCGACCAGATCAGCTCGCGCTCGACGCCGGCGAGGCCCGCAAGGGTCGCGGTCACCACCGGAAAGATCGCGTCGAACACCACCATGGAGATTTTGCTCACGTCGTAGAAGCCGAGCCACAGCACGATGATCGGCAGGAACGCGATCTTCGGCATCGGGAAGCCGACCGAAATGAGCGGATCGAAAAACCAGCGCACGCCGCCGTTGCGGCTCATGGCGAGGCCGAGTGCGGTGCCCCCGGCCGCGGCGATGGCAAAGCCGGTGAGCGCGCGGTAGAGCGTGAGCGCGGCGCTCTCCGCGAGGTTGCCGTCCGTCGCGTCATGAAAAATACGCGCAACGACGTCGGTGAACGGCGGCAGCATGTAAGCCGTGACGAACCCGCTGCGCGCGACAAGCTCCCAGCCGACGAGCAACAGGATGAGGACGGCCCAGCTCGCGAGGACGCCAGCAAACGCGCGCAGCGGCGCGCCTACTCGCGCCATGCCAGCACCCGCGCGGTGAGCACCTGATAGACGCGGTCGGCGGCAAAGCCGAGAAACGCCACCGTGAGCACCACGGCGAACATGGCGTCGTAGGAGCCGTTATCGCCGAGGATGCCGATGAGATTACCGAACCCGCGCTGGGAGACGATCAGCTCGGCGCTGACCAGCAGGATGAACGCGAGCGCGAGCGCGGTACGGATGCCGTTGAGCAGTTCCGGCAGCGCGCTCGGCACCACCACGTCCCACAGCATGCGCACGCGGCCGGCGCCCATGCTGCGCGCCGACCACACCAAGGTGCGGTCGCTCGCGCGTGCGCCGTTGAAGGCGCCGAGCGTCACCGGGAGCATGCAGCCGAGAAAGATCAGCAGGATTTTCGAGCCGTCGCCGAATCCGAGCCACAGCGCGGTGACCGGAATGAGCGCCGATTTCGGCAGCGGATAAAAGATTTCGACCAGCGGCTCGAGCGCGACGCGAACCGGGCGCCACCATGCCATCACGATGCCGAGCACGGCGCCGATCACGATAGCGAGGCCGAGGCCGGCGGCGCCGCGGTAGAGCGAGGCCGCGCCGTTGGTGACGAGATCGCCATCGCGCAACAGGCCGATCCAGGCGACGAGGACGGCGGAAGGCGGCGGCAAATCGAACGCCGCGCCGAGCCCGAGCCGCGCCGCCGCTTCCCACGCGAGTGTGAGCAGGAGGATCGGCGAATAGCGCAGGAAGGTTTGTTTCATGCCCCTGCCCGGCTGCGCGCTACGCGCGTGCCTCCTGTGCCTTCATCGCTTCAACCCGGACGAGGTCCCAGATTTCGTCCACCTTATCGATGAAGGTCTTCGTCTTGAAGCAATGCGGGTCGCTCTTATCGAAGCGCGTGTCGATGATCGTCTTGATGCGGCCCGGCCGCGCCGACATCACCGCCACGCGGTCGGAGAGATAAACCGCCTCCTGCACGTCGTGGGTAACGAAGATCACGGTCTTCGGCGTGCGGCGCCAGATCGCGAGCAATTCTCCCTGCATCAGGCTGCGGGTCTGCGCATCGAGCGCGCCGAACGGCTCGTCCATCAGCAGGGTTTTTGGATCGACCGCCAAGGTGCGGGCGATCGCGGCGCGCTGTTTCATGCCGCCGGAGAGGTGCGACGGATAAGCGTCCTCGAAGCCGCTGAGCCCCACGAGGTCGATGAAGCTTTGCGCGCGCGCCTCGCGCTCGCCGCGCGGCAGGCCGGCGCGTTCGAGTCCGTAGAGCACATTTGCGCGCACGGTCTTCCACGGAAACAGAGCGAAGTGCTGGAAGACGATGCCGCGGTCGGGCCCCGGCCCCGCGACCGGACTGCCGTCGACCAGAATGCGCCCGCGCTCGACCGGCAGGAAACCGCCGATCAGATAAAGCAAGGTGGACTTGCCGCAGCCGGAGGGGCCGAGCAGCGCCACGAACTCGCGCGGGTGCACCTCGAGCGAGACATCATCGAGGGCCAGCACCGAACGGCCGCGCGGCGGCCGATACGTGTGGCTCACCGCATCGATGACGATCGGCGCCTGCGCGTCCATCAAAACAGCTTATAGCGCGCGAGGGAGCTACGGAACCCGCTCTACCTCGATCCCATCCACCTTCTCCGGATAGAAACAAAGATGCCCCTTGATGCGCGGGCATTCGGGCAGCGGGTTCATATAGGCCCACACGGCGTCGGCTGCTTCGCGTTCGCCGACACGCAACGACCAATACGACGCGCGGCCCTTGTACGGGCAGTATGACGCCTTGGCGGTCGGCGTGAGCAGGTCCATGCGCGCGTCGGCTTGCGGAATGTAATAACGCGTCGGCAGCCCGGTCTCGAACAGGAACACGCCCGCCCGCGTGCGTGCGATCGTCTCGCCGGCGAAGGCGACGCGCACCTCGCGCGAACTCGGCACCACGTCGACCCGGTGGAACGGGTCGCGGGCGTGGCCGAAAATCTCCTCGTCCTCCTCGAGCCAATGATCGACCCGGTCCCAATAGAAGGCGAGGCGCCGCGCGATCGGCTCCATGCCGGCGATCGGCTGCTCGTAGCTCCATACGGCGTTCTCGACCGTACGGCCGTTGAGCTTCAGGGTGAAATACGAAGCGTCGCCCTTGTAGGGGCAGGTGGTGCGGTGGTTGGTGGGGCTGAGCAGGCCCATGCGCACATGCTCGCGCGGAAAGTAATAGACCGGCCGGTGCCCTTTCTCGAGCAGGAGTAGCGTGCCGGTGGAATCGGCGACGGTTGCCTCGCCCGCGATGACGCGGACGCGCTTTTCGGTAGGAACGAGGCTGATGCGGTCGCGGGGCATGGGGCTCTCGCAAGGACGACGCGGGACCTTGAAGTGGCGGGCGGCGCCACGGTTCGCAAGGCCCCCGTCAGGGTAGACCGTCAAACCGGCCGGCCCTATATAGAGCACGCCTCGCGGGCGCGCGCATTTCGTCGCGCGAACGTCGGGCGCCGCCTGAGAAGCGCAGATTGCGTGCGCAACGGCTTGGGTGGGGGATAGTTCAACGGTAGAACAGCGGACTCTGACTCCGTTAATCTAGGTTCGAATCCTAGTCCCCCAGCCAGTTGGATTTATTGCGGTCTCGGCAAAATCCTGTTTGGAACGGAAGGACCGTTTTGAGGTTCATTTTGACGACTTTGTTCCCTTCTCTTACTGGCAAGACGTTGCTTGTCGATCTTGAGGGAAATGAACCTTGCAATCTGACCGCTCATGCAACTAAACCAATGGCCGCATTAGAAACGGGGGCCGTCATGCGGTTGCTATTCGCGCTTTTCGGGTTACTCGCAACTTTGACCTTAATTGCGGTACCGGCGTTTGCCTGCCCTGGCCCAAGTCAGGATAGGATTCGAGGGGATGCCAAGTGGTGTTTCGGTCGCCCGCAAGGAGACGGCTTCGGCGATTTAGTCGTAGGTTCCTGTAACAAAGACGCCGACAAAACTCGGAATGGATTTCGGGATTGCCAACACGACGGCAGCGTTCGAGACAATTACGATAGTTGTACGGCGGGCGAACAGATTGACGCCGTGAGGGCGGCTGGACGAGATACAAACATCTATTCAAACCCTGCGGCCTGCGGTTTTTGACGTAAGCGATTGCGATTGCTTCAAAGAGGCCGCCTCCGCAAGCGGTCGGTTTTGACCAGTCTCAGCAAGCCGTTTCGCGTAGCCCAACTCTAGCTTGTGGATCGCGGCCCGCCCCAGTTCCGGATCGCGATGAAGGTAGTGGGCATCGAGAATGCTGCGCACGTCATTGAGCGCGTGGCCGGTGATACTCACAATCTGTGCTTCCGTGTAGCCTTCCAACGCCAGTCGCGTGACCGCCGTACCCGCAAATCGTTGAACGTCAGGCCGACAACTCCGGCTTTGTCGCGCGCCTTGTTGAATGATGCGCGGAAGCCATCCTCAATCCACGGCCGCCCTTCCGAATTAAGCAGAATGATCGGGCTCTTTTTCGACTTGGCCGCTTGATCAAGCGCCGCCTTAAGCGGCGCACCAACCGGGATGACGACGCTAACGAGGCGCCGACGCCGACCGACGCTCTTGGACTGCCGTAGCCTGATCTCCGTCCCGTTGTAGGCATTCCACGATCTTCTCGATTTGTTTGATGTAATCTTCGCGTGTTCGCTCCCGCAGACGGAGAATTTTTGGCTTTTCTGGTACCCTTGCAACAAGCTAGGCAATCGGCCCTCGGGCGCGGTGACTTTGGTTGCGACCGCGGCGTTGTAGCTCGCAACGAATTCAGCCGTTCCGGGGTCGTCTTGAAGCCGCGGACCGCCGCGCCATGCATACCAATATGTTTTGGCACTGCCGTCCGCCAGCTTCGCCAGCGTCCAATGAAGCCCTTTCAGATTAACGCGCATGTTTCCCCAGCCATTTTTCCACTTCATCGTTTGCAGGTTCGAATTGGGACCGGGTAAGGGTTTTCAGTCGAAACGCGCGAGATTGGGCCGACCGCGTGCCTGCAATCGTTGAGGCCATGCGTGCCCTGCCCGTCACGTCCGGCATGATCGACGGCGAGGGGGTGGTGTGCGACGGCCGCGGGGTGACGGACTTCGAGCGCCTGCGCTCGGCACTCGCCCGCGATAGTTCACGGCAAGCTTTCCTGTTCGCCTTTGACGTGCTCGAGATTGACGGTCGGGACATGCGCGCCCGGCCATGGCACGAACGGCGCACCGCCTTGCCCAGCTCATCGGGCAACGCGGCGCCATTCGATTATCAGAACATCTCGACGGCGCAGGTGGCGCCACCGTGTTCCGGCATGCCTGCGCAATGGGCTTAGAAGGCATTGTCGCCAAGCGACGTGGTCGGCCGTACCGGTCCGGCCGGTGCGCCGATTGGGTCAAGGTCCGCAATCCTGAGGCGCCAGCTGCCACGCGGATCATGGAATGGGACCGTTAGCTGAAAGACTTTTGTCCTCATGCTGTCAAGAACAACAAAGCCCAACCTCTTCGCCATTGTCGCCCGTGACATAGTTTGCGCCGCTCTGCTTGTCGGCTTCTCAGGCGCGCATGCGGCCGATGCGAAACTCACGCTTGCTTGTGAGGGCACGACAACGACCCCATCGGTGGAAGGATCAAACCCAACGCCCATTTCCATGGGCATTATCGTTGACTTCGCAAGTTCAAGGGTTCGGTTACCCTGGCTGGATCGACTTTCCAGTGAAGATCACCGGAATGAACGAGGTGACTATCTCTTTCAGCGGTTCCAGCCGCGTCGCAGGAATAGCCGATTGGAGCATCACCGGCACCATTGATCGCGTTACCGGCGCTGTCGAGGCGAGTTCGATACAAACGAACGTCCAAACTAGCGCGACCATCTCGTCACTTGGCTACGCATTGAAATGCAGGCCAACGCAACGCGAAAGGAAAGAAATATCGACGCGACTTACGGCTCCTTAAAGAATTCCTCGATCTCGTCCGCCAGCACCTTAAGCGCGTCGTGGCTCGAAACCGCATTGCCATCAATTTGAACAGCGGACTGCTCGAACGACATGCTCAACTTAATCGCTTTTTCGCGAGTTGCGGTCTTAAGCTTGAGCGTGCTGGTCGCGCCGGTCACGCCCTTCACCCAGCTTTCGAGCATCACTTGTGGCTCGATTTCGGGGAATCGGGCTTTCAAAATCGGCCGCAACTCATTCACGAAAGCGCCGATGTTCCCGAACTTCTTTTCGGCGGCAGTCGAGATAGATTGCGCCCGCTCTTTGTGCTGGGATCGATAGGCCGCTATCCGACTGACGAGGTTGTCGATCTTGTTGTCAAACGGTCCTTTCATTTTCGATTGCGCTCCGGTTCGCGTGTACGGCTATGTGCTCGCGACCTCTTAGACGTATGGCGCAACCCCAACTTTACAATCCCTCTGCGGCGGTTGGGTGCCGGCGGGTACTGGCCGGTTTCCGAGGTCGATGGCCGATTTTGAAAAGAGCAGTGGCCGATTTTGATATGTGAAATACTTCACACAATGCCCGTCGCCAACGACATATCGTGGGGTGTTTTAACGACAGACCACCAGCTAAAGGGAGCCGTGGAATGAGCAGATTTGCAATCGCGTTTGCGATAATCGCCTGTCTTGGCACCTTCGGTTCCGTGCCATCACTTGCTCAGTGCGCAACTTGCGGAGCGGATGCCAGCCGGGCGGACCGGGAAAGAATTCAGCGACAAGAGGGCGCCGAGCGGTTTCAGCGCGAGCAAACTCAAAGAGCAATGGAGCGAGTGCAGCGGGAGAGCGAGAGTCGCAGCGGACGAGATTTGCGAGAAGTGCATCCTAACGGCCGTTGAGCCTCATTCCTCCAACAGCTCGCGCGGGTAAACGCCGAGTGCGGCAGCGATCTTGCCCAAGCCACGCCGGGATTGGCGGAAGTTCGCAGCAATCGAGCGTTCCCTTGGCATTGGCTGACGCCCTCCGCGGGTTGCCAAACGGCCCAAAAGCCCAACTGTCTCAGTGAGACAATTGAAAGGCGCACTGGCAAAGACCGCAGGGCGCCGGGCAAGGAAAGCCATTTTGAATTCGATTCGTAACCTATTGGCGCCGCACGGGTGCTTTAGGCCAGATTTTGAAAAATAAGCGTGATGAATCAACGCGTGCACCCGGACTCTGACTCCGTTAATCTAGGTTCGAATCCTAGTCCCCCAGCCAGCGCTTCTTCTCTCTTTCAGCTGTTTGGCCACGGCGCAATGCACGGCAGGATTTTCTTTGCGGCGATCGGCCTCGGTCTTATGACCGGTACGGCGTCGCAGGGCGCTTGCCCGAAACCGGACGCCCCAAGCTGCGCGTTCGAGAGCATTCCATTTGCGTCCGAAGCGACATTCGATGCCTGCCGGATGGAGATGCTGAAATTTCGCGACGCGATGGACGAGTATGCGTCTTGCGTAGGCGCAACTTCGGCCGAGCAAGGAAAGGCCGCCCGCGACGAATACGAGAGCGTACGGGTTCGGTTTAATCAACGAGCCCGTGGCGAGTTCGATCAGCCGCCCCACTAGTGCCGCGAACCCGAAGTTCGCATCATAATTGCCGCGAGTCCGATTGCGAACTTCGGGTTCAAAGCGGCACTAGAATCATAGAGTTGCTAGTGCCCTTCGATTCCGAAGTTCGCAAACGAACGTGCCGCCAAATGATGCGAACTTCGGAATCGGGGCACTAGTCGGGAACATCATGCATGTCCCCCACGAAATCCCACGAAGCGCTGGTCGGCCGCCAGTTCGGCACGCGCGTAGCGGCCTATCTGAGCGGCGCCGTGCACGCGCAGGGCGCCGGGCCGTGGTGGCAGAGCTGTCCGAACGCGAGGTGACGGTTAGCTACGGCACGGTGTGGCAGTTCTTTGCGTCCGAAGGTATCCGCTTCAAAAAAGCCTGTACGCCGGCGAGCCAGATCGCGCTAACGCGCGGCCCCGACTGCGTCGGGGGACTCGTGAAAGCAAACTGAGATCACGGCCGCAAGACCAGCGGCTCGGCAGCGCACCGGGCGGATCCTGAATACCCTCCCATAGCCCGAATGCGAAAAGTATCTCAGAAATCCAGCCACGCCTGCGTGTGCTACGGGTCCCTCAGTTTCTTGGGCCTTTTGGCGGAACACTGTTTGAACTCGAAGCGAAATCCGCCTGGGACGATTGCGAAGCGTGCGGATTCGATTTAATCAGCGAGCAACGTGCGCGTTCGATGAACCGGGCCTCTACTCGCAGAACACGCGTTGGTGGCCTGCGCTGAGGTTCTTGCCGACCGCGAGCTCGCCCGCCGTCCATCCCAGATTACCATAATCGATCAGTCCATAATGCACGGCACTTCGGTCCGGCGATGGGCGCAGTTCAGGAAGGTTGATCCAGCTGCGCAGCAGCAGGCGTCCGCGACCGAGGCTTTCGCCAGTATCTTCCTCGTAGCCGGCGCGGCCGTGGAGGGCGCAAAGGTTATTTGCGAAATAGGCGTCCCCTTCTGCCAACTCGAAAGTAAACGCGTATCTTTGGGCCGTGGCTTCAAAGAAATCCAGCATCGCGTTCTCGCTATCGGTCAAGGGCGAATTCCGGCGCACGGCTGCAGCCTTGATCCAGTTGCGGTTGAACCTCGAGCTGAAGCGGCCGTCACGGCGCTCGAAAACCGGTATCGGGTGCGACGACGTGGGGGCCTCCCAGGCGGCCTGCTCGCCATAGCGATCCCAGTGGAAGCCTTCCTGCAGTCGCGGCAGCCATTCCGGATGCTTAAAGGCAAACTCGTTGTAGACCGCGATAGCGGAGGCAAACGAGCTGATTGGGTTGCTGGACGCCTGGCGAACGCAGAGCAGACCGATCACGTCCGAGAGGTCTACGTGCAGGGCATGCACGCGCCTCGTTCCATAGGCGCGCGTAAGCGTTGCTTGTTTGATACCGCGTTCCTCCACTTTCGCCAGCAGCGCCGCCTGGCCGTCCTGGCTTACGCAGGTACCGAGATGAATGCATAAGCCCCAATAGCACAGGCACAGATCGCCCTCGGAGAATCGCCGCACCGGAAATCCGGACAAAAGCACCACACCTCTGCCCACAGTCAGCTCCGTGCGGATCCGGTCCACCAGGCCGGCGAGCGATCGCCCCAGAGGGAAGTCGGATTTCGTCAGGTCGGCGTACTTGCTCACTTTTGATTTTGCATTGGCCAGCGCCTTCTCCAGCTCGGAAATGTGAGCAATGGTCAGAGGAAGCCGCCAGCTGGAATCGGCGGCGAGATCTGTTCCGCTCCACCCTTGCGGGATGGTTCGCGGCGTCACCGGGGCGTGAAGCATGAAATCACCTGCAGTCACTGGTGGAAGGCCGACCGCCGCGCATGGCTCGGTGCCGAACGGCCGGGCGAGCTGTGGGCGCGGCCGGCCTGAACGCTATGCCGAGATGCAAACAGATACATCGGCAGTCTGACGAAAACGGCTCAAGAAACCGGCAGATCGACGCAAACCCCCGTCTCGCCCGCCCCTGCTAGCGCGTTAACCCGCCCGGCCGTAAAAGCCTTGATAGGGCGCGCCCTTCCCCGTCGAAATTATCGATGCCAAGCCATGCGACGAGTGCCGCGCGGCGCGCCGGCCATTCGGCGGCCAAGAGCGAATACCAGCGCGCATCGCACCGCCGGCCTTTCGCTATATAGGAGGAACGCCAGGTTCCCTCGGGCACGAAGCCCAATCGTTCGGCCGCCTTTACGGACGCCGCGTTCTCGCCGTCGCAGCGCCAGACGACGCGCTGATAATCGAGATCGTCGAACGCATGCCGGAGCAGGAGATACATCGTTTCCGTCAAAACCGGCGTTCTCTGAACCAGCGGGGAAAGCCAGATGCTTCCGATTTCCAAAGACGCGTGGGCGGGAAAGATGTCGCAATAGGAAACCCAGCCCGACGCTTGTCCGGTGCTCGCCGGAATGATCGCGAAAAAAGGCTGATCGGCGCATGCTGCGAGCCCAGCGATATGTAACGCCATCTCCTCCTTCATCCGAAACGGACCATATCTCAAATACCGCCACGACTCGTCAGCGTCCGCCGCAGCCGCCCAGAGATCGGCGGTGTGCGCGTCCGCCAGCGGCTCCAGCCGTATGAAACGGCCGATGTGCCTTTCGCGCCGCGGAAACGGGCGCGGATGGATGGTGGGGCTCGCAGGCATTTCTCTCACCGATTCCGAATGAGGCTTTGGTTTGCCGAAAGGAAGCGTGCCACGCTAGGATGTCGACAACGGCTCCTCGCCGACCCGTTGCCGCACCATCATCGCACCGAGAGCCCAGCCATGCCGAGGGTCTCTCCGACCGATCTGGAAAGATTTTATCGTGAGGCGTTCATTGCCGAACGCACGACGCCGGCGGCAGCAGAGGCAGGTGCAGCCGGGCTGTTATACGCGGACCTGCACGGCATCGATACGCACGGGGCCGCGAACCTCGATCGCGTATATCTCGCAAAGATTCGATGCGGAGAGATCGACGCGGCGGCGAAGCCGCAGGTTGTCGTCGATACAGACGCCGTCGCCTTGATCGACGCTCATCGCTGCCTTGGTTTCCTGCCGGCAAGCAAGGGAATGGAATTGGCCGTCGCGAAGGCCGGGCGCTTCGGGATTGGCGCCGTTGCAGTGCGCAACAGCACGCACTGCGGTGCGCTCGGTTACTACAGCTCGCTCGCTGCCAAAGCCGACTGCGTCGGCATCGGATTCACAAATCTCGGTTCCGAAGTGCACCTTCGCCCCCCCAACGGGCGCCGCAACCTGCTCGGAACCAACGTGATTGCGGCAGGCTCACCGGCCGGCGAGGCGCCGCGGTTCAACCTCGACATGAGCGTTGCCGCCATCGCCGTCAGCCGAATTCGCGCCGCACACCGAAGGGGTGAGCAGATCCCACCCGGTTGGCTATGCGACGAAAGCGGAAGGGAAGTAACGGATCCGGCCGACTTCGCCAAAGGAGCGGCATTCCTCCAGTTTCTCGACGGCCGAAACACTCCGGGGGGTTATAAGGGCTACGGTCTCGCAATCCTCATCGACATTCTGTGTGGAGTGCTGAGCGGGGGGTGCGTCGGTCCCACCCGTAAAAATCTCGAGGAGGGTGCCGTGCGGCCGGAGCATCCCGGCGTCGGGCACTTCTTCCTCGCATTGGACGTCCGAGCGTTCCGCCCGACAGGCGACTTCCACCCGGCAATGGATGAATTGCTCAATTGCCTCGTCGACTGCCCGCCCGCAAGCCAGAGGGAAAAAGTAAGGTATCCCGGGTTGCGCCAACAGACCGCTGCCGCCGACCGGCAAACGCACGGGATTCCCGTGGACGCCGTCACGCACGAAGGGCTGTTGAATATCGGCCGGAGGCACAACATCGCCCCGCCGTCGGTGATGGAGGCGAGATTGGCCTGACTGCGAGCCGCAAGTGAAGCCGCCGATCCCGGAAAACCGCACGCCCGCACGACCGAACCGACTACGCAGCGGCTCCGAGGTACTGCAGAGCGGTCGCAACGTGCAACGCCGTTCCGGTCGCCAGCGCGTCCTCGTTCAGGCGCATAAGACTGGAGTGAACCGAAGGACCCATGGACGGATTCTCGATGTCGCTCGGACACGCGCCGAGCAACGACATCGCCCCGGGAACCCGCTCGAGCACATGGGCGAAATCATCCGCTCCCATGACCGGGGCCGGCATCTCATAGACGTTGCGCTCGCCCACGATGTCCTGAGACACGCGACGGACCAAGGCTGCGGCCTCGGCATTATTGACGGTTACCGGATAGCCGCGGCGTACCTGGACCTCCGCCGCGCATCCGTGCGCCGCAGACAGGCCGCGCGCGAGCCGCACGACACCCGCGGCGGCTAGACGTCTTGTCGTCTTGTTGAGGGTCCGGATCGTTCCCTCGACCGTCGCGCTGGCGGGGATTACGTTCGTCGTATTGCCGGCCTCGATCCGCGTCACAGTTATCACCGCCGGTTCAAACGGGCTGATTTCGCGGGTCACGAAGGTCTGCAGCGCGCTCACGTACTCGCAACACACAGGGACCGGATCCTTCGCCCGGTGCGGCGCCGACGCATGACCCTCGTGACCGGTGATGCGAACTTGAAAGGCGTCAGCCGCGGCCATAATCGGTCCGGTGCGCGTTCCGACCAGATTGGCGGGCAGATTCGGCGCCACATGCAACGAGAAGGCAGCGTCCACCGCATCGAGCACGCCCTCATCAATCATGTGGCACATCCCGAAATCATTCTCCTCGCCGGGTTGGAACGCGAACCTGACCCGACCGCGAAACGCGGCGCGATGCTCGGCCAGAATGAGAACCGCGCCGACCAGCATCGCGGCATGCGCATCATGCCCGCAGGCGTGCATGCGTCCGTCGGTCTGGCTCGCATACTCGACTTCCGCCGCTTCCGTGATGGGAAGGGCATCCATGTCGGCACGCAACAGAATTGTCGGGCCCGGCGATTTCCCGCCCAAGTCGGCAACGATCGACGTTACGGTGCGCCCAAGTCTCACCTCCAAGCCTTCCAGCTTCCCGATGACAGCGAGAATCTTTTGCTGCGTCGCCGGCAACTGCAGTCCGATTTCAGGTTCCTGATGGATTGCGCGGCGCAGGGCCGTGATTGCGGGGAGCCGTTGCTGTGCGGCCTTGAGTGCCCAGCTGCTGGTCATGCCGTCCTGCCCCTGCACCAAGTGCGCGGTGGCTGCTTCACGGATCGTTGATCCTCACCTGGCGTCCAACCCCTCGATGTGGGCAGCAAGCCGCCGGATGGTGTTGAGTTCAAAGAGGTCCGCTAGGGAAATGCGGCCGGGATGCAGCCGCTCCAATGCGGACGTGAGATGAACTGCGCGCAGCGAGTCGAGGCCGAGGTCGAGAAGATCGTCCGTCACACCCGCCGGTGAAATTCCCAATACGTTCTCAACGAGAGTAACGAGCTGCGATTCCAACTCGGTTGCCGCTCTTTCATAGAAGAAGATGGTTCCGCGCGCCTTCGCCGCGGCCATGAGGTGCGCCGTATCGAGACGACCATCGGGCAATCTGGGCATTTCCTTGCATAGGATGACGGCCGGCGCCTCGCTGTATCCGCCGCATTCCAGAGCGAGGGACCTCACCTGTGGGGGACTTGCGAATGCAAACGGCACGACCGCCACGACCGGCATGGCGCGGCCATCGATCTCGGCCGAGAAGAGCGTCGCCTCGCACACGCTCGGGTCACGCAACAGCGTGTCCAAGACTTTGCTGTCATCTGTCATCCCTGCGGCTCCTATCTTGTCTCCGCCACGGCGCCGGCTGCATCGTCCGGCAGCCCGCATCGCGAAATGAGGTCAGGTCTGGCTCGCGGCCGCGCCGTGCATCGCTCGACGATCTTGCCGATGAGAGGCATTTCGGCCGCGACGTCGGGTGGTACGGCGGTCTCGGCCGCGGTCCGACCAAACTCCGCGAGCACCGCCCGGGTGTCGCCGCCATAGGCTTTGGGAAGACGTATGTTGCAAAGCGGGGTTCTGCTGAACCGCGGCGCCGGCGCAACGGTCGTCACAGCACCATGACGATAGTCGACCGAGACCACGGCGCCCCGTCCGATCGCGGCTGGATCCGCCAGGACATTGGCCATCGATTCCAGACGATGGGCCGCGAAGCCTGCGGCCTGCAGCTTTTCGATCCAAGTTCGCGCCGGCAGAGTGCCAAGCCGCCTTGCCAGGGATCGCTCCAACTCAGGCGCGTCCAGGGCCTGAAGATCCTCTTCGCCCACGACTTCGCCGAGCTTCTCAAGCTGTCGGCGGAACGCGACCAGGAATATGCATTCGTCCGCGCAGCGGAAGGGGCGGTATACGGCCGGTGAATGGGCACCCGCGCGGTCCCCGGTCGTACACGGCGCGCGACGCGCCATCCGGATGCAAGAATGCAAAGTGGCGGCTTGCGCCAGAGATGTCTGCACGTGCTGGCCAGTCCCGGTCGATCTCCGCGCAAACAGCGCGAGCGTAATTGCGAATGCTGCGAGCAGCCCGCAACCCAAATCGGTGAGATAAAGCGGTGCAGTTATCTCGTTTCCACCGGATGAAGGCGTCGGATCGAGCCCGGATACGGCTTGAGCAGTCGATTCATATCCCCGGGCGTTTGCCCAAGGACCGCGATGCCCGTACGCGCTGATAGAGCAGTAGATGAGGCTAGGATGGCTTCGACTCAGGTGCGCATGACCGAAGCCGGATCGGTCGGCTACGCCGCGGGCAAAATTTTCAATGAAAACATCGGCATGGCGAACGAGGCGATGCAGTATTCGGCGGCCCTCGGATTTGAAAATGTCGAGCAGTACCGATTGTTTCCCTCTGTTTACCCGGAGGTGGAATGCGGGCGTCACATCGAGGGGGCTGTTTATCTTGATAACGCGAGCGCCGAAGTCGGAGAGAATCCGTCCGGCCGTCGGGCCGGCCAGAACCTGCGTCGTGTCTATGACGACAATGCCGTCGAGCGGTGGCTTCGAGGTTGCGTGGCGCGGCGCCGGACCGGGCGCTCGGCGCGAGGGACGAAGCAGCCGGACCAGCTCGCCACGTTCAAGATGACGGCACGGGCGCTGCTCGCGCGCATCGTCGTCCGACGACATGTGGATGATTTGGCCGAGCGTTGCCACCGAACCCAGCTCGGGGACGGTGATATGGGATGTCGCACCAATCGCGCGTGCCTGCTCAGTGCGAAGCCACTCCTCGGTCGTTCGGTGCATTGCGAGCGGGATGCCAGCAGCCATGCCGACGGCCTCCCAGGCCGCCGCCGACCGCGATGCAAATAACTCACCCAAACGGCGCCGCAATTCCCGCCGGTGGCCCGGGTTGCGCCGAAGCAATGTGAGATCGAGAAGCCCCAGCCGATCCCACCCCGACTCCCCCGCGGCGGTGAGAAGCCAATCCATGAACTTCGGGTTTCGGGGCCAGAATTTGATGAAACGGCCGTCGGCACATCGGTATGAACCCCCGCCGCTCATCCCGATTTGCCCCCAAAGGGTCGCACATCCGCGCTCGGCCGCGGTCTGCGGGTAAGCTTCGCTGGGGTTCGTCGTCGGCTCCACTGCCACCTCGCGCATTACGTCGAGCAGCGGGACCTCGATGATCTGTCCGAGGCCGTCGCGCTCCTTCGCCAGCAAACCGGCGGCGATGCTGATCGCGGCATAAGCGGCAGCAAACGTGGACGCGACGGTAATCTGCCGATACGCGTACGTCGCGACACCCATGTCGTCCCCGACCGGCCGCAACAGCCCGGCCGCGGCGGCCACGACGCCCTCGAACGCCGGAACCTTCGCGCGCGGATCATCGAACGGAAAACCAGGAATGGAGCAGTAGACCAAACGGGAGGACCGCTCCGTCATCGCGTGAGCGCCGATTCCCAGGCGATCCATGGCGCCCGGACGAAAATTCTCAATCACCACGTCGGCGGATAAAATCAGCTGTTGCGCCAGTCGCAGATCGGACGCTGCCTTCAAATCCAAGGTCACATTCGATTTGCCAGCCTGCAGCATGGCATTGATCGGCGGCTCCAGCGGTGAGCCGCCGGGCGCATCAACATGAATAACCTGGGCACCCTGCCTTGCCAGGAGGACCGCAGCCAGCGGGCCGGCGATGTGCTGGCCGAAATCAATCACGCGAATACCTTGCAAGGGTCCGATCATCGGTAGTTGTTGTTTGATCTTCGTCGGCCTGCCGATGGATTTCATCTGGCCGCGGCCGCCCGCCTTAGAGCGCATCGATCGTCACGTTCGGCGTGCAGCCAACCGGTTGGCGCACGCACTTGGGCAGCGGGGCGCCCAACATTCGTTCGGTGGACCAGCCCGTCGCGTGCTTCCTTCTGGACCGATGATAGGGGGAACACCTGACGGTTCCTCCGGCATCTTGTCGGCGATCGGCGCCAGGAGCCGTCAGATTGCCTTCGCTCCCGGCGCCTGCGCGCGCATGCATCAGGGCGATGGGCTCGATTGCCTCGCTTGGCAAAGCGGTCTACCTTGCCGTGCGGCTACTCGATGGTCACAACGTTTGGCCGCAGGCGTCGGGCCGGGGAATTCTTCGTAATCTCGCCGCGGCCACTGTTATCGAAAAGCACGCCGCACCGCGCTACCAGTCCGACACCAGGGGAGCCTGGTTCGATAGTGCCCGCAAAGCAGGTTGCCGGCCGCAATCCCGATGATGGCGGGACATGCCCGGATGACAGGCACGATCACTCGTCGGCCTGGATCGGTATTCTATGGTGCGTTGCCGGAAATCTGGTGTTTACAATCATTTTTAGCTCGGGAAAGTTTGCCGGGCCGGCTGCTGCGCCTTTTCAAATCATGTTTCTCCGGTACGTCGGGGGCCTAGTAACGGTCCTTGTGGTTATCTGCCTGTTGCGCAAGCCGATAAGTACCTATTGGAGTCCTCATCCCTGGGGGCATTTCGCGCGGGCGTTCTTTGGTGCGTTCGGAGGCATCGCGGCGGTCCAGGCAGCCGCGACAATGCCGATAGCCGAGGCGACGGTGATCGGGTTGCTGGACCGGATTTTCGTCGTCCTGTTGGCGATTGCGATCCTCGGCGAGTTCGTCGGAGCGCGCCATTGGGTGGCGGTCGCGCTGTGTGCCTGTGGCGCTTTCACCGTGCTGGCCGGCCGCAGCACATTCTCTCATCTCGACACGACCTACCTCGTTCCCGCCGGAATCGCATTTATTGGCGCCTTGTTGACTGCGGCAGAGTCGATTTCGATCAAGATGCTTTCTGTGAAAGATGTGACCCTGTCGATAATGCTGCACGTGAGTGTGTTCGGCAGCCTTCTCCTTGCCATTCCGGCAGTCGTGACCTGGCAGTCCCATGACCTCGCGTTGAACGGCGCCTTTCTTCTCCTCGGGCCATTCGCGATCATCGGTCAGCTGTGCATTATCAATGGCTTCCGACTGGCGGACATGTCCGTTGTCGGCCCGATCGGTTACACCCGCGTGGCTTTTGCCGCTTTCCTGGGAATTGCGTTCTTCGGCGAAGTGCCGAATCTGTCCACTGTCCTCGGCACTGTCCTCATCGTCGGCGGAGGGGTATGGCTTTCACAGCTTCAGCGCCCGCGGCAAGATCGTGCGCCGAAGCCCGACCCAACGACCGCGCCACGACATCGCGATACCAAGCGCACGGCGATACGGCACTCTCGCAGGATGGGTGAGTGACGGCGACCGCGACGATTCGCGGTATCCGGCACGCTATTTCCGTCAGTTTGCCGAGGAATTACTCGGTTCGTCGGCGTAATACATAACCCGGCATCTAAAACAAAGCTGGTGCGGGCAGTTGATGCGCCTGCATTTCCGGCGGCTGCGTTGTGCGAGTGCAATGCTCTTGCCGAACGAAACTCCGAGGACGACCAATCGAACGCAAGGAGTTCCGGGGATGAATGACGTGATGGTTCGGATGTTGCCTTTGAGCCAGTCCGTCGAGTCACTCAGCCCTTATCCTTGGCCGAGACTGAGAGCGCTGCTCGGCGGGGTCACGCCTTTACGAAATGGTCCTGCGCTCGACCTTTCGATCGGCGAGCCGAAATTCGGAGTGCCCGCCGTGGCCGGCCCGATCCTCAGCGAAGCCGTCGACGAGTGGGGCCGCTATATGGCCTCCGACGGCACCCCTGTTCTGCGCCAAGCGATCGCCGACTGGATCGTGCGCCGGTACCGGCTTGCACCATCGGCCGTCGATCCCGAACGGCATGTCCTGCCCTGCTGCGGCACCCGCGAGGCGCTCGCGATGTCGCTGCTGTTGCTCGACAGCCGGCGTTGCGGGAGCAAATCTTTCGTGCTCATGCCGGATCTCTTCTACCCGCCCTACGAGGCGGCTGCGTGCGTCGCGGGCCTCGAGCCGATCTATCTCCCGACCTCACCGGAGAGCGATCATTTTCCCAGCTTGGCGGCACTGGAGCGTGAAGAGGGGGCAAACGAATTGCTCAGCCGCACGGCAGCGATGTTCCTCTGCAGTCCATCGAGTCCGCAGGGGACGATCGCGTCACACGCGTATCTCAGCCGCCTGATCACGCTTTGCCGGAGGTTCGGCATCCTGTTGCTGCTGGACGAGTGCTACTCCGAAATCTACCGCGATGCCGCCCCGGTCGGCGGGCTCGAAGTGACGATGTCCATGCCGGAGCGGTCGTTTGACAACGTGCTCGTCTTCAACTCGCTCTCCAAGAGGTCCAGTGTTCCGGGCTTGCGGTCCGGATTTGTCGCGGGCGACGCGGCCGTGATCGCCGCGTTCAGGCGTCTGCGCAGCTACAGCTGCGTTGCCATGGCCTCGCCGGTACAGAAGCTGTCGGCCGCCCTCTGGTCGGACGAGGCGCACGTTGCGGAGACCCGCCGACGGTATCGTGCAAATTGGGACGCGGCGGCGGGCCCGTTCAGCCGCCTATTCCCATTTGACCCGCCGGCCGCCGGTTTCTTCGCCTGGCTCGATCTGTCGAGCTGTCGCCTCGACGGAGAGGCCGCGACGATCAAGCTCTGGGCCGAGGAGGCCATAAAGGTGCTGCCCGGGCGGTTTCTTTCCCGGGACACCGCGTCGGGTCAAAACTCGGGAGCCCCGTTCATCAGAATTGCCATGGTGCACGACGCAGAGGTGACCGGGAACGCTGTCGGGCGGATCGTCCGATGTTTGGGGAAGATCGTCGGCTCTCCGGGCACCGACGCCTCCGCAGTGCTCACGTCGGCTTGCGGGTAGCACAATGAAGAGGGGCGCAAGCGACGAGGTCGACCGCCGGCTTATCGCGCTCCTGTTGGAGAATGCGCGGCAATCCACAATGGCATTGGCCAAGCAACTGGGCCTGGCCCGCACGACGGTCCAGTGCAGACTCGCGCAACTCGAGCGGCGCCGCGTCATCATCGGGTATTCGGCGTTGCTCGGTTATGATCCCGGCCGCGGCTTTGTCCAATCCGTCGCATTCCTGTCCATCGTCAAACGAAGTCAGAAAAATATCGTAGAACGCCTCAAGCAATACCCCGAAATAAAACTGTGCCTGACGGTGGATGGCGACTTTGATCTGATGTTGATCATTGAAGCCGCACAGAATGAAGACATCGAGGCGCTGACAGAAGAGATAGCCGAAATTCCCGATGTGGTGCGAAGCAAGTCGATCATGGTGCTCTCCGCAAAATTTGACCGTCGCACGGTCATGCACAACTGTGACGGCGGCTTGACGCACTAGAAAACGGTCAAAGCGCGTGAACGGACCGGCTCAGCGCGTGAAGACGCGTTGAGCGCCGCGTATCCGCGTCGACCGCCCGCGACCGAGTCCGATCGATCGTCAGTTCGACGAGATCGTCGCGCAAAGCTCGGCGAAGCGACGAACGGGCCGTCGCGCAACCGCGATATCATGCGCGTCGCTCGACGGGGCAAGTCGGGGGACACGGCACGTCTCTGGTCGCGCCCGCGTCTTCCGCCCACCTCGTCAAACGACCGCACTCGTCGTTTTTCTCTGGCAGCGTCACTCCAAGAGGTCCTTGTCAAGGAAAGCCGCATGATGCTCGAAGGGCACAATGTGATCTCCCTCCTGCATGAGGTCGGCGTCCGCGCACCGCGCGACTGCTACATCGTGACCGACGAAAGAGCCCATACCTATGGCGAGATGCTCCAATCGTCTTTGCAACGTGCCGCCCTTTATTCGGATCTCGGTGTCGCTCCGGGAGACGTAATCGCGATCGTCTCCGACCGCTCAGTCGCCACGGTCGAAACACTGTTCGCCCTCCTCGCGCTCGGCGCGAACGTGGTCCCGCTCGACATTCATGAGCCGCCGCAGAGGGTGTCCGATCTCCTCAGCCAAGTCGGTCCCAAATTGACGTTCATGTCGCCGCATGCCGTCATCGCCACGGTGTCGGATTCGATTGCGATCGAGGACATCCCCGCCACTACGCGTCAACTCGACTTTGCCGAAATATCCACGCGCATTGCGGGCCGCGAAGACGCCACAGCGTTCACTTTCTTCACCACGGGCTCGACCGGCCGCCCAAAGGGGATCGAGCTAAGTCACAAGGCGGTCCTCTCGGGTCAGCGATGGCTCCAGTCCGCGCTGAAGCTTGCCCCGGATGATCGCCAGCTCTTTCGCACTACCTTGGGCGTCACCAATCTCCTGCGCGAGATCATCTGGCCCCTCGTCGCCGGATGCTCATGCTGTCTGTTGACCGATGGCAAGCACAACGATGTAACCGAGCACATCGAGGCCATCGACCGTCACAGCGTCACGGTCATCGGCACGGTTCCGATCTTGGTGGAAGCTCTTGTAAGCAACCGACGATCCGCCGCGTCACTGGGGAGCTTGCGGCATGTGATCTGCACCAGCGATGTCTTTCTGGATGAACAGCTCGAACGCATATCCGCGGCGCTTCCGCACGCGAAAATCTACAATGTCTACGGCCTGACCGAGACGCCCTACGTCGCCTATTTCGACTGCGCGCACACGGCACGCAACGGCAAACAGGTTCCTATCGGCATCCCCGCCGACCTTTCCCCCATTGTGCTCGATGACAACCTGTCTCAAGCAGCCAAGGGCGTTCCCGGCCGCCTCTATGTCCACGGCGTGGGAATGTTCAGCCGCTATTGGAACAATCCGGAGCTGACCGGCTCGAGATTTATCGAGTTCGATGGTCGACGCTTATTCGACACCGGCGACATAGCCAGCGTGGGAGACGACGGTCTCATCCGCCTGGTCGGCCGTTCCGAATATTTGGTCAAAATCGGAGGGTATCGCGTCGAGGTTTCCGAGATCGAGGACGCCATCCGCGGCCTCGATCAAATCGCCGAGGCATGCGTGATCCCCTTCGAGATCGGAAACGGAACGAAGCGATTGGCGGCGTGGATCGTGCCGCAAGCGGGCTCGCGCCTCACGGAAGCGTCGGTTCGCCATCGCCTGGGAAAGGCCGTCAAACCGTACATGGTCCCGGCGGTGATCAAATTCACCGACACGCTGCCACGCACACACAATGGAAAGATCGACAAGAAGCTGCTGGAACGGCAGCTCTACGACAAACCGGAGAAATCGCAGGAGACCGGTACTCTTGTCGACATCGTGCAATCCGTCCTCAATGTCAGCCGGATAAACCTGTCCGACAACATCATCGCCCTCGGCGGCGACTCGATCTCCGCCCTTCTGATCAGCGTTCGCGCGCACGAGATCGGGCTGACGATCGACCCGACCGTCCTGCTTTCCTGCACCATCGCGGAAGCCATCGCGTCGGGCACTTGGGGCAATGCCGACGACGCGCCGCCGGCCGACGCGCTTGAAACCGATCCCATGGAGAGCCTGCTCAACTACGGATGGAGCGAACGGGATATCCGCCAACTTGCCTCGACGATTCACGCGGTAGCGTCATGATCAACAACATTCAACAAGTCTTCCCCCTGACAGAAATGCAGAAGGGCATGCTGTTCCACTCCGTCATGGAGCCGAGCTCTGGCATCTACTGCGAGCAGTTCCTGTTCGAAATCAAGGGCGAGGTGGACGGCAAGCGGCTCGAAGCCGCCTGGGCCGCGGTTGTTGGCGGGAACGACATCCTAAGAATATCGACGCGATACAGTCGGGTCAGGGAGCCGGTGCAAATCGTACACGGCAGCGTCCTGACGTCGCTTCCGCAACTGGACCTCTCCGGATTCCCATCAGCCGTGCAGGATGACAAGCTCGAGCGTCTTCTCGCCGCCGACCGCGAAAAAAACTTTGATCTGGCGCGTCCCGAGCTGATTCGGGCGCAATTACTGCGAATGGAGTACAACCGGTACATACTTTTGTTGACCTACCATCACATGCTCCTTGATGCATGGTCGCTGTTCCTGGTGATGAAGGAGCTGATCGAGCGCTACGAGACGGGAACCGCACTCGAATCGGTCAAGCCTTACTACTCGGACTATGTTGCAAGTCTGCGCTCGCACCGTCTCGAAGACTCCAGGGCGTTCTGGAGAAAATATCTGGACGGATATCGAACCGTCACATCGGTGGCCGACCGCCCGTCGGGCCAGGGCATCGAGCGCAACTCGCTTCGGCTGCACAAGGAGCTTGTATACCGGCTTCCCTCCGAGTTGTCCGAGGCCGTGGTTCAGGCGGCGCGCGACTATGGGCACACGCTCAACACCGTGCTGCAGGCCGCCTGGGGTCTGGTCGTCTCCTCGTGGTCGGGCGAAGACGACGTCGTATTCGGCATCACGATCACGCACCGGCCGTACCACATCGCCAATATCGACAAGATGGTCGGAATATTCATCAACTCCCTTCCCAAGAGGCTGGCGATCAACGGCGACGACACGATCCGCGACTATCTCGGCCGTGTTTATCGCGATCAGGCCGAGATCAAGGCGCATGAGCACGTCCCGCTTCCCGAGATACAGAAAGGCTCGCAAATTCCCGGCGGGGTTCCGATCTTTGAAACCCTGTTGATCTTCGAGAACTTCCTCAAAGACCGCTCGTGGCAGCAGGCGCGTGATTTTACCGTGGATTATTACCGGTATGTCGGATGGACCAACTATCCGCTCGCGATCGAGGCAATGCCGCCGGAGGGCCACCGGCCGATCTTTTTCCAAGTCAAATACGACACGAACTATTTTTCTGCGGATCGGGTCAATTCGCTTTTGGATCTGCTCCGCAACTATCTGGAAACCTTCGTACAGGGGCCCGATCGTCAAATCGATACGTTCCGGCGAAAGGCTGCGAGCGGCCGGACCAGGGTCGAAGACCGTCCGACCTCCGTTCTGTGCGTGCACGGCGGGCCCGAGGATGCGCTATGCGGCGAAGTACGCGCTATCTGGTCCTCGCTGCTCAACAGCAAGAGCCTCGACGACGCACAATCGTTCTTCGAGGCGGGTGGACACTCGCTTCTGCTCTTCGAGCTGCAAACCAGGCTATATGACAAGTTCGGAATAGAACTGTCGATCGTCGATCTGTTCGACAACCCAACGGTCGAGCTCCAAGCGCAGTTCATTTTTGCCGCTCAAACTTCCCGGCGGCACCCCATTCATCCGCAGCCGCTTCCCGCCAGCCTGTAGCGAGATGTGATCAATGTCACTGCTTGCGGATACAGACATGACGGCACCGTTGATGTCTCTCGTCGGCGTCGGTTTCGGCCCGGCCAATCTGTCACTGGCATTGGCTCTCAAAGAGAGCGGAGTCGACCGCGGCGTCATGTTCATGGAAATGCGCAACAAATTTGCGTGGCATCCGGGCATGATGCTGCCTAAGGCGACCATGCAAATTTCCTATTTGAAAGATCTGGCGACGCCGCGTAACCCGTGCAGCTTTTTCACCTTTACCAATTACCTGAAGCAAAGAGGTCGCCTCGATCGTTTCATCAACTTGCAGACGTTTTACCCTACGCGATTGGAGTTCAACGACTATCTGGAATGGGCGGCCGCGCAGGTCGATGACTTCGTTCTCTACCGAACCGAGGTCGTCGGCCTTGAGCCGGTGGACCTCGGCACGCAGAGACGGATCAGGGTTCACTACAGGGGCGCCGACGGATCGACGCGGTGGTTGGATGCGCTCAACGTCAGCGTCGCGACCGGACATCGCCCCTACGTGCCGTCCGTCGCCAAGGCGTCCCTGGGATCGAGCGTCTTTCACGCAAGCGAATTCGTCGACCGGATCGGCCAATTGGAAGGTCGCCCGGCACTGCGATTTGCCATCATCGGGGGCGGTCAAAGCGCCGCTGAGATCGCGAACTGCCTGTACCACTGCTTCCCGCAGTCCGAGATATCGTGGTACATCAAACAATTCGCGCTTCAACCGATGGACGACACGCCATTCGTGAACGAGCTGTTCTCCGAATGGATGATCGATCACTGGTTCCACAGTCCGTCCCGGCACCGGCGGGAGCTGCTCGGCTCGTATCGACAGGCGAACTATGCCGCCGTCGACGCGGAGCTGATCGATGATCTTTATCGCGGTCTCTATGACGACAGCGTGTGCGGACGGTCGCGCCTGCGCATTCATAATTTGAGCGAACTCGTTTCGGCGGCGGTCCACGACAATTGCGTGCGTCTCGTTGTCAAGGACCTCGTCGAGGGATCGGTGACTACCTCGACGGTGGACGTCGCCGTGCTGGCGACCGGCTATACCAAGGAGAACTATTCGCATCTGCTGCGTAATTTCGACGGATATCTCGAGCGGGATGATCACGGGCGATACGCCGTGGACCGGCATTACCGGATCCGAACCGCGAGCGCTTCCAGCGCGAATATTTTCGTTCTCGGCTGCAATGAGGACACCCACGGGATCGGGGACAGCCTCCTGTCGAACGTGGCGACGCGGGCCGATGACGTCCTGCGGCGTGTATTCGCGGCGGATCGACCCGCGCGCGACGGGGAGGACGGGCTGATAGCGAGCGAAGACGCACTCGAGCCGGCGTTGGAGGTCAATCGCGCTGCATTTTCTTCATATGCGGCAGCCCGGCCGCGTTAGCGGAAAAGCACGGCGCCCGCTGTCGCGCTGACCAAACAGGAGTGATGCCATGTCCGAAGTTACCAGCGTATATCCCTACCAGGCGGTCAAGGCGTCGAACGAGTACGGCGCGCTTTGCCGCCGCCTCATTCCCAAGCCCTGGGCATCGGCGGCTCCGTTCGGCGCCATGTGGTGCGAACTCGGTCCGGGCGCGAGTTCGACCGCACATAGTCACGAAGACGACGAGATATTCATCGGCTGGCGCGGATCCGCCTGGTTGCGGGTCGGACACCAGGAGGTGCCCCTGCGCGAAGGCGACATGGTTCATGTGGCGGCAGGCGAAGAGCACGAGCTGCGCAACATGTCGGGAGAGCAGCCGTTCGTGTGCCTGTCCTGCTACTGGGTCGACGCCGGCGGCGAGGTGTGGTCGTGACATCGCACCTATTGATCTGTGTCCCGCCGACGCCCAACGGGGATCTCCATCTCGGCCATCTGTCGGGTCCCTATCTCGGCTGTGACATTCTTGCGCGTTCCTTGCGCCGCAGGGGCGACGACGTGCTCAGCGTCGCCGGGATTGACGACAATCAGGGCTACGTCCTGCGCCGGGCCATGGAGCACAACTGCAGCCCACGCGAAATTGCCGAGCATTATGGACGGCGCATCCGCGCGACCTGGGAACTGGGACTGTTCCAATTCGATCTCACAAAGTCGACGCACGGCGACGCAGAGTACGATGATTTCGTGCGCAAATTCTTTTGGCGCCTGGTCGAGAGCGGCGGGATCGTGAAGCGGCGCTCACGCTCTCTCTATGACGGGTCGGGCGCACATCACCTGTACCAGGGATTCATCCGCGGAGCCTGCCCGCATTGCGGCGCGCCCGCGGACGGAAACATGTGCGAGGAGTGTTCTCGGCCCAATGAGGGATGGGATCTTCGCGACCGCCGGCCCACCTTTCCCCGGCTCGGCGAAAGAGTCGAGGAAGAGGAAAGGTATTTCATCGATCTCAATCAGGACGATCGCCGCCGCCTTGCCGCGTTTGCTGCGGGTGTTCGCGCGACCGGGGATCAGCACGCCTATTACAGGTCGCTGCTGTCGTCGGACGAGATTCCGCTTTCCGCGGCGACGCACGTTTCGCCCTGGGGCATCGCTTTGCAGGCGGATGCGGCTGCGCCGCGCGCCGTTGTGGATGTGTGGCTCGAGATGGGAGCGGCCTTCCTCTACTACCCCGCTTACGCCGGCAAGGACTGGCGCGAGTACTGGAGGGGATCAGCGTCCAAGTCAGTGTTCTTCGGATACGACAACTCCTTCTATGTTGCGGCGATGTTTCCGCACCTCTACGCCTGGCTCGATCCGTCTCTATCGGGGCCCGATTATCTCTACAGCAACTATTTTCTTCACCTGGAAGGGGCGAAGTTCTCGACTAGCCGCAACCATGCGATCTGGGGCGCCGACTTCTTCGCCTCCGAGCCCGTCGACATCGGACGCCTTTACCTGGCCTACAATCGGCCGGAAGGCGCGATCGCCAATTTCACAATGACCGAATATACGGCGTTCAAGGCCGAGATGACGCCGGCGTTCGAAACGCTGAGCAGGTTGGTGAACGCCTTCGAGTTGTCGACGGTTCAGGAACGGCTGGTCAGCCTCGCGCACCGGCCGGGCGATCACGCGGCGTTCTTCTCCTCGATCGAGGACATCGACAAGGCGCTTCTTCCCGACGCGTTTTCGCCGCGCACGGCCGCGCGGGAATCCGTGTCGCTCATCCGGGATGTCACAAGGGCGGCCGGGGCGGCGCAGCGGACCACGCTGGATCTTGCGGCGCAGGCGGCGGCCATCGTGGGCGCGATCTCGCCGATAGCACCGCAGATTTTCGAAAAACTGCTTCTCGCCGGCGACCAAGATCGTTCGCCAATGTGGGCGGTCGATCAGAGAGGCCGGATCGCCGTGGCAAGGTGACCATCGTGAGTGAACTCGCACCGGATGATGCGATTGCGATCGTCGGCGCCGCGGTTCATGTTCCCCAGGCCGACACGATCGAGGCTTTCATCGACATTGTGCTCGATGGGCGCGAGGCGCTGACCGAGGTCCCGGCCGACGCCGACCCGGCGTCGCAGCCCGATCTGGTGACGCGCAGGCCAATCCTCACGGACGTCGAAGCATTCGATCCGGAGTACTTCGGATACTCGCGCCGCGAAGCCGTCGCAATCGACCCGCAGCACAGGCATTTTCTCATGTGCTGCAGGTCGCTGCTCTATTCGTCCGGCACCGATCACAAACGATTGCCCCGTATCGGCGTGATCGCCAGTTGCGATGAGAATCAGTACCTGAGCAACGTATTGACGGGCCACGTGAAAGGTCTCGTCTCGGATTTCGAACGCTACGTCTCCTCCGACAAGGACTTTCTCGCGACGCGCGTATCTTATGCGCTCGGACTGACCGGCCCCGCATTCACCGTTCAAACCGCTTGCTCCTCATCATTGGTCGCCGCGCATTTGGCGGTACAGTCGCTGATCCGGGACGAGTGCGATGCATGCATCGCCGGCGGTGTATCCATTCAGATTCCGCACGGTCGTCCGTATCGCTATGTTTCCGACATGATCTATTCGCCGGACGGCAGCTGCCGACCGTTCGACGCCGGCGCCAACGGAACGAATTTGGGAAGCGGCGCCGCGGCCGTCCTGCTCAAGCGCCTGCCGGACGCCGTGAAGAACTGCGATCGCGTGGTGGCGATCATTCGCGCGTCCCGTCTCAACAACGACGGCCGCCGCAAGATGTCATACACCGCGCCCTCTCCGTCGGGTCAGCAGGACGTGCTGATCGACGCATTGCGCCGCTCGCGTATCAACGTGGAACATCTGAAGTTCGTCGAGACCCACGGGACCGCCACCAAGCTGGGCGACCCGGTGGAGTTCGCGGCGCTCAAGGCCGCTGTAGCGAAATTCACAGGTGCGACGAATTTTTGCGCTCTTACCGGAATCAAGGCGAATTTCGGCCACCTGAGCTGCGCTGCCGGCGTGGCCGGGCTGATCAAGGCCGCTCTTTGTTTGGAGCGCCGTGTCGTCCCGCCGTTGACGAACTTCACGAAACCGTCGGACCTCATCCGCCTGGAGGGGTCCGCGTTCCGCACCCTGGACCGGGCCGAGCGATACGAGGACGTCGCCGGAGCCGCAATCGTGTCGTCCTTTGGGATCGGCGGCACGAATGCGGTGATGGTGCTCGAAGGGCACAGCGCAGGCGAGGAGCCCCGCGCGCGCCGCGACGGTGAACAGGCGTGCCTCGTGACAATGTCGGACGACAAGCCCGCGCACCTCTCCCGCAACCTGCACCGCCTTGCCGAGCAACTGCGCCGGCCCGAGCGCGATCCGCGCCGCTTCACCGGCATGGCGCGACGCCTGTCCATGTCAGGCCGTTACCGCGGCACGGTCGTAATGAGTTCTCACGGACAAACGACGGTGTTTTCCGCGCCGACGCCTAAATTCAGCAACGCTTGCGCGTGCTTCGTTTTTCCTGGGCAGGGCATGCTGGAGCCCTCTGCTTATCTCGGGATGTACCGCACCAGCCGGACGTTTCAGGCTCATCTCGACCATTGCGAAGCACGCTTTTGCCGACACGCGGCGACGTCGTTCCGTGATCTTTACTGGTCCAACCAGGCGCCGAACGTCGATCTGGCCGATCCGCTTGTCGCCCATCCCTTCATATTTTCCGCCCAGGTAGCGCTAGCGGAAACGCTCAAGGAGTTTGGCTTCGCTCCCCGGTATGTCCTCGGCCACAGCCTGGGCGAGTTCGCGGCGCTGACGATTGGCGGCCGCTTGGGCTTGGACGACGCGGTGAGGCTGGTTTGGACCCGAGCGAATACTCTGGCGCGCGCTCCCAAAGGACGCATGCTGGTCGTGAGCGGTGTCGATCGCGATATCGCCCGGAGCTTCGCCCGGGACGGCGTCTACGTGGCGGCCGAGAACGGGCCACGCCAGATTGTGTTTTCCGGGGAGGCGGAGCCGATCCTCAATCTCGAAAGAGACCTGAAGCTGCGGCTGATGTCGGGAGGCTCGTCAGTCAACATCACGCTGCTTCCCAACAACAGGCCAAGTCACACGCCGCTGATCGCGCCCTACCTCGAAGAACTAAAACAAGAGGCGGCGTCCGTCCGCCTTCACGACGGCCTTGCCGTGATCTCCACCCTCACGGGCAAGCCGTTCGACGCCGGCGAAAATTTCGTTGACTACCTTTGCCGGCAAATAACGGGCACAGTTCGTTTTGCCGACGCGCTCGACCACGCCGCGTCCGACGGCGCAAACGTGTTCGTGGAGATCGGGCATAGCTTTACCACCAATCACATGCTCGGCGGCGGCACGTTCGCCGTGCCGGCGCTCGACAAGATCGAGGGCGAGGATCAGGTACGTTTTCTTTCCAGTGTCGGGAAACTTTGGGCGGCTGGGCTCAACGGGGACATCGAGCGGGTCGTTCCCGAGGGTGGACCGGCCGAGTTTCTCCCGCCTTACGCCTTCGCGACCACACGCTGCTGGCCGGAGACGGCGGCCGTTGACGAAAAGAATGGCGCGGCCCGCGATAGCGAGAATGCCATCTCCCCGGCGCGGCCGCCGACCTCGCCCGATGGTCAAGCAAGCGGCGCTGACGAGCACAAGATTGTTGCCGCCTTTCGGTCGGCGCTCGGCGACGATTCGCTCGATCGCGAGTCGGATTTCTTTGCCCACGGCGGGCACTCTTTGTTGGCGGTCTCCGTCTGTGCGAAGATGCGTGAAGAGGACGACGTTCCGATAGATTTGGCCACGCTGTTCGCGCTCAGGACGCCGCGGCGAATCCATGAGTGGCTGGTGGCTGGCGGGGGTCGGCAATGAGGATGATCTCGCGCCGCGCGCCGGAATGGAGGCGATCGTGACCTCCTTGCCCCTGGTGTGCATTCCCTACGCCGGCGGATCGAGCGCCTGCTACGAGCGCTGGCACAAGCACGCCAACGGAACGTTTTCGCTGGTGCCGTTCGACCTTGCGGGGCACGGGCGGCGGGCCCTGGAGCCAGTGGCGACGACGGTCCCTGAGGTCGTCAACGACCTTGTCGAGCAAGTCCACAGCGTGGCGCTCACCGGCAATTATGCATTGTTCGGACACAGCTTCGGCGCGTTGCTCAGCTACGAGCTTACCTTGCGGCTTGCCGAGTACGGCTATCCCTCACCTGTCCACGTGTTCGTGTCGGGCGCAAACCCGCCTCACCGGCTTCGCCGCAGCAAGCGCCATGAACTGAGTGAAGAGCAGTTGCTGCGCTTCGTCGAGGAGCGCGGAATGGTCCCACCATCGCTGCTGCGAAGCGCCGAGGCACGTGACTTCTTCTTGCGAATTTTGCGTGCCGACTTTCGGGCGATCGAAACCTACGAGTGGATCGACAACGGCCCCCTTCCCTGCCCGCTCGCGGCATTCGTCGCCGCCGAGGATCCGGCGATCGACGCACATGTGGTGCACGAATGGGAACGCTATTCCTCCGGGCCGGCTGAAATTCGCTGGCTCGCGGGAGCAACCGGACACATGTATCTCGATAGCCACGCGGAGCCCATTCTCGCGGCCATTCGGGCGCGGCTTGGGGTGGAAACAGCGCTCGAGGCGCGGGGCTGACAGTGCTGCATGCAGCCGCCAAGACGCTCGGTCATGAGACGCTGGCGCCGTTGAACAGCAAGGTATTTGCCGTCATCTGGGCTTCGACCTTTCTGTCCAACGTCAGCGTGACCGTTCTCGCCGTCGGGGCGGTCTGGCACATTGCCACGATCGACGGCAAAGCCGACGTTGTCGCGCTCGTTCAAGCAGTCACGCTATTTCCAATCTTTCTCCTGGGGCTGGTTGCCGGCGGGCTAGCCGACATTCTTGACCGTCGGCGCCTTGTGATCACGGCGCAGCTCGTGATGGCGACTTCATCGGCCGGACTCGCGCTCGGCCTTTGGCTGGGCGTTCTGTCGCCCTCGCTCGTGTTCGCTCTGATTTTTCTTCTTGGCTGCGGCGCCGCGTTCCGGCTGCCCGCCTATCAAGCGTCAATCGGTACTTTTGTCCCGAAGGAGCAGATAGCCGCCGCGGTATCGCTCATCAACATGCAGTTCAGCGTATCGCGGGCGCTCGGCCCGGTGGTCGGCGGGATTCTGGTGGAGGCCTTCGGGGCGCAAGGCGCGTTCGTAGGCGCGCTGGCTCTCAATTTGTGCGCGCTCGGCACGCTGACAATCTGGCCCGCCGGACACGCGGCAATACACAAAACATTATCCGACGTGGCCGACAGCATAACCGCTGGGCTGCGTTATGTCGCGGGCTCGACTTCCGTTGTCGCGCTGCTGAGCGACACGGCATTGATTTGTTTCATGGGAAGCGCGCTGTGGGCCTTGCTGCCGGTAATCGTCAAGGACGTCTTCCGGGGCTCCGCTTTCGATTATGGGATTTCGCTGGCGTTTCTCGGCGCCGGCGCCGTCATCGGAACGATCGTCGTGGTCAGGCTTCAAGCGCTGTTCGAACGAGGCAGATTATTGGCCGCGACCTGCATGGTTTGCGGGTTGTCGTCATTCTTCGTTCCGCTGACCTCCGACGAACGCGCTCGCTGGCTCGTTCTGGCGCTCGCTGGCGCGGCATGGATGGCCGGTTTGTCGGTGCTGGTTACGACCGCTCAAACGTGCTGTCCCACGGAGCTGCGCGGGCGGGTCGTGGCCACCTACTACATGATCTATCACGCCGGGCTGGCCGCCGGGAGCTGGTTCTGGGGTGTCTTCGCGAAGGATCTGGGGATCGCCGAGGCGACGGAGTTTGCCGGCATCAGTCTCATCGTTGTCGGCGTGATCATCCGCGCGCGAGCGCAACGTGGAGGAACCGACAATGTCGATACTGGAGTTGCAGCGGGAGGTTGAGGCCCTTTGGCTGAGCAGGGCTTCGCTCGGCACGGACAGCCTTGAGAGCAAGCAAGTCATCGATCAAACCTTCGAACTGTTGGATCGCGGTGAAGTGCGCGTTGCGGAGTTTCGCGACGGCAAGTGGCAAACAAATCAGTGGCTCAAGAAGGCGGTCGTCCTGTTCTCTCCGATGTCCGAATGCCGGAAAATCAGCGGGGGACCGAACAATGTCCTGAATTGGTACGATCGAGGGAGGCACAAGTTCGACGGTTGGTCGGAGGAGCAGTTTCGCAAGGCCAGGATCAAAGTCGTTCCGCCGGCGGTCGTTCGCTACTCGGCGTATTTGGCGCCGGGCGCGCTGGTCATGCCCTCGTTCATCGGTTACGGCGCATATATCGACTCCGACACTTTGATCGACAGCAACGTTTCCGTCGCTTCCTGCGTTCAGGTCGGAAAGAATTGTCATGTCTCTATCAACGCGGCATTGGGCGGAGTGACCGAGCCGCTGCAAGCGGATCCGGTGATCATCGAAGACGATTGTTTCATCGGCGCTTGCAGCACGATCGCCGAAGGCGTGCGGGTCGGGAGAGGATCGGTCTTGTCGATGGGCGTCTTCATCGGCGCCTCCACACCGATCGTGGATCGGCACACGGGAGAGATCGCGTTCGGCGTCGTGCCGGAAGGTTCCGTGATCGTGCCGGGAAGCCTGCCGGGCAAACCGCTGCCCGACGGACGCTCCGGCCCATCGCTTTATTGCGCGGTCATTGCGAAGCGGGTGGACGCATCAACGCGGGCCAAGATCGCGATCAACACGCTGTTGCGGGAAGCGGTGCTCAACTAGCAGGCAATCGAGACTGGCGAGAGACGAATGAACGCGACCGCCGCAATGATGGACGACTTCGGCCTGTCGGGGAAGGTGGCCATCGTGACCGGCGGCGGTGCGGCCGGCGATGGGATCGGCAACGGCCGCGCGGCGGCCATTCTGCTGGCCAGGGCCGGCACCAAGGTCCTGGTGGTGGATCGCGACCGCAAGCTGGCGGAGCGAACCGTGGAGATGATCACCGCCGAAGGCGGGACGGCGGCGGCGCATGCGGCGGATGTGATGGATAAGTGCCAGTGCGCCGCAATGGTGGACGTCGCAATCGAAAAATTCGGGCGGCTCGATTTCCTCGACAACAACGTCGGGATCGGCGGGCGAGGAAACGTGGTCGAGATGGAGCCGGAAACCTGGTCCCGCATCATGCAAGTGAACGTCGACAGCATGTATTTGGCGGCGCGATCCGCGATTCCGGCGATGATCGCGACGGCCGGCGGTGGTGCGATCGTCAACGTCTCGTCGATCTCGGCACTGCGTCCGCGCGGGTTCACCGCCTATTCAGCCTCAAAGGGAGCGGTCATCGCGCTCACCCGCGCGATGGCGGTCGACCACGGGCCGAATAACATTCGCGTGAATTGCGTCGCGCCCGGACCGGTCTACACGCCGATGGTCTACGCCAACGGCATGAGTCCGCAGAGCCGCGAGGCGCGGCGACAGGCGTCGGTGCTGGGCCGGGAAGGTACGGGCTGGGATATCGGGCGCGCGGTACGTTTTCTCATGTCCGGCGACGCTGCCTACGTTACCGGCCAGACCCTCGTGGTCGACGGCGGCGCCACGTTGGTCGGACCGGAAATTGCGATCAGGGCGCAATAGGGAAGCGCATACCCGCGGACGATTAGAAACGAGCTCCTGCGAAGCGGAAGACCGCGAAGAGAAAGACCGCGAAGAGGAAGACTGCGAACGGAAGACTGCGAAGAAAAAGGCGACCAAACGCAGGGCGAAGAAGCGCGGGTGACGACCTCTTAAATTGTCATCGCTTACGTGCTAAGCGCCCCGAGGCATTCTGAATTTCTCGGAGCACGGCGCGATGGCAGAGACGAAGACTCACGAAGCCCTGGTCGGGCGCCAATTCGGCACGCGCGCGGCCGCCTACCTGAGCAGCGCCGTGCATGCCCAGGGCGCCGACCTTGAGTCCCTCGCCGCGCTGGTTGAGGAGGACAGTGGCGCGCAGGTGCTCGATCTCGGATGCGGCGCCGGCCACGTGAGCTTCGCGGTCGCCTCGCGCGCCAAATCCGTCGTTGCCTACGACCTCTCCGCCGACATGCTCGACGTCGTGGCACGCGCGGCGAAGGATCGCGGGCTTGCCAATATCACCACGCGCCAGGGCGTCGCCGAGCACTTGCCGTTTCCGGACGCGAGCTTCGACCGGGTGCTGTCCCGTTACAGCGCGCATCACTGGCGCGACTTCGAGGCGGGTCTGCGCGAAGCCGCGCGCGTGCTCAAGCCCGGCAGCATCGCCGGCTTCGTCGACGCAGCGTCGCCCGGCGCTCCCCTCCTCGACACGTATCTGCAAGGAATCGAACTGCTGCGCGACCTCTCGCACGTACGCGACTATTCTCGCGCCGAATGGGAAGCTGCGCTGGTGCGCGCGGGGCTCACGCCAAGCTCGGTCGTGCCGCATCGCGTGCGTCTCGACTTCGCCGTGTGGATCGAGCGCATGAAGACGCCAAAGCTTCAGGCCGACGCGATCCGCGCCATCCAGGCGGCGATGTCCGAGCCGGTCGTGCGCCACTACGAGATCGGCACGGACGGAAGCTTCACCCTCGACGTGGTGCTGTTCCAGGCGACGAAAGAGGGTTGAGGCTGCCTCAACGCCTCAGACTCACCGATAAACCGGCGCGCCTCCAGACCGGCACGCGCGGTCGTTGGCTTGGCAACGTGCCGTGCACACGCCCGAGCCGTGACAGCGCGCGGTGCATTTTTCGAATTGCGCCGCGCACACGCCGCCCGTGACGCCAGCGAGCCGCGTCGGCGGCTCGGCACCCGCCGGCGGCAAGAAGAAAGCGGTGCAAAGAACGGCCACAGCGAGCACGCGCGTGGTCATCGAAAACCCTCTCCATTGGGGAAATGACGATCGGTCCGCGCGGGAGATTCGGCAATCGGTTTTTAACCAGCCGTTAACCATGCCGTCCCCTAATCGGGAGAGACGCACCGCGGCGACAGCGACACACACGGGCGCGGGACCAATCAGATGACCGATTCGACAATCCCGGCCTCGCCAACGACCACGCCCTCGGCCACCGCGGCCACCGCCAGTTCCGCCGGCCTCGGCAACATCGCCGGCAATTTCAATACGTTCCTGACCCTGCTGACCACGCAGCTTCAGCACCAGGACCCGCTCTCGCCGCTCGACACCAACCAGTTCACCCAGCAGCTCGTCCAGTTCGCCTCGGTCGAGCAGCAGATCAACATGAACACGTCGCTGAGCACGCTTATCTCGCTGCAGCAGACCCAGCAGGCGACGGCGGCGCTCAATTTCCTGGGCGCGACCGTGGTCGTGGGCGGCAACACCGCCCAGCTCGCCAACGGCCAGGCGACCTGGAATTATTCAGTGACGAGCCCGGCGACCGCGACGATCAACGTGTCGAACTCATCCGGGCAGCAGGTTTTCTCGACCACCCAGGCGGTGCAGCCCGGCACGCAAACCTTTGTCTGGAACGGCCGCAACTCGGTCGGCAACGTCATGCCGGCCGGGCAGTACACGGTTTCGATTTCCGCGACGGGCGCGAACGGGCAAGCGGTCCCCGTCACGACTCAAGTGCAGGGCGTGGTCAGCGGCGTCAACGTCAGCGCCAATCCGATCACGCTGACGATCGACGGCCAAAGCTACCCGCTTACGCAGATCACCCAGGTGCTCAGCACCGGCAGCACGTCAAGCAATCCGGTCTCCCAGGCCGCCAGCGCCGGGCAGAATTTCCTCAACGGTCTGACCAACGCCCTCACCGGCAGTCATTAGCAACCCCGCGCCGCGCAACTGCCCTCACCGCTTCTCGTATTTCGACCCTTCCGCTCCGGGCGCCGTCATTGCTAGGCTGCCGCCCGCGCCTGCATCCAAACCGCAAATCTCGCTACAATCGCGCCGCTCAAGAGGGAGAACCCATGCGTATTCACAATCTCTACGTCGATGCCAACGGCGAGACCCATTTCCGCGACATCGAGGTCGAATGGGTCGAGGAGCGGCCAGGCGGCAAGCTGTCGAAGCGGTTCCCGGCGACCGGCATCATTTTCCGCGAGACCAAGGGCGACTATGATCTCGACTGGCATCCGGCGCCGCGGCGGCAATACATCATCAATCTCGACGCCGGCGTCGAGATCACCGCGAGCGACGGCGAGAAGCGCGTGATCGGCCCGGGCGAGGTGTTCCTGGTCGAGGATACGCACGGCAAGGGCCACCTCTCGAAGTCCGTCGCCGGCAAGATGCGCCACTCGATCTTCGTTCCCATCGACTGAGGTCCGTCATGAAACTTGCGTATTTCGACAACTATCGCCTCGGCGTCGTTACCGGCGACACCATCGTGGACGTATCCGGCGTGGTGAAGGACATCCCGCACACCGGACCGGGCAACTTGATAAGCGGCGTGATCGAGCATTTTGCCGTTTACCGGCCGCGCCTCGAGGAAGCCGCGCGCGCCCAGGGCGTGCCGCTCGCCCAAGTCAAGCTCCGCGCGCCGCTGCCCAAGCCCGTCAACATCGAATGCATGGCGGTCAACTATATGGAGGACGGCACGCTCAAGGAACCGGCGCCGATCAACGGCTTCCACAAGTCGCCGTCGGCGATCATCGGCCCCGGCGACACCATGGTGCTGCCCGACGTGCCGGCCGGCATTTTCGAAGGCGAAGCCGAACTCGCGGTCGTGATCGGCAAGCGCGCGTCGCACGTACGCGCAGCCGACGCCATGGACTACGTGTTCGGCTACACTAACTTCATCGACGGCTCGGCGCGCGCGCTGCCGCCGCCCGGCAACGTGTTCTATCAGATGAAGTCGCGCGACACCTTCGCGCCGATCGGCCCTTACCTGGTCACGAAGGACGAAATCCGCGATCCACAGAAGCTGCAAGTGCGTCTATGGGTCAACGGCACGCTCAAACAGAACTTCAACACCGACGACATGGCGCACAATATCCCGCGCTGCATCGAATGGGTCACGTCGATCCATACGCTTGAGCCGGGCGACATTCTCGCCACCGGCACCAATCACCGCGGCTTGAGTTCGTTCCAGGACGGCGACGCGGTCGAGCTTGAATGCGAAGGGCTCGGGCGGCTGAAGATCAACGTGCGCGACGACCTCAAGCGCACCTGGGCGCGCACCACGCGGCTCGAGCACAAGGAAAAGGGCGCCGACGGCGCCTTCACCCCGCAGCTCACCGGGAAGTACGCGAAGGCGTAGGATAAGCTGAAATTGTAGCCCGGATGAGCGGAGCGACATGCGGGGATTTCCCGGATGTCGCCGCTTCGCGGCTCATCCGGGCTACGACATGCACATCCCGTTAACGCCCGCACAGTAGCCTCCCCGGTCATGGGGAGACGGGTGGGCATCGCCATGCGCGCAGGGCTGCCGCTGCTTGCGGCGGCGCTGTGGCTTGCCGCCTGCGCGCAAGATCGCCAGCAGGAGCACGTGGCGGAGCTGCGGCGCCAAGTCGAAACCGAGAAGCAGGATTGCGACAACCTCTACCCGCGCGACGTCGCGGGCCCGCAGCATTACAGCCAGCGAGTGCGCTGCCTCAACGAAGTGGAGGCGCGCCTCATGCGGCCGTTGGATCCGTTTCCCGACCTCACCGACCGGCGGCTTGCAGCCCGCAAGGCGCTCGCCGCCGAGCTCGATGCCGGTCGGCTCACGGAGGCGAACGCCAACGCGCGTCTCGCCGCGAAAACGTCCGAGATCGCCGCCGAGGAACGCCGTCGCACCGAAACGACCAGCTCGATTTCGGCCGAAGCGACGGCCGCGCTGGCCCATCAGCGCCTCGCGCTGGGGACTACCTGCGAGCAGATCGGCACGGCAGTGAATTGCTTCTGACGGCCGCAATCGATCACGACATCCCCGCCTCGCCATCTCGCTGGCGCGGCTGGTCGGTCGTGGCGCCGCGGAACGGCTGCGTGAGCAGGCGGTCGAGGCGCAGTTCGCCACGCTCACGAAACGTCGGCAGACCGATGGTCATGCCTTTATGCCCGGCCACGGGTGCCGGCCGATAAGTGCGGAACAGCCGGTCCCACCAGGGCAGATTGAAGCCATAGTTGCTGTCGGTCTCGTGCGCTGCGATCGAATGATGCACGCGGTGCATGTCGGGCGTGACCACGATCAGGCGCAGCAGCCGGTCGAGCCACGACGGCATCGAGACATTGCCATGGTTGAACATGGAGGTGGCGTTGAGCACCACCTCGAATACGAAGACCGCGATCGGCGGTATGCCGAGCGCGATCACCACGGCGATCTTGATCAGCATGGAAATCAGGATTTCGAACGGGTGGAAGCGCACGCCCGTGGTCACGTCGATATCGAGGTCGGCGTGATGCAAGCGGTGCAGCCGCCACAGCAGCGGCACCTTATGGAACGCCACGTGCTGGGCATAAATAGCGAGATCGAGCGCCAGGAATCCGAGGAGCGAGGCGACCGAGAGCCGCAGGTTTAGTGCGTGAAACACCCCCCATCCGTTGCCCGCGGCGAAGAGTGCCGCCCCCACCGCGGCCGCGGGAATGAGGATGCGCACGGCGAGCGCATCGATGACGACGATGCCGAGGTTGTGCGGCCAGCGGCCCCGCCGCCCGACCAACCACGGCCGCCGGGGCGCGAGCACTTCCCACAGCGCGATCAGGGCAAACACGAGCACGGCTGCGGCAATGCGGGCGAGAAGTTCGAGCGGGATCATGGGCGATAACCAGCGCCGGGCTTTCGGCGCGCACGTTATATAGGGCGGCCCGGCCCCCGTATGCGATCACGTCAGCGTGCCTGCGCGCCGTTGCCGCTCACCGGGGGCCCTGTTAAAGATTCATCGCAACGTTTTCGGGTCGGGCCGGGCGGGACGCATGGAATATTTTTGCCAGCAGCTCATCAACGGGCTCACGCTCGGCTCGATCTACGGCCTCATCGCCATCGGCTACACGATGGTCTACGGCATCATCGGCATGATCAATTTCGCCCACGGCGATATTTTCATGGTCGGGGCCTTCATCGCGCTGATCGCATTCCTGGTGCTGGTCGCGCTCGGCGTGACCGCGATTCCCCTGGCTCTATTCCTGGTGCTGCTGATCGCCATGGCCATCAGCGCCCTCTACGGCCAAGTGGTCGAGCGTATCGCCTATCGGCCGCTGCGCCACTCGTTCCGACTGGCGCCGCTGATTTCGGCGATCGGCATGTCGATCATCCTGCAGAATTACGTCCAGGTGGTGCAAGGCGCGCGCGTCAAGCCGCTGCCGCCGCTCATCACCGGCGGTTACACGCTGCTCGAAAGCGAATCCTTCCCGGTGCAAGTCTCGAACGTGCAGATCATCATTGTGGTCACCACGGTGGTGCTGATGGCGATCTTCTCCTGGCTCGTGGCCAACACGCGCCTCGGCCGCGACATGCGCGCGTGCGAGCAGGATCTGAAGATGGCGGCGCTGGTCGGGGTCGATACCGACCGCACGATCTCGCTCACCTTCGTGGTGGGCGCGGCGCTCGCCGCCGTCGCCGGGCTCATGTATCTGCTCTACTATGGCGTAATCGATTTCTTCATCGGCTTCGTGGCCGGCGTAAAGGCATTCACGGCGGCGGTCCTCGGCGGCATCGGCTCGCTCCCCGGCGCCATGCTCGGCGGACTCATGATCGGGCTGATCGAGACTTTCTGGTCCGCCTATTTCTCAATCGAGTATAAGGACGTGGCGGCGTTCTCGGTTCTCGTGGTTGTGCTGATCTTCTTGCCGACCGGCATCCTCGGCCGCCCGGAAATCGAGAAAGTGTGAGCGCGTCGGGTGTCTCAGGCGCTCGAAACTCCCACCCGACCCGCGATCGACCTTCTCGGCGCGTTGAAAAGCGGCGCGCTTGCCGCAATCGTGGCGTTCGGGCTGTTCTCGCTGCTCATCGGCGTGCGCACCGACCAGGGTCCGACCGGAGCACTCGAAATCGAGCCGCGGCTTGTTGCGTTCGGAGTGATCTGCGCCGTCGCCTTCGTTGGCGGCTTTGCGCGGGCGTTGCTCGCGGGCGAACGCCTCGATGTTGCGAGCTATGTGCCCGAGCAGATCAAGGCCGCCGCGGCCCACATCGGGCGCTACTTCGGCCTGGCGCTGCTCGCCTTCGCGGTGATCGAGCCGATCGTTTTTTATCACAATCGCTACATCCTCGACCTCGGCATCCTAGTGCTCACCTACGTGATGCTCGGATGGGGGCTCAACATCGTGGTCGGCCTCGCCGGCCTGCTCGACCTCGGTTACGTCGCCTTCTATGCGGTCGGCGCCTATTCCTACGCGCTGCTCGCAACAACGTTCGGATGGTCGTTCTGGATCTGCCTGCCGATCGCCGGATTCCTCGCCGCCTGCTGGGGCGTGATGCTCGGCTTCCCGGTGCTGCGCCTGCGCGGCGACTATCTCGCCATCGTGACGCTCGCGTTTGGCGAAATCATCCGGCTCGTCTTGCTCAATTGGCAGAGCCTTACCGGCGGCCCCAACGGCATTTCCGGCATTCCCCGCCCGTCGTTCTTCGGCATTCCGTTTGCCGACGAGGAGAATGGTTTCGCGGCGACCTTCGGTCTCGAATACTCCGCCACCCACCGCGTCGTGTTTCTTTATTATTTGATTCTCGCGCTGGCGCTGCTGACCAACTGGGTCACCCTGCGCCTGCGGCGGTTGCCGATCGGGCGCGCCTGGGAAGCTCTGCGCGAGGACGAGATCGCCTGCCGCTCGCTCGGCATCAACACGACCACGACCAAGCTCACCGCCTTCGCCATGGGGGCGATGTTTGGCGGCATCGCCGGATCGTTCTTCGCCACGCGCCAGGGTTTCATCAGTCCTGAGTCCTTCACCTTCTCTGAATCGGCGCTGGTGCTCGCGATCGTGGTGCTCGGCGGCATGGGCTCGCAGCTCGGCGTCGCCGTCGCAGCCTTCGCCATGCTCGGCGCGTTCGAATTGTTCCGCGAGTTCTCTCAATACCGCATGCTGGTGTTCGGCATCGCGATGGTGCTGATCATGATCTGGCGCCCGCGCGGACTGGTGGCGACGCGCACGCCCTCGGTTTTCCTCGGCAAGCCCAAGGAGGTGCCGGCCGAAGTCGTTGCGGAGGCACGGCAATGAGCGCGCCGGACGATCCGATCCTCACCGTCGAACACCTGAGCATGCGCTTCGGCGGCCTCGTGGCGGTCGATGATCTCAGCTTCTCGGCCCAGCGCGGGCACATCACGGCCCTCATCGGCCCGAACGGCGCCGGCAAAACCACGGTCTTCAACTGCATCACCGGCTTCTATCATCCAAGCGTCGGCATGGTCCGCCTCGCGCACGCGGACGGGACGACCTATCTGCTCGAACGCCTGCTCGACTTCCGCATCGCCAAGCTCGCGCGCGTCGCCCGCACGTTTCAGAACATCCGCCTGTTTGCGGGCATGACCGTGCTCGAGAATTTGCTGGTCGCCCAGCACAATCCGCTGATGCGGGCGTCCGGGCTTACGGTATTGGGGCTGCTCGGGCTGCCGATTTACGGGCACGCCGAAGCGGCGGCAATCGACAAGGCGAAATACTGGCTCGACCGCGTCGGCCTGCTGCGGCGCGCCGACGATCCCGCCGGCGACCTGCCCTATGGCGAGCAGCGCCGCATCGAAATTGCGCGCGCCATGTGCACCGACCCGGTGCTGCTCTGTCTCGACGAGCCGGCTGCCGGGCTTAATCCGCGCGAGAGCGCCGAGCTCAACGAATTGCTGCTCGGCATGCGCGCCGACCACAAGACCTCGATCCTGCTGATCGAGCATGACATGTCGGTGGTCATGGGCATTTCCGATCGCGTCGTCGTGCTCGACTACGGCGTCAAGATCTTCGACGGCACCGCGGCCGACGTCCGCAACGATCCCAAGGTGATCGCCGCCTACCTCGGGGTCGAGGACGAGGAAGTCGAGCAGGTGGAAGCGGAGGTCGGACTGTGAGCACGGCGTCGGGCAACGGTGCGCCGGCCGTCCGCGACCCGCTGCTCACCGTGCGCGGGGTCAAGACCTATTACGGCAAGATCATCGCCCTGCGCGGCGTCGACGTCGACGTGCACGACGGCGAGATCGTGGCGCTGATCGGCGCCAACGGGGCCGGCAAATCGACCCTGATGATGACGATCTTCGGCAATCCTCGCGCCCGCGAGGGCCGCATCCTGTTCGAAGGCCGCGACATCACGCGCCTGCCGACCCACGACATCGCGCGGCTGCGGATCGCCCAAGCGCCGGAGGGCCGGCGCATCTTCGCCCGCATGACCGTGTTGGAAAACCTGCAGATGGGCGCCGCCGTCGCCGAGACGGATCACTTCGCCCAGGACCTCGAGCGTGTGTTCGCGCTCTTTCCCCGCCTCAAGGAGCGCCTGCGCCAGCGTGGCGGCACGTTGTCCGGCGGCGAGCAGCAGATGCTGGCGATCGCGCGCGCGCTCATGGGCCGGCCGCGGCTCCTCCTGCTCGACGAGCCCTCGCTCGGCCTCGCGCCGCTCCTGGTCAAACAGATTTTTGCCGCGATCCGCGACCTCAACCGCAAGGACAAGCTCACGGTGTTCCTGGTCGAGCAGAATGCGTTCCACGCGCTCAAGCTCGCCGACCGCGGCTATGTCATGGTCAACGGCCTGATCACGCTCACCGGCACCGGCCGCGAGCTGTTGCAGCGGCCGGAGGTCCGCTCGGCCTATCTGGAAGGCGGGGCGCCTCAAGCAGGATGACTTTCTTCGAATAGTCATCCCGCTTTACGTTATTGCTGGAGCATGATCTTTTTCCGACCTGCCTTCGCCCGCCGAAGCGTCAAGCGTAACGACGACATGTGCCAGGGGCTTCGCGCAGGCTGGAAACCGATTCCCACTTTTCGGGATCATGCTCGCAATGGAACAGATTTATGCATCCGAATCTCCGCTGCAGGTGCTGCTGATCACCGGGCTGATCGGCGGCGGCGCCGCCTGGCTTGCGGGCCGTGGCATCGCCCACACCTGGCGGCCGTTCTGGCATGTGATCGGGTATATGGCGTTGCTCGGATGCGCGGTGCGCTTCGTGCATTTCGCCCTGTTCGAGGCGGACCTCATCGCCCCTCTCTCCTACGCGGCCGATACGGCCTTCCTGCTGTGCGTCGGTTGCCTTGCCTGGCGCGTCACCCGCGCGACCCAGATGGTGACGCAATACAGCTGGCTCTATCGGCGCACGAGCCCGGTGACTTGGCGCGACCGGCCCGCTATGGAGGAGCCGGCCGGGAAAGGGTGAATGATGCGCGTGACTTTCCCGGAAATCGCGCCACAATGGCGCCCTGACGATTTTTCGCCTCCGTCGCGGCGATGCGGTCGCCCGCGGAACCATCCTGCCAAGGGAGAAACAGCATGAAAAACCTGCGGCTAGCCGCACTCGCGTTTGGTGCCGGGCTCGCGCTTTCAGGCACGGCGTCGGCTCAGGACGTCACCATCGGAGTCGCCGGTCCGATGACCGGCCAGTACGCCTCCTTCGGCCAGCAGCTCAAGAACGGTGCGGATCAAGCCGTCGCCGATATCAACGCGGCCGGCGGCGTGCTCGGGAAGAAAATCGCAATCGAAGTCGGCGATGACGCTTGCGATCCCAAGCAAGCGCGCGCGGTCGGCGAGAAATTCGCCAGCGAGAAAGTGCCGTTCGTAGCCGGCCATTACTGCTCGTCGTCTTCGATCCCGGCATCGGAAGCCTATGCGGAAGGCAACGTCCTGCAAATCACGCCGGCCTCGACCAATCCGACCTTCACCGAGCGCGGCTTGTGGAACACGTTCCGGGTCTGCGGCCGTGACGATCAGCAGGGCGCGGTGGCCGGCGCCTATCTCGCCAAAAACTACAAGGGTAAAAACATCGCCATCCTGCAGGACAAGTCGACCTACGGGAAAGGTCTCGCCGACGAGACCAAGAAGGCACTCAACAAGGCGGGCGTGAAGGAGAAGCTCTACGAGGCCTACACCCAGGGCGACAAGGACTTCAACGCACTGGTGTCAAAGCTCAAGGCGGCGGCGATCGATGTCGTCTACGTCGGCGGCTACCACACCGAGGCGGGCCTGATCCTGCGCCAGATGCGCGACCAGGGCATGAAGGCGCAGATGATCTCGGGCGACGCGCTGGCGACCAACGAGTTCTGGTCGATCACCGGCCCGGCCGGCGAAGGCATGCTCTTCACCTTCGGCCCCGACCCGCGCAAGAAGCCGACGGCCGCCGCCGTGGTCAAGAAGTTCAAGGACAAGGGCATCGACCCCGAGGGTTACACGCTCTACACCTACGCCGCCCTCCAGGTCTGGTCGCAGGCGGCTAAGAAGGCCGGCACCATGGATGCCAAGAAGGTTGCCGCCGCGATGCATGCCGGCAAGTGGGACACGGTGCTCGGCCCGATTTCCTACGACAAGAAAGGCGACATCACGGTGGTCGACTACGTGTTCTACGTCTGGAAGAACGGCTCCTATGCGGAGCTGGGCTCCGGTTCGTAAGAACTGCGTCGGTACGGAACATCAGCCCGCCCCCTCCGGGGCGGGCTTTTTGTTTGTTCGTCATGGCCGGGCTTGTCCAGGCTTGTCCCGGCCATCCACGTCTTTGCTTGCTTCCAAGACGTGGATGCCCGGCACAAGGCCGGGCATGACGATGCCTACCCAATCTGCCCGAGCACCGGAAACGCCTCGAGCAGCCAATAACTCGCCTGCGAGATGAAGCCGGTGAGGAACGCGATGCCGGTGAGCACGAGAAGCCCGCCCATGACGCGCTCGACCGCGGCGAGATGGGCGCGGAAGCGCACGAGAAAGGCGGCAAACGGTTCGACCGCGAAAGCGGCGATCACGAATGGAATGCCGAGCCCGAGGGAATAGACGGCAAGAAGGCCCGCACCCTTCACGATGGTCGCTTCGCTCGCCGCTACCGCCAGGATCGCCGCAAGGATCGGGCCGATGCACGGCGTCCAGCCGAACGCGAAGGCAAGCCCCATCGCGTAAGCGCCCCACAGGCCGACGGGACGCGCCATTTCGGCGCGCTTCTCCCGCATCAGCAGATCGATACGCGTGAGTCCGAGGAAGTGCAGCCCCATCACAATGATGGCGATGCCGGCGACGGTCGCGAGCACGTTCGAATAGGCGCGCAGCAGCGCACCGATCACGCTGGCGCCGGCGCCGAGCGCGACGAACACGGTGGAGAAGCCGGCGACGAATAGGAGCGCGGCGACGATCGTGTCGCGCTTGACGGCGGGCACCGGCTCGGCGTCCGCCAGCCGTTCAAGCGACGCGCCGGCGAGATAAACAAGATAAGGCGGCACCAGCGGCAGCACGCAAGGCGAGAGAAAGCTCAACGTGCCGGCAGTGAGCGCTGCCGCGATGGTGACATTCGAGGCCATGGCCTCTTCATGCGATGGCCCGCGGGATGGAGCAAGCGGCTCTCTGAAAGGTGAACGATGCTAACCGCGCGCGACCGCCCGCAGCCGGCTGCCGGGCGGGGCGACCTCGGGGATCGGCCGATTGGCGTCGGCGGCGATCACCCGGTTGCGGCCGCCGGTCTTGGCCGCATAGAGCGCAACGTCCGCGCGCTTGAGCAGCAGTTCGATCGTGTCGCCCGCCTCCCACCCGCTCACGCCGAAGCTCGCCGTGATCGTCAGCGGTGCGTGACCGGTGTCGAACTGCAGCGCGGACATTTTGCCGCGTAACCGTTCGGCCGCGACAAGGGCCTCGTCGAGCCCCTGCCCCGCGAGCAGCATTGCAAACTCCTCGCCGCCCAGCCGCCCCACCAGCGTGCTCTCGGCCGCCGCTTCGTGCGCCACCGCGCTGATCGCGCGATCGCCCACGTCATGGCCGTAGAGGTCGTTGACGCGCTTGAAGTGATCGATGTCGAAGAGAATAACCGAAAGCGAAGCGCCCGCTTCCGCCTGGGCGCATGCGTCGCACGCGCGCTCGAAGAACGCGCGGCGATTGAACACCCCGGTGAGTGAATCCGTCGTCGCCAGCCGCACCAGTTCCTGCTGCATCGCCGCCACGCGTTCGGCCGCGCGCAGCCGCGCGTAAAGTTCCTCCGCGACCGGCGGTTTGCCGATGTAATCGTCGGCGCCGCTGTCGAGCGCCTCGATCAGCTTGTGCCGGTCCTGGCTCGACGACATCATGATCACGTAGATCGGCCGGTCGCAGGTGGCGAGCAGCCGGGTCTCCCAGCACAGCTCGAGCCCGGACATGGAAATCAGTTCGGCGCTGGTGATGAGCGCGGCGACCTTCATATCGGATCGGATGCAATCGAGGGCCGACTCGCCGTCGGTGAAGGCAAGCACCTCGTGATCGCGCGCCTCGAGCAGACGCCCGACGAACTTGAGCACCGTGCGGCTTGGATCGACCAAGACCACGCGCATGAAGACGCCCCGAATACCGCCTGCGCTATGCCGGTTCCATGCCGGCACCCGTATTGCTAGCAAAGCGGGATTAATCACTCCTGATCGGCGGGCACGCACATTCTGTTAATGTTAAGGGTCCTGACGCAGCGCTCAGCTGGCGTGGCGAAGAGTTAGTGCATTCATTGGGTTAGGAGGTGCCGTGCCGCGCAATCTCATCACCGATGTCGCCGGGCTTACCGTAGGTCATGCCGACGACGCTCACCTCGCTTCGGGGGCGACCGCGATCGTCTTCGATCAACCGGCGGTCGCCGCCATCGACGTGCGCGGCGGTGGTCCCGGTACCCGGGAAACCGACCTGCTCGACCCCGCCATGACGGTCGCTCACATCGACGCGCTCGCGCTTTCCGGCGGGTCCGCGCTCGGGCTCGAGGCGGCCTCGGGAGTCCAGGCGTGGCTGCGCGAGCAAGGCCGCGGGTTTGCCGTCCGTTCCGCGCTGGTGCCGATCGTACCCGGCGCCATCGTGTTCGATCTCCTCAACGGCGGCGACAAGGACTGGGGCCGGTTTCCGCCCTACCGCGACCTCGGTTACCGCGCGGCTGTCGCGGCCGCCCGGGAGTTCGCGCTCGGCAGTATCGGAGCGGGTCTCGGCGCGACCACGGTCAATCTCAAGGGCGGCTTGGGCTCCGCCTCGGCCGTAACCAGTGCCGGCCACGTGGTCGGCGCGCTTGCCGTGGTCAACGCGGCGGGCAGCGTCGTCATCGGCGACGGCCCGTGCTTCTGGGCAAGCCCATGGGAGCAGGAGGGCGAATACGGCGGGCGCGGGTTCCCTTCACGGCTTCCCCCGGGCGCACTTGCACCGCGCACCAAGTCGGGCGTCCAGGAAAGCACGACATTGGCGGTGGTCGCGACCGATGCGGCGCTCACCAAGGCGCAGCTCAAACGCGTTGCCGTGATGGCACAGACCGGGCTCGGCCGCGCGATCCACCCGGTGCACACGCCGCTCGACGGCGACGTGGTCTTCGCGGTCGCAACCGGCCGCAAGCCGCCGCCCGATCCGCTGCTGGGCCTTACCGAACTCGGTACCGTCGCCGCCGCTGCACTGGCCCGCGCGATCGCGCGCGGTGTCTACGAGGCGACCGCCCTGCCCTTCCCCGACGCGCTGCCGAGTTGGAAAGATAGGTTCGGGAGCTAGTTGAATCGTTGGGGACCGAACGGCGCCGGATCGGTGAACGGCGTCGCGCCGGTGATCATCTCGGCGATGAGGCGGCCGGTGATCGGGCCCAAGGTCAGACCGTAATGGCCGTGACCGTAGTCGAGCCAGAGCCCCGGTTGCCCGGGCGCGCGGCCGATCACCGGAAGCGAATCCGCAAAGCACGGCCGCTTGCCGAGCCAGGGCTGCGCCTCCGCCGGTTCGCCAAGCGGGAAGAGCGTTTTGAAATGCGGCACCACGCGGTCAAGCTGGACCGGCGTGGGCGGCGCATCGCGCGGCGCGAACTCGGCACCGGTCGTGATGCGGATGCCTTGTTCCATCGGCGCGACCGCATAGCCGTTCTCGGCATCGACCAGCGGGCGCGTGAGGCCGGCGTTGCCCTGCGGCCGGAAGTGGCGATGGTACCCGCGCTTGATGGCGAGCGGCAGTTTGATGCCGAGAGGCTCGAGCACGTCGGGTGCCCATGGCCCCAGCGCCACCACGACGTTCTCCGCGTCGACGTGCCCCTCTTCCGCGTCAACGCGCCAGCGGCCGTCGATGCGGTGGAGCGAGCGCGCGTCGCCGTTGAGCAACATCCCGCCGAGCTTAACGAAGCGCGCCGCATAGGCGCGCGTCACCGCCAGCGGGTTCGACACGGTGCGAATGTCCGGCCAATGCACCGCCCGGGCGAACGCCGGATATAGGCTCGGTTCGAGCGCCAAGGTGCCCGCGGTGTCGAGCACGCGTGCCGGGATGCCCAGCTCGGCCGATACGTCGAGATTGGGCTTGATCCCGTCGAAGCCGCGCTCGGTGCGAAAGAGCGTGAGCCAGCCGTCCTTGCGCAGGTAGCGCTCGGCACCGGATTCCTGCGCCAGCAGTTCGTGCTCGGCGCCGGCGCGCGACATGAGCGGATGACGGCGGCGCGCGGTCTCGATGAGCTTCTGCGGCCGAGTGGCGGCGCGGAAGGCGAGCAGCCACGGCGCCACCTTCGGCAGGAAGCTCAAGTAATAATTCGCTTCGGGCGCACGTTTGAACGCGATGCGGATGAGGTCCGAAATTCGGTCCGGAAACGCGACCGGGAATGCGCCGGAACCGCCGAGGATGCCGGTGTTGCCGTAGGAGGTCTCCTCGCCCGGCCCGCGCTTGTCAATGAGGGCAACTGCGAGCCCGCGCTTCGCGAGCTGGAGCGCCGCCGACGTGCCGACGATGCCGGCGCCGAGCACGATCACGTCCGTACGGGCCATGTGCGCCTGCCGATGGGGGCTGTGCCGCGCGGGTAAGAGTTTGGCGCGGAAGCGATGAACGCCAGTTTCGCGGCGCTATATGACGGGAAAGCGGCGGGATAACAACATTGGCCCGACCGTCTCGCGTTGCCGCCATGCGTTCCGCGTGATACCCGGACCCTGAAAGCCCATGCGCCGTCCGCTCCTCATCGCGCCCTCGATCCTGTCCGCCGATTTCGCGCGGCTGGGCGAAGAGGTGCAGGCGGTCGAGGCGGCCGGCGCCGACTGGATCCACGTCGACGTGATGGACGGGCATTTCGTGCCCAACATCACCATCGGACCGGACGTAGTCAAAGCGCTGCGCCGTCGCGCGAAGAAGCCGCTCGACGTGCATCTGATGATTTCGCCGGCCGATCCCTATCTTGAGGCGTTCGCGGCCGCGGGCGCCGACCATCTGATCGTGCACGTGGAAGCCGGGCCGCACATCCACCGCTCGCTCCAGGCGGTGCGTGCGCTCGGCAAAAAGGCCGGCGTCGTGCTCAATCCGGGCACGTCGGAAACGGCGATCGAGCACGTCATCGATCTCGTCGATCTGATCCTGGTGATGTCGGTCAATCCCGGGTTCGGCGGCCAGGCGTTCATTCCCGACGCGGTCGAGAAAATCCGCCGGCTGCGCGTCATGGCGGGCGCGCGGCCGATCGACATCGAGGTGGACGGCGGCATCACGCCGGAAACCGCGCCGGCGGTGGTCGCAGCCGGAGCCAACGTGCTGGTCGCGGGCACCGCGGTGTTCAGAGGCGGCAACCCGGAAGCCTATCGGAGCAACATCGCGGCATTGCGCAACGCAGCCGCGACGGCGCGCGGCGAGGCGGCCTGATGGTCCCGCGCTACACCCGGGCCGCGATGGCCGAGATTTGGTCGCCGCAGACGCGCTTTCGCATCTGGTTCGAGATCGAGGCGCACGCGGCCGACGCCATGGCGGAGCGCGGGCTCATCCCCAAGAGCGCCGCAAAAACCATCTGGGCCAAAGGCAAGAAGGCAACCTTCGACGTTGCGCGCATTGAGGAGATCGAGCGCGAGGTCAAGCACGACGTCATCGCCTTCCTCACCCACCTCGCCGAGATCGTCGGACCCGACGCGCGTTTCGTGCACCAGGGGCTGACGTCTTCCGACGTTCTCGACACCTGCTTCAACGTCCAGCTCGTACGCGCCGCCGACCTGTTGGTCGCCGATGTAGATCAGCTGCTCGCGGCGCTCAAGCGGCGCGCTTTCGAACATAAGCTCACGCCGACCATCGGCCGCTCGCACGGCATTCACGCCGAGCCGACCACGTTCGGGCTCAAGCTCGCCTACGCGTACGCGGAGTTTGCTCGCGCGCGCGACCGGCTGGCGGCCGCGCGCAAGGAAGTCGGCACCTGCGCGATTTCCGGCGCGGTCGGCACCTTCGCGCAGATCGATCCGCGCATCGAGGCGCACGTGGCGAAAGCCATGGGGCTCACGGTCGAGCCGGTCTCAACGCAAGTGATCCCGCGCGACCGTCACGCCACGTATTTCGCAACGCTTGCGGTCGTTGCCTCCTCGATCGAACGGCTGGCGACGGAAATCCGCCACCTGCAGCGCACCGAGGTGCTCGAAGCCGAGGAGTTCTTCTCCGAAGGGCAGAAGGGCTCCTCCGCCATGCCGCACAAGCGCAACCCGGTCTTGAGCGAAAACCTCACCGGCCTTGCGCGGCTCGTGCGCGGCTATGCGATTCCGGCGATGGAAAACGTGGCGCTGTGGCACGAGCGCGATATTTCCCATTCTTCCGTCGAGCGCGTGATCGGCCCCGACGCCACCATCGCGCTCGATTTCGCGCTCGCGCGCATGACCAACGTGATCGACAGGCTCGTGGTCTATCCCGGCAATATGCGGCGCAACCTCGACCGGCTCGGCGGCGTCATCGATTCCCAGCGCCTGCTCCTGGCGCTCACTCAGAAGGGCATGGCGCGCGAGGAGGCCTATCGGGTGGTGCAGCGCAACGCCATGAAGGCTTGGCAGGGCGAGACCGACTTCGCCACTTTGCTCAAGGCGGACCCTGCAGTGCGCGACAAGCTTTCAGACAAGGAGATCGCGGCGAGTTTTGATCTGAAGTATCACTTGAAGCACGTCGACACGATCTTCCGCCGGGTGTTTGGGAAATCCGGCTGAGCTAAGACTTTGAACACTTTGTTAACTAAACCAATGTGCCCGGCCATCTCACGGGATGAATGGTTGCTCGATCCCGGCGTCGCGTTCCTCAATCACGGTTCCTACGGCGCGACGCCGCGCGCGGTGCTTGCCGAGCAGGAGCGCTGGCGCGCGTTGATGGAGCGCCATCCGACCCACTTCATGAGCGAGGAATTGCCGTCGGCGGTACGCAGCGCGGCGGCTCGCATTGCAGCCTTCGTCGGGGCGAGACCAAACGACCTCGTTTTTGTCGAGAACGCGACCGGCGCCTGCAATACGGTGTTGCGCTCGCTCCACCTTGCGCCCGGTGACGAAATTCTTCTGACCGACCATGGCTACGCGGCGGTGCGCAAAGCGGCTGAGTACGTGGCCCGGCGTGCCGGCGCCCGCGTGGTCGAGGCGGCGGTGCCGTTCCCGCTGCAAGATGCCGCGCAGGTTGTTGCGGCCGTCTCATCGCGGCTCAGTTCGCGCACCCGGCTGGTAATCTTCGATCACATCACCTCCTCGACTGCCGTCATCTTTCCGGTGCACGAACTCACCGCGCTGTGCCGCGCCGCCGGCGTGCCGGTCCTCATCGATGGCGCGCATGCGCCGGGCATGCTCTCGCTCGACGTGCCGTCGATCGGCGCCGATTGGTATACGGGCAATTGTCATAAGTGGCTGATGGCGCCGAAGGGCAGCGGGTTTCTCTGGGTCGCGCCGCAACGTCAGACCGACACGCATCCACTCGTGATCTCACACGGCTACGGCCAGGGCTTCACTGCGGAGTTCGACTGGATCGGCACCCGCGATTCCAGCGCCTGGCTCTCGGTGCCGGCGGCGATCGATTTTCACGAGCGGCTCGGCGGCACCAAGCTGCGCGAGCGCAACGCCGCGCTGGCACGGGAGCAGTCGTCGCTTCTCGCCCGCGCCTGGAACACCGAGCGCGGCGCGCCGGACGCGCTCACCGGCTCCATGGCCACCATACGGTTGCCGCTGCGTGAAGCGGCGACCGCCGAGCGCGCGCTCGCTCTGCGGCGCAAACTCTTTGACGATCACCGCATCGAGGCGCCGGTGAATGCATTTGCCGGCGCGCTGTGGGTGCGCATTTCGGCGCACGCGTACAACCGCCCCGCCGATTATGCGCGGCTCGCGGCCTGCTTTCACCCATAACGGTTGCCATTGGTTAACCCCGCTTCGCCACAATTCGGGCGGCTCGGTGGAGGAAAACCATGGCTCAACGCGCTGCGCTCGGTTCGGAACGGGAATACGCCCGCCTTCCCTTCGTTGCGGGGCCGAAGCTGGTACCGGGCTTGCAGCCAACTCAGTCCCCGAGCCGCGACCACGAGTCTCTGTTCAGTCCTCCCATGACGCCGCGCACGCTCGAAAACCCAACCATCCTGGTGTTCGACTCCGGCCTCGGCGGGCTCAGCGTTTTTCGCGAGGTCGCGCGGGCGCGGCCGGATGCGCGTTTCGTGTACGCGGCCGACGACGCATTCTTTCCCTATGGCGCGATCCCGGAAGAGCGCCTGATCGCCCGCGCGGGCGACCTGATGGAGCGCCTGATTGCCACGCATCGGCCCGACCTCGTGGTGATCGCCTGCAACACCGCATCCACCATCGTGCTGCCGAGCCTGCGCGCGAAATTATCGGTGCCGTTCGTCGGCACGGTGCCGGCGATCAAGCCCGCCTGCGCGGCGTCGAAAACGAAGCGTGTGTCGGTGCTCGGCACCGAGGCAACGGTCAAACGCGAGTACACCAAGGCGCTTATCCGCGCGTTCGCGGCGGACTGCCAGGTGACGCTCGTCGGCTCGGCGCGCCTCGCGAGCCTCGCGGAAGCGGCGCTCGGCGGCGAAACGATCGCCGACGAAGACATTGCGGCCGAGATTGCTCCCTGTTTCGTCAATGACAACGACGCACGCACCGACACGGTCGTGCTCGCATGCACGCATTATCCGCTGCTCGGCGACCGCCTCGCGCGCCTCTCGCCGTGGCCGGTGAACTTCATCGACCCGGCGCCGGCCATCGCACGGCGCGTGGTTGATTTGATCGGACCGGCCCGTAACGGCCACGCGCCCGCTCCTCCCGATGTCATATTCAGCTCGGGGCGAACGCCGCCGCCTGCGGTACGGGCCTGGCTCGACGGAATCCGCCGGCCGGCCGGAGTTTCAACGCAGGAGCTTCATCCGCCGAGGTAAGCCCGACGCACGTGCGGGTATTCCAACAAATCGCGGCCGGCGCATTCGCCGGCCATTCCGGCTCTACATTGGGATATCTCTCCAGGCATCTATATAGTCCGCCATATCACGTCCGGCAATTTGCACGATCCGATCTCGGTCAACATAGTATTCGACTTCGCTTTGCACCCGCGCATACTCCGTCTGATCCGTGGGCACTAGCACAATCCTGTCAGTAAACAGCGCCCCCGATCGCCTGAGGTCAGATACATAGCCATAAAGCACGCTCGACCCAGCGCTCAGTTCCCTACCCACCCTGAGCCCGGACCACCATATTTCGGGGCGCACGCTTCGCTCACTCCTCTGACCAACGATGTTTACCAGGGATCCGATGGAAAAGACAAATCCCTCATAGGCTTGACGGTCGTTAATCCCCTCCCAGAAGTCCTCATATCGCACTCTTTGATCGTCATCTTTCATAATACGAGCACCTCCCTGAGTATATGGGAAGGTATCGTGATCGCCTTCCTTGTCGTGGCGATATACCAAGTACAATCCGGCATACCTACCTGGGTCGTTGGTCATGTCAAACAAGCTGTCTAGAAAAATATCGGGGACAGGAAGATTGTAGCCGCTAAAGATGGCAGTTTCAAACTTGCTTAGTCCTGCTTGACGGCCAAAAGTTACAATATTGTGGTCCCGGAAAACATTGACTGTTAGACCAGGTTTGTTCAGAGTGCTGCATATCGCTGCAACCAATTGATCTTGTTCGCCGGCTTTCAAACGGTCGGCGCGCTGGAGCCAGCGCCAGGCATTAGTTTTGTCCCTGTTTATCTTGCCCGCGATCTTCGAGGGATCCAAGCCGTATTTTTTCTCAAGGATCTCAATCTTTTGCCTCAACTGAGGATATGCCATCGACCCCCTCCCTGCACACCGTGCCGCATTGGAGTGCAATGCAATGCAATGCGCTGCAATGTAAGGTAACTCGGAGAATCACCACTCGTCAACACTGTGTCGTTTTTGTCTGCGGAAGGTCTTCCGCAGCGAAAGCTTTCGCGACGCCGCGTGACGGGCGTTCGAATTTGTGAAATTAAAACCGATTACCGCAGACATAGAACTCTGAAATTTGAGGGTCTCCCTCAGAAAGGAGGAGGACCATCTATGATCAAAAAGTCCAATCGTCTGTCGGTGCGAATCCCGTTCCTGTTCGAAGCCACAGCGGAAGGTACCTTTGCCATTTGGATACTGCTCGCCTTGGCACTAATTCTGATTGCCAGCGCGTTATTCTGGTGACGGTGATGAGCGCATGAAATCCCCGGTCCCGGCTCTTTCATCCGCCGAGGTAAGCCCGCCGCATGTGCGGGTTTTCCAACAAATCGCGGCCGGCGCCGGCGAGCACCATCTGGCCGGTTTCAAGCAAATAGGCGCGGTCGCACATTTCGAGCGCGGCGAGCGCATTTTGCTCGACCATCAATACGGTCGTGCCTTCGCGCCGGATCTCCGCGATGATCTCGAACACACGCTCGACCAAGTTGGGCGCGAGGCCGAGTGATGGCTCATCGAACAGCATCAGGCGCGGGCGCGACATCAGTGAGCGCGCGATCGCCAGCATCTGCTGCTCCCCGCCGGAGAGCGTGCCGGCGATCTGGCCGATGCGTTCTTTCAGCCGCGGCAGCTTGGCGAAAATGCGCTCGAGATCGTCGGCGATGCCGGCTTGGTCGCGCCGCAGATAGGCGCCCATGGCGAGATTTTCCCGCACGGTGAGTTCGGGGAACACGCGGCGGCCTTCGGGGCAATGGGCAATGCCGCGCGCGAGCACGTCGCGCGGCCTCGTGTTCGCGATCGGCACCCCCTCGAACTCGATGCTCCCGCTCGCGAGCGACAGCAGTCCGCTGATGGCCTTGAGCGTCGTGGTCTTCCCGGCGCCGTTGGCGCCGATCAGGGTGACGAGCTCGCCCGCGTGCACTTCGAGCGAAACCTCGCGCAGCGCCGGCACCTTCCCGTAGCAGACCGTGATCGCATCAAGCCGCAGCACGCTTGCCACTCCCCAGATAGGCCCGGATCACCTCGGGATCGCGCTGCACCTCAGCCGGCGATCCCGCCGCGATCATGCGGCCCTGGTTGAGCACGAGCACTTGGTCGGAAATGCTCATCACCATCTGCATGTCGTGCTCGACCAGCAGCACGGTCGCGCCGCGCTCGCGCACACGCCGGATCAGTTGTTTGAAGCTTTCCGTTTCCGACGGATTGAGCCCGGCGGCCGGCTCGTCGAGCAGCAGCAAGGTCGGCTTGGCGGCGAGTGCGATCGCGAGGCCGAGCAGCCGCTGCTCGCCGTAGGCGAGGTTGCCGGCGATCTCATCGGCGCGGCCGGCGAGCCCGACGAAATCGAGGATTTCCCGCGCCTCCGCGTGCAGCGCCGCCTCTTCGCGCTGCATGGCGGGTAGTCTCAACAACGCCCCGAGCAGGCCGGTGCGGCCGCGCAGGTGCAGTGCCGTAAGCACATTCTCGAATACGGTGCAGGCGGTGAACAAGCTGGTGCGCTGGAAGGTGCGCACCATGCCCAGCGCCGCGATGCGCTCGGGCGAAAGCCGCGCAAGGTCGCGGCCGCGGAAGAACACCTGCCCGTCGGTCGCCTTCATGAAGCCGGTGATGACGTTGAAGGCGGTCGTCTTGCCGGCGCCGTTCGGGCCGATCAGGCTGACGATCGCACCGAACGGCACCTGAAAACTTATCCCGCCCAGTGCCACCAGCCCGCCGATGTGCACCGCGAGATCGCGCACGTCGAGCGCAACATTGCGGGCGGCACCGTTTTCGCCGACTTCAGTCATCGCACGAGGCTCGCCGGTTTGCGTAATGCCGGCATGCGAAGCCGGGCGAGATCGGCAAAGGCCGGCACGATGCCGCGCGGCAGGAAGAACACAATCAGGATGATCCCGATGCCGTAGATGATCCACTGCACCTCGGGCGGCGCGGTGCCGCGGAGCGCTTGCGGCATGAGGCCGAAGATGAGGCCGCCCACGACGGGACCAGCGAGCGTTCCCTTGCCGCCGGTCACCACCATGATCACCATAGTGACCGTGTAGATGAACAAGAACACGTCCGGGTCGACGATGCGCACGCAATGGGCGTAGAGCGCACCCGCCGCGCCGGCAATCGCCGCAGACACGACCGTTGCCACCACCAGATAATGCGTAACGCGCACACCGACCGAGCGCGCCAGCGGCTCGTTCTCGCGCAGTGCAATCAGAGCGCGGCCGAGGCGCGAGCGCACCATGCGCGCCACCAGAAAATAACAGACCACGCCGACGGCGAGGACCAGCCAATACTGCTGCGACTTGGTTACGAGGGCGGTCAGGCCGTGGCCCGGCCACAAAACCGAGAGCGGCGGGATATTGTTGAGCGCCATGGGTCCTTCGGTGAGATCGACCCAGTTGAGCGCGACCATGCGCATGACTTCGGCAAAGCTGATGGTGACGATGACGAAGTAGGCGCCGCGTACCCGGAACGCGAGCTTGCCGATAAGCCATCCGAATAATCCGCTGACGACCACGGCACCGAAAAAAGCAATCCACACCGGCTTGGGGTCGACCACGACCGGGCTCGGCAGACCGATGTCGACGTCGAAGCCGAGCGAGAGCAGCGCACTGGTGTAGGCACCGATGCCGAAAAAGGCAGCGTGGCCGAGGCTCAGCTGCCCGGTGAAGCCGAGCAGCAGATTGAGGCTGATCGCCGCAATGATGAAAATGCCGGTCGAGGTGAGGATGGCGACGAAATACGGGTCACGCAGCCACAGCGGCAAGGTCGCCGCCAGGGCGAGGAACAGCAGCCCGCCAAACCGCGCCCTCATCCGACCCGGGCCTTGCGCGCGAAGAAGCCCTGCGGCCGCAGCGCCAGCACCGCGATGATCACCAGAAACCCGAAGGCATCGCGATATTCGCTCGACAGGTACCCGGCGCCGAATTCCTCGACCAACGCCAGCACAAAGCCGCCGATAGTGGCACCGGTTATGTTGCCGAGCCCGCCGAGGATGACGATGGCGAAGGCCTTGAGCCCGACCAGGTTTCCCATGGTCGGATTGACCAGGAAGATCGGGCCGAGCAGCGCGCCGGCGATGGCCGCGAGCGCCGAGCCGAGCGCGAAGGTGAGCGTATAGATGCCGCGCACATCGATGCCCATCAGCGCCGCCGTGTCGCGGTCCTGGAAGGTCGCGCGCATGGCCATGCCGAGCCGCGTGCGATCGATGAGCCAATAGAACCCGACCAGCAGGACGAGCGTCGCTCCCAGCACGAACAGGCGCAGCGGCGCCACCGACACCGGCCCGATCACCAGCGGCTCCTGGGCAAACGGCGACGGCACCAGCTTGGCGACGCCGCCCCAAACGAACTGCTCGCCGTTCTGCAGCGCGATCCAGGCGCCGATCATGACGAGCATCACGGTGTCGATGTCGTTGCTGCGCAGCGGGCGCAGCAACACCAGCTCGATCAGCGCGCCGAGCGCAAAGCCAGCGAGCGCGGCAAGCGCGATCGACAGGAAGAAATCCAGGTGCAGCAGCGCGACAAAGAGATACGCGAGATAGGCGCCGAAGGCGTAAAGCTCGCCGTGGGTGAAATTGACCACCCGCATGATCCCGAAGATCAGCGTGAGACCGATGCCGAGCAGCGCGTACGTGCCCCCCAGCACGACGCCGTTGAGCCCATGCTGCAGGATTTGCTCCACGCAACTCCCCTCGCCTCGGGCTTGAAAGAAAAATATCGGGCAACAACAAAGGCGTCATCCTGAGGAGCGCCCGAAGGGCGCGTCTCGAAGGATGGCAGCAAGCTCCGCGCCCGTTTCCATCCTTCGAGACGGTCGCGCGGAAAAACGTGCGACCTCCTCAGGATGACGGTTGAGTTTGTGTCACGCGCCCTCAGACTACGGCTGCGTGACCTTACCTTCCTTGAGCATGACGATGTAGACGTTGGGCACGCTCTGGCCGCTCTCCTTGCCCTCGGGGCCTTGCTTGATGAAGGCGATGTCGCCGTTCACGCCGTGCAGCTTGGTCTTCCACAGGGCCTGGCGGATGGCATCGGGCTCCGCCTTGCCGGCAATCTTGATTGCTTCGACCGCGGTCATCACCGCGTCGTAACCGCGGAAGCCTTCGGTGAGGCCGGCGAACTCCCACTTCTTCTTGTTCCATTCGTCGACGTAAACCTTGGCGACGTCGGGATATTTGGCTTTGTCGGCGGACCAGGGCGAGAAGAAGAGGATGTGATAGCTCGCCATGCCGGCCGGCCCGGCGTTGGCAATCATCTGGTCCGGGAACGCGCCGCCGGTGGTGATGATGCGTTGGGTGAGCCGCTGCTCGGCCGCCTGCTTGATGACGAGCGTGACCTGCTCGACGCCCGTCGTCACGAACAGCGCGTCACCGTCCGATTTCTTGATCGATGCGAGCTGGGCGGAGAGATCGGTCGCCTCCGGCGTCATGGTCTCGGTCACGCCGATCTTGATGCCTTTGCTGGCCAACGCCTTCGCGAACTCGGCCGCGGCGCCGCGCCCGAAGTCGTTGTTGACCGAGAGGAAGTCCACCTTCTTGATCGGCGGATTGAAGGTGTCGAGCTTTTCGAGGAAGGCGACCGCTTCCATCTCCGAGGTGGGGCTGATGCGGAATACCCAAGGATTGCCCGAGACGGTGATCTTGCCGGAGGACGACGTCTCGACGATCAGCGGCACGCCGTATTCGACGAGCTTGGGCATCACCGCGAGCGTGAAGGTCGAGCTCCAGGCACCGATCATCACCGGCACCTTGTCGCGCAGGATCAGCTTCTCGGCGGCGTCCACCGCCTCTTTCGGATTCGATTTGTTGTCCTCGATAACAAGCTCAATTTTCTTGCCGAGCACGCCACCGCGGGCATTGACCACCTCGGCGCCGATGCGCGCGCCGTTGGTCACATAGGTGCCGGAGGCGGCCACCGCCCCGGTGAGCGGTTCGTTCACCCCAATCTTGATCGTCTCCTGTGCTTGCGCCGTCGCAACCGCGAACAGTGCCGCTAGCGCCGTCATCCATAGGTGTTTGATCAAGGTTCCCTCCCGTTCATTCGGATTGCGTCCGATTTGCTCGCTTACCGCATGCAAACGAAATGCCACTGTGCCCATGCACTATCGGCCGGACCATGACATTGCGTCGGCACGACCCTATCCTGGCCATAGTGGCGAACGCTCATGGGATGGGCAAGATGCGCGTTTTGCAGGCGGCAACGTGGCGGGTCAATAGGGGGCCGCCTCGGCCGAGCTTGAATGGTAGGCGCGTTGGCCGCGGCTTCAGGCATTTGCACCACTGACCTCGTCATTGAATTCTTCTATCAGACGGTCCCACGCCGGGATCGTGTCGGCCAACCCGCGCCAGAAATCCTGGCTCTTGCGGCGGTCGAAATCGGCGATAGAGATGCCTTGCTGTTCAACCCAGGTGTAGTAGCCGAGATTGAAGATGCGCTTACGCTCGACGTGAGTGAGCTCGAGCACATGGTCGTCGGCAATGCTGCCGAGATAGCTGCCGAACAGCTCGCCGGCGTCGACCTCGTCGAAGCTTTGCGCATAATGCCGAGAGCAATAGGCTTGGCGTTCGCTATGGTACAGCGCGGCACTGTCGGTCGCCACTGTCATGATGACGTCGTTTGCGCCGTAGTCGAAGTGCCGCGCCAGCTTGATCGCCGCGACGATATTGGCGAAGCCGGAAAGGCCGACATTGTCGAACATCTGCACCAGTCCGGGATCGAGCTTCTTGCGATTGACGAGGTATTTGCGGCCGACGTCGTCGGCAAACAGCAAATTCAGCGCATCGGTGGCGGCGTCGGACACTGCGATCACGACGTCCGTGTTCATGACGTTGTGAATAAGGGGAATGTGCTTGTCGCCGATGCCCTGGATATTGTGCTCGCCATAGCCGTTGTTGAGCATGGTCGGACATTCGAGCGCTTCGACAGCGACGATCTTGGTGCCGTAAAGCTCCTTGAGCCGGTCGCCCGCCGCAAGCGTGCCGGCCGATCCGGTAGCCGCGACAAATCCGGCCAGCCAATAGTTCCTGTTCTTGCTCTTGAGATGCTTGAATACGGCATCAAACGCAGCGCCGGTGCAGCAGTAATGAATAAGGTAGTTAGGAAATTCAGAGAACTGATTGATGATGACGTTCTGTTTGTCCCGTTCCAGCTCGGCGCACGCGTCATAGATTTCCTTGACGTTGCTCTCGGTGCCCGGCGTGCGCACGACGTCGGATGGATCGGCGACCCAGCGCTCAAGCCAATCGAACCGCTCGTGGCTCATGCCGGCCGGCAACACCGCCGTGCCACGGCAGCCCAGAATGCGCGAGATCGCGACGCCGCCGCGACAGTAATTGCCGGTCGATGGCCATACTGCGCGGTTGCTGGTCGGATCGAACTGTCCGGTGACAAGGCGCGGCACAAGACACGCATAGGCAGCCAGCACCTTGTGCGCGCCGATCATCGGGAAGCGGCCGCCCAGCAGCACGACGAGAGGTGCCTTCACGCCGGTCAGCTCCGGCGGCAGGACCATGTAGCCCGGCGTGTCCGTCATCGTTTTACGGTCAGGGCCGTTAAACCAATGGACGCGCCAAAGATTGCGGGGATCGGCAGCGTCCGGGTCTACGTCTTCGAGGCCGCCGGACAGGGCCAGCTGCGGCGCTGCCAGCTGGGTCCAGGTCGGCAGTCGGCCGCCGACGTCGCGCAAGCGTCTTATGGCTGCAGCGCGGCGTCCACGGTCTTGCACCACCGGATCGATCAAAAAAGACATACCGGGAATTCCCAAAGGGCCATCGAGACCCGCCTATTAGCTGACGCCGCACCAGTCGTAGATACTTAGAGCCATCACTTTAATGGCCGTCTGATAGTCGTCGATGCTGACGTATTCATCGTCCGAGTGCATGACGGCGGTGGAGCCGGGCCCAAAGATCACCGTCGGAGTTTTTCCATAAAGATTGAGGAAGCGAGTGTCCGCGGCGCCTTGGCGGCCGCTGATCTCGGGATCGCGGCCGGTAAGTTCCTTGTAGTTCTTGCTCACCACCTTGACGATCGGATGATCGACCGGGATTTCCGATGCATGCGCATCGTAGCCGACGAAACGCACGACCGGAGGATGATCCTTCATCCAAGGATCTTTCGCGGCAAACTGCGCGATGTGATCGACCAGTGACTTCTTGACGCCTTCATGATCCTCGCCCGGCACCGTCGCCATGCTGCCCTTGAGCGTGCAGGTGGCAGGGAAGGAACTCGCATAATTGCCGGCTTGGAATGCGCCCACCATGCAAGGCAATGCGTCGATCGGCTTCGGGTAGAGTGGGTGCCTCACGGTCGCCACTCGTTTCTCTTCGAGCGCTGAAACCGCTTTGACGATTTTATACCCGAGCTCGATGGCGCTGATGCCCTGATAGCGTCGCTGAATGCCGGCAGGCTTGCCCTGGACGTCGATCTCGAACCAAATGCGGCCAATGCAGGCGGGTTGCACCGCAAGGCCGCTGGTCTCGCCGGAAATGCCGGCGTCGGCCGTGTAGCCGCGAATGACCGTATCCAGCGTGCCATGACCGCTGACCTCCTCGTCGATCACGATGTCGAGGTAGACGTCGCCCTTTGGCTTAAGTCCAGCCTCCATCATGTTTTGCACGGCCATAATGTGGCTGGCGACGCCGCTCTTCATATCGCACGAGCCGCGGCCATAGAGTTTGCCGTCCTTGATCGACGCCGACCACGGATTGTCGCTCCAGCCTTCGCCATTGCCGACGGGGATTACGTCGGTATGGCCGTTGAACAACAACGACTTGCCGCCGCCGATCCCTTTCCACGTCGCGACGATGTTTGGCCGGCCTTCGTAGCCGCGCTCCACCGGGATATAGCCGGGATGCTTCTTGAGCGCATCCCAATCGGTCACCCACATGTCGACTTCGAGGCCCATCTTGCTCAAATAGTCGGCGAGGAACTTCTGAATTGCGCCCTCATCGCCGGTAACGCTCGGGATCGACACCATTTTCTGAAGAAATTCGAGAGACTTTTCCTTATTGGCATCAATTTGCTGCAGGACCTTCTGGCGAGTGTCGGTCATTTTGACTCCTTCACAGCTCTCATTCGGGATGAATTCGGACCGGCTTCGGGTTACGCCTTCAACCGCGGAATGATTTCGCGGGCGATAATCTCGATTTGGTCGCTTCGGTATTTGTACGGCACAAAGATGATTTTCTGGACGCCGACGGCGAGATGCTCCTTGAGCTGGGCAACGCATTCGTCGACCGAACCCATGATCGCGCTTTCCCTCGAGCAATCGCTCTTGGCCGGGAAGTCCCATTCCTTGTTCAGCCAATCGAGCATGTCGGCCCGCACCGATTCCTTCGATTGGCCCACCATGATCGGCAATTGCGAGGCGTTGAGCAGCTTGTCGGGGTCCTTGCCGGCGTCCTTCGCCGCCGCACGAACCTTGTTCCACGACTTCGTGAAGTGGTGCGGCTGGTAGAAATAGGTGAGCCAGCCGTCACCGGCCGCGCCGGCGCGCTTGAGTACGCGGTCGACGTAACCGCCGATCAGCAACGGCATGCGCGGTTTCTGCACCGGCTTGGGATACATCACGGCGCCGGAAATGTTGTGAGCCGTGTACTTGCCGTCGACCTTGTCTTCGGTCCACAGCCGGTTAAGAATCTCCAGGTTCTCGTCCATCAACTTGCCGCGCTTTTCGAACGGAATACCGGCCGCATCGAACTCGCGCTTGTACCAGCCTGACGCCATACCCATGATCAGCCGGCCGTTCGAGAACTGGTCCATCGTCGCAAGTTGCTTGCCAAGCGTGACCGGATTGCGCAGCGGCAACACCAGCACGCCGGTGCCGAGCTTGATGCGCCTGGTGCGCGCGGCGATCGTCGAGAGCGTTGTCAACGAATCCATGATCGGGAAAGTCGGATTGACGCCGAGGAGGATGTGATCCCACACCCAAAGCGAATCGTAGCCGAGCGCCTCGACCTTCTCGCCGTACGCGATCAGGGCCTTGGGATCCGGCATCTCCGGATAGGCCGTGAAATTGGGCACGGCGATGCCGAAGGTGTTCGTCAAGATCGTCATACGAATCTCTCCGAGAAAGCGTTAGGCCGTGAATTGCCGGTCCGGATCGAGCGCGCGCAGCGTCGATAACTCGTGCTCCGAAGGAGGCTCGGTCACGCTCATCGCGTCGTCGAAAATCAAATCGAAACCGGTGTTGTCCTGCACCTGCTCACGTGGGACACCGGGATTGAGCGCCAGCACCTTCATCCGTCTTTCGGCGTTGTCGAAGGAAAAGACGGCGAGCTCGGTGATCACCCTGAACATGCCTCCATGCGTCAGCCCGCTTTCCGCGCGTGAGTTGCGGCCGCGAATAAAGCCCGGGCTGGTGATGAAATCGACCTTCTCCACGAACCGCCGCCGCTCGTGCTTCATCGCGACAATCATGTTGGTGAGGCTGGAAATATCGTTGCCGCCGCCGGTCCCGGGCAGCCGGACCTTCGGCTTCTCCCAGTCGCCGATGAACGACGAATTAAGATTGCCGTACTGATCGATCTGAGCACCGCCCATGAAGCCGACATCGACATAGCCGCGCTGCAGCAGAAGGAGCACGTCCGCGCTACCCAGCACCATATTGGCGCGCTTGGTGCAGCGCTGATCGTTGGTCGAGGGCGGCAGACGTCCGGGCTCGACGAAGGCCCCGATCACACCGCCTTCGAACAGGATCGTCAGCCCGGGGCAGCGCAGGCGCTGCGCCAGTGTTGCCGCCAGCAGCGGAATGCCGACCCCGGCGAACACGACCTGGCCGTCCCTCAACTGGCGCGCACTGAGGATCGTCAGAATTTCGGCCGCCGTGTGATCGGGCGATTCAGATATCAAAAATGCTCTCCCCTTTTCGGCTGGCGTGAATGATCTCTTCCATGCCGATCAGCGCCAGGAATTCGTTCCACGACCTGGGGCCATAAACGTATTTGGCGAGATACTGGCGCATGCCTTCGATCGGATCGCCGTTGACCTGCTGGACATAAGCATCGAGGTGTTTCATCGCCGGCTCGTAAATCCCATAGCATTCGTGCGGCATTGCCCCGTACGGCACCTCGACGACCGCATCGACGCAAAAAAATGGAACCTTCGTCTGGTCGGGCGCGCGACGGATCTGATCGTTCGAGACGATCCTTTCCGTGGTCAGGATGACGCGATTGGCGGCAAGTGCGAGGTCGATGTCCATGAACTGCAGGCCGTCTATTTGCGCATTGCCGTAGGCGTCGCAGCGCTGCACATGGATGAGAGCAACATCGGGATTAAGCGCGGGGATCAGCAACAGCTTCTCGCCGGTAAAGGGACAGTCGATTTCTTTCACCTCCGGACGGATGCGCGCTACATCCGACCCGAGCATCGATCGCATCGGCAGGAATGGAACGCCCATGCCGCCGGCGCGAAAGCGCATGCCCATGCCCATGTGACTCCACTCATCGTAACGCACCAATCCGTTCTCGATGTAGTGGCGCATCACTTTGGAGAGGCCCCAAAGAATGCCCTGCGCGAACCAGCTCGACATGATATGGCCGGCAGCGCCCGAGCCGATCAGCAGATCGCCGTCGGTCGAAATGATGCAGCGAGCGCAGGACAGATTCTTTCTGCCGGCGCGGATAAGCTGCCAGATCATCGCCATCGGCGTGCGCGACAGCGTCGAGCCGCCGATACCGACCAGCGCTCCATCATTCAGGAAAGACGCCGCCTCTTCGAGGGTGACGACCTTTTCGCGCAACGAGCGATCGCGTTTGAGCAGGCTATCGCGAAGCGTGTCGTAGGGTTGCACCAAGTTGGAGTTCACGCCGATCCCTTCGTTCGCGCAGCCACATCTCAGAGGTTGTCGGAAGGTTGCCCCAAGTGCGGACATCCTATCATTAGGGCATGATCCCGAAAAGTGGAAACCGGTTGCGTTGACGGGCGCGGAGCCGCATTCTAACGTCGGCGCTCTCGTCCGTTTTCGAGCGAGGAGGATGCGGCATGCACCGTTACGTCGTTCCTGAATGGGTCAAGCAGCGCGTCTTGCGTCGCCAGGGCAAGCTCTTCGCCAACGAGACGATCGCGGCGTCGCGCAGCGCGCTCGTCGTCGTCGACATGCAGAACTATTTCTGCGCCGAGGGTTTTCCGGCCGAGGTTCCGCTCGCGCGGACGGTCGTGCCCAACATCAACCGGCTTGCGCGTGCGATGCGCGCTGCCGGCGGCGCGGTCGTCTGGATCCAGACCGACTCGGCCGAGGCGCTTACGCGCTGGGGCAATCATCACAACTACATGCTCACACCCGAGCGCGTCGAGAAACGGTTGGCCGGGCTCGCCGCGACATCGAAGGGCTTCGAACTCTTTATCGGGCTCGAGGCGTTGCCCGGCGACCTGCGCGTGCGCAAGGCAACCTACAGCGCCTTCATGCCGGGATCGAGCAATCTCGACGCCGATCTCAAGGCGCGCGGCATCGATACGGTGCTGATCACCGGCACTGCGACCAACGTGTGCTGCGAGACGAGCGCGCGCGACGCCATGGTGCGCGACTATCGGGTGATCATGCTGTCGGACGGAAATGCGACCTGGAGCGACGAGGAGCACGCCGCGACGCTCAATACGTTCGCGATCTTCTTCGGCGACGTGATGACGACCGACGAGGCGCTGGCGCGTATCGAGCCGGTGCCGAAGAGGAAAACCGCATGACGCAATGCCGCGTCACCGACGCCGCATCACGACGGCTTCCAGCCACGAGATCGCGAGATACATCAGGGACGACACTATCGCGAGGATCGTTATCGCCGTCATCACGATGTTGAGCTTGAAGATCTGGCTGCCGTACTGGATCAGGTAGCCGAGGCCGAGATTGGCGGATTGGAATTCGCCGACCACGACGCCGACAAGCGAGAGGCCGACGTTCACCTTGAGCGCCGCGATCAGCGTCGGCACGCTCCCTGGCAACACGACTTTCGCGAGGATCTGCGATTTGGTCGCGCCGAACGTCTGGGCGAGCTTGATCTTGTTGGGGTCGGTGCCCTGGAAGCCGTTGTAGATCATCAGGATGGTGACGAACAACGAGATCGCGAGCGACATGCCGTAGATCGAAAGCGTCGCACCGAGCCAGATGTAGAAGATGGGCACGAAGGCGGTTTTCGGCATCGCGTTGGCGACCACGAGATAGGGATCGAGCACATCATGGAGGCTGCGCCACCACCACAGCGCGGCCGCGATCGCGATCCCGATCAGCATCGCGGCCGTGAAGCCGATGATGGTGGCGAGCACGGTCGCCCACGCGTGCGTCAGAATGCCGGCACTCTGCGGCGTACTCTTGAGCAGTTCGAGGAACGTCGGCCATAGCGCCGACGGATAACTGGTGAACAGCGGGTTGACGATCTGCGCGCGCGGCAGGACCTCCCAGAGGATGAGGAAGATCAGAAGCAGCGCAAGCTGGGTGCCGCGGATCGTGAGCCGGTTGCGCCGCTCGCGTGCAAGCCATTCGGCATACTCGGCGCTCGGCGGCGCGAGCGTGAGGATTTCAACCTTCGACATGGACTTCGAGCTCCTGCCAAAGTGTGTTGAAGTAGCCGTTGAATTCCGGCGCATTGCGCGCCGCGAACGGGGCCGGCCGCCTGCCGTCCGGGGTCGCGAAGCGGATCGGGCGGTCGGATTTGATCTGGCCGGGGCGGCGCGAGAGCACGACGACGCGCTCCGCCATGCCGATCGCCTCGCCGATGTCGTGCGTCACCAGGATCGCGGTCTTGGCCTCGCGGCGTAAAATCTCCGCAATCTCGTCCGAAAGCGCGAGGCGGGTCTGCGAGTCGAGCGCCGAAAACGGCTCGTCGAGCAGCACGATATCGGGCCCGGTGACGAGCGTGCGCGCGAGCGCGACGCGCTGGCGCATGCCACCCGAGAGCTGGCGCGGCCGGTGACCGAGAAACTGGCCGAGTCCATAACGCGTGAGAAGCTGAGTCGCGCGCTCACGCGCCCGCGTCATGTCGGCGCCCTGGATCTCGGCGCCCAGCACGGCGTTCTCCAGGATCGTGCGCCACTCGAAGAGATAATCCTGCTGCAGCATGTAGCCGACCTTGCGGCTCGGGCCTGCGACCGGCGTTCCGTCGATCAGCACGTCGCCGCTCGTCGGTCCCAGAATGCCCGAGATCAGCGACAGCAGCGTGCTCTTGCCGCAACCGCTCTGGCCGATGATGGCGACGAATTCGCCGGGCGCGATCGCGAGTGAGATGTCCCTGAGCGCTTCGGTCTCGCCCTCGCGGCCGAAATAGCGAAGACCCACATTGCGCAGCTCGACCTTGGGCTCCGCTGCTCCCGGCGGGCGCTCCATTACTTCGCCTTCTTGGCGTACTCGTTGGTGACGAGATTCTGAAACGCGACGCGCTTGCCCGGATCGAGCACGTGGCCCTGCACCAGGATGTCCTGGAACCTTTCCATCGCGTCAGGATCGATCACCGGCGTGGTCTTCCAGATCTTGAGCCGCTGATACCGCTGCGCGGCGGCGACGAGCGCCTGTTGATTGACGCCGGGGAAATAGTCCTTGAGCACCGCCGCGATCTCGGCTGCTGGCGCCGATGCGGTCCATTTCATCCCGTTGGCGATCGCATCGGTCCAGTTCTGGATCACGGCCGGATTGTCGTGAATGTATTTCTCCGTCGCCATGAATGCCGTGTAGTCGGCAAAACCCACCGTCTCGCCAACCGACGCCATGAAATAGCCTTTGCCGTCCAGCTCGAGTTGCGCGGCGTCCGGCTCGATAAAGATGCCGAACTGGCCTTGGCCGGCGAGCCACGCACCGACCCGCGCCGGAACGCCGATATTGTTGATGAGCTTCACGTCGGTCTGCGGGTCGATGCCGTTCTTGCGCATCGCGGCTTCCAGGAACAGGAGAGGCGTCGACCCCGGGCGGAAGCCGAGTACGTCCTTGCCTTTGAGCATCTTCCAATCGAACTTGTCGGCCTTTTCGCGGCCGAGCAGCATGAACCCGTCGGTCGACGTGAGGCCGCAGAACATGCGCACCTTGGTCGGCGAGTCGCTCGTCTGCACGTAGATCGCAGTCTCGGGGCCGATCAACGCAATGTCGGCGGCGCCGGAGACCAGCGCCGCGATCGACTTGTCGCCGCCGTTCGCGGTCGTCATCGCAACGTCGAGCCCGGCGTCCGCGAAGTAACCTTTGGTCATCGCCACGTAGGCGGGCGTGTAAAGCGTCGAGCGGACCACCTCGTTATAGCGGATCTTCACGGGCGGCTTTGCCTGCGCGAACGCCCGCGACAGCGGCACTGTGAGAGAGCCGACCGCGGCCAGGCCGCCTCCAACGACACGACGGCGATCGAGCATGGGGATCCTCATGATGGCGCGACGGCAATGCGGGGAAGCTACAGACACTGTGCCACATGCTTCGGGCTGACGCGAGCATAGAGAGGACTGCTAGCCAGCGTCAGGATAACAGTAAGGGCATGCTTCCTCCGCATTGCGGCCGAGTGGGTCCCAGTCCGGCAGCGTGGCCCATATCGTTTCACCCGCCGCCTGCGCCTCGGCGCGCAATTCGGAAAAATCGACTCCGGGAATGATGCCGTTTTCCATGCATACCTTGCCGTCGACAATCACGGTGTCGACGTCATCTCCGACACCGCATTCGATGAGGCTCTTGACCGGATCGCGCACCGGCCCATAGCGCAACGTACCGCGGCCGGAGAGGTCGATGATGACGATGTCTGCCAGCGCGCCCGGAGAAAGTCGTCCAAGGTCATCACGCCCGACCGATCTGGCGCCGCCCAGCGTGGCAGCTTCGAACACCTCGCCAGCCGAGGCGGCGAAGTATGAGTGGCTCATGACCTTACCCATGTAACAAGCCGTGCGCATGTTCATGATCATGTCGCGCGGATAGGTGTCTGAGCCGATCGAGATATTCACGCCTGCGTCGCGATACGATTTCCAGTTATCGAGCACCCGCGCGCGGCGCACAATATTGATCGGACAATGCGAGATCGTGGCGCCGGAGCGGCCCATGAGTTCGAGATCGCGCGGCAGCGCGTAGTTGAGATTGGGGTTGTCAGCGATGAAATTGCCGTGGCCGATATTGAGCGTCTGCCGCAGCAGGCCAAGATCGTCGAGAAGTTCTATCGGTGTCTTCATGTACTCGCGCACGGTGTCGTGAAATTCGAGCACACTGTAGGCGGCGTGCGTCGCTATCGGCAGTCTGTGTTCGTCGGCAGCCTCGCGGGTACGCCGCAGCAACTCCATGCTTGACGTCTCGACCTCACGCGGCACCAGAATGCCACGCACCCGGCCTTGCGCCGCGCCGTCATGCTTCTCTATCCACTCAAGCGCCGTCTTCAGTCCGCTCAAACCCATCTCGTCGTTGCGGACACGCTTGAGCCGGCCCAGCTCGTCGCCGACCCAGCGGCCGCAATCGTAGCCGGGCGCCAGATAGGCGCGGGTGCCGAGTCTGGAAACTTCGGCAAGCAGGGCGTCCTGCACGCCAAGCTGGCTGCCGAACTCGATCATGGTGGTAACGCCATTGCGGAGCAGTTCGGCGACGGTGAAGACAGCGTTAAGCGCGAAGGCACCCGCGTCGCCCGCATCGCCGTGCTTGAGATAGCGTGGATCGCCCTTAACCACCTTGCCTTCCTTTGGCACGCTGATCTCAAGGAAAGGCTGGCCGTAGAACATCGGCCGCCCGGTATCAGTGATCAGGCGGTGCGACGCGCGGTGGCCGGTATGAACGTGGGTATCGATGAAGCCGGGAGCAACCAGTTTGCCGGCTGCATCAATGATCCTGTCCACCGGACCTTCGAAAGACTTGCCGACATGGACGATCTTGTTGCCCTCGTAGACGACGACGCCGTCGTGCAGGAGGCCATGGCGGCCGGCGTGATGGGCGACAATCCAACTTGCTTCAATTGACGTGCGCACGTGGATCTCCGTGAGATAATCGTTCTATCGGCAGCACGCGCTCGGTGCAGGCTCGCTATGCCGGCACATGCAGGACGAGGTGATCGGCACATCGGTGAGCGCAAGCGCGCGCGTTAGTTTGGCGCGTATTGCCGCCAACTCGTCGTGCTCGCCTCGTCTCTGCAGGCACTCGGCAAGTCCATGCAGCGACCAGACATTGTCTGGATGCTGGGCGCAGCGTTGAATTTTCCCGGTCAGGCCGAGATCGTCGCGATAGATCTCCTCGGCCTCCTCGCAATGGCCCCGCGCGAGAAGCAGGGCGGCCAGTGCGTGCCGGGGCGGGTGCATCCAAGCCCACGGCTCGATGTACTCGAGGCTGTCGTCGCGGCTGACGCTTTCTCGTAAGTCCTCGTATGCGCGGTCGTGATTGCCCTTATGATATTCCAATTCGCCATCGAGCATCTTCTCGCCGACTGCCAGGATGCGGTGCGCCGGATTGTTGAAGAATCTCCGCTCTTGCGGGATCCGGCCGAGCGCCTCGTGAAAACGCCTGCGTTCCTCGTCGGCTTCGGGAAAATTCTTCAGGAAAGCCTGGGATATGCCTTTCGCATAGTGGTGCATTGCCGTCGTGACCGGATACAAATCAGCGTCATCGGGCAGCGGCGTGTCGATGATCTCTCGCCAGCGGCCGAAGCGCACCATCACGTGCATTTTCGTCGAGTAATAGCCTTCCAGGCTCATTGCGAACTTGGGGCGGCCCCGAGCCGACAAAACCTCCCGCGTGAGCAGCGTGCAAATCTTGTCAGCCGCGTCCATCGAATCCTGGTACCGGCCAAGCAACATGCACGTATGCATCATCAGATGAAGATCGTGACAGCAGGCGACCGTGTAGAAAGTGAGTGGCCCTGCATAAGCCAGGTACTTGTCGTTCGCCGCGATAGCCTTCTGGCTCGACTGCCGTGCCCGCCAGTAATCTCCGCACAGGATGTAGATGTGGCCCGGCATGTGATTGAGGTGGCCGGAGTCAGGACACATGTCCGTTAGAAGGTCCGCAGAGCGGCTGGCTCGCTCGGGAAAGTTCGACATTTCCAGAGCATGGATGTGCAGGTGCAAGATCGCCGGATGCGGCGCTTGGCCCTGCTGGTCCGTCAACGCGACCGAGCGCTCACATACATCCAACGCTTCCAGGATATCCGCACCCTTCGCCGGTTGACCGGTCTTGACGTCCCACAAGCGTCGCTGTGTGCGAGTAATCAGGGCTTCGACGAGGAGAGCCGCTACGTCATGATCAAGCGGATGGCTGAAATGAACCCTGCGCAATTCCGCCGCGTAGGCATCGTCCCAGCGGTCATACTCGGTTGGCGAGACCGCATGCGGCTGTTGAAAGCGGCGGGCCAGTGCCTCTACGAGCCAATTCTCGAGCGCTGTCGCGCGATGCGAAAACGATCGCGCTCTTTGCAGGTGCTCATAAGCGACTTTGGCACGGCCGGCGGCCTCCTGCTCGCCCATCTCGCGCCACGTGAGATTGTAGAAAGGGCTCGACCCATAGGCGACGCCCCAATGCGCCATCACACATTCAGGATCGAACTTGAGCGCCTTTTCGAAGCACTTTCGTCCTTCTCCAAAATTGAAGCCGAAGCACCAATTGAAACCCAGATCAAACAAGCGTTGCGCTTCCGCCGAATGGGTTGATACGGGCCGCGTGTGTTGTCCTAGATTAAAACCCTCCATCGGCGTGGCCGCCATCTCAGAAACCGACATTCTGACAGTCGCTTGACACAGGACCTTCAATCTTGTTGGCTCGTCACCGCCCGGAAAAAGTCAGATAGCATTCCGCAAGGAGGATTGGCGATGACCCGACGCCAATATTCGCGTCGTAGGGTTCTCGGTCCTGCTGGCGTCACGCTTGCCGGGCTCGCGGGTGGGCTCGCACGGCCACGCTTGGTCTTCGCACAGAACAAGACACCAATCAAATTTACGCTGCCCTGGGTGCCGGAAGGCAGCGACCTGTTTGCCTTCACCGCGAAGGGCATGGGCCTGTGGGACAAACATGGCCTCGATGTGTCGGTGGCCCGCGGCACCGGATCGGTGGCGGCCGCGGAAGCGACCGGCACCGGTCGATTCGATTTCGGAATGGCCGCCGCTCCTGCCGCGATTTTGCAGAACATCAAAGGCTTGCCGGTCGTGGCATTGGCAGCGTGCCAATATGACGGGACGATGGGTATCGGCGTCCGCAACGACGGACCCATCAAGAACCCAAGTGATCTCGTCGGCCATAAGCTGGCCACAACGGTGACGTCAGGCGAGCATCCGCTGCTGCCCGCCTACGCGGCAAAGGCCGGCTTTGATCTGTCGAACGTGACGGTTGTCCAGACGGAGCCCAATGTTCGCAACCGGCTTTTGGGCGAGGGCAACGTGGACGCGATCTCAGGCTTTGCCGTCAGCATCATGCCGATCTACGCTGCGACCGGAGTGAAAGCGCATTTCCTGCTGTTCAGTACCGTTGGTCTCGTCAATTACGGCTATGTCTTGTTGACCAAGCCGGACCGCGTCGCGAGCGCGCCGCAACTGTGCGCCGCCTTCGTCGACGGCATGCTCGAAGGTCTGAAAGCGACGATGCTCGACCCGGCCGAAGCAATGAGATTGTTCTTCCAGCAAGTGCCGGAAATGGCGCTGGCCGCGCAGGCCAAGGAGCAGATTCGCGTCGGCACCGGCATCATGGTTTATGCCGCCACTAATCCGGTCATAAAAGCCAACGGGCTCGGCTGGATCGATTCCAATGCCTACGAGACTCAGACGGATCTAATCATGCGTTATGTCGCCAAGCCGGACGACAAGCGCCCCACAATGGATTCGCTGATGACCAACCGCTTCGCCGGCAGCGTCAAGATATCCGCAGCCGAGTTTGACGAGGCGCAAAAGAACTCCGAGGCATTTCGCACTTTCGTCACCTGATGCCGCGACCGGCGCCACGGGAATAGTCGATGTCAACTGACAAGCTGGCGCCGAGCATCGAGGTGAACGGGGTCAGCAAAGTCTACCGCGCCGGCACTGCGGCCGCAGTCGAGGCGGTAAGCACCGTCAGCTTCACCGTACCACAGGGCCAGTTCGTCGCGATCCTGGGACCCAGCGGCTGCGGCAAAAGCACCCTGTTGATGATGGTCGGCGGTCTCGAAGCGGTTTCCTCCGGCCGCCTCATCGTCGACGGCAAGCCGATGACCGGCCCGCGCACCTCTATCGGCGTGATGTTTCAAGATCCGACGCTGTTGCCGTGGAAGAGTGCGCTGGACAACGTATTGTTCCCGGTGCGAGTCCTGAAACGCTCGATCGCGGATCATCGCGCAGCTGCCAACAACCTGTTGCAGCAAGTCGGGCTCGACGGTTTCGAGCACAAGCGGCCACACGAGCTGTCGGGCGGCATGCGTCAGCGCGTCGCCATCTGTCGTACGCTGATCTACGATCCTGACGTGCTGCTGATGGACGAGCCGTTCAGCGCACTCGACGCGATAAGTCGTGACGAAATGAACGAATTGCTGCTTGATCTGTGGCAGCAATTCACCAAAACCGCCTTGTTCGTGACCCACAGCATCCGCGAGGCGGTGCTGCTTGCCGACCGTGTATTGGTCATGACACGGCGCCCCGCGACAATCGTTGAAGACCTGACCGTGCCATTCGCGCGTCCGCGCTCGATGGCGCTCGGCGAGAACCGCGAATTCAACGAGATTTGTCGCCATCTGCGCGAGCGCATCGAGGATGGCCACGGCCGCTCGCGAGCACCTCGGGCCGGAACGACCACGCGGCGGCACGAGGCGGCACGGTGAGCCTGGAGCTACCCGCAGCCGGGTCGCCGCGCGGCGTCCTTGCCATCGGTCGGAGCGTGCGCCGAGTCCGTCCGATCATCCTGCCGATCGTTACGCTGACGGCGGTGCTGCTGCTTTGGCAACTGGCCGCGGTTCGGCTGCACATACCGAGCGTGCTATTGCCGACCCCGAGCGACATCGCCCAGGAGATGTGGCATGCGCTGCCTCTCCTGGTCGATCAAGCGGTGCCGACTGCGCTCGACACGCTGCTGGCGTTCGCCGCGGCTGCGGTTCTCGGCATTGGGCTCGCGATCGTGATTACCTATTCGCGGCCGCTGCGCGACACGCTCTATCCCAATCTGGTTTTCTTTCAGCTGGTGCCGAAGGTGGCGCTGGCGCCCCTCTTTGTCATCTGGCTGGGCTATGGCAGCCCGGCGCGCGTAGCCTTCGCCGCTTTCATAAGCTTCTTCCCGGTCGTTATCTCAGCAGCCCTCGGCTTCGCCGGGACCGACCCGGCCGTGTTGCGGCTGTGCCGCTCACTCACCGCGTCAGAATGGCGGTCCTTCCTGTTGGTGCGTTTCCCGTTTGCATTGCCGGCGATCTTTAGCGGCTTCAAGGTGGCGATGACGATGGCGGTCGTCGGCGTCATCATTGGCGAATTCATTTCCTCCCAGGCCGGGCTCGGCCATTATATCCTGCGCGCCGGCTCGCGCCTGGAGACAGCGGACGTATTTGCAGCGCTCGTCGCATTGAGCGTATTGGGGGTGGCGCTCTACGGTGCGGTGGCGCTTGCCGAGCTCGGCGTTCGCCGCGCTTACGGTCGGCGTTAGCCGCCCATGGCCCTCCTTGACGCCATCTCCGGCGCCGACGCGGCCGTGCCGAACGGTCGGATACTGCGCCTCGTTCTGCTTCCGCTTGGCTTCGCCGCAGTCATGATCGCGCTGTGGCAGATCCTGTGCCAGACGTTGCAAGTCCGGCCGATCCTGCTGCCGCCGCCGTCGGCCGTCTGGACAGTGCTGCGCGATAATTATGCAATCCTGCTCGATCAGACGCTGCCGACCTTAAGCGAAAGCATCTTGGGCTTTGTTGTTGCCAGTGTGCTCGGTGTCGCGATCGCCGTGGCCCTGACCTCCTCCCGGTGGCTCCGCGAGGCCCTCTACCCCGGCATTGTGATGTTTCAGCTCATCCCAAAGATCGCCCTTGCGCCACTGTTCATTGTCTGGCTTGGAGTTGGCGAGACGACGTCCGTCGTCGTTGCTGTGTTCATCGCGTTCTTCCCGATCGTTGTATCGACCGCTACTGGCCTTGTCAGCGCCAAGCCCGAGGTGCTCCAGCTCTGCAAATCGCTGACCGCAAGCGAATGGCAGATCTTCCGGATGGTTCGCTTCCCTTACGCGCTGCCTTACATTTTCGCCGGCATGAAAGTTGGCGTGACGATGGTGATGATCGGCGTCGTCGTCGGCGAGTTCATCACCGCGCAGAACGGTCTTGGCTACATCATCATGTTCGCGGCGGGAGCCGGCGAGACCGCAACTGTACTGGCCGCGATTGTTCTGCTGTGCGTGATCGGACTTGGTCTCTACGGCGTCATTGGGCTCGCCGAGCTCCTCGTATTGCGTTGGTTCGGCGGCGAGGCGCCGATCAGCGGTGTTATTTGATGAGCAGGGTTGCCGCCGCAGACAACGAAGTCTAGCGGCCTCCGATCAAGCCACGCAGCCATCGCCAGAGCGCACGCCAAATGAGGCTTCCGGCGCGCAGGCGCGGCGCCTCCGGGATCGCTTCGCCGCGAAGCCGGGCTTCCAGGTTGCGGCCGACCGCATCCGCGATCTCGGCGGCAAACACGCGCACGACCGGGCCGCGCCCGAACTGCGCCAGCGGGCCACGGAGCGCATAGACGATGTCTAGGGTGATCGTGCTCGCCTGCGGGCCGTCTTCAGCAACCTGGAACGTCGCATCGGCGGACAGCCGCGTGCCGCTCGCCGGGTCGCGGCCATGCGCTTTTATTTGCCCACCGTGGCTGTCGTAAGTGACGATCGCCTCGCCGGCGAAGCGCGCCTCGATCGGCCCGAGCGAGGCCACGAGTTCGCCGGCGATACGATCGCCATTTACCGAAGTCACGCGCGCGCCCGGGACGCAGGAGGCGATGAGCGCCGGATCGCAGACGGCGCGCCACACGGTCTCGCGCGGCAGCGCTAGGCGCAGTGTTTGTTTCAGCGTGTCACCGGGCGTGGACGTGGGGGCAGCGTCGGCCCTCGTCACCGTCGGGGCGGCTTCGCGCACCTCGGCAAATTGTCCGCGCGGCAGCGGCGGCTTCGCGACGATCACATCCTGAGGGCGCTGCGCGAGCACGCGGCGGATCGCGCGCACGATGCCGTTATAGCCAGTGCAGCGGCACAGGTTGCCGGCAAGCTCCAGGCGGATGCGGTCTTCGTCGGCGTCGGGTAGGCGGCGCACGATATCGCGTGCGCTCACCAGCATGCCGGGTGTGCAATAGCCGCACTGCAGCGCATGCTCGGCCGTGAACGCCGACCGCAATGCCGCCGCGATCGGATCGTCGGCGAGGCCTTCGATCGTGCGCACGTCGCGGCCGCCGCAGGTCGCGGCGTAAACGATGCACGCGCGCGCCGGCTCGCCGTCGATGAGGATCGTGCAGGCGCCGCAGACGCCGTGCTCGCAACCGAGATGCGTGCCGGTGAGCAGCAGTTGCTCGCGCAGGAAATCGGCGAGATGCGTACGCGGCTCGACCGTGGCGCTCACCTCCGCACCGTTGACCGTCATGATGACGGGGGTCATGCCACGGCCTCGGCAAGCGCGCGCTTGAGCGCGACCGCCTGCATGTGCCGCGCGACTGCGTCGAGCCCGGCGGTGCGCAAGGCGTCCCCCGCTGCCACCGGCGTGACTTGTTCTCCTTCCAGCACCACCGGCGGGCCGCCTGCCGCGCCGATGACCGCACGACGCACGCCGCGCGCGGAGTCATCCAACACCGCCGCCATGGCGTGGGCGAACTCTCCCGGCTTGCGGCACGCTTTGTAGTAGCCCCAGTGCGCTTGCGACGACGGCCGCGGCACGCGCACCGCCTGCACGATCTCGCCCGGCGCCAGTGCCGTGCGGAACGCGCCAGTGATGAAATGCGCCAGCGGGATCGCGCGGCCGCCCGTTTTGCTCCAGGTGATAGCGCTCGCGCCCAACGCCGTGAGCGTGGTGAGCCAGTCCGCGGCGGGGTCGCCATGGCACAGGCTGCCGCCGATGGTGCCGAGGTTGCGCACGGCCCGATAGGCGATGCCGTCGGCAATACGCGCGAGAATCCGGTTGCCCACGTCGGGCGTGCGGCCGTCGGCGATCGCCGCGTGCGTGACGGCGGCGCCGATCGTCACCGCGTCCGCGTCTTCGGCAACGGCGCCCAGCTCCGGCAGATGCGCGATCGCCACCAGCATCGCCGGGCGCACCAGCCGCAGGTTGAGCATCGGCCCGAGCGACTGCCCGCCGGCGAGCAGCCGCGCCTCGCCGAGATTCTGCGCGAGCGCCGCGGCGGCTTCCGCCAGATTCGCCGGCCTGGCCAGTTCGAACGGCGCGGGCTTCATGCGGCTTGTTTCGCCTGGGCAGCAAGCACTGCTTCAAGGATGCGGTGCGGCGTGATCGGCAACTGATTGATCTCGACCCCGAGCGGCCGCAGCGCATCGTTCACCGCGTTGGCGATGGCCGCTGGCGGGCCGACGGCGCCGCCTTCGCCGATGCCCTTCTGGCCGAACTCGGTGTAGGGCGACGGTGTCTCCATGTGGTCGATGCGCAGCATCGGCACTTCGCTCGCGCCGGGCAGCAAATAATCCGCCAACGTCGTAGCGAGCGGCTGGCCGTTCACATCGAACGGCATTTCCTCATAGAGCGCGGTACCGATGCCTTGGGCGACGCCGCCGATGACCTGCCCGTCGACGATCATCGGATTGATCAGCACGCCGCCGTCCTCACAAACGGCATAGTCGAGGATGCGCACGTCGCCCATTTCGGTATCGACCTCGACCACGGCCGCATGCGCCGCGTAGCTGAAGGTGCCGGTGTCGCGCCGCGCCTTGTAGCCGCCGGTCACCTCGAGCCCGCCTGGCGCGGCGTCGACCGGCAATTCCTGCGGCCGCAGGTACCAAGTGCGCGCCACCTCGGCGATGTCGACACTCGCGGAACCCGCGCGCACCACCCCGGCGCCGACGCTTGCCTGCTCGACCGGCACCTGCAGCAGATGCGCACCGATCCGCGCGATACGTTGCGCCAACTCGCGGCACGCGGTTGCCACGGCACCGCCCGCCATCACCATGCAGCGCGAGCCCCAGGTGCCGGTGGAATACGGCGTGAGCGCGGTGTCGCCATGCACCACGCGGATGCGCTCGATCGAAATGCCGAGCACCTCGTGGCCCACTTGGGCGAGGGTCGTTTCCAGCCCCTGTCCGTGCGAATGGACACCGACGCGCAGTTCGAGCCCGCCATCGGGCGTGAGCCGCGCCACTGCCTGTTCGAAACCCGGCACCATGGGGATGCCCCAGCCCCAATAGACCGAGGTGCCGTGCGCCGCCTGCTCGCAGAAAATCGAGAAGCCGACGCCGACGCGCCGCGTGCCGTTGCAATTCTCGGCTTGGCGCCGGCGCACGGCCGGAACGTCGATGGCGGCGACGACGCGGCGCAGGCACTCAGGATAATCGCCGCTGTCGAAATGTTTGTTGGTGATGTTGTCGAACGGCATCGCCTCGGGCGGCACGAGGTTCATGAGTCGCACCTCGTAGGGCTCGCGTCCGATCGCGTGCGCGACCGCGTCGATGATCGTTTCGATGGCGTAGCAAACGCCCGCCCGCGCGACGCCGCGATAGGGCACGATCCCCGGCTTGTTGGTGACCGACGAATGGGCGATGCAACGAAAGGCGTCGAACCGATACGGCCCCGGCAAGATGCTCGCGACTTGCGCGGCTTCGATGCAGGAGGAAAACGGATAGATCGAGTAAGCGCCGGAATCGACCGTCGCCTCGGCGTCGATGGCGATGAGGCGCCCGTCGCGGTCCGCATAGGCGGTGATGTCGTAATGATGCTCGCGGCAATTGGCGTTGCCGGCGAGCTGCTCGCGGCGGTCCTCGACCCAGCGCACCGGATGGCCGAGATGGCGCGCGAGGACAGCGGCGCACACTTCTTCCGGCAGCAGCAGGCCCTTGTACCCGAAGCCGCCGCCTACGTCGGGCGCGACCACCCGCACCTGCTCCTCCGTCACGCCCAGGCAACCGGCAAGCCCCGTGCGCACGATGTGCGGCATCTGGGTCGCGGTGTAGAGCACGAACTGCTCGAGCCGGCGGTCCCAATGGGCGACGACGCCGCGGCCTTCCATCGGCGACATGCACTGGCGCGCCGTGCGCAAGGTGCGCCGCACGACAACCGGCGCGCTCGTCCGGATCGCGGCGAGGTCGGCGTCGACCCGTGTCTCCAGCCCGACGTTGTCACCCCACGCCTCATGCACGAGCGGGGCGCCAGCCTGCTGCGCGGCGAGCATGTCAACGACTGCCGGCAGTTCGGCGAACTCGATCTCAACGTCTGCGGCGATGTCCTCAGCCTCCGCACGGCTAGCGGCGACGCAAACGGCGATCGCCTCGCCGACGTGGCGCACTTTGTCCGTCGCAAGCACCGGCTGGGCGGACACCTTGAAACCGGGCAGCCGCGACGCGGCAAGGATCGGCTTGACGCCATCGAGGTCCGCGGCGGTGAACACCTGCCGCTCGCGACCGGCTGGCTTGGTGATCGAGACGATGCGGCCGTGGGCGATCGGACTGCGCACGAATGCCAAGTCGCGCATGCCGGCGAGGCGAATGTCGCCGACGAACTCGCCCATGCCGCGCAGGTGGCGGTCGTCTTCCTTGCGCGGGACCGCTTGGCCGATTCCACTTCCCCTCGCCTCGTGCTGCGCCATTCGTGCTCCGTTACTGCGAGATGCGGTGGCATTGGACATGCGCGCCGTGCAAGGCGCAAGCTGCCTGATTCAAGCGGCGCTCGGTGCGGTTTGACAGGCGGGCGCGCGGCCCCTAAAAGGCCGCCGTTTCGCGGTGCTTAGAACGCCGTTCCAATCCCGCAAAACGTTTCGCGACCCGCGGCGGCGCCTTGCGCTTTCGAGGCCCCGCCTGTCGGTGCCGAGAGCATGATCCCGAAAAGTGGATACCGGTTTTTCGGAAAAAGATCGTGCTCCAGTAATAAGGCACAGAGGAGGGCGCGATCCTCACATTCCAAGAACCAAGAGGACGCGATGACCAAGCGCAGTGAATCCAAATACAAGCTCGACCGCCGCATGGGGCAGAATATCTGGGGTCGCCCAAAGAGCCCGGTTAACCGGCGCGAATACGGCCCCGGCCAGCACGGCCAGCGCCGCAAAGGCAAGCTTTCCGACTTCGGCGTACAGCTGCGCGCCAAGCAGAAGCTGCGCGGCTACTACGGCAATATTTCCGAGCGGCAATTCCGCGGCATCTACGAGGAGGCGATCCGGCTGCGCGGCGACTCGGGCGCGCATCTGATCGGGCTATTGGAGCGCCGGCTCGACGCCGCGGTCTATCGGGCGAAGTTCGTGCCCACGGTCTTTGCCGCGCGCCAGTTCGTCAACCACGGCCACGTCAAGGTCAACGGCCGGCGCGTCACCATCCCGAGCTATCGGCTCAAGGTCGGCGACACGATCGAGGTAAAGGACGCCTCGAAGCAGCTGCCGATGGTGATCGAGGCGACCTCGCTCGCCGAACGCGACGTGCCGGACTATCTCGAAGTCGACCACAATAAGATGACCGCGAAACTCGCGCGGATCCCGGTGCTGGGCGAAGTCCCTTACGCGGTGATGATGGAGCCGCACCTCGTGGTCGAATATTACTCGCGCTGATCAGACAAACAACGGTCGTCATTCCGGGGCGCGCCGAAGGCGCGAGCCCGGAACCCATGAACACCGGACCGTGCAGAACTAGATCAGCCCGTGTTCATGGTTTCCGGGCTCGCCGCTTCGCGGGCGCCCCGGAATGACACAGACAGCCCATAACAAAAGCCCCGGGATTTTCCGGGCCTTTGCTTTATCTGCCGTAAGCCGCGGCGCTCAGGCCGTCGCGGCGTCGCGCACCGCGAGACCCTTCTCCTTGAGCAGGCTCTGCAGTTCGCCCGCCTGGAACATTTCACGGATGATGTCGCAGCCGCCGACGAACTCGCCCTTCACATAGAGCTGCGGGATGGTCGGCCACTGCGCGTAGGCCTTGATGCCCTGACGCAGATCGTCGGATTCGAGCACGTTGATGCCCTTATAGGGGACGCCGATGTAATCGAGGATCTGCACGACCTGCCCGGAGAAGCCGCACTGCGGGAACTGCGGCGTGCCCTTCATGAACACCACCACGTCGTTGCCCTTGACCTCGTTGTCGATGAACTGCTCGATGCCCATGGTTCATGCCCTCGTTGCCCGCTCGCGTTGCGCCTTAATCTACCCGATTGCCGGCCAGAGCCCAAGACCCATGTCCGGTTCGTCAATCCAACCACACATATAGGAACGAATCAGGCGTCCGGCACCCCGGTCTGGAGCGCGAGCGCGTGGAGCACCCCGCCCATCTGCCCGCGCAGCGCCTCATAGACCAGCTGGTGCTGCTGCACCCGCGACTTGCCGCGAAACGATTCGGAAATCACCGTCGCCGCATAGTGATCGCCGTCGCCGGCCAAGTCGCGAATTGTGACCGCCGCGTCCGGAATACGCGCCTTGATCAGCCGCTCGATCTCGTTCGCCGCCATCGCCATGGCAATCGTCTCCGTATCGCCTGGCACGCCCCTTAAATTACCTCACCCGCCATGTAGGCCGGTAACCAGCCTTCGAAGCGGTCGCGCAGCTGCTTTAACAGAATCGGCGCTTCGCCCGGAAGCGTCAATGCGTTTCCGGCAGTCGAACCGACGCGCCGCACCGGCACGCCGGCAGCCTTGGCGCGGGCGATCGTCGCCTCCGCGTCGGCCGCCCGCACCGTGACAACGTAGCGGGCCTGGTCCTCCCCGAACCAGAAGGCATGCGGCTCGACCGCGATCGGCGCCGCGTAAAGCCGCGCGCCGATGCCCGAAGCCATTGCCATCTCGGCGAGCGCCACCATCAGGCCGCCATCGGATATGTCGTGCACCGCCGTGGCGATCCCCTCGCCGATCAGCGCGCGCACGAGGTCGCCGTTGCGCCGCTCGGCGGCGAGATCGACCGGCGGCGGGGCGCCCTCCTCCCGGCCGCACACGTCGCGCAGATAGAGCGACTGGCCGAGCCAGCCCTGGGTCTCCCCGATCAGCAGGATGATCTCCTCCGCCGCCTTGAAGGCGAGGCTGGCCGATTTGGTGAAGTCGTCGAGTACCCCTACGCCACCGATCGTTGGCGTGGGCAGGATCGCGCGGCCGTTGGTCTCGTTGTAGAGGCTCACGTTGCCGGAGACGACCGGGAAGTCGAGCGCCTTGCAGGCCTGGGCAATGCCGTGGATGGCTCCGACGAACTGCCCCATGATCTCGGGCCGTTCCGGATTGCCGAAGTTGAGATTGTCGGTCACGGCGAGCGGCCGCGCGCCAACCGCGGCGAGGTTGCGCCAGGCTTCCGCCACCGCCTGCTTGCCGCCCTCGAACGGGTCCGCCTCGCAATAGCGCGGCGTCACGTCGGTCGTGAGCGCAAGGCCCTTGGGGCCGTCATTGACGCGCAGCACCGCGGCGTCGCCGCCTGGGCGCTGGAACGTATTGCCGAGAATGACGTGGTCGTATTGTTCCCACACCCAACGCTTGGAACACAGGTCGGGCAACGCGATCATCTGCTCGAGCGCCTCGGAAATTTTCAGCGGATGCTTGATCTCCTTCGGATTGACGCGCGGCGGCTTCGGCGTCTGCGTGAACGGCCGCTGGTAGACCGGCGCTTCATCGCCCAGCTCCTTGATCGGCAGGTCGGCGACGCTCTCGCCCTGCCAGCGCACGACGAAACGCTTGGTGTCGGTCGTCTCGCCCACCACTGCGAAGTCGAGCCCCCACTTGCGGAAGATCGCCTCGGCCTCCGCCTCTTTCTCCGGGCGGAGCACCATGAGCATGCGCTCCTGGCTCTCGGAGAGCATCATCTCGTAGGCGGTCATGCCGGTCTCGCGCACCGGCACCTTGTCGAGGTCGAGGGTGACGCCGAGGTCGCCCTTGGCGCCCATCTCGACCGCCGAGCAGGTAAGCCCCGCCGCGCCCATGTCCTGGATGGCGATGACGCATCCCGCTGCCATGATCTCGAGGCACGCCTCGAGCAGCAGCTTCTCGGAGAACGGATCGCCCACCTGCACGGTCGGGCGCTTCTCCTCGGTGCCGGCGCCGAACTCGGCCGACGCCATGGTGGCGCCGTGGATGCCGTCGCGCCCGGTCTTCGAGCCGAGGTAGACGATCGGGTGCCCGACGCCGGTGGCTTTGGCGTAGAAAATCTTGTCTTCCTCGGCAAGCCCGACCGCCATCGCATTGACGAGGCAATTGCCGTCGTAGCGGGTGTGAAAACCGACCGAGCCGCCCACCGTCGGCACGCCAAAGCTGTTGCCGTAACCGCCGATGCCGGCGACAACTCCGGCGACGAGGTGCCGGGTCTTCGGGTGCGCCGGATCGCCGAAGCGCAGGGAGTTGAGGCAGGCGATCGGCCGCGCCCCCATGGTGAAGACGTCGCGCAGGATGCCGCCGACCCCGGTTGCCGCGCCCTGATAGGGCTCGATGTAGCTCGGGTGGTTGTGGCTCTCCATCTTGAACACGACGGCAAGCCCGTCGCCGATCGAGATGACGCCCGCGTTCTCGCCCGGCCCCTGGATCACCCAGGGCGCTTCGGTCGGCAGCGTGCGTAGATGAACCTTCGATGATTTGTACGAGCAATGCTCGTTCCACATGGCCGAGAAAATGCCGAGCTCGGTGAGCGTCGGCTCGCGGCCGATCAGCGTGAGGATGCGCTGGTATTCCTCGGGCGTGAGGCCGTGCTCGGCGACAAGCTCGGGGCTGATCTTCGGCTCGTTGGGGATCATCGCAGCCGCTGTTACATCAACGGCTAACGCGCTTCCAGGCACAGCGTCAGGCCGCCTGGACGAAGTGATCGACGAGGCCGGCGAAGAGGCCGCGCCCGTCGGTCGAGCCCATGATCGTCTCGACGTGATTCTCCGGATGCGGCATGAGGCCGAGCACGTTGTGCTTTTGCGAAAGCACGCCGGCGATGGCGTTCGAGGCGCCATTGACGTTGGCGCGTTCGGCGACCTGGCCTTCAGCATCGGTGTAGCGGAACAGCACCCGCCCTTCCGCCTCGAGCTCGGCCAAGGTCTCCGGGCTGGCGAAGTAGTTGCCTTCCCCGTGGGCGGTCGGCACGCGGATCACCTGCCCGGCGTTGTAGCCGCGGGTGAAGGGCGTGTCGGAACGCTCGACCCGCAGGTGCACGTCGCGGCAGATGAACTTGAGGCCGGCGTTGCGCAGCAGCGCGCCCGGCAGCAGGCCCGCCTCGCACAGGATCTGGAAGCCGTTGCACACGCCGAGCACGAGGCCACCCTTCTCCGCGTGGTCGCGCACCGCTTCCATGATGGGTGCGCGCGACGCGATCGCCCCGCAGCGCAGATAATCGCCGTAGGAGAAGCCGCCCGGCAGCACCACCAAGTCGGTGCCTTCGGGCAGCGCCGTATCGGCGTGCCAGACCATCGTGGGCGCGCGCCCGGCGATCAGTGTGAGCGCGCGCGCCATGTCGCGCTCGCGGTTGATGCCGGGAAAGACGACGACGGCCGCCCTCATGGCGGGCTCCTCATCGCAGCACCTCGACCTGGTAATTCTCGATGATGACGTTGGCGAGGAGCTTGTCGGCCGCCGCTTTGAGGGCCGCCTCGGCGCGCGCCGCGTCGACACTGTCGATCTCGATGTCGAATACCTTGCCCTGCCGCACGCTCGCGACCCCGGTGACCCCGAGCGACTTGAGCGCGCCTTCGATCGCCTTGCCCTGGGGATCGAGCACGCCCGGCTTGAGGGTGACGGTGACGCGGGCTTTCATCGCAGGCCCTTGCTTATACCTCCCCTGAAAGGGGAGGTCGCCGGCCGAAGGCCGGCGGGTGGGGTGAATACGCATACCGGCGAAATCTGGGTGGTCGCCCCCCACCCGGCTCGCTAACGCGAGCACCCTCCCCCGCTACGCGGGGAGGGATGACGCTCATCCCTTCACCAGCACCGGGCCCGAGCCCTGCGGGCGCTCGTTCTCGCTCATGATGCCGAGGCGCTTGGCGACTTCCGTATAGGCTTCGAGCAGACCGCCGAGGTCGCGGCGGAAGCGGTCCATGTCGAGCTTCTCGTTCGACTTCATGTCCCACAGCCGGCACGAATCCGGGGAAATCTCGTCGGCGACGACGATCCGCATCATGTCGTTTTCCCACAGCCGCCCGCACTCCATCTTGAAGTCGACGAGGCGGATGCCGACGCCGAGGAAGACGCCGGAAAGGAAGTCGTTGACCCGGATGGCGAGCGCCATGATGTCGTCGATTTCCTGCGGCGTCGCCCAGCCAAAGGCGGTGATGTGCTCCTCCGAGACCATCGGGTCGCCGAGGCCGTCGTTCTTGTAATAGAACTCGATGATTGAGCGCGGCAGCTGCGTGCCTTCTTCCATGCCGAGGCGCTGGGCGAGCGAGCCCGCCGCGACATTGCGCACCACCACCACCAGCGGGATGATTTCGACCTCCCGGATCAACTGCTCGCGCATGTTGAGCCGGCGGATGAAGTGGGTCGGCACCCCGATATTGTTCAGGTGCTGGAATACGTATTCGGAAATCCGGTTGTTGAGCACGCCCTTGCCTTCGATCACCTGGTGCTTCTTCGCGTTGAAGGCGGTGGCGTCGTCCTTGAAGTGCTGAATCAGGGTTCCGGGCTCCGGGCCCTCGTAAAGGACCTTCGCCTTACCTTCATAGATGCGGCGGCGACGGCTCATCGGCGTATACCGTGGCTTGAGGAAATCCATCTTGCCGTGGCTCCTGTGGTACGCGGTCCGCGGCGGCGGGGGCGGCACGACTCGCGCTGGAAGGTGCTGTCCAACCGGCCCGGAAACCTAGCCGATCGGGGTACGAAGCACAATGACGCCGCCCGTAGCGCGGTGCACGATGGCGGCGGCGGTGGATGGCGTTGATTTGGCCACTTTCCGCGGATATGCAAGGTCCATTCCCGCACCATTGCGAGGGCCGCCATGACCAGCTTCGACAAGCGCGAGGAAGGCTTCGAGAAGAGGTTTGCGCACGACGAGGAGCTCAAGTTCAAGGCGACCGCGCGGCGCAACCGCATGCTCGGGGGATGGGCTGCGGAGAAGCTCGGGCTCACCGGCGCCGAGGCGGAGGCCTATGCGCGCGAGGTGGTGCTCGCCGACATCGAGGGCACCGGGGTGTTCGCGAAGCTGCGCAAGGATTTCGACGCCAAGGGCGTGGCGCAGTCCGACCACCAGATCCGCCGCCACATGGACGAGTTCTTGGCGCAGGCGATCGCGCAGGTGAAGGCGGCCGGCTGACGGGCTACATCATCGTGATGTGCTCATCGAGGCGGTCGAGCACCTTGCCGACATCGGCCTCGATTTCCTGCGCGCTCACGTCCATCACCTGATAGCCGCGCTCGTCGAGCCAGGCGCGCCGTTCGGCCCGCGTCGTTTCCGCCGCTTCGCTCTCGTCGGGCGGCACGAGATCGATGACGACACGCAGCGGGAACGACACGAAATCGGTTATGTGCGGGCCGACCGGCACCTGGCGCTTGAAGCCGCGGCCGGCAAAGCGCCGGTCGTTGACGAGCGCGTTCCACAGCGCGCGCTCGGCATCGGTCGGATTGCGGCGAAGCAGACGGGAAAGGCCGCGCACCGGCGAGCGCTCGGAGGGCACGCGCGCGCTGCCGTGCTCGGCGAGCAGCGTGCGGAGCAGTTGCGCCTCCTCGCCATCGAGGATGCCGCCGCGCGCCGGACCCTTGCGGCCCTCGGCGATCGCGCGCACCACCCCGTGCAGCGTCTGGATGTCCTGCTGGGTCGGCGCCATGCGCAGAAAAATGTTGCGCAAATTGATCTGCATGGTCTCGCGCTTCTCGGGCGGACGAAAGAACTCGACCCGCTCCAACTCGCGCTCGAGGTCAGCAAAGAATGCGAGCAACTGCTCGCGCGGCGCCGGCGCGGATTTCTGCGGCATGGCGAACGGCAGCGGGCCGCCGGTCGCGGCGTTGAACCATTCGTAAGCGATGATCACCACCGCCTGCGCGAGGTTGAGCGAGGCGAACGCGGGATTGACCGGCAAGGTGACGATGCGGTCGGCTAGTCCCACCTCGTCGTTCTCGAGCCCGTTGCGCTCGCGCCCGAAGACGACCGCGACATTGCCGCCGGCGGAAAGATGCGGCTGCATCAGCCGCGCTGCCTCTTGCGCATCGATCACCGGCTTCGCCTGATCGTGCGCACGGGCGGTGGTGGCGAGCACGAGCTCGCAGTCGCCAATCGCCGCTTCGAGCGTGTCATAGAGCTGCGCTTCGTCGAGGATTTCGTCGGCGCCCGAAGCCGCCGCACGCGCGCGCGGGTTGGGCCATTGGTCGCGCGGCTTGACGAGGCGCAGGCGGGTCAAGCCGAAGTTCGCCATGGCGCGCGCAGTCGTGCCGATGTTCTCGCCGAGCTGCGGCTCGACCAGAACGACGATCGGGCCGGCGAACGCCGGCGCGGTTTTCGTCCTGTCGGTTCCGGCGCCGGGCATCACCTTTCCCATGAGCAAACACGCGCGATGTAGCCGCTTTATCGCGTCATTGCCCACCGCGGAAGCACGGTGCTATACGGCGCCGCCGAAGCGGGGGGCGCGCGTGCCGCAGCCGTCCGGCGGCCCCCGCGAACCCAAGCGCAAGGCTCCTTCCTCCATGGCGAAAATCAAGGTCAAGAACCCGGTCGTCGAACTCGACGGCGACGAGATGACCCGCATCATTTGGCAGCTGATCAAAGACAAGCTGATCCATCCCTATCTCGACGTCGAACTGATCTATTTCGATCTCGGCATGGAGCACCGCGACGCGACCGACGACAAGGTCACCGTCGATGCGGCGGAGGCGATCAAGCGCGTCGGCGTCGGCGTCAAATGCGCCACCATCACCGCCGACGAGGCGCGGGTGAAGGAGTTCAGCCTCAAGAAAATGTATCCCTCGCCCAACGGCACCATCCGCAACATCCTCGGCGGCACCATCTTCCGCGAGCCGATCATCTGCAAGAACGTGCCGCGCCTAGTGCCGGGGTGGACCAAGCCGATCATCATCGGCCGCCACGCCTATGCCGACCAGTATCGCGCGACCGACTTCATCTTTCCCGGCAAGGGCACGATCACGCTTACCTTCACCGGCGAAGACGGCAAGAAGATCGAGCGCAAGGTGTTCGACGCGCCCGGCGGCGGCGTCACCATGGCGATGTATAATCTCGATAACTCGATCCGCGATTTCGCCCGCGCCTCGTTCAACTACGGTCTGTCGCGCGGCTATCCGGTCTATCTCTCCACCAAGAACACGATCCTCAAGGTCTACGACGGCCGCTTCAAGGATATTTTCCAGGACGTGTTCGACAAGGAGTTCAAGCCCGAGTTCGACAAGAAGGAGCTCACCTACGAGCATCGCCTGATCGACGACATGGTGGCGGCGGCGCTCAAGTGGTCGGGCGGTTACGTGTGGGCGTGCAAGAATTACGATGGCGACGTGCAGTCGGACACGGTCGCGCAGGGCTACGGCTCGCTCGGCCTGATGACCTCGGTGCTGCTCACGCCGGACGGCAAGACCTGCGAGGCGGAGGCCGCGCACGGCACGGTCACGCGCCACTATCGCCAGCATCAGAAGGGCCAGGAGACCTCGACCAACTCGATCGCCTCGATCTTCGCCTGGACGCGCGGGCTTTCCCACCGCGCCAAGCTCGACGACAACCCGGCGCTCGCGAAGTTCGCGTCCACCTTGGAAAAAGTGTGCATCGACACGGTCGAAGCCGGCGACATGACCAAGGATCTCGCGCTCCTCGTCGGCGCCGACCAGAAATGGCTCTCGACTACCGGCTTCCTCGACAAGGTCGATGAGAATTTGAAACGGGCGATGGCTTGATCAGGGATCAGGGGTCAGCGATCAGAGATCAGACGAAATTTCTCGCCACTCTGATCCCTGATACCTGATTGCCGATACCTGATAGTCATATCCTGTCGGGGAAGCGGATGATGAAGTTGTCGCGGTTGGGCATCTGCACCTTCGGGAGCGTCTGCGCGTCCATCACGTCATTCTCGCCGATGATCTTGTTGGCGGCGAGCAGATAGGCGGTCACGGCGTACACTTCGTCGTTTGAGAGCGTGCGCGGCTCGTTGAACGGCATCGCGCGGCGGATGTAGTCGAACACCGTCGTTGCGTGGCCGTAGAAGTTGCCGATAGTCTTGACCGCCTCGATGCGGTCGATCTTGCCGCCGCCGATCCCCCCGTTCGCGTCGATCGCCCAGCTGGTGAGCGCGTTGTAGTGCTGGTTGGGGAAGCCGAGCAGCGGCGGCGGCGTTTTCGTCTCGCCGCGCAGCGCCACGAACTCGGCGCGGGTGGGCTGCACGTTGCCGCCCTCGTCCCACGCGCGACTTTGCAGCACCACCGGCTGGCCGTCCCAGCGCCACGGCATGCGGAAGCGGGTGAACGCCTTGGGCAGCACCGGCTCCTGCAGCGCCGCCTCGGCGAAGCTCCGGCCGCCGTCCGCCGACACCATGACCTTGGCGATGCGGCCGGCGCCGGAATAGGCGATGCCGGAAATCTCGTAGAAGCCCGGTCCCTTGAGGCTGTGGCCGAACGAGGGATGGGTGATGAACGACTTGACCTCCTGGAGGAAATAAAACCGGTAGGCCTTGCCGTCCGGGAGGAGCTGCGAATAGGTGCGCGCCTCGTACATGCTCATGGCGGGGGCATCGACGAGCTTGAGGCGGCGCAGGAACTTGACGTTCATGTTGCCTTCGTAGCCGGGCAGCAGCAGGCGCATGGGATAGCCGTTGCCGGGCATCAGCCGCTCGCCGTTCTGATAGAGCGCAATCATCGCGTCGTCGAACGCCTTCTTGAGCGGCACGCTGCGCGACAGCGCGTGGGAATCCGCGCCCTCGGCGATGAGCCACTTCGCCGTGGGATCGACGCCGGTCTCCTCGAGCAAGGTCGAGAGCCGCACCCCGGTCCACTCGGCGCAGGAGACGAGCCCGTGCAGTGCCTGCACGCTCGCCTGCAGCGGCTCGTTGGAGAACATAGGCGCGCTGTTGCCGCCGCATTCGAGAAACGCCATGCGCGAGACCATCGGACAACGCGACAGCGCTTCGACCGTGTAGACCATCGGCTGTTTGACGAGGCCGTGGACGGCGAGCCGGTGCTGCTCGGGATCGATGTCGGGCAGGCCGGAATGATTGATCGAGAAGTGCAGGCTGTTGGGCGTGACCGTGCCGTTGAGCAGGTGGTGCGGCGTGCGCGCGTGCGAATTGCGAAATTCGTCGTCGGGATTGGAGAGCGTGCGCACCACGTGCTTCTCGAAGCGCGACGGCGTCTGCAGCGCCGGCGTGACCGCGCCCATTTCGCGGCTCCACGGCGCGTCCGCGAGCGGCTCGGCCGAGGCGCCGGTCGCGCCGACCCCGGTCACGGCGCCGGCGAACGCAATGCCGCGGCCGATGAGCGCGCGGCGGTCGATCAGGCCGTTGCCGGCGACGGGCTCGGGCGGGCGTGTGTTTGCAGTCATTGGACGTCTCCCCATTATTTGTTTGTTTATTGTTTGTAGGGTGGGCTAAGGGCGAACGGCGCGCAGCGCCGGAGACCGTGCCCACCATTTGTTTGCAAGCCGTCGTTGGTGGGCACGTTCGCGCCGCTCGCTTGCGCGAGCCGGCGCGCCCTTAGCCCACCCTACGATTGGATAATCTTACGCCGCGCCGAGCGCCTGCGCTATCGCGTCGAGCGCGGCGGAGGTCTTGGTGCCGTCGGGGCCGCCGGCCTGCGCCATGTCGGGGCGCCCGCCCCCGCCCTTGCCGCCCAGCGCCGCGGCGCCGGTGCGCACCAGCTCGACCGCGTTGAAGCGTTTGGTGAGATCGTCGGTGACGCCGACGACGAGCCCGGCCTTGCCGTCCGGCGCCGTATTGGCGACCGCGACCACGCCCGAGCCGACCTTGGCTTTTCCTTCGTCCGCCAACGACTTGAGCTCGTTGTTTGCCAAACCGGTGACGGCGAGGCGAAAGAATTTCGTGCCGTTGACGTTGACGATGTTGGCGGCGCCGTCGCCCGCCGCCGCGCCGCCGCCGAGCGCAAGCTTGCGCTTGGCCTCGGACAGCTCGCGCTCGAGCCGCCGCCGCTCTTCGATGAGCGCTCCGGCGCGCGCCGCGACTTCACCGACCGGCGCCTTGAGCTCGGCCGCCACCGCGCGGGTGACATCGCGCAATTCGTTGGCATTCCTGCGCGCGTAATTGCCGGTGAGCGCCTCGATGCGGCGCACGCCGGCGCCCACCGCGGCCTCCTCGATGATCGAGACGAGGCCGATGTCGCCGGTGCGCCGCACGTGCGTGCCGCCGCATAGTTCGACGGACCAGCCCATGGCGTTGCCGCCGTCGCCCATGGCGACGACGCGCACCTCATCGCCGTATTTTTCGCCGAAGAGCGCGCGCGCCCCCGAGGCGATCGCCTCGTCCACGGCCATCAGCCGCGTGACCACGGGCGCGTTTTCGAGCACGCGATCGTTGGCGAGATCCTCGACCCGCGCGATCTCCTCATCGTTCATCGGCTTGGGGTGGGAGAAGTCGAAGCGCAGCCGGTCGGGGGCGACCAGCGAGCCTTTCTGCGCCACGTGATCGCCCAGCACTTGGCGCAGCGCCTCGTGCAGCAGATGGGTGGCGGAATGGTTGCGGCGGATGTCGCTGCGCCGCGCATGGTCGACTGCAAGCGAGAGCGGCAGGTCGCGCTTGAGCGTGCCCGCCTCGACCGTCCCTGAGTGAACGAAGACGTCACCCGCGTTCTTCTGAGTGTCGGTAACGCGGAAGCGCACGCCCTCGCCGGTCATCACGCCGGTGTCGCCCACCTGCCCGCCGGATTCGCCGTAGAACGGCGTCTGGTTGAGCACCACGGCGCCGCTCTCGCCTTTTTTCAGCTCGGTGACTTCGGCGCCGTCCTTGACCAGCGCCTTGACCACGCCTTCTGCGGTCTCGGTCTCGTAGCCGAGGAACTCGGTCGCGCCGGCCTTCTCACGCAGGGCAAACCACACCGCCTGGGTCGCCGCTTCGCCCGAGCCGGCCCAGGCCGCGCGCGCCTTCTCGCGCTGGCGCTCCATGGCGTCATCGAAGGCGGAAAGATCGACGCCGATACCGCGCGGTTTAAGGGCATCCTGGGTGAGATCGAGGGGAAAGCCGTAGGTGTCGTAGAGGGTGAAGGCGGTCTCGCCATCGAAGATGTCGCCTTTCTTCAGGCTCCGGCTCGCTTCATCGAGAATGCCAAGGCCGCGCGCCAAGGTGGCGCGGAAGCGCGTCTCTTCGAGCTTGAGCGTTTCGGTGATCAGCGCCTCGGCGCGCACCAGCTCCTGATAGGCCTGGCCCATCTCGCGCACCAGCGTCGGCACCAGTTTCCACATCAGCGGCTCGCGCGCGCCGAGCAACTCGGCGTGGCGCATGGCGCGGCGCATGATGCGGCGGAGCACGTAGCCGCGGCCCTCGTTCGAGGGCAGCACGCCGTCGGCGATGAGGAAGGCCGACGCGCGCAGGTGGTCGGCGATCACCCGGTGCGAGGCCTGCTGCGGCCCGCGCGCATCGACGCCGGTCAATTCCGCCACCACGTGGATGATCGCGCGGAAGAGATCGATGTCGTAGTTGTTGGTGACGCCCTGGAGGATCGCGGTCATGCGCTCGAGCCCCAGGCCGGTGTCGATCGAGGGGCGCGGCAGCGCGAGGCGGGTCGATTGATCGACCTGCTCGAACTGCATGAACACCAGGTTCCAAAATTCGAGGTAGCGGTCGCCGTCCTCCTCGGGCGAGCCGGGCGGCCCGCCGGCGACCGAGGGTCCCTGGTCGTAGAAGATTTCCGAGCACGGGCCGCACGGGCCGGTCTCGCCCATCGCCCAGAAATTGTCGGCGCCGGCGATGCGCACGATGCGCTCCTCCGGCAGCCCGGCGATCTTCTTCCACAGGCCGAAGGCCTCGTCGTCGTCGATATAGACGGTCGCCCACAGCCGCTCCTTGGCGAGGCCGAACTCCTTGGTGACGAGGTTCCAGGCCAGCTCGATCGCGCGGTCCTTGAAATAATCGCCGAACGAGAAATTCCCGAGCATCTCGAAAAAGGTGTGGTGGCGCGCGGTATAGCCGACGTTGTCGAGGTCGTTGTGCTTGCCGCCGGCGCGCACGCATTTCTGCGCGGTCACCGCGCGCGCATAGGGACGCTTTTCGAGGCCGGTGAAGACGTTCTTGAACTGCACCATGCCGGCGTTGGTGAACAGCAAGGTCGGGTCGTTGCGCGGCACGAGCGGGGACGACGGCACGACCGTGTGGCCGTGCTTGGCGAAATAATCGAGGAACGCCGACCGGATTTCGTTGAGGCCGCTCATGGGATCCACCGCCGCGGCCGCGCGTTTTGCTTGCTCATGCGCGATCCCGCACTAAGCCTCAGCCGATCCGAATGACGGCGGGCCTGATGGTAGGACTTGTAACGGCGGCCCTGGGGGGAGTCCAGGAACGGCGGAAGCGTCATCGCGAGCGGAGCGAAGCGATCCAGGGCGACACGCGGGTGCGCCCGTGGCTCCTGGATTGCTTCGTCGCCCCTGCGGGGCGCCTCGCAATGACGGCAGCCGCTGAATTAACAGGGATCTGCAGACTTTAACAATGAACCGCCGCGTCCTCCCTGCCCGCCGGCATTGCGCGTAGCGCTGAATCAGCAACGATCTGCAAGCGCTGGCGCCGCTCGCCGATGGCGCGGCTGCCGCGCGCGGCGGCACGCTGCGGTTCCCTGGGGTGTTGTTCCGGATTGTTGTTCGATAGTTTCGGCATTGATTCCGGCCGCCGCATCCATTGTTCCTGTTGCAATGCAGCGGCGCCGCTTTTTGCCAATGATCGCAACGAAGTCCGATCCTTTCTCGCCGCATTCTCGTCCCCTCCGCTCATTGTATTGGCATTGTTGTTTACAATAGCGAGGTCGTTCTCTGCTGCACCGCACACGGCGCGCGCGTCTGATGCGGCGCTCAGATTGCTCGCTTGGCATGGGTGCATTCGGCTGAACGGCCAGAGCGGCTCGACAGCGCGACGAGACCATTGATATATCATACCCGAAAGAATATACGCGAAAATTTAAATATTCAAGCGACTGCGACAGCCTGCCACAGGACATGCTTGGCCTGCGCGTCAGCACTGAAAATTCAGCGGCCGAATTGCCTTGTCGGGTTTGGAACCCCCTTACCCCGTCCCTCTCCCTGCGGGGGCCCTGCGGGGAGAGGGGGCGATGTGGCACAACCGAGAACGACGGCCTCCGCTGCAACGTGACAGCAGGAGGCGAGGCCTGCGTCAGTCCTCGGCGGCTTCGTCCTCCTCGCCGCCGTTGGGATCGGCGAGGATCTGGTCGGCGATGAGCCCGGCGTTCTGGCGGATCGCCGCCTCGATGCGCGCGGCGATGTCCGGGTTCTGCTTGAGGAACAGCTTGGCGTTCTCGCGGCCCTGGCCGATGCGCTGGCTGTCGTAGGAGAACCAAGCGCCGGATTTTTCCACCACGCCGGCCTTGACCCCGAGGTCGAGAATTTCGCCCGCCTTGGACACGCCTTCGCCGTACATGATGTCGAATTCCACCTGTTTGAACGGCGGCGCGAGCTTGTTCTTGACGACCTTGACGCGGGTCTGGTTGCCGACCACCTCGTCGCGGTCCTTGATCGCGCCGACACGGCGGATGTCGAGGCGCACCGAGGCGTAGAACTTGAGTGCGTTGCCGCCGCTCGTCGTCTCCGGCGAGCCGTACATCACGCCGATCTTCATGCGGATCTGGTTGATGAAGATCACCATGGTGTTGGAGCGCGAGATCGAGGCGGTGAGCTTGCGCAGCGCCTGGCTCATCAGCCGCGCCTGCATGCCGGGCTGGGTGTCGCCCATCTCGCCTTCGAGTTCGGCGCGCGGCACGAGCGCGGCGACCGAATCGACCACCAGCACGTCGATCGCGCCCGAGCGCACCAGCGTGTCGGCGATCTCGAGCGCCTGCTCGCCGGCGTCAGGCTGCGAGATCAGCAGGTCGTCGACCACGACGCCGAGCTTGCGCGCATAGACCGGATCGAGCGCGTGTTCGGCGTCGATGAAGGCGCAGATGCCGCCCTTCTTCTGGGCTTCCGCCACGGTGTGGAGCGCGAGCGTCGTCTTGCCGGAGGATTCCGGCCCGTAGATTTCGACCACCCGGCCGCGCGGCAAGCCGCCGACACCGAGCGCGATGTCGAGGCTGAGCGAGCCCGAGGAGATGGTCTCGACGTCCATCGACTTGTCGTTCTTGCCAAGCCGCATGATCGAGCCCTTGCCGAAATTGCGCTCGATCTGGGAGAGCGCGGCATCGAGGGCCTTCGACTTGTCCATGGACGATCCTTCGACGAGGCGTAGCGCGGCTTGCGACGTGGCAGACATGAGAATCGTGCTCCTATGTGTACCGGGTTTCCCGGGGCCAGCAACGATCGCGCCCAGGGCGGTGCAGGCCCCTGCCCGCCCCGCGAATCTCCAGAAGGGGCCATTGTACACGATTTGTTCTCGTTCGCAATATGTTCTTTTGCGGGGCGGGGTGATGGCCGGTTTCCGAGGCTAGTGGCCGGTTTTGATCTGAGCAGTGGCCGAATTTGAACCCGGGCTTACATTAGGGGCGCAGCGGAAAACGGGAGTCTCTCATGACCAAACTTTTGGCGGCGCCGGCCCACCCCCGCAGAAAGAGGATAACCACGCCCAGCCGGCGGGAAGAAAAACTGGGATAGACGTGGATGCTCAGTTGGCGGCCTTCTTTCATTCGTCCAGCAGCTCGCGCGGGTGGTCCCAAACCGCTGCGGCGATTTTGCCCAGCGTGTCCAATTCCGGGTTCGCGCGGCCGTTTTCAATCCCGCTGATTATCTTCTCTGGAACACGCCGGCATCGACCGCCAACCGAAAGCCCCTTGGCCTCTCACGGGTTCAAGGAAACCAAAGCCAGTATCGGGAACAAGCTGGCGCGGCGCACAGTGCCCGCGGCGCTTTTCCTCGCTACCTTGGTTGCAATCGGCGCTGAGGTTGTCAAACTGAAGGATATCTAAACGAGTGCCAGCGCGCCGGACAGCAAATGTTAAAGAGCATAACCAATATCGCCGTATACGGAGCATTTTTGCTCGTGTTCGGCTTTTTAGCTTATCTACTCTGGCAGTCATTATTCGGCACCAAAGAAATAGAGGATCAAACCAACAAACCCGAAACCGCACAAAGCGAGCAACAGCGTGCCAACGAACAGGCTGGTGGGGCGCGCCCGCGGGGCCTTAATCCCACTGAAGAAGTAATAGCTGAATACACTAAATGGCTTGCGGTTTTCACAGCATTGCTGGTTTTGGCTACGATTGCTCTGTTCGTTTCTGGAGAACGGAACGTTGAGGTAGCGAATAGAGGCGCGAAGGCTGCCCAACAATCCGCAAATGTAGCCCGCGATACTCTGATTGCTGTTAATAGGCCATGGATATCTATTGAGGTTTCCATAGATAGCGATCTGACGTGGTCAGGCGATGAAGCAAGAATTACGCTACGGTTCGACTTGAAAAATATTGGAAAATTTCCAGCGGATGTCAACGTCCCTATTACATCTGCTATCCATTTGATGTTCGGCCCTACGGATCCAGTGGAAGCTCACCAAGAATTGTGCCAAACAAGAAAGTTTCCGTATAAGGGGCTGTTTGGTTTTTCGTTGTTCCCGAACGACACTGCGGTCGAGCGAAATATTGATTTGATCCGACCAGAGGAAGTCAGTTTTTTCAAGCAACGAGAGGGGGGAAAACAATTTACGCCCGCTGTCATAGGATGTGTGAAATATGCATTCGCCCTCGACGATAGAGAGCATGCCACACCTTTTTTCTTTCATTTGGCCAGGATCGATCCACAACAACCCGGTAAATTGTTGGCCATTGAGCCAAACGGGATGACGATTTCCAAAGCCTATCTGAGATTGGAAAAGGCCATATCCCCCGGACCAGCCACTTAGGCCATGCGATTCTCGCACCATCCCAAGTACGAATAGTGCCGCCAAAAGCAGTGCCGCGTCGGGTAGGGTTCTAGTTTGCCAAGGCCAGTGTCCTAACCCGGACAGCACCCGGTGCGGTACTGGCCCATTTAACCCCCAGTGGCCCCTTTTGAATTTGACAGTGGTCCCTTTCGCGATCACGCTGGAATCGGAGTGAACACATCGAGTGACATTTTGCGCCACAAACCTCAGGGAGGTTGGAAATGAAACTCGTGATGAACACTACAGTTGCCGCGACCGCGTTGATCTGCGCAGCCGCCCTGGTTGCCACCCCCGTCGATGCGAAGAAGCATGTCAGAAGGCACGCGCCGCCGGCCGCGGGCCAGATGGCCTACGGCGGCTCGGTCGAGCCGCCGCCCCGTGAGGCCGGCGGCCCGATAAGGAGCGGCAACATGTGCTGGAAGTTCACCCGGGGCACCACGGGGTCTCAGTTCGGCTATTGGAGGCCCTGTCAATAACGCCTCTGCATGAGGCCGCCTCAGTTCTCGGCCTCGTCATTCCTCCAATAACTCGCGCGAGTGTACGGCGCCATTTAACCCGTGGTGGCGCTTTTGATTTAGGAGTGGTCCTTTTGGACTTTGAACAAGCTGTTAATCTCCTAGTCATAGAACCAGGGTTGACTGAGTCCTACCAATGGCGCAACAGACTCCAACCGGCGAACGCATCTTTACCATAGTTTTTATCTGCTCTTTGGCAGCATATGTTCTGGTGGCGCTGTATTTCGCGGGCTTTGGATCCAACCACTCGCCGGGGCTCGCACTCGTTATAGTGCTGGTCGTAACTTCGTGGTTCGGGCCTGTCCTTGCCCCCCTCACCATCGTTTTCATCTTAATGCGCGTTTACGGGCGGAATAATCGCAAATAAAGGCCGACTCCGTTGGCGGGTACTGGCCCATTTAACCCCTACCAACTCTTTTTCTTATGGCCCCTTTGAATCTCGCAAGTGGCCCCTTTTGAGTGCTCTCCTTATTTGGACTCGAAACACACCCAGTCGCGGAAGGAAATACAGACGAACTCCGCCTCGTTGAGCTTCAACCGCTTGAATTCGCCGTTCACCAATTCCGGCCGGGAGCATCCTGGGTCACGCAATCGCGGCATCGGTATGCACGTGTCGCTCGATGCTTCAAACAATTTACCGCTGGCGATTGCGACCGCCCCCTGTTCTTCGAGGTCATGAACCGTCACGGGCTTTTCGTCCGCCAGGGCCACCCCATCCAATATGAGGAGAGCTAACAGTGCCCACATAGGTGTCCTCTCATAGCCCGCCTCAGTCGGCGGCCTCGTTCATTCCTCTAATACGACATCCGGATAATCACCTCGGTCGTCATTCCGGGGTCCGAGCGAAGCGAGGGAGCCCGGAATCCATGATCACCGCCCAAGCCGGTTCTGCATGGTCTGTGTTCATGGATTCCAGGCTCGCCGCTCCGCGGCGCCCCGGAATGACGATCGAGGTAATCATCCGGATTCCGTACAGTAGCTCGCCCGGGTGAAGGCGCGTAGATCTTCGCCCTGGGCGAATGATGACGTAATCGTATGTCCGGGCGTCACGTGGAACTAGCCGAGCGCAACGTGTCCATCGACAACATCGGCCGGATCGCCAAGGGCTTGAAGGTCGAAGCTTGGACCCTGCTCCGGGACTGATGTCCTAATTTCCCGGGACTGGTGTCCTAATTCGGACGGCCCCCACCGGCGGCGGGTGGGTGCTGGCCCCGTTTTTCCCCTGGTGGCCCCTTTTGATTTCCAAGGTGGCCCCGTTTGCGCTCTACTTCGTCCGGGCACTAACATTGGAGGCGACATTTAAAGAAGCTGGATTTGGTCGCGTCCGCGGCGACCGTGCTGATCTGCGCCGCGGCCCTCGTTGCCACCCCCGTCGACGCGAAGAAGCATGTCAGAAGGCACGCGACGCCGACCGCGAACCAGCTGATCTACGGTGGCTCGGCCGAGCCGCGGCATGACGCCGGCGGCCCGATAAGGAGCGGCAACATGTGCTGGCATAACGAATTTGGCTACAGAACCCGGGCTCAGTACGGCTATTGGGCGCCCTGCCGATAACGTCTTTCTTGGTACTGGCCGTTTCCGAGGCTAGTGTCCCGATTCCGAAGTTCGCCGGAACTAGCCGCTCAATCGGAAGCGAACTTCGGAATCGAAGGACACTACCAAACCTATGATTCTAGTGCCGCTTTGAACCCGAAGTTCGCAACCGGACTCGCGGCCATTATGATGCGAACTTCGGGTTCGCGGCACTAGACGAGCGATTCCATGAAACCGGCACAGCCAATCGCAACCGGCGCACGTTCTTCGCCAGTACGGTCCAAATCTGAGGTCGCCTTTCCGGGCTCAGTGGCCGAATTTGAATCACAGCCCTTTTCCACCCGGAAAGTGCATGTCATTATGACACCGATTAGAGCGGGATGACTTTTCGTTGAATCGTCATCCCGCTCTAACATCTTCCTGGCGCATGACCCCCGCTTTCGCGGGGGCAGGCCTTTTTTCGAGCTGCCTTCGCCCGCCGAAGCGTCAAGCGAAACGATGAGGCGTGCCAAGGACGTCGCGCAGGCGGGAAACATGCGCTCGTATGAGGTAATGTCCTAAATCCCACCCCGGAGACTTCAACTATGATCCGTGTTCTAACCATTGCCGTCGGCCTCGCGCTGCTTTTTCCGGCACCCTCAATTGCGGGCGAACGACCGGTTTCTCTTATAGGCCGCTTAGCCGCTCTCACTTCCAGTTCACCGCCCAAAAAGAGCATGAGTCCCCGTCCGGCGATGACTGTCCTGCCGACGGCGGTGCTGGATCATGGGGACAAAATTGCAGTTGCAGACCCGACGAGTGTGAATATTTTTGCCGCGACGTGCATCCCCGCTACCGTTGCAATGACGACAAAAGTCAGTGCGAATGTAACTGATTAATTGTTTATTGGGCGGTTTTGATCTCAAAGGGGCACCTCGGCCATGCTTGCTGGCGTCGATGACCCCATATAGCCCTCATATAGCCCGTGGTCCGTTCAAATCGAGGCTGTGTCCTTTTAGGCGAATAAAGTACCGGTACCGGGGGTGGTACTGCCCCATTTAACCCCCAGTGGCCCCTTTTGAATTGAGCGGTGGCTGCCTTTAGTGCATATTGCTTGAGATAAAGTGGGGAGAGAAAAGATGCGCACCATCCTCACGCTCGCGCTGTTCTTCACTTGTCTGCCGGCCGCATCGGCGGCGGACGATCCGGTCACCAGGCGCAACAACGATGCAAACACGCCCGGGCTCATCAAATCACTGCCCAAGCCGTTCGTCCCGCGTCCGTCCCGCCCGGTCGTCGAGCCGGCTCCAGGGGATTCGGGACCGACGAAGTAATTGACTTCGCGCAGATGTGGGAGGCCGCCTCGGTTCGCGGCCTCATTTCGTTCGTCCAGCAGCTCGCGCGAGTCGCCCCTTTCTGGGCCAGACAGAACTTTCACTTACGATGCGATTGGCTGCCAATAGCGTCAGCTCCGGAAGCCCGGCGAGCGCCGCAGCGCATGCGACCCTGGAAACCCCACGATCGCGGAATGTTTGCAATATTTGCTCGAACGATTGCCCATCCCGGCGAAGTCTTTCCGCCTCGGCCGTGAGCAATATGCGTTTTGCGATGTGCATCTCGGACGTGAGGCCGCCGTACGGTGGATTAAGCGGCGACCCGCCTTCGCTCGCTACGCGAGTTATGGCGGGGTTGAGTCCGCCAAAAGACGGAGCGCGAAGGCGGAAGCCGCGTGCCCACCGCCAGTTCGACCCAAACAAACAATCCAGGTGGGCACGGCGCTTCGCGCCTTAGCCCACCCTACGGACTTTTCGATTTGGAGCTGGCATCCGAGGGACCTGTTTGATTGAGGGTAACGGGGCCTTTCGGTTAGTGGCCGCCCCCGCCGTCGCCGCCACAAGCGCCCCCATCGCCGCCGCAATCGCCGCCGAAGCCGCCGCCAAAGTCGCCGCCAAAGTCGCCGCCCCCGCCGCCGCCACCTGCCTCGCCAAAGTCGGTCGTACCAACGTGCTTCTGTGGCGGCCCATTGCGAAGCCGCTTGATGATAATCGCCGCGAAAAAAATCAGGACGATGATCCAGACGGGATGGTGGCTCGCATCCATGACCCCATTATAGCCCTTGGTCGTTTTCAAATCGAGGCCGGGTCCCTCAGTGGCGGCCTACGTCCTATAGCATCAGCTTTTGAGCATAAATTCGAGTAATGGGCCATTTGACTCGCCCCAATGAAATTGCCCCTACCCTCTCATGGGCGCGATGGGGGCCGGATCTACGCCGTGGCCGATTATCAGTTCTGTAATCGCGTCGTCGTCGAAGGGAGTCTTGCGCGCGGCCCCGCCCGCCTTGGCGCAATCGGGAACCTTTTCATCCGAAGCAGGTTCCTAACGACCGTCCATGCGGGCACAAGTGGAGGAAATTCCGATGGCGACCCTCAATTACGTAGGTCAAACGGCGCAAAGCGTCAGCGTGAGTTACATCGATATGCCCGCGGGCGCCGCCCTCATCTTTCACAACGAAACGTCGGGAGCGGATACGCCGGCGCCGGACGGTGCGCTCGCCGCGGGCAGCGGATCGGCCGAAGTCGCAATTCCCAATCTGCGGGGCGGCCAATACCGCCTGCGCGCCCAGGCGGGCAAACAACGCCTCGCAGAGACGGTTGTGTTCTACATCAACTGACGCATCTTCATCGGTGGATTCGCCCATTCGCTCGGCCGCTGGCGGTCCACCTCGATTACCTCTGCTGGCCGCCTGAAGCGACTTGGGTTAGAGTGACGAAGTCTGTGCCGAGCGGCCCGTCTGAGACAGGGGCGACCGTGCGGCTTTGACGGGCCCCGGCGGTGGTATCGCCGGGGCTTCTATTTTTCGGAGTATTCGTAAAGCGCCTAGTGTGGCGGTTCAGAAGTCCGCATCATTCTTGCAGCGAGTCCGAGATGCGGACTTCTGAACCAAAGCCACACTAGATTCAATAAGTTGCTAGTGCCCCTCGATTCCGAAGTTCGCCAACGAGCGTGCCGCGGAATGATGCGAACTTCGGAATCGGGGCACTAGCAGGCAACGAAGCGGCTTGCCTGCCTGGCGCTTACCGAGGAAACAATCAACGGCGTGGCACGGCCGCCATAGCGCCTCGAAGACGCGCGTAAACGCGCTTATCGCGGCCTTAGCTGTGATCAACCAAACGGGCGAACGCGGCCAACAGTAAGCGACGACCTTACCGCGTGTTCGCCCAGGGGTCGTACTTCTTGTCCGGCAGACGGCCGAGCGAGGATTTGTAATCCTTCTCGCTGGCGCGCGGGGCCTGTTTTTCCTGCGGCGCTGATGCGCCCCCTTCCCGCCTTTCGTGATCTCGGCCGGGTTGCGTCAGCGCGGTCCCAAGTCCTTGGGCGCCCGCGCTGGCGCTGAGCATCACCAATAGTCCCACCACAACGATCGCCGGCCAAACGCGCATCCGCTTCCCCCATCGATCGGAAATTTGCCCATCATCGCCGCCGCAATGTGGTTTTTACGCGACCGGTAGGATGTCAATAGCAGGCGCCCCGGCGATTGCGGCGGCGAGCGCGCCCCGTTAGGCTGGCCGCGCCACGAGGCGCGAACACGGAGGACCACATGCGCAAGCTCTCGACCGTCTTTGCTGTGACGATTCTTCTCGTCGGCCTTGCCGTTTCGGCACAGGCGCAGACTTGGCGCGGAAGCGCGCAGCTCAACGGCGCGGCGCAGAATTTCACCCCGATCGCCAAGGTGGCCTGCGGCGGCCGCTGGGGCCCGTGGTGTCCCCCGGGAAGGCACCGGGTTTGCGGGCCGCGCGGGCGTTGCTGGTGCGCACCCTGCTGAGTGCGTATTGCCAAACCGTTTCCCGAGGCCGCCTTCGGCGGCCTCGTCGTTTTAGGAAAAGCGAATAGGGAATGGCGAATGGCGAAAAGGCTCTGTCAGCCTCTTTCTGTTCGCCATTCGCCCCTCTCTAAAACGCAAGTCCCGGTGCACAGGGGCGACCTTGGTGCACCGGGACCGCTCTCGCTTCCCCGGGCGGGAGTGAAGGGGACGCCCGGTTCTGCCCCCTTCTAATCCGCGCGGCCGGAAATCCCTGCGCCAGCGGCCAACAGAATGGTGACAGGGCCTAAAATCCGCGACAGCGCCGGATGTGGATGGTGCGGGCCTCGCGCTCTCCTGCAGCCGCGGGTTCCGATGCGCCCAGACACCAGTCGTAATGGACGCGGAAATCGGACGACCAGCGCGCCCCCTCCATGCCGCCGCGGCAACGCGGGATCGCCAATGCGGCACGCACCTGATTAAGCGCCGCATTCGCATAAGCGCGGCAGAACCCGGGCGGCGCCGCCTGCGCGGTCGATGCCGCCGTTGCCAGAAGAAGCCCTGCCCCGATTACCCCCGCCGTCATTCCTCGCATCGTTCTCTCCCTCGATCTGTGAGAATCACTTCGGGAGTCTAGTGTGGCGTTCAGAAGTCCGCATCATTCTTGCAGCGAGTCCGAGATGCGGACTTCTGAACCAAAGCCACACTAGAATCAATAAGTTGCTAGTGCCCTTCGATTCCGAAGTTCGCAAACGAGTGTGCCGCAAAATGATGCGAACTTCGGAATCGGGGCACTAGCCTCGCCACTGGCAGGCGCGATACCCGAGGCGCAGTTCGGTGGACGCAGGGGCGACGGGCGGAATAAGAAGGTTGGGCATCGCGGACGCCGCAACCGCACGGCCAGCGATGCAACGTGGGGGCCGATTTGGCGCTGATTGGCATCGATCTCGGCACGACCAACTCGGCGGTCGCGGTGTGGACCGACGCCGGGCCGCGCCTGCTCGCCAACGCGATCGGTGAGAACCTCACGCCCTCGGTGGTCGGGCTCGACGACGACAACGCCATCCTGATCGGTCAAGCGGCGCGCAACCGCCTGGTCACGCACCCGGAACGCACCGTTGCGTCGTTCAAGCGGTGGATGGGCACGACACGCGAGACGCGGCTCGGACGCGGCCATGTGTTCCGTCCCGAGGAATTGTCCGCGTTCGTCCTCAAGAGTCTCAAGGAAGACGCGGAGAGCAACCTCGGCGGGGAAGTCCGCGAGGCGGTGATCTCGGTGCCGGCCTATTTCAACGACGTCCAGCGCAAGGCAACGCTCGATGCCGCCGGGCTCGCCGGCCTCAAGGTCGAACGGCTGGTGAACGAGCCGACCGCGGCCGCCCTCGCCTACGGCCTGCAGACCCGCAAGGAAGGGCTGTTCCTCGTGTTCGACCTCGGCGGCGGCACCTTCGATGTGTCGCTCCTCGACAGTTTCGAGGGCGTCATGGAGGTCCGCTCCACCGCCGGCGACACGTTCCTTGGCGGCGATGATTTTACCCGCGTGCTTGCCGACGCATTGGCCGAGCAACACCGCCTTGTCCTCGACGATCTGCCCCGTGCGGACGTCGCCCGGGTGCTGCGCGCGTGCGAGGCGATCAAACATGCGCTCAGTACCGCCCAACAAACCGAATATGAAATTCTGATCGGCGGGAAGGCGATCACCGGCCGGCTCGACCGCGCGCGGTTCGAACAGGCCTCCCAGCTTCTGCTCGGCCGCATTCGCGCACCGCTCGAGCGCGCCATCCACGATTCCAAAAGGCGCCTGACCGATATCGACGCCGTCGTTCTGGTAGGCGGCGCGACGCGCATGCCGATGATCCGCAGCCTGGTGGCGCGGCTTTTCACCCGATTGCCCCTCGGGCAGGTCGATCCCGATACGGTGGTCGCGCTCGGGGCCGCGGTGCAAGCCGGGCTCAAGGCACGCGACGCGGCGCTCGAGGACGTGGTGATGACCGACGTGTGCCCATTCACGCTCGGCACCGGCGTGACGCAGAACGCCCGGACCCGTGACGAGACCGTTGTGGTGCTGCCGATCATCGAGCGCAATTCGCCGGTGCCGATCAGCCGCGCACAGACCCTCACGACGATCAACGACAATCAGCGCAGCGTGCGCGTCACCGTTTATCAGGGCGAGAGCCTGCGCCCGGAAGGCAACATCCTGCTCGGCGAGCTCGACGTCGCGGTGCCGCCGGCGCCCGCCGGCAAGGAGAGCATCGAGGTTCGCTTCACCTACGACATCAACGGCGCGCTCGAGACCGAAGTGACGGTGAAGTCGACCGGCGAGCGCGAGCGCCGTATCTTCCGCAACGCCTCGAACCTGCCGCAGAGCGAGATCGAGCAGCGCTTCGCGGCGCTCGCCGAGATCAAGATTGCCCCGCGCGAGCAGGCAGCGAACCGCGCGCTCCTCGCCCGCGCCGAGGCGCTCTACGAGGAATTGCTGGCCGAGGATCGCGAGCACCTGTCCCGGCTGATCGCGAGCTTCGAGCATGACATCGGCAAAGGGCACGAGATCGAACGCGTGCGCAGCGAGTTTGCTGCCGCTCTCGACAAGCTCGAACGCCTGACTTTCCGGCTGATCTGACTAGTGCCGCGAACCCGAAGTTCGCATCATAATTGCCGCGAGTCCGATTGCGAAACTTCGGGTTCAAAGCGGCACTAGAATCATAGAGTTGCTAGTGCCCTTCGATTCCGAAGTTCGCAAACGGACGTGCCGCCAAATGATGCGAACTTCGGAATCGGGGCACTAGTGCCGCGAACCCGAAGTTCGCATCATAATTGCCGCGAGTCCGGTTGCGAACTTCGGGTTCAAAGCGGCACTAGAATCATAGGCTTGCTAGTGTCCTACGATTCCGAAGTTCGCATGAGGACGTGCCGCAAGGGTGGGCGAACTTCGGAATCGGGACACTAGCCATGAGCCCGTGGGCGCTGCTCGGCATCGCACCGACCGCGGACGCGGCGGCGATCCGGCGCGCCTACGCGCGCAAGCTCAAGCTCACGCGCCCGGACGACGATCCCGAGGGCTTTCAGCGCCTGATGCAGGCGCGCGACGCGGCGCTCAAGGAAGCCGCCATAATGGCCGAGCGCTCATTCGCAGAAGCGGAGCCGGAGCCGCAAGTCGCCCCGGTGCTTGCGGCCGGCGAGCCCATTGCTGCAAGCGCCGACCAGCCGCCGGTCGCGATGGAGCCGGTCGAGGCGGATGCGCTGCCGATTATCATTCGCGAGATCGGCGGGCCGGATCCGGCAGCAACGCTTGCGCCGCCGATTGCGCGCATCGTCGTGACCGACGAGAGCGGCGAAACGTCGGTCGGATCGCGCAATGGTTTTTCGCTTGAAGCGAGCGAGCGGCATTGGAGACTCGCGCTGGAGCTCGCAAGGAAGGCGGGGCGCCTGTTGGCCCTGGGCCGCGCGCCGGACGCGGAGTTGGTCCGCCTGATCGACGCCTGCGGTACGCTTCCGCGCGGACCGCGCCAGGAAGTCGAAGCCGCGTTGATCGAAGCGGCCGGCCGCGAGCTGCGCCTACCGAACGGCGCGTTCAACCGCATCCGAGTCGAGCAGGTACGCGCGATCTTCACCGGCGGCGAGGCGGTGTTCGGCTGGCTGCGTGACGATACGCTCATTCACAAGATCCTCGGGCCACGCGACGCGGCTGCCTTCTGCCTGATCGGCCAGGAGGAGGACGATTGGAAGAGCGAACGACGCCCGCGCCTTCCCGGGAGCGACGCGCGCGTCATGTTCGCCGGCACGCGAAAGTGCCTGCGCGTGTTCGAGAGGTTCCGGCAGCGCGGGCGCCCGGCTTGGCACTTCGATGCCGTGGCTTTTCTCGCGCCGATGCTCTGGACGTATTACTACCGGCAGACTGCGCTCGCGTTTGCGATCATCGCGGTCCTCACGGCGGCGGGCGTGCTGATGATGGCCGCCGACGGGCTCTCCGATGCGACCAATCTGGCCGGCGCCGGCCTGTTCCTCGCCACCCCACTCGCCACGGCTCTCCTCTCCGATCGCCTCATCCTGTGGGCCGGGGCGCGGACCGTCACACGCGCACGCCGGGAGCTTTGCTACGACCCCAAGCTCCGCAGCGACTTCCTGCGCCGGGAAGGCCCGCCGCGCGAGTTGATCTCGTTGCTGATATTCGCGCTGTTCTCGTCGGCGTTCCTGACGGCGGCCTATGTGGCCGCCTACGTCCGGCTGGAGCAGGCCGTCACCGCGCTCGCGGCGCTCATGGGTTGGTGACGCATCAAAGACGCGTTCGCATTGACCGCCCCGGCCCGCCCGGCTACCCCGGCCGCCGGGGCGGAGGCGGCCGATGCAGGACGTAAAGGAACGGGTCGCGCTCGGGTCGGTCGCGGTGTCGGCCGGGCTCACCGTTGCCAAGGCGGTGGTGGGGCTCGCCTCGGGCTCGCTCGCGATCCTCTCGGAAGCCGCCCATTCGCTCATCGACCTTGCCGCCACGTCGATGACGTTTTTTGCCATCCGCATTTCCGGCAAGCCGGCCGATGCCGAGCACCACTATGGCCACGGCAAGGTCGAGAGCGTCGCCGCGCTGATCGAGACGGGTTTGCTGTTCGTGCTCTCGGTCGCGGTGATCGTCGAGGCGGTGCGGCGGCTCATGGGCGCGCGCGAGCACGCGGTCGCGGCGACCCTCGCCGCGTTCCTCGTCATAGCGGTCTCGATCGCCGTCGATTTCTTCCGCTCGCGCCTGCTCTATCGCGTGGCGGCGCAGACTTCGAGCGAGGCGCTGGAAGCAGACGGGCTGCACTTCCGCTCCGACATGTGGTCGTCGTTCGCCGTGCTCATCGGCCTCGCCGGCGTGGCGCTCGGCTTCCCGTGGGCCGACAGCGCCGCCGCCATCGTGGTCGCGGCCTTCGTGTGCCTTGCCGGTTGGCGCCTCGGCCGCCGCACCGTCGACACGCTCACCGACACCGCGCCGGAAGGCATCGCCGAGCGCATCGCGGCGATCGGCCGGCGCGTGCCCGGCGTGGTCGCGATCGAACGGGTGCGCGCGCGCCCGGTCGGCCCGAATTTGTTCGTCGATGTTGCGCTCGCCATCAGCCGCACCTTGCCGCTCGACCGTGTCACCGCCATCAAGGACGAGGTCGCGCGCGCGATCCGCGCCGAATTGCCCAACGCCGAGGCGACCATCACGACCAATGCGCGCGCGCTCGATGACGAGACCGTGCTCGAGCGCATCATGGTGATCGCGCGCAACCGCGCACTCGCCGTGCATCACGTCACCGTGCACGCGATCGGCGGGAAGCTTGCCGTGTCGCTCGATCTGGAGGTCGATGGTTCCCTCGGGCTCAACGCGGCGCACGAGGTCGCGAGCGGGCTCGAGCAAGCGGTGCGCGCGGAACTCGGGCCCGATGTCGAGGTCGAGACCCACATCGAGCCGTTGCAAACCGACCGGCTTGCCGGCCGCGATACGTCGAGCGCGCGCGTCGCCGCGGTGCGCGCGGCGCTCGGAGAACTCGCCGCGCAGATCGGCCTCATCGGCGAAGTGCACGACGTGCGGGTGCGCGAGACGGCCGACGGCGAGATCGTCAACTTCCACTGCCGCGTCGATCCCGCGCTCACCGTGCACGAGGTGCACGAAAAGGTCGACGAGGTCGAACGCGGCCTGCGCCGGCGCTGGCCGTCGATCAAACGGGTGATCGGCCACGCGGAGCCGCGAGGAAGAGGCGAATAGCGAATAGCGAGTAGCGAATGGCGAATGGTAAGCAAACACAAAGGCCTGCTGTTTCTATTCGCCATTCGCTATTCGCTATTCGCCCGGCACCAGCACCGCGGCGCCTTGTAAGCGTCCCTCCCGCAAATCCGCCAACGCCTCGTTCGCGCGCGCGAGCGGATAGGGCACGGTCGCGGTCGCCACGCCCGCTTTTGGCGCGACGGCGAGGAATTCTCGTGCGTCCGCGCGGGTGAGGTTGGCGACTGAAACTAGTTCGCGCTCTTCCCACAGCAGCGAATAAGAAAAGCGCGGGATGTCCGACATGTGGATGCCGCCGCACACGACGCGCCCGCCCTTCTTTACCGCGGCGAGCGCGGCGGGAACGAGCGCCCCGACCGGCGCGAAGATAATGGCGGCATCGAGTGGCTCGGGCGGGCTTGCGTCGGAACCGCCGGCCCAGGCGGCGCCGAGACGGCGCGCGAAATCTTGCGCGGCCTCGTCGCCCGGCCGGGTGAAGGCGTAGACGCGCCGCCCCTGCCACACCGCTACTTGGCAGAGGATGTGGGCGGCGGCGCCGAAGCCGTAGATGCCGAGCTCCGCGCCCGGCCCCGCCTTGCGGTAGCTCCGCCAGCCGATGAGGCCCGCGCACAACAGCGGGGCGAGCGCGACCGGATCGCCGTCGGCGGGCAGCGGAAAACAAAAACGCGCGTCGGCGATCGTATGAGTCGCGTAACCTCCGTTCCGCGTGTAACCCGTAAACAGCGGGCGATCGCACAAATTCTCGCGCTCGCTGCGGCAGTAGGGACAAACGCCGCAGGTGAAGCCGAGCCACGGCACGCCGACGCGTTCGCCGAGCGTGAGATTGGCGACGCCGGCGCCAAGCGCCGCCACCCGACCGACGATCTCGTGGCCGGGCACGAGGGGCAACACCGGATCGGGCAACTCGCCGTCGAGCACGTGCAGGTCGGTGCGGCAAACCCCGCAGGCGGCGATCTCGATGAGCACCTCGCCCGGCCCTGGCGCCGGCACCTCGCGCTCGCGCAGCACGAGTGGCGCGCCCGCGCGCTCGAGCACCATGGCGTGCATGTGGGGCATCGCTCGGCTTTCACTCCGTGTCGCGGGAGACTACATCACTCGTCCTGCTGCGAATGCGAGCTTGCTGCCAAGCCACCCACCCGGCTCGCTTCGCTCGCGATCCTCCCCGCTTCGCGGGGGCGGGATAAGAGAGAGAACATGCGCACGGAAGAGCCCCGCCCCGTCCGGCTCGAGGATTACCGCCCGCCCGATTGGCTGGTGAAGACCGTCGACCTCGACGTATCGCTGCACCCAACCGCGACGCGGGTGCGCGCGCGCCTCGCGCTCGAACCCAACCCGAAGGGCGCGCCCGACGCCCCGCTGGTGCTCGACTGCGACGGGCTTACGCTCAAGAACCTTGCGCTCGACGGCGCGCCGCTCGCATCAGACGCCTACACCGCCACGCCCGGTCGCCTCGCGATCATCGCACCCTGGCGGGCCCTCACCCTCGACATCGAGACCCACGTCGATCCGTCGGCCAACACGCAACTCATGGGCCTCTATCGCTCGAGCGGCACCTATTGCACCCAGTGCGAGGCCGAAGGCTTCCGCCGCATCACCTATTTCCCCGACCGGCCCGACGTGATGGCGGTGTTCACGACGCGGGTCGAGGCCGACAAGGACGAGGCGCCGGTGCTGCTCGCCAACGGCAACTTCGTGCGCGGCGGTGACATCGCCGGCACCAACCGCCACTTCGCGGTCTGGCACGATCCCTTCCCCAAGCCGAGTTATCTATTCGCCCTGGTGGGCGGGAAACTCGGCTGCGTCACCGATAGCTTCCAGACGATGTTGGGCCGCACCGTCGAGCTGCGCATCTACGTCGAGCCCGGCAAGGAGGACCGCTGCGGCTACGCGCTCGACAGCCTCAAGCGCGCGATGCGCTGGGACGAAGACAGATTCGGCCGCGAGTACGACCTCGACATTTTCGTGATCGTCGCCGTGTCCTATTTCAACATGGGGGCGATGGAGAACAAAGGGCTCAACATTTTCAACGACAAATACGTGCTGGCGAGCCCGGAATCAGCCACCGACGCCGACTACGGCAGCATCGAGGCGGTGATCGCGCACGAATATTTCCACAACTGGACCGGCAACCGCATCACCTGCCGCGACTGGTTTCAGCTCAGCCTGAAGGAAGGCCTCACCGTCTTTCGCGACCAGGAGTTCTCCGCCGACCAGCGCTCGCGCCCGGTCGAGCGGATCGGCGACGTGCGCGCGCTGCGCGCCAATCAGTTCGTCGAGGACGCGGGCCCCCTCGCCCATCCGGTACGTCCAGCGCTCTACCATGAGATCAACAACTTCTACACGTCGACGGTTTACGAAAAAGGCGCCGAAGTCGTGCGCATGCTCAGCGCGTTGCTCGGCGGCGACGGTTTTCGCCGCGGCATGGATCTCTATTTCAAGCGCCACGACGGGCACGCGGCGACGGTCGAGGATTTCATCGCCTGTTTCGCCGACGCCAACGGCGCGGACCTGTCGCAATTCATGCGCTGGTACGCGCAGGCGGGGACGCCGGAACTGGCCGTCACCGGCCGCTTCGATCGCAAAAGCAAAACCTTCCGCCTCGACGTGGCGCAGACGGTGCCGCCGACGCCGGGCCAGCCGGTCAAGGAACCGATGATGATTCCCCTCGCGCTCGGTCTCGTCGGGGCGGACGGGCGCGACCTGCCGTTGGTGCGTGACGACGGGGCGCCGGTCGAGCGCGGCGTGCTCACCATTTCGCAACACGCGGAAAGCTTCACCTTCGCCGGCATTGCCGAGCGGCCGGCGCTCTCGCTCAACCGCGGCTTCGCGGCGCCGATCAAAGTGTCGCTCAACGCCGGCGCGGACGATCTCAAATTCCTCGCCGCCCATGATTCCGATCCGTTCAACCGGTGGCAGGCGGTGCAGTCGCTCGCGACCGGCATCCTCATCGACGGCGCGGTCGGCCGTGCCGGCAAAGCTCAGGCGGATGCCGGGCTTATCGACGCGCTGACGGCAATCCTCGGCGATCAAACACTCGAGCCCGCGTTCGTCGCCCAGGCCCTCACTCTACCTTCGGAAGCCGACATCGCTCGCGACATCGGCCGCGACGTCAATCCGGACGCGGTGTTCGCCGCACGCAAAGCGCTGCGCGTGCGCATCGGCCAGGTGCTGCACGATGCGCTTGCGGCGATGCACCGGCGCATGAGCGACAACGCCCGCTACAGCCCCGACGCCGCCAGCGCCGGGCGCCGCGCGCTCAAGAACGCCTGCCTCGATTTGCTCGCCGCGGAGGGAGCCGGCGAAGGCATCACGCTCGCCGTTCGCCAATTCACGGCGGCCGACAACATGACCGACCGCATGGCCGCGCTCACGACATTGTCGCTGCACGACCGGCCGGAGCGCGCCGAAGCGCTCGCGGAGTTCTACCGTCGTTACGACGGCGATGCGCTGGTGATCGACAAATGGTTCGCCCTGCAGGCGGCGATCCCCGAGCATGCAACGCTCGACCGGGTGCGCAAGCTCACCGCGCACCCGGCATTCTCCTTCGCCAATCCGAACCGGCTGCGCGCGCTCATCGGCGCCTTCGCGCAACTAAACCAGACCCAGTTCAACCGGCCGGACGGCGCCGGCTACGCCTTTCTCGCCGATACCGTGCTCGCGGTCGATCCGAAAAACCCGCAGGTCGCGGCGCGGCTGCTCTCGGCATTCAAGAGCTGGCGGGCGCTCGAAGCAGGCCGCCGCGCGCGCGCCGAAGCAACGTTGCGCCGTGTCGCCGCGGCGGAGAACCTCTCGCGCGACGTCTCCGACATAGTGACCCGTGCGCTCGGGCAGACATGACGTTCACCATTTGATTCCTGTTCGTTCGCGGTTGGATTCACAAGCGATACCGTCATCGTGAGGAGCCGTAGGCGGCCTTCGGCCGCCGTTGATAAAGACGCCGACGCGGAGCGTCGGCTGTGGCGAAGCGCCGAGCGTCTCGAAGGATGATGGCCGAGTTTTTGGCGGGCACCCGACCTGAGCAGAAAAAAATTTTTGTCCCGCCTCATCAATCGATTCTCCGACTCTCGACAAACGCCGCCGTTTCGATTCTTATGAAAGTGATTCGGGTAGATGCGGCACATCGAGCCCGGATCGCAGGGGACGACTTTCCAAGGAGGCCGGCGATGGCGCGCGCCGAAGCAGCGCACGCGTCCGCACGTCCTGATTCCATAAAGGGACTTGCTCAATCGGTTGCCCGGCCGGCTTACCGGCGCCTCCTCCTCGCCGAGCCGGCGTTGCGCCGCGCGGTGCCGGCGCTGATCATCGCCTTCCTGCTCAGCGTCGGCATCGGCGCCATCATTCAGGTGCACGACCGTCATCACCAAGCGCTCGCCGTCGCTTATGAGGATATCGAGGCGATCGCCGGCATCATCGCCGACCGGCTCAACGCGGCGGCCGACGAACGCGACCTCAAGGGCGACGGCGCCGAGGGTGCGCTCATCCGCGCGCTGCCGCCCCGCGCGACCGCGCTCGGCCGCATCATCATCCTCACCAACGCCGCCGACATCGTGATCGCCTCGGCGCCGGCGCGCAGCATGCCGACCGGCGTGCCGCTGTCGAGCGTGCTCGGCAACCGCGAGCTTCCGGTCGCGATCGACGCGCAGACCGATATCGCCGAAGCGGCACGCCCCGACGGCGCGCGCTGGCTCGTCGCCTTTTACGCGCTGCACGCTCCGCACGGCCGCGTCGTCGCCATGGAGCCGCGCGATCAGGCGCTCGCGGTATGGCGCTCCGACACGGTGCTCACGGTCACTCTCTTCACCACCACCGGGTTCGTGCTGCTGATCCTCGGCTTCGCCTTCCACTGGCAGGCGACGCGCGCGCGCGAGGCCGATCTCATCTACGACACCGTGCGCGGGCGCATCGACACCGCGCTCAACCGCGGCCGCTGCGGGCTGTGGGACTGGGACCTCGCACGCGGGCGGATTTTCTGGTCGCACTCGATGTTCGACATCCTCGGGCTTGCGCCGCGCGACGATCTCCTCACCTTCGGCGAAGTGAGCGCGCTCGTGCACCCGGCCGATGTGAAGCTTTACGAGGTCGCGGCGCAGCTCGCCGACGCCACCACGCGGTCGATCGACCGCGCGTTCCGCATGCGCCACGCCTCGGGCGAATGGGTGTGGCTGCGTGCGCGCTGCGAACTGGTGCGTCAGCCGGGCGATGCCGCCGCCCACGTGATCGGCATCGCCATCGACGTGACCGAGCAGATAAGTCTCGCCGAGAAGACCGAAGCCGCCGACGCGCGCCTGCGCGACGCGATCGAGTCGATCTCGGAAGCCTTCGTGGTGTGGGACGCGGACAACCGCCTGGTGCTGTGCAATTCGAAATTCCAGAGCCTGCACGGCCTCGCGGACGACACGGTCAAACCGGGCACGCGCTACGACACGATGATGGCGGCGGGCGCAACGCCGGTGATCCGCACGCACGGAAACGGCGACCGGCGCGGCGAGCACGCGCGCACCTTCGAGGCGCAGCTCGAGGACGGGCGCTGGCTGCACATTTCCGAGCGGCGCACCAAGGACGGCGGCTTCGTCTCGGTCGGCACCGACATCACCGCGCTCAAGCGCCACGAGGAGAAGCTGCTCGAGAGCGAACGGCGCCTGATGGCGACGGTCGCCGACCTGCGCTCCTCGCAGCACGCGCTCGAACGCCAGACCGAGCAGCTCGCCTATCTCGCCGAGAAATACGCCGAGCAGAAGGACCGCGCCGAAGAGGCGAACCAGGCGAAATCGGAATTCCTCGCCAACATGAGCCACGAGCTGCGCACGCCGCTCAACGCCATCATCGGCTTCTCGGAAATCATGGAAACCGGGATGTTCGGCCCACTGGGCGCGAACAAATACCACGAATACTGCCGCGACATCCGCGACAGCGGCAATTATCTGCTGGACGTGATCAACGACATCCTCGACATGTCGAAGATCGAGGCCGGGCGCACCACGCTCGACTTCCAGGACGTCGACCTCGCCCAGGTCATCGCCGACGCCGTGCGCATTGTCGCGGCGCGGGCGGCGGAAAAGCGGCTCGAGCTCAAGCTCGAGGTCGCGCCGGCGATCAGGCTCAAGGCCGACCGTCGCGCGCTCAAACAGGTCGCGCTCAACCTGCTCTCCAATGCGGTGAAGTTCACGCCCGAAGGCGGGCGCGTCACCGTGCGCGCCCGAACGGTGGCGGGCGTCGCGACGCTCGCGATCGAGGACACCGGCATCGGCATTCCCAAGGCGGCGCTGAAAAACCTCGGCCGGCCGTTCGAGCAGGTGGAGAGCCAGCTCACCAAGAGCCACAAGGGCTCGGGCCTGGGGCTTGCGATCGCGAAGTCGCTCACCGACCTGCACGGCGGTTGCGTGCGCATCCGCTCGACCCAAGGGGTGGGCACGATCGTGCTGGTGCGCCTGCCGCTGGAGCGGGCGGTGGCTGTGGCCGCGGAGGAAGACGAGCCGGTGCCCCTCAAGGCGGCGAGTTAAACGCGCAATCCGTAGGGTGGGCTAAGGACGCGAGCGGCGCGAGCGGCCGTGCCCACCATGACATCCAAACAAATGTCCGCGTGGGCACGCCCACCTTCGCCTTCGGCTTCGGTGGGCTTAGCCCACCCTACGGCTTCACCGTAATTCGGGCAACAAACACAAACGTCATCCTTCGAGACAGCCGCGCGCAAGTGCGCGCGACTTCCTCAGGATGACGGCGGTGTTTGTTGCGCGGTTGACATTTGCATCATCCGCCGATGATGCGGTTGAAGCTCGCGCGCACCTTCGTTTGCGTGTCGGCGAGGTGCGGCTCGAGGGTGGCGAAGTCGGGCAGGTCGGCGGCGCGGGCGAGGAGACGCAGGAGTTCGCTCCCGGCGCTCTTGGGATCGAACGGCCCGCTCAAGCACAGGCGCAGCACCTGGGTCAGGTTGTGATAAAGCCGCGCGGCGGGACGCAGCACGTCGGCGTCCTCCGGCGCAAGCACGCCCGCAGCCCAGGCCTTGTCGAGCACACGCGCCGTCGAAGTATCGAGAATATCGGGCCGCTCGGCGGCATGCACGAGCTGCAAATATTGCGCGATGAACTCGAGGTCGACGAGGCCGCCGGCCGTATATTTGAGATCCCAGCGCTCCCCCTCGCCTTTTTCCTGAGCGATGGCGCGCCGCATTTCCAGCACGTCGGCGGCAACGGTTGCGGGATCGCGCCGCCGCGTGAGCGTATCGCGCACCACCTCATCGACCCGCGCCGCGAATCCGGGGGAGGCCGACACGACGCGCGCGCGGGTGAGCGCCATGTGCTCCCAGGTCCAGGCGTCTTCGGCATGGTAGGCGCGAAAGCCGTCGATCTGCGTCGCCACCGGGCCGGAGCGGCCGGTCGGCCGCAGCCGCATGTCGACGTGATAGAGCGAGCCGTAATTGGTCTGCGCCGTGAGCGCGCTGATCAGCCGCTGGGTGAAGCGCGCGAAATACTGAAAGCCGGTCAGCGGGCGCGGGCCGTCGGACGCGGGATGTTCGCCGGCGAAATCATAGACGAGAATGAGATCGAGGTCGGAGCCCGCGGTCGTCTCGCGCCCGCCGAGCTTGCCGAGCGCGAGCACCGCGCTCTGCTGCGCGGGCAGTCGCCCGTGCGCGGCCGCGAACGACTGCTCGACCTCGCGATGGACGGCACTGATGAGCACGTCGGCAAGGCGCGCATAGGCGGCGCCAGCCTGCTCGGCGGAGACGGTGCCTGAGAGAATGCGCGCGCCGATGAGAAACATGTGCTCCTGGCCGAACGAGCGGGTGCGGTCGAGAAAATCCTCGTAAGAGCGCGCCTGCGCCGAGGAGCGCGCGAACTCGTCGGCAAGCTTCGCCGCGTCGGGCAGCGCGGCGAAGAAAGCGGGGTCGATCAGCGCGTCCATCACCTGCGGGTGGCGCGCGACGATGTCGGCGAGCCGCGGCGCGGTGCCGAGCGCGAGCGTGAGCAGTGCGACGAGGTCGGGATTGCGCAGCAGCAGCGAAAACAACCGCCCGCCGCCCTGAACAGCGGCGAGGAACCGATCGAAGGCGACAATGGTGCGGTCCGGATTTTCGCCGTGAGCCACGTGCTCGATCAACAGCGGCACCAGCTCGGCGAAATGACCCTTGGCAATTTCACCGCGCAACGCCGGAACGTCCTCGGCAAACCAGCGCCGCACCATGGCGGACACTTCGAGCGGATTCCGGAAACCGAGGCCGACCAGTGTGTCGAGTGTATGCGAATCGTCGCCGTCGGCCGGAAACTCGAGACGCAGGCGCTCGCCCTTTCCGGCGTCCTCAAACAGCCGCGCGTAATGGCCCTGAACCTTGCGCATGTGCCCGAGCAGCGCAGCGGCGAATTGATCGCGTCCGGGAAACCCAAGGAAGCGGGCGAAGCGGTCGAGCGCCGCCGCGTCTGCGGGAAGAACGTGGGTCTGCTCATCGGCGATCATCTGCAAGCGGTGCTCGACCTGGCGCAGGAAACAATAGGCATCGGCGAGGTCGCGCGCGGCCTCCGTCCCGATCCAGCCGCCTGCGGCGAGCGTCGAGAGCATCGCCAAGGTCTCACGCCCGCGCAGCTCGGGATGGCGCCCGCCGGCGATGAGCTGCTGGGTCTGCACGAAAAATTCAATCTCGCGGATGCCGCCGCGGCCGAGCTTGATGTTGTGGCCCTCGACCGCGATCTCGTCATGGCCGCGATAGGCGTGCATCTGCCGCTTCATGGCGTGCACGTCGGCGATTGCCGCGTAGTCGAGATACTTGCGCCAGATGAACGGGACGAGTTCCTTGAGCAACGCCTCGCCGACCGCGCGGTCTCCGGCCGCGACGCGAGCCTTGATCAGCGCGGCGCGCTCCCAATTCTGGCCGATGCTCTCGTAGTAGGCGAGCGCGGCCACGGTCGAAATGGCGATCTGGGTCGAGCCGGGATCGGGCCGCAGACGCAGGTCGACACGGAACACGTAGCCATCGGCGGTGCGTTCCTGCAAAAACTTCACCAGGCCGCGGGCAATGCGAATGTAAAACAGCGCAGGTTCGATATCGGCGGCGAGCGTGGCTGCGGGATCGAACACGAGGATGAGGTCGATGTCGCTCGAATAATTGAGTTCAAACGCGCCCATCTTGCCCATGGCGATGACCGCGAGGCCGCATCCGTCCTCGGGTCGCGCGGGGTTGGGCAGCGTGATTCTCTTCGTCCGCGACGCGGCTCGCAGGAGATGGCGCAGCGCGATCGTCACCGCCGCATCGGCAAGTTCGGTGAGCGCGCGGGTGACGCGCATGACGGGCCACCTGCCGCCAATGTCGGCAAGCGCAATCAGCAGCGCCGCTTCGGACTTCATCCGGCGCAACAGACGCGTCACTTCCGCGTCGTCCGCGGTCGCAGCGGCCGCTGCGGTGGTCCTCTCGATCAGTTGTGAAAGGTGCGCATCGGGATCGGCGCTGAGCAGGGCAAGAAGGCGCGCCGGGTCTTCGCTCGCGAGCTGCCACAGGAACGGCGAATGCGCCGCGAGCCGCTCGATCAACGCGCGTTGCGAGGGCTCACGCGCGAACAGCGCGTCGAGCGCGGCACCCCCGTCAGTTTCGCGGATTTCGCTGAGCCAGTCGGCGAGTTTGTCGCGCTCGGGCGCGGCGGATTGTTGTTTAGCGGCGCGTTTAGACATCGGATGCATTTGCAGGATGGACGAAGCCCCCCGAAGCTTTGGCGGAAGGCGGGCGTGCCCACCTATAACAGCCATCGTAGAGAAATGATCCCGGTGAGCACGGCCGCTGCGCGCCCTTAGTCGACCTTACGGCGGCGCGGATTGCTGCACGCCCGCGCGCGGCAACGAAATCACCGCGCGCAGGCCGGGCGCGTTGTCCTCGAGCCGCAGTTCGCCGCCGTGCAGATGCGCGACCGCCGAGGCGAGGCTCAAGCCCAAGCCGGAGCCCGGCTGCGAGCGGCTGCGTTCGAGGCGCACGAAGCGGCCAACCACACGGCCGCGGTCGGCCGGCGGAATGCCGGGGCCGTGGTCGGCGACGGAGAGCAGGATGCGGTCGCCCTCGCCCCGCGCGGTGATCTCGATCGGCGCCGGCGCGCCATTAACGAGAGGGGGGCCGGGCTCGGCGTATTTGATCGCATTGTCGACGAGATTGGCGAGCGCCTGGCTGATCAGCTCGCGGTTGCCGCGCACCGTTGTCGGCACCGGCGCGTCGATCGCAATACCGAGGCCACGGTCGTCCGCCACCGGCTCGTAGAGGTCGGCGACTCCGCGCACGATTTCGGCCGCGTCCACGTCGGCCATGTCCTCGCGGCCCTGGCCCGATTCCGCGCGCGCGATCATCAACAGCGCGTTGAAGGTCCGGATGAGCCCATCGGACTCATCGATCGTCGCCTCGAGCGCCTCGCGGTAATCGGCCTCGCTCTTGGCCGAGCGCAGCGCCTCCTCGGCGCGATTGCGCAGCCGGGTGAGCGGCGTCTTGAGGTCATGGGCGATGTTATCGGAAACCTCTTTGAGCCCGCGCATGAGCACCTCGATGCGGTCGAGCATGGCGTTGAGGTTGCCGGCGAGGCGGTCAATCTCGTCGCCGGTGCCGGCGATCGGCAGACGCCCGCCGAGATCGCCGGCCATGATGGTCTGGGTGGTGCCGGTCATGGCATCGACCCGGCGCAGCACGCGGCGCGTGACGAACAGGCCGCCGGCGAGACCGAGCACGACGAGCAGGCCGATCAACCAGCGCAGGGCCGAGAACACGATGTCGAGCAGATGCTCGCGTTCGTCGAGATCACGCCCGACCAGCAAACGAAAGCCGCCGGGCAGCTGTTCGACGCGCGCGAGGGCGCGGTGCTCGGCGCCCTCCCCTTCGTCGAGTCTGCGGTAGGCGGTCTCGACCCAGCCGCTGCGGTCGAGCACGCCGGGCGTGAGCGAGCCGACGTTGCCGGCGAGCCCTTCGCCGGTGAACGTGGTGAGGAGATAAAGGTTCGACCCGGGCCGCTGGGCGCGGCCTTGGATGACCAATACGAGCCGGCGGATGCCGGAGAGACGGTACTGCTCCGTCAGCCCGGTGATTTCCGCGTCGACCGTTTCTTGGATCTGTTCGGTGATCAGCCGGTTGGTGTTCCAGGCGAAATAGCCGAGCAGAAACAGGACGGCGATCGCGAAGACGGCGAGATAAACAAGCGTGAGCTTGAACGTCGTCGTGCGGAACACGTGCACGACCCGCGCCGCCGCCGCGCGCAGCTTTTCAGCTCTTCGCGTCACGGATCACGTAGCCGGCGCCGCGCACGGTGTGCAGCAGCGGCCGGGCGTATCCCTTGTCGATCTTCGAACGCAGCCGCGACATGTGCACGTCGATGACGTTGGTCTGCGGATCGAAGTGATAGTCCCACACGTTTTCGAGCAGCATGGTGCGGGTCACCACTTGCCCGGCATGCTTCATCAGATATTCGAGCAGGCGGAACTCGCGCGGTTGCAGCGCAATTTCATCATCGCCGCGAATCACGCGGTGCGACAGGCGGTCGAGCTCGAGGTCGCCGACCCGATAGACGGTTTCCTCGTTGCGGCCGCCGCGCCGGCGCGACAGCACCTCGACGCGCGCAGCAAGCTCGGCAAACGAATAAGGCTTGGGCAAATAATCGTCGCCGCCGGCACGCAGCCCCTTGATGCGGTCGTCGACCTGGCCGAGCGCGGAGAGGATGAGCACCGGCGCCTCGACGCCCTCGGCGCGCAGCTGGCCAATGAGCGACAGGCCATCGAGCTTGGGCAGCATGCGGTCGACGACCAGCACGTCGTATTGGCCCTCGAGCGCGAGCGCGAGGCCCTCTTCGCCATCCGCCGCCCGGTCGGCCACGTGCCCGACCTCGCGGAACGCCTTGACCAGATAGTCGGCGGCGTCACGGTCGTCTTCGACAATCAGTAGCCGCATGCAGGTATCATAGGAGAACTGACGACGGATGACAGAGGACAGATAATCCGTCGTCTGTTGTCCGTCGTCTGTCCTCTGAAAAGAACGAGGAGGCGGCGGAGCAACTCCACCACCTCCTCGCATTCGGGCCCCGGATCCGTCGGGGGGCTGGGGGAGGACCGGATCCGAGACTCCGGAGAGCGGGGACGGGCACGAGGCCCGTCCCCCGGGTTCGCACCACCGGCGGGGGCGACGGATGCCGGCGGGACGCCCCGTTCTCGTCCGAGGGGATGACCACCGTCACCCCGCTCTTATTCCTATCCCTGGAGCATGATCTTTTCCGAAAACCGGTACCCATCCCTGATCAAGTCTGGGACAAGCTTTCGGGATCATGCTCTGCGCGCGATCAGGCGCGCCCGAGCGGCAACGCGATGAACCGCGTCTGGTCGCCCGATTTCACCCGCATGAGCACCGCGCGCTTGTTCTCGCCGCGGGCGTCGGCGAACGCCTTGCGCACGTCAGCCGGGCTCGACACGGCCTTGCCGCCGACTTCAAGAATCACGTCGCCCGACTTGAAGCCGTGGTTGGCGGCTGGGCCGTCGGGATCGACCGCGGTCACGACCACGCCCTCTTTTCCGGCACCGGCAACGCCGTCGGCGGGAGAAAGAGTCAGGCCGAGACGCGGCAGCTCCGTGCCGGAGGACTGCTCATGGTCCTCCGTGTTGGCCTTCGCTTGACGCTGCTCCTTGGGCAGTTCACCGAGCGTCAGGTTGAACGCCTGCGACTTGCCGTCGCGCATGATCTCGAGCTTGACCGAGGTGCCCGGCGCCATCGCGCCGATGCGCTTGGCGAGGTCGCGCGCGTCTTTTACCGTCTTGCCATCGACCGAGACGATCACGTCGCCGGCCTTGATGCCGGCCTTGACCGCGGGACTGCCCTCCTGCGGCTCCGCCACGAGCGCGCCTTCCGCCTTCTGCAGGCCCAGACTGTCGGCCATGTCGTCCGTCACCGGCTGAATCTGCACGCCGATCCAGCCGCGCGTGACCGCGCCCTTGTCCTTGAGCTGACCAACGACGGTGCGAACCGTGTCGGCCGGAATGGCAAAGGCGATACCGACCGAGCCGCCGGACGGCGAGAAGATCGCCGTGTTGACGCCGATCACATTGCCATCGACATCGAAGGTCGGACCGCCGGAATTGCCGCGGTTCACCGGCGCGTCGATCTGGATGAAGTCGTCGTAGGGGCCGGCGCCGATGTCGCGGCCGCGCGCCGAGATGATGCCGGCCGTCACCGTGCCGCCGAGGCCGAACGGGTTCCCGACCGCCAACACCCAGTCGCCGACGCGCGGGTTGGTGTCGGAGAGCTTCACATAAGGAAAGTCGGTGCGGCCATCGATCTTGATGAGCGCGAGATCGGTCTTGGGATCGGTGCCGATCACCTTGGCGGTGTAGGTCTTGCCGTCGTCGCCGGTCACCTCGACGCTCTCGGCCTTGTCGACCACGTGGTTGTTGGTCACGGCGTAACCGTCCGCCGAGATGAAGAAGCCGGAACCCTGGCCCATCACGAAGTTGTGGCGGTTGCCGCGGGGTTCGTCGGGCGTCGCATCGGGCATGCCGAAGCGGCGGAAGAACTGCTCGAGGCCGGGCGGCAAATCGCGATTCGAGAAGCCTCGGGTGCGGGAGCCGCCATCGACCTTGACGCGGACCGAGATCACCGCCGGCTTCACCTTCTCGACAATGTCGGCAAAGCCGACCGGCCGCTGGGCGGTGTCGGCGCGCGCGGCCGCCGCGAACGACGGCAGGCCGAGTTGCGGAGCGTCGGGGCTCGTGAACAGCGCCGCGGCGCCGAGGCCGGCGACGCTTGCGAGGAGCACCAACCGGCGGGCACCAAGCACCCGGCGCGGCCGCGGCGCAGGAATGAGGTTTGTGGCCATACGAGGAATCTCCGTCCCAATCGTTGCGAATCTTGTCGTAGCCAAGATGGGATGGCGCGCCTTACGGCGTCCTGTCGGGCGGATTAAAGTTTCGTAATGTGGGCGCCGCTGGTTCCGCGGTTGCCTTGCGTCGGCCGCACTGCGTTTGATCCCATCCGATCAGCGACTAGACTTGACACTTATGGCGATCATGTTCACTATATGTTCTATCCTTGAGCGGAGGTTAATCACGGCGAGGCCGAGGGCTACATGCCGAGGGAGCCTAACGAAAATGATCAGTTTCGGGATCTAGTCGAGAAATTGATACGCGCGTTGGCCGAGCGCGGTTATGAGGTCAGGCCAATTGCTGGCGGGTACCGCGGTTTTCAGGAAGAGGACAGTGATTGGTCGGAAATACAGGCGGCCCTTCGCACTATCATCGAGGACGGCACGATAGATGCGACTAAAATAACCAGCGATGCCCAAGGGCCAGCGATGAGCAGTTCAGATGAGCTTACCGATGCCAAGGTCGCCGCGGCGGAAGCGCGGACCGACGCTAAAATCGCGCGGTCGGAAGGCAAACTCGATCTGGTCCTTTCCAAGCTTGACGACATGCGAGAGGACAATCGCAGCTTGCGCACAAACATCAATGCGGTCGGTATTGGACTAGCGCTACTGATGATCGCGTGCGTTGCTGGAGCGCCCGTCGTGATAGATTTCGGGTTCAAACTTCGCGAGACGATTTCGAGGGAGGTTCACGACCAAGTCCGGGCTATCGCGCCACAACGAACTCCATAAAATCGTAGCGTGGGTGAAGCCCAGCCTACGCTTCTTGCTTTAGAATATCCTCCACCCGCGCCTGCTCGGCCGGCGTGAGGCCGGCGGCCGCAGCGGCAGGCGGGCGGCGGCGCAGGAACAAAAAGAGGCCAAGGCCGCCGAAGAGCAGGAGCGCGGCCGGGGTTCCCCACAGGGCGGCGGTCTCCCAGGTGAAGCGCGGCTTGAGCAGCACGAAGTCGCCGTAGCGCGCGGTGAGGAAATCGAGCACCTGCTTGTCGTCGTCGCCGGCCTTGAGCCGGTCGCGCACCAGGATGCGCAGGTCGCGCGCGAGCGGCGCGTCGGAATCGTCGATCGACTGGTTCTGGCAGACCATGCAGCGCAATTCGCGCGATAAGGTGCGGGCGCGTGCTTCGAGCACCGGATCGGGCAGCATTTCGTCGGGCTGCACCGCGCGCGCCGGCGCGGCCGCAAGCGCAGCAAGCGCCAGAGCAAACAAAAAACGAGCCCGCACCATTCCGCTCTACTCCGCGGGCTGCAGCGCCGGCTTCTGCCGCGCCGGCCGTGGCGCGCCTACGCGCAGCCGGCGATCGGAGAGCGAAAGCGCCCCGCCCGCCATCATCACGACGGCGCCGATCCAGATCAGCAGCACCAGCGGCTTGTGATAGAGGCGCACGGTCACCGCGCCCTGATCATCGGCATCGCCAAGCGAGAGATAGAGCTGGCTCGTGCCGCGCGTCATCAGCGCCGCCTCGCTCTTGTTCATCTGGCGCACCGGGAACGCGCGCGTCGCCGGCTCCATGGCGCCGATCACGTCGCCATTGCGGCGCACGGTGAAATGAGCGACCCGCTCCTGATAATTGGGTCCGCGCCGCTGGCTCAATCCGTCGAGGGTCAAGTCATAGTGGCGCACCGATACGGTCTCGCCGGGCTTGACGGCGGCGATGCGCTCGGCGCCCCACTGGGTCTCGCCGACGATGCCGAGCAGCGACACACCGACGCCGAAATGGGCGATCGCCGTGCCCCAGGAGGAGCGCGGCAAGCCGGCCGCGCGGCTGACGACCGCCGCGAACGGCACGCGGAACAGGCCGGTGCGTTCGGCGACGTCGGTCAGGGCGCCGGCCATGACAAAGAACGCGAGCCCCACCACGAACGGCGCGAGCACCGGCCCGCCGCCGGCAACCGCGAAGGCCGCCGCCATGGCGACGATCGCCACCGCGAGCGCCGCGAGCAGACGCTGCGCGACGCCGTAGAGGTCGCCGCGCTTCCAGGCGAGCAGCGGCCCGAACGGAATGGCAATGAGGAGCGGCACGGCAAGACGGCCGACCGTGGCGTTGAAGAACGGCGCGCCGACGGAAATCTTGTCGCCGGTCAAGGCTTCGAGCGCGAGCGGATAAAGCGTGCCGACGAACACGGTCGCGCAGATGGTGGTGAGAAACAAATTATTGAGCAGCAGGGCACCTTCCCGCGAGACCGGGGCGAACAGCCCGCCCTGGCGCAGCGCCGGCGCGCGCCAGGCGTAAAGCGCGAAGCTACCGCCGATGAACAGGATCAGGATCGCAAGAATGAAGACCCCGCGGGAGGGATCATTGGCGAAAGTGTGCACCGACACGAGGACGCCCGAGCGCACCAGGAACGTGCCGACGAGCGAGAGCGAGAAGGCGAGGATGGCGAGCAGCACCGTCCAAACTTTCAGCGCGTCGCGCTTCTCCATCACGACCGCCGAATGGAGCAGCGCGGTGCCGGCGAGCCACGGCATGAGCGAGGCGTTCTCGACCGGATCCCAGAACCACCAACCGCCCCAGCCGAGCGTGTAGTAGGCCCAGAACGAGCCCATGGCGATGCCGAGGGTGAGAAACATCCAGGCGACCAGCGCCCATGGCCGCACCCAGCGCGCCCAGGCGGCGTCGATGCGCCCTTCGATCAGCGCCGCAATGGCGAAGGAAAAGGTGATCGAGAAACCGACATAGCCGAGGTAGAGCAGCGGCGGATGAATGGCGAGGCCCGGGTCCTGCAGGATGGGATTGAGGTCGCGGCCTTCGAACGGCGGATTGGGAATGCGCACGAAGGGATTCGACGTGACCAGAATGAACAAATGAAACGCGGCAGCGATCCAGGCCTGCACCGCGAGCACGGTGGCTTTGAGCGCGGCTGGAAGATTCCTGCCGAAGGCGGCGACGAGCGCGCCGAACAGCGCCAGGATGAGAACCCAGAGCAGCATCGAGCCCTCGTGGTTCCCCCACACGCCGGTAATTTTGTAGATCAGCGGCTTTGCCGAATGGGAATTCTCGAAAACGGTAAGCAGCGAAAAATCCGAGACGACATGACACCAGGTGAGCGCGGCGAAGGAGAACGCCACGAAGGCGAACTGGGCGAGCGCGGTCGAGGTGCCCACCGCCATGAGCGCGGGATCGCGCGTGCGCGCGCCCCAGATCGGCACCGACGCCTGCACCAATGCAAGGCCGAGCGCGAGCACCAGTGCGTAATGGCCCAGTTCGGCAATCATTTGTTCTCGCCCATCCAATGGCCCTGCTTCTTGAGCGCGTCGGCGACCTCGCGCGGCATGTACTTCTCATCGTGCTTGGCGAGGATGGTGTCCGCCTCGAAAATCCCTGCACCGTCGATTGCGCCCTCGGCGATAACGCCCTGCCCTTCCCGGAACAAATCGGGCAGCGCGCCGGAATAGGCGACCGGGATCTCCTTATTGCCATCGGTGACGGCGAAGCGCACGGCGAAGTTCGCCCCGCGCGTGAGGCTGCCGGGCTTGACCAACCCGCCGAGCCGGATGCGCGTGCCGCTGGCAACATGCTTGTCGATCACGTCCGTCGGCGAATTGAAGAAAACGATGGAATCTTTCAGAGCGAAGAGCACGAGCGCAACCGCGACACAGAGGACGGCGCCGCCCGCGCCGATGAGCAGCAGACGCCGCTGGCGCCTCTTCATTTCGGTGCCTCGACGCCGGCGACATTGCCACCGGCAGCCAAGTCCGTGAGCGCCGCATCAAATTGGTGCAGCTTGTCCTGATCGCCAGCGAGCGCGCGCCGCGCGTCGGCGGCTGCATCGAGCGCGTGTTGATGTTCACCGAGAACGAAATAGGCGCGCACGAGCCGCACCCAGCCGTCGAGGTCGGATCCGTCGCGCGCCAAGCGTTGGGCGAGACGCTCGACCATGCCACGCACCATTTGGGTGCGCGCTTCGGGCGACATGTCGGCAGCGGCAGCAACGTCGGCGTTGCTTGGGCCGGGAGCGGCTGTCTGCGGCACCGGATTCTCTAGTCGCGCCAACGATTGTCTCACGACGTTCGCCCACGGCGCATCGGCCGGCGCCTGGGCGAGTAGATCACGCCAGATCGCGGCGGCGTCGGCGTTCTTGCCGTCCTGCTGAGCGGCGACGCCAGTGAAGAATTTCGCCCGCGCATCGTGCGCATCGAGCGCGAGCGCATGGTCGAAGGCGCTTTTGGCCTCGGCCGTGACGACGCCGTTCGCGGCGGCGACAAGCGCTTCGCCGAGGTCGCCTTCGCGCGCGGCGCTCGCGCCGAGCAGGCGCAGCGCATTGCGGCGGGCCCGCACCGCGTCGTCGAAGCGGCCGAGCCGCATGTAGACCGGACCGATCACCTCCCAGCCGCGGCCGTCCTGGGGATTGCGCTCGAGACGATCTTCGACCTGGGCGACGAGCGCGGCAATCGATCGGTTCTCCGGACCGTTCGTACGCGCGGCAAGCGGCTGATCGGGCAGCCCGGGAAAGCCGAGCGCGAGATAAAAGGTGATCACGCCAAGCGGCAGGGCGAGCAGCGCCGCAACCGCGATGAAGCGGCGGCGCCACGGCGCCACCGAGGCGGGCGAAGCTTCGCCTTCGGCGTCGGCGGCGGCGAGCAGACGGCGCGAAATTTCAACGCGTGCGGCGTCGGCTTCCCCTGCCCCAATCAGGCCGGCGGTGCGGTCGCGTTCGAGTTCGCGCATCTGATCGCGGTAGACCGCAACGTCGCCGCGGGACGCCGGCGCCAAGCGCGCGCGGCCGAGCGGCCACAGCACGATGAAAACCGCGGCAGCGGTCATCAACGCGAGAGGGAACCACAGCGCCATGGTGCCGTCCGTGTCAGGCCCTCCCCGCCCCCAGCTGACGAACGGTCGCAGCTGTGTCGGATATTACCCATGGAGCATTCAGGATCATGCTCCAGCCCGGCCGCGTTACATCATGGCCGCCGACCGGCCGCAACGTACAAATCGCCACGGGCCGCAAAGCCGCACCCGGCAAATAAGGCGAAATGGCGATGGCTCAGGCCTTCGCGGCCTTGGGATCGGCACCGTGGGCGGCGACGTCGGCCGCTTTGACCAGCACGGCGGCATATTCCGACCCGAATATCTTGGCGGCGAAACGGACGGCGGCATCGATCTGGGCTTGGCGAAGCGAGCGTTCTGCAGTGCCCGCCTGGCGCAGGCCATCGAGAAGCGGAGCCATTCCGGTGTCGAGATAGTGCTGGAGTTGCGACTGCACCCGCAACGTCGCCTCGTTGATCGCCAGCTCGGCCGCATACGTCCGGCACGCGTTGACGAGGTCAATCAGTGCCTCGACCTCGGCGATATCGCGGTCGTCGAGAATGGTTGCCTCGCCCTTGGCACGTGGGCGCAACAGCCGGTGCACGCGCCCGGGCACGGTCACGATCTGGGCCTCGGTCGCCGCCGAGATTTCGGCGCGTACGGCTGCGAGCTGCCGGCTCCACGGCTGATGTCCCGAGAGGTCGAGTTCGGTACGCAGCCCGCGCGCGGCGTCGTGAATATCCTTCACGACCACGATCACGCGCTCGATGTCGCGGGCTTGCAGCGCCTCGCGCAACTGCATCGCCTGCAGCTCGATGTCGTCGAGCACCAATGTGATCGCGAGGGCTGCCGGCGTCTGCGCAATGCGGGCCGCGACATCGGTCTCTGCGCTGCGCACCGCGAGACGAGCAAGCTGCCAGCGGGAGCCGAGACGGCTCAGCACCAGCAGCAGGCCGTACAGGAAAAGGTCCTGGCGCCGCACTAAAAGAGAGGCGACGAGCGAGTTCACGTTCTCCAGCTGCTCGTCGGCGAGATTCCTGATGTGCGGGGCAATGCGTGAGCCAAAGGCGGCGAGCTCATCGCGCGCTTTGAAAATCACGAGCACGTCGTTGAGTTCTTCGAGCGCGTTGGGCGTGCCGATCCGACCGGCAAGCCGCCGGTTCGCTTTAGCGTCGCCACGAAGCGCGGCCAACACGGCCTCCGTGCGGGCTACAACATCGTCCGCGAGAATGCGCGCCTGCGCCTCCACCTTATCGGTGTCGCCGGCGAGCAGGAGCCGCTTTGTTTCTTCCGTATAGGCCAAGGTTTCGACGGGCATCAGGTCGGTGGAAATCCAGCGCCAGATCGGCTCAAGCGACATGCGGGCGATGCGGCCAGGGCGTTTGCGGCCGGAGCTGTCATCGATGAGGAACGGCTCGAGCGGCGCAAAGAACACCCGCTGCGGATCGCCGATGCGCGGCGGCAGCGCGTGCTCGTGCGGCGCCGCCTCGCGCAGCTCCCGAAGAATGAGGCCGATCGCCGGCAGTTCATCGTCGCGCAAGCGGCCGCGCTCCAGCTCCGCCATCAGCAGAGCCCGCGCCTCCGGCTTTAATTCCCGCAGGTAGTCGCGCAGCCGATCGACCGGGAGCCCGTTGCTGGCCATCCGGTACCCACCCGAACCAATGCCCAGCCGACAGCGATAGCCCGCCGGGAATTAAGAAGTGGTTTAGGATGAAAGATCATATGTCAGAGATCAGATGACAAAGGTCAGGAGGATTTCTGACCTCTGTCATCTGACCTCTGTCATCTGAATCAACTCAGCGGGGTCCAGGTGCCGTCCGGGTTGCGGCACGACGAGCCGCGCCCGGTCTGCGGCCGATTGTCCGCGTAAACCGTGTGGCTGAATTCGCGGCAGGTCTGGCCGTTCGACTGATAGGCGGGTCCGGGCACGATGGTGCCGTGATGGCCGGTATCCGGGTTGCGCCATGCCACCGGGGCGCCCGGCTCGCCGAATTGCAACGCGCGTAAATGGGCAGCACCGGCGGCGGGACGGTCGCGCGGATCAAGGCCGTTGGGTGCGGGAGAGCCGCCCGCCAAGGGGTTGGACTCGACAGAGCCGGTAAACGCGTTCGGGCTGCTGCCGGTGGGGCCCGACGAAAGCCCCGTGTCGCCGGCGCATGCGGCCAGCGCAAGGCATCCCAAGGCGGCCGCGACGATGCGAAATCCCCTCATGTCCCCAGCCGCGATGCCGAAACCCCGCCCCAGCTAAGCCCAAACAATCGGGCGAAACTCGGGCCGGGGTCAGACGACAGAGGACGGAGGACAGAGGACGGACATCCGGGCTTTTCGTTTCTCTGTCGTCCGTCCTCCGTCGTCCGTCCTCCGCTTAGGCGGCGGGCAGCACCAGTTCGGCGCGCAGGCCGCCGATCGGGGCGGTGCCGAGCGCAAGGTCGCCGCCGTAGAGATGGGCGAGTTCGAGCACGATCGAGAGGCCGAGGCCCGAGCCGGGCTTCGTCTCGTCGAGGCGGCGCCCGCGCGGGGCCATCTGTACCTCTTCGCGCTCGGACGCCGTGAGGCCGGGGCCGTCGTCGTCGATGACCAGGCGCACCTTGGACGCGCTGCTCGCGGCCTTCATGCGTTCCGGCACCACTTCGACCGTGACCCGGGAACGCGCCCATTTGCAGGCGTTATCGACGAGGTTGCCAACCATCTCCTCGAGGTCCTGCCGTTCGCCGAGGAACCGCGCGTCGGCCGGCGCCTCGACATCGATCGCGACGCCGCGGTCATGGTGGATTTTTTCCATCGTGCGGGCGAGCGCGGTCACCACCGGCGAAACCTCGGTGACGGTGCCGACGGTCGTGAGGCGTGCGGCCAGTCGCGCGCGCTCGAGATGACGCGACACCTGATCGCGCATGATGCCGATCTGCTCGCGCACCTTGGCGGCGAGCGGGTCCTCGCTGCGCGCAGCCGCCTCGTTCATCATTACTGAGAGCGGGGTTTTGAGCGCGTGGGCGAGGTTGCCCACGTGAGTCCGTGCGCGCTGGACTATGTCCCGGTTGGCATCGATGAGCGCGTTGGTTTCGCGGGCGAGCGGAGCGATCTCCTCGGGAAAGCGGCCTTGCAGCCGTTCCGCGGTGCCTGACCGTATCGCGGCAAGTCCCTCGGAAATGCGTTTGAGCGGCGCGAGCCCGAACCGCACCTGAAACATCGTCGTCAACAGCAGCACCACCGCGAGCACCCCGAAAGTGACGAGCAGCGCCTCGTCGAAGCCGCGCAACTCGTCTTCGATTTCGGCGGCATCGCCGGCGACGCCCACCACGAACCGGCCGTCCTCGCCGAGGTCGATCGTGCGCTCCACCATGCGCAAATGCTGGTCGGCGGGCCCCTGGACGTAGCCCTGGCGCGAGCCGCCCGGCCCGGCCGGCACCCCCGAATTATCGAGACGCGGCAATGCGGCGTCCCACAGCGAGCGCGAGGTGCGCACCTCGGGCTTGGTCTGATCGAGCCGCGTGACCTGCCAGTACCAGCCGGAGAGCGGCAGTTCGAACAGCGGCTCGCCGAGCGACTGGGGGAAACGATCCGCCGCCTGCTCGTCGGGTGACGCGATGTCGGCAACGAGCGTCTTTAGATAGACGCCCAGCCGGCGGTCGAATGCGCGCTCTACGCTGTGGCGGTAAAGCGAGGAAAGCACGATACCCGTGGCGACCAGGATCACGACGATCCAAGCGGTCGCCGAAAGGAACAGGCGCAACGCGAGCGAGTTCGCGCCCACGAGCCGCGACAGCCGGCCCCGGCGCTTTTCCGGCAGAGCTTCCGCTTTGAAAAAAACGGCCATGGGGCGGACGGGGGAGGCGCCGCGATCAACTTGGTGAAGTCAGGAGATAACCGAGGCCCCTGACGGTCTGGATACAGTCTACCCCGAGCTTCTTGCGGATGCGTCCAACAAATACTTCTATAGTATTGGAATCCCGGTCAAAATCCTGGTCATAGAGATGCTCGACCAGTTCCGTGCGCGAGACCACGCGGCCGGTGTGGTGCATCAGGTAGGACAGCAGCCGATATTCGTGGGAGGTCAGCTTGATGGGCGTGCCGTCGACGCTGACGCGGCCGGTACGGGTGTCGAGGCGGACGGGGCCACAATTGAACTCGCTTTTGGCGTGGCCGGTCGACCGACGCAGCAACGCGCGGATACGCGCCAGCACCTCTTCGAGATGGAACGGCTTGGCGACATAGTCGTCAGCGCCGGCATCGAACCCCTGGACCTTGTCACTCCAGCTCTCGCGTGCGGTCAGGATCAACACCGGCATGGTACGGCCGGCCCGGCGCCAATGCTCCAGGACCGATATTCCGTCGACCTTGGGCAAGCCGATATCGAGGATTACCGCATCGTAAGGCTCGGTCTCGCCGAGATATTGGCCTTCCTCGCCATCGAAGGCGCGGTCAACCACGTAGCCCGCATCGGTCAAGGCGGTGGCGAGCTGGCGATTGAGATCGGGATCATCCTCGATGACGAGGAGCCGCACGGTAGACCCTCCGCGCCTGTCAGGTTCTTAATACCCGTCGATCAGGACACCTGAGGCGGCATTTACACTGGCGCGGATAACTTTGCCATCGCGCGCGAGCACTGTCAGCACGTACACCAAGTCGCTGCCGCGATAGCATAGGCGCGCGCCGACGACTTCCGCGCCGGCCGTGCGATGCCGGATGTCGCGCACGGCACGAGCGAGCGGAATTGCCCGATGCGTCGCGATGGCGGCGCGCCGCTGGTCCTGGGTCAGACACGTGGACGGGTCCGCCGCGGCGGCAGGGCCGGCAGCGGCGAGGACGACCAGCGCAAGGAGAAGTTGGCGGGCGCGGGCCATGCACCCTCATAGGCGTCCGGCCGTGAACCGGCGATGAATGGTTAATTGACAAGCCGGCCTTGTTCCGGCTGAACGGCCCGCCATGCCGCGCCTCCTCGCGTTTCTCGCGTTCACCTTGTGCCTGTGCGCGCCCGCGGATGCGATGGTCGGCGGCGCAACCGATGTCACCAACAGCGGGCTCGGGCGCCACGTGGTCCTCATCGTCGGCTCGCGCGGGAATTCCTGCACCGGCGTCGCGCTCGCGGCCGACCTCGTGCTGACGGTCGCTCATTGCGTGCTGCCGGGCGCCGAGTACCGGATCGTGGAATTCGATGCGGCCCATCGTCCGCAGCTCAAGCCTGTCCCGAGCGTGGCGCGCCATCCCTCTTTCAAGCTCGAGATCATGCTTGCGCATCGCGCCACCGCCGACGTGGCCTTGCTCAAGCTCGCCGATCCCCTCGCCGCCCCTACGCTGCGGGCCCCGCTCACGACGCGCACGACTTTCGCCGTGGGCGAGCACTTCACCGTCGCGGGCTACGGCTTGACGGTGCGGGGCGACGGTAAAACCGGGGGGACCGTGCGCGCTGCGGACCTCATTGCCACCGGCCACCCGGGCACGCTGCAGGTGCGCCTCGTCGATCCCGCGACGGGTGGCACGCGCCCGGGCCTCGGAGCCTGCACGGGTGATTCCGGCGCGCCAGCCTTTGAGGACACCGGCTCGGTCGTGGGCCTGGTGAGCTGGTCAACTGGGCCGAACGGCAGCGACGGCTGCGGCGGACTTACCGGGCTTACCCCGCTCGTCATCTACCGCGACTGGATCATCTCGACGGCGCGCCGTCTCGGCAGCGCGCTGCCGTGAGTTAGGGACCAGGCCGCTAATGATTTTTTGCCGCCTGGGCTTGCACGGCATGGTCGACCATGTCCCTGACCTTTGAACCCAAATCAAAGAAGACAGGAAACAGAGCGGCGACCGCGATGATAAGCACGGCCAGCCCAAAACCGGTGACCCATTGATTTGCTCGCGTGGCGCGATTCTCGTCACGCAAGGCATCAATCTTGTCTCGCAGAGCGTCAAACCTTTCGTTTAATTTGGAAACGACAAGGTCGACCTTGCCCTCGAGCCGCGCAATTTTAGTATCCGTGCGCGCTTCCGCTGCAGCGATCTTGGAATCCGCTAAGTCGCCCGCATCGCTCATGTTTGCCGCCGTGGCATCGGTTGCATACGACGCTTGCTCTTCGGACAATGATCGTCGCTTGAAGGCACAATTCAGCTTACTCGATTGAGAACGAAATGTGAACAATAATTCGCCTTCCTCATCTCTATGGCGGTGTCTTGCGGCGCGAGCCCTTGGGCCAGCGCGCCGGCCAATCGACGATGCGGTCCTCCAGCGTCTCGTCCGGCACATCGTCCTCGGAATCCTTCACGCGCCCGCGCACCGAGATGCGCGCCTGATGCACGGTGTCTGGATCACCGGAGACGAGCGGATGCCACCAGTAGAGGTCCTTGCCCTCGTCGAGCAGGCGATAGGCGCAGGTGGGCGGCAGCCATTTGATCTCGTGCACGACTTTGGCGGTGAGCCGCACGCAGTCGTCGACCTTCTCGTTGCGGTGGGCATAGTCGCCGCAGCGGCAGCTTTGCCCGTCGAGGAGCCGACACCCGATGTCGGTGAAATAGGTCGCCGCCGTGTCCTCGTCTTCGAGCTTGACGAGGCAGCAGCGCCCGCACCCGTCGCACAGGCTCTCCCATTCCGCATCGGTCATCTCGGCGAGCGACTTGCGGTGCCAGAAGGGAGCATCCGGATCGGTCACGAAGATTTATCCTGTGCGGCTCATCTCACGCGCTGACGTGATATGGGATTTCCCCCCACCCAGCGCGACTTGCGCCGATGCTTTCCGGCGTACATTGCGAGTGGCGGATGGAGCTAAAGCAATGAAGATCAAGGTCGTTGTCCATGAAGCTGAGGAAGGGGGTTATTGGGCGGAGGTTCCGGCCATACCCGGCTGTGCAACCGAGGGCGACACGTTCGAAGAGCTACTCCAAAACCTATACGAGGCTGTCGAAGGCTGTCTTTCGGTCGATGTAGCCGCGCCGGAGACCGGCGGGAAGGACCGAGTCGTGGAAATCGCGATATGAGGGGTATGTCGGGTCGTGAATTTGCGCGACTCGTCGAAAGAAATGGTTGGAAACTCCTTCGAGTAAACGGAAGCCATCATATCTACGGCCGCCTACGACATCGGTGGTTCGCCTCTCCATCCCGATCCATGGCAATAAGCCGCTCAAAACAGGCTTGCTCACGCATTTGGCCAAGCAAGCGGGCTTAGCTGGTACCAATTGACATGCGACGGAACCCCATCTTGTTACGGCCGTTTTCCGGTGTCACGACATGATGTTGGCCCCGGCAGGACGGATCGGCTAAGAACAGCGCCGGATCGCAACGCGGCCTGCATCGCAGCGAAAGATACGGACTTTGCGCGAGCTGTTTCCCCACGATTGGAAGCCGAGGCTCCAGCGCTACCTGCTCGACCTCGATGCGCGCATCGATTCGGCGGTGTTCCGCACCGGTGCGTGGACGCGGGAATATTACGAGCGTTTCTCCACCTTCATGGACCGGTTCCATGTGGGGGGATGGCGGCGCATCCCGATTGAACTCCTCTCCGAAGGAGCGACGCTCGGCACCGGCGGGCTCGTCCTGCTGCTGGCGCTCGCGATGCCGGCTTTCCGCGACACATCGGACGACGACTGGCTCAAGAAATCCGAACTCGCCGTCACCTTTCTCGACCGCTACGGCAACGAGATCGGCAGCCGCGGCATCCGTCACAACGATTCGGTTCCGCTCGAGCAGTTTCCCGATCATCTGATCAAGGCCGTGCTGGCGACCGAGGACCGGCGCTTTTACGACCATTTCGGCATCGACCTTTCCGGTCTGGGCCGCGCACTTTCCGCCAACGCCCGCGCCGGAGGCGTGGTGCAGGGCGGCTCCTCCATCACGCAGCAGCTTGCCAAGAATTTGTTCCTCAACAACGAGCGCACGCTCGAGCGCAAGATCAACGAGGCCTTCCTGGCGCTGTGGCTCGAGACGCGTCTCTCCAAAAACGAAATCCTCAAGCTCTATCTCGACCGCGCCTACATGGGCGGCGGCACCTTCGGAGTCGACGCGGCGGCGCAATACTATTTCGGCAAGTCCGCGCGTGACGTGAACCTCGCCGAAGCGGCGATGCTCGCCGGCCTGTTCAAGGCGCCGACCCGCTTTGCGCCGCACGTAAACCTGCCCGCCGCGCGCGCCCGCGCCAACGTCGTGCTCGACAATCTGGTCGACGCGGGATTCATGACCGAAGGCCAGGTGTTCGGCGCGCGGCGCAATCCGGCGACCCCGATCGATCGGCGCGATGACCACGCGCCCAATTATTATCTCGACTACGCATTCGACGAGATGAAGAAGCTCGTCGACACCTTCCCGAAATCGATGAGCGAGCGCGTGTTCGTGGTGCGCACCGCAATCGACGTCGGCCTGCAGCGCACGGCGGAAAGTGCGATCGAGAATTCGCTGCGTCAATATGGACATGAATATCACGCCTCGCAGGCCTCGACGGTGGTGATCGACGTCGACGGCGGCGTGCGGGCGATGGTGGGCGGACGCGATTACGGCCAGAGCCAGTTCAACCGCGCGACGGACGCACTGCGACAGCCCGGCTCCTCGTTCAAGCCTTACGTCTACTCGGCCGCGCTCACCCACGGCATGAAGCCCACGTCGATCGTGGTCGACGGTCCGGTCTGCATCGGCAACTGGTGCCCGCACAACTATTCGGGCGGCTACGCGGGCTCGATGCCGCTGACCCAGGCGCTGATCCGCTCGATCAACACCGTCGCGGTGAAGCTGTCGATCTTCATCGGCGACGGCAATCCGAAGCGCGGCCGCGCCGAAATCGTCAAGCTGGCGAAGGCCATGGGGCTGCGCACGCCGCTGCCCGACACGCCGTCGCTGCCGATCGGCGCCGACGAAGTGACGGTCTTCGACCATGTCGGGGCCTATGCGACGTTCCCCAATCTCGGCAAAGCGGTGACGCCCCACGCCGTGCTCGAGGTGCGCACCGGCGCCGGCAACCCCGTCTGGCGCTGGGATCGCGACGGCAAGAAGCCGCGTCAGGTCATGCGCCCTGACGTCGCGCAGAACATGATCTTCATGATGAACAAGGTGGTAGAGGAAGGCACCGGCAAACGCGCGCAGCTCGACGGCATCAAGGCGGCGGGCAAGACCGGCACCACGAACGCCTATCGCGACGCCTGGTTCATGGGTTACACGGGCAATTTCGTGTGCGGTGTTTGGTTCGGCAATGACGATTACCAGCCGACGAACCGCATGACCGGCGGCTCGCTGCCGGCGATGACCTGGCACGAGATCATGGCCTATGCGCACGAGGGCATCGAGATCAAACCGCTGCCGGGCCTCGGCGGGTCGACCAAGCCGCGCGAGCCAGTCGTTTCCGAGGCCTCGCCCAACGAAGCCGCGCCCCGGCCGGTGCAACTGAGCCGCCGCGCCGCCGACGTGCTGGTGGGGCTCGAACGGCGGATGGAAAGCGCTTCGCGCGCCCTTGCCACCGTTCCGCCGGCGGGACCGGAGCGCGGCGCCGCGAGCGAGCGCGACGGCACGGTCGCGTCAGCCGACCGCAGCGCACCGCCGCGCGGCAAGTGACCGGCCGCGCTGGATTGGTCCGGGGTGATTTCGGTTTGTTGATTTTTAGTTCGCAAGCGAGGCTTCGGCCGTGAAGCTTCTGTTCGGGTCGTTCCTCACACTCCTGGTCGCCGCCGCCATCGGGCTCGGCGCGACGTGGTTCGCGCTCACGCGCGGGACCGCCTTCGGCGCGGTGCACATCGGCGCCTGGACCGCGTGGCCGCGCACCGGCAGCAGCGACATCGATCCTTACGCGCGCGCCGGCATTGCGCGCACCGGCGAACTCCCGGTCGGCCTCGGTGACGGCGTCGCCTTCGTTGCCCGCCGTGACGACACCGGACGTCCGTTCGACGGCCGCTGCGAGGTGGTTCTGCGCGGCACGACGCCCGCCGCGCGTTTCTGGACGCTTACGCTTTACGATCCCGAGGGGCGGCTCGTCGCCAACTCGGCCAACCGCTACGGCTTCACCAGCCAGGAAATCGTGCGCGCCTCGGACGGCACGTTGGAAATCGTCGCGGCGCCGCGCGCACGCCCCGGCAACTGGCTGCCGACCGGCGGCGCCGAGCACTACGTGCTGGTGCTGCGCCTCTACGACACGCCGGTCGGCGTCGCGACAGGAGCGAGCCGCGAAGTGCCGATGCCCTCCATCACCGAAAGGCCGTGCACATGATCCGCTGGCTGATGTGGCTTCTCGGCGGCATCGTGCTCGGCGGCATGGTGCATCTCGCGACCGTCCTCGCGTTGCCGACCACCGCATCGCGCGATGCCTATTCCCGGCTGACTCCGATCGCGCAGGTGAACACGGTGGTGCCGCTGCCGGCGCCGGCGCCGGCGACCGCGCTGCTGCCGTTCATGGATCCCGCCTTCGCCGCGGCCGTGTGCCGCTACGATCTGAGCGAGGCCCCGCTCAAACTCACCGTGCCGGTGAGCCAGGCCTACACATCGGTCTCGTTCTACACGCGCAAGGGCATCGCCTATTACGCCATCAACGACCGCGCCGCCGGCCGCCGCGTGATCGAACTCGATCTGATGACCGAGAAGCAGCATGCCGACATGCCGGAAGAGGAAGACGTGACCGCGGCGGACCGGCTGATCGTGGAATCGCCGACGCCGACCGGAATCATCGTGCTCAAGGCGCTCGCACCCGAGCCGGGCCAGATGGCCTCGGCCCGCCGCACGCTGGCAGGCGCGCGCTGCCGGCCGCAGCCGCAGTAAGAATGGCGAATAGCGAATGGCGAATAGCGAATAAAGATAGTGAGTAGTGAGTAGTGAGTAGTGAGTGGTGAACTGCCGACGGCGTCCCACCATTCACCATTCACCATTCACCATTCAGCATTCACCATTCAGCATTCACCATTCACCATTCAGCATTCACCATTCACCATTCACCATTCACTATTCGCTACGCAGCCACCGCCCCCGACGACGGGCTCATCACATCCGAGATGGCCTCGCAGGCGCCGTCCGGCCGCCGCACGATGATGTTCGGGCAGGCGTAGTAGATCGGGTAGGCGACGTGCTCGACCTCGGCGACGGTGCCGGCCTTGCGCAAGGCCGCAAGGACCTCCGGCGCGAGCCGCGAGTCGGCGCTGATCGTGCCGGTGCCGCTCACGTCGATGCGTGGATGATGTGCCGCCGCGGCGGCGTCGAGCCCGAAGTCGACGGCGAAACTGAGCATCTGTGTCACGGCGGCGAGAATGCGTCGGCCGCCCGAGCCGCCGGCGGCGAGCCACGGCTGGCCGTCGCGCGCGAGGATCACCGGGCACATGTTGCACAGCGGGCGCTTGGCGGGGGCGAGTGAATTGGGCCGGCCCGGGCGCGGGTCGAACCACATGATGCCGTTGTTCATGAGAATACCGGTCGAGGGCGAGACGAAGCGGCTGCCGAAGCTTGAGAGCAACGTGCTGGTAAGCGCGACCATCATCCCGTCGCGATCGACCGCGGTGAGGTGCGTGGTCGAGGCATCGAGCCGCTCGACGTCGCCGAGGGATTTCAGACGCTCGTCGTAGGCGCCTTCGAGAGCGCGGGCGAGCGCGACGAAGAACGTGGCATCGGGCCGCGCGCCGAACCGTTCGCGCTGCAGACGCGTGAGCACGTCCTGCAACGTCGGCCCGGCGGTGAGCTGCGGTCCCCCGGCAACCGCGGTGCCGCGATAAACAAACCGCGTCGGTTCGATGACGCGGGCGCGATACTGCGCGAGGTCATCGGTCGAGAGCACGCCGCCGGCGGTGCCGATGTCGTTCGCCAGCGCCCGCGCAATCTCCCCTTCGTAGAAATCGCGGCGCCCGGCGGTGGCGAGCCGGCGCAGCGTCTCCGCCAGCCCGGCGAGCTTGACCCGCGGGATCGGCGCGCCGGTCAGATGGATCGGCGGCAGATCGCGCCTGAGCCAAACGCGGCGGCTTTCCGGATAGCGGCGCAGATCCTCGGCGACCGCGAGTATTTTCAAGCTGACGTACCAATCGGCCGGCAGTCCGGCCTGGGCGAGCGCGATGGCGGGTTCGATGACCCGCTTCCAGGGCAGCGAGCCGAAGCGCTCGAGGGCGAGGCCGTATCCCTCGACCGAGCCCGGCACCGCGACCGAGAGCGGCCCGCGGATATTGCGGTCGTCCTCGACCTGCGGCCAGGCGAATAGATCCGTGCCGGTCTTGCCGGTGAGCGGGAACGCCGCGGGATCGAGCTTGCGCGGGGAAACCGCGCCGAAGTCGATCACCTGTGCGGCCTCGCCCGGCCGCTGTACCAGCATGTAGCCGATGCCGCCGAGCCCGCTGTTCCACGGCTCGAGCGCCGCAAGCGCGAAGGCGGTTGCGACCGCCGCGTCGACCGCGTTGCCGCCCGCGCGCAGCATCGCCGCGCCGACCTCGGCCGCCGCCCGGTATTGCGCCACGACAATGCCGCCGCGCGAAACAACTGCGGGCTTTTCCACCCGCCAGTTCTGCGTCACATGAGCCATGCTGCTCCGCCCAAGTCTCCAGCTGATAGGGGTCGGGAAGAGTTTAGCTCTCCCCGCCCTCCGAACCGCACGGGCGGTTTTCCCGCATGCGGCTCTCCAGTCGGTGGTTTCCTCATCGGGAGTATCTCGCGTCAAGCCAGGCTGTGTGAAG